>OGZI01000001.1_pt1 | contig 513671 bp, 494 predicted proteins | sample 1576711 | NCBI WGS metagenome assembly OGZI01 (sample SAMEA3541482, study PRJEB24748) | human gut metagenome | biome: human gut; feature: human-associated habitat; material: faeces | place: China | collected 2012
CTAGAGCACACGGTTCATACCCGTGGTGTCGCTGGTTCAAATCCAGTTCCCGCTACTGAAAGAAAAGCCTGTAAACATGGGCTTTTCTTTATGTCTGGAATTTTACAACTAGAATGCGTTCTAGTGTTTCTACCCTAATTGAAGATTGATTTTTTTACTAATAAGTCGTAAACAAAACGAATAACAGTCAAGCAATTGCAGACCATGAAATCCAGGCATTCTCTATCGAAGAATAGTAAACCCATATAGTGAAAATTTATAGGATGGAATGTAAATCGTTCCATCCTATTTTTATTAAGTACTCGTTCAGCCGCCTGGTTGGAAAAATCCCGCTAGTTGGAAAAATATTGCAAAATATTGTGAAGGAAGCGAATTTACAGAAGATATTTTCTGGCAATATGCGAAGATGATTTGGAAAAAGAGTAGATTCTATCATTTTTTAATAATGAAGAAGAACTGTATTAATCATACAAAAAATATAATAAAGAAATCCAAACAAAGAGAGGCTAATGCCAATATGGTTTTCATTAATTAAATTCCAATGGTAAGCATAGGCTTTTTCTTTTTTTGTATTTATAAGGCAAGCCCTTTTTATGCAATCATCACTATACAAAAAATGTCAAATCATATATAATACAAAACATGTGGAAGAAAAACGTCAGTCGCATGTAAAACAAAGCACATAGGAAAAAGAAGCAAAAGGAGGAACATAGATATGCAAACGAAAGGGCGAATTATGCTGATGGTAATTGCGGGCGGCTATCTTGCCTATCTTGGTGGAGGGCTTGTCACGGATGCCATGAAAGAAAAACCGGAGAATTATATTCTGTATACAGTCGTAGGGGTGCTGTTTTTAATTATTGGCGCGGCCTGCTGTCTGTTTAACCTGAAGAAGTATATCAAGCATGAATACAGAGATCCATTTAAGGACGCGATAGAAGAGGATGAGGCGTCTGAAGAAGATGCAGAGCCGTCTAAAAGTGATGCAGACGAATCCGCCGAAAAGCCGTCAGATGATCTCATCTCTGTGGAGGAAAAGGAAAATATTTTCCCAAAAGTAAGCGAGATATCCGATGAATCAGATGGAATAAATTCTTGCGGGGAAGAGCAGACTATCGAGCAGGAGAATTCAGGAAAAGAGGATTAGGCTATGCGTGTTGGAATGGGATACGATGTTCATAAGTTGACAGAGGGCAGAAAACTGATTCTTGGAGGCGTGGAAATCCCTTATGATAAAGGATTATTAGGGCACTCGGATGCGGATGTCCTCGTGCATGCCATTATGGATGCGCTTCTCGGGGCAGCGGCGCTTGGAGATATAGGGCGGCATTTTCCCGATACAGATCCTGAATACAAAGGGGCATCCAGCCTGAAACTATTGGAGCACGTGGGAAAACTGGTTGAAGATAAGCTTTACGTCATTGGAAATATAGATGCAACTATCATTGCCCAGCGCCCCAAAATGGCTCCTCATATTGAAACGATGAGGGAAAATGTGGCAAACGTGCTGCATATTGATATTGACCAGGTAAATATCAAGGCAACCACCGAAGAAGGGCTGGGATTTACCGGCAGCGGGGAGGGAATATCCGCCCAGGCCATCGCCAGCCTGGATACGATTGCCAACTATAGTTATGCGGTTGGACCAGAAGAGGGAAGATGCGCCGGATGCGGCGGCTGTCCTCATGCCAGATAGGAGTACGGGCCGGCTGATCAGACGAATTCGGTTTAAATAACTGGGTCAGGACATTTCAATAAATTGACTTGAAATATTTGAAGGTGAGAAAATGAGATTACGCAAGTTGGAACCCCAGGAACATCAGGCAAGCCAATCATTATATGAAGAAGTATTCAACGAGGATAGTGAGCGGTTTGTAGAATATTATTATACAGAGAAAACAAAAGATAACCAGATCTATGTGATAGAAGACGATGGAAGGATTCGTTCGATGCTGCATCTGAATCCCTATTCGCTGTGGGTGAATGGGAGCAGGAAAGAGGCTAATTATATTGTTGCTGTTGCTACCCAGAAGGAATACCGGAAGAGAGGATATATGGCATCGCTTCTTAAAAAGTCCCTTGAAGATATGTATCAGGCAGGAGAAGCCTTCACATTTTTGATGCCAGCATCAGAAAGCATTTATCTGCCCTTTGACTTCCGGACGGTATATAAGCAGAAAAAACGATACTATCGTCAGGAAGAGCCTTTGGAAGACCTTTGCGTAAAAGAAGCCACGGACGCCGACTGCAAGGAACTGGCGGAATTTGCCAATAAGTATCTGGCGGAACATTTCCAGATCTTCGCGATCCGCGATGAAGCCTATTATCAAAGGCTTTTAAAAGAATATAAAAGCGATGGCGGAAGTCTCATAATCTTTCGCAAGGATGGCAGGATTGTGGATTGTAAGATATGCATTCCGGGAGGGGAAAAAGTAGCAGAAGGGGAGGAAGTATTAGAAGAGCCTCCTAAGATTATGATTAGGATTGTAGATGTCCGCAGGATCTTGATGTCATTAAGCCTCAGATCCCTTATGGGCGTCTGCTTTCAGGTGACAGACCCTATCATAGAAGAAAATAACCGCTACCTGCTTTTGACCGGCACAGAGTTCTCCGGCGTTATGCTGATGGAAGGAAAGCCGGAAAATAGCGAAGGAACCATTACTATAGCAGCACTTGCAAGCCTCATATTCGGAGCAGAGACCGTAGATGAAGCGTGTCAGGAAAAAGACGTTCAGATGTCGGAGCGGATGAAGGAAGAATTAGGAAAAATAATTCCCCTGTCGAAGATATATCTGAATGAGGTGGTGTGACACGTAACACTTTTGAAAAGTGTTACGTGTAAAAGTGAAAACTGTTACGTGTCCAACCTACCTAACTGGTGCGCAGTATTGATCAAACTCCTGTGTAAAATTGCAAATAGTGGTGTGTAATATAAAAAATTAATATAGAAGGCAGCATGCCGGGAAAATTGTTACTTTTTGTTTTGACATGCTGACTGTATATATAAGAGAAAAGCGTTGTTCCATTTAGGGACAGGGCTTTTTTCATTTTGCACAGGAGTAACGTTAATTTTACGCACCAGTTGTGTAAGGTTTGCACGTAACACTTTTGAAAAGTGTTACGTGCAAAAGTGAAAACTGTTACGTGTCATCTTTAGAATATCTTTAGATTTTTTTGGCGGGTCTCTTAAGAATTCCCGGGTATGCTTATACCATCAGGAAAAAGGAAGGTACTACAGATGGGAATACAGGAACTTACACAGTATTTTACGCAGTATGGCGCGATATTCGTGTTTGTGATTGTGCTGCTGGAATATATGAATCTCCCCGGCTTCCCGGCCGGCATCATTATGCCTATGGCAGGCGTATGGGCATCAAGGGGCCAGATAGGATTCTTGACGGTGATGGCATTATCGGTTGCGGCAGGGCTTCTGGGCAGCTGGATATTATATTTCCTTGGACGGCTTGGCGGAGATGCATTCTTCCGGTTCTATATAAAGAAATTTCCAAAGCAGAAGGAACTGTTGGAGAAGAACATGGAAGTGCTGCGGCGCAAGGGTTCGATTGGCGTGTTTATCAGCAAGCTTCTTCCACTGGCCAGAACATTGATTTCCATTCCGGCCGGGATGATTTCTATGAATTTCACCAAGTATACCATCAGTTCCCTGATGGGAGTGGCGCTGTGGAATCTGATATTTATCGGGGCCGGATATTTCCTGGGAGATTCCGTCTGGAGCCTTCTGGCTTAGGAAATAATAAGATACTTGCCATTAGAAAGGAGGGTAGAAAAATATGGATATGGAGAAAGCGAGAACGATAAAAGAGGCCATATCCCGCTTCCGTTTTCCTGGAACACGGGCCGTTTCGACGGCTATGGCGCTGCCTCCTGTCAGAAGGCGCCTGGAATAAGAGGATACCAGAAAGAGTCCGAATGTAGTATAATGGCAGCAGGCGGGCTAAAATAGACGACCGAAAAGACAGGGAAAGGAATATGTAAAGAGATGGAAATGAATCATGTGCTGATAGTAGAAGATGACAAGGAGATACGCGAAGGTGTGGAGATATATCTGAAGAGCCAGGGTTACCAGGTGTTTCAGGCTGCTGATGGAGTGGAAGGGCTGGAGATGATCGAGAGAGAAGAGATCCATCTGGCTATCGTGGATGTGATGATGCCAAGGATGGACGGCATCCAGATGACGATCAAGCTGAGGGAAAAGTACGACTTTCCGGTAATTTTCCTGTCCGCCAAATCAGAAGAAGTGGATAAGATCATGGGACTTAATATGGGAGCCGACGATTATGTGACCAAGCCGTTTACCCCGATGGAACTGTTAGCCAGGGTCAATTCCCAGCTGAGGCGCTACCGCAAGTTTGCCGAGAAGCTGAACCAGAGGGAAACACCCTCAAACGTGTATACCATAGGGGGCCTTGAGATCAACGAAGATACGGTAGAGGTGACGGTGGATGGCGAGCCGGTCAAGATGACGCCTATGGAGTACAAGATACTGCTGCTTCTGATGAAGAATCCAGGAAGAGTGTTCTCCGCGGAAGAGATCTACGAGCGCGTGTGGAATGAGCGGGCGGTAAATACGGATACCATTATGGTTCATGTAAGAAATATTCGTGAGAAAATAGAAATCAATCCGAAAGAGCCAAAATATTTGAAGGTGGTGTGGGGAGTTGGATACAAAATTGAAAAACAAGCATAAACTTGCAGTCATACTGATCGCATTAACCATATTTTTGCCTGCAATGGCTGTGATACAGCAATATCCGAAATATTACAGGCAGACCGCGAAGGTCCAGGAAAGCATAGATAAATCAGCCGTCTGTTCCAGCAGTTTCATGGAGAAATTCATAGGAGCCGGGTATCTTCTCTATAATACGGAGAACAGCGAGGAAGACGGGGAAGATACGGCAGAAGAAGTCAAAGAAATGCTGGGGGAAAATGAGCCGACATTTTTGAATGATTTTGAAGAACTGTACCCGTATCTTGACTACCGGGTGGAAGATGAGGACGGGAAGCTGGTGACAAAAAGCACGGCAAATTCCGGAACCAGCCTGACGGATAAGACGCTTTCCTCTTATGCGCTTGGAATTGTGATCACCTATGATAAGAATGGCACCATTGACGCCAAGATCGCAAAGGGGGAATACAAGGAAGACCAGAGTATCGAGATGCGCAAGGTGATTGGCAATATGGACGATTCCGAGTATGACAATATTTTTTCCAGGCTTGAAAACGAGCATGATCTGGAGCGGCCGAAGAACAGAACCTATATCTACGCAATGACCGAAGAAAATATTGATAAATATATGGATAATGAATACTACAGCGGCTTCTATACGCCGGGAGAGGCAGTCAGCCTGATTATGATCCTTATGGCAGTTGTAGCGCTAGCAGCCTTTCTGTACCCATTTCTTAAATCTTTTAATACCGGAAATGAATTGGTATTCAGGGCGCCTTTTGAGGCAGTAGCGATCGTATTTGGCTTGATGGCCACAACGCTTGTCAACAACTGCGGCTACATGTTTATCAGAAATGAAGGCCGCGTGATGTTTATCGATGGACTGTGCTGGATCGTGATATTCGGCATCGTATACTGGACGGCGGGATGCCTCCGCCAGGTGTTCGTCCTTGGAGGAAAACGTTATGTAAGGGAGCGTACCTTCCTCGTTCCATCCTGGAAATATATCAAGCGGGGATGGTATTGGATAGCGGGCAAGGTGAAGGGTTGGCTGGATCGGCTTTATCACTCCTTCGATAACATTGATTTCAGCGAGAAGAATAACAGGACTATATTGAAGATTGTTGCCTGCAACTTTGTGATTCTTGTGTTCATCTGCTCGATGTGGTTCTTTGGAATCATGGCGCTGATCATCTATTCGGTGCTGCTGTTCTTCATACTGAGGAAATACTTTAATGATTTGAAGGAAAAGTATGCGCTGCTGCTACAGTCTACCAACGAGATTGCGGAAGGCAATCTGGATGTCAGCATTACCGACGATCTGGGCGTATTCAACCCATTTAAGGCGGAGATAGAGAAGATCCAGTCAGGATTCAAGAAAGCGGTGGACGAAGAGGTGAAGAGCCAGCGCATGAAGACGGAGCTGATCACCAACGTCTCCCATGACCTGAAGACGCCGCTGACGGCGATCATAACCTATGTCAATCTTCTGAAAGAGGAAAAGGATGAGGAAAAGCGACAGGATTATACCCAGGTTCTGGAGAGAAAGTCCCTCCGGCTGAAGGTGCTGATCGAGGATCTTTTCGAGATCAGCAAGGCCAGCAGCAAGAATGTCACGCTGGATATCATGGACATAGACGTATCCAATCTGTTCAAGCAGGTGAAGCTGGAACTGGAAGATAAGATTCAGGGGGCAGGATTGGAACTTCGATGTTCCTATCCCGAGGAGAAGCTGATCGCTCCGCTGGACAGCCAGAAGACCTATCGGATCTTTGAGAATCTGCTGGTAAATATCATCAAGTATTCTATGCCGAATACAAGAGTCTATATCGAGATCGTCCGGGAAGGGCAGGAAGCCGTCGTGAAGATGAAGAACATCTCTGCTGCGGAACTAAATTTTGATTCCGAAGAGATCACGGAACGATTCGTGCGGGGCGATTCCGCGAGAAATACGGAAGGCAGCGGCCTGGGCCTTGCAATCGTCAAGAGTTTTACAGAACTGCAGGGCGGAAAACTTAAGATATCGACAGAGGCAGACCTGTTCAAGGTAGAACTGCGGTTCCGATTAAAATAAAAATCTGGATGGGGATGCGGCGTTTTTAAGCGCTGCATCCCCATCTGCATTTTCTTGATTTTCCTTATCTCCCGTAATAAGTTGGAAACATCTTCTGGCTAGAATAAGAGCGTAAAGAAAGAACAGGCTTTGACGACTTAAGCCGTTGCCTGTATAATCGGTAGAAAGGGGAAGAGATGATGAAAGCAAGAATGAAGGAGATATGGAGAAGGAGCAAGGTGGTGATCATCGCGGCCGGCATGGTGATCTGCATGACTGCAGCCTTCTTTTTCGGTGCCGCGTGGTCAAGGAACGTGGCTGAAAGAAATGTGGTGAAGGCCGCAAATAGCGAGGCCGAAAAAGAAATGCAGGACGAGCAGGAGATAGCGGAGTCTGCATGGGGCATATCAGAGGATTCCCTGTATAAGGATGTAACGGAGGATCAAGAGATCGCAAGACAGGTATGCCAGAAGTATCAGTTGGATTACGAGACGGTATTGATAAAAGACGTAACCAGAGAGATGCGGAATTATGAGGAAGCCCTTTGGCTCTTAAAAAATATGGGCGATAAGCCGCTGCTTGAAAAGAACGTAGATGATAAAAAGAAACCTGAGGAATCTCTGGCGCTGGAATGCCTGGAAGTCTATATTGACGACTTGTATGCATTCGGGGAAGCGAAAGAAGTCATCGAAGAAGCGTGCAGCACGTTCGGAATCGATCCCGGACAGGCAGCAGTATCCAATCTGACGGCAGACCAGCTGGTCCAGATCGGCGAAAAGGCATATGAAACTTCAGACCATCCAAAAGGATAAAAGACATGGCAGTTATATTGATTGTAGAAGATGACAGAAAGATCAATGAATTGATACGCAGGACTCTCGCAATGTCGGGACACACAGGGCTTACGGCTTTTTCCGGCCGGGAAGCCCTTAAAGCGGCGCAGGAGAATCGGCCAGATCTGATTCTTCTGGATATTGGCCTTCCGGATGCGGACGGCCTTTCGCTGATGAAGCAGTTTGACGGTATCCCCGTCATATGCGTGACAGCCAAAGGCGAAGTGTCAAACCGGGTAAAAGGGCTGATGGGCGGCGCGGAAGACTATATCGTCAAGCCATTTGCCCTGGAAGAACTGATTGCCAGGATCCAGGTAGTTCTGCGAAGAAATCACAAGGAACAGACGCTCTACCGAATCGGTGACACGGAGATTGATCTGAAAAGCGGCATTGTCAAGAGGAATGGAGCCATAGTGGAACTAGCCAGCCAGGAATATGGACTATTGAAGACGCTGCTGGAGAATAAGAATATCGCGCTGTCCAGAAGCCGCCTTCTGGATCTGGCCTGGGGGATGGACTATGAGGGGGAAGAACGCACTGTTGATGTACATATACGCAGGCTGAGGCAGAAACTGGGAATGGAAGAATCTATCAAGACAATTTTTAAATATGGATATCGATTGGAGATATAAGATGCAGTTATGGAAAAAGAATTTTCTGGCCATTTATTTCCTGCTTCTGGCAGTAATCTTTGGCGGCCTTCTTTTTCTGGAAGGCTATATGTGGAATCATGAGCTGGAGCAGTGGAGCAAGCGGGCATGGAAAGGAGAGAAAAGCGCAGCCTACCTGGTGGAGGGATTCTATAGCGAAGATAAAGAACAGATGTCCATGAATATTGACTATGCTGCCAAAAAATACCGAAACTCAGGAATCTATATGAATATCACCATAGATGGGATTCGCATGGCCAAGCATGTGCCAGAGGGCCTTGAATTAAGGGACCATTCGCAGATCGTAGAGCACAAGGGAGGCAAGTTTTTGGTAATTGCGGACAGGATGATGATAGAAGGAGAATCTGTGGAGGTCCTATACATGGAAAGCCTGGAATCTATGTACCGGATGCAGAACGAGCGGCTGCTGGCGTTTGCGGGCATAGGAATTCTTTTCTCCGCTATGGCGGGCCTGCTGCTCTACGCTACCATGTTAAGGATCAACCGTCCCGTCAGCCAGGCAGCCCATGAACTTCGCACGCCCCTTACCGGCATCCGGGGATATGCGGAATACATCATGATGGCCAATATCACGGAGGAAGAACGATTCTATGCTGCTGGCCAGATCGTAGAAAGCGCGAAGAATCTGGAAGATGTGGTAGAAAAACTTCTGATCATGGGAAATCTGGCAGAAGGCACGGTAAGCATGGAAAACGTCGATTTGATGTGCCTGGCGGATAAACTAAGGACGAAATACCCGCAGGTAAAGATTACGGGAAGGACAGGCCGCCTATGGGGCGACCCGGTACTGATCGAATGCCTTTTTGAAAACCTGCTCTCCAATGCCATTCACGCGGGAGACGAAGTGAAGGTTATCCTGAATAAAGGATCCATCAGCATCTGGAATAACGGAGCGTATATCGGGGAAAAGGAATTAAAGGCAGTCAACAAGAACCTTAAGATGCCCGGTAAGCGCAAAGGCAGGCATGGCTACGGTATCCGCCTGTGTCAGGAGATCGCGGCGGTACATGGATGGCGGCTGGTATATGAATCATCCAGAGAAGAAGGAACCACGGCCCGGATTATATTATGAGCCCGCATAGCAAAATAGCAGATTCTCATTCGGATAGACATAAATCATGTTTATCCGGATGAGGATTTTTTTTGTGCATAACGACAGAAAAAACACTTGCAAAATTGTGTGTTTGGTCGAAAATACAAAATAAGGTTGACTTTTCAAACGTAGGATGTTAGTCTTTAACTACCAAATAACAACCAACGTAGGATGTTGGGTGAAGAGAAAAAAGGAGGCTTTTATGAAGGTTAGGGCATTGAGTTTGCTGATTGCTGGGGCCGTAATCATCAGTACGCTGACCGGATGCGGCAAAAGTTCATCGGATAAGGCGGCAAATGAGAAAAAAGATGACAGTTACCAGAAGATTGAACTGGTAATGGCTGTAAACGGAACGGATATCCAGATTGATGCCAGAGTGGCAGACAAGTTTGCGGAACTGGTTGAAGAAGAGACGGATGGAAATGTTACGATCGCCGTTTATCCCAATGACCAGCTTGCGGGAGGAAACTCTACGAAAGGAATTGAGATGATCGCGGGAGGAGGCGTAGATCTGGCTGCTTATGCGACCTGCGTTATGGCAGTCATTGACGAGCAGCTGTCGGTAGCTACGATTCCATGGATATTCGAGGATTACCAGGATGCAAGAGAGACCATCGACGGGACTGGTGGAGAGTATTACGCAGAGCGCCTGGAAAAGAAAGGCATTACATATCTGGGCTCCTTCCACAACGGCTTCCGTCAGATCACGAATAGCAAGCGGGAAGTGAAGACGCCGGAAGATGTCAAAAGGCTGAAGATCAGAGTGCCAGGCAGCGAGGTATATATGAAGTTCTTCAAGACGCTGGGGGCGGATCCCGTGGCTATGAGCTGGAGCGAAGTGTTCACAGCCATCCAGCAAGGCACGATAGACGGGCAGGAGAACGGCATCTGCATTACGGAATCGGCGAAGATGGATGAGGTACAGGATTATCTTACATTGTGGAATTATACATACGAGAACGACCTGTTCGTGGCCAATACCGAGATCTGGGAATCCCTGGAGCCAAAGACGAGAAAGATGCTTCAGGAAAAGGCAAGGGAAGCCTGCGAGTGGGGAAGAGACACGCTGGAGGCCGAAGAGGCGGATATTGTAAAAGAGTTTGAGGCAGAAGGAATGAACGTGACAGAACTGACAGAGGAAGAACTGGATGCCTTCAAAGAGTCGATAAGCGGCATGAAGCAGGAGTTTATTAAGAAATACGGCGAGAAAGCCTGCGAGGCTTTTGACATTGAAGAGGAATAGGAAGGAGGAAGTTGCTATGAAGATATTTGACAAGATAGAAGAAATACTGGCGGCGGTATGCCTGGTTGTCATGGCAATCCTTACATTTGCCAATGTTATAGCCCGATATCTGTTCAGTGCGTCCTTCTCCTTCTCAGAAGAGATTACGACTTACCTGTTCGTCCTTCTGAGCATGCTTGGAACCGCCATCGCGGCAAAGCGCCGGGCGCACCTGGGACTGAGCATCGTGACGGATGCTGTTGGCCCGAAGGCAGAGAAGATACTGCGGATCATCGGCTACGTGGCGGCTGTGCTATTTACCGGAGCCATCTTTTACTACGGGATCCGCATGGTGATGAATCAGAGAATGCTTGGACAGGTTACGGCGGGCATGCAGTGGCCGGAATGGATTTTCGGATCCTTTGTCCCCATCGGGGCATTCTTTGCTACGGTACGGTTTATCCAGGTACTGATAGAAGAAATTAGAAGAAATCCAGAAAAGGAGGAACGTGAATAGTGGTAGCAGCAATTCTATTTATAACATTTGCCATACTGCTTCTGATAGGCGCGCCTATCGCGGTATGCCTCGGAATATCAAGCGTGGCGGCAATGATCGCGCAGGGAGCCGGACGGCCGCTTGAGACGGTGATGAGCAGCCTGCCGATGATCGTATCTGCATCCACCAGCAAGTTTGTATTACTTGCGATTCCCTTCTTCATTCTGGCAGGAAACATTATGGAGAAGGCTGGAATCTCAGAGAAATTGATCAAGCTGGCGGAGGCCTGCGTAGGACACATCAGAGGCGGACTGGCCATCGTGTGCGTGATCGTTGCCTGCTTCTTTGCGGCGATCTCCGGATCTGGCCCGGCTACCGTGGCGGCCCTTGGAGTCATTATCGTACCGGCAATGATCAAGTCCGGTTACAAGCCGGCGTTCTCGGCAGCGCTGATGGCAGCGGCAGGAGCCATAGGAGTTATCATTCCTCCGTCCATTACCTTTGTCGTATACGGCTCTATAGCCGATACTTCCATCGGAGACTTATTTATCGCAGGACTCCTTCCCGGAATTATTATGGGAATCGGCTTGATGATCGTAGCGTTGGTGGTAGGCAGAAAATCGGATCTAAAGACGCTTCCAAAAGCCAGCAAAAAAGAACGCTGGGCAGCGTTTAAGGATGCGTTCTGGGGCCTGATGATGCCGGTTATCATCCTGGGCGGCATATATGGCGGAATCTTTACCCCGACCGAGGCAGCGGCAGTATCCGTTGTATATGGGCTTTTCGTAGGAGTCTTTATTTATAAGAAGATTCGCTTCAAAGAGTTCTACGCGATTCTGATGGACACTACATCAACCACGGCGACCGTCATGTTTATTACGATGGCAGCCAGCCTGTTTGCCTATGTGCTTACAAGGGCAAGACTCGACGTGACGATCAGCTCGGCGCTTGAAAATGCCACGGGCGGAAGCGTAATTATCTTCTTTATTATTGTTAACATCATCCTATTGATCGCAGGATGCTTCCTGGACTCAACATCGGCGCTGTATATTTTTACGCCGCTGTTCGTACCGGTCGCTCAGGCTTTGGGCATAGATCTGATCCATTTAGGCGTTGTCATGATCGTAAACCTGGCAATCGGACTCTTTACGCCGCCGGTAGGCGTCAACCTCTACGTAGCCTGCGGGGTAGGAAATGTCAACCTGAAGCAGATATCAAAGGCAGTGGTCTCTTTGATTCTTGCAGCATTGATCGTATTGCTGCTGGTAACCTATATACCTAAGATTTCACTACTATTTATTTAAGAAGGAGCAAGAAAGATTATGAGAAATGTAAGTGTGGAAGAACTGGAAAAACAGAGTATTGAGTTAAGAAAAAAAGTAATCACCATGATACATAAGGCCAAATCCGGACACCCCGGCGGATCCCTCTCAGCGGCAGACTTTGTGACCGCATTGTATTTCCGTGAGATGGATATTGACCCTAAGAATCCAAAATGGGAGGACCGGGACCGGTTCGTATTATCCAAAGGGCATGTATGCCCGGTCCAGTATGCAGCGCTTGCCACGCTGGGATTCTTTGATGAGTCCGTGCTGGATACGCTTCGCCAGGAAGGTTCCATTCTCCAGGGGCATCCGGATATGAAGAAATGTCCTGGAATCGACATCTCCACCGGATCCTTGGGACAGGGCCTTGCCTGCGGCGTAGGAATGGGAATCGCAGCCAAGAAGGATAAAAAGGATTACAGAGTATTCGTCGTGGTAGGAGACGGCGAGTGCCAGGAAGGCGAGATCTGGGAGGCAGCCCAGACTGCGCACAAGTACGAACTGGATAATCTGGTGGTATTCGTCGACAACAACAACCTGCAGCTGGACGGAACGACGGACGAGGTAATGCCGAACATTAATCTGGGCGAGAAGTTTGCGGCATTTGGCTTTGATACATACGAGATTGACGGCCATGACATGAAGCAGATCGTGGATACGCTGGATCGCATCCGCATGAGAAAGAATGGAAAGCCCAAATGCATCTTTGCCAATACGGTAAAAGGAAAAGGCGTATCTTTTATGGAAAACCAGTGTGGATGGCACGGTGTTGCGCCTGACGATGAGCAGTATGAGCAGGCAATGAAAGAACTGGATGAACAGTTGAAAAAATTGGAAGCCAGATAATCAGTAAAAGCGGATGGAGGAGAATAAGATGAGTGAAGTTAAGAAAGCAACCAGAGATGGTTTTGGCGAGGAGATCGTAAAACTTGGAAAATTGGATAACGATATTTATGTAGTAGACGTAGACATCGGAAAGTCCTGCAAGACAGGAGAATTTCGCAAGCAGCTTCCGGAGCAGTATCTGAATGTGGGAATTGCGGAGCAGAACGCGGCCGGCGTGGCAGCAGGCCTTGCAACATGCGGAAAAGTCCCGTTTATCGTAACCTATGCGGTATTCGGCTCCCTGCGCATGTGCGAAATGATCCGCCAGGAGGTCTGCTATCCAAAGCTGAATGTAAAGATCGCCTGCTCGCATGGCGGCGTGACACCTGCAAACGATGGCGCCAGCCACCAGAGCATTGAGGATATGGGCGTTTTGAGGACGATTCCGAATATGACCGTGCTGATGCCTGCGGACTATAACTCCGCAAAGAAGTTGGTAAAGGAAGCCGCAGAATATGAAGGACCGGTATATCTTCGGTTTACGAGGGATGCAATTCCGGTGATCTATCCAGAAGATGCAGAATTCAAGATTGGAAAGGCCAACAAGCTCAAAGAAGGAAAAGACGTATCCATCATAGCAAACGGAGACACCGTCTCCATCGCGATCAAGGCAGCAGAACTTCTGGAAGCAGAAGGCATATCCGTAAAATTGCTTGATATGCATACCATCAAGCCTCTGGATAATGAAGCAGCCTTAGAATGCGTCAACGAGACCGGCAGAATCATAACCGTGGAAGATCATAATGTTATGAATGGACTTGGAAGCGCGGTCAGCGAAGTGGCTGCCGAGACAGGAAGATGCGTCGTTAAGCGTATCGGCATCCAGGATCAGTTCGGGCAGTCCGCGCCATATGAGAGACTGCTGGCAATCAATGGTATCACCGTAGAAAATATTGTAGCAACAGCAAAAGAATTAGTAAAATAAATAGGGAAATAGCAGGAGGAATAAAAAGATGTTGGATTTTGATGGTCAGGTAGTAATTGTAACAGGAAGCGGATCCCCAAAGGGAATTGGAAAGACGATTGCCAAGACGTTCGCAAAGCAGAAGGCAGCGGTTGTCATTGCAGACATGAATGAAGCGGGCGTGCAGGACACGGTTAAGGAGATTAAAGAACTGGGCGGCGAAGCTTTCGGCGTAACGGTAAACGTGACGGATGAGGCATCCGTTCAGAAGATGGTAGACGACGTTATGAAAGAATACGGACGCATTGATGTGCTGGTCAATAACGCAGGGATCTCCCAGAAGGTAACGGTGGAAGATATGACGCTTGCGGATATGAAGAAAATCTTTGAAGTAAATATGTTCGGGCTGTTCCTGTGTACGCAGAAATGCATGAAGGTCATGCGTCAGCAGAAATACGGAAGAATCGTTAACTTGTCCTCCGTATCTGGAAAAAGAGGGGGCGGCGTATTCGGAGGCGCGCACTATTCCGCATCTAAGGCAGCAGTGCTGGCATTCTCCAAGAATCTTTCCAGAGAGATCTCGGCAGAGGGAATTACGATCAACAGCGTTTGCCCTGGCCTGATCAATACAGAGATCTGGAAATCCCTTCCAAAGGAAGACGCTGACAAGATCATTGACGGAATCCCGATGGGACGCCCGGGAGAGACACAGGAAGTTGCGAACGCGATCGTATTCCTGGCATCCAAGGAAGCATCCTACATTACAGGAGAAGAAATCGACATCAACGGCGGATCTCACATGGATTAATGAAAAACACCCCACCTTATGCCTGACAAATAATAGACAAAGCTTGAGTTTTATGGTAGTATGTTGGTTGTAGGATAAGGCAACGAAGAATGAAGGGGTGACGAGAATGCAAACCATCAGTTATTTGAAAAAAGTAAGCAGTGAATCAGTAGTGCAGCAGGTGATCAATGCGCTGACAGACGCCATGATCAACAGAGAACTTCGCCCGGGAGACAAGATCCCGACAGAGGCGGAGATGGCTGAGAACATGGGCGTTGGGAGAAATTCCATACGGGAGGCCATTAAGATCCTGGTGTATCTGGGAGTGCTGGAAATAAGGAGAGCGGAAGGCACGTTTGTCTGCGAAGGATTTTCCGAGAGCATGATCGACCCCATGATTTATGGCATTATATTGGATAAAGAGGATTCTTACGAGAATCTCATGGAGCTTCGTGAAATGATCGAGGTAGGCGTACTCCAGCTTGCCATGGCAAAGGTCCAGGAAGAGGAACTGAAGTCTCTTAAGGAAAAACTGGGACATATGAAGACTGCCATTGAAGCAGGCTCTGAAAATGTGGAGAATGCCTTCTGGGCTGACAACGAATTCCATGATGCCATATGTAATATAGGGAAGAACCCCCTGGTAAATAAAATCAACCAGGTGGTGCGGGTCCTGACGTATTCCATGCGTTTCACCACCGTTGAGACGATGATCAAGACGGGAAGGGGACAGGAGTTATACGAGGCGCACCAGAAGATCTACGAGATGATTGAGAATAAAGTTACGGACAATCTTAACATGGCTGTAAGAAAAACTTATTTTTCTGAAATCCCATTTGCCAACAGAGAAGATTAAATCGCTACGCTTCTCATACAGCCTGTTGTTGATTGGCAGGACTGCTGCGAAAGAATAGAATTCTGCGGCAGTCCTTTTTTAAATGGAAAACGAGGTGTAAATTATGATAGCAGTCGGATGCGATCACGGCGGATATGACCTGAAGCAGGAGATTCTCCGTTATCTTGAAGAACAGAATATAGAATATACGGATTATGGCTGTTATAGCCGGGAATCCGTTGATTATCCAGTGTATGCGAGAAAAGTGGCGGAAGCGGTGAAGGATGGAGCATGTGAAAAAGGAATCCTGATCTGCGGCACTGGAATCGGGATTTCCATCGCGGCCAACCGGATTGCGGGAATCCGTGCGGCGCTTTGCGCAGACTGTTTCAGCGCACAGGCAACAAGAGAGCATAATGATGCCAATATACTTGCTCTCGGAGCACGCGTGGTGGGACCAGGGCTGGCGGTAAAGATCGCCGATACATTCCTCCATACGGATTTTTCGGGGGATGAACGGCACAGGAGAAGGATTGAATTGATAGAAGGGTAGGAAATGATCATGAGAAAAAAAGGATTACTGGCAGGGCAGTCCGGAGGCCCTACCGCTGTCATCAACAGCAGCCTGTACGGCGTGGTTGCGCAGGCGCGATGCCATAGGGATGAGATTGCGGGAATCTATGGAATGGTGAATGGAATTGAAGGATTCCTGGAAGGAAAGGTACTGGATTTTGAAAAAGAACTGCCAGGGGAACGCTTAGACGGGCTTCTGACAACCCCGGGCGCTTACTTAGGCTCCTGCCGCTATAAGCTGCCGGAGGATCTGGAAGATCCGGTGTATCAGAAATTATTTGAAAAGTTTGAAGAACTAGGAATCGGATATATCCTGTATATAGGAGGAAATGATTCCATGGACACGGTAAGCAAGTTATCCCGATATGGAAAGAAGATAGGAAGCAGCATAGCCATTCTCGGCGAACCCAAGACTATAGACAACGATCTTGTGCTTACAGACCATACGCCGGGATTTGGGAGCGCTGCGAAATATGTAGCTTCTACCGTTCGGGAGATTGCCACGGATGCCAGCGTATATGAGACGAAGTCCGTGACGATTGTGGAGATCATGGGGCGTCACGCAGGCTGGCTGACGGCTGCCGCAGTACTGGCAAGAAAGTATGAAGGAGACAATCCTCTTTTGATCTATCTTCCGGAAGTTGCTTTTGATCAGGAGGCATTCCTGGAGCGCTTAAAAGCATGCTTTGAGGTTTCGAAAGCCGTGGTAGTCTGCGTATCAGAAGGCATCCGGGATCAGGAAGGCGTGTTTATCTGCGAATACGACAGCGAGGCAGGCACGGACAGTTTTGGACATAAGATGCTGGCCGGCTGCGGCAAATATCTGGAGCGTCTGGTAAGGGGAAGGCTTGGCGTAAAAGCCAGATCCGTAGAACTGAATGTCAGCCAGCGCTGCTCTGTGTCCATGATGTCAGACACGGATCGCCAGGAGGCGGTCATGGCGGGAAGATATGGCGTACGCGCGGCATTAAAAGGGGAGACAGGCAAGATGATATCTTTCGTGCGCGCGGCAAATGCGCCTTATCGCATCGACTGCGGGCTGGAAGATGTGGATGATATCTGTAACAAAGAAAAGACTGTGCCTCTTGCGTGGATCACGCAAGACGGCTCTGACCTTAGCCAGGAGTTCCAGGAGTATGCAAGGCCGCTGGTAAAAGGAAACGTACAGGCAACAGAGGATGAAGACGGGCTACCGCTCTTCGTCTGCCGCAGATCATAGATTTCGAGAAAAAGGAGAATGAATTATGGGATTAGTAACAACCAAGGAAATGTTTCAGAAGGCTTACGAAGGAGGCTACGCGATCGGCGCCTTCAACGTCAATAACATGGAAATCGTGCAGGGAATCACAGAGGCAGCGGGAGAACTTCGTTCTCCGGTCATCCTCCAGGTATCAAAAGGCGCGCGCGCATATGCCAACCATACTTATCTGGTCAAGCTGGTAGAGGCGGCCTTAATGGAACATGATATACCGATGGTGCTGCACCTGGATCACGGCCCGGATTTTGAGACATGCAAGGCTTGTATTGATGGCGGGTTTACCTCAGTTATGATTGACGGCTCCCAGTACGACTTCGAGAAAAACGTAGAGATTACCAGGCAGGTAGTGGAATACGCCCATGAAAAAGGCGTCGTGGTAGAGGGCGAGCTGGGGAAACTGGCAGGCGTGGAAGACGATGTAAAGGTGGATGCGTCAGACGCCATGTACACGCATCCGGACGAAGTGCAGGAGTTCGTGGAGCGTACGGGCGTGGATTCTTTGGCCATCGCGATCGGAACCAGCCATGGCGCATTTAAATTCAAGCCAGGACAGAAGCCGCAGCTGCGCTTTGATATCCTGGAGGAGATTAGCCGCAAGATTCCAGATTTCCCAATCGTGCTTCATGGAGCATCCAGCGTCTCTCAGGAATACGTTAAGATTATTCAGGAAAATGGGGGAGAACTGGCAGATGCTATCGGAATCCCGGAAGATATGCTGCGCCGCGCTGCCAAGTCTGCCGTCTGCAAGATCAACATCGACTCCGACTTAAGGCTTGCTATGACCGCAGGCGTCCGCCAGGTGCTTGCGCAGAAGCCAGCAGCATTTGACCCAAGAGAATATCTGAAAGTCGGAAGGGCCAATGTGAAGGAACTGGTTGAGCATAAGATCAGGAATGTGCTGGGAAGCGACTACAAAGCATAGAAAAAGATAGAGGAAACGCGTCTTGAGAAAATTGTGTTGACAAATAATACATTTTCACATATTATATATCCTATACAGAAAAAAGACGCTGAACGGAAAGAGTAGCAGGCTATGGAACTGAAAGAGAGAAACTGTCACCGGCTGAAAGCAGTTTTAAGGGAAGTATCTGTGAAGTGCATCCGGGAGTCGATTTGGCGAACGCATGCGGCAAGTAGCCAGGTACGGGATTACACACGTTACGTGTACCAAGGTGGAGGATATTTTGTGCACGGATGTCCTCTATAAGAGTGGAACCGCGGATATACTCCGTCTCTTGCAAAAGAGACGGAGTTTTTTTTATGCAATGGGGGACAAAGTTCCCTATGATTAGAAGGAGAGGATTTTATGGGCATGATATCCTACATCAAGGAAGAGATTCAGGTGATCCGGGAACGGGATCCGGCCATCAAGTCGAATATGGAAGTGTTCCTGTATCCCAGCTTCAAGGCTATCCTGCGTTACAGGGTGGCTCACAAGTTGTATTTGAAAAAGCATTATTTCCTGGCGCGCTGGGTGTCCCAGCGGGCGGTGAGGAAGACCGGAATTGAGATCCATCCGGGCGCGACCATCGGAAGAGGCCTTTTTATCGACCACGGAAGCGGCGTGATCATCGGCGAGACCGCAGAACTAGGGGACAATGTCACCTTGTACCAGGGCGTCACCCTTGGTGGAACGGGAAAGGAACAGGGGAAGCGCCACCCGACTCTTAAGGACAATGTAATGGTAAGCGCGGGAGCCAAAGTCCTGGGATCCTTTACCATTGGGGAAAATTCGAAGATCGGCGCAGGAAGCGTCGTGCTCAAAGAGGTTCCGCCCAACTGCACGGTGGTGGGAGTCCCGGGAAGAATCGTGAAGATGGGTGATCAGAAGATCCCAAGGCTTGACATGGATCAGATCCATCTTCCGGACCCGATCAGCAATGACATCCGGGAACTGCAGGCAGACAATCTCAGGCTGCACACCAGGCTTCAGGAGATGGAAAGACGTATGAAGTGCATGAAAGAGGAAAATATAGAAGTATTAGACAAGGAGGAAGAAAGTAGATATGAAGCTGTATAACACGCTGTCCAAGCAGAAGGAAGAATTCGTGCCTTTGGAGGAAGGAAAGGTAAAGATGTATGTATGCGGGCCTACCGTATATAACTTCATCCACATCGGAAATGCAAGGCCTATGATCGTATTTGATACGGTGAGGAGATATTTTGAATACAAAGGCTACGATGTGAATTATGTTTCCAACTTTACGGATGTCGATGACAAGATTATCAAAAGGGCGATTGAAGAAGGGGTATCTTCCGACGAGATTTCCAAGCGTTATATTGCGGAATGCAAGAAGGATATGGATGGCATGAATATTAAGCCGGCCACCAAGAATCCTCTGGCTACGGAAGAGATCTGCGGCATGGTTGACATGATCCAGACCCTGATTGACAAAGGATATGCTTATGAGAAGAACGGCACCGTATACTATCGCACCAGGAAATTTGAAGAATATGGCAAACTGTCCCACAAGAATCTGGATGACCTGCGTTCCGGAGAGCGTTCCCTTCTGGTAACAGGCGAGGATGAAAAAGAAGATCCATTGGACTTCGTTTTGTGGAAGCCAAAGAAGGAAGGGGAGCCTGCATGGGAGTCTCCATGGAGCGATGGCCGTCCGGGATGGCACATCGAGTGCTCGGAGATGTCCAAGAAATATCTTGGCGAGCAGATTGATATCCACGCAGGCGGGGAAGATCTGGTATTCCCTCACCATGAAAACGAGATCGCCCAGAGCGAGGCTGCTAATGGCAAGGAATTCGCAAAATACTGGATGCACAACGCATTCCTGAATATAGACAACCGCAAGATGAGCAAATCACTGGGCAACTTCCGCACCGTGCGGGAGATCAGCCAGCAGTATGATCTTCAGATCCTGAGATTCTTCATGCTGAGCGCCCACTACAGAAGCCCGCTGAATTTCAGCGCGGATCTGATGGAAGCTTCCAAGAGCGGACTGGAGCGGATCGTCAATGCTGCTGACAACCTGAAGTTCCTGCTTGGAAATGCCAAGTCGGAGTCTATGACGCAGGAAGAAGAAGCGGCATTTGCGAAGACGTCGGAATATGTGCAGGAATTTGAACGGGCAATGGATGATGATTTTAACACGGCAGATGCCATCGCGTCCGTGTTCGACCTGGTAAAATATATCAATACGACGGCGGATGCCGATAAGTCCAAGGAGTTCCTTCAGAACCTCTTCGATCTTCTGGTGAAGCTGACGGACGTGCTGGGATTGATCGTGGATAAGAAGGAAGAGATGCTGGCCGAGGATATCGAGAAGATGATCGAAGAGCGTCAGGCAGCCCGCAAGGCAAAAGATTTTGTAAGGGCAGACGCGATCCGGGATGAACTGCTGGCAAAAGGCATTGTGCTGGAAGACACAAGAGAAGGGGTAAAATGGAAAAAAGCGTAAAGTGGGAGTTTGACACTTATATGCAGGAACTGTTCCAGATGAAAGAGGTGGATATTAAGGAATATTCACCTCTTACTTTAGCGTATATCGGGGATAGCATCTATGACCTGATCATCAAGTCGCTGGTAGTCAATGAAGGCAACCGGCAGGTCCAGAAACTTCATAAGGAGACCAGCATGAGGGTTCAGGCATCCGCCCAGTCTAAGATGATGCGCGCCATTCAGGAGCATCTGACGGAGGAGGAGCATGCGGTCTTTAAAAGGGGAAGAAATGCCAAGAGCGTGTCGCCGGCTAAGAACCAGTCCATCACTGATTACCGGAGGGCTACCGGCTTTGAGGCGTTGATGGGTTACCTATATTTGAAAAAAGAGTGGAAAAGAATGCTGGAACTGGTTAAAATAGGATTAGAGAGCATGGATGAATGTATATAAGGAGTTCTGAGAATGAAAGAAGAAAAGCAAATAAATGAAAATATCATAGAAGGGCGCAATGCGGTTTTGGAGGCATTCCGCTCCGGCAAGCCCATTGACAAGCTCTTCGTGCTGGATGGATGCCAGGACGGGCCGATCAGGACGATTGTCCGGGAGGCCAAAAAGCATGATACCATTCTTCAGTTCGTCACCAAAGAAAGGCTGTCCCAGATATCCGAGACGGGAAGACATCAGGGAGTTATCGCCTATGCGGCGGCCTACGAGTACGCGGACGTGGAGGATATGCTTAGATTAGCCGAAAGCAAGGGGGAGGATCCGTTCCTGATCCTGCTGGACAATATCGAGGACCCGCATAATCTGGGCGCTATCATCCGTACGGCTAATCTGGCAGGCGCCCATGGAGTCATCATTCCGAAGCGCCGCGCGGTCGGGCTTACAGCCACGGTGGCAAAGACAAGCGCAGGCGCGCTTAACTATACGCCGGTGGCCAAGGTGACCAATCTGGCCAAGACGATGGAATCCCTGAAGGAAAAGGGACTATGGTTTGTCTGCGCGGATATGGGCGGGGAGGAAATGTACGATTTGAACCTGACCGGCCCCATCGGCCTGGTAATAGGCAATGAGGGCGAGGGCGTCAGCCGCCTGGTAAAGGAGACCTGCGACTTTACCGCCCGGATTCCGATGAATGGGGACATCGATTCCCTGAATGCATCGGTGGCGGCAGGCGTACTGGCTTATGAAATCGTCAGACAGAGAAGAAAGTAGGGATCCTGGCTGGAAAGAGAGGATAAGTATGGCTAAATTCGAGCAGATGACGGACGAGCAGCTGATCTGCAGGCTCCGTGACGGTGATAAGACCGTGATCGACTATGTCATGGAAAAATATAAGAACCTGGTACGGAAAGAAGCGAACGCCATGTATCTGCTGGGCGGAGAGAATGACGACCTGATCCAGGAGGGCATGATCGGCCTGTTTAAGGCTGTGCAGGATTATGATGTACGGCAGGAGACGTCATTTTACAGTTTTGCCAAACTCTGCATTACCCGTCAGATGTATTCGGCTATCGAGGCATCCAAGCGGAAAAAGCACAGTCCTTTGAACACTTATGTCTCTTTCTATGAGAAGAATGATGAGAAGGTATCCTTGATTGAGACCATGGAAGCAGGAGGCGAGAGCAACCCGGAGGAACTGCTGGTCAGCAGGGAATATGCCATGCTGCTGGAAAGCAAGCTGGAAGAGAACTTAAGCGCCCTGGAGAACCGGGTGCTGTACCTGCATCTTCTGGGTACCGATTATAAGACAATTGCAAAACTCCTGGACAAGAGCCCCAAGACGATTGACAATGCGCTCCAGCGGATTAAGAACAAGACGGAAAAGATACTGGAAAAGGAACTGGAAAAATAAAAGTTGGAAAATCGTCGAAAGGATATTGACAAATCTACCCAATATATTGTATATTATTAACGTTGCATATCACATATGCATGCTGCCGTGGCTCAGTCGGTAGAGCGTCGCCTTGGTAAGGCGGAGGTCGGCGGTTCGATTCCGCTCGGCAGCTTGATATTCAGAGGCTTGCAGGAGATTACATCTTCTGAAAGTCTTTTTTTGCGTCAAAAGAGGCGGAAGCATACAATAATATAGTTACGAAGGAGGAAGAGTATGAAAAAATTTGGCGGCGTAATCTTGACTGCTATCGGCGCGCTACTTGCGGTTCTGGCGCTTCTGACGATCCGGATGGCGGTAAAAGACACAATGACTTGGGGAGGAGATAGCACAGTATGGCTGATCGAGATCCTTCTATTCGCGGTTCCGGCTGTAGCCTGCCTGACGTCGGGAATACGCCGGATTCGAAAAGCCGTCGCAGAAGAAAAACTAGGCTTTACAGAACAGGAAAGGCGAAAGGAACAGGAGAGGCTAAAAAGGCAGGAAAAGTCTGGCAGGCCGGAGGAGGATATGGTTTCAGAGCAGCAGGCATATGAAAACGCCTATGTCCCGGCCCAGGGAATCTATATATGGAAGTATAAAAAAGACATCGCATTGGAGCGGCTTTTTTCCCGCTACCGGAACCTCTACTTTTTTGGCATGATCCTGTCAGGGATCGCGCTAGTGGCGCTGTGTGTCTGGCTTGGAATGAATGTTCTGGCTCCGGAGTCCAGAAAGATGCTGTATCTCGTTATGGTACTCCTTATTACCGTGCTTATGGTGGCGGGAGCAATGAATATTGGACGCGTCACAGCCGGAATGATGATGACGTTTGCCAGAGGAAAAGATGGGAGAATCTATTTCTTTGATTATCATAATCCGGCATTTCAAAGACATGCAAGGATCCAGATTACGGGGACCTCAAGCGTAGCCGGCACGGCTTCGTATCTGATCAATAACAGGCAGGACGCAAAGATGATCAAGGAGATTGAAAGCCATCATGTCATGGAACGCATTATGGAAAGGGGACAGATTCACCCATATGGATTCCCGATCGTAAACGTATCGAAGATCCGGGAAGGAAGTAGGACAGTACGCATATTCTGCGAACTTGCAAGAGAGGATGGGAGCACCTTTAAAAGAAGCATCGCGGTGCCCAGAAGTTTTGAACATTATGAGGAACTGATCAATATATTCAAGAGCAGATACATGCTGTAGAAGTTTAATTGACAGGCAGAGAGAGGAACATGACATATGAATAAGTCAACGGTAATGACGGAAGGGCCTATCTGGCGGAAGATATTGTTTTTTTCCATTCCGCTGATTCTGGGGAATCTATTCCAGCAGTTGTATAATACGGTGGATTCCATCATTGTAGGAAACTATATAGGAAGCGAGGCGCTGGCAGCCGTAGGCTCCAGCGGATCCATCATCAATCTGCTGATCGGATTCTGCATTGGCGCGTCTGCCGGCGCCGGCGTCGTCATCTCCCAGTTTTTCGGCGCCCGGGATAAGGAAGGCGTAAGGAAGGCAGTCCACACGACGATCGCGATCGCGATCGGAGCAGGGATCATCCTGACGGCAGCGGGCATCCTTCTGGCTCCGGTGATCCTCAGGGCCATGGGGACGCCGGCGGAGGTGTTCGGACAGGCAGTCACTTATCTTCAAGTATATTTCGGAGGAATTCTTTTTTCCGTGATCTACAACATGTCCGCCGGAATCCTCAATGCGGTGGGAAATTCCAAGCGATCCCTGCTGTACTTGATGATCGCCGCGATCTCCAATATCTTTCTGGACCTTCTGTTCGTGGTGGCGCTTAAGATGGGCATCGTGGGAGCAGCCCTGGCGACGGATATCAGCCAGCTGATTTCCTGCATCTTTATCATGCTGTTTCTGACGAGGAGCCAGGATGTATACCATGTGAAGATCCGGGATATCCGATTATATGACCATCTGTTTTCCAAGATCGTCAAGATTGGCCTCCCCACCGGAATCCAGAATATCGTCATCTCATTTTCCAATGTCATCGTCCAGTCCAGCGTCAATAGTTTCGGCGCGGTTGCCATGGCGGGATTTGCAGCCTACATTAAGATTGACGGGTTCAATATTCTTCCGGTACTCAGTTTCAGTATGGCTGCCACCACGTTTGCCGGACAGAATATAGGAGCCGGGCAGTACCACAGGGTAAAAAAGGGCATGCTTGTATCGGTAGGGATGGGAATCTTCTACACGGTGATGACGGGAATCCTTCTTCTGGTATTCGCGCCCCAGGTTATCGGCGTCTTTACCAACAATCAGGATGTGGTAGCTTACGGCGTATATATTATGAAGTTCTTCTGCCCGTTTTACTGGATCCTGGCAATCCTGCAGGTGGCAAGCGGCACCATCAGAGGGACCGGCAAGACGCTGCAGACCATGCTGATATTCCTGCTGTCTTTGTGCATTTTCCGTGTATTGTGGATTTGGGGAGCGCTTGCCGTATCACACGAGATCTTCCAGGTCATGGTGGCTTATCCGCTTTCCTGGGTAGTAGGGGCACTGCTGATTCTTCTGTATGCGTGGAAGGGCAAATGGATGCCTGCAAGTTATTATAAGAAGCAGGCGCAATGAGACAAAACCGAAGGAGGGACTTATGCCATCATTTTTAAAAGATATATCTAGATTTTATGGAACTGGGGAAAAAAACGCCAAGGGCCAGACGTTGGAAGAGTTCTTAAGGGAGTATGACCCTTATAAGTATGAGACGCCCAGCTGTACTACGGATGCGGTCATCTTTGCCTGTCCGGGGAAGCCGGACGGATTGCTTGAAGGCCTAAAAGTCCTCTTGATTCGGCGAGGCAATCATCCAAGCATCGGGCTGTGGGCGCTGCCGGGAGGCTTTATCAACTTGCGGGAGAACCTGGAAGATACGGCTATGCGGGAATTAGAAGAGGAGACCGGCGTAAAGGGCGTTGTCATGGAGCAGATCGCCACTTACGGGGATTATGACCGGGATCCCAGATCCAGGGTGATTACGACAGCCTATATGGCGCTGGTGGATGAACGAGACGTAAGCGTCAAAGCAGGAGATGATGCAGCAGACGCCGTATGGTGCGGCGTAAGCCTTGAGTGCCTGAAGTCTGTCCAAAAAGACGGCAGGGTTTGGAATACGTACAGCCTGAAAGTGGAAAATGAGGAGCGGAACCTTAAGACCGAAGCGCTGGTGGAGGAAGAGGAAGGCTGCGGGCTGATCCGGGATAAGAAATTCAAAGTGATTCAGCCAGGGCTGATCGCAGTTGACCACGCGGCGATCATCGTCCAGGCCCTCGCACTGCTTAAAAAACGTCTGTAACGCCTTGTTTCGCTACATTATTTATGATAATATAGGGGGCAGAATGTAAGTACCTATAAGGAGGAAAAACATGCAAGAAGAAACAGTTTCCAAAAATTTTATCGAGCAGGAAATAGATAAGGACCTGGCAGAAGGGGTCTATACGCAAGTATGCACCAGATTCCCGCCGGAGCCTAACGGATACCTTCACATCGGACATGCCAAGTCCATCCTTTTGAACTATGGGCTCGCGAAGAAATATAATGGAACCTTTCATTTAAGATTTGACGATACGAACCCGACCAAAGAAGATATGGAGTTCGTAGAGTCGATCAAGGAAGATGTGAAATGGCTTGGGGCAGACTGGAAGGATCACCTGTACTTTGCATCCGACTATTTCGATATGATGTACCAGTGCGCCATAAAACTGATCAAGAAGGGAAAGGCCTATGTCTGCGACCTGAGTGCGGAAGAAATCCGCGCCTATCGGGGAACCCTGACGGAGCCTGGCAAGAACAGCCCATACAGGGACCGGTCCGTAGAAGAGAACCTGCAGCTGTTTGAAGAGATGAAAGACGGACTGTGCCAGGATGGCAAGAGGGTGCTGCGGGCCAAGATAGACATGGCATCTCCGAATATTAATATGAGAGATCCTGTCATCTACCGGGTTGCCCATATGTCCCACCACAATACAGGGGATAAATGGTGCATCTATCCGATGTATGACTTTGCCCATCCGATCGAGGACGCGATCGAGAAGATCACCCATTCCATCTGTACTCTGGAATTCGAGGATCACAGGCCTCTGTACGACTGGGTGGTCCGCGAATGCGAGTTTGATCCGGCGCCGAGACAGATTGAGTTTTCAAAATTGTATCTGACCAATGTAGTGACCGGCAAGCGCTACATTAAAAAACTGGTGCAGGATGGCATCGTAGATGGCTGGGACGATCCCAGGCTTGTTTCCATCGCGGCTTTAAGGCGGCGGGGATTTACGCCGGAATCCATCAAGATGTTCGTGGATATGTGCGGCGTGTCCAAAAGCCAGAGTTCCGTGGATTATGCTATGCTGGAATACTGCATCCGGGAGGATCTGAAACTTAAGAAGCCCCGTATGATGGCCGTCCTTGACCCCATCAAGCTGGTGATCGACAATTACCCGGAAGGGGAAGTAGAGTATCTGGAAGTAGACAACAATATGGAGAATCCGGAACTTGGAATGCGCAAGGTTCCCTTCTGCCGAGAACTGTATATTGAGCGGGAGGATTTCATGATCGAGCCGCCCAAGAAGTATTTCCGCCTCTTCCCTGGCAATGAAGTGCGTCTGATGCATGCATATTTTGTCAAATGCGAAGGATATGAGACGGATGAAAACGGCAACGTGACGGTCGTCCATGCAACCTATGATCCAGAGACCAAATGCGGATCCGGATTCACCGGACGAAAAGTAAAAGGCACGATCCACTGGGTGGCCGCGCCTTATGCAAAACAGGCTCAAGTAAGATTGTATGAGAACCTGATTGATGAAGAGAAGGGCGTATATAACAAGGAGGATGGATCTTTGAACCTGAATCCGAATTCCCTGAAGATTCTCAAAAATTGCTATGTAGAGGACAGTTTCGCGGATGCCGGGGCCTGTGACAGCTTCCAGTTTGTAAGAAACGGCTACTTCTGCATCGATTCCAAGGACTCCGCACCGGATGCGCTGGTATTCAACCGGATCGTATCTTTGAAGAGTTCCTTTAAACTGCCAAAATAAGAGGAATTATGAATGAATTGACGATCAGCCTGGATACCCGTTCCAGGATCCCCCTGTACGAACAGATCTATGACTATATTAAGACGGATATCCAGAGCGGGAGGATTCCTTATGGAGAGAAACTGCCGTCCACTAGATTCCTGTCGAAGCACTTGGAGGTAAGCAGGAGCACGGTAGAACTGGCCTATGAGCAGCTTCTGTCGGAGGGATATATCGAGTCCGTTCCTTATAAGGGCTTTTTCGTGGCCCAGATTGACGAACTGTATCATCTGAAGAAGGATAAGCCGCAGCCCCAGAGGGAGAGGAAGGAAGCCCGTAGATACCGCTATGATTTTACGCCCAATGGCGTGGATTTGAAAAGTTTTCCCTATAATGTGTGGAGGAAGCTGTCAAAAGATATTCTGATGGATGATCGGACGGAATTATTCCGGTCCGGTGATTCTCAGGGCGAGTACGGCTTCCGCAGCGCCATCTGCAGCTACCTCTATCAGGCAAGGGGAGTGGATTGTACGCCGGATCAGATCATTGTAGGGGCAGGAAGCGATTATATCCTGATGCTGCTGGGAATGATTCTGGGAATGGACCATACCATTGCATTTGAAGATCCTACTTATAAGCAGGCCTACCGGATGGCAGGGGGCATGTCTTATAACTGCATACCGGTTTCTATGGACAAGAATGGGATGAAAGTGACAGAACTTGAAAAGTCAGGCGCCGACATTGCTTATGTGACGCCTTCCCATCAGTATCCTACCGGAGTCATCATGCCCATCCGCCGCCGGATGGAATTGCTTAAATGGGCCTGCGAGGCACAGGGAAGGTATATCGTGGAAGATGACTATGACAGCGAGTTCCGGTACAAAGGAAAGCCGATTCCTGCCCTCAAAGGGTATGATGCCAGTGAGAAAGTCATATACCTGGGCACATTTTCCAAATCCATTGCTCCGGCGATCCGTCTTAGCTATATGGTCCTGCCCAAACCATTGCTGGAGGCATATGAGCAGAAGGCCAGGTTTGTCAATTCGACCGTTTCCAAAGTAGATCAGCTGATCGTACAGAAGTTCATTGAAGAAGGGTATTATGAAAGACATCTGAACAAGACAAGAGCGCTTTATAAAAGCAGGCATGATGTCTTGATCGAAGAACTGCGTCCAATGGCAGATATCTGTACCATATCAGGGGAGAATGCCGGCGTGCATCTGCTTCTTACCTTTCAAAATGGAATGACCGAGGAGGAGTTGATTGACCGGGCTGCAAAAGAGGATATCCGCGTATATGGACTGTCCGATTACCGGATCAAGGAGAACTGTAAGGAGAAGGCAACCATACTGCTTGGATATGCCAACCTTACGGAAGAGCAGATCAGAAAGGCAGCAAAGCTGCTTAGAGACTGCTGGATTGAATAGAAATGTACAGAAAAGAAGAGCGGGAATCCTTAGAGTTTCCCGCCCTTGCCTTATAATTACAGTTATTCATCATCCTCATCATCGTCTTTGGCTGCCTGGGAGGCATCCGCTTCTTCTGGAGCATCTTCCTCTTTTTGAGCCTCTGTATCTTCATCCCCTGACCCATCTTCAGGCTTTGCGGAGGGTGTCAATGGAACATATTCGCGATCTGATACTGGCTTTAAGTCGCTGTCCAGATCGAAATCCTCATCCTCGAAGTCCTCTGAGAATTCATCATCTTCGCATGTATCATTCTTTTTAAAGTAATAGATAAGGCCGGCAACGGCAGTGCCGATGGCAGCAAGCCCTAACAATTTTTTACACCATTTTGCCATGATAGTTATAACTCCTTTCGATTATAGTATAGGATTATAATAGCACATATCGTATCATTTTTCCTCAAAAATCGAAATAAAATACATGAAAGTTGAGATACGCCCGAATTTATGATAAACTGTATGATATATTTTCGCAAGAAAGCAAAGGAAAGAGGCTAAAGTATGAGTAAGAATAAAGCGCCGGGAACCGCTAAAAAAGGCTTTTTCCGCATCGTATTCAGCAGAACGGGGATCATCCTTTTGCTGATCCTTCTTCAGGCAGGAGTCTTTCTTGGAATGGCATTCTACCTGGAAGAATATATGACCTATATTTATGGGATTCTGACTATTTTGGGAGTCATCGTATTGATATACATCATCAACTCCGAAGGCAATCCGGCCTTTAAGATGACATGGATGCTGTGCGTGCTGGCTTTTCCTGTGATTGGAACCCTGTTTTACATCTATGTCAAGATGCAGTTCGGAACCAGGTATATGAAGAACCGCCTGGGCAAGCTGAAACTGGAGACGGCGCCCTACATGCAGCAGGATCCGGATGTGGTGGACGCCATATGGGCGAGCAAGTCGGCCAATGCCCAGCTGTCCTACTATCTGTCGCACCAGTTGGGATTCCCTACCTACCGCAATACGCAGGTGAAGTATTTTCCGCTTGGGGAGTATAAATTCCAATCGATGGTAGAAGAGCTTAAGAAGGCCCGAAGGTTTATCTTCATGGAATATTTTATTGTAGAAGAAGGCCACATGTGGGGGACGATCCTGGACATCTTAAAGGAGAAGGTCCGGGAAGGGGTGGAAGTGAGGTTCATGTACGACGGGATGTGCGCCATCTCCATGCTGCCCTACAATTATCCGGAACAGATCGCGCGTTATGGAATCAAGTGCAAGATGGCAAACAGCGTCAAGCCTTTCCTGTCCACCACCCAGAACAACCGCGACCACAGGAAGATCTGCGTGATCGACGGCAAGGTAGGCTATACCGGCGGCATCAACCTGGGGGATGAATATATTAACCAGAAGGTTAGATTCGGACACTGGAAAGACACCGCGATCATGCTGAAAGGGGATGCGGTTCAAAGCCTGACCATGATGTTCCTGGAAATGTGGAACGTGGATGAACGGCGGGCAGAAGGATATGGAAAATACCTGACGCCCAAGTATCCGGGGCTAAGAAGGGAACTGGGCTATGTCATCCCATATGCGGACAGCCCATTTGACAACGAGAATGTTGGGGAGGAAGTGTATTTCCACATCCTGAACCATGCGAAGAAGTATGTACATATAATGACGCCATACCTGATCCTGGATAATGAGATGATCACTACCCTCACCAGGGTGGCGAAAAGCGGAATCGAGGTCATTATCATCATGCCCCATATTCCGGATAAATGGTATGCATTCGCGGTTGCGAAGACCTATTATAAGGAATTGATCGAAGGCGGCGTCCAGATCTATGAGTACACGCCGGGCTTCGTCCATGCCAAGGTGTTTGTATCCGATGACGACACGGCCACCGTTGGCACGATCAATCTGGATTACCGGAGCCTATATCTGCATTTTGAATGCGGGGCATTTATCTATAATAATTCCGAAGTGGATAAGATCGAGCGGGATTTCCAGCAGACGCTGGCCCGATGCCATAAGGTGACGCTCATAGAAGTGAAGAATAGGAGCATGCTGACAAAGATAGCCGGGCAGGTGATGAGGCTGGTTGCCCCGCTGATGTAAAAAAGACCGGCACGCAGGAACTGTTAAGAAGAACCTGCGTGCCGGTTTTGCTATATCCGGGCGATGATTATTGAAGGGCGATGATCTGGGTGTCCTTCTTGTCATCAAGAGAAATAAAATCGGATGCTTCAATCGTTACTTCGGACGTATCGGACAGTTTGAAGGTCTGGCAGATCTCCAAGGTTGTGCCCGGCTGTATCTCTTTCATATAATTGGTGATAGCCTCATTTTCTTCCGTGACGTATGCGCTGTCGCATTCCACGCCGTTCTGGAAAGCCTTGATCGTAGCTGCCGTCATCACGCTGGAAGCCTTGTCCTCGTTGTTGGTGTAGTTGTAGTAGTAGAACAGGCATGGATTGCCTTCATAGTCGGTGCCGACCTCGTGCCTTGTGTAGGTCACATTATAATCCTTGCCATCGAAGTTGATGATTCCGTCATCCGGCTCTTCATCCTTTTTCTCATCCTTTTTGTCGTCTTTCTTGGCGTCCGTTTCCTCTGTCTTCTTGTCATCCTTCTTGTCATCCTTCTTGTCGTCGGAAGACCCGCCGCAGGCGGTCAGGCACAGGCACATGGATGCTACAAGCAATACGGTTAACAATCTTTTTTTCATAATGAATTCCCTCTCTTTTACTAAAATTTCTTTTTTTAAGTATAACATTTTGCATATTAAAATACAACTAATAGAGAATATAAATAACGCTAATAGCATGTTAAAACTATGGTGCAATCATTGTAAAATTGCTTATAATAGAATGTGAGGAATAGCGTATGGATTATATTGCCCTAGGAAGAAGAATAAAAGAAGAACGTTTAAAATTGAATATGACCCAGGAACGGTTGGCCGAAGAGGTGAATCTTTCCACATCTTATATCGGACAGATTGAAAGAGGAGAACGGAAACTGACGCTGGACAGCCTGATTAATATTACAAACTGCCTGGGCGTTACGGTAGACTATCTTCTTCAGGAATCTATCATCCAAGACCAGGTGTCCTATAAGGACATATGGACCGGCCTTTTGTCAGAGGCCACCCCCAAAGAGCAGGAACTGGTGGTCAATCTGACGAAGATTCTATTAAGTTATAATGATAAATAGCAAAAAGGACCTCTGTATATAATATACAGAAGTCCCTTTTTTCTTTGGTATGCATCGAGCATACAAGGGGAACATTTTATTTCAGGAAATAGTTTTCAATATAAAGGAGAAGGCCGGTGGTAAGAAAGACCGCCAGCGCGACGGCCGTCCGCAGCAATAGCCTGGTGAGAGGCCCTACCTTATCATAGGCTTCTATGTGGCCGCAGTAATTGCCCAGGTTTGCGTATGCCGCCCAGACGCCGACAAAGAAATAATTGATGGTCCAATATTCTGAGCGGATATCTCCTGGCTCCAAAGGGCGGGTACCATTCACGACAACGAAGAGGATCATCAGGAAGTAGCCGATGATGGCCACGATCATCTTTCCCGGATTGCCGGTACGAAATCCCGGTACGTGGCGGAAAAAGCGGCGGATCAGGGAGTCTTTGCGCGGCGCTTTGGCCGCCTGCTCTACGATTTCCTCTTGGTACATCCGCGTCGGCTTTATGGCCATAACCTGGCTCTTTAATTCAGATACGGAGGAATAACGGTCTGCGGGGGATAGGCTGGTACACTTTAAGACGATCTGGCGGTAACGGGGATCGAAAGGCAGATCATCCTTGGGAAGGCTGCCGGTCAGCAGGACATTAAGCAGGACGCCTGTGGCATAGATATCGGTCCGCTCATCCGTCTGTCCGAAGCCAAACTGCTCCGGAGCCGCGTATCCGACCGTGCCAAGGAGAGTGGTATCCTGGCTTTGCCCCTCTTTTTTGCTTCGGGATATTCCAAAGTCGATCAATTTGAGCACATTGTCCGTGGAGATCAGCAGGTTTTCCGGCGTGATATCCCGGTGGATGATGTTATGGGCATGAAGGAAGGAGAGGGCAGAGCACAGCTGGGATATGAAGCTTAAGATCTCCTCTTCCTGGAAATGATACCCCCTTTTCAAGTAGGAGCCTATGGTAGACCCGCTGACATATTCTTCCAGTACAAAGTATCTTCCATCCTTGGCATAAGTATCCAGCACCCTTGCCAGACTGGGGTGGGAAAGGTCGATTAACTGCTGGTACAATGGGTACTGAAGGGCGCTGATCTCCTTGCGTACTGCCAGGCTTCCGTCAACCTGGCTGCGCGTCAGATAGGTGCGGCAGTCTTCGGCATCCTTAAGAGGCGCAAGGTCAATATAGGTTTGTTCCAGATATTCGGCTTTCAGATTCCCCATAGTACTCCATCCTTTGTTCTTGCAATTTTCTGATATTTATTTTATCATAAGTTGTGCATTTGTAAATAACGGAAGGTGAAAATATGGAGACAAGCCGAAAAACCACGGATGAACTGCTGGAACTTTTAAAGCAGAAGAAAAGTTTTGATGAATATTTGCAGGAAGGGCCGGAGTTTGTAGATATGGGACTTCCCCAGTACCTGGAAGAAGTGATGAAAATAAAAGGACTTAAAAAGGCGGATGTCATCCGTAAGTCCCAGCTGGACAGAATCTATGCGTACCAGATATTCTCCGGCACGCGAAAGCCCAACCGGGATAAGCTTCTTGCCCTTGGATTTGGGATGGAGCTGTCCATAGAAGAGATGCAGAAGATGCTGAAGATATCAGAATATCCGATTCTGTATGTAAAGAACAAAAGAGACAGCATCATTTTGTTCGGACTAAAGAAGAAGGCATCCCTTTCAGAGGTAAACGAACTTTTATATGAAATGCATGAAAATATCATCGAATAATAGAAAAATTTGAATTAAAATGCATTTTACAGGAGAAAAAAAATATAGTATAATGCAAAAGTTGAAGGTTAAAGTATATATAGATCGCAGGAGGAATGAAAATGGTTAAAGCAGTAGTAGGCGCTAACTGGGGCGATGAGGGCAAGGGAAAGATTACCGATATGCTCGCCCAGCAGGCGGACATCATTGTAAGATTTCAGGGAGGAGCCAATGCGGGCCATACCATCATCAACGATTATGGCAAGTTCGCATTGCATACGCTGCCATCGGGCGTATTCTACAGCCATACGACCAGCATTATCGGCAATGGCGTGGCTCTTGACGTGCCGGTTCTCTTTCAGGAAATCCAGTCCATCATCGACAAGGACGTGCCTATGCCCAAGATCCTGGTATCAGACCGTGCCCAGATGGTAATGTCTTATCATAAGAACTTTGACGCTTATGAAGAGGAAAGACTGGGAGGAAAGTCCTTTGGCTCTACCAAGTCGGGGATTGCTCCATTCTATTCGGATAAATATGCAAAAATAGGATTCCAGGTAAGCGAGCTGTTCGACGACGAACTGCTAAGGGACAAGGTAAAAAGGGTGGCACAGCAGAAAAATGTACTGCTTGAGCATCTGTACCACAAGCCAGTGATCAATCCTGACGATCTTTACCAAGAACTGCAAGACTATAAGAAGATGGTGGAGCCTTATGTATGCGACACTTCGCTGTATCTTCACAATGCGCTGAAGGAAGGGAAGGAGATTCTGCTGGAGGGCCAGCTGGGATCCCTAAAAGACCCGGATCATGGCATCTATCCAATGGTTACCTCTTCTTCGACGCTGGCTGCTTACGGAGCCATCGGAGCAGGGATTCCGCCATACGAGATCAGAAAGGTCATTACCGTGTGCAAGGCATACTCAAGCGCAGTAGGCGCGGGAGCATTTGTAAGCGAGATCTTTGGAGATGAAGCGGACGAACTCAGACGCCGCGGCGGAGACGGCGGCGAATTCGGAGCCACCACAGGGCGTCCAAGAAGAATGGGCTGGTTTGACTGCGTGGCTTCCAAATACGGATGCAGAATGCAGGGAACGACCGACGTCGCATTCACGGTTCTGGACGTGCTGGGATACTTAGATGAGATTCCGGTGTGCGTAGGCTACGAGATTGACGGAGAGGTTACCACCGACTTCCCCACGACGCATCTTCTTGAGCGGGCAAGGCCGGTGCTTCAGACGCTTCCGGGATGGAAGAGCGATATCCGGGGCATCACAAAGTATGAAGACCTTCCAGAAAACTGCAGGAAGTATGTGGAATTTATTGAAGCGCAGATCGGATACCCGATCACCATGGTATCCAATGGCCCGGGAAGAAATGATATTATATATAGGAATGTGTAAGACATGCAGGCGCCCGTCTAAGGAATCTTAGGCAGGGCGCCTTTTGAAATTCTTAAGGAAACCATCACCATTATTTTAGATAATCGCCATAGTATTGACACAAAAGAGTCATATAATGTGATCTGTAGCAATATAATAATAGAGTCGGGAGTTCGGAGTTTTAACAAAAAAACGAGTATAAATAATGGAAATGGAGGTATCGTTTATGCATAAGAGAGACTGGGAATATCCAGAGCCAGAAGTGATTTCAATGGAAGAATACCTTGCCAAGAGAAAAAAGATAAGGGAAAAGGAAAAAAAGCACGCCAAAAAAGAGTCAGACCTGCTACGGGGAGCAAGAGGACTGACGCCTTTTGAGTACTATTTAGTGTCATCATCATCCTGGTCATGATGAGTGACCTTATATACCAGCGTATAGGCATATAATAACACTGGAAGAATTATGGTGCAGGCAATGGACGCTTTCAAAAGGCCCATTGTCTGCGAATGGTCGGTCAGGGCGAACACCAGGGTGCTTGCATACATGCAGAATAGTAGGACTGCGCCTGCCAAAGCCAGTATACGTTTTACTTTTTTCATCAGAATCATCCTTTACATCCAATCAAGACTTTAGTATATTATATAAAGAGCAAGAGAAAATTGCAAATGAATACAAAGGAGTATATGAATATGAGTCGTACATTATTAGATCAATGGAGAGATATTGCCTATGATGAGCAGGCAGACAGGGGCCAGCTGCAGAATTTCTGGGGCACCTATTTCCAGATTGAGAAGGAAATCTATGAAAAACTGCTGTCTAACCCGGACGAGGAGGTAAAGGGCACCGTCAAGGAACTGGCAGAGAAGTATGGCCAGGAAGTGCTTACCATGGTTGGATTCCTGGATGGAATCAATGAAAGCCTGAAGGAAGAGAATCCGATTGAGACGATGGAGGAAGATACCGTAGTCAGCCTTGCCTTTGATAAGGAAAAATTATATAAGAACATGGTGGCAGCCAAAGCGGACTGGCTGTACGAACTTCCACAGTGGAAGGAGATCTATTCAGAGGAAGAACTGAAGAAACTGTACAAGGAGCAGAAGGAGTCCACGACGATCCGCAAGGGCAAGAAGGTAGGGCGTAATGATCCGTGTCCATGCGGCTCCGGTAAAAAGTATAAGAAATGTTGTGGTAGATAATGCTGACGCTTCTGGGGGCAGCATGCCTTTTGTACTATGCCGTCCTATGCGTGGCGCTAAAGAAATGGGATTCCACATTTTCAAGATTCTGGCTGGCGGCAGGCCTGGGGCTCTGGCTGTATGACTATGCGGCAAGCCTGCTTGGGATGGAAGCAGCGGCCAGGAAGGCGCTTCTCCTGCCCGTTGCCGTGTTTGCCGTGACAGAACTCAGGATTGTCATGGGGATGGTTACGCGGGGGCAGAAGGAATATGAGTATCTGATTATTCTGGGCGCCCATGTAGAAGGGCGGAAAATCACGGATTCCCTGTACCGCCGCCTGAACAAGGCTTTGATTTATCTAAAGGCGCATCCTGGGACCAAGGTGGTCGTATCCGGGGGACAGGGCAAAGGAGAAGACGTCACGGAAGCCCAGGCGATGGAAGACTATTTGATCGCGCAGGGAATCGCGTCTTATCGTATCATCAAGGAGGACGCATCCACCACGACCCAGGAGAACTTGAAGTTCTCCAAGCGCTATATGAACTGCAAGGAGGCGGACGTTGGAATCGTATCCAATAATTTTCATCTGTACCGGGCCTGTGCTTATGCCAGGCGGCTTGGATACGGCCATCCATACCCGCTGGCGGCCAGCTGCCATCCGGCGCTGCTTGTAAATTACATGGTCAGAGAATGCTTTGCCGTGTGGAAGATGTGGCTGTTTTTTTGATTTTGAGGAAGCAATGTGTTATAGTATCCATATGACACATTGCTATTTTTATGGGAGGATGAGATGAGAAAAGGAAAAAGAGGGATCAGCGCAGCCCTGATACTGGCGCTATTGGCTACAATGGCTACAGGGTGCGGCAAAGACACAGGCAAGCAGGAAGAGAATGACGAGGACCCGATAGTTGTGCAGATGGAGACCTATTATAATGGGGCTGCCAAGATCGCGCTGGACAAGCTGGTTACAGAATTCAACAACACGGTCGGAAATGAGAAGGGAATCTATGTAAAGGCGAGCAGCATGGGGGATATGACGGAACTGTTTGAAAGCCTTGGAAAAGAATTGAAGAAGCCGGAGGAGGAGAGAAATCTTCCCGACATCTTCTGCTGTTACGGGACGGATGCCATAGAGTTTGACCAGCAGGGACTTTTGGCGGATATGGATGACTATTTTACAGAGAAGGAATTAGATGAATACATCGATGCTTATGTAGAGCAAGGCAGGATTGGCAAGGACGACTCACTGATCCTCTTTCCAGTGGCCAAATCCGTGGAAGTCATGACTATTAACAAGACTGACTGGGATAAGTTTGCCCAGGAGACTGGGGCAAGCCTGGAGGACTTAAGTACCTGGGAAGGCGTGACAGACACCTCCAAGGCCTACTATGAGTGGACCGGCGGCAAGGCGATGTTCGGAAGAGACGCATTTGCCAATTATATGCTGGTTGGAGCATACCAGCTGGGAGAAGATATGTTCCCGGTGGAAGATGGAAAGGTAAGCCTGAATCTGAATAAAGAGACGCTTCGGAAACTTTGGGACAATTATTATGTGCCTTATATCTACGGATACTATACCAGCAATGGAAGATACCGCTCGGACGATATGAAGACGGGCGATCTGATCGCAGCGATTGGTTCCTCATCCGCAGGATCCTATTATGCGCAGGAAGTTACGGTGGGAGATGAAGAACCATACCAGATTGAGACGATGGTGCTCCCAGTGCCTGGATTTGAAGGCACGGCTTCGGCCGTTGTCCAGCAGGGGGCGGATCTGGCAGTGACGAAGTCTGACAAGAAGACGGAAGAAGCCGCGGCTGAATTTATCAAGTGGTTCACCGGCGCCAAGGTCAACAGCGAATTCTGCCTTGCTTCCTCCTACCTTCCGGTGAAGAAGGAGGCAAACCAGATTGAATATCTGGAGGGCATTGCCGCTGATTCGGATGCAGAGTGGAATGATATGATCAAAGATACCATGGAAGTAGCGTTTGAAGAAAGCAATTCTTATGAACTCTATACAATGACTCCTTTTAAGGGAAGCAACGCATGCAGGAACATAGTAGGCGCTTCTATGCAGGAGAAAGCAGTGGCGGACCGTGAAAGGATCGCAAGCCAGGAGATCGCTGCGGCGGCGCTTGATACGGATGAGAACTTCGAGGAGTGGCTCCAGTCGCTGAGCGCGGAATTAGAGGACGCATGCAGATAACCGGATTATAAGAGTTAGATAGGAAGCTGAAAGTATGGCAGGTAGGAAGAGGAAGAAGATATCAATCAGGAACAAGCTGCTTATCATCATGCTGGCAGTAGCGCTGCTTCAGGGCGTATTCTGCTTTGTGGCAGTAGGCTTCAACGGCGGTTTCGAGCAATTGAAGAAGAGCGCCGATAATACCTTGATTAATACCACAAAAGCCAGAAAGAATACGCTGGAGAACCTGATCACCAATAAGTGGTCGAACCTGAAGGAGTATCAGAAGGCGATTCAGGATTCGATCCACACGCAATTGGATCAGAGGCATAAGACGGTTTTAGATCTTGAGGAAAATAAAGAATTGAATAATGAGATCCTTCTCGAGGTGTCAAATCAGATTGTGGATATGCTGCGCTATAGTTCTACGACGGAGGCCTACATCATTTTGCAGGGCTATGGGGGAAAAACGGATACAGACAGCCACTGCGGCCTGTGCATCCGTAATTTGAATCAGACGATGAGCATAAGCCGCGAGGGCCTTCTTATGGAGACCGGGCCAACGGAGATATCCAGACACCTGGGGATTGCGATGGACTCTTACTGGACATCCAAAATGGAACTTGGACAGGATGGACAGGACACGTCCTTTTATGATGTCCCTATGGAATCCGTGGAAAAATATCCAGAGTTCGAGGTTTCGGATCTGGGGTATTGGAGCGGGTTCTATAAGTGGAACAAGAACGATATCAGCGTGATCTCATATGCTATGCCGCTGGTAGAAGATGGAGAGGCCTACGGCGTTCTGGGAATCACAGTGTCCGAGGACTATCTGGGAAGCCTTCTGCCCTTCGGCGAGCTTGACAGCAAAAATGCAGGTTCCTATATGCTTGCCGTCACGAACAATGGGACGCAGTATACGCCAATGTATACGGCGGGCATCATGGAGAGCGAATTTGGAGAGGCGGGCCAGAAACTTAAACTGGCCAGGGAGCCTTTGGAGAACAAAGTATATGAGGTGAATACCCACAAAGAGAGTTATGGGAGCGTGCAGGAGATTGGCAGCTATAACGTGGGATCGCCTTATTACAATACCAAGTGGGCGCTGATCGGGATACTGCCGTCAAAGACATTGTACCGCGGGCCGGAACAGCTGCGCTCCTCCATTATGCTGGCGGCGCTTCTCTCGGCTGCCCTGGGAATCCTGGGGGCGCTGATCGGGAGTTATAGTTTTGCCAGGCCAATCCTTAAGCTGGTCAATACCCTGAAAAGGGTAGATGGGAATCAGCGGCTTACCATGCCTTCCACAGGAGTCAAAGAAGTCGATGAACTCTCGGACGCGGTGACGGGTCTTAATGAGAAGGTGCGGGATAATGCATCCAAGGTATCAAAGATTATTGAACTGGTAGACCTTCCTCTTGGGATTATCGAATACCGGAAAAAAGACGCGAAGGTTTTCTGTACGCCGAAGGTGATCGGTATGCTGGGGATGAGCCAGGATCGGTTTGAAGACGGATTCATCGAGAAAAAGTACTTTGAGAGATATTGGAAAAGGGCGGGCCTTGAGGAGGCCCTTGTAACAGAGATTGAAAGAGAGTACCAGGTGAATGGGGAGATTCCGTCCAGGTGGCTGAACATCAGATCCTTGATTGATAAGGACAGGACATTGGTTACCGTAATGGATATTACCAAAGATGTCTATACCAGGCAGAAGATCGAGTACGAGAGAGATTATGACATCTTGACTCATCTGCTGAACCGCCGGGCATTCAAACGCAGGATACAGGAAATCTTAAGTGGCGCGCCGGCAAGCGGCCTTGGCTTAAGCGCCATGGTTATGTGGGATCTGGACAATTTGAAGTATGTCAACGATACCTATGGGCATGATTATGGGGACCAGTATATCCAGAAAGCGGCAGGCGTGTTTGCGGGCCTGTCCCTTGTAGGGGCTATCGTAGGCCGTATGGCCGGAGATGAGTTTCTGGCCTTCGTGCCGAATTGCGGCTCCAAGGAGAAACTGATGGATCTTTTGAATCAGGTAAAGAACAAGCTGAATGCTACCAAGATTATCATGCCGGACGGAGAAGAACTGGCAATCCGCGCATCCGGCGGGGTTGCGTGGTATCCGGATGACGGGATCACCTATGAGATGCTCAAGAAGTACGCGGATTTTGCCATGTATGATACAAAGAACAGTTACAAGGGAGCAGTCAAGGAATTCGACCAGCGGGTCTATGAGAAAGATTCTTACCTGCTGCGGGGCAGGGAGCAGATCAACAGGCTGATCGAGGATCGGATGGTAGACTATGCGTTCCAGCCAATCGTGGACGCAAGGAGCGGGCAGGTGCATGCCTATGAAGCGCTGATGCGGCCAAGACTTGGAGAACTGTCCAATCCGTCGGATGTGCTCAGGCTGGCTACCGTCCAGTCCAGGCTTCCGGAACTGGAAGAACTTACTTTTACCCAGGCGCTTAAGGATTACCAGCGTCAGAGGGAGGCTTTTGGGGATGCGAGGATCTTTATCAACTCGATACCAAACCAGCTGATAGACTATGGAGTGATCGCCAAATTCCAGGAAAAATATGGGCTTGAGCCGAATAAACTTGTGGTGGAGATCATAGAGAATGAGCAGACGGACGCAGGCGTCATGGAAAAGAAGATCGATATCATCCGGAAGATGAAAGCAGGCCTTGCGATTGATGATTACGGCTCAGGCTATAGTTCGGAACTGACTTTGCTGTATATGTCGCCTGACTATGTAAAGATTGACATGAGCATCGTAAGAAATGTGGATAAGGATGTAAACCGGCAGGCGCTTGTAGCCAGCACGATCCAATACTGCAAGACGAGAAATATCAAGATCATCGGAGAAGGCGTGGAGACTTACGATGAGATGGAGACGCTGATACGCTTAGGCGTGGATTATATGCAGGGGTATTACCTGGGACGTCCGGACCTTGTGGCCCGGCCTGTCAGGGAGTCTTTGCGGGAGAAAATTCTGGAATTGCAGAAACTCTGTGTTGACAAAGAATAAGACAGTGTTATAATGGTAACATATATCAAAACACGTTGACGAGACGAGTAGGTTGGGGAAGAATTACAGAGAGAGGAGCCAAAGGCTGCAAGCTCCTTATTGCGGAACCTTCTGAAGACTACCTCCGAGTGGCTGCAAAACAGTCCGGTGATTCCGTTATCATCATGAAAGAAGTGGTTCTGGCGAATACGCCAGTTCAAGCAGGGTGGAACCGCGAGACTTGATGAACTCGTCCCTTACAGCATGCAGGCTGTAAGGGACTTTTTTATTCCATGCTATGACATGCCCGAAAGGCAGGAAAGGACGGGAAAGATGAAGCCTTACAAGCACAAGGTACAGTATTATGAGACAGATCAGATGGGAATTGTGCATCATTCCAACTATATCCGCTGGTTTGAAGAAGCACGGACCGATTATATGGAGCAGATGGGACTGGGATATGACCAGATGGAAGAAAAGGGAATTCTAAGCCCGGTGCTGTCCGTTGAAGCAGATTATCTGAGGATGGTCCATTTCGGGGAGACGGTGACCATAGAAACCTTCGTCAAGGAGTACAATGGCATCAAGCTGACCGTGGGATACGAAGTGATCTCGGACAAGACCCAGATGGTCCACTGCCGGGGAATCACCAGGCATTGCTTCATTAACCGGGAGGGAAAGCCGCTTGCGCTAAAGCAGACGTGCCTGGAGTTCCACAACATGTTTGTAAAAGGTCTGGAAGACCACAAAAATAAATAGAGTATATCAAGAAAGAAAAGAGAGGGTACAGATTATGAAGATTACACTGAAAGATGGCTCTGTAAAAGAGTATGAAAGAAGCATGTCCGTATTGGATATTGCAAAAGATATCAGCGAAGGGCTGGCAAGGGCAGCGACCTGCGCAAAGATAGACGGGGATATCGTTGACTTGAGGACGGACGTTTCCAAGGACTGCGAGCTGGAACTGCTGACATTCGACTCTGAAGACGGACGGGGCGCATTCTGGCATACCACATCCCATATTATGGCCCAGGCGATCAAGCGTCTCTATCCGGAGACAAAACTGGCCATCGGCCCATCCATTGACAATGGATTCTATTATGATTTGGATCGCGAGACGCCATTTGTCGCGGAAGATCTGGAAAAAATCGAAGCGGAGATGAAAAAGATCGTCAAAGAAGCATTGCCTATCGAACGCTTTACCAAGACAAGGGAAGAAGCCATCGCATATTTTAAAGAAAATAACGAACCATATAAAGTAGAATTGGTAGAAGATCTGCCGGAAGGCGAGGAGATCAGCTTCTACAAGCAAGGCGAATTTGTAGATCTGTGCGCAGGACCGCACCTTATGTCTACAAAAGCGGTTAAGGCTTTCAAGCTGACAAGCCTTGCAGGCGCATACTGGCGCGGAAGCGAAAAGAACAAGATGCTTACCAGAATCTATGGCATTTCCTACCCGAAGAAGGCAGACCTGGAAGAATACCTCCACATGATGGAGGAGGCGAAAAAGCGTGACCACAGAAAACTTGGCAGGGAGCTTGGCCTGTTCATGATGTGCGACGAAGGCCCTGGATTCCCGTTCTTCCTTCCAAAAGGAATGGTTCTTAAGAATACGCTTCTGGATTATTGGAGAGAACTGCACAAAGAAAACGGATATGTGGAAGTATCCACGCCTATTATCCTGAGCAGGCATCTGTGGGAGAATTCCGGGCACTGGGATCATTATAAAGACAATATGTACACCACCATGATCGATGAGGAAGACTATGCGGTCAAGCCTATGAACTGTCCGGGCGGCATGCTGGTATACAAGTCCGAGCCGCGTTCTTACAAAGACCTTCCGCTTCGCATGGGCGAGCTTGGCCTGGTACACAGACACGAGAAGTCAGGCGCTCTCCACGGCCTGTTCCGCGTCCGCTGCTTTACCCAGGACGATGCCCATATCTTCATGACTCCGGAGCAGATCAGAGACGAGATCAAAGGCGTAGCACGGCTGATTGACGAGATCTACAGCCTGTTCGGATTCAAGTACCACGTAGAACTGTCTACGCGGCCGGAGAACAGCATGGGCAGCGATGAAGACTGGGAGATGGCGACTGAAGGCTTAAGAGGCGCTCTGGATGATCTGGGGCTTGATTATATGGTAAATGAAGGAGACGGCGCATTCTATGGGCCAAAGATCGACTTCCATCTGGAAGATTCCATCGGAAGGACATGGCAGTGCGGAACCATCCAGCTTGACATGCAGATGCCGCAGCGTTTTGACTTGGAGTATACCGGGGCTGACGGAGAGAAGCATCGCCCGATCATGATCCACCGTGTAGCATTCGGATCGATCGAGCGTTTTATCGGAATTCTGATCGAGCATTTTGCCGGGGCTTTCCCAACATGGCTTGCGCCAGTCCAGGTAAAGGTTCTTCCAATATCTGAGAAGCATCTGGAATACGGAAAGAAGGTGCTGGCACAGCTGGAAGAAGCGGGGATCCGCGCAGAATTGGACGAGAGGGCTGAGAAGATCGGCTACAAGATCAGGGAAGCGCAGATGAACAAGATCCCATACATGCTCGTAGTGGGGGCAAAAGAAGAAGAGCAGAATCTGGTATCCGTAAGAAGCAGATTTGCCGGGGATGAAGGCCAGAAGGACATCGCTTCATTCATCGATGCGATCAAAGAAGAGATACAGGCAAAGGTTCAGCGCGAAGTTACGAAAGAGGATTAAGAAGTACAGAGTAGAAATAAAAAAACAGGGCATAATAAATCTCGATATTCTTGAATGATTAGGAGGTAATATTATGCCAGAATTGAAATGTACAGTACAGACATGTACGCACAACAAGAATTTCTACTGTGATTTGGAGCGCATTATCGTAGGAGGAAGTTCAGCAAAGCGTTCAGAAGAAACATGCTGCGACAGCTTTGAGGAGCGCAAGGGTGATTCCTACAGTGATGTGAATGGACAGGCATCTGCATGCAGCTGCATCGACTGCAAGGCTACCGAATGTATTTACAATGAGAAATGCGAGTGCCACGCAGGAAAGATCAGCGTGGAAGGAAGCAATGCCTGCCAGTGCGAGCAGACCGAATGCGCCACATTCAAGTGTGGATGCAACTAAGAAGCAGAGCAGAAAAAGGGAAGCCTTCGGGCTTCCTTTTTGGTTGACGCATATTTGTTCAACGGTTATAATTATTTTATCTGTGTAAGAGAAGAGGAAGATAGAATGAATAAAGAAGAAGCAAGCGTAGACAGCATCCAAAAGGAGAAAGAGCGCGGCCAGAACGCATATTATTCCAGCCGGCCGAAATTGGGCGGAAGCGGCCCATCAAAACTCCGGCAGCAGTTTAGCCGGGGAATGACGTATTTTCTGGTGGTGGCCGCCAGCATCCTGTTTTATTTTGCCCTGCTTAGAGTGACGAACCTGTCCGAAGGGTTCTCAAAGATATTCCAGGTTCTTAAGCCAGTAGTCTATGGCTGCGTCATCGCCTATCTGCTGAATCCGATCGTGAAGAAGGCGGACAAGTACCTGGCCCCTGTACTGGAGAAGAAGCTAAAGACTCCGGGCAGGGCAAAGAAGACTGCCAGAGGAATCGGAATCCTGATGGCTCTGATCCTTTTGCTGGTGCTGGTGGTGACTCTTTGCAACATGCTGATTCCGGAACTTTATTCAAGCATCCGGAACCTGGTGTTCACCCTTCCGGGACAGCTCAATGATTTGGTTGATAAGCTCAACACTATAAAGATCGACGATTCTACTACCGGCACGCTTATTAAGGCCGCTATTGAAGAAGGAACGGACATGCTGCAGAAGTGGCTTAGAACGGATCTGCTGGGACGCGCCAATGAGATTATGTCCAACCTGACGGTAGGCGTGATCAATATCCTAAACGAAATATTCAATGCACTGATCGGAATCATCATTTCAGTGTACATATTGTTCAGCAAGGAGACCTTTATCCGCCAGACGAAGAAATGCGTCTATGCGATCCTGTCTCCCAGGCATGCCAATATGGTGCTGCATCTGACGACGAAAAGCAACGAGATATTCGGCGGCTTTATTATCGGAAAGATTATTGATTCCGCCATTATCGGGGTACTGTGCTTTTTCGGGCTCACCATATTGAATATGCCTTATGCCGTGCTGGTCAGCGTGATCGTAGGAGTAACGAATGTAATCCCATTCTTCGGACCGTATATCGGAGCGATTCCAAGCGCGATCCTCATTATGCTGGCGGATCCGATCAAAGGACTGTATTTTATCATATTCATTCTTTTGCTGCAGCAGTTTGACGGCAACATCCTGGGGCCGAAGATCCTGGGCAATTCGACAGGCCTGTCAGCATTCTGGGTAATCGTGGCAATCCTTCTTGGAGGAGGCCTGTTCGGATTCGTGGGAATGATCATGGGCGTGCCTACCTTTGCCGTGCTGTATTATATTGTGCAGATGATAATGAATTATCGCCTGGAGCGCAAGAAGCTGCCTGCCAACTCCAACTTCTATGATGCCATGAGTTATGTGGATGACGACGGGAAGTATTACCATTCCGAGGAGGATGGAGATGGAAACGAAGACAATAACAAAGAAAAAGGGGAATAAAGACTATGCCAATCAGAGTTCAGAATGATCTCCCGGTAAAGGAGATATTGGAAAGAGAAAATATATTTGTGATGGATGAACATCGGGCAACGCATCAGGATATACGGCCGATCAAGATCGGCCTTCTTAACCTTATGCCGCTTAAGGAAGACACGGAACTGCAGATACTGAGGTCTTTATCCAATACGCCCCTTCAGGTGGACGTATCGTTTATCACCGTATCCAGCCATGAGTCCAAGAATACGCCAACCAGCCATCTGAATAAATTCTACCAGAAGTTCAGTGAAGTAAGAGATAAGAAGTTTGACGGATTCATCATTACTGGAGCGCCGGTGGAGCAGATGCCTTTCGAAGACGTGGACTATTGGCAGGAACTTAAGGAAATCATGGAGTGGAGCAAGACCCATGTGACATCTACGCTCCACCTATGCTGGGGAGCCCAGGCAGGCCTCTACTATCATTATGGAATCGATAAGGTGGCACTGGACCACAAACTGTTCGGCGTGTTCTGGCATAAGGTGATGAACCGCAAGATTCCGCTGGTTCGAGGCTTCGATGATGTATTCCTTGCCCCGCATTCCAGACATACGGATGTGCCGATGGAGAAGATTCATGCGGAACCCCGCCTGACTGTGCTGGCTGAATCAGAAGAAGCAGGGCTGTTCCTTGCAATGGCAGAAGAAGGCCGTCAGATCTTCGTTATGGGCCATCCGGAATATGACCGCGTGACTCTGGACGGGGAATATAAAAGGGATCTTAGCAAGGGCCTGCCGATCGAGATGCCCAAGAACTATTACGAGGATGACAATCCGGAGAATAAGCCGCTCCTTACGTGGCGTGCCACAGCCAACAATCTGTATACCAACTGGCTGAATTATTACGTTTACCAGATTACGCCCTATGATTTGGACGGAACGCCGTTTTAAGGGGGATTTCTAAGGGTTATAAAATTTTAGATTTTTATAAAATACCGTAAAATATCATCGTTTATCGTAAATTTGGGAGTACAATGGGGGTATAAACCAGGGATAAATAGGAGTAAAAAATAGTATCTGTCGGATTTTGAAGGAACTCTGAATTTTCAGGGTTCTTTTTTTGCGCGAATTTGAAATGTGGATAATAAAAGAAAACTCAAAAAATAAACTGAAAATTAGTAAAATTTGTTTACCACTGTTAGTAAACGAAATGACGGAAAAATTTAAAAATAATCCTTAAAAATAGTGCAAAATGGGCATATAGAGGAAAAAATAGTTGGTAAAATAGTATAAATATATAAGATAAAAATTGAAATTTAAGGCAAAATGCACAAAAATATCAAAATAAACCATTGACAAAAATGTTTTAACAATTTATAATTGGATAAAACATTTTACCGAATATTTATGAAATATTCAAACTATTCAAGGAAGATTATTTAAGCCGAAAAGGATAATAAAAAGAAAGGAGGGACAAAGGTGAGAGTAACGATTAAAGATATAGCAAAAAAGGCAGGCGTCTCGGTGTCAAGCGTATCTTTAGTTCTTAATAATAAGAACCATCGAATACCTCCGGATACTTGCAAGAGAATATGGGACGTTGCAAATGAATTGCAGTATATGCCGAACCAGATGGCCGCAAGCCTGGTTACCCAAAAGACAAAAACTGTTGGCCTGATCATACCAGATGTAACGAACATGTTTTTTGCGGAAATCGCAAAGGGGGCAGAGGCAGAATGCCAGAGGCTGGGCTACAATCTGATACTATGCAATACCAACGACAATCCGTCAAGCGATGTGGAATACGTAAACATGCTGGTCAGCAGAGGGGTAGATGGCATTATTTTTGCGATGGCGGTCAATGCAGAAGACAACAAGGCAAAAGACTGTTTTGAGATCTTAAGCCAGTATGAAAAGCCAGTAATCCTGCTGGACCGGGTAGTGCCGCACCATGATTCTGTATATGTGATTACGGATAACGAAGTAGGAGGCTATCTGGCAACCAAGCATCTGCTGGAATTGGGGCATCGTAAGATCGGATGTATTACCGGGCCTTTGGGTGCCCAATCATCCAAGCAGAGATACTATGGATACCTGAAAGCCTTGATTGAGTATAATGTTGCTTTTAACACCGGCTATATCAAGGAGGGAGACTATCATACGAAGTCTGGATTTGCGCTGGCAAAGGAACTGTTTGAGGAAGATATCACGGCAATCTTCTCATGCAACGATCTGATGGCATATGGCATCTATCAGCAGGCAAGCCTTTGCGGCAGAAAAATACCAGAAGATTTATCGGTGGTGGGATATGATGATCTGCAGTTTTCAGAACTGATGGAAGTGCCGCTAACCACGGTACACCAGCCTGCATATAAGATGGGGCAGGATGCCTTGAATCTGATCATTCAGGCGATTTACAGTCCCAAAAAGAATTATTCCAGCATTACATTCCAGCCGGAACTGATCGTAAGAAAAAGTACGGCTAAGCCAGGCACATGAAACGGACACCGTAAAAGTTAGAGGGTTGTATGGAAAGGAAGGAGAAATATGGAGCAGGAAATACTTTTACATTTAGAACAGATAAGCAAATCGTTTCCCGGCGTAAAAGCGCTTGATCATGTAAGCATAGATATCAAGAAAGGAGAAGTCCATGCATTGGTTGGAGAGAATGGCGCTGGAAAGAGTACGCTGATGAATATCATATCCGGAAATTATAAAGCGGACGAAGGTAGCATTTTCTGGAAAGGGAAAGAAGTTCAGATAGAAAGTCAGAAAAGTGCGCAGGATCTTGGAATATCGATCGTATATCAGGAAAGAAGCCTGATCGATGGCTTGAATGTAGCAGAAAATATTTTTGCCGCGCGCCAGCCTGTCAATCGATTCAAGCTTATAGACTCTAAAAAATTAACCGCAATGACGGAACAGTTTTTAGAAACGCTTAATCTTGGAAACATCAGCGCCAAAACTTTGGTCGGGGAACTTCCTCCGGCGAAGCAGCAAATGGTAGAGATCGCAAAGGCTTTATCGCAGGATCCACAGCTTCTTCTGCTGGATGAGCCGACTGCGACGATTACAGAAACAGAGAAGGAATTATTGTTCTCGCTCATAAAGGAACTCACTGGCAAGGGCGTATCCATCATATACATATCGCATATGCTGACAGAAGTGTTCGAGGTGGCAGACAGGATTACCGTAATGCGGGATGGAAAGTGCCAGGGAACAACAAATGCCAGCGATATTAATATCGACGAGATTATCCGGATGATGGTTGGAAGGAAGCTGGAAAAACACGAGTTCGAGTCGACAGTCAGGGATGAAGTGGTTCTGGATGTCAAATCTCTTAGAGGAAGTCGGTTTCACAATATTAATTTCTCATTGAGAAAAGGAGAGATACTTTCTCTCGTCGGCCTCGCCGGAGCAGGCAGGACAGAAGTTGCAATGGCAATATTCGGGGCAGATAAAAGCTGTACAGGGGAGATATATGTGGAAGGAAAGAAAGTGCAGATTGGATCCCCGCTTGAAGCCATAAAAAATGGTATCGGATACTTGCCGGAGGATCGCAAGCTGCAGGGACTATTTCTGGAAATGAGCATTGAGGAGAATGTCGTGTCCGGCAACCTAAAAAGAATCATAAAAAGGCGATTCATCGATAAGCGAAGAATATCCGCTATCGCGGAAGAATATAAGGAAAAACTGCATATTGCAGCGCCATCTATAAAAGGAAGGGTTATTAATCTGAGTGGTGGAAACCAGCAGAAGGTAGTAATAGCGAAATGGCTGCTTGTGAATCCAAAGATATTGATTGTAGATGAGCCGACACGGGGCGTGGACGTAGGGGCGAAGCAGGAGATCTATGAGATTTTGAGGAAATTGGCGAGCGATGGAACTGCAATATTAATGATTTCATCCGAACTTCCGGAAGCCATGCTCTTAAGCGATAGAATGCTGGTTATGTGGAATGGGGAAGTGACAGGAGAATTGCGGTGTGGAAAGGGACATGCAGTTGAGGAAGAAGAAATCATGAGGTATGCCTCAGGATTGTAAAGAGATAGTTTTGTGGAGGGTTAGACATGAGTAAAAAAGGAATTGCAGTCAAGTTATTGAAAGAACGGACGATGTCGCTGGGAATCACGGTTGTTGTTATTTGTATCGCGTCGGCGATTATTTGGCCCATAAGTTTTGCGACCTTTGACAATATTTCCAGGATTCTGCTGGGAGTCGCGACAAATACAATAGTAGCAATAGGAATGATGCTTCTTTTGATTTCCGGAGATTTTGATCTTTCAGTCGGATCCGTGATGGCGTTATCCGGCGGCGTTGCTGCAAAGTTAATGGTAGAGGTAAATGCGAATTTCCTCCTTGCGACGCTTGCGGGGCTCATATGCGCGGTGCTGGTCGGCCTGACAAATGCGCTGCTGATAACGAAAGTAGGAATTAATGGAATGGTTCAGACATTAGCTATGATGGGAATTGTCAGAGGGCTGACGCTTATCACTGTTGACAGAGGGATCATGGGATTCCCAGAAGCCTTTAATGCGATCGGGCAGGGAAAATTTCTAGGCCTGCGCCTGCCAATCTGGTATATGATCGTGATCGCGGTATTACTCGGGGTGCTAAGCTCGAAAACCGTATTTTTTAAACGATATTATTACATAGGCGGCAACCCCAAAGCGGCGTTCTTATCAGGAATTAACGTAAAGAAAATGAAGATTATAGGTTTTGTGCTTTGCGCTTTTTTGTCCGGACTGGCCGGAATTATTCTTACATCCAGAATGGGAGCGGCCAATTCGACGGCTGGCCAGGGAATTGAGATGACGGCTATAACGGCTGCAATATTGGGTGGAGCAAGCATGCAGGGAGGAAAAGGGACGGTGCTGGGAGCAGTGCTGGGCAGTGTTTTTATGGGACTCGTGAATAACATCATGATTATTGCAAGAGTCACGGTGTTCTGGCAGGATATTGTCCTTGGAATCATTCTGATTCTGGCGGTCAGCCTGGATTCCTTTGTAAACCGTAAGTCAGCGTAACGTACGGGCTGGCTTTCGCCAGGCGAGGCGAGAATAAATCTGGGAAAGGGGGATCGGGAATTGGCGATTTTCCGTACGAAGGATAAAGAAACAAAAAGTATTTAAGATGAAAAGGAGAAAAGGTATGAGGAAAGAAAAAGCGTTAAGAAGCGTAATGGCAATGTTGTTAGCATTATGCCTGTGTCTGGCTGCACTTGCCGGGTGCGAGCAAAAAGGAGGAGATGCGCAGGATGCATCAGACAAAAAGACGGAGGAAAAAGCGGATTCGAATGAAGAATATGTTCTTGTAAGCGTACAGACGACGATGCCGCTCTTTATGGATCACGAGTATAAGGCATTTGAAGCATGGGGGAAGGCAAGAGGCGTGAAGACTTCCATCGTTGGGCCTACGGAATGGGATGTGGCAGAACAGGTAACCTCATTGGAGCAGGTAATCGCAAGCAAGCCGGCCGGCATCCTTTGCAACGGATCTGACCCGCAGATCGCGGTGGCTGTTAATTCCGCCGTCAAGGCAGGTATTCCGATTATAACATTTGATGGAGAAGTGCCAGGAGCAGAGCCGCTTGGACATATCGGCTCAGACTGGTACGAAGTTGGCGTAGCGCAGGCACGATCAATGGCAGAATTGATTGGAGAAAAGGGCGAAGTTGCGATGATCGGCGTAGTAGGGCTTCAGAATCAGTCACAAGGATTCCAAGGGTTTACAGATACGATGGAAAAAGAATATCCAGATATTAAGATCGTAGGCACATTTACGGATAATGCAACCGTAGAAGGCGCAGCAGAGGCAACGAATAATATTATGAGCGCATACCCGGATATCGCTGGCATTGCCGGATTTGCATCCGTATCTGGACCTGGAATCGGCCAGGCGGTCAAAGAGGCTGATAAGGTAGGCAAGATTAAGATTACGTGCGTAGACGGCCAGCCAGAGCACTTGGATTTAGTAAAGTCTGACGTGATTTCAAAGCTTATCGTACAGAAAAGAGAACTGTTTGGATGGCTCGGCGGACAATATCTATATGATTACGTACATAATAACATCCCTCTGACGAAGGATGATAAGCAGGCAGGCGTTACATGCATCCCAAGAAATACCAATACAGGCTATATTGAAGTAACCAAAGATAACGTGGATCTGTTTATTGAAAATTACGACAAGTAGTGTAGCAAAGGAGAGATTATTATGATTTATGGCGACATTATTCATCCCGAAATACTTAAGGCGCTGTCAGAGGCAGGACATGGCACGAATATCGTAATTGCGGATGGAAATTTTCCGGCGGATATAGGCGTTCCGGATACGGCGAAAAAAGTATTCTTAAATCTTGCACCAGATAAAATGAAAGTTACGGATGTGCTAAAAGAGATCGTTAAGGCGGTCAATATCGAATCGGCCGCTGCGCCAGTCATGGATACGATGGAAGATGCGCCTGTCTTTCCGGAGTACAGGGAAATACTTCCAGAAGGCATGGAGATTAAAAAATTAAAGAGATGGGACTTCCGCGCGGAATGCATGAAGCCAGAAACAGGACTTTTAATCCAGACTGGGGATTTGCGCCTTTACTGCTGTATCATTCTTACGGTCGGAGTAAGGACAAAATAAAGGAGGCTTATTGAATACTCTTTTACTTTTTGCCAATGACAGCGGAGGGAATTTCTCTCCACTGTCATAAAAACAAAAAGGAGCTGCAAATATGAAAAAAATAGCAATAATCGGAAGCATTAATATGGATATTGTCTCGAGCGTAATGCAATTTCCAGAGCCGGGGGAAACGGTGAAAGGGCTGGAATTTCGTACTTGTCCCGGAGGAAAAGGGGCAAATCAGGCGGTGGCTGCCAAAAGGCTGGGCGCGGATGTCGTCATGTTCGGTAAAGTCGGGGATGATATTTACGGAAAGCAGGCATTACAAGTACTGGAAAACTCCGGCGTAGATATAAGGCATGTCGAGACGTGCCAAGGCGTTAACACAGGGATTGCAGTCATACACGTCAATAAAGAAGGCGAAAACTATATTGTTATCCAAGAAGGGGCCAATAAGCATGTCGACATTGATTATATAAAAAAGATCCAGCCGTTCCTGGATACATGCGGCCTGGTGCTGCTGCAGCTGGAGATCCCGATGGAAACCGTAAAGAGGGCCGCGCAATACTGTGCCGAACAAGGGATTGAAGTCATTCTAGATCCGGCGCCCGCCGCACCATGCGATGGCCAGTTGCTGCGATGTATTGACTTTATTACGCCGAATGAAGGAGAACTGAAAAAAATAGCCTGTGAAGACGATATGGAAAAAGGGGCAAGGAAACTGTTAGACGCCGGCGTAAAGAATGTCATTAAGAAGGCAGGGGCGAAAGGATGTTATTTTATAAATAGAGATCGAATGGATTATATCGCAGGGTTTAAGGTAAAGGCGGCAGATACTACCGGCGCCGGGGATTCTTTTAACGCAGGCTTTGCAGTGGCTCGTGCGAAAGGATATGAGGACAGGAAAGCATTGGAATACGCAAATGCGGTGGGAGCCCTTGCAGTAACTAAAATGGGGGCGCAGGACTCGATGCCAACGCATAAAGAAGTTGAATTATTCATGAATGATTTAAAGAGAGGTCGTGGGATATGAAATATTCTTGCTGTATTGAACTATTGTTCACAGAGTATGAGTTTGTAGAAAGAATTTATAAGGCCAAAGAGGCAGGGTTTGACTGTATTGAATTCTGGTGCTGGCAGGACAAAGATATTGACGGCATTAAGAAGGCGTTAAATGAGACAGGCATGGAACTGGCAATTATGCAGGGAAATATAGAAGGGCGCATGGTAGACGCAAATGATTTCTACATCTATATGGAGGGAGTCAGAGAATCCGTAAAAACAGCGCAATATCTGGGCGCCAAGAATTTATTCCTTATGTCGGATATTATGAAAGAAGACCGCTCGGTACTTGAGACGGACTACGTAATTACAAAAGAAGAGAAGATGGAGGCAACGCTTGAGATATTAAAAGCGCTTGTACCAATTGCGGAAGAAAGCGGAATTACATTTGTAATAGAGCCGCTGAATACGCTTGTAGATCACAGAGGGTATTCGTTGTGCCACAGCAGGGACGGGGCGGAACTGATACGAAGCGTCGGCCATCCGAAGATCCGGTTGCTGTATGATGCTTATCATATGCAGATTATGGAAGGAAATATCATATCTACGATCCGGGAACTGAAAGACACATTTGGATATTTCCATATTGCGGATGTGCCCGGAAGATGTCAGCCAGGCACTGGGGAACTTAATTATCCTGTAATTATTAAGGAATTAAAGGAAAGCGGATACGATAAGTACATAGGATTCGAATTTGCGGCGTCAGGGATAGAGAGCATGGAAGCCTGCACAAGAACGCTGGCAGACTTGAAGTAGAAAGCAGGAGGGAGAATATGGATACGGAGAACAGATTGCACTTGTATAAAGAGATGTTAAGAATTAGGCGTTTTGAGGAGACGGTCAGGGATTTGTCGATGGCCGGAAGAATTCCGGGATTTTTCCACTTGTATGTAGGGGAAGAAGCAATTGCCGTCGGCATCTGTGCCAATTTGCATAAGGATGATTATATCACAAGCACGCACCGGGGACATGGCCATCTACTGGCTAAAGGCGCGGATATGAATCGGGCAATGGCAGAACTTTTTGCGAGGGAGACGGGATATAACAAGGCAAGAGGCGGTTCCATGCATATCGCGGCACCTGAGGTTGGAATGCTGGGCGCCAATGGAATTGTAGGAGCAGGAATCCCTATAGCGACTGGCGCGGCATTTGCATCAAGATATAAAGAGGATGGAAAGGTCGTAGTCTCATTCTTTGGAGATGCGGCGTCAAGCCAGGGAACATTTCACGAAGCCATCAATATCGGCGCGTCGTTCAATCTGCCGGTGGTGTATGTTTGTGAGAATAATCTTTACGGAGTGAGCACTTATCAAGGAAAGGTGCGTAAAGTGGCAGATATCGCCGATCGGGCAAAAGCATATGGCATAGAGGGAGTGATTGTAGATGGAAATGACGTTGAAGCGGTCAAGAAAGCTGGAGAAGAAGCCATAGCAAAAGCGCGAGAAGGCGGAGGGCCGACTCTGATAGAATGCAAGACCTATCGGCATTATACTCATTTTGTAGGCGAGCCGGATAACTACAGGCCTAAAGAAGAGGTTCTGGAATGGATGGAAAAAGATCCACTAAAAGTATATGGAGAACGGCTGATCGGACAGGGCATGGCAACAAAAGAGAAGCTGGATGACATTTTAAACGAGGTAAATGAAGAGGTCGCGGCTGCTGTCGCTTATGCTGAAAACAGCCCGAAAGCAAGTCCGGATACCGTATTTGACGATGTATATGCAAATTAGCCGGAGAGCAAAGGAGGTAAGATTATGAGTTACATGTCGTATTCAAAAGCACTGGGACTAGCAATAGCGGAGGAAATGAGGCGTGATGAGAATGTATTCTGCCTGGGACTGGATCTTCAGTACTATGGAGGCGCATTTGGCGTTACCACTGGCCTGTGCGAAGAGTTTGGCGAAAAACGCATTGTAAATATGCCAATTGCGGAGGCTGGATATACGGGAGTTGCTGTCGGAGCAGCGGCAACAGGCTTAAGGCCCATTGTGGAACTGCAATTCGGGGACTGGGTAACGATTGCATCCGATCAACTGGTGAATCAAGCCGCAAATATGAGATATATGTCAGGAGGCGCGCTTTCGGTTCCTATGGTTATGAGGCTCCCCTGCGGAGGATTCGGGGCAGCCGCGGCGCAGCATTCCCATATGTTTGAGAGCTGGTTTGCCTTCGTGGCTGGATTAAAAGTCATGTGTCCATCGACACCGCAAGATGCGAAGGGGATGCTAAAGGCCGCAATCCGATCGGATGATCCCGTTATTTTTTTGGAACACCGGCAATGTTATGAGAAAAAGGGAGAAGTTACGGATGACCCGGAATTTATCGTCCCATTGGGAAGCGCGGACGTCAAGCGTACAGGAAAGGATATTACGATCGTAACCTATTCCTATATGGTTCATTTTGCGCTTGAGGCTGCCGAAATACTTTCAGAAGAAGGAATCGATGTTGAAGTAGTCGACCTAAGAAGCATCAAGCCAATGGATAAAGAGACGGTCCTGAATTCTGTGAAGAAGACGAACCGAGTGCTATGCCTGCAGGAAACATGGCTAACTTGCGGCGTTGCCGGGGAAGTAGCGGCAATCATAGCGGATGAGGCTTTCGATTATCTTGATGCGCCCGTAAAGAGGCTGGGAAGTCCCGATTGTCCCGCGCCTTTTAGCCCTGATCTTGAGAGCTTTGTGCTGCCAAGCGTGGAAGGAATCGTGAAAGCCGTACGGGAAATGTTCTAAATGCTGTACACGAAAAAAGGAGAAGTGATCATATGGCAGTATCGATAAATATGCCCAAATTAGGATTGCAGATGCATAGCGGGCTTATAACGGAGTGGTATGTAAAAGAAGGAGATAAAGTTGAAATAGGAATGCCGGTATTTGCGATTGAGACGGATAAGCTTGTAACGGATGTAGAGGCCACTGCGACGGGAATCGTGCTGAAAATTGTGGCCCAGGCGGGGGAAGAGATAGAGATTACCAAGCCTTGCTGCTATGTCGGGGAAGAAGGAGAGGCCTTGCGTCTGGAAGAAACGCAAAGCCCAGCGCCGGTAAAGATTTCTGAGAAGCCGCCAGTATCTATAACGCCGCTGGCCAAGAAAATGGCCAAAGAATATAACGTGGATTATACAAATATAAAAGGCAGCGGCGCAGGAGGAAGGATACAAAAGGAAGATATTCTGGCCTTTCTTGATGAAAGGAAAAGTGAGCCGGAAATCGAATGTATAGAGAAGCGAAAGCCGGAGGTGGCGGAATATAGGCCAGTCTCCGCTATGCGCAAGACCATTGGAAAAAGGCTGGCAGAGAGCAAGAGAGAGATTCCGCATGTGTATTTCCAGAACGAGGTGGATGCAACACAATTGCTCCATGCGAAAAAAATTTTTTCTGATAGGGCCCTGCTAAAGAATGGCAATAAACTCACAATCAACCATTTCATACTAAAGTGTACGGCTTTTGTCCTGGCAGAATTCAGGGACATCAATGCTCGTCTGTCTGATGATAGGATCGCATATTTTCCACACGTAAATCTGGGAATGGCGGTAAGCGTTCAAAATGGCTTGCTGGTGCCTGTCATCCGGAATGCAGAAGAAAAGAGCCTTTTAGAAATATCAAAGGAGGCATTCGAACTTGCAAAGAAGGCGAGGGACGGAAAATTGATGCCTGAAGAGTACGAGGATGGCACGTTTACCGTGAGTAATCTGGGGGCGGCAGGGATCGATGGATTTCAGGCTATCATCAATCCGCCGGAGGCAGGCATACTGGCAATCGGAGCGATTAAAGAAAAGCCAGCTGTAATTGACGGGCAGATCGTCATACGGCCGATGATGACTCTGACAGGGTCCTTCGATCATCGGCTGATTGATGGAGAGACGGCTGCAAAATTCATGGCCCGAATCAGCGAGGTGCTGGAAGAGGTTGCCTGGCTGGCTCTTTAATCAACTTAAAAAAGAGGGAGAACAATGAAAAAAGGAAGTTTGTTAAATAAGGAAATTTCCAGCGTCATTGCAGGCATGGGACATACGGACATGCTTACGATTGGCGACTGCGGACTGCCAGTTCCTGAGAATGTAAGAAGGATTGACCTGGCGTTAAAAAAAGGCGTTCCAACATTTGAGGATACCCTCAAAGTCGTACTGGAAGAACTGTGCGTGGAAAAAGTCATCATTGCCAGCGAGATAAAAGCGAAAAATGCCGATTTATATGGCACGCTTAAGAACGTGTTTGCCGATATTGAGATAGAGGAGATTCCCCATGAAGAATTCAAAGAGAAGACAAAATTGAGCAAAGCGGTGATCAGGACGGGGGAATATAGACCCTATGCCAACATTATCTTGCAGTCCGGCGTTACGTTTTAGAAAGGGTGAAAGACATGAGAGCTGCGGTATTTGAAGGAGAAGGAAAATTAGTATTAAAAGATGTAAAAAAGCCGGTCATAGAAAGAGCGGACCAGATTATCGGTGAAATTGAAGTGTGCTCTATCTGCGGAACCGATGTGCATATGACCAATGTGCCGCCGGGATATCCGGCAACACCGGGAACCATACTGGGACATGAACTGGTGGCAAAGGTCGTAGAAGTGGGAGAAGGCGTTACAGCCTTTAAAGAGGGAGACAGATTTGTGGTAAACCCCAATGAATATTGCGGTAACTGCGTCTATTGCAGGAAAAACCTTCCAAACGAATGTCAGAACATACAGGCAATGGGAATTGATGTGGACGGCGGATTCGCGGAATACGTAAGGGTTGCCGAAAAAATGGCGTTTAAGATCCCGGAAGACATGCCCGCGCATATCGCTGCATTTGCGGAGCCTCTGGCATGCGTCATCTATGCATCCAGAAAAATAAATGTCAATCCAGGAGAAAGCGTTGCTATCATTGGAGCGGGACCGATAGGCATGTTATTTATACAGCTGATGAAGGCTTCCGGGGCTTATCCGATCATCTCTGTGGAGCCAAATGCCGTGCGGCGCGAATATGCCCTGAAATGCGGGGCGGATTATGCGATTGATCCGATAGCGGAGGATGCGCAGGCATTTATCATGGATCAGACAGGCCTTGGCGCAGATTATGCGATTGATGTGGTAGGATCGCAGATGATGGCTGCGATCCACGCGATCAGAAAAGGCGGGGCAGTCCTACTGTTTGGAAACAACGCAGCTGCGATTCCCGCGGTCATACAAAGCCAGATTACTTATAAAGAAGCCAGAGTTCTTGGAACTTGGCTAGCAAATGCGTCTTTTGATCACGCAATAAAGATATTGGCAAGCGGAGTGCTGAAACTGGACTTCCTGGTGACGCATACACTGCCGTTGGAAGAGATCCATGAGGCGATCGACATATTAAGGCGCGGGGAAGGTGTAGAAGTCTTGGTAGATCCAAGGATAAGAGCGTGATCAGATGTAGGAGGAAGGTTATGAAAATTATAGTAATCGGCGGCGGTCCAGGGGGATATGTGGCTGCGATCCGGGCAGCCCAGCTAGGCGGAGAGGTCACTCTGATAGAAAGAAACCTTTTGGGCGGCACCTGCCTGAATGAAGGGTGTATTCCTACCAAGGCGATCCTGCATGTCTCTGAACTGCTGGAGCAGATACGAGATGGAAGCCAATGGGGGGTAAGAGTGGACGCGCCCTATATAGAGTGGAAGCAAGTGCAGGAAAAGAAGAAAAAAATAGTAAAGCAGCTTACCTCTGGCGTCGCCGGGCTTTTGAGAGCCAATAAAGTAAAGGTGATTTCTGGAACAGCAGCATTTGTGGATGCACGGACGCTGGAGGTAAGAGTTCCGAACGGGAAAGCCAAGCGGATCAAAGGGGATAAGATTATCGTGGCAGCAGGATCTGTACCGGCTATACCGCCGATCAGCGGAATAAAAGATACTCCTGCATGCATGGACTCTACGGAGGCGCTTGCGCTTTCGGAAGTTCCCGGGAGTCTTCTGGTTATTGGAGGCGGGGTGGTCGGGATGGAACTAGCAGCGGCTTACCACGCCTTGGGCAGCCGAGTCACTGTGATTGAGTCTATGACCAGATTGCTTCCAATGATAGATGGAGAATTGAGCAGCCTTTATCAATCCATCATACAAAAAAAGGGGATCGAGGTATATACGAATACCCGGGCAAAATCAATAGAGCAAATGGGGGATGGCGCCTGCGTATCCGTAGAAAAAACCGATGGAGATGCCCAGTTTATTGTTGATAAGGTCTTAATTGCGACAGGCCGCCGTGCCAATACGACAGGATTGAACCTGGATGCAGCAGGAATCCTTCATGACCATGGACGCATTGTGGCGAATAGCAAAATGGAGACAAGCGTGCCTGGAATCTATGTGGCAGGCGACTGCCTGGGACAGGTAATGCTGGCACATACAGCATCCAGGCAAGGCGAGATCGCGGCAGAAAACGCCATGGGGAAGAATTCCCGCTATGAAGGAAGAACGAGTCCTTCTTGTATATACACGATGCCAGAAACTGCAAGCGTAGGATTGACGGAAGAAGAGGCAGTTCAAGAAAACATACCAATCAATATCTCGCGCTTCCCCTTAGCAGCAAACGGGAAGGCATTGATTATGGGCGGAGAAGAAGGTATGATAAAATTAATATTTGGAAAAGAATTTGGCGAGATATTGGGCGCGCATATAATAGGACCAAGAGCAACGGATATGATCGGCGAACTGGCACTGGCGATTGGTCTGGAAGTGACGGCGGATGAACTGATTACCACCATCCATGCGCACCCTACTTTATCGGAAGCAATACGGGAGTGCGCTATGGGAGCCCAGAATAGAGCAATTCACATTATGAACCGATAAGTATTTTGTTTAATTGTGAAAATTGCGTCAATAGTATCACAGTGTGAAAAATAAAACAAATATTGACAGAATATTTCCTCGTGAGTATAATGAAATCAAATTAAATCAAGCAATTAAAAGTAAGTGATTTGAACGATGCTTAGGGGAAAGGATGACAGGGAGATATAAGATCCAGGGAGGGATGGTTATATTTCCCTGTTTTTTTATCCTTCCAGATATTGGGGCAGAGATCAGAGGAAAAGGAGGAAAATGAATGGAATTAAAGACTCCGCTGTATGATGCGCATGTAAAGGCCGGAGGCAAGATGGTGCCTTTTGGGGGATATATTCTTCCTGTACAATATCCAACAGGCGTAATCAAAGAGCATATGGCAGTCCGCACACAGGCAGGACTGTTTGATGTATCCCATATGGGAGAGATTCTGTGCGAGGGAGAGGATGCGCTGGCGAATCTCCAGATGATCCTGACCAACAATTTTGATAATATGAAAGATGGCCAGGCAAGGTATAGCCCGATGTGCAATGAGAAGGGCGGAACCGTGGATGATCTGATTGTATATAAGAAGGCAGACAATCAATATTTTATCGTAGTAAACGCAGCCAATAAGGATAAGGACTATCAATGGATGCTTGCGCATCAGTTTGGTAAGGCGACATTTAAGGACGTATCCGACCAGTATGCGCAGCTTGCGCTTCAGGGACCTAAGGCAATGGAAATCCTTAGGAAGATCGCAGAAGAAGAGGACATACCAAAGAAATACTATCATGCGGTGTTCGAGGGGAAAGTGGCCGGTATCCCGTGCATTATTTCAAAGACCGGGTATACCGGGGAGGATGGCGTGGAATTATATCTGGATGCCGGCCTTGCCGAAAAATTGTGGGATATCCTGCTTGAGGCAGGTAAGGAAGAGGGCCTGATTCCCTGCGGCCTTGGCGCCAGAGATACGCTTCGCATGGAGGCGGCGATGCCGCTTTATGGACATGAGATGGATGACGAGGTAACCCCTCTGGAGACCGGGCTTGGATTTGCCGTAAAGATGGCAAAAGAAGACTTTATCGGCAGAGATGCGCTGATTGCCAGGGGAGAGCCAAAGAGAAAACGGATCGGACTTAAAGTAACCGGACGGGGAATCATAAGGGAGCATCAGGACGTATACGTAGATGGAAAGGTCATCGGACATACCACGTCAGGAACCCACTGCCCATTCCTTGGCTATCCCATTGGGATGGCGCTTGTGGATGCCGCATATACAGAAGAGGGAGCCAAGGTGGAAGTAGAAGTCCGTGGACGGATGGTTGAGGCTTTGGTGGTAGCATTACCATTTTATAAAAGAAGCAAATAAGTAAAGAAAAGATGAAAGGAGACGATTGTCATGGAATTAATGGAAGGATTGCTATATTCGAAATCACATGAGTGGGTAAAGGAGGAAGGAGATGCCGTTGTAATCGGCCTTACGGATTATGCCCAGTCAGAATTGGGAGATCTGGTATTCGTAAATCTTCCGGAACAGGGAGATGAGGTCACTGTCGGAGAGGCATTTGCAGATGTGGAGTCTGTCAAGGCAGTCTCGGATGTGTATTCACCGGTATCAGGAACCGTATGCGAGGTCAATGAGGAACTTCTGGATACGCCGGAAGCCATTAACGAGACGCCTTATGACGCATGGCTTATCAAGGTGGGAGAAATCACGGAGAAAGAAGAACTTCTGACTGCCGCGGAATATGAGAAGTTTGTAGACAGCGAGCAAGAGTAAGAAGAAAGGCGGTGCGAGGCCATGGGAAGATATGTCCCGAATACAGAACAAGAGCAACTGAAAATGTTAGAAGAGATTGGTTTTCAGGCCAAGGAGGATTTGTTCGGACACATTCCTGAGGAAGTAAAGGTGAAGGGAAGTCTTGCAATACCGAAGGGGATGTCCGAATTAGAAGTACGCAGGAAGATGCAGAAGATTGCGGGAAAGAATCAGGTGTTTGGGACAATTTTCCGAGGAGCAGGAGCATACAGGCACTTTATACCTTCCATTGTAAAGAGCGTGATCTCCAAGGAGAACCTGCTTACGGCCTATACGCCATATCAGGCAGAGATTAGCCAGGGCATCCTGCAGTCCATTTTTGAGTATCAGACAATGATCTGCCAGCTGACTGGAATGGATGCATCCAACGCTTCCGTCTATGACGGAGCGACAGCGGCGGCTGAAGCCGTTGCCATGTGCAGGGAGAGAAAAAGAAAGAAGGCTTTCATATCCTCCACCGTGCACCCGGATGTCTTAAGCACGGTCAGGACCTACTGCTTTGGAAATGAGATGGAACTTGTGGTGATTCCGGAAAAAGACGGGATCACGGATGTGAAGTTCCTGGAAGAGAATATCGATGACCAGACGGCATGCGTCTATATCCAGCATCCCAATTATTATGGAAGCCTGGAGCCGGCGGAAGAAATCGGCAAGACCGTCCATGACGCAGGGGCAAGATATATCATGGGGGTAAATCCCATATCTCTTGGAATTATGAAGACGCCCAGAGAGTATGGGGCGGACGTGGCCGTTGGGGAAGGACAGCCTATGGGACTATCCATCGCATTCGGAGGCCCGTATCTTGGATTTATGGCATGTATCGAAGGCATGACCAGGAAACTGCCGGGCAGGATCGTCGGGCAGACCACGGACAGAAATAAAAAGATCGGATATGTGCTGACGCTTCAGGCAAGAGAGCAGCATATTCGGAGGGAAAAAGCATCCAGCAATGTCTGCTCCAACCAGGCGCTATGCGCGCTGGCTGTAGGCGTATATCTGGCAGCCATGGGAGCAGGCGGGCTTCACAATGCCGCCGTCCAGTGTACTTCCAAAGCCCACTATATGGCGGAAGAACTAAAGAAGATTGGCTACCAGACTGAGAATAAGGCGGAATTCTTCCATGAATTCGTCACCGTATCCCAGACTTCGTCAGACAGGGCGCTAAAGGCATTGGAAGAAAAAGGGATCCTGGGAGGATATCCGCTGGATGACAGAAGAATCCTATGGTGCTGTACAGAGATGAACAGTAAAGAAGAGATTGATGAAACGATCCGCATCTTAAAGGAGGTGTAGTGCATGTTGATATTTGAAAAAAGCAGGCCAGGCAGGGAACTATCCCTTCTGCCGCCATGCGACGTTGACGAAGTGCTTCCTGAGGAAAAGGATAGAAGAGGACTTGCATTGCCTCTGCCAGAGATGTCGGAGACCCAGTTAAGCCGCCATTACACGGAACTGGCCAAGAAGACCCATGGCGTGAATGACGGATTCTATCCGCTTGGTTCCTGTACTATGAAGTATAACCCGAAAATCAATGAGGATATGGCGGCTCTGCCGGGATTTACAGAGATTCATCCGCTCCAGCCCGCACATACGGTACAGGGATGCATGGAGGTCATGAAGCTGGCAGAAAAATACCTGTGCGAGATCACGGGAATGAGCCGTATGACATTCCAGCCAGCTGCCGGCGCCCATGGAGAATTTACAGGGCTTCTGCTGATGAAGGCATACCATGTAAGCAGAGGAGATACGAAGCGTACGAAGATCATCGTACCGGATTCCGCCCATGGCACGAATCCGGCCAGCGCGGCCATGGCAGGCTATTCCGTGGTCAGCATTCCATCAAGCGAGGATGGGTGCGTGGACATTGAAAAACTGAAGGAGGCAGCAGGGGATGACATTGCAGGACTGATGCTGACGAACCCCAATACGGTAGGGCTTTTTGACAAGAATATACTGGAGATTACCCGTATCGTGCATGATTGCGGCGGGCTGTGCTACTATGACGGCGCTAATCTGAACGCGGTTATGGGAGTCGTGCGTCCGGGAGATATGGGATTCGATGTGATCCATCTGAATCTGCACAAGACATTTTCTACGCCTCACGGAGGAGGAGGCCCGGGAAGCGGACCGGTGGGCTGCAAGGAGAACCTGGCTGAATTCCTTCCATCCGTACTGGTAGAAGGCGATCAGGAATTGACCTTTGTAAAGCCGGAAAACAGCATTGGAGCAGTAAAGAACTTCTATGGAAACTTCCTGGTAGTGGTAAGGGCATTGACCTATATCCTGACCCTTGGCAGGGAAGGCTTGCTGGAAGCCAGTCAGAATGCGGTCCTCAACGCGAATTATATGATGCATAAGTTAAAGGATCTTTATACGATAGCATGTGATGAAGTGTGCATGCATGAGTTCGTCATGAGCCTGGCGGATTTGAAGAAGCAGACGGGAGTTTCGGCCATGGATATTGCCAAAGGACTTCTGGATCATGGGATTCATCCGCCGACCATGTATTTTCCTCTCATCGTGGAGGAGGCGCTGATGGTAGAGCCGACGGAAACCGAGTCCAAAGAGACGCTGGATGAAGCGATAGAGGTCTTCCGGGAATTGTATGAACTGGCAGGGAAGGATCCGGAGAGCCTGCATGAAGCGCCGGTGACAACTCCGGTGACAAGGCTGGACGAGGTAGGCGCTGCAAGGCATCCGGTACTTAGATACCGGCCGGAAGAATCAGGAACTTAAAGGAGACTGGACATGGAACAGAAATTTGACTTGATCGTCATCGGAGCAGGGCCGGGAGGATATGTGGCGGCCATCAAGGCGGCGAAAGCAGGATTGCAGGTGGCGGTGGTGGAAGAAGATGCAGTAGGAGGCACCTGCCTGAATCGAGGGTGCATTCCGGCAAAAGCCCTGATACATGCTTCTTCGCTATACCGTCAGGCATTGGATGGCGAGAAATACGGAATTCTGGCGAAAGAGGTGAATTACGACTACGCCAAAGTTCTTGCCTATAAAGAGGAAACTACGGAACAGTTATGCCAGGGAGTGGAGCAGCTTCTGAAAGGCAACACAGTGACCTTGCTGTATGGGAAAGGAAGGCTTGAGAAAGACCGTACAGTGACGGTTGCATCCGAGGAAGGGATTCGTACGTTTGAGGCTGGGAATGTGATTCTGGCAGCAGGATCAAAGCCCATGCTTCTTCCCCTTCCGGGGATGGATCTTAAAGGAGTGCTGACAAGCAACGAGTTATTGCAGTTAAAGGAAGCGCCCAAGAGCCTTGCCATCATCGGCGGAGGCGTAATCAGCGTAGAATTTGCCACAGCATTTGCGGCTTTTGGCACCCGCGTGACCATTGTGGAGGCTATGCCAAGGCTGGTGCCGGGGATGGATAAAGAGATCTCTCAAAATCTGAAGATGATTCTAAAGAAAAGAGGGGTGGATATCCATACCTCGGCAGCAGTCCAGGAAATAGCAGAGAAGGACGGACTCTATGCCTGCCGCTTCCTTGAAAAAGAGAAAGAGACAGAAGTTGTGGCCCAGTACGTGCTATGTGCAGTTGGCAGGCGTCCGAATACGGACGGGCTGTTTGGAGAAGGCGTTTCTCTAATGATGGAACGCGGACGTATCGTAGTGGATGAACGGATGCAGACCAGTATGGATGGCGTGTATGCTATCGGGGATCTGGTAAAAGGCATGCAGCTTGCGCATCTGGCAAGCGCCCAGGGAATCTATGTAGCGGAAGGACTGTCAGGAAGAACACCGACGGTCAGGCTGGATATCGTGCCGGGCTGTGTATATACGGATCCGGAGATCGCTTCCGTTGGAATGACGGAAGAAGAAGCCAACGAAAGCGGCATCGAGATCAAGACGGGGAAATTCATTATGGGCGCCAACGGGAAATCCCTGATAACTAAGGAGGAGCGCGGATTTATCAAGGTGATCGTGGAGGCCGGATCAGAGATAGTACTGGGCGCGCAGATGATGTGCGCGAGGGCCACGGACATGATCGGGGAATTCGGGACAGCCGTAGCAAATAAGATGACGGCAGGACAGCTTCTGATTGCAATGAGAGCCCATCCGACTTATAATGAAGGCGTTGCGGAAGCGTTGGAAGCCGCGACAGGCGAAGCGGTGCACGTGATGCCAAGAAAAAAGCGGTGATGAATCCGCTGCCAAAGGAGGAAATGACAACATGATGCTAGAAAAGAAGACGACAGAATTCCTGGAGGTGTTATCTTCCGCCGAGCCGGTGCCGGGCGGCGGAGGAGCCTCGGCAGCAGTAGGCGCGTTTGCCTCGGCACTTGGAATGATGGTTGCGAATCTGACGGTTGGCAAGAAGAAGTATGCGGATGTAGAGGAGGAAATCCAGTCCGTAAGGAGTCAGTTAAAAGTACTGCAAGACAAACTGATTGACCTTACAGACAAGGATGCCGAAGCATTCGCGCCCCTGTCGGCAGCCTATGGGCTTCCGAAGGATACGGAGGAACAAAAGGCCGCAAAAGCCAGAATTATGGAAGGCGCGCTGTATGATGCCAGCGTGGTTCCTATCGAGATTATGGAGACGGTGCTGGAGGTGATGCGGCTTCTTAAGATCCTGGGAGAGAAGGGGAGCCGCATCGCGGTCAGTGACGTGGGCGTAGGAGTACTATTTGCCCAGGCAGCGCTGGAAGGAGCCTCCCTCAATGTGTTTATCAATACGAAATTGATGAAAGACCGGGGGCGGGCAGAGAAACTGAACCAGAAGACGGAATCTATGATTGCGGAAGGCAGGGAATGGAAGGAAATCATCTATCGGGACGTCCTTGGCCATATCCAGTAGACAGGAGGAATCTTATATGAGCATATTGATGAAAGGCGCTGACGTGGCCAAGACCATGAAGGAAGACTTGACAGGCGAGGCACGCAGGCTGAAAGACAGAGGAATCCTTCCCAGCCTGACAATCGTAAGGGTTGGGGCAAGGCCAGATGATCTTGCCTATGAGCGGGGAGCCAGAAAGCGGATGGAGATGATCGGGATCGAGTGCAAGGTAGTAGAATTGCCCGAAACGATTACCCAGGCTGAATTTGAAAAGACCTTTTTCAAGATAAACGAGGATCCGAAGGTACATGGGATCCTCCTGTTCCGTCCCCTGCCGGGGCATCTGGATGAAGGGCCCGTGGTATCGCGGATCAATCCGCTAAAAGATGTGGACTGCATGTGTCCCGTAAATATTGCAAAAGTATTTTCCGGGGATGAGACAGGCCATGCGCCATGCACGCCGGAGGCAGTCATGGAAATGCTGGATTATTATAAAATTGATCCGAAAGGCAAGAAGGTGACCGTGATTGGAAGAAGTATGGTGGTAGGCAAGCCGCTATCCATGATGCTTCTTAAGAGGCATGCCACGGTCACAATCTGCCATACCCGCACCAAAGATCTTACTGCTACCTGCAGGGAGGCAGAGATCCTGGTGGCAGCAGCCGGAAAAGCGAGGATGGTCACTGCGGATATGGTAGGAGATGGAGCAGTGGTAGTCGATGTAGGCATCAATGTAGACGACAAAGGCAATCTGTGCGGCGACGTGGATTTTGAAGCGGCAGAGCCAGCGACATCCTACATCAGCCCGGTGCCAAGAGGCGTTGGAAGCGTCACTTCCTCCGTGCTGGCAAAACATGTGCTTAAAGCGGCGGAATATCTGTCTTTGGAAAGATGATGTTCTGGGATAGGAAATGAGGGATTAGATGATTACGGTATTTAACAGGGAAAACGTCTATATAGGATTTGATCTGCAGGAATTCAACCGGATACGAGAGATCCTGGTGGCAAATCAGATTGATTATGCCCAGAAGGTGAACAATCATGCCGGTTCATGGGCTTTAGAAGGAACGAGCCGGGGACGTACCGGAAGTTTCGGACAGAATAAAGACTACCAGTACGAATATGAAGTATATGTGCATAAAGAGGACTATAAAAAGGCGAAATATCTCATCCGTAAATAAATTAAGGCAATCGAGAGATTGCCGATTCCTCTTAATTATGTTATAGTATGAAATATACTTATAACCTAATAGGGGAGTCCGCTTCGCGGACGACAGACAAGGAGGCAGGAACAGATGAAAAGCATATACGCTTCCAAAGTCCTAAAGCAAGTCATTTGGAGAGATTTTACCGTCCATTTTAAAAGCAGCACCTCAAAGGCTTCCTACCAGACGGATATTGATGAAGCTATGGATTATTTTCATAAAGACTTTCTGGAAATCAATGGAGAGGATGCAGGGGTATATTTCCGTTGGCTTAAGGAACGTGTGGCCAGGGGAGAGATCCTTCCTGGAACCATGGCAAAAAAGTTCCGCGAACTTCATTCTTTTGCGGCGTATATCTGCGAGAATAAGGAGCGGTATCAGGTAGATGAGGGCTACCAGGATGATTATTATCCGTACCTTAAGATGGTGGCAAAGCAGGAGAAATTTGTAAAAAATATCCCTCCTTCCCACATCGACCGGCTACTTGAGGCCGCCAAGGAAGATCTGATAGCGTACTGTATTATTGTGCTGATGTATCGGGCGGGGCTAGGCTCCACGGAAATCACAGGGCTTAAGCCGGAGGATATAGGCATCTATGGGGACGGAATTTATGCATCGGTAGCCGGCCGGAGGGACCTATGCTATATCCCGGAAGACGCATTTCAGATTCTTGAGAAGTATTTGGCAGAAAGAAAAGACAACCCGTATCTTTTTTATAATAGTAGAGGGAATCCGCTCAATACCATGTATATCAGCAGAATGATGAAAAAATATTCCAAGAAAGCAGGCATACCTTCTTACAGTGCGCAGAGCATCCGGAACAGTTGCGGATGTACTCTGTTTGCATACGAGGCTTCCTCGGAACAAGTGGCCCGCCAGATGGGGACAACGAGAATCCAGATTAAAAGATATCAGAACATTTCTTATAAGGAAGCATTACAAAGAGAAGCGGGCAGGCTGGTAAAACTAAAGATAGAGCCCCCATAAGAAATAGAGGAGTGCTGGTACCACATATTGTGGACGGGCAGTAGAAACGATTCAAAAAACACAATTTGTGAAAGTTGCATAACGGGCACTCAGGCAGGATAAAAGCCTGAGTGCCTGTTCTATTTCTGCAGGTTTCTGAAAGCACCTTAAATTGTGAGAAAAAAGTGTTAGTTATTTAATTAACGAATTGAAAAATGAAGAATAATCTTTATTATTTCGTCATTATGACCAATTGAATGTCAATTTTATAACGATAGTTGCTATTTTCTACAAATTCATGTACAATGTTTTTAGGTGATACAGAGGGCGGTTTAGATATGCCGCCGCCATTTGTTTTTATCGTAGTACTATTTTTAACATGAAGTGCATATTAAAAAGCAAAGGAAAGAGAAGGGGGAATAATATGCTAGACAGTATTAGTGCAGTTATAACCAAGATTGATGGATTGGTATGGGGCTGGTGGCTCATTATCTTATTGCTGGGTACTCATATCTACATGACAGTCCGTCTGGGATTCATCCAGAGGAAGACGATTTCAAAAGGTATTAAGTTATCTGTATCAAAAGATCCTGACGCAGAAGGCGAGGTTTCCCAGTTCGGAGCCCTGACTACGGCGCTGGCGGCTACCATCGGTACCGGTAATATCATCGGCGTAGGTACCGCGATCGCGCTTGGCGGCCCAGGAGCAGTTCTTTGGTGCTGGCTCACCGGCGTGTTCGGTATCGCGACAAAGTATTCTGAGTCCTTGATCGCTGTTAAGTACAGAGTTAAGACGGAAGACGGCCGTATGCAAGGTGGAGCGATGTACGCATTGTCCCGAGGCCTCAACTTAAAATGGCTGGGCATGCTGTTCGCGATCTTTGCAGGATTCGCTTCATTCGGAATCGGCTGCGCTACACAGGTTAACGCGATCGCGACCGTATGTAATGAGAACTTCGGAATCCCAATGTGGATCGTAGGAATCATCGTAGCAATCCTTACCGCAATCGTTATCTTCGGCGGTATCAAATCCATCGCAAGCGTATGCGAGAAACTGGTTCCATTTATGGCAATCTTCTATGTATTGGGATGTATCATCATTTTAGTAATGAACTATGATTACATCATCCCGGCTCTCGGAGTTATCTGCAAACTTGCATTTACGCCAGGCGCGGCAGCCGGCGGCCTTGTTGGTACCGGTATCAGAATGGCGATCCAGTTTGGTGTTGCAAGAGGTCTGTTCTCTAATGAATCTGGTCTTGGTTCTGCTCCTATCGCAGCAGCAGCAGCCCAGACAAGAAACCCGGTTCGCCAGGCACTGGTTTCCTCTACAGGAACATTCTGGGATACAGTAGTTGTTTGTGCTATGACAGGTCTTGTTCTTGTAACAACAATTATGAAGAACCCGACAATCAATGCGAATGAGATTTCCAATGGTGGTGTTCTTACATCCATGGCATTCTCTCAGATTCCATACCTTGGACCAATTATCCTGACACTCGGCATCATTTCATTTGCTTACTCCACGATTCTTGGATGGGCATATTATGGCGAGCGATGCGTTGAGTACTGGGCAGGAAGAAAGGGCCTGATTCCTTACCGTCTTGTTTACTGTCTGGTTGCAGCAATTGCCCCGGTAGTAGCGCTTGACATCGTTTGGACGCTGGCTGACATCCTGAATGCTTTGATGGCAATTCCGAACTTAGTTGCCGTATTGCTGTTATCGAATGTCATCGTAAAAGAAACGAAGATGTACATAAACGATCTGGATAAGGTGGATAGTACTCCGGTTCCAGTAATAAAAGACTAACGAATAAACAAAACTTTGTCTTGACAAATGCACTTTGTTGAATTAAAGTTAATAATGTAAATAAGATAAAACCGTTGAGAAAGAAGAGTAGATTATCGAATGACATCAAAGAGAGCGGCTGGTGGTGGGATTGCCGTATGGAGTTGATAATTGAATGGCCTTTCGAGGGCAGCCGGAAACCGTAAGGGAGTATGGCCTGTCGGGAACCGAACCCGTTATCAATCAGGAGTGTATGTTAGTACATGAGAAAAGTGGACGATTCGTCAATTTGAGTGGTACCGCGATAATGTAGTTTATTACCGCCTCAAACCTAGTGGTTTGGGGCGGTTTTTGCGTGCTGGCAGAAACCGCGGCCCACAAGTTTTCTCTCCTAACAGCAGTACCGGATGGCTGGCTATCTGCAGTCCGGATATCAAAAACAAGAAAAAGGAGAATGAAACAATGAAAAGAAAAGTAGTAGCAGGATTATTAACAGTAGCAATGGTGGCAGTTATGACAGCAGGATGCGGAAAGTCATCCGGGTCAGAAGGAAGTTCCAAAAAAGAGTACACGATCGGAATTGAGCAGTTTGCCGAACATGGATCTCTGGACAATTGCAGGGAGGGATTCCTGAAGGGACTGGAAGCGGAAGGCATCAAAGAAGGCGACAACCTGACGGTCAAGTATAAGAATGCGGCTGCGGATATGGGGACGGCAGGACAGATATCCGACTCCTTCGTATCGGATAAAGTGGATATGATCTGCGCCATCGCAACGCCCAGCGCCCAGAGTGCATTCAATGCGGCCATGGACAGAGATATTCCTGTAGTATATACCGCGGTAACGGACCCGGTAGCGGCGGAACTGTCTGATAAGGATGGAAAGCCAGTAGGAGAAGTGACAGGTACATCCGATAAGCTTCCGATCAAGCAGCAACTGGAAATGATGCGTGAGATGCTTCCAGATGCCAAGAAACTTGGAATCATGTATACGACCAGCGAGGCCAATTCCGTATCTGCCATTGCAGAATATGAAGATCTGGTAAAAGATTACGGATTCGAACTGGTGACAAAGGGAATTACGGCAACCGCAGATGTGGCACTTGCTGCAGATGACCTGTTAAGCGAAGTAGACTGCATCACGAATCTGACGGACAATACGGTGGTCGCATCGCTTCCGACCATCCTGGAAAAAGCAAATGATAAGAAGGTGCCTGTATTTGGCAGCGAGATCGAGCAGGTGAAGATCGGATGCCTTGCGGCAGAAGGAATTGACTATATTGCTCTTGGAAAGCAGACGGGACAGATGGCGGCAAAGGTATTAAAGGGTGAAAAGAAGGCATCTGAAATGAACTTTGAACTGATCACAGAGCCGGGATTCTACGTAAATACAAAGGTTGCGGAAAATCTGGGCATTACCGTTCCGGAAGATCTGGCATCCGGCGCGGTTGAAAGTTTTGACGATATTATTGCAGAGTAAAGAAAGAATTTGGGAGGCATTTTCATGGACTTTATAGTAACAATTGCGGAACAGGGCCTGATCTATGGGATATTGGCGCTGGGAGTATATATCACATACAAGATACTGGATTTCCCGGATCTGACGGTGGACGGAAGTTTTCCATTGGGAGCAGCGATCACGGCGGCCTTGATTACGAGAGGGATGAATCCTTATCTGACCCTGCCGCTCTCCTTTGGGGCGGGGGTGCTGGCGGGCATCTGTACTGGCCTGATCCATGTGAAATGCAAGGTGCGCGACTTGCTGTCAGGAATCATTATGATGACGGCATTGTGGACCATCAACCTGTATATTGCAGGGACGGCAAATGTTCCGCTGTTCTCCCAGGAAACAATATTTAAGAACGATTTTATGAAGCGCTTGATACCAGACAGCGTCTCAGGATATACGACGCTTCTGATCGTCCTGGTGCTGGCAATCCTATGCAAAGTGCTGCTGGATCTGTATTTGAAGACAAAATCCGGCTTTCTTCTCAGGGCGGTAGGCGATAATGATACGCTGGTCACCTCCCTTGCAAAGGATCAAGGCAATGTGAAGATTCTGGGCCTTGCCATTGCAAACGGGCTGGTGTCTTTAGCAGGCTGCGTATTTGCCCAGGAAGAACGGGTATTTGAGATATCCATGGGTACGGGGGCAATCGTAATTGGCCTGGCAAGCGTTATCATCGGAACCAGCATCTTTAAGAAGATAACGTTCCTTAAGGCCACGTCTGCCGTACTAATTGGCTCGATCATCTATAAGGCCTGCGTTGCGGTTGCCCTACGTAACTTTGAGCCGCAGGCAATGAAGCTGATTACGGCGGTCCTGTTCCTGGTAATCCTGGTCATCAGCATGGAAAGAAAGAAGAAGGTGAATAAGAATGCTTGAACTTAGCGGAATCCACAAATACTATAATCCCGGTACCATTAACGAAATGTGCCTGTTCGATAATTTCAGCATGAAGATTGAGCAGGGAGACTTCCTGTCCGTGGTGGGAAGCAATGGATCCGGCAAGACCTCCATGCTGAATATCATCTGCGGCAGCATTCCGCTTGAGGCGGGGAAAATACTGATCAACGGCAAGGATATTACCAGGGAAAAAGAGTATAAGAGAAATGCGAGGATTGGCCGTGTATATCAGAATCCGGCGATGGGAACCTGTCCATCCATGACGATACTGGAAAATATGTCCCTGGCAGATAACAAGGGGAAACTCTACGGACTGGGAAGAGGGACCAATAAGGCCCGCATTGCCTACTACAGGGAGCAGCTTAGCCAGCTGAATCTGGGATTGGAAGATAAGCTGGATGTAAAGGTAGGCTCACTTTCAGGCGGACAGCGCCAGGCGATGGCGCTACTGATGTCTACCATGACGCCTATCGAGTTTTTGATCCTGGATGAGCATACGGCTGCCCTAGATCCTAAGACGGCAGAATTGATCATGGAATTGACGGATCAGATTGTCCGGGAAAAGAAACTGACGACAATTATGGTAACGCACAACCTCAGATATGCGGTGGAATATGGAAACCGCCTGGTCATGATGCATCAGGGCCAGGTGATCCTGGATAAAAAAGAAGAAGAGAAACAGCAGATGACGGTAGATGAGATTCTGAAACTGTTCAATGAGATCAGCATAGAATGTGGAAATTAGATGAATTTGACCTAATTGCATTGACGCTTTGCGAAGCGGATGATAATATAATTAAATGATTTTCTGACGTAAACGAAAAATACAGAAGAGACAGGAGAGAAACATCTATGGCTAGAAGAATTGCAAAGTTCCACAAGGTAAGTTTCGAACAGTTCCTGGAAGGATTTATGGACTCCTTCGGGCCGATCGAAGAAGAGAAGATCAAGGAGGCTTATGACGGCGTCCGATTACCTCAAAGAGCCACGGCAGGTTCCGCGGGTTATGATTTTTATACACCGGTATCCATCGTGCTGCACCCGGGAAAGACGGTAAAGATTCCGACTGGAATCCGTGTGGAGATGGAAGAAAACTGGGTGCTTAAATGTTATCCGAGAAGCGGCCTTGGATTTAAATACCGCCTGCAGTTAAATAATACGGTGGGCATCATTGACAGCGATTACTTCTATTCGGATAATGAGGGGCATATTTTTGCGAAGATCACTAACGATACCAATGAGGGTAAAGTAGTGGAATTACAGGCAGGAACTGGATTCATGCAGGGAATCTTCGTAGAATACGGCATCACATTGGACGATGAAGTGACAGCGGTTCGTAACGGAGGATTTGGCAGTACTACAAATCAATAGATTTCCCATACAGGGACGCGGCATTTTTTAAAGTGCAGCGTCCCTGACTGCATATTTAACGGAAAATCTGGGCAGTCTATTCCTCAAAGCAAGTAAATGAGCGGAGGTAGGAATATGCCAGATAACAGGAAAGTGACTGCGTCCAGGGAAGAGAATGCAGCCTACATGAATCAGGTTCTTCCGGTGCAGGATAGTTTTGACATTATTCAAAGAGATATGCTGATTGGCGGCCGGATGGCTTCTTTTTATTTTATAGACGGATTTACCAAGGATGAGGTTATGCTCAAAATAATGGATTCGCTGTTCAAGGTAACGCAGGAGAATATGCCGGCGGATGCCACGCAGTTTTCCAGGGAGTGCATCCCCTATGTGGAAGTGGATATCCTAGGGGATTTTGATGATGTGCTGAGAAATGTCTTATCCGGCGTTACCTGTCTGTTTATAGAAGGCTATGAAGCCTGCATAGCGATTGACTGCAGGACTTATCCGGCAAGAAGCGTAGAAGAGCCGGATAAGGATAAGTCTCTGAGAGGATCCAGAGACGGTTTTGTGGAAACGATCGTATTTAATACGGCGCTGATGAGAAGAAGGATCCGGGATCCTCACCTGATTATGGAAATGACAGAAGTTGGCGATACTTCCCGAACCGACGTGGCTATCTGCTATATGGGCGACCGGGTAGACCAGGAACTGCTAAATACGGTGCAGCAGCGTATCAAAAGCATCCGGACGGATGATCTGAGGATGAACCAGCAAAGCCTGGCGGAATGCCTGTTCAAGAGAAAATGGTATAACCCATTCCCGAAATTCAAGTTTACAGAGCGGCCGGATACGGCTGCCGCATGCCTGCTTGAGGGAAAAGTAGTGATTATGGTGGATAATTCTCCATCTGCCATGATTCTGCCGACCTCTATCTTTGATATGATCGAGGAAGCCAATGATTACTACTTTCCAACGCTGACCGGACTGTATCTGAAGTTTTCCAGGACGCTGATTACCATTATGACCGTATTTCTGACGCCAGTGTTCCTGCTTTTTATGCAGAACCTCAACTGGCTTCCGAAAGCATTTGAATTCGTGGCGGTAAAAGATATGGTTAATATACCGCTGATCTTCCAATTGCTGATCTTGGAAATCGCCATAGATGGGCTGCGGCTGGCAGCGCTTAATACCCCCAGCATGCTGAGTACGCCGCTGAGCGTAATCGCCGGTCTGGTTATGGGAGAATTCTCAGTACAGTCCGGCTGGTTTAATTCGGAAGTCATGCTGTATATGGCGTTCGTAGCCGTGGCCAACTATACCCAGCCTAATTTCGAACTGGGCTATGCGCTGAAATTTATGAGGCTTCAGCTTCTGATTCTTACGGCGCTCTTTAATTGGATTGGATTTGCGGCAGGCTGCATTATAGTAATTATAAGCATCTGCTTTAATAAGACACTGTCAGGCAGGAATTATCTCAATGTGAAGCTGAATTAAGGGGGATTTTGGTGGAAGTGCTGGACGCCGGAGAGTGGGGGAGGCGTTTCCTGCGACGCTCTGGCGCCTGCATCTCTTGCACGGAGTCGTAAGGCTGCTTAGGAGTCGCCGATAGCGGCTCCTCTCCACCAGCCTAACGTCTCCGGCAAGGATATTCCGGACGCCGACGCTTCCCTTCGGAAACGCCTCCCCCACTCTCCGGCTGGCGGCACTTCGCCGGCAATCCGGGAGAAGTACAGGCGGAAGCGTACACCGTATGCAGGGTCGTTTTTGCAAGAGGATATAATTTATAAACAGTTGCAGGTATAGAGCTGGTTTGAAAAGGAATAAAAGTTCTTTCAAACCGGCTTTTATTGTTATATATCTCCTGCGTAAGGCGTACAAAAAACGCCAGCACACACGTAGATTTTACCAGCGAATTTGCGCGTAGCGGGCGGGGATGGGGGTGGGATTTTGGAGGGAAGCGGCGGCGTCCGGAATATCCTTGCCGGAGACGTTGGACCGTTGGAGAGGAGCCGCTATCGGCGACTCTTAAGCGGCCCTACGTAACCGTGCAAGAGATGCAGGCGCCAAAGCGTCGTAGAAATCCCACCCCCATCCCCGTCCGCGATCACCAAAATAAAAAAAATCCCATTTTACATTATCCCCAGACCGTGTTAAAATAATAAATAGTGCGTATTTTTTAAAGAGAGGTGTACATAATGCAAGAAACGACGAAGGATGAGAGACTTGGCAGCGAGCATTTGGGGAAGCTGATGGTATCGCTCGCGGTTCCTGCGGTCGCGGCCCAGTTAATCAATGTATTATATAATATCGTAGACAGGATCTATATCGGACATATCCAAGGATATGGAGATATGGCCCTGACGGGGGTCGGGGTTACGTTTCCGATCATCATGCTGATCGCGGCTTTCAGCGCATTTGCGGGAATGGGCGGCGCGCCGCTTGCGTCAATCCAGCTTGGAAAGCACGATTACGACCGGGCGGAACTGATATTGGGCAATTCGGCAGGGCTGCTGGTGATATTCTCGGTGGTGCTGACCATAGCCTTTTCGATATTTAAGACGCCGGTCCTGTATGCCTTCGGGGCCAGCGAGACGACGATCCAGTATGCGGAAAGCTACATTGGAATCTATCTGCTGGGAACAATATTCGTCCAGTTCGCTGTGGGACTTAATACATTTATCAGCGGTCAGGGAGAAGCCAGGATTGCCATGCTCTCCGTCTTGATCGGAGCAATTATCAATATCTGCCTGGATCCGGTATTTATCTTTGTATTCGGAATGGGGGTAAAGGGCGCTGCTCTGGCGACGATCATTTCCCAGGCTGTCAGCGCGGCATGGGTAATCAAGTTTTTGACCTCCAAGAAAAGCGTGATTCGTCTGAAGGCAAAGAATATGCGCCTGAAGGGGGATGTAGTCAAGCATATCGGAGGGCTTGGAATCTCCCCATTTATCATGCAAAGCACGGAGAGCTTGGTTAACATTACGTTAAATTCCGGACTTCAGAAGTACGGAGGGGACTTGTATGTAGGTACCATGTCCATTATGACGAGCATCATGCAGCTGATCGTAATTCCGATACAGGGAATTACGCAGGGCGTACAGCCGATCATCAGTTATAATTACGGCGCAGGAAACAAAAGCAGGGTCAAAGGAGCAATGACTCGGCTGATCGTGGTCTGCTTTCTGGCAACGATCGTCCTTGCGGGGGTTGCCGTCTTTGCACCGGGCGTTTATGCAGAAATCTTTACCAATAATGACCAGCTGGTGAAACTGACCTGCCAGGTTATGCCGATTTATTTCTTCGGTATCACGATCTTTGGCATTCAGTCTGCGTGCCAGTCAACATTCCTGGCCTTGGGGCAGGCAAAAGTGTCCCTGTTCATTGCGCTGCTTCGGAAGGTGATCCTGCTGATTCCACTTGCAATCATCCTGCCTAAGTTCATGGGCGTTATAGGCATCTACAGAGCCGAGCCGGTGGCAGACATCATCTCAGTGCTTACAACAAGCGTGCTCTTTGTCATTACGGTGAAAAAAGTTTTGCGAAATATGGGGAACAATGATATGATTAGTGCAGACCAAGGAAAGGAAGGTGGAACGAATGAGCGACTATATAATTAGTGTAAATAGCACGGTAGATTTGCCGAAGGAATGGCTGACTGAGAGGAATGTCCCGGTCATTCCATTAAAATATACGATTGACGGAGAGACCTATGAAGATATGAACGGCCTGTCGTCCAAGGAATTCTTCCAGAAACTCAGGGAGGGGAAGATGGCAGTTACTTCCCAGGTGAATCCTGACGAGGCCAAAGCCGCATTAGAGCCCATGCTACAGGAAGGCAAGGATGTGCTGCATCTGGGCTTCTCATCCGGGTTAAGCGGAACATATAACAGCGTGCGTATCGCCGGAGAGGAACTTAAGAATAAGTATCCGGACAGGAAGATCATCGTGATTGACTCGCTTTGCGCTTGTCTGGGAGAGGGAATTCTGCTTTATTATGCACTGAAGCTGAAAGAAGAAGGAAAGACGATCGAAGAGGTTGCAAAGTGGGTGGAGGAAAATAAACTGCATGTCTGCCATTTTGTAACGGTAGATGATCTGAACCATCTGCAAAGGGGAGGCCGCGTATCCAAGACGACGGCTATTCTGGGAACCATGGTACAGATCAAGCCAGTCATTCATGTGGATAACCAGGGATACCTTCAGGTGATCGGCAAGGAGAGAGGGCGAAAGAAGTCTCTGAACAAGATTGTGGATATGGCTGCAAAACAGGCAGAGGGATGGGAAAACGACATCGTTATGATCACCCATGGAGACTGTATAGAAGATGCCCAGTATGTGGCGGAATTGGTGGAAGAGAAGATGGGCGTCACCAATATCCTGATCAACAATATCGGCACGGTTATTGGAAGCCATACGGGTCCGGGCGTCGTTGCCGTGTTCAGCATGGGACAGTCGAGATAAACATGAAGAAGTGTAATGTCAGCATAAATAAGCCTCATTTCACAAGAGCGGAAAAAAGATTTATACTAAAAGTACGAAGAGAGTAATAGTTTTTCTGCGAGGAGGTGCTGACAGATGTTGAATTTGATTGGATGGGCAATCGTTGCTATAGGAGCGCTGTATGGCGCAACAAGCCTTTTTCATAAAGAAGGACACGAGAACTAAGGCAACCAAAAAAGACAGTTACAGATAAGTCTGTGACTGTCTTTTTTTATGGGCAATGCCCCGTCGGATTTGGGCGGCGTGTGAAAGATCTCTTACGCCTGCTCCAACTCAGAGGTACAGTGGGCGCATCTGGTAGCGTCGATGGGGATCTCTGATTTGCAGAAAGGGCAAATCTTCGTGGTGGGCGCTGGAGCCTCTTGCTCCTTGCCCAGACGGGCTAATCTTACTGCCTGAGCCTCTAAGGTATTGACTGCCTTCATGATAAAGAAGATGATCAATGCCATGATGAGGAAATTGACGATAGCGGTGATGAACTTGCCATAATTTAAAGTGACCTCGCCCAGGATATTTACAGAGAGCTGATCGAAATTCATGCCCCCGAATAAGCCCAGGATGGGCGAGATGATATCCTCAGTCAATGAAGTTACGATGCCGGAGAAAGCGCCGCCGATGATAACGCCGACAGCCATGTCCATTGCGTTCCCGCGGCTGATAAAATCTTTAAATTCGCCGATTAAGCCTTTTTTTGCCATAGTATTTTCCCTTTCTTATGTACGGTTTCTGGTAAAACCTTTTTCTACAATTTTAGTGTAGAAATGTAGGAATTGCAATTACTATTTGAGTAGAGAAAAAGGATTATAGGCGATGTACGTCAGGACAGAAGATAGTCCCGCGCATATTTGATGAAGACTTTCATGGCAGGCGACATATCCCGGAAGGAGGATACAGCCATGCCCAGCCGCCGGTAAGAGAGGGGCTTTAGAGGCCGCGTCTCAAAATTACCGCTCTGGCCGCGAAGAACAAGCTCAGGCAGTATGCTGATGCCCAGGTTGTGCTCGATCATGGACAGGATCGAGAAATCCGTGCTGGTGGTATACTTGATATCCGGCTTTATTCCAGCGGTCTTCAGGATTCGGTGGACATCGTTGCCGTAGGTATACTCAGAGCAGACGAAAGGCGCATTTTCAAACCACTCGATGGGTACTTCGTTATATTGGGCAAAGGGGTGGCCTTTTGGTACCACGGCCATCATAGGATCGTCGCAGACCGGGATGAACTCGTAAGGCTGATGCTCGTGATAACTGATGAACCCAATATCTACCTTGTGGTTCTCCACCCAGTCGATCAGATCGCCTTCATGGCCCTCGCTGATCTCAAAACAAATGCCGGGGTACTCTTTCTGGAACTCCTGGATGATTTCGGGAATCCAGTGTATGGAACAGCTGATATAGGTTCCGATGGTCAAGGTACCTTTCTTGGCTCCCTTGAGGAAGGATATCTCCTGATTCAGCGACTCGTTGGCTGAGAGAAGATTCCGTATTGCCGGAAGAAGGGCTTTTCCTTCCTTCGTGATCGAGACGCCGTGGTGGCCCTTGTTAAAGAGCGGAAATCCAACTTCCTGTTCCAGGGATTTCATCATATGCGTAATGCCGGACTGGGTATAGTTAAGTTCCTCACCGGCTTTGGTAAAACTCCCGTAGTCAACGACTGCGAGCAGTACGCTCCATTTTCTAAGATCCATTGTGTCAACTCCTTTTGATGCTGTTTCCGATAGGTTCTAACTCTATAGTACAGGTATTTTCGCTCAAAAACAAGTTGTGGGGGAGAAAAAAAAGCAGTATAATAAAACCAAATGGACAGCAGGAGGGACATAGAATGAGGAAGAATCTAAAGATTGACCAGGAAATGAAGGAATTATGGCCGGCGGTCAGAGTGGGCTGCCTGCAGTATAAAGTCAAGGTTGAAAAGAAGAATGAGGAGATGTGGAAGTATTTAAAGAAAGATATCTTTAAGAAGGCAAAAGATGATATCTTCGATTATGGAATCAACGAGATTCCGAATATTAAGGAATCCAGGGCCGCCTATAAGGCTTTTGGCAAGGATCCAAGCCGCTACAGAGTGTCTTCTGAGGCACTGATCCGCAGAATCGGGCAGGGAAAAGGGCTTTATGAAGTGAATACCGTGGTGGACGTCAACAATCTGATCTCCATTGAGTCGGGATTTTCCGTAGGCTCTTATGACACGGCGAATATAGAAGATGAACTGGTATTCCGGGTGGGCCGGGAAGGCGAGACCTATAAAGGAATCGGCAAGGAGGAGATCAATATAGAATACCTGCCGGTGCTGGCTGATGAGAAAGGAGCGATCGGAAGTTCCACAAGCGATTCCGAGCGGGCTATGATCACGGACAGCGCAAAGGAGGTTCTGACGCTGATCTATTCGTTCTCCCGGAATGAGGATCTGGAAAAAGCGCTGGAGTATGGGAAGAAATATATGGAGCAGTATGCCAAGGCTACAGACATAGAAGCGTGGATCGTGGAATAGGGACAGGATATAAAAAAGGCCTGATGGAGGTATTCCTTCCATCAGGCCCTTCTAATCCAGTTGATTAATCTGTTAAATTGAGAACCAGCCAAGGCCGCTTGCTACGGAACTTGCAAGTATCAGTACCAGGAAGATGGGGGCAACCCATTTGATCATGACACTGAACAATTTCTCTGCCTTGAACTTGCCATCGGTCTCTTTTACTTCGTCGGATATCGTCTTTGGACGGATAATGAATCCGACGAAGATACAGGTGCCTAATGCGACGATCGGCATCAGGACGCTGTTGCTTGCGAAGTCCATGATATCAAGTACGGACATGCCCATCCAGCTGATGAAGCTTAGCGGTCCAAAGCCCAGTGAAGACGGAGCGCCTAAGATCAGCGCAAGAACTGCCACGAAAAGGCATGCGTTCCTTCGTCCCCAGTGGAACTTATCCCGGAAGATGGATACGATGGTCTCCATCAGGGAGATTGCGGATGTCAAAGCCGCGAAGAATACCAGCAGGAAGAAGATCGTGCCGATCGCCCCTCCAAATTTCATGCTGGCAAATACTTTCGGCAGCGTAATGAACATCAGTCCAGGACCTGCGCTGAGCGCGGAACGGTCGCCGCCGGAGAACGCGAATACGGCAGGAATGATCATAAGGCCTGCAAGGAAAGCGATGCCGGTATCAAACATTTCAATCTGGCGAACAGAACTTTCCAGATTATTATCCTTCTTCATATAAGAGCCATAGGTAACCATGATTCCCATTGCCAGAGACATGGAGTAGAAGAGCTGTCCCATAGCGGCAAGGATCGTCTTGGCTGATACATCCGACATATGCGGCTGTATGTAATATACGAGGCCTTCCATGGCTCCATCCAGTGTCAGGCCATATACAGAAATAATAACGGTAAGAACGACCAGGATCGGCATCATGACTTTGCTGACCTTCTCTATTCCTTTTTCAACACCGAACAATACGATGACCGCAGTCAATGCCATGAACAGGAAGAACCAGCCCAAAGGCTCGAAAGTGCCGCCGATGAAGTCGGAGAAGTAGGTATCTCCGGCTGAGGCTGCTGAGCCGCCGCTGATAAATACGGCAAAGTACTTGATTACCCATCCTCCGATTACGGAATAATAAGGAAAGATAATAATAGGAACAATGGATGCAAGTACCCCTAAAAAGCCAAAACGCTTATCCAGGGACTTGAAAGCGCCGATAGCGCTTAATCCGGTCTTACGTCCCAGAGCGATCTCGGCAGTCATAAGCGCAAAGCCGAATGTCACCGCCAGAATCAGATAAATCAATAAAAATGTTCCGCCTCCATATTTAGCCGCAAGGTAAGGGAATCTCCAAATATTTCCCAAGCCTACCGCTGAGCCGGAAGCAGCCAGCACGAATCCCAATTTGCTGGAAAAGTTGCTCCTTTTTTGCATGTTTAAAAACCTCCTCAATATAGTCTGTCATCCCAAAAAATAGATTATGCTCTATTATTACATGAATGGACAAATTTTTCAAGAAGAACAGTAACTTCTGCGGAAAAAATGTAAAATAACCAGTTGACATCCCACACTGGGTGTGGTAAATTATAACTTGCGTGAAGCAATAAACAAAGTAGAGTATCCACTCTCACCATAGCACGATCGGGTGACTATTGGTCTGATATTGAGTATAAAGGCTCGTAGAGGGTCATTTTATGCGGGTATGCAAGTGGATAGTCTGTAAACTATTCACTTATTTTTATTTTATGATGGAGGTGCACGACAATTAGCGATTTAATGATTAATGGGCAGATCAGAGACAAGGAAGTACGAGTGATTGGAGAGAATGGAGAACAATTAGGCATTATGTCATCAAGAGAAGCCATGAAACTTGCACAGGAAGCAGAGTTAGACTTGGTGAAGATTGCTCCAAAAGCCCAGCCACCAGTTTGCAAGATCATCGATTATGGAAAGTACAGATATGAACTTGCAAGAAAGGAAAAAGAGGCAAAGAAGAAGCAGAAAACCGTTGAAGTAAAGGAAGTGCGTCTTTCCCCGAATATTGAGACCAACGATCTTAATACGAAAGTGAATAATGCAAAGAAGTTTATCAGCAAAGGGAATAAAGTAAAGGTTACCCTGCGTTTCAGAGGACGCGAGATGGCACATATGCAGCAGAGCAAGCACATTCTGGATGATTTTGCAAAACTGCTTGAGGATGTGGCAGTGGTTGAAAAGCCGGCGAAGCTGGAAGGCAGAAGTATGAGTATGGTTTTAACTGAAAAACGTTAAAAATAAATTACAAATCTAAGGAGGAACTTATCATGCCAAAAATTAAAACAAATAGAGCAGCTGCAAAGCGCTTCAAAAAAACAGGTACAGGAAAATTAAAAAGAAATAAAGCTTATAAGAGCCATATCTTAACTAAGAAATCTACAAAGAGAAAAAGAAATCTTAGAAAGCCAATCATTACTGATGCAACCAACGTAAAGAACATGAAGAAAGTTCTTCCATATCTGTAAGATGTGGGATGATTTGAAGGAGGAAATAGGACATGGCAAGAATTAAAGGCGGATTAAACGCTAAGAAAAGACACAACAGGACATTAAAGTTAGCAAAAGGATACAGAGGAGCACGTTCTAAGCAGTACAGAGTTGCAAAACAGTCTGTTATGAGAGCGCTCACATCTGCATATGCAGGAAGAAAGCAGCGCAAGCGCCAGATGCGTCAGCTTTGGATCGCACGTATCAACGCTGCAGCAAGAATGAATGGATTATCTTACAGCAAATTCATGCACGGCTTAAAACTGGCTAACATCGACGTGAACAGAAAGATGCTGGCAGAACTGGCTGTAAACGATGCAGAAGGATTCGCAACACTGGCAGAACTTGCAAAGGCTAAGGTTGCTTAATTATAGCGGATTAGAAAGAGAATGAGGGCCGGATACACATGTTGTATCCGGTCTTTTTATGCAATAAGAGAAAAGTCTGAAAAAAGTTCTTGACAGCAGCAAATTATCGTGATAAATTGTCACTAAACCGATGAGGAAGAGTAAGTACTTTTGGAAATTCATCACACAGAGAGCTGCAGATGGTGGGATTGCAGCAGGCTGAATCCAGAGGGAATGGGCTTCTGAGGGCAAGTTGAAGATATTTAGTAGGCGAGCCGGAGAGAGTACTCCGTTAACAAAGTCCGCGTATGATGGTACGCATGAGTGGGTATATGGATCAGATATACCAAGCCGGGTGGCACCGCAGGAGTTTTGATAATACTACTCTTGTCCCTGCAATAGTTATTGTATGGGATAAGGGTATTTTTTTTGCTTTCGCCGATCAGGCGGGCATTGAAAATACCATGTCCCGAAACCCAGCATTGAAAGGAGAAGAAAGTGATGAAAGAAAAGCAGATCCCTTACAAAATCTATCTGGAAGAAAGCGAGATGCCTAAGACATGGTACAATGTGCGGGCGGACATGGAGAATAAGCCGGCCCCGCTTCTGAATCCCGGAACCTTAAAGCCTATGACGGCAGAAGAACTGTCCGCCGTATTCTGCGAGGAACTAGTAGCTCAGGAACTGGACAATGATAACCGTTATATCGATATCCCGCAGGAGATACTTGATTTCTATAAGATGTACCGTCCGGCGCCTCTGATACGGGCATACTGCCTGGAAGAGAAACTGGATACGCCGGCGAAGATTTATTATAAGTTTGAAGGAAATAATACCAGCGGAAGCCATAAACTTAACTCCGCCATCGCGCAAGCCTACTATGCCAAGAAGCAAGGGCTTAAAGGAGTGACCACGGAGACGGGCGCGGGACAGTGGGGAACCGCTCTTTCCATGGCCTGCTCTTATCTGGATCTGGACTGCAAGGTATTCATGGTCAAATGCTCATACGAGCAGAAGCCTTTCCGACGGGAAGTGATGCGTACCTATGGAGCCAGCGTCACACCGTCCCCATCGGAAGAGACACAGGTGGGACGCAGGATTCTGGCAGAGCATCCAGGCACGACTGGAAGCCTGGGCTGCGCCATATCAGAGGCTGTGGAAGTGGCGGTTGGAAGCGAAGGGTATCGTTATGTACTTGGAAGCGTGCTGAACCAGGTGCTTCTGCATCAGTCGATCATCGGCATGGAGACGAAGATTGCTCTTGACAAGTATGGAATTACGCCGGACATCATCATTGGGTGCGCTGGAGGCGGTTCGAACCTTGGAGGCCTGATTTCTCCGTTCATGGGAGAGAAATTAAGGGGAGAGAAGGAGTATCACTTTATCGCCGTAGAGCCGGCTTCCTGCCCGAGCCTCACCCGAGGCGTATATGCCTATGATTTCTGCGACACCGGAATGGTATGCCCGCTGGCAAAGATGTATACTCTGGGAAGCGGATTCATACCATCTGCGAACCATGCAGGAGGACTTCGCTATCACGGCATGAGTTCCATTCTTTCCCAGTTGTATGCGGATGGATATATGGAGGCCCGGTCTGTGGAGCAGACGGCTGTATTCGAGGCCGCCGAGCGTTTCGCGAGAGTGGAGGGAATCCTCCCCGCGCCGGAGAGCAGCCACGCCATCAAAGTTGCCATTGACGAGGCGCTCAAATGCAAAGAGACAGGGGAAGAGAAGACCATCGTGTTCGGGCTGACCGGAACTGGATACTTTGATATGATGGCATATGAAAAGTTCCACAACAAAGAGATGACCGACTATATCCCTACCGACGAGGACTTGAAAAAGGGCTTTGATGGAATTCCCAGGTTCCCGGGAAATATGCAGTAGGAATTTAAAAGGAATTGCTTTTGGCGCGATCTCGTATATAATAGAAGCAGTAGACAATCTGAAAAGGAGGCAGGAATATGGATATCTTAGTGGTAGTAGATATGCAGAATGATTTTATTGACGGAGCGCTGGGAACGAAAGAAGCGGTAGCGATCGTGCCAAAAGTGGTGGAGAAGATCAAAGGATTTAAAGGGCGTATCCTTTATACCAGGGACACCCATAGCGAGAACTACCTGGATACCCAGGAAGGCAGGAACCTTCCGGTTCCCCATTGCATCAAGGGAACCAAAGGATGGGAACTTCATCCGGAGATTGAAGCGGAGCGAGAAGAGATGCCCATTGACAAGCGTACATTTGGAAGCGATGCGTTAGGCCCCCTGCTTCGGGCCCAGGATCAGGACTTAAAGGCAAAAGGGGAGACTGGTATCGAATCCATTACATTCGTAGGCCTGTGTACGGATATCTGCGTAATCTCCAATGCCATGATTGCAAAGGCATTCCTGCCGGAAGTGCCGGTCATTGTGGATGCTGCCTGCTGCGCCGGAGTTACGAAAGAGAGCCATGAGAATGCGTTGAAGGCGATGCAGATGTGCCAGATCAAGGTGCTTAAGGCATGATGGCCCGATTCTTATGGGTGGGATTAGGAGGGGCGATTGGGGCCATTTTCAGATATATCATCAGTCTCATTCCCTGGAAAGGCGATTTCCCGGTGCTGACGCTGGTGACGAATCTGGCAGGAGCCGTTCTCATCGGAGTTGTCGTGGGTCTGGCGGCAAAGCGCGAGGCTGGCCCTTACGCCGTCCTGTTCCTTAAAACGGGAGTATGCGGCGGCTTCACTACTTTTTCCACCTTCTCCCTGGAATCGTTAAGAATGCTTAAACAAGGACAGAGGGCGGCTGCCCTGCTTTATATACTGCTCAGCGTGGCCGGATGTATCGTGGGGGTGTGGCTGGGAGAAAAATTGACGTAAATCATCTGGTGCTTTCCATAGGTTTGTTATATAATAAATACATTACTGATAATGAGAGATTTTATATACTAGAGGATGAGGCAGACGATGGAGAGACGAAAAGAAAATGAGAGGACGCCAGTAGATTTCTTTCCTTTATCATATAGCCAGCAGAATATCTGGAACCTGGAATCGGCACATCCAGGCCTGCCTATGAATAATATCTGCACGGCGCTTAAGATAGAGGGAAATTTGAATATTGAATACCTTCAGAGATGTATAGAACTTGCATACAAGGCATTCCCAACCCTGCGGCTTAGAATTACCGTAAGGGATGGCAGACCGTGCCAATATATCTCGGAAGAGATTCCCGGGAGAGCGGAATTTTTCGATTTTACAGGAACGAATGAACAGGGGATTGATACCTGGTATCAGTCTGTGGCAAGAGAACATTTTACGCTATGTGATTCTCCGCTTTGTCAAATGCTTATATTTAAGCGGTCAGACAGTTCAGGCGGAATATTGACAAGAGTCCATCATATTGTTGCGGATGCATGGTCGCATGCGCTTGTGACAAATCATATTATTTATAACTATTTTCAATTATTGCAGAATAAAGAGACACAGTGTCAGATTGCGCCTGATTACAGGCTTCATATTGAATCTGAGCAGAAATATATGCAGTCGAAGGTTTATCAGAGGGACCGGGATTACTGGAAGGAGCAGTTAAGAGATATCTTGCCGGCACTGGCTAAGGAGCATCAGTGCGCCCATATCAGCCCCGTGGGACTTCGAAGGTCCTATCCGCTTCCCGGCCGCCTGAACCGCATGATCGCAAGGTATTGCCAGCAGGAGAAGGTATCCCCGTTTGCAGTGTTCTATATGGCTCTTGCCATCTATTTGAGGCGGGTAAGAGGACAGGCGAGATTCTGTATCGGGGTTCCTACGATCAACAGGCTGAACTACAAGGAAAAGCAGTCAGGAGGAATGTTTGTCAATACGCTTCCTTTTGTAAATGAACTGGATACGGCATCTACCTGGAATGAGTTCAATGATAAGTTAAAAGACGATTGGTTTCATCTGCTGTATCATCAGAGGCTGCCTTTCGAGGACATTAAGAAATTGGCTAACGCGGGAAATGAGGTGGCGTCAGACCAGCTGTTCGAGATCGTTCTTTCTTACCAGAATGGCAAGATGGATCATCTGAGAGGGGCCCACGTGACGCTGGAGGGCCGATGGATGTACTGCGGCTACCAGAACGAGACCTTGTGCATCCACTTAAGCAGCAGGGATGCCAGCAATCAGTTCGTAGTGGATTACGATTACTTGACCCAGATATTCTCTGCGTCTGAGATTGACGCGCTGCATGGCCGCCTGGTAAAGATCCTGAAAGAGGCGCTGAAGAATCCGGACCTGCCTGTGGGCAAACTTCCCATCCTGGAAGAAGAAGAGGAAGAACGTGTAATCTTTGACTTTAATAAAACGGATGCCTGGTATGACAGGAACGCCGGGATTGGAGAGAGCCTTCTGGAGGCAGCAAGAGAGAATGAAGGGAAGATCGCGCTGATCTGCAGGGGGAAGCGGATTTCCTATGAACAGCTGATGGATGAGGCAGCCTGTATCGCAGGAGGAATCCGACAGCTTCTGCCGGAAGGCAGGCATACGGTTGCCCTGTTGTTACGGCGGGAGGAAGGACTGCTTGCAGCCTTGTGCGGAATCATCCTGTCCGGCAACAGCTGGGTGCTGATGGATCCGGCGCAGCCTCAGGGAAGGATCGCGGACTTATTAAAAGACAGTCAGGCGGCGCTTTGTATTACCGACGATTTTCTAGCCTGGCCTGGTACGGATATAGCGGCAAGGACTCTAAAAGAATTGTATGGCAGCCAGAGGATAGAGATACTTCCGCCAGAGGAAAAGCCGACAGACCTGGCATACCTTGTGTATACTTCCGGGACCACAGGGAGCGCCAAAGCCGTGGAAGTAGAACAGCACAGCGTGATGAATCTAAAAGAGGCGATTAAGGATCTGTACCCAAAGGGGGCAGTACTGTCTATCTGCAATGTAGGGTTTGACGCATTTCTTCTGGAGAGCGTCATTGCCCTTCTGAATGGGGCCACTATCGTGATGGCTACGGAAGAAGAGATGAATGACGCGCAGAAGATTGGAAGGCTGATCATGGACTACGATGTGGGATTCATGGCATTGACTCCTTCCAGGCTTAAAGCCTACCAGAACGATCAGGTATTCCTGCGCTCCCTGTCCCATATAGAGACGCTGATCTGCGGCGGGGAGGTCCTGGGACCGGACACCTATCTTAAACTGCGGGATTATACGTCGGCGACCCTTTATAACCAGTATGGTCCTTCGGAGACAACCGTTGCCGTTAGCCATGCGGCAGTGGACGGAAAAGGACCGGTTACGATCGGACGTCCCCTTTCCAACTGCAGGATCTATATCCTGGACGAAAACAGGAATGCGCTTCCAGTGGGCTCAGCCGGAGAATTGTATATTGGCGGGGAATGCCTGGCGAGAGGGTACCATAACCGGGAGGAACTGACCAGGGAGCGCTTCGTAGAAGATCCATTTATGGAAGGGCAACGCATGTACAAGACGGGTGACATCGGAAAATGGACGGATGATGGAAGTATCCTGTATCTTGGCCGCAATGACAGCCAGGTGAAGCTGTTGGGACATAGAATCGAACTGGCGGAAGTAGAGTCCGTATTAGGGAGGCATCCGCTGGTAAACGCGGTTGCAGTGACCGTATACGAGAGCCAGCTGATCGCTTATTATATGGCAAAAGAGGAACTGGAAGGGGAGGCCCTTCTTTCCTACGGAGCCCTTTATCTGCCCAGGTATCTGCTGCCGGTATATGCCGCAAGGGTAGAAGAATTGCCGGTAACCGGTAATGGAAAGATTGATGTTGGAAGGCTTCCGAAGCCGGAACTACCCGACATGGAAGAAGCCCCGGCTGATGAATGGGAGGAAAAGATTCTTGCCATCTGGCAGAGGATCCTGGAAAAGCCCGGCCTTGGCATTCATTCGGATTATTTCTTATCCGGAGGGGATTCCCTGAATGCGGTATTTATGCTGACCGAGACAGAGAAAGAATTCGGGAAAGTGATTCAGATACAGGACCTGTATGCCAATAGCACGGTGAGAAGGTTTGCCTGCCTCCTTCGCGGAGCCGGTCTTGAAGAGAGCATCCTAAAAGGCCGCAGGATTCCTAAGGCAAGGGAGAGAGGCTGGTATCCGCCGACTCCGGTACAGTCCGGATTTTTCGTCATGCACAGTCAGGATGCCACAAAGGTAGGCTACAATATGCCGGCAGCCTTCAAGGCCAGCGCCTGGCTGGACTTTGGGCGCCTGGAGCAGGCAGCGGCCCGGATGATAGAAGAGGATGAACTGCTGCGGACACAGTTTGAGATGCAGGAGGGAAAACTGATCGCCAGGATCAGCAGCCAGGCAGACTTTAAGCTGGAATGGATGGAGTGCGGCCGTATAGAGGAAGCCATGGAACACTTCGTCCGGCCATTTGATCTTAAGAAGGCGCCGCTTTTCAGGGCAGCAATGGTGAAGGCGGAAGGAAATGAGCCCTATATCATCATTGACATGCACCATATTATATCGGATGGAATCAGCAGCCAGATCATATTTGAGCGTCTTCATGACTACTATTGCCAGAAAGAGGTTCATCTGCCGGAACTCTCCTATGTAGATTTTGCATGGTGGGTAAATGAAAATAAGGAGACAGCCGGCGTGGAGTGCAGGGAATACTGGAAGAAGATTCTCCCGGAAAAGATCCCAAAGAGCGCTTTTGTGCCGGACAGGCCCAGGCCTTCCGAATTCGACGGGGCCGGAGGCAGATATGGATTTGAACTGCCGGAAGAACTGGATGAGAGCCTCAAGATGTATTGCAAGGATAAGAAGATTACGCCTTATATGTTCCTGCTGGGAGTATTCGCTATGATGCAGGGGCGTTTTGCCCGCGAAGATACCGCAGCCATAGGCTCTCCATTTTCAGGAAGGCGTAATCCGGGACTTGAGAAGATGACGGGCGTTTTCGTCAATACGCTGCCAATCTTTCTGGATGTCGAGGGGGCACAGACGATAGAAGATTACTTTGGGAAGGTCAGGAAATTGGTTGCAGGGATTCAGGATTATCAGGATATTTCCCTGGAAGAGATAATTGGCCTGGCCCACGAGCAGCGCGAGCAGGGGCGCAATCCGCTGTATAGCACGTTGTTCAGCCTGACTCCGGTATCATGTCTTACGACGGTCTTAGGCGAGGCGGAACTTTCCTATGTGCCTTATGACACGCATTCGGTCAAGATCGACTTGCATCTGGAGGCTACCTGTATAGATGGTCATTATCGGTTCTCGATAGAATATGCGGCCTCCCTGTTTGATGAGGTGACAGTTGCATTCTATGGAAGATGCCTGATCCAGGGAATACGCGCAGTCCTTAATGGAGGCGTATCCATGGTGGGAGACATTCCATGGCTTGGATACGAGGATCGGCTGAGGCTTGTCGAACAGCCAAACCGTATGCGGACTCCCTATGACTGCGCCACTGTAGATCAGGCTATGGATGATATGGCATATCTGATGCCGGATAAGAGAGCCGTGGAATGGGGAGAAGGCAGATATTATACCTTCCGGCAATTGAAGGAGCGGTCGGATAATCTGGCAGCCATGCTGCTTGTCAAAGGTGTCCTGCCGGGAGATAAGGCGGCATTTTTGACCAGGCGAAATGGCGACATGCTGGTAATGATGTTTGGAATCCTGAAGGCAGGGGCCGCATATGTTCCCATAGATCCGATGTTCCCAAAGGAACGGATACGCTACATGCTCAGGCAGGCAGACGTGAAAGTGGCTGTGTACGACAAGGAGACAGAGCCATTAGATGATATGCCCTGCCAGGTCTTAAAATATGAAGGGCCGCAGGAAGTGACAAAAACAGCGCTTCCCGCAAACTCCCCGGAAGATGTAGCCAACGTCATCTTCACTTCCGGATCTACCGGAAAGCCCAAAGGGGTAAAGATGCTTCATAAGTCCCTGTCCAACTTGATGGCACATTTAGATCCGCTTCTGGGAGGACAGGAGCAGAAGATTTTATGTGCGTCCAACTGTGTATTTGACGTATTTACGACGGAGACCATCCTGGCATCCGCAAAGGGACACGGAATCAGCATTGCCGATGAGGAAGAGATGATGCTTCCATGGAAGATGGCAGAAAGAATCCGAAGAGACAAGGTTTCCATATTGCAGCTGACTCCGTCAAGGATATTGATGTGCCTGAACGATGAAAGTTTCTGCAAGGCATTGGCGGACATTCAGATCATCATCCTCCTTGGAGAGCCATGGACCATGGAACTAAAAGACCGGCTCTGCGCCCTTACTGAAGCGCGGATATTCAATATCTATGGACCTACGGAGACTTCGGTGCATAACTGTCAGGGAGAGATCCGCATGGAGCGCAGCATTCATATCGGGAAGCCGATCGGGAACTGCCGCTATTATCTTCTGGATGAGGAGAAAAAGCCGGTGCTTCCCACCTCAGTGGGAGAGATCTATATTGCCGGAGAGTGCCTGTCGGCCGGGTATATCAACCAGCCGGAACTGACCAGCGAAGTTTTCGTCCCGGATATCCAGAATCCGAAGGAAAAGATGTATAAGACCGGGGATCGGGGAAGACAGCGGGCTGATGGAAACTGGCAGTGTATCGGGCGGGTGGATACCCAGCTGAAGTTAAATGGACACAGGATTGAGCCAGTGGAGATTGCAACCGTCATGCTTCAATCCGGGCTGGCTAAGGAGGCAGCGGTGGTTCCCATCATGAAGGATGGAATTCCCAGATTCCTTAGAGGCGCGGTGGTTCCAAAGAAGGAATACCAGGAAAAGGAGATGCGCGCTTATCTTGAGGATCGGCTTCCGGACTATATGCTTCCGTCCGAAATCATCCTTTTAGATGAACTGCCAAGGACGGCCAGCGGAAAGACGGATTTGAACCAGCTGGCGGCTATGGAGAAGAAGCAGGAGGCAATGCCAGGAGCCGGCGAGAAGGCCTGCGAGGCGAAGCCCATGACAGAAGAAGGTGCGCTGAATGCAATTTGGAGCGAGGTTCTGGGTAAGGATCCGGATCCTGACGTATCCTTTTTCCAGCAGGGAGGGACCTCCCTTACGGCAATTATTATATTGAATCAGTATCATCAGAGACAATTGGCATTTTCCATCAATGATTTCTATCATTATCCGACTCTGAGAGAGCAGATTGACAGGCTTTGCAAAAGGCAGGCAGAGCCGGAAGAAGAAAAGAAGGCGACCTCGGATGGCATGGATATGCCAAGACTCCCCAGATACCTGCCTACAGTTCCGTGCATTCCTGTAAAAGAAGGCGCGGCGCTGGTCACAGGGGCAACCGGATATCTGGGAAGCTATCTGGTCAAGGAACTGGCGGATGCCGGGAAGAAGGCCTACTGCCTGGTAAGGGGCGACGAGAAACGGCTGTATGATTCGCTGCAGTGGCATTTTGGCCCCCAATTCTGCCGGGAGCATCAACACCTTCTGATTCCTGTAGTCGGCAGCCTCACCCAGGAACATTTCGGACTGGATGACGAGAACTTCGCAAGGCTTGCAGACGAGGCAGCCGTGGTATATCACTGTGCGGCGGATGTCAGGCATTTCGCGCCGGAGGATGAACTGCTTAAGACCAATGTGACAGGAACCAAGAGAGCCATTGAATTCGCGAGGGAAGCCCGCGCATCTTACATGCATATCTCTACGGTGAGCGTGGCAGGGGAATATCTGCTGGATGCGCCGCAGGCAAAGGCCATCTTTGAGGAACAGGATCTGGATGTAGGCCAGAACTGGATGGAGAATCCGTACGCCAAGAGCAAGATGCTTGCCGAGTATGAGGTGACGAAGGCTCAGGAAGAGGGGCTGGCGGCCAGAATATTCCGGGTAGGCAGAGTGGTATGCAATTCTTACTCAGGGAAGTTCCAGAAAAATCAGGAAAGCAATGCATATTACCGGCTGATTAAGGGACTGCTGGAATTCGGAAAGATGCCGGAGGAACTAGGTGATATAGGTCTGGAGACCACTTATGTGGATCTGGCTGCCAAAGCCATTGTAGGACTCTCAGAAGAGACAGGAGGAGCATTTCATATATTTAATCCGAAGGAAATATCCATCCGGAAGATACTGGATGGCTGCGGGGAGATTCAGGCAGTAGGACGCCGGGAGTTCGAGCGGGAACTTGAGATCGCAGGTGCTTCGTCGGATTCGCCTTATATACAGGCACTTTCGCAGAGCTGGTTCTCAGGCGAACTGGCCGCTTCCCATATGATTATGGATTGCAGAAAGACCCAGGAGGCGCTGGCAAAGATCGGATTCTGCTGGCCAGAGCCGGATCCGGAGATATTAAAGATATGTTTTATGGAAAGCAGAGGTGAGTGAGGCTATGACGACATTGACGGCCCATATCATAGATATTGCCGTGGCAATCTTGGCATTTTTCATTATCAGCTGCATTATCAAGGGGAAATTGCTGGTTGTCCAGAAACTTTACTTATTCTCTGCAATCTGCCTTCTGATCTGGCTGATCGCAATCAATGGGATGACTATCACCAACAGCCTGGGAAGCCTGCAGGTGTTGGATGCCATCACCTGCGCCTGCTCAGCACTGATGGTGGTGACCATACTGATGACATCCATCACCTATACGAAGAATCTGGTGAAGATTCCCAGGTGTTACTGGCTGATTTATGTGCTGCCGGTCATCACTTCGCTGATTGTGTTTACGAACCCGCTTCACCATCTGTTTTATAAGCATTTTTCCATCTATGCTTCGGAGGTGCGGTTTGGCCCGCTGTTTATCCTGTCGGGAGGACAGTATTATATCTACTGTATTCTGTCCGTATTCATCATGATGCGCTATGGGTTCCGGAACCGGCACAGAAGAGTGTTCGGACAGGTAAGCCTGTATATCGGGGGACTTCTGGCTCCACTGGCGGTAAACGTGCTGGTTACATTAAAGATTGTGTATCTGTCGATCGCCGCAACCCCGATCGCATTCCTATTTACCATAGTCTGCCATGGAATTGCAGTTTATTACCTGAATTTCCTGAACATCAAGCCGCTTGCCCTCCAGAATATGGTGGATAATATCTCGGAAGGCTATGTCATCCTGTCGGCAGACAGCTGCATCATATATTCGAATGCGGTGTTCGATGATATATTCGGAGCTTCCTATCAAATGAGCGTGAATTCTTATTTGAACGTCATTGTAGATGAACTGGAAGAGCGAAAGAAGAATGTCATCTACAATCTTCTGAATTTCTTTGACGTGTGCAAGCAATCCATTCATGCCATATCCTATGAGCAGGCAGTTTTGGGCGATAAAGGGAAGATCTATTACTCCGTGGAGCTTACGCCTATTTTGCAGAAGCACCGCCTGATTGGCGTTGTGGCCATGTTCCGGGACGTTACCAGCCTTAAGGAGGAGATGAAGCGCAAGCAGCAGAGCTTAAGCCGTGCCATGGAAAGAGAGCGGCTGATTTCTCTTGGACAGATGATCGGCAGCATATCCCACAATCTAAAGACTCCCATCATGGCAATCTCGGGAGATGTAAAGGCTCTGGATAATCTGGTAAAGGAATATTATGACAGCATCGGCGACCCGGAAGTGACCCCCGAGGATCATCAGGAGATTGCCGGGGAAATGAAAGAGTGGCTGGGAAAGATCCAGGAATGCTGCTCGTATATGTCAGATATTATCACCACGGTAAAAGGTATGGCCGCGAACCTCAGCACGTCTTCGGAAAGCGAATTCACCGTTGAAGAGGCGCTTAAAAGGGTACAGATGTTCTTGAAGGGCAAACTGGTCAAGAACGGCTGCCACCTTATGATTAAGGACGAATTGCCGGAAAACACGGTGATCCGGGGAGATGTGAACAATCTGGTACAGGTTCTGAATAACCTGGTGGACAATGCCTGCGATGCAATGGAGGAGCACGGGGGAAATATTATTCTGACGGCAGTCAAAGAGGAGAAAGAGGTCATTCTTTCGGTCAGAGATTCCGGTCCGGGGATATCCGAGACAGTAGGCAGAAAACTGTTCCGATCTATGTACACGACGAAAGGCATTAAGGGGACCGGATTAGGATTGTACAGTTCGGAGGAGATTGTCAGAGGAAAGTTCGGCGGCAAGATGTGGTTTGAGAATAATCAAGAAGGTGGTGCTACGTTCTATGCCGCGATACCGATGGAAGGCGAGTAAGTTACGAAGAAGAGGATAAAAAGATGCGCAAAAACAAAACTGGAGAAAAGAAAAATGGATATACACTGATGATCCTGGATGATGATCAGAATATACTGGATGCGCTGGGGGCAAATTTCCGGTCTATGGGCTATGAAGTAGAGACCCAGTCCAATCCGCTGCGGGCGCTGGAGCAGCTTAAGATCCGGCATTATGACATCCTTCTGCTGGACTTTATTATGAGTCCTATCTGTGGGGATGAAGTGGTGGCAAGGCTGCGGAAATTTGACCGGAAGATATTCGTGATCATGCTGACCGGGCATAAAGAACTGGCTCCGCCGCTTAACACCATCCGGGAACTGGATATACAGGGGTACTGCGAGAAGAGCGACCGTTATGACCAGCTGGAACTTTTGGTGGAAAGCTGCGTAAAGTCTATTCAGCATATGAATACCATATACCGCTATAAGGAAGGGCTGTCACAGATTCTTTCCTCTATCCCGCCGATGCACAAGATGCTTCCCATAGAAGAGATCGCACAGGGGATACTGGAAGAACTGGCGAAGCTGTCTGGCTGCAAGGACGCATTCGTCTGGATCAAGCCGGATAATGTACTGACGGATATAGAACTGCTGGATCTGCCGGAAAATATATTTCAGGGAAAAGGCTGCTATGACAAGGACTTTGAAGAGATCACAAAGGAGAAATATGAAGGGGATATCGCTGCCATCTATGAAAGTATGGAAAGCGGACAGATAATAGCGGATGATGATCGGCTTATGATCCCGCTATCGGATCGGAAGGAAGTCGTCTTAGGAATCCTGGGGATCAGCAAGCCGGGCGAAAAGGATCCGACCCTTATGGAACTGCTGAGTGTCTATGCGGAACAGGTAAGTGCGGCGCTGCATAATAATCTGCTTCGTCTGCTGATCAACGCCAATAATAAGTGCCTGTCTGAAGCAAATATGAAGATACAGAACAGTTATATGCAGACGGTGGAGGCGCTCAGGCTTCTGGTGGATGCCAAGGATCTGTACACAAGAGGCCATTCTGACAGAGTGTCCCGTTACAGCGTGGAGCTGGCTAAGGAACTGGGAAGGAGTCAAGAATTTATCACCCAGGTACGGGTGGCAGGCCTGTTACATGATATTGGCAAGATCGGAGTCTCGGATGCCATACTGTGCAAGCCGGATAAACTGACGGAAGAAGAGTACGCAAGCATTAAGAAACATCCGGGAGTGGGGGAGGAGATCCTTTCCTGCATGACCATGTTTGATAACTTGGGCGCTATCGTATGCGCCCATCATGAGCGCTATGATGGGTCAGGATACCCCAAGGGACTGAAAGGAAAGGATATACCGGAAGAGGCGAGAATCCTATCCATCGCGGACGCGTTTGACGCCATGATGTCGGACCGGCATTACCGAAAGAGGCTGCCCTATGAGGATTGCATAAGGCAGCTGAAGGACGGAAGCGGGACGCAGTTTGATGGAGAACTGGTGGAGGCATTTTTGAAGGTACTGGAAAGATATGATGCAATCAGCGAAGAATTACAGTGGACTTATGCATAAAAGATAAAGAGGAAAGAATATGGGACAGAAAATCATTTATAACCAGGTAACAGAATACCAGACGCTGCCCCAGTGCCTGATGGATGTAGAGCAGAGGCACCGGGGGAAAAGCGTAATTACCACCTATGACTTAAAAGGACAGGCGCACAGCGTGAAGTTCGAGGAATTCGTAGCAGACGTGCGGGCAATGGCTGGTTCGCTGTTGACGAAGAAACTGGCCAGGAAGCACGTGGCCATCGTAGGAGAGAATTCCTATGAATGGGTGGTTGCCTTCTGCGCGATAGGCTGTATCGGAGGCATAGCTATCGCAGTGGACATAGACCAGGCCGGAGATGAGATTCTGGCAATGACAGAATTTGCGGATGCCTGCTGCGTGTTTGTGGATGCGGCATTTCTTGACGTATTTAAGGGAAGCCAGATGCAGTATGTCATCATGCGCGGCGAAGGAGCAGAGGATTCCTATCACCGCCTGCTCAAAGAAGGGGAGAAGCTGCAAAAGGAGAATCAGTGGAAGGACTTTTCATTCTGCCCGCAAGTGGAAAAAGACGATCCGCTGGCTATTGTCTATACGTCAGGAACCACCAGCGTATCCAAGCCGGTGGTGCTGTCTCAGTACAACATGATGTTCAATGCCTGCCACACCCAGTCGCTGGTGAAGGTGGGAGAGCGGCTGTTCAACCCGCTGCCTCTTTATCATACTTACTCCCTCGTGTGCGGAGTGCTGGACGGGATATCCCAGGGGGCGGATATCTGCATGAATACGAGCCTTAAGACGCTGATGAGGGATCTAAGGCTCTATGAGCCGGATACACTGGTTGCAGTGCCGATGATTATGGAAAATCTTCTGAAAGAAGTGCATCGGCGCCAGGAAATTGCCGGTACCAGGGAACGGGCGATGCAGGCGGTTGAAAAGTATACGAGAAGGAAGAGGATGCATCTTCCATGCAGTCCGTATCATGAGCAGGCGCTGGAGCAGCTGGTAGGGCCGAACCTTAAGTTTATCCCCTGCGGAGGCGCCCAGTTAAGCGTCAAAGTTGCAGAAGAACTGCAGGCGTATGGTGTCGGAGTCTATCAGGGATATGGAATTACAGAATGCAGCCCGCTCATAGGCAGCAATATGAATAAAAAGAATAACCCCGCTTCTGTAGGATTTCCGATTCCGCAGACGCAGATCCGGCTGGACGACGGAGAGATTCTGGTAAAAGGCCCATCTGTCTTTAAAGAATATTATAAGAATACCCTGCTGACAGAGGAGAGTTTTACCGATGGGTGGTTCCATACGGGGGATATCGGCTACAAGGACAGAAAAGGCTATCTTCATATCTGCGGAAGAAAAAAGAATCTGATCGTATTCAGCAATGGCAAAAAGGTTGTGCCGGAAGAACTGGAAGGCTATATCCAGGAGATCCCTTTGGTGAAGGAAGTCATGGTATATGGGGCATCGGCCGGGACCGCCATAGACGATGTCACCTTGTCCGCGCTCATCTGCATTGATGAGGAACGGGCTGACACGAATGATACCTTCCAGCTGCTGGAACAGGTTCAGGAGGAAATTACGAAATTAAATAACCGGCTTCCTGATTATAAGAGGATCCAGTCAGTCAAGCTTACAGAGTCGGAATTTAAGAAGACATCCATCCAGAAGAAAAAACGCAGGGAGGTGACGGGATAGATGGAAGAAAAAGTATTGGAGGTCCTCCGTGAGGTAGTCTACGAAGTCACAGGCATAGGCAATCTTACTATGGACACGGAATTTGTCAATGATCTGGCATTTAATTCCATGGATCTGGCGAATATGGTCTGTGCGTTTGAGGCCAGATGCGATAAGGAGATCGATATACGGGACGTTAAGAATATGGTTCAGGTGAAAGATGTGGTGCGCTATATCATGGACCACGGCCTGATGGAGGAAAAGGACTGAGAGAAGTGCAGTGCTGCATCGTAAAATTACGGCGAAGCGGGGCAAGGATGACTGGCATCCGGCCTGCTTCGCCGCAGTTCTTTTATTCGGGATAATGAAGCTGGTCTTCGGTGATGCTCTCCAGTACTTCATCCAGATACTTGCGGGCCAGATAGTTTGCCATTGGAAGATTCATATCCAGATAATTGCCGCAGTCTCTGGCGCTGGCACCTGGAACATCCCCTTCATAGCCTGCTATGAAGGCAAACATTTCCTTCATGAGAGGCAGGATGTCCCGGGACTGATATTCCCCGGACAGAATCAGATAGAAGCCGGTCCGGCATCCCATAGGACCAAAATAGATCGTCTTGTCTGCATATTCTTCATGGTTGCGAAGAAATGTAGCTGCCAGATGCTCTATGGTATGGACTTCGGCAGTGTTCATCACCGGCTCGTCATTAGGGCTGGTCATGCGCAGGTCAAAGGTGGTCACCGGATGGCCTTCTACATAGTCGATCCGGGACACATACACGCCTGGAACCAGGCGAAGGTGGTCTATTGTAAAACTTGTGATTTTTTCCATAACTTACACGCTCCTTTTCTTTTTCGTTGTTATTATAGCATTTTTGACGTGAATTTACTATGAAAAACATTCGAAGGTATGATATACTAACAAGGTACGTTAAGGAGGCATATGATGAAGTTATATATTGTCAGGCATGGCGAGACGGATTGGAATAAAAAGAGGAGAATTCAGGGCCAGGTGGACATTCCCCTCAATGATTTTGGAAGATCATTGGCGAGGAAGACGGCAAAGGGACTGTCGGGCATACCATTTGAAGTATGCTATACCAGCCCGCTTGGCAGGGCAAAGGAGACGGCCAGACTGATTCTGGAAGGCAGAAAGACGCCGATTTTGGAGGATCAGAGAATTATCGAGATGTCCTTCGGAGATTATGAAGGCAAATGCTGCTCAAAGAGCAACTGGGAATTGCCGGAGAAGTTTCGGAGGTTCTTTGATGACCCGGCGCACTATGAAGCCCCTTGCGGAGGGGAAGATTTTATGGACGTCAGAGAGCGTACCGGCGAGTTCCTTAGGGATATCTGCGGCAGAAGGCAGTATCAGCTGAGCAACATATTGATCACGACTCATGGAGCAGCGCTGGCTGGGCTGCTGAACAATATCCGGGGTGAGGAACTGTCCCGGTACTGGGGCGTGGGAGTCCACAAAAATTGTGCCGTGACGGAAGTGGAAGTGACGGACGGCATACCCCGGATCATATCAGAGAATGTGGCCTATTATGACGATGAGATAGAGCCATGGGAAGAATAGAAAAGACGTGGAGGAAGAGAAGATGATGAACGATAAGAAAGTATTATTTAGCGGCATGCAGGCGACTGGAAATCTGACGCTTGGCAATTATCTGGGGGCACTCAAGAACTGGGTTACGCTGAGCGATGAATATGAATGCTTCTACAGTGTTGTCGATATGCATTCCATCACGGTAAGACAGGATCCTGCGACTTTGAGAAAGAGGGCGAGAGCGCTTCTTACGCTCTATATAGCGGCAGGGCTTGATCCAAAGAAGAACTGCATCTACTACCAGTCGCATGTATCCGCTCACGCGGAACTGGCGTGGATCCTGAACTGCTTTACCTATATGGGCGAACTGAACCGGATGACCCAGTTCAAGGATAAGTCAGCAAAGCATGCAGATAATATCAACGCCGGACTTTTCACTTACCCGGTACTTATGGCTGCGGACATTCTTCTATACCAGGCAGATGTGGTGCCAGTAGGAGTGGATCAGATGCAGCATCTTGAGATTACAAGAGACATTGCCGAGCGGTTTAATAATATTTATGGGGATGTATTCACCGTACCGGAAGCATACATCGGAAAAGTAGGCGCAAAAATCATGAGCCTTCAGGAACCATCCAAGAAGATGTCCAAGTCCGACGAGAATCCCAATGCCAGCATCTATCTGATGGATGATCCGGATACCATCATGCGCAAGTGCAAACGCGCTGTGACGGATTCCGAGGCCCAGGTTCTATACCGGGATGCACAGCCGGGAATCAAGAATCTGATCGATATCTACAGCGCATGTACCGGCAAGAAGGCGGAAGAAGTAGAAAAAGAGTTCGATGGAAGAGGATACGGAGACTTCAAGACAGCGGTAGGAGAGGCAGTCGTATCTGTGCTGAAGCCTCTGCAGGACGAAGTGGCAAGGCTTGAGAAAGACAAGGCGTATATTGACGGAATTATTAAGGAGAATGCGGAAAAAGCAGGATACTTCGCCAATAAGACGCTGCGGAAAGTCCATAAAAAGATCGGCTTCCCGGAACGAATCCGCTAGGCAGGATCTAAAGAGGAATCTACGATGAGAATTCAGACGGCAGGAGAGCAGAAATACTATGATTTTATTCAGGAGAGGGCTAAGAGGCTGCAGACGGGCATGATTGTCTGGGGCAGCCTTCTGGCCCTGGCCTTTATCTGCTTGTTTTCCAATATCGTAATTGCGGCTATTCTGGCAGTGGCCGGAGCCTTTCTTGCAATGACGAATATAAAAGCCAGGAGCGGGCTGAAAGGCAAGCTGGATCAGATCGAGGATAAAGAAGAGTTCTTCCGCCAGCTTACCGCTCCCGATGTGGCAGAATTTCCGGACTGCCATGTTATCATTGCCAGAGATTATATTCTGGTTTTTAAAGAGGACATATTCATCTACGCTTTTGCAGATATGGGAAAGGTGGAGGTAGGAATCCAGGGAGAGGTAAAAAAGGTGCTCTTCCTTGCAGACCGGCAGGGAAAACGCCATGAGATCATATCCACTGCCAAAGGAGACGGGATGCAGCGGGAGTTTGACCGGGTCTACGAGACGCTGAAGGAGAGGCTGGGCAGACGGAACTTGCGGGAAAGATAAATAAACGGGGCTGTAAAAAACACCCCTAAAGAAAAATCGCTGAGGTCGTGAGACTTCAGCGATTTTTTGGTATAATTCCTAATCGTCTTCTTCGCTCTGGACGGTGTAGGTCTGTCTCTTTCTGGCCATCTCGTCATTTTCCAAATACTCGTCGTATGTGGTGATCTTGTCGATCAGCTTGCCGCCCGGCACGATCTCCATGATACGGTTGGCAGTGGTCTGCACGATCTGATGGTCATGGGAGGTGAACAGGATCACGCCCGGGAACTTGATCAGCCCGTTATTGAGCGCCGTGATCGCTTCCATATCCAAGTGGTTGGTAGGCTCGTCCAGGAGCAGCACGTTGGCTCCGGAGATCATCATCTTGGACAGAAGACAACGGACTTTTTCGCCTCCGGAGAGTACCTTTATCTTCTTGACGCCGTCATCCCCTGAGAAGAGCATACGTCCCAGGAAGCCCCGGACATAGGTTACGTCCTTGATTTCGGAGTATTGGGTCAGCCATTCTACGATGGTATACTCATTTTCAAATTCTTTTCCGCTGTCCAGCGGGAAGTAGGCCTGGGATGTGGTAACGCCCCATTTATAAGTTCCTTCATCCGGCTCCATCTCGCCGGTGAGAATCTGGAAGAGCGTGGTCTTTGCCTGCTCGTTGCCCCCCACAAAGGCTACTTTGTCTTCGCGGTTCAGAGTAAAAGTAATATTATCCAGCACTTTTTCGCCATCAATGGTCTTGCTGAGTCCCTCGACAGTGAGTACTTCGTTGCCGATCTCGCGGTTCGGGCGGAAGTCGATATACGGATATTTACGGCTGGATGGCTGGATATCATCCAGCTGGATCTTTTCCAGAGCCCGCTTTCTGGAAGTCGCCTGCTTGGATTTGGAAGCATTAGCGCTGAACCGGGAGATGAATTCCTGGAGTTCCTTAATCTTTTCTTCCTTCTTTTTGTTGGCTTCCTTCATCTGACGGATCAGAAGCTGGCTGGATTCATACCAGAAGTCATAGTTTCCGGCATAGAGCTTGATCTTTCCATAGTCAATATCCGCAATCTGGGTGCAGACCTTATTCAGGAAATACCGGTCATGGGATACGACGATGACTGTATTCTCAAAATTGATCAGGAATTCTTCCAGCCAGGCGATGGCGTCCAGATCCAAATGGTTGGTAGGCTCATCCAGAAGCAGAATGTCCGGGTTGCCGAACAGTGCCTGGGCAAGAAGAATCTTGACCTTTTCCGGGCCATTCAGGTTCTTCATAATCTCATAGTGATATTCCGTGGAAATGCCAAGGCCGTTCAGAAGAGTAGCGGCATCGGATTCTGCCTCCCATCCGTTCATGGCGGCGAATTCCGCCTCCAGCTCGCTGGCTTTTATGCCATCTTCATCGGAGAAATCTTCTTTGGCATAGATGGCTTCCTTTTCCTTCATAATCTCATAAAGTCTGGCGTTTCCCATCATTACAGTGTCCAGGACGGGATATTCGTCATACTTGAAGTGATCCTGCTGGAGGAAAGACAGACGCTCCCCCGGAGTGATGATGACATCGCCCTTGGTTGGCTCCAGCTGTCCGGAGAGAATCTTTAGAAAGGTAGATTTTCCCGCGCCATTGGCGCCAATCAGGCCATAGCAGTTTCCTTCGGTAAACTTGATATTAACATCTTCAAACAGGGCCTTCTTGCCGACCCGTAGCGTCACATTGCTTGTACTGATCATAGTATCTGTATGCTCCTTATATATTTGATCTTTTCATATTATATACCCAGCCTATCTTAACAAATATCATGTGAAATAGCAATTAATTTCTGGAAATTGAGAGATTTGGAGAAGATACAGTTTCATTTCCAGTGAAAATGGGTATATAATAGCAAGTAAGAAAGCGGGGTATAAAATTATGACGACAGCAACGATTGTACTTGAGGGAGGGGCTACCAGGGGAGTGTTTACTTCAGGCGCCCTGGATTATCTGATGGAGCAGGATTTGTATCTGTCCCATGTGATCGGCGTATCGGCCGGCTCCTGCAATGGAGTGGACTATGTTTCCAAGCAGCCCGGCAGAACCAGGGACTGTATGATACACAAGGAGAAAGAGTATAACTATTATTATGGATTTACTAAGTTCATACGGGAAAAGAGCCTGCTAGATATGGATATGGTATTTGACAAGTATCCCAATGAACTGTTTCCCTTTGACTTTGAAACCTATTTTGCCTCGGAGATGGAGTGCGAGATCGTGACTACGAACTGTGAGACTGGACGGGCAGAATATATGAAGGAAGAGGGCGACAGAGACAGACTTATGAAACTGTGCCGGGCCTCCAGCAGCATGCCGCTGGTATCCCCTATCGTGAATGTGGACGGGATTCCCTATCTGGACGGAGGACTGGCGGATTCGATTCCGATTAAAAGGGCGCTTGAGAAGGGAAATGATAAGATTGTCCTGATCCTGACCAGGAATCCGGGATACCGCAAGAAGCCTACCACGAAGGCGGTAGCCAATCTGTACCGGAGAGCCTATAAAAAGTATCCGAATCTGGTACGTACCACCATACGGCGCAATCATGTATATAACAGGCAGATGGAACTGGTAGAACGGCTGGAGGAAGAAGGAAGAATATTCGTGCTCAGGCCGCTGATCCCTACAGTGTCAAGGCTTGAGAAGGATTATGATACGCTGATGCATTTCTATGAGCATGGCTATAAGGCTATGAAGAAAGAATACAAGGCGCTGATAGAATATCTGGAAGCCTAGCAGAAGAAGGAGGAAAGAAGATGAATCTCTACGAACACCACATAGCGACAAACGATTCCCAGCAGATGTCCAAAGTCACCAATATGATCCGGGAAGATATTAAAAAGAGTCACATATCAGAAGGAATCGTCGTAATTTACTCTCCCCATACGACGGCGGGATTTACCATTAATGAGAACGCGGATCCGGATGTCGTGCATGATATGCTCTATGGACTTGAAGAATCATTTCCTACCAGGACCCGGTATTACCAGCACATGGAAGGCAACTCCCACGCGCATATTAAGACCAGCTTCATGGGGCCGTCCCAGACTTTGATCCTGCATGACGCAGAACTGGTGCTTGGCATCTGGCAGGATGTGTATTTCTGTGAATTTGACGGACCAAGGAACCGTACATTCTATGTCAAGATCATAGAGGGATAGAAGATGGATTACCGCACATTATCAGAGTTTCTGGCGCTTGCAGAAAAATTAAAGTGTTACACGCGGCATTCCTGGACTTCCGGCGGGAGACAGGAAAGCGTGGCAGAGCATACTTACCGCCTGTGTGTGTTCGCCTGGCTTGTAAAGGAGGAGTTCCCCCAATACGACATGGACCGGGTAATCAGACTCTGCCTGTTCCACGATCTGGGAGAGGCGGTGACCGGGGATGTGCCCTGCTTTTGGAAAGATGAAAAGGACGAACGCAGGGAAGAGGAGGCGCTTGAGAAAATCGCGGATATGCTTCCCTACCCATATAAAGAGGAACTTCAGGAAATATTCAGGGAGATACACAAGAAGCAGACTCCCGAGTCCAGGCTGGCCTGCGCCCTGGATAAGCTGGAGGCGGTCATCCAGCACAACGAGGCTTCGATTGACACCTGGCTGCCGTTAGAGTACCAGCTTCAGCTTACGCATGGGCAGGAGCAGTGCCGTGATATTCCATATATGAAGGAACTCCGGGATGCCATATCCCGGGATGTACGCGATAAGATCCAAAGAGAAGGTTCAAGGCAGGACTCCGTGGAGGCCGGATATGCAGCCAGTTCCGACAGAAGGAAGCTGAACTTTAAAAGGGTGGTAGAATTGATGCGGCAGTCCTACTGGGCCAAAGACCGATCCGAGGAGATGATCCGCAAGGGCATGGAGCAGTCCAAAGCCTATGGCCTGTATGATCCGGATGGATATATGGCAGGATACGCAAGAGTGATCACGGATGAAGTCAGCATGTTCTATTTATGCGATGTGATTATTGATGAGAAATTACGCCGCCAGGGCTTGGGAAGCATCCTGATGGATAAGATTATAGAAGAGGAAGGACATCTTAGAGGAATCCTTCGTACCAGGGATGCGGTGAGATTTTATGAAAATTATGGTTATAAAGTGGTAGGCGGCGAAGATAAGACGCTTATGATAAGGGAAGCCAGATAGGAAGGCTTCCCTTTTTATGACTTAATAGGCGACTTCCTGAAGATAAAGTCCTTTGGGGTCGCAGGGAGCGCTTGCCGGCTGTCTGCCCGCGAAAATCTCCTCGATATCTTCCTTTCTTCTGGTGCCAAAGCCGATATCCATCAGCGTGCCTATGATGAGGCGCGCCATATTGTGCAGGAAGTCATCCGCATGTATCAGAATCTGCATCTCCTCCGTATCCCCATATACCTCGATCTCAAATATCTGTCGTTCCGTGGACTTGCTCTTCTTCGCGGTGGAGAAGTTCTTGAAATCATGCTTTCCGATCAAAAGCATGGCAGCCTGCTGCATCACCCGCTTATCGGGTATCTTAAAACAGTGGTAGGTGTACTTCCGGTCAAATACGCTTGGAACGTCATCGATGGTCATGCGATAAACGTAAGTCTTGGAGGTGGCATTTAACTGGGCGTGGAAACGATCCGATACCTCCTCAACCTCCGTGATGGCGATATCCATGGGAAGATAGCGGTTGAGATAATGCTTGATCTCCAGGACATCCATCTTGGACTCCGTCTTGAAGTTGGCGATCTGGGCATAGGCATGGACGCCTACTTCCGTGCGGCATCCGCAGTTCAGCTCGATCAGATATTCGCCGCTCATCTTTCTTAAAACTTCTATTATCTTGTTGGATACCGTATTATTGGATTCTTCCTTGCCAAGGCGGGTCCAGCCCTGGTAGCGGCTGCCGTCATATTCTATCGTTAATTTGATATTCCTCATTCGCGTTTCTCCTTTGATCATCTGTCATCTATCTGTATCATTGTACAATGGAAAGTACATAAAATTAATTTAAGTATATCAAATCTTGTGCTATAATGAAAGAGTCTGGCAAGAAAAGAATAGAAAGAAATTGTAGGAAACAGTAGGGAAGGGCAAGTCATGGTACATTCAATATCGAAGGAAGAACTGCTGAAGGCAGGGTGCCTGCATGCCGGGAAGCTGGATGAGGCATTTGCGTTATACAGAAGCGCGATTATATCTGCAAATAACGAATCCGATATGCTTGTTTTCATCAGGAGACTATATAGCGAGAATAAGGGGGCTGTTTTTGCGGACTTCTATTATCCGGTTCTGGATGCGCAGTCCCAGGAAAGATTCCGGGCATGCCTGGAGGGTCCGCAGCTTAAAATGGCAGAAGCGTTCCAGGCATCCGACGGACAGGTATATTACCCGCTTAAAGAGGAATGGATGCTGGACTTCCTTGTGATGGCCACAGCCAGGAACTGGCTGTTTTCAACATTTTATTTTGCTGATAAAAAAGCGATGCTGTGGGGAAACTATGATTTGAAATTTCCGATATTCTGCGATAATGAAGCAAATCTGCAGGAATACATGGAACTTGCCAAAGTATATGGATTGGAGTGTCATAAATGAGTATAAAGAGTAAAAAAGTATCAGAATCAATGGTGCAGACCGTTCATATGGTCCGGCCTAACCACCTGAACGCGGCAGGCCGTCTGTTTGGAGGCATGCTGATGCAGTGGATTGACGAGGTGGCCGGACTGGTGGGAAAACGGCATACCCATATGAACGTGATCACCGCTTCTGTTGATAACTTAAGATTCTTAAGAGGCGCTTACCAAAGAGACGTGGTAGTCATCATTGGGCAGGTGACGTATGTGGGAAATACTTCCATGGAAGTCAAGGTAGATACCTATAAGGAATCCCTGGAGGGAGAACGCACGCCGATCAACCATGCTTTCTTTACAATGGTGGCGCTGGATGAAAACGATAAGCCGACTCAGGTTCCAAGGCTTGAACTGGAGACTGACGAAGAGCGGGAAGAGTGGGAGAGAGCGAAAAAAAGACGCGAAATCCGCATGATGCGAAAGGAAGAAGGCTTCTAGATATAAAAAAGCAAGGCGTACAAACTGCACGCCTTGCTTTTTTGAAACGCTTGGAAAGGGCGGGGCTGCCCGGCGGTATCAGGACACTGCCTAGGCACCGCCCTTTTTCATGTAGGTGGTCACCATCTTTACCATGTTCTCAATCTGCTCCTGCTCTTCTTTGGGCTTCCCTTCTTTGAGAACGGCGATGATCAAGGACATCTCATCAGGGGTAAAACGGACGCCTTTTTTGTTGGCGCTGGTAATCAGCGCCATCATCACGGGAGCCAGGGACTTGCCTGACTTGCCCTGGGTCTGCTTGGACGCGGTCTTGATCAGTTCCAGCTTCACCGGGTCGATATTCTTCATTGCGGGATGGTTGATCCAATCATTCATTGTCTGATTCTCCTTTCTGATTGTCCGAATTGGCTTGATTCATTTCTTCGTCAAACATGCTGCTGTACGCATTGAACATTTCCTGCTGGTCGGGACTTAGCATGCCTTTCATCAGATCCATGGGATTAAAGGCGCCAAAGCCCTGGCTTGCGGAGCCATCCGAATTCTGGGAAGCAGCCTCGGACATTTCCTGCATTCCCTGCATCATTTCCATCATATTCATCATGGCTTCCATCTGTTCCATCATTTCTTTTTCTCCCGGCTCCATGAAAGGCTTCAGTTCCTCTATCATTCTAAAAGAAGGACCATGGGAGGAAAATCCGTGGAAATATTCCATAGTGTGCCTTAATTCCAGAAACTTTATATAGATCGCCATAAAACGCTGCGTGGATTGGGGAGTGTATGGAAGCAGCAGTTTTAAAGAATACAGATAAGGCGGCGTGACCATGCTGTCAAAAGGGGTCATCGGCTTTGGTGGTTTTCGTTCCATAGGCACTCCTTAAAATAACGTTGTAAATATATATGTTACGAGAATGGGATTTATGAAATATGCCCAAACTAAATATAAAGATTTCCATATATTATAAGGTAGGAATGAAGTATGTAAAGGAGACAGGTCCATGAACAGGAAATTAATCATTGACGGAAACGCAGTATATGAGATTGATGAGGAATGCATGCTGAAGAAACGTCTCGATGAAGAGAAACGCAAAGAGGATGAGCCAAAGAATTCACATCAGGATAAAAGAAAGGAGGCGGAGTGATATACTCCGTCTCCTTTTTCCCTGCCCATAGGATTTTCCTATGGGCAGGGTTCTTTTTCGTCAGAAAAGGATTAGCATCCGCATCCGCAGTCGCATCCATTGTTATTGCCGCCGAAGCCGCCGCAGCAGCAAAGAAGCAGGATGATCCAGATACAGCTGTCATTGCCGCATCCATTGCCGTTGCCGCCGAAGCCGCCACAGCAGCAGAGAAGCAGGATGATCCAGATACAGCTGTTGTTGCCAAAGCCACATCCGCAGTCTCCTCCTCTTCCTACAGAATCACAGCCACATCCACAGTTCGTAGCACTTAAATCGCTCATATTGAAATCCTCCGTTTATGATGATATTTACAGTACATAATATGCGGGGGTTTCCAATGTGTGAGATGATTTGAATTAATATTTTACCAGCCGCTTTACAGAGTGCTGGAAATGGAAGGCTTTCTTCTGCAGCCTTAACTTTTCAACCACTGGGATTTTCTCTTTTACATAGTCATCGTAAAGCGTGAGAAGATAGGCAATGGTAAGGTTCCGGTTTTTATACCAGGTAAAAAGAAGCCAGTTCATAATATCAGGATGCCAGTACTTTTCCGGAATGCTGGCGCCGCGCAGCAAGATGACGTATTTGATAGCCTGCATGGACAGCTGGGCGAGCCTGCTTGAGCGGTCCTTCTCCTTGAAAAGGGCGTCGCTTTCTACAATAATATCGTACAGCGCGCTGGCAGCCTTCCAGTATGTAACAAAAGTAGGGGCACAATCCTCCTCGGGCTCCTCCTCATTACGCAGATCGAAGGTCTGCATCACAGCTGTACGCCCGGTAATCTCCCTGTCATATTCGGAACGTTTCCTGGGATCTGAAAGGATGCGGTAGGCCTCCAGGATCTCCTGCATCTGCTCCGTCGTGTCAACTCCCAGCTTCATATTTACATCAGGATGGTATCTTTTGGCCAGAAGGTTCTTGGCAGCGGTAATCTCATCCATCGTGGCTTTCACAGATACCCCTAAAATATCATAATAATTCTTGTTCTCCATTATATCCTCCCCTTATCAATACATGGACCTAGAACATAATTATCTTACGACAAATCTGGCAATAAATCAATTTTATTTCAAAGAAATCTTTTAATTTCATTTTAATACGAACGGGCATCCCTTTAACACCCATTTTATATGCGTCATGCTATCTTGAGATTAAGGAAAGGAAGATAAGAGATCAGGAGGTAATCAATATGAAAAAGAAAGCGTATGACGAAGTGATGACAGACCTGTGCATGAAGGTGAAAAAATATATAGAAGAAAAGGACTGGGATTCTTGTATGGAATTGATTCCAAGATATATGGAACGGTACCCCAACAGCGCGGTACCTCATAACCTGCTGGGAATCGTACTGGAGAGCCAGGGGCATCATCCCGATGCAATGCGGCATTTCCGCGCGGCATGGTCGCTGGATCCGACATTCCTGCCAGCAAGCCAGAATATAGATGCCTATTCCCTCTATGACAGCGAGAAGGACGTCAAGCCGGCCTATACGGTGGATGACTGCCTGCCAGAGAGGCAGCCAACCCTATTAGAGAAATCCGTTTTTTTTCTGAGACGCCTGTGGACGGGCAAAAGGAAGGTCCAGGCGGCATAGGCCAGAAATAGCTGCTATATAAGCAATACGCTGTAAGGAGGAAAGAATAAAATGACAAATTCAATTATCCAATATGTACTTTACCTTGTAATACTTGTTGCCCTGGCCATCCCGCTGGGGGGCTACATAGCAAAGGTTATGAACGGAGAGGAAGTATGGCTTGGCAAAATTATCTCCCCGGTGGAGAATCTCATCTACAAGATTCTTAAGGTGGACCAAGAGGAACAGATGAACTGGAAGAAATACGCGGCAAGCGTTGGGATGTTCAGCATCTTCAGTTTCCTTCTGCTGTTCGCCATACTGATGTGCCAGGGGTTCCTGCCCTTAAATCCCCAGAAGATTTCCGGCATGAGTCCGGATCTTGCATTCAATACGGCCGTCAGTTTTGTGACCAATACCAACTGGCAGGCATACAGCGGAGAAACTGGCCTTTCATATTTTTCACAGATGGCCGGGCTTACGGTGCAGAATTTTGTATCCGCAGCGGTAGGAATCGCAGTGCTGTTCGCGCTGATCCGCGGTTTCATCAAAGCGAAGAAGGAAGGGCTTGGCAGTTTCTGGGCGGATCTTACCAGAATCGTATTATATGTGCTGGTCCCGTTGTCCATTGTAGTTGCCGTGGGCCTGGCTTCTCAGGGAGTCGTTCAGAATATGAAGGAATATGAGACGGTCCAGCTTCTCGAGCCGGTCCAGACGGAGGATGGAGAAGAGATAACGGAAGCCACCGTTCCGATGGGACCGGCGGCAAGCCAGATTGCCATTAAGCAGCTGGGAACCAATGGAGGCGGATTCTTTGGAACCAATTCAGCCTATCCGCTTGAAAACCCTACGCCTTTTTCCAACTTGATCGAAATGCTCTCGTTACTGCTAATTCCGGTATCGTTATGCTTTACATTTGGAAAAGCGGTGAAGGATAAGCGGCAGGGCCGTGCCATATTTGCGGCTATGGCGATCATGCTGGTGCTGGCGCTTGCAGGCGTTGCCATAGCCGAACAGAATGCGACGCCGCAGCTTATGGCAGACGGGCAGGTCAATATTGAGGCGACAGATGGACAGAGCGGCGGTAACATGGAAGGAAAGGAATCCCGGTTCGGAATCGCGGCCAGTTCTACATGGGCGGTATTTACGACGGCTGCATCCAATGGATCCGTTAACTCCATGCATGATTCTTATACCCCTCTAGGCGGCGCGATCCCCATGCTTCTTATGATGCTTGGAGAAGTCGTATTTGGAGGTACCGGCTGCGGATTATATGGCATGCTTGGATTCGCCATCATGACCGTCTTTATAGCAGGCCTTATGGTGGGGCGGACGCCGGAATATCTGGGCAAGAAGATCGAGCCTTTTGAAATGAAGATGGCCTGCGTCGTATGCCTTGCCACGCCGGTAGCCATATTGATCGGAAGCGGCATTGCCGCAGTTCTTCCACAGGTTCTTTATAGCCTGAATAATACGGGCGCACATGGATTATCCGAGATACTATACGCCTACTCATCAGCCGGGGGCAACAATGGTTCGGCATTTGCGGGATTTGCCGCAGATACGCCTTTTCTCAATCTTTCGCTGGGGATGATAATGGCTCTGGTGAGATACGTGCCTATGATGGCAGTGCTGGCCATTGCGGGAAGCCTTGCAAGGAAGAAGCATGTAGCGACGACAGCAGGCACTCTGTCAACCTGCAATGCGATGTTCGTAGGATTATTGATCTTCATTGTTCTGCTGGTTGGAGCATTGAGTTTCTTCCCGGCACTTTCACTGGGGCCGATCGCAGAACATTTACAGATGATAGGGTAGGAGGCATTAAGTATGGAAAAAGTAAAAAAAATCAGTCTTGCAGATGGAAAGATGATGAAAAGAGCCATCAAAGATTCATTCATAAAACTATCGCCGATGACGGAAGCGAAGAATCCGGTCATGTTCCTGGTATACGTCTCAGCGATTCTGACAACTGGGCTGTTTGTGTTGGCACTCGCGGGAATCCAGGATGCACCGGCAGGATTCATCTGCGGAGTGGCGATCATCCTGTGGTTCACCGTTCTTTTCGCTAACTTTGCGGAGGCGATTGCCGAAGGAAGAGGAAAGGCCCAGGCAGACGCTTTAAGGGCATCCAAGAAAGATGTGACGGCCCACAAGATTCCTTCCATTACAAAGAAGGAACAGGTGGAAGATGTAAAGTCTGCGTTCCTTAAGAAAGGGGAACTGGTCATCGTCAAGGCCGGAGAGCAGATACCATCAGACGGGGAAGTCATCGAAGGTGCTGCATCCGTCGATGAAAGCGCCATCACAGGAGAGTCGGCGCCGGTAATCCGGGAGGCAGGCGGCGACAGAAGCGCAGTAACAGGAGGAACCACCGTGCTGTCAGACTGGATCGTAGTGCGTGTCACCAGCGAGGCCGGAGAGAGTTTCCTGGACAAAATGATTGCAATGGTTGAAGGGGCATCCAGAAAGAAGACGCCCAATGAGATCGCGCTGGAGATATTCCTGATTGCCCTGACGATCATCTTTATCCTGGTTACTGTATCGCTGTACGCGTACTCCCTGTTCTGTGCAGATCAGGCGGGGATTGAGAATCCGACTTCCATCACTTCGCTGATCGCGCTTCTGGTCTGCCTTGCTCCAACCACCATCGGCGCATTGCTGTCTGCCATTGGTATTGCGGGAATGAGCAGGCTGAACGAGGCGAACGTGCTGGCTATGAGCGGCCGGGCCATTGAGGCGGCCGGGGACGTAGACACGCTTCTTCTGGATAAGACAGGGACCATCACGCTTGGAAACAGGCAGGCCAGCGAATTTATTCCAGTAGACGGCCACACCGTTTTGGAGGTGGCTGACGCTGCCCAGCTGTCCTCTCTTCCGGATGAGACGCCGGAAGGCCGCAGCATCGTCATTCTCGCCAAGGATGAATTTGGAATACGTGGGAGGAATCTTGAGGACTTAGAGATGGAATTCATCCCATTTACCGCCAAGACCCGCATGAGCGGCGTCAATGCAAAAGGAATGGAGATTCGCAAAGGGGCTGCAGAGGCAATTAAAAGATATGTGGAAGCAGGGGGAGGCATCTTCAGCAAAGAATGCGAAGATGTTGTAAAAAGGATTGCGGGAAAGGGGGGCACGCCCTTGGTCGTCGCAAAGAACCATCTGGTAATCGGAGTCATCTATTTGAAAGATATTATTAAGTCCGGCGTGAAGGAGAAGTTTGCAGATCTTCGAAAGATGGGGATTAAGACTGTGATGATCACCGGAGACAATCCGATGACTGCAGCGGCGATCGCAGCAGAAGCAGGCGTGGATGATTTCCTGGCGCAGGCCACGCCGGAGGGCAAGCTGGATATGATCCGGGAACTGCAAAGAAAGGGGCATCTGGTGGCAATGACCGGAGATGGAACGAATGACGCGCCGGCGCTTGCACAGGCGGATGTGGCAGTTGCCATGAATACCGGAACCCAGGCTGCAAAAGAAGCGGGCAATATGGTAGATTTGGATTCCTCGCCGACGAAGCTGATCGATATCGTGCGAATTGGAAAACAGCTGCTCATGACGAGAGGGAGCCTGACAACGTTCAGCATTGCCAATGATCTTGCAAAATATTTCGCGATAATCCCGGCTCTGTTCATGGGGCTGTATCCGGGACTGGCAGCGCTTAATATCATGGATCTGCACAGCGCGCAGAGCGCCATATTCTCGGCGATCCTATACAATGCGCTGATTATCATCGCATTGATCCCGCTGGCGCTTAAGGGCGTCAAGTACAGGGAAGTATCAGCAGGAAAACTGCTTAGAAGGAACCTTCTGGTCTATGGAGCAGGCGGCATCGTTGCGCCATTTCTGTGTATCAAAGTGATTGATATGCTGATTGTGTCATTAGGATTCCTGGCATAAATGAAGAAAGAGGTGTGGGCGATATGAAAATATTAAGATCAGTAACAGGAAAGGCGTTGGCAGTCCTGGCGGCATTTACTATATTGTGTGGGATTCTATATCCTCTGGCGGTTACCGGAATTTCCCAGCTGCTCTTTCATGACAAGGCAAATGGGAGTATCATAGAAGTGGACGGGGTCAAGTATGGATGCGAGCTTCTGGGACAGGAATTTACAGGCAAGGAATATATGTGGGGACGCATCATGAGCACGAACACGGAGACCTTCACGGATGAAAAAGGAAATGCCACGATATATGCAGGTCCCTCCAACAAATCACCGGCAAGCCAGGACTATGAAAAACAAGTGAAGGAACGGATCGCCATGATCCAGAAGGCCAATCCAGACGCGAAGGAGGAGGCCATTCCAGTAGATCTGGTCACAAATTCGGGGAGCGGCCTGGATCCTCATATCAGCACCGCCGCAGCCAAGTACCAGGTGCCAAGGATCGCAAAAGAGCGGGATATGCAGGAAGAAGAGGTGGAGAAGATCATTGACAAGTATACGACAGCCAGATTCTTAGGCATCTTTGGAGAAAATACGGTCAATGTGCTGCAGGTCAACCTTGCATTAGATGGCATTTTGAAGTAAGATAGGTGCGGTGGAAAAGATGAACTTATATGAAGATAAGAGAAATCCCGATCTGTTCCTGAAGCAGATTATGGAAAGCGAGAAGGAGCAGAGCCAAAAAGGGAGACTAAAAATATTTTTCGGATACGCAGCAGGCATAGGGAAGACCTATGCCATGCTGTCGTCTGCGCATAAGGCGAAAGAATCGGGGATTGATGTGGTGGCCGGATATATCGAGCCGCATACCAGGCCGGAGACCATGGCCCTCACGGAAGGACTTGAGATGCTTCCGCCCAGGAAGATTTCCTATAATCATATAGAACTGAAAGAATTCGATCTGGAGGCGGCGCTAATTAGAAGGCCGGAGATTCTGCTGGTGGATGAACTTGCTCATACGAATGCAGCTGGCTCAAGGCATGAGAAGCGCTACCAGGATATCAAGGAACTCTTAAGAGCAGGCATAAATGTGTATACAACCGTCAATGTACAGCATCTGGAGAGCCTGAACGATTCCATCGCGGGTATAACCGGCGTTATGGTAAGAGAGCGCATTCCCGATTCCGTGTTCGACGAGGCTGACCAGGTGGAACTGGTGGATATCGAGCCGGAAGAACTGCTGGAGCGCATGAAGCAGGGAAAGATCTATGGGGAGAAGCAAGCCAGCCGGGCCATGTATCATTTTTTCACGAAAGAAAATTTGGTGTCTTTAAGGGAGATTGCCCTGCGTAGAATGGCAGACCGGGTAAATCTGGCCCAGGAAGCCATATCCAACGGGGGCGCAGAGACGGTGGAGCATATATTGATCTGCCTGTCGCCGTCGCCCTCCAACCAGAAGGTGATCCGCCAGGCGGCAAGGATGGCCGGGGCATTCCACGGAAAGTTTACCGCCTTGTATGTGGAGACGCCAGATGCTTCTGGCATGACCAAGGAAGATATCCGGCAGTTAAATGAGAATACCAGGCTTGCAGAACAGCTGGGCGCCAAGGTAGTAACTTCCTATGGAAGCGATATCGTGGAAGAGATCGGGGCATATGCCAAGGTCTCCCGGGTCTCCAAACTGGTGCTTGGAAGGACGTATACCAAGCGCAGAATGCTATTTATCCGGGACAGTTTTTCGGAGCAATTGAGCAGGCAGGCCCCTTCCCTGGAGATCTTCCTGATCCCGGATGCCTATGATAAAAAGTACCTGAAAGGGAAGAAAAAACGCAAGCAGGCCAAGGGCAGAAAGAATACCGGAAAAGATCTGATGATCTGCATAGCAAGCCTGGCAGGCTCCACAATCGCAGCATTTGCCCTGAACCGTATATTTGGATTCAGTGCGGCGAATATCGTCATGGTGTATATGCTGAGCGTGCTGACCTGCGCCATATTTGCCAGCCGGCAGATCTGGGGAGCGATTGCCAGCGTGCTGAGTATCCTGGTATTCAATTTTTTCTTTACAGAGCCGTTTCGAACGCTTCAAGTCAATGATCCTGGGTACCTGATCACCTTCGGAGTCATGTTTATTACAGCGGTTATCAGTTCTACGCTGACCCGCAAGGTCAAGGATTACGCAAGATCGAATGCCCGCAAGGCGTATCGGACAGAGATCCTGCTGGAAACCAGCAGGAAGCTGCAGGACGCATCCACGCTGGAGGACATTGCCGCGAAGACGGCGGAACAGCTGGGGATGCTGCTGGAGCGGAATATTTACTTTTATCTGGGAAAACCAGAGAAAGATAATGCGCCGATTGTCTATAAGGTTCATGAGGATGCGCCGGAGATTCTGGATGATACGGAACTTGCAGTAGCCCAGTGGACCTACCGCAATAACAAGCATGCCGGATATACCACGCAGACTCTTCCCGGAGCCAGATGTCTGTGCATGGCAGTGCGCAGCACAGACAAGGTCTTCGCGGTGGTAGGAATCGACATGGAGCGGCAGGAGATTCCGGCTTTTGAAGAGGGGATCATGGGGGCGATTCTGAATGAGTGCGCATTTGCCCTTGAGAAGGAGGAATGGAGGCTCTCCAGCAAGGAGTCCGCAGTAAGACTGCAGAAAGAGCAGTTAAGAGCCAATCTTCTAAGATCCATTTCCCATGATTTGCGGACGCCTCTCACCAGCATTTCCGGTAATGCGGAGACCTTGCTGGGAAATGGAGAGCAGATTAAAACAGAGCAGAAGAACGCAATCTATCAGGATATCTATGATGACTCCATGTGGCTGATCAATCTGGTTGAGAATCTGCTGTCGGTGACCAGGATCGAGAATGGCTCTATGGAACTGAACCTGCAGGGCGAGATCATGGAAGATGTGATCATGGAGGCTCTAAGGCATGTGAACCGCAGGGGAAAGAAGCAGGAGATTGAAGTGGACTGCGATGAATTCCTGATGGTCAGGGTAGATGTGAAACTGATGATGCAGGTGATCATCAATCTGGTGGACAATGCCATCAAGTACACGCCGCCGCTTTCCATAATCAGCATTAAGGCGAAGCGGTTCGGGGACCAGGCGGTCATCTCCGTCTCTGATAACGGATCTGGGATTCCTGATGACCAGAAGGAAGAACTGTTCCGCATGTTCTATACCGTCAATCATTCCGTGGCGGACGGCAGGAGGGGTATGGGGCTTGGCCTTACGCTCTGCCAGGCCATTGTAGGCGCCCATGGAAGCAAAATCAAGGTATATGACAATGTGCCCCAAGGAACCATATTCCGGTTTGAACTGAAAGTGGAGGATGTGAAGATATGATGACGAATGAAAAACCGTATATTCTGGTGGTGGAAGATGACGCTCCTGTAAGGAACCTGATTACGACGACGCTGGAATCACAGAATTATAAGTATATGGCTGCTGCCAATGGGAATCAGGCAGTCATGTCCGCGGCATCTGGAAGCCCGGACATTATTCTGATGGATCTGGGACTTCCGGATATGGACGGCGTGGACGTGATCAAGAAGATACGGACCTGGTCCGTAGCGCCGATTATCGTGATCAGCGCCCGTAGCGACGATCGTGACAAGGTGGATGCCTTGGACGCGGGGGCGGACGATTATCTGACGAAGCCCTTCAGCGTAGAGGAACTGCTGGCGAGGCTGCGCTCAACGCTTCGGCGCGTCCAGTATCTGATGCAGAAGGAGGAGGGAAATGCAAGCATTTTCCATAATGGCGAGCTGACGATTGATTATGGCGCGGGAACGGTATCTATCGGAGAGCATGAGATTCACCTGATGCCTTTGGAATATAGCCTATTATGCCTCCTGGCCAAAAACGTGGGGAAGGTGCTTACCTATCAGTTCATCCTGGATAAAGTATGGGTCAATGCCATTGAGAGCGATAGGTCTTCCTTAAGAGTCTATATGGCTTCCCTTCGAAAGAAGATAGAGAAAGACAAGAACCACCCCCAATATATTCAGACGCATATTGGTGTCGGATACCGGATGATTCGAATATCCTGATAAAAAAGGATATTTTAACATGAATCATGTGAAACAGGCAGTGCATTATTGGTGCAGTGATACGATAGAAGCAATTAATAACGGCAGAGACGTATGCGTGGCCGTACTGGACACAGGACTTGCCATGCACCCCGATTTTACCGGAAGGGTCATGGACTTTAAAGATTGCGTGAACGGACGGCACGGCTTATATGACGACAGCGGCCATGGCACCCATGTGACGGGAATCCTGGCCGGGGACGGGCGCGCCTATCGAGGCGTCTATGGGGGGATGGCTCCCAAGGCCAGACTGATTATCGTCAAGGTTCTGGATGAAGGCGGGGAGGGGAGTATTCGGCAGATTCTGGAGGGAATCCGGTGGATCTTTCAGAACAGGCTAAAGTATGGCATTCATGTGGTGAATCTATCGGTGGGAGCAAAGACAGGCCTGGAGGAGACTAAGGAGAATGAACTGCTGCAGGCGGTGGAGCAGTTGTGGGATGCGGGTATTGCGGTAGTGGTGTCTGCCGGAAACTACGGGCCGGGAGAAGGGACGGTGGCAGTACCCGGAAACAGCCGGAAAGTAATTACCGTGGGGGCAATGGGAAATTCCAAGGTAAAGAATAACTGTTCCGGACTTGGCCCCACCCAGCAGTGCATTGTCAAGCCTGACCTGGTGGCGCCGGGCTATCAGATTATGTCCTGCAACGCAGATTATCCAAAGGATCGAAGACCTTATGTTATGAAGAGCGGGACATCTATGGCAACGCCAATGGTGGCAGGGGCGATTGCTCTATACCTGTCCAAATATCCGGACGCGGGAAATGTAGAGATCAAGCTGCTGCTAAGGGAGCGGTGCGATCGGGCCGGGGATAAGATGCCCTTCTATGGCTGGGGAATCCTGAACGTAGAGAAGCTGCTGAAGGAAAAGGAAGGGGAATAAAAGAAAAGACAAAAAAGAAAATGCCGGAGGCCATAGGATAAGTGGGCCGTCCGGTATTTTTTCAGTGGATCTCGCTGGACTCTATCGTGAGGATAATATTCGGGTGCTGGCATTTCTTGCTATAAGTCTCTTCCAGACGCCGTATAACGACATTGCGCCCATTTTCATTTGGAACGGCAATGATCAAAGAAAACTGGCAGATGCTGGATTTTGTATAGACATCGTTGCTTCGAAGCCGCTTTTCCATGACCTGCTGCAGGATATCCATCTCTTCTTTCATCTCGTTGCTGATCAGGGAGCCGTTATCGGTATCTGACAAGGTCAGGAGTATCAGGTAGTGGCGGCTCTGGGAACGCCGCACGGACCGGAGGTTCACCTGATAGATATTCTGGAAAATGTCAAAATTGCAGTAAAAGCTTCCCGGCTGGGTCTCCTTTTTCTTAAGGTTCTGCTCCAGAGAGGCCAGCGTCTGATACTGGTTAGGCATATGGCCTAGGATTTCCTGGTATATATCCTGCATGGAATCCGTAATATCCAAGCCATATTTCTGGCTGAACAGCGTGAGGATGGAGTAGTAGTAATCCAGGGCCTCCTGCACTTTCTGAAGCTTGAGAAGCGCGTATAGCTTCTGCTTGTGCAGCGACTCGTCGGTCGAGGGCGCCAGTTCCAGAGCCTTGTTGCATAAAGAGAGCGTCTCATAATAGTGCCCCTGGCAGTTTAAAAAATAGCACATCTTGTTGACGCATTTGATATAGAGATTGCCATAATAATTGCTGCGAAACAGTACCCAGGACTGATTGGCGAACAGGGGAAGAAACTCCCCTTTGTATAATTCAAAAGCCTGGCTTAAAAGCGCATACTGACGCGCAGGGTCTGGTTCCCGGAAAGCCTCGTGGCACAGGTGCTCAAACTGATAGATGTCGATATCCTGCAAAATGTCTGTATTCCAGGAATAGATATTATTTACCCGGACAAGAAGTTCCACGTCTTTTCCGGGATAGAACTTGCTTAGCAGTTTCCTGGTCCGGTAGCAAAGCGTCCGCAGGGCTCCGGCAGGGTTGTTGATATTGCCTTCGGGCCATAGGACGTCGATCAATGAATCGGAAGTAATATCGGTTCCCCGGTTGGCGATCAGATAGGCCGTTAATAAGAATGAAGTCAGGCCGCTTTTCTTAGAAGTAGTCATGACATAGTTCGAATTCTCTATGGTAAATTCACCGAACATGTGGATCTTTAGTGGTTCTAGTTCCTCGTCTGCTTGTGTCTGATTAATCATCTGCGATTCCTCCTAATATAATAAATATAAAGGTGATTTAAAAAAAAGTAAATATAAAAGCATAAAATGCCGCTCATTTGTAACATTTTCGACTCTTGTGACGCGCAGGTGACGGGGAGGGTATATGATATATTAACATGCATATTCTATGCAAAACTTTATTTTATATAATGTACGACGATGTTATGCGATCAAAGGCTAGTGATATGAATGACTGGAAAAAGGAGGATCATACGATGAAAAAGGGGAAAAGAATTATTGCCTTATTTTTGGCGGTCTTGATGATTGCCACATCCGATACGGGCGTGTATCAGGCATTCGGCATGGATGCGGCGAATCAGGCATCTGAGGCTGAAGAGGCCGCCGGAGGAGAGGGGCAGTCTTCCGGAACCGTAGACCAAGAGGACATCTCTGGTCAGGAGCAAGGCGGTGCCGGAGATACGACAAATCAGGAAGGAGGACAGCAGGAAGCGGAAGTACAGACGCCGCCTTCCAATCAGGACAATTTTGGCGCAGACAGCGGGACAGATGCAGCGAACGGCAATGATATTGGCGACGCGGCAGGCGCTTTAGAGACAGACGGCATCAGCACCTTTGCAGCAGACAGCACGCAGAAGATTGAACTGAACGCAAAGGTGAACAACGATATGCCGGCTGCATCCGTGGCTTCCGGAGAGACGTTCCGGTATATCCTGGGATATAACCTTCCGGCATTGGGAAGCAGCGCGACCTACAATGCGGTTACGATCAAAATTCCGCTTCCGGATCATGTATCCGTAGCAGAAGACAGTTCCCAGAGCTGGGGGCTGGCCGTAACCGGACAGAAGATCGCCAGAGTCAGGCTATCCAAAGTAGACGGCGTCAATACGCTGAGCATTACGATGGATACGGGACTGAACGCCGGACAGGGAAGCGATATCTCCATCGTGCTCAAGACGGAGAACTTCCAGATGGCAGATGGCACGCAGATCATCTTAAACCCGACGATGGAAGGCATAGCCGGAGGCGTTACGGTAACCGGCTCTATCGAGGAGGCAAGCCGGCCGGTGGTGACGGTGAATGCGAAGGATGGCTGGAAGGTCTCAAAGTCTATCAGCCAGGATAGAGACGTAAGAATATCGAATGACGCGAAGTCCTATGAAGCAACCTACACCATCAATGTAGACAGTACGAAAGCGAATTTCAATTCGAACGGGCGCATGGCGGTGACAGATTATCTTCTGACGGATATCCTGCCTACGCTGGCGTCTGCCGGAAGTTACGACGGATATCCGGACGGCGGCCAGCCTTATGAGGTGGCTGCGGTGACCATGGGCGGCCAGCCGCTTGTAAAAGGAACGGATTATGATGTGGTGGAAGAAGGGGATACCGTGAAGTCCCTAAAGATCCGCACGTATGAGAAAGCAACGCAGACAGATGTGGCGGATTACCCAAACATTACAGAAGGCTCCATGATGCCTACTACTTATACGGTTACCCTTAAGTATCACAGGAATCCATATATTGTGGAAAGCAATAAAGTGCTGAATAAATGGACGCTTACCAACACGGCCCAGCTTGACTATGCCCTTCTGGGAACGGCCCAGGCTCCAAGTACGGATACGGCGCAGATTCAGCTTGGGGAAAAGGAGAAGGCGGCAGATCCGCAGTCCATCGTGATCAATAAATACCTTCAGGTGGGAACAGAACTGCTGCCGATGGATGAAGAGACTTCTTCAAAGTTCCATACAGGCACCGTTGCGTTTAAACTCTATGACGAAGATGGCCAGCCCGCAGTTGACATCGAGGGAAATGCCCTAAAGGATGCTAATGGAAATGAACTGGCAGATTCTACGATAGCAATCGGAAAGGATGGCAGCGCCACCTTCCAGAATCTGTACCGGGGCACCTATTATATAGAAGAAATCGTAAGCGATGATTCCGGACTTCGCGTGCCATCCGGGAAGAAGATCAAGGTGACGGTAAAGAATGGCCAGCTGGCCTTGGACGATGCCGATGGGTATACAGCCGAACTGGATGGCAATGGTCTGAAGATCGTGAATACGACGGATAAATATGGAATGGTCCAGTTCTATAAATATGGCAAGAACGCAAATGGAAAAGTGGAACCTCTGGAAGGAGTTAAATTTGCGCTGACCTTGCCAGGAGATGAGACGCCAAAGTATACGGCGGTCTCGGAAAAAGACGGCCGGGTGAGATTCCAGGGCGTAGAGCCGGGCTTATATGAGATCCGGGAAACCAGCGTGGGCAGCAACGGGGAATACGTCGCTGCGCCAGGCGTGATCGGTACCGTGACGGTGACGGCAGGGCAGATCGCATCCCCGGCCTTTACATCTTCCGAGTCCACAGGGCCGCTTGCAAATCCCGGGTATGTGAACGTATCCCCGAAAGGCCGCTTTCAGTTAAAGAAGACGGATGAGAAAGGGCATATCATCACCGGCAGCCCCGCCACCTTCCAGCTGTATGGACCGTTCGAGACGGAGCAGAACATCAACGGACTGACGGAGATTCCGCAGGAATGGATGCAGAAACTGGTGAAAAAGGCGGATGGCTCCGCCTATGAGATGAGCACCAGCAATGGAATGGCAACTTCCATCGCGCTTGAAGAAGGCTACTATGTCCTGAAAGAGACGAAAGAGCCGGACGGATATGCAATTATTGAAAATGGAATGGCACAGGTAAAAGTCGCCGCGAATATTGCCACTACAGAGTTGAAGGTTCAAAATACGCCGAAGATCAAGGTCCGTTTTCTGAAGGAAGGAAAGGTCGGCAATGTGACGGTCACCGATTCCGCGCAATTGACGGGCGCAGAATTCGAGATCTGGGATTCGCTAACCGGAGGAACCTGCCTCTATGGCGGAGAAGAAGGGAACCCGAAGGGGACTCTGGGAACCAAGCTGGTCACGGCAGTGGACGGTACCGGAAATCCATATACCGAATATGCGCAGCTTGCTCCGGGCACCTATTATTATATCGAGACAAAAGCGCCGGAAGGCTTCCAGACGCCGGATGGAAATACCCGTACAGAGTTTACGGTGAGCCGGGGAGAAGAGACGAAGGATATCACCGTAGTGAATACGGCGGACTATGGAAGGATCAAGCTGGTAAAGAAGGATTCCCATAGCGGACAGACGCTTGCAGGCGCAAAGTTCCAGATCTTTATGGACAGTGCATGCAAGCAGCCAGTGACGGACAGCAAAGGGAATCCGGTAGTGCTGACTTCGGCGGATAACGGAATTGCCTATTCTCCCCTGCTGCCAAAAGGCACCTACTGGCTCAAGGAGATCGAGGCGCCCAAGGGGCATGTGATGAGCAAGACGGTCATCCAGGCGGATGTGGGCGAGAACCAGGAGACAGAGATCGAGGTTTCCAACGACCCAGAGGTATCGCTTAAGATTCAAAAGACCGATTCCGTAACAGGCAATGTCATAACAGAGGATACGGCCTCCTTCCGCCTGAAGGCGCAAGATGACGGCGGCGTGTGGCAGTGGGTGCAGGCAGACCCGGCGGTAACGACGGACGGCGTCGTTGTCTTCACTGGACTGGTGCCGGGAAAGGCTTACCAGATCTATGAGTTTAAAAGTCCGGCAGGCTACGTGCCGGCGGATCTTGCAAACGGGACGCTGGTGACAGTAGTGACGCTGCCCTCCATCAAAGAAGATGGCTACGGCGAGGGTCTTATCTACAGCGAAGTGGTGAAGAATGTGCCTCTTGGAACCTATAAGATTTATAAGACCACGGATTTTGACGGCAACGGAGCAAATGTTCCGCTTGGCGGCGCGGTCTTTGAATTGTATCAATGCGGGGATACGCCGGATGCGGCGGCAGACTGCGTGGAGAAGAACCTGGTGTCTGCCCAGACTACGGATGAAGGCGGAAATGCCCAGTGGACGGGACTGCTGCCAGGGGAATATTGGCTGAAGGAGATTACAGCCGAAGGCCATCAGTTGATGGCAGAGAATCCCAGACGGGTGAGCGTAAAGCCCGGACAGAACACGGCGGGATATCCGGACCTGGAACAGGTGGATGAGATCCAAAATCAGGCCAAGGACGGCAAAGTAGCCATAGCCAAGGCTGATGCCAATGAGCCAGGAGCGAGGCTGGCCAATGTCACATTCTCAATTTACAAGGAAGAGGCCGGAGTGACCGATTATAGCGGCAAGGAAGTTATCGCGACCTTAACTACGAATCAGGATGGCAACGCGATTTCCGGGTGGCTTGAGCCGGGATCGTATGTCCTGGTAGAACAGGAACTTCCGGATGAACTGAGCAGTTATGAGCGGGATACGACGCCCCATGCATTTACGATCACCGCAGGAGAGACGAACCGGACCTACCTGGAAAATCCTATCGGGAATAAGAAGATGGGCCGACTGTTTGTCGACAAGGTCGCCAAGTTCGCGGTGTCAGGGACGGACTCCGTCACCTATCCGCTGTCTGGCGCGAAGATCCGAATCTTTAAGTGTACCGGAGAAGGCAATAAAGAAGCAGATATTCAAAAGAACCCTGTATTAGATACCTTTACCATGCCAGGCGGCTCCTGGGAGTCCGGCCTTCTGCCGGAAGGCGACTACTGGATCGAAGAAGTCGCTGCGCCGGAAGGATACCACCTGAACGGGACGGACCAAGCCATGGCCTTAGATGATCTGGCTGTGCGCATGCAGAATACTTACAAGATATCCGTCGTAAGCGGAGAGACTTCGAAGACGGATGCGAACCAGATTACGATCGCCAATGAGACGAAGCGGGGCAAGTTAAGAGTCAACAAGACGAGTCCTGCGGGAACGCCTTTAATGGGCGCTGAATTTACGATCTACAGAGAGGTATCCGAAGAAGAGTACCAGAAGGCGCCAGCGGATCAAAAAGAAACTGCCACCAGCCAGGGAAAGACGGTATATCTGGTAGAAGCGAAGGTGTCAGAAAGTTCGGATGCCTCCGGCAGCATGATGCAGACGGACGCAAACGGAACGGCAGCGACGACAACCCTGAAGGCAGGAGATACCTACTGGCTGAAAGAGACCAAGGCTCCTGACGGCTATTATATGGGGCAGGAATGGTATGGCCCATATGTAGTAGAAGAAGGGAAGGAGACGATAGTCACAGCCGTCAACTATCCAGAGACGCCGATTGTGGGACAGAAGACGGATGCCAGCGGGAAGCCGCTATCGGGCGCATATATGGCAGTGTATCGTACCGCGGCGGATGCCGGGATGGTGAATCTGTATCTGCAGCAGAACCAGTATGAGACGGATGCCGCAAAGCGCGCGGCATTAAAGACGGTACTGGAGAAAAAGAAGAATGATCCGGATTATCAGTTTACCGGCATCTATGATGCCAATGGATTCAATCATATCTTACAGGTTGCCGTCTCGAAGGCGGATGGCTCCTTTGCTTTCAGGAATCTGGCGCCAGGCACCTATTACGTGGCAGAAGTACTGCCGCCAGATGGGTATGCGTATGATTTTAACACGGTCAATACTTTGGTAGTAAGCGTGGACGACAAGGGAGAGATCGTCTATTCTCCTGTCACGGCTGTCAATCATCTGATGGGCTATCTGACGGCTGAAAAGGTGACGATGATCGGGAATAAAGAGTATCCGGTGGCGGGCGTTAAGTACAATGTATATGCGGCCATATTGGAAAACGGCCAGTATGTAAAGACCGGCGCCGTATTATATACCGGATATACGGATGAGCAGGGCATCTTTAAGTCCGTGCTTCTCCCGGCCGGACACTATATCGTGGAAGAAGCGGACGCGGAGGAATATACCGAAGCGGCGCATCCGGCGCCGACGATCATCGAGATCGGCTCTGCCGATAAGGGAAAGACTCCAAATTCAGGGTATTATCACGCCGAGGTGAAGGAAGATGAGACGACGGATGCCGGAACCTTCGTGAATACGGCCAAGGTAGGCAAGTTCACGCTGCAGAAGCAGGTTGTAAATAATGGCTATGTCAATCAAGAGGATGTTACCGCCACATTTAAGCTGGAGAAAGCAATAGACTTAGAGAAAAATCAGTGGGAAGTGGTCAATGAAGAGATTCCGGTAACGGTTAAGAAGAATACTTCGGCCAGCGACATCTATCTGTCGAAAGACCTGGAAGCTGGAACCTACCGGATCAGCGAGACGAAGATGCCAGGCTACACGGTGAATGCTTCGGTGATTCAGTTTGAGATCCGCGCAGGGAAGGTAACCGGCATGGATGGAAACGGGAACATCATCTATGGCAACGCAGAAGATTCCCCGATCCTATTCTCCAATGACCACAAGGGCTACCTGACGATCCGGAAAGCGGGAAGGTATGTCAATGACAAGGGAGAACTGGCAACGCGGCCGCTTTCCAATGTAGAATTCAAACTATACAAAAGAGTGTCTGACGATAAGAAAGCCGATTGCGTCAAAGAGAACTATATTGACACAAAGGTAACCTCAGGAGGAAATATAACTAACTGGGAACTGGATGCAGGCAACTACTGGCTGGTTGAAAGCAGCGTCGGGAATAACGCGCCGGAGTACCAGGCCGGAGGTGTGGAATCAGCAATGCCCATTACGGTAGAAATAGGCAAGACGCTGGAACTGACCGGCGATCAGAGGATTATCAATGAGTCTTCTTATGGAAGATTCAAGATTAAGAAGGTAGACGCGAATGATGGAACCGGCCTGTCCGGCGCAAAATTCCAGATCTACACAAAGAAAGCGGACGGCTCTTATAAGAAGTATTCCAACACAATACTGACCACCAGCGCTGATGGCACGGTGGTAACCGGACTGCTTCCGCAAGGGGAATATTATCTCAAGGAAACCCAGTCCCCATCCGGCTATGAAACGCCTGCAGATGTCTACTATGGCCCCTATGCCGTAACCGGGCAAACGCTTGCGGATTATAGCAATGAAGCTCAGGGGCAGATTGCAAATAAGAAGTATTTCACTGTCCAGATTGAAAAGGTGGCGGCAGCGGATCACTCGCCGCTTGCGGGAGCCATTTTCGGACTTTACGATTCCGAAGAGGCGGCAGAGAAGGGAACCTTGGAGAATACGCCATCCGAGCGAAAGAGCACGACAACGATTCAAGAAAGCGGCAACAGCCAGAAGGCGGTCGCTGTCTTTGAAAAACTGCTTCTGGAAGACGGGGATGGAAAGGCAGTATCTTCCCGTACCTTCTATGTCAAGGAACTGAAGGCACCGGAGGTAAGCGGAGAAGCATATCTGATGAATGAGACCATCTACCCGGTAACCATATCCTACGACAAGGATCAGACGGTGGCAACGCTGGATAGCCCGATCGCAAATGACCGAAAAGGCAAGATTAGCATAACAAAAGAAGGCGCATGGACGGATGCCAGCGGTATTACCGGCATTGAGAGGCTGGAGGGAGCGAAGTTCGAGATCTATGCGGTGGAAGAACGTGGAGACAGCCCAAGCGGCGAGTCTTGCGCAACCCTGGTTACCGGCGCGGACGGAACGGCGTTAAGCGTTCCTCTGGATGCCGGATGGTACGTAGTAAAAGAGGCGGAAGCACCGGCAGGCTATGGACTTAGCGATACGCTCTACTGGTTCGAGGTAAAGGATAACCAGATTGTCACAGCCTATGATACAAAAGACGCTCAGGGAGGATATACCTCTTCTGGGGCAGCCATTATGAATGGAGCCCAGAGCGGACGCTTCCTGCTTAAGAAGTATGATGGCAATGCCAGCGAGCCGGAGGGGAATCTGACGGCGTTAAGCGGCGCGGTATTCAAACTCTACCAAAAGGAAGCGGACGGGACATGGAAACTCTATGAAGGCGGCAGTACCCAGAAGGATACCTTCGAGGTGTCCCAGAACGGCTACACGTCCTGGTACCTGCCTTACGGCGACTATATGATCCAGGAAGATCTGCAGCAGTCAAAGCCGTATTATACCTATACGGAAAACAATATAAGCCATACCATCTACTGTGCTCCGTCCCAGGAAGAGATCAAGTTTACGATCAATGAAGAGAATGCAGGAAAAACCCTGTCTCTGAAGGCGCACAACAGTCCGAATGGCAGCATTCGGTTCACCAAGTACGGAGATACCAACCATAACGGGCAGATTGACGCTGAAGATGAGAAACTGGAAGGCGCCACCTTCCGTCTGTATACGGATGAGGCATGCAAGGCGGAAGCCCTGGGAGGAAACTCCTTAAGGACTACGGATGCACAGGGGCTGTGCGCATGGGAGGATCTTGCGCCGGGCACTTACTATATCAAAGAAACCCAGGATGGCCAGGGAACGGTGGAAGCGGCAGGATATCAAGTGATGGAGGAAGCCGTAGAAGTTACGGTGACCGCAGGGCTTACAATCAATGCCATTAAGCAGGACCCGGGTCTCCTCGTGGAAGAGGCCTCCATGCTGGACGCATCCGCTGCCGGCAGAATCCGGGTGAAAAAGACGGATAAAGATGGAAACATCCTGGCAGGAGCAGAGTTTAAGATCTATAAGAAGAGCGGGGATACGTGGGTGGATACGCAGATGACGGTGACCACCACGGATTCGGCAGACGGGACTTTGTCCGGCCTTCTAAAGGCAGATGCCAAGGGAACCACGTACAAGGTGGTGGAAGTCAAAGCACCGGCAGGCTATACGCTGGATGACAGATTCTATGACCTGGAGCAGATGGTGACCGTTTGGCCGAACCATGTGCCGGAAGCAGACGTAAACCTCGTCGCGTTCACCAATAAAAAGGCGGATGAGGTACAGGGATTCCAGGCAAAGATTGAAAAAGAGATCAGCGATGATGACGAGGGCTACAAGAAAGATGCGCCGGTGACATCCGGCCAGAGCCTGATGGAGGAAGGGTACGACTATCCTGTAAACTTCAAGGTGGATGGCTATGCGGATGGCAGCAATGAAGTGGGCGCCAGTGAATTCGTGGTCACGGACAACGACATAAAGCTGTACAGCAAGGCCACGAAAGAAATGGCAGGAACCGATTATAAAGAGATGGACGTGACGACGGATCCGGGAAGTTCGGTGATCAAGGATTACCGGATGAACAGCGTTACGCTGGGGCATTCCTGGAATGACAGCCCATACAATGATGGGATCAAGGAACAGACGGTTGGCGCGAAAGTATACGTACAGACGACGCTGGCGCAGAAAGAGCAGGATGAGTGGCCGGCAGAGCCATATAAGGTGATTGAGGACCTGAGTCCGCAAGACGGCGTGAAGGTTGAATTCGATGAAGGCGAGCATGTGATCGGCGTCAAGGTAGAGTATACCAATGTACTGGCCGGATTTTACAGCGAGGGACTGGTGATTCATACGACCTTCCTGAACCGTTCATGGTCCAGCCGGGAGATCAATGAACTCCGCCAGATCAGCAACCAGGCCAGCATCGCATGGAAAGACAGCCAGCTGGATGAAAACGGCGATCCGCTGGAGACGGGCGCGCATATGGGAAGCCAAAATTCCCAGATCGTGTTTGCCCAGATCCCGTCCTATATTGAGAAGATCCCGGAAGTACGGATCACGAACACGATCCAGAACCAGAAAGCCAGCGGATTCTTTTCCGGAGAAGATATCAAGTATCAGGTGATGGCGGAAAATGTGGATGTGGAGAATCAGGAAGAGGTATTCAAGGAACCAGTGATATCCGTCCGCATGCCAGCGGACACGACGCTGGTACAGAGCACTTCCCAGCTATCCAGCGGATTCAGCGTATATTACCGGAACCGGGACGGCCAGCTGATCACGATTCCGTCTACAAGCTTCGATATCGGCAAGCGACGTGCATCCTTATGTCTCAATTGATGCAGATGGGAATTACGTGGAAGATGAGAGCCGGACGACGAAGCAGTATACGTTTGTATTCAAGAACTTCGAACTGGGCGAAGGAGAGCAGATATTCATTGACTTTACCGGAACGATCTCTTACGCGCAGAAGACAGACTTAAACGCGCTGATCTGTCCAGCCTACCTGAGCAGCAATTATACGCTTCCGCCGACGGTGGAGAATGAGAAAGGCCTGAGTTATAAGCCGGCAGCCGAGAACAGCATGGTTACCGAAGAGCCGGTCATTGACGCTGCGGTAGACAAAGAACTGGAATATCTGAACCAGCCAGCCCAGGCGACGGTGTCCAGCGCCACAAGCGTCCAGCTTTTAAAGGAGATATCCACGGACCGCAGCCTTTGGGGAAGCAATGTCAGCGTGAACGCGGGCGATCAGGTTTACTACAAACTGACGCTTTATAACAATTCGAGCAACACTTTATCAGAGATTCGCCTGACAGACATCCTTCCGTTTAACGGAGACCGGATGACGCTGACCGGTACGGACAGAGGCACGACTACGCCGGCATCTGACGCATCCCATGACGAGATGACGCTGGCAAGCGTGGAGGCAGCCGGGACATCCGGAGGCGTAAACGGCGAAGCGGTGCAGGCAGAGCCTACCGTGTATTATTACGCAGAGCCGGATGCCTATGCAAACAGCTGGCAGGGAAAGGCGCCGGGAACCGACGAAGCGGATGGGGCGCTTAAGATGCTTTACAGTGCGGGGACTGACGGATCAGCATGGTCCGACGGCTGGTCCACAGTGAAGCCCCAGGAGCGCAATATCTCCGCCGTGGGCGTGAATGTGACATTCGGGGAGAAAGGCCTTCAGCCAGGAGACTCCTATGAGGTGGTGCTGGTGATGAATGCTCCTGAGTACACGGTGGAGCAGATGAGCGAGTATAATGGAAAGATTATGGCGAATTCCGCTGCTTCTGCTGTAATTCTCAAAGGAGCAGCCGGGGATGCTATTCCGTCCGAGAACAGGACTGAGCCAAACAAGGTCATCTGTACGCTGAACCTTCCGACAGGCAGCATCGGCGACTATGTATGGTTTGACGCCAACCAGGATGGCATCCAGAATGATACCAAGGATCTAGAAGGCAATCCATATGATCCCGGTCTGAACGGCATCACAGTCAAGTTGCACCAGAGGATCACCTACCGGGCGAATGGACAGATCCAGTCCAGAGACGTGGTCCTAAAGACCACTGAGACCCGGTCGAAGGAAGGGGCAGGAAAAGGCTACTATGAGTTTACCGATCTGCCGTGCAATTATCTGGAAAGCGGCAAGACGGATCAGACCAATCCAGACAATTATATAGGAAATGAATTTTATTCCTACTATGTAGAATTCGTGCTGCCGGACGGCTCCAAATATACGCCGACGGCCAAATATGCAAACGGCAATGAGAGGGATGAGAAGGATTCGAATGTGAACCCGGACGGCACCACCGATCCGGTTGAACTGTGGGTAAGCCGAGATCCGGATACCGGCAAGCTTCACGGAGAGAAACGCACGGACATCGACGCCGGCCTTGTAAACGCCTACGCCATCGGCGATTATGTATGGAAGGATACCAATAGCAATGGAGTCCAGGACGACAATGAAAAAGGCGTGGAAGGAGTCTCTGTAAGGCTGTATAAAGTGGAAGGCAAGGATGGACGCGTGCAGGACGGCGATGCTCCAATTGCCAGTACAGTAACGGACAAAGAGGGCCATTACCAATTTGACGGCTTGCTCCAGGGGTATTATGTCGTAGAATTCGATACCTCCACGCTCACGCATGAGACCAATGCCTCCGGCTATACCTATCAGTACGATTTTACGAAGGTACTAAAAGTCGATGAGGATGGCAAGGAAGCCGATTACAGCAACGAGAATAACAGCGATTCCGATGCACAGGAAGATGCGGGCGAGAACGGGCGCATCCGCCGAACCAGGACGATCTGGCTCACGAAGAACGATCTTACGGCCGCGGGCATCCAGGATAACATGGATGACCGATGGGATGCCGGCCTGGTAGAGTACAGCGCTCTGGGCGGGTTCGTGTTTGACGATGCAGACTACAATGACCTGCATCTTGACAGCCTGAATATCCCGCTTAGCGGCACCAAGGTGGCGCTGTATAAGATTGACGCGTCAGGAAACCGGGAGAAGGAGCCGATTGCCGAGACGGTAGTCGGAGCAGATGGAAGATATTATTTTGACCATTTGCTGATACCGGATGGAACCTATCAGGATTACGCCGTACGGTTCGAGTACCCTGAGGGATATACGGGAGTGCAGGCGAACCAGGATCCTGACGGAGATGACGGCGCATACGATACCAAAGCGGCCAATGATTCCACCATTGACTCGGATGTCAATGAATTTTCTACGGTGGGAGGCGTGACCAACAGGCGGATTGGATATATCAGGCAGATCCGGCTGTATCCGGCGACCATCTCCACAACCTGGGATGCTGGCGCCAGAAAATATAGCGCCATTGGCGACTATGTGTGGATAGATGCCAACAAAAACGGATTGCAGGACAGGACGGAGACCCCGATCCCGGGCGTCAGAGTCGTCTTGCAGTTCCGGGATGACCAGCAGTCCCCATGGCAGTATGCGGGAGAGACGACAACCGACGAGACTGGATATTATGTATTTAAAGACCTGGAGAGCAGCGAATGGATCAGTAAGGACTACCGCGTCGTATTTGCGCTGGAGCCGACAAGAAAGGTGACTACGCTCAATGTTTCCGAGGGAAATAAAGCCAGCACCAATGATTCCGATGCCATCGGCAAATACGAGGCCGGAATTATCGACGGCACGCTGCTGAATCCACAGTCGACAGGAGGCTATGTGACGGCCAATATCAAGCCGGGCTACGGCGAGGAAGACATGACCTGGGACTGCGGAGTCATACCGGTGCTTTCAGCGCTGGGCGATTACGTCTGGTATGATGACGACTATAATGGAATCCAGGATGACGGAGAAAAAGGCGTGCCGAATGTGAAGGTATCGCTGGAGTATAATGAATCCGGCAGAACCGGAGACAACGGTTCCTGGTCAGAGATCCGGACCACATATACGGATGAGAACGGCTATTACTGGTTTGCCGACCTGAATCCTGGCTATTACCGGGTACGCTATTATATCCCGGACGGCTACCGGGCAACCAAGTATAACCGGGGAACCGGGGATAATGGAAACGCCGTGGATTCTGACGCGTCAAGAAGAGCGGAGGGGAATTCTTATTACAGCAGGCATTTCTATCTGAATGAGGATACCCAGGATCCTACCTGGGATGCCGGCATATATAAGCCGCAGACCCGGGTGGTACGAAAGACCACAAGGCGGACGACGACAAGGCGAAGAGCCAGAAGAACAAGAACCGGCGACGTATCCAATCTGGCGCTGTATGCGCTTCTGCTGGCCGCATCCGGCGGGACGGCAGGAACCTTGTATTGGAAGCGGAAAAAGAAGAAAGGGGTGTAAAAAAATCCGGGACTTTATAAAAATGAAAGGTTTTGTGACGGTGGTGTGACGGTGCCATATTATGGTATAGATATAAAACAGATTACAAAACCTTTCATATAAGTCGAACAGGAGGAAAGAATAATGAAGAAAAGAATATTAGCATTTATTATGGTGCTGGCAATGCTTATCGGCATCGGCCTCCCGTCACAGGAAGTAAAAGCAGCCGGGGGCGTAAGCGCCAGCTGGGGAATGAGCGGCGGATCACAGGCCTTCTACATCTCGAATGGAAGCAGCGAGACCGTATGGTGCGACGTATACGTGGTAGGCGGTTCCAGATATGGGTCCGAACAGCAGGTTGCGCCAGGCGGGAGCACGACGATCACCGCGGATAAGTCTTTATATCTTGAATTGATCGTAACAGGCGATGTTTCAGGAAATGAATATGCCTATGTAGTCAGTTCAGGAGAGCATAACTATACCGTATCCTACAACCTGGGAGGAAGAAGCGAGGTGGTTGAGACCGGAGTAATCCAGCAGGGAGACTCCTTTGAGTTTGTTGCCGATTCCTTCTATGTAGACGCAAATGGAAATGAGTGGCAGCTGGCAGCCTCAGAGAATGCATCCAGAACGGTGGCATATGGGACGGAAAACTACAGTTTCAATTACGTGGCATATGATCCGGGCCCGGTGTCCGCATCCGTCGCATTCGTAGATGAATATGGAAATGTCCTGAAGAGGCAGTCCAAGTCCATTGCCTATAACCAGGGAAAAGGTCAGGTGACTTTCGATCTGCCAGGCGAACTGGAAGTAAACGGACGCAAATATGAGATTGATGACACGCTCACCGGAAGCCTGACCATCAGTTATATGGATGATGTCTTGGATTACGAGATTTCTTACCGCTCCGTATCACAGCAGGAAGAGGGACCTTATACGGTGACCGTAGAATATTGGGAAGTGGATGCAGCCGGCAAGCCGGTCACATTCCTTGGAAACACCTATTTTACACAGGATACCAATGCAGACAGCGACTATGTTTTTAACGCGCCGCAGACGATCAGAATCAGAAATCAGGAAGCAGGAAGCGAGACTTATTACAAAGTAGTCAGCAATGCGACCATTACCCAGGCTCCGAAGGGTGAAGAACGTCTCTATACAGTGGGATATCAGAAGTATGCCGAGGAAGAGCCTTATGAATGGTCAATCCGCCTGATCGATGCCGAGACAGGCAAGATCCTGAAAGAAGAAGTAAAGATGGTGGACGCGGGAACTACGGAGGCTTATAAGGCAGCCACTGAGATTGAAGCGGACGGAGTGAAGTATCTTCTGGACAGCAAGATGGAAAGAGAGTATACCCACACCTATAACCAGGGAAGCCGGATCCAGAACATTTATTACCATCAGGAAAGCAGCGAGCTTCCGGCATCCTATGACCTGACGATCCAGTATATGAGCGTATCAGATAATACCATGCTTTATACAGATAAGACTGCCGTGACGGCGGAAGCAGGAAGCGCGCAGGTTGCTTCTCCCCAGAATTATGAGGCGAACGGGAAGCAGTATGTAAGGCTGAGCGGACAGAGCGATGTAGTGAATCATGATTTCTACTCTGCCCAGAGAACCTATACCATCTATTACAGGGACGTCAACGATGAGCAGAATGTGGATACCGTGGTAACGCAGGAGGATGTGGTGACTTCCGAGAACCTGGTGGATGACGGGACGCAGACGGCGACGGTGCTGACCAATGCGACCACAGGCACAACGGTGACTTTAAATGACGAAGGCGTGCCGCTTGCCAATACCCAGACAGATGATGAAGACGATAACGGCCTGGTGACTTCTGAGGACGAGGATGTGCCGCTTGCCAATATCGACGGCTCAAAAGGAGGAATCCTTGGGGCGGCAGCAAGCCATCCGGTTACGACGGGCGTAATCCTTGCGGCGCTGCTGGCAATGATCGGTATCGCAGGATACTTCTTCTGGAAAAAGAAGAATGAAAAAGAAGATGCAGCCGGAGACGGAAGCAATTAATAAAAAGATTTTCAGGGTGTCAAGAAAAAATACTTGACACCCTTATTTTTTTGTTATATGATAACACAGGTGAGAAAATGAATGAGATATTAGAACAGGCATTGCTATACGATTTTTATGGAGAACTTCTGACCGAGCATCAGAAGGAAATCTATGAACAGTTCGTATTGGAAGACCTATCCTTGGGAGAGATTGCGAAAGAGGCAGGTATCAGCCGCCAGGGCGTGCATGACTTGATCAAGAGATGCAACCAGACGCTTAAGGACTACGAAGATAAGCTGCAGCTGGTAGCAAAATTCGTGGCGATCAAGGATAAGGTGAAGCAGATTGACGATTTGCTGGATGGATATCAAGAAAGCGATATCCATGAGATTATAGAGAAGATCCGCAGGATATCCGGCGAGATCATAGAGGAGTTGTAGAATGGCATTTGACAGTTTGACAGAAAAACTTCAGAACATTTTCAAGAACTTAAGAAGCAAAGGCCGACTGACCGAAGATGATGTAAAGGAAGCCCTCAAAGAGATCAAGAGGGCGCTGCTTGCGGCGGACGTCAACTTCAAGGTTGTTAAGGATTTTATTAAGAACGTTCAGGAGCGGGCCATAGGCCAGGATGTGATGAACGGGCTGAATCCGGGCCAGATGGTGATCAAGATCGTCAACGAAGAACTGGTGAAGCTGATGGGCTCCGAGACTACGGAGATCGCGCTTCAGCCGGGAAGCGCCATCACGGTTATCATGATGGCGGGCCTTCAGGGCGCTGGTAAGACGACGACCACTGCCAAACTGGCAGGGAAGTATAAGGTAAAGGGCAAGAACCCTCTTCTGGTGGCCTGCGACGTATACCGTCCGGCGGCGATCAAGCAGCTGCAGGTTAACGGCGAGAAGCAGGGTGTGGAAGTGTTCGCCATGGGCGAGAGCCATAAGCCGGCCAACATTGCCAAAGCGGCGCTCGAGCATGCGCAGAAGAACGGCAACCGGATCGTGATCCTGGATACAGCCGGACGCCTTCACATTGATGAAGACATGATGGCGGAACTGGCAGAGATCAAGGACGCGGTGAATGTCCATCAGACAATTCTGGTGATCGATGCCATGACAGGCCAGGACGCGGTGAACGTAGCCAAAGAGTTTAATGAAAAGATTGGCGTAGACGGAGTCATCGTCACCAAGCTTGACGGCGATACAAGGGGCGGCGCGGCGCTGTCTGTAAAGGCAGTTACCGGAAAGCCGATTCTATATGTTGGTATGGGAGAGAAACTCTCAGATCTGGAACAGTTCTATCCGGACCGAATGGCATCCCGTATTCTGGGAATGGGAGACGTGCTCACCCTGATCGAGAAGGCAGAGGCCGAGATCGATGAAGAGAAAGCAAAGCAGATGTCCCAGAAATTGAAAAAAGCCCAGTTCGATTTTGAAGATTATCTGGAAAGCGTAAAGCAGATGAAGAACATGGGCGGCCTTGGCAGTATCATGAGCATGATGCCCGCGCTGGGCGCAGGCATGGGCAAGATGAAGGATCTGGACGACGACCAGACGGCCCAGGCAGAGAAGAATATGGCAAGGATGGAGGCCATGATCTATTCCATGACGCCCGAGGAAAGAAGGAATCCGGATCTTCTGAATCCTTCCAGAAAGCACAGGATTGCAAGAGGAGCAGGGGTAGACATCAGCGAAGTCAACCGGATGGTCAAGCAATTCGGCGAGATGAAGAAGATGATGAAGATGGTAGGAAAAAGCGGCAGAAAAGGAAAGTTCCGCCTGCCGTTCTAAAGTTGGTATACCGCGCAGACGCGCGTTATATAGATAATGAAAAAATATTATGGAGGTGAAATACTATGGCAGTAAAAATCAGATTAAGAAGAATGGGACAGAAGAAGGCTCCTTTCTATAGAATCATCGTTGCTGATTCCAGATCACCAAGAGATGGCAAGTTCATCGATGAGATCGGCACTTACGATCCGAACTGTGATCCTAGCGCAATCAAGGTTGACGAGGAAGCAGCTAAGAAGTGGTTAAGCAATGGTGCACAGCCTACAGAAGCAGTAAGCAAGATTCTTAAAGCAGCTGGCATTGAGAAATAAGACATGCCTTTGGAGGTGCACGATATGAAAGAATTAGTTGAGGTTATCGCGAAAGCGCTGGTCGACGATCCTGACAGCGTTGTTGTCAATGAGCGCGAGGATAAGAAGACGACGATCCTGGAAGTACATGTTGCCGATTCCGATATGGGCAAGGTGATTGGAAAGCAGGGACGTATCGCCAAAGCAATCCGCTCTGTGGTAAAGGCAGCGGCTGCGAAGGAAGATAAGAAAGTTATCGTAGATATCATGGATTAATACGAATATGAGCGGGACAGACTTGGGGACAGGCCTGTCCTTATTCGTCCCGGAAAGAGGAGATTCATATGGAAGAGTTATTACAGGTTGGCGTCATTACGTCTACGCATGGAATCCGCGGGGAGGTCAAAGTGTTTCCGACCACGGATGACGCGCAGAGATTCAGGGAACTGAAGGATGTGATGCTGGATACAGGGAAAGAGACATTGTCTTTGGAGATCGAAGGGGTGAAATTTTTTAAACAGTTTGTCATCCTGAAGTTTAAAGGCATTGATAATATAAACGATGTAGAAAGATATAAGAGATGTCCGCTTTATGTAAAGCGCGAAGACGCGGTAGAACTGGAAGAGGATGAATATTTCATTGCCGATATGATCGGCATGAAGGTCATCACGGATGAAGGGGAAGAATTTGGGACCCTTAAGGATGTAATGGAGACAGGCGCCAATGATGTCTATGTGATCGAGCGATCTGATGGCGGGGAAGTGCTGGTTCCGGCGATCAAGGAGTGTATCCTGGAGGTGGACATCCCCGGCAGGCAGATGAAGATTCATGTGATGGCAGGCCTTGTATAAGCCTGCGGTCAAAGGCATAGACGAAGTGATTTAAGGAGATAGGAAACATGCATTTTTATATTATGACGTTATTTCCTGACATGGTAATGAATGGCCTGAACACCAGCATTACCGGCAGGGCGATAGAAAAGGGCCTGCTTAGCATTGACGCGGTTAATATAAGAGATTATGCGTATAATAAGCACAACAGCGTGGACGACTATCCCTATGGAGGCGGGGCCGGGATGCTGATGCAGGCGGAGCCGGTCTATCAGACCTATGAGGCAATCTGCCAGAAAAGCGGGAAGCGTCCGCGAGTCGTGTATCTGTCGCCCCAGGGCAGGACGTTCTGCCAGACGATGGCCGAGGAGTATGCCAGGGAAGAAGAACTGGTGCTATTGTGCGGACATTACGAAGGCATCGACGAGAGGGTACTGGAAGAGATCGTGACAGATTATGTGTCCATAGGCGATTATGTGCTGACCGGAGGCGAGTTGCCTGCAATGATCATGGTAGATGCCATCTCAAGGCTGGTGCCCGGCGTGCTGCATAATGATGTGTCCGCAGAGTTCGAAAGCTTCCAGGACAATCTGCTGGAGTATCCCCAGTATTCGAGGCCGGAGATATGGCATGAGAAGCAGGTGCCTCAGGTGCTTCTCTCCGGGCATCATGCCAACATCGAAGCATGGAGAAGGGAACAGTCCATCATACGCACGGCAAAGAACCGGCCGGATCTGCTTGAAAAGGCGAATCTGACGGAGAAAGAACTGGAAATTGCCAAGAAAAGTCTTGCAATAGATTGATAAATATGCTAAACTATAGCATGTTGTGAAGAGAGAGATGGTCCTCTGGTACGCATGTATTAAGAACATCCAAGTAAATAAGGAGGTCACACAGAATGAACGATATTATTAAGAATATTGAAGCCGAGCAGTTAAAAGAGCAGGCTCCGGAGTTCCATGTTGGAGATACGGTAAAGGTATACGGAAAGATCAAAGAAGGCGCTCGCGAGAGAATCCAGGTATTTGAGGGAACCGTACTGAAGAGACAGGGCGGCGGAGCAAGAGAGACATTTACCGTAAGAAAGAATTCTAACGGAATCGGTGTTGAGAAGACTTGGCCGGTACACTCACCAAATGTTGAGAGAGTCGAAGTAGTTAGAAGAGGTAAGGTAAGAAGAGCGAAACTGAACTACTTAAGAGACCGTGTCGGCAAGAGAGCCAAAGTAAAAGAATTAGTAAAATAAGAGACAATGAGAAAAGGACAAGTACATATTGTATATTGTCCTTTTTCTGTTTTAAGGGGAAAATATGAGACGAAGACGAAAGGGCCTGGGATTTTCAAGGCCAAGAAGAAAAAGAATCCGCATCAACCTTGAATATCTTCCGGCTGTCGGAATCTGGATATTCAAGATTGCCATCGTATGCCTTCTGGCTTTCGTGGCTGTCTGGTATTTCGGCCAGAGAGTCAGCACCGTAGGGGATTCTATGAACCCGGTGCTTCATAATGGCGATGTCGTCCTTGTGAACCGTATCGTATACAATGCCACGACTCCCAAAAGAGGCGATATTATCGTATTCAAGCCCAAAGGGAATGAAAATGCCCACTATTACATCAAAAGAATCGTAGGGCTTCCGGGAGAGACGGTTGAGATTATCGAGAACCGGATCTATATTGACGGGGAGAAGCTGGAAGAGGATTATAAGACGACGGATATAGACGATGTGGGAATTGCCAATGAGAAGATACATCTGGCAGGAGATGAGTATTTTGTGCTGGGGGATGACCGCCAGAATAGCGAGGACAGCAGGAATGCGGATGTGGGCAATGTAAAGCGGGAGTATATATATGGGAAAGCATGGCTTACCATATCCCCGAAGAAAGATTTTGGATTGATTAGATAAGGAGATAATGTATGCATTTTCAATGGTATCCGGGTCATATGACAAAAGCAAAGCGTATGATGCAGGAGAATATAAAATTAATTGATCTGGTAATCGAGCTGGTGGACGCCAGAATTCCGGTGAGCAGCAGGAATCCGGATATTGATGAATTGGGTAAGAACAAGTCGAGGCTGATTCTTCTGAATAAGGCCGATCTGGCAGAGGATAAGTGGAATGATGCCTGGGCGGAATACTTCAGGGAGAAGGGGTTCTTCGTTGTCAAAGTGAACTCCAAAAAAGGCGGCGGATTAAAGTCCATCCAGGGCGTTATCCAGGAGGCCTGCAAAGAGAAGATGGAACGGGACCGGAAGAGAGGGATCCTCAACCGTCCGGTTAGGGCCATGGTAGTGGGAATTCCCAATGTGGGGAAATCCACCTTTATCAATGCGCTGGCGGGGAAGGCCTGCGCAAAGACCGGGAACAAGCCGGGAGTAACCAAGGGTAAGCAGTGGATCCGCCTGAATAAGCAGGTGGAACTTCTGGATACGCCGGGAATCCTCTGGCCGAAGTTTGAAGATCAGGAAGTGGGACTGAGACTGGCCTTTATCGGCTCCATCAAAGACGAGATCCTGAATACGGAAGAACTGGCAGCCGAGCTGATCAAGTTCCTGAACGCGAACTATCCGGGCGTGCTGGAAGAAAAATATGGCGTGGAACCATCAGACGACGCCTACGTCCTGCTTGCCGGCATCGCAAGAAGCAGAAACTGTCTCTTGAAGGGCAGCGAGCTGGACACGGAAAAGGCGGCACTCCTTTTGCTGGATGATTTCCGGAATGGAAAACTGGGAAGGCTTACACTGGAATATCCGCAGGAAGTGTGATAGAATCTAGTGAGGAGTCAGAAAGGGGATTGCAGCAGATGGCAAGACGCACAAGAGAAGAGACGAAAGAAAGAAGCATTTTCCGGGAACTGGGAGGATGGCTTCTATATATACTGATTATCATTGGCCTTACTTACTTGATTATCACTTTTGTAGGGCAGAGAACAAGAGTCAGCGGCTCATCCATGGAGACGACGCTGAGCAATGGAGACAACTTGATCGTAGATAAGCTGACCTATCATTTCAAGGAGCCGAAGCGGTATGATATTATCGTATTTCCTTATAAATATGAGGAAAATACATACTATATCAAGCGCATCATCGGACTTCCTGGAGAGACGGTCCAGGTGATCGACGGGTATACGTATATCAATGGGGAACAGCTTGCAGGCGACATTTATGGCGCGGAAGTAATGGAGTCGGCGGGAATTGCTGCCGAGCCGATCACCCTGGGAGAGGATGAGTATTTTGTCCTGGGGGACAACCGGAACCACAGTTCTGACAGCCGGGATCCAAGCGTAGGAATTCTGAAGAGGAAGGACCTGATGGGAAGAGCCTGGATCCGCATCTATCCATTTGATAAAATGGGAGTGATCAAGCATGAATAAACGGGAAGAGGAAAGGCTTAGAAAGCAGCAGGAGAGGCTGGAAAAGGAACGGGCGCGCACCGAGGCTATGAGCGTATATGAGAAGGAATACGGGGCGTGCCAGTATATATGCGGAATTGATGAAGTAGGCAGGGGGCCGCTTGCAGGGCCAGTTGTGGCAGGCGCGGTGATCCTGCCTAAAGACAATCCGATTCTGTATCTGAATGATTCCAAGAAACTCTCGGAAAAGAAGAGGGAGGCGCTGTATGAGGAGATTATGGAGAGGGCGGTTGCCACAGGCATCGGCATCGTAGGACCGGCCAGGATCGATGAGATCAATATCCTGCAGGCCACATATGAGGCAATGCGCATGGCGATCTCCAATCTTAAGGTGCAGCCGGATATCCTGCTGAATGATGCCGTTACCATCCCGCAGGTGGCCATCCCGCAAGTCCCGATCATCAAGGGAGATGCCAAAAGCGTTTCCATAGCGGCGGCCAGCATTATCGCAAAAGTAACCAGGGACAGGCTGATGGTAGAATATGACCAGGTGCTGCCGGGCTACGACTTTGCCAGCAATAAGGGATATGGGACAAAGGCGCACATTGCGGGAATTAGGGAATTGGGGCCCTCCCCGATCCACAGGGCTACATTTATTAAGAACTTTGTATAGCGAGAAGAAGGCGGCAGTATGGGATACAATACACGAAAGATCGGCACAGAATATGAAAGAAAGGCCGGCGCTTACCTGGAAGCCAAAGGATATGTAATACAGGAGTATAACTTCCGGTGCAGGATGGGCGAGATTGACATTATAGCAAGAGACGGAAAATGCCTCGTATTCTGCGAGGTAAAATACCGCAGCGGCCCGGGAAGCGGACATCCGGCAGAGGCCGTGGATGAAAAGAAGCAGAGAATCATCTCAAAATGCGCCCTGTACTACCTTGCCGCTAAGGGACTTCAGGGAATCGAATGCCGTTTTGACGTGGTCAGCATAGAAGGAGACGAGATCACTTTATACAAGAACGCGTTTGACTATATTGGCTAGCATGACAAGGAAGAGGATAGAATCATGAGATTAGGCTTAACCTATAAGAATGAGGAACATATATTTGACGAGAATGTGGTAAATGGGGTTCCATACCTTTCCTACCCGCTGCTTGAGGAAACCGGCGCAGTAAAGCATGGGTTTTCGACGAAACTGGGAGGAGTCAGCACAGGCAGCTGTGCCACCATGAACATCAGCACCACCAGGGGCGACGACCCTGAGGCGGTGGCTGAGAATCGGCGCAGAATCGGGGCGGCCATCGGCGTGCGGCCGGAGGATATGACCTACACGCATCAGACACACACCACCAATGTGGCAGTCGTCCGGGCAGAAGACAGAGGGCGGAGGTTTCTGGAAACGGACGGCATGGTGACCAATGTGCCGGGGATCTGCCTGGTAACCTTCTATGCGGACTGCGTGCCGCTCTTTCTGGTGGATCCGGTAAAAAAGGCCATTGGCCTGAGCCATTCCGGATGGAGAGGAACGGTGGGCAAGATGGGAAAGGTCACCGTGCAGGCTATGATGAGGGAATATGGCTCAAGGCCGGAAGATATCGTTGCAGCCATCGGCCCCTCCATCTGTCAGGACTGCTATGAGGTCAGCGAGGATGTAATCGACAGATTCCGAGACAGCTTTAATGAGGCGGTCTGGCCCAAACTGTTCTATAGAAAAGAAAATGGAAAGTACCAGCTGGACCTGTGGCGGGCCAACGAAGAGGTATTTCTGGAAACGGGAATCCGCAGAGAGAATCTCGCGGTTACCAACCTGTGCACCCATTGCAATCAGGAGGTGCTGTTCTCGCACCGGGCTACAGGAGAGAAGAGGGGCAATCTTAGCGCATTTCTTGCCTTAAAGTAGAGACAAGGAGGATAAATATGACAACAGAGACGACCAACGAAGTTACCGAAGTGACCCAGCAGACGGTGAAAGAAGTCAGCCGTTTTGCCCAATATATACAAGACAATATCCCGACGCTGATCGGCTTTGGAATCCGGGTTCTTCTGGCCCTGGTATTCTTCTTTATCGGCCGGATCCTGATCAAATGGATCCGCAAGATCGTAAGGCGTTCCATCGAGAGGTCCAGCGCGGATAAAGGCGTGGAGCAGTTCGTAGATTCCGTGTTAAAATTCGCGCTGTACTTTCTGCTTATCTTCAGCATTGCATCCAAATTTGGCGTAGATACCACATCCGTGGCGGCATTGATCGCATCCGGCGGCGTGGCGATCGGCCTTGCCCTCCAAGGAAGCCTGTCTAACTTTGCCGGCGGAGTGCTGATCCTTCTGTTGAAGCCATTTGAAGTGGGAGATTACATCATTGAGGATTCCAACGGAAAGGAAGGAACCGTTAAGGAAATTCAGATATTTTATACTAAACTCAGCACCATTGACAACAAGACGATCGTGATACCGAACGGAATGCTGACCAACAACAGCCTTACCAATGCCACGGCAAAGGATGAGAGGCGGCTGGACCTGAAACTATCCATTTCCTACAGCGCGGATCTTAAAAAGGCGAAGATGCTGATTGAAAATATTATACGCCAGGATGAGAGCATCCTGAAAGATGATGAGATCGTGGTGTTTGTGGATGATCTGTCAGACAGCGCCGTCGTGATCGGCGCCAGGGCATGGGTGAAGAACGAGGAATTCTGGCCTACCAGATGGCGGCTTTTGGAGACCATCAAGCTGACGCTTGACGAGCATGGCGTGGAGATACCATATCCGCAGCTGACGGTCCATATGCCTAAAGGAAATTGAGAGGCAGCCGGTTCAATCTTCCTTGCTCGCCTATCCTTTCTTCTTATGGTTTAAGCCATTCAAAAGAAGAACCGAAAGACAGCCGCATGCCAATAATACAATGAAACTATAAATCCAATCTTGAGTTGCTGTATCATAATAGCCGGAAACACCAAATATTGCTGTAATAGGATAAAATGTTTTCAGCATATTGGACATGCTCATGAACATTCCTGCAAATGAGTATATTTCGGCTAATACCAATGAGAGCCAGTAACTCTTTTTTAAATACGGCGCCAGTGCAATAATAGGCGCAACAGCCAGAAACACGCCGATACCATCTAAAAGATACATTTTCAAGAAATTAAGAATCATTCCGAAAGATAAATCGGAAAAGTGTAGAACAGCCTCTGCTGAAAATGTAATCATAAAGAGCAATAAATAGACTAAAACGCTGAAAATAAAAGTAACCATCATTTTTGCAACGGTCAATCTTGCTTCATTTATGGGAATAAGCCGCAAAGACTTAATTGTATCGTCCTGTTCTTCGCGGCAAATCATATAGCTTCCCAAAAGAGCGATTACAGAAGGAAGAACGAATATCGTTGCCAGTACCTGTGTGATCGTCATATACCAGCCGACGGTATTTGCTGTTAATTGGTCGTCGGAAAAAGTTGTCAGCCCGCATATAAAAACAATAACCGCTATTAAAATTGCTGCAAAAATAGTGAACAGAATTATATTGGAGCGACGGAGTTTTTGAAATTCCGCCCATAATAATATGCGCATGTTTCCACCTCACTTTCTCTTGCCTAATTTAATATTTGCAAGTAAAACTGATAGGATGCTCCATATGCATATGCTGGCAAATGCAAGAGGAATATGAGCCTGTGGAAGTGCAAGATCTGAAATTGCCCAATTTCTTGCGATAATAACAAGAATGCAAGATAGTGGGTGCAAGAAGGAATTTACCGGAGTTATTAAAAATCCGGCAAAAACATAAACCAATGTAACGCCGACAGGGAAAAGGTACCCTTTTTGCGAAGCAGAGACTGCCAAGATTGGAAGGACCGCAAATGCAGCTAGTACAGCAATTTCGATGCACCTTTCCAATAGGAACATTATACTGCCCCAGTCAAATGATACATAATTAGGAATTACGCTGAATAATACGGAAGCAAATGCATTTATAAGCATAAAGCAGATAGAATAAATTAGCACGACGAAGAACTTGCTGAAAAAATATCCCATTTTGCTTACTGGAACAATCCAAAGCTGTTTTAGCATATCGTATCTATTTTCGTCGTGCATGAGCATAGTGCCAAATAAGCCTAAAATAAACGGCAGGATAATGAACAGCGTAAATCCAAAAGCAGACCATTTATAAAAGATGGCAGGGGCGATGTCTGTCTGGCCCAAATAACCGAAATACAGAAAGGCAAAGAAGGGCATAACAAATGCAGATAGCAGCATAAGCCAAATGAGTTTCTTACGGCGCAGCTTATAAAATTCAATTTTAACCAGTTTAAGCAATTCCCTCACCTCCTGTGATCTTTTTAAAATAATCTTCTAATGTATCATTACGAATTCCAGAACTGATTACCGTTATATCTTGCATAATAAGAGTTTTATTGATTTCCCCCATATTCAAATCAACATCATAGATCCATATCGTTTGCTCATCCTGAACGGAATAATCTGTCACGTGATATTGGCGCTCCAATATCATCGTTGTTTTAGGAATATCTGAAACTTGTAATGAAATATATTTACGATTGCGTCTTTCTAATTCGCTCATACTACTTTCTTCCAAGAGAACGCCCTTGTCAATGATTCCGATATCATCGGCCAGTAATGATATTTCTGGAAGAATATGACTGGATATCAGGATCGTTTTTCCATATTCGTTACTTAGTTTTTTAATAAACTCTCTGACCTCGACAATGCCAATGGGGTCAAGACCGTTAGTCGGTTCATCTAGAATTAAAAGTTCCGGGTCATGAAGAATAGCATTGGCGATACCAAGACGCTGCTTCATACCAAGAGAATACTTGCCAAATGTTTTTTTATCTTTATAAGGCAGGCCAACGGTTTCCAATGCGTTCTTTACGGCATTCGGGAAAGCGGTACCCCGCAGTCTGGCAAAGATCTCTAAATTTTCAGTTCCTGTCAGGTTAGGATAAAATCCCGGAGTTTCTATAATAGCGCCAATACGGGGATAAATTCTTTTTTCCTTACCAATAATGTTCATTCCAAACACCTCCACATTTCCGGAGGTAATAGGGGTCAATCCCAAAATCATTTTCATTATCGTTGTTTTACCGGCACCATTGCGCCCTAATAGTCCGTAAATCCGTCCTTGTTTTACATGGAGATTTGCCTTGTTTACCACAGTCTGATTCCCATATTTTTTTGTCAGCTGTATTGTTTTGATCACAGTATCATTCATATAAATACCTCGCTTTCATATACTGTCCTGTAATATGGCAGACGAATCGCATTGCCATTTACAATAGGGATTATATCGTAAGAACCTTGCCAAAACCTTGCCAGAATCTTGTTTTTGTCTTGCTTTCATAACAAAAAGCCCCGTATTTCTACAGGGCTTTCGGTAAGGATATGATAAATTCTGTTCCAGCGCCAGGGGTACTGTCTGCGACAATAGTTCCTTTGTGTATGTGGACAAGTTCTTTTGCAATTGCAAGCCCCAATCCATTTCCTGTAGCAGAACGTGAATCATCACATTGATATAATCTCTCAAAGATATGTGGAAGATGATCAGAAGGAATACCCTTCCCGTTATCTTTGATTATGACTTGTACTTGCTGCTGATCGTCCAGAACGCGCAGCATGACTTCATCGCCCTCGCTATGAACAATAATATTTTGCAGCAGATTGTTGATGATACGGGTATATGCGTTTGCGTCAATGCGTATGAAACACTCTTTCTCGGGGATGTCAATTTCATATTTAAAATGACAGCCTTCTAAGACAGAAACCCAATCAGCCAGTATATTGCGGGACAGTTCATTCAAATCGGTTTTTTCGAAATGGAAAGCCTGTTCTCCTGAGTCTAATTTTACCCATTCAAACAAATCTTCTACAAAATGTTTCAGGTGTTGGGATTTTTCAAATGCAACATGGATATATGCGTCTTTTTCTTCTCCAATCACAATCTGGCTTTCAATGGCCTCCAGATATCCAACCAAAGAAGCAAGAGGGGTTTTAACATCATGAGAAAGGCTTGTCATTAATCGTTTGTACGCCTGTTCTGATTGCTTTTGGCGAATAAGCTGTGACTGGCTGTTTATTGCGATTTGATTTATGTCATAACAGATTTGCCTTGCCATGTCTTTTTTGTGTGTCAGAATACGTCTGTTTAAGTTCCCTTTTTTTAAATCTTCCAATACGTCTTTGATAAATGCAATCTGTTCCCGGACGTGGTATAGCTTCAAGGCAAGATACAGGATGATAGCCAGGGCAGACACAAGGCCTGCAAGAAGATAATGATTGATGGCCATACTTAAGCCTCCTTGTTAAAACGATAGCCAACGCCCCGGACTGTCAAAATATAAAACGGATTGTCAGGGTCTGGCTCAATCTTTTTACGCAATTTGCTGATAAAAGACATAATATTGCTATCATCGAACGCATACTCATTTTCCCATACTTGCGTATAAATTTGCTTTTTTGTAAAGATTCGTCCTTTGTTGGAAGCAAGGAAGGCCAGCAAATCAAATTCCCTGCTGGTAAGTTCAACAGGGACATCATTCACTTTAACAATCCGATCTGCCTTGTCGATCGTCATGCCTTTTAACGCCAGACACTCTGTTTCTACAGAAAAAGTTGGATTTAATGCCGTGTAGCGCCGAATTAGAGAATTGACACGTGCCATAAGTTCATTGATGCTAAAAGGCTTAGTCAGATAATCGTCTGCGCCTAGCCGCAGTCCGGAAACTTTATCATCTTCGCTGTTTTTGGCTGTCAGCATAAGTATGGGGAGGTTATTTCCTTCCCTGATTTTTTTCAGAACTTGAAACCCGTCTATATCTGGCAGCATGATGTCTAAAATTATAAGAGTAAGAGAACGGTCATCTTTATTTTCATCAACGAGGCGCAACCCCTCGGCCCCGCAATATGCTACTAAAGCGGTTAAATTTTCTTGCTCGATACATTTTTTCATTAAAGCACAAAGTTCTTTATCATCATCAATGATTAAAACCCGATTCATATTGCAGCTCCTATTCTTGGATAATGTTCAATTACGCAATGATGCTATATGTGTCCACAGACACAGTTTCCATAGCAGTTACAGTCTTTATATATGCAAAAAAGTGAGTTGATAAATGAAGAACTATTCATTTATCAACTCATTTCATAATCTTATTTTTAAGACGAGCGCTATTTTTGATTAAAAGCTGGAAATCGGATTTGAACCGACGACCCCTTCATTACGAGTGAAGTGCTCTACCGACTGAGCTATTCCAGCGCGTGCCGTTTTGTAACAGCCACAAGTAATATTATAACGAATTTTACAATATTTGCAAGAACTTTTTTAAAAAGTTTAAAAGTTAGTTTTTTGAGTGAAATGTCTGATAAAATTGTAAGAATATTGACTTGGGCATAAAAAAAAGACTATAATAAATTTAGTTGTTCATATACAGAAAATGCGGAAGCGAAGGAGATAGATGTAGTTATGGGTACATTTTCAGGCGGTTCAAAAAATAGCATATATGTAGTGGATAATGATTATAAGATACAATATTTTAACCAGACGCTTAAAAGCAAGTTTCCGGAATTAAGATGCGGCGAATACTGTTATCAGGCACTGAGCGCTGAAGATACGCCGTGCGAGAAATGTCCGCTTTTCGAGGAGAATGCCGACAGTGTTATATTCTATAATAAGAATCTCCAAAGATGGGTGGAAGTAAGTACAGGACAGGTGGATTGGCCAGGTGCGGGGCAATGCCATATGCTGATGGCAAAGTCTATTCATGAGGGAAATAAAAATCTGCTGTATAACCTTACCAATGATTCTGCCTACGATGAATTGTTTGAATTGAACCTTACCGAAGATACATACAAGATTCTCTACCACAAGGAAGGAAAATATGTGATTCCTGCCGAAGAGGGGTGCTTAAGCAGACTGTTTGCCAAAGAATCGGAAGGCATGGTACATCCGGATGACCGGGAAGCATTCCTTAAGTTTTGGAATCTGGACGACATTACAGAGCGGATGAATAGGAATGAAGAGAAGATTCTCCATGGGGAATTCCGCAAAAGGCTGGAAAGAGGCGGATATTGCTGGGTTGTAGAAAAGGTGGTGCCAGTCAGGCAGGATCAGGATTCCGATATTATCGTTATGTGCTTTATCCAGGATATTGACGAGCAAAAAAAATATCTTGATCTTGGAAAGGAAGAAGTCTTTGATCCCTTGACCGGGCTGTATCGGAGAAATACTTTTTGGGATGCGGCAAAGGCCTTTCTTAAAAATGCGGGAGATCAGAAGTACTGCCTGGTAGCCGTTGACATAGAACATTTCAAATTGTTTAACGAATGGTACGGGATGGAAGCCGGGGATCAGTTTCTTAAAAATATCAGCGCATATCTGGAAGAAGAGGCCAGGGCCGATGGAATAGCAGGGTATATGGGCGCGGATGATTTCTGCGTCATCCTCCCGGATGACCGGGAGAGGCTGGAGGGCCTGCAGCAGAGAATCTGCCGGTATATTCGCCAGGATAAAGGAAATGCAGGCTTTCTTACTGCCTTTGGCGTCTACGAGATTAAGGATCGGTCGATTCCTGTCAATACGATGTACGATCTGGCTACGATTGCCCTTGATTCGGTAAAAGGCAACTATGCGAGACGTATCTGCTGGTATGATGCGGGAATGAAGCAGAAGATGGAAGATAACCATAAGATGCTATCAGAGATTCAAAAAGCCCTGGAGCAGGAAGAGATCACCTGCTACGTCCAGCCCAAATGCGACATGGTGTCCGGAAAGATCGTAGGGCTGGAGGCTTTGGTAAGATGGATACATCCTGAAAAAGGAGTGGTCAGTCCGGGGGAGTTTATTCCGCTGCTTGAGAGAAATGGATTTATATCCAATGTGGACCGGTATATCTGGGAGAAGGTCTGTAGTCTGCTTAGCAGCTGGATTCGGCGGGGGCACAAGGCGATTCCGATCTCCGTCAATGTATCGAGGGTAGATATCTATACGCTTGATATCGTAGAAGTCTTTGAAGGATTAGTAGAGAAATACTCCCTTCCGCCAAAACTCCTGGAAATTGAGATTACGGAGACGGCATATGCAGAAGAATATCAGATCATCACAGAAGTAGTGGAGCGGCTTAGAAGCGCAGGCTTTACGGTGCTGATGGATGATTTCGGAAATGGGTATTCCTCTTTGAATATGCTCAAAGACGTGACGGTAGACATACTGAAGCTGGATATGGAATTTCTTGCTATGAATGAGCAGAGCGCTGGGAAGGGCGTCGGAATCCTGGAGACGATCACCAGCATGGCGAGGCTCATGGGACTTCGGATGATCGCAGAAGGCGTAGAGAATAAGGAACAGGTGGATATCCTGCTGGAAATAGGCTGCGTGTATGGTCAGGGTTATTATTTCTACCATCCAATGCCAGTGGAAGAACTGGAGGAATTGATGGCAGATGAAAGCAAAATAGACTTTGCAGGGATGAAGGCCGCGCAGATTGAAGATATTAAAATCAAGGACTTGATGGACGAAGATGCATTTATCTCCAATGTAATGAATAATATTCTGGGCGGAATTGCGTTTTACAGCGTATCGGATACCCAGATAGAGGTGGTGCGTGTCAATGAAAAGTATTACAGGATCATTGGCAGCAATCCGTCAGAACTTGCGGCTGGCAAAGACAGGATACTGGACGGAGTCCATGCGGATGATAAGGAACGAATGCTGGATATCTTCCGAAGAGCATATCAGAACCAGTTAGAAGGAGCAGCGGATGTCGTGCGCAAGATTCGTGCCGACGGCTCGGAAATCTGGCTGCAGATTCATGCCTATTACCTGAAGGAGCAGGGAGGGAAGCATCTGTATTATGCTTCCATAACGGATGTGACCAAGCAGAGGGACAGGGAAAGACAGCTGGAGGCATACCAGATGATGCCCGGCGGCATGATTGGCGGATATTGCGAGGACGGCTTTCCGCTATACTTTGCCAATTCCGAGATGGTAAGGCTGCTTGGCTACGATTGCTATACAGAGTTTGCGGAGGCCATCCAGTATCAGGTGATCCATACGATCCATCCGGAGGACCGCGAAAACGTGGCAAGAGATATAGGACCGCAATATTATGCCGGATTGGAATATACGACTTCTTACAGGATGCCGAAAAAAGACGGAACCTGGATCTGGGTCCTGGACCGAGGCAAAGTCGTCCAGGCAGAGGACGGGAGGCTTGCGATTATCAGCGTGTGCATTGATATATCGGAGGCCATGACTGCACAGCAGGGGCTTGCAAGCTATAATGAAAGGCTCCTGAAACAGATGGAAGATATGCGTCTTTTGATAGACAATACTCCAGAGAATATCATTTTATTGGAATGGAAGGAAAATCACCCGAAGTTCAGAGTGATTGCCAACGGACTTTTTGATAAAATGGGATATACAAAAGAAGAATGCGAAAGAACCCTGAATGAATTAAAATTCCGTGACGCCACTTTAAGAAAAGAGGCTCTGAAGGTAAAGGAAAGCATGTACCGGGCTGTTTTGAATCGGGAAAGTTTCCGGGAAGTGATACGGATGTCCGCCCAGGAAGGCAGGGAATATTTTATCTCGATTGAAGGCAGGCATATAGCCGACGGACCGTACGGCATTCAATATCTTTGCGTCCTGAGCGATATTACCGCGAATAAGAAGAGGGAAGAGGAATTGCGGCTGCTGGGCGAAAAACTGGAAAACGTCCTGAGACAGGCAGAAATCAACAGTTGGGACTGGGATATTAAAAACCACCGTCTGACCCTGGATAATACTTGTGAGCAGAGTCTGATCACAAAGATTCTGGGTATAAAGGGCACACGGAAAATCATTGATCATTTTCCAGAAGCTTATAAGGACAAGGGGTATCTTGGAGAAAAGGACAAGAAGCGGTATTGGGAATACATAGAAGAAATCCGCCATGGATCTGAGAAGAAGAATCTGGGCTGCGAGCTGCTGCTTACAGCGCCGGATGGAAGGGTGGAGTGGATCCGGGCAGTCTGTACTCCGATCCGGGATCCGAATGGAAATACGATCCGCGCCGTTGGATATTACATTGATATTACGGAACAGAAGCTGGAAGCCCTTGAAAATAGTAAGAATATCAAGGAACTTCAGCGTGATGGACTGACAGGCCTGTATACCCGGCAGGCGGCGATTCCAAAGATCAAGAATTACCTGAAGAAGATGGAGGAAGATGAGACGGCGGCGCTTCTGATGTTTGACCTGGATAATTTCAAACTTGCAAACGATGTCTTCGGTCACGCATATGGCGATGCTATGATTACGGAAAATGCAGGAAAGTTAAAAAAATTCTTCCGGGAAAGGGATATTATCTGCCGGATCGGCGGAGATGAATTTCTCGTCCTTTGCAAAGGAATCCGGGAATCTGATGTAGATAAGAAGCTGGAGCAGATAATAGGCTCTATGATTACGACTTATGATAATGGCATAAGGAAGATCACGTTTACGATTTCGGCGGGATATGTTATGATTCCGGTGCAAGGCAGAGAATTTGACGAACTATACAGAAAGGCGGATATTGCTCTGTTTACCGCCAAATTAGACGGGAAAAGCTCCTATAGGAAATATGATTCATCAATGAAAGAAATACGATATGAACTAGCAAGCAGGGAAGACAGATAGATGAAGAAAAAAATTGTTTTAGGTATTTTGGCCCATGTGGATGCAGGGAAGACCACTTTGTCGGAAGGAATGCTGTACCTTTGCGGCAGCCTGCGGAAACTTGGCAGGGTAGACCATGGAAATGCTTTTTTAGATACGTTTGAATTGGAAAAGGAGAGAGGAATTACCATCTTTTCCAAGCAGGCGGTATTTCATGCGGGCGATATGGAGATAACGCTTCTGGATACGCCGGGACATGTGGACTTTTCGGCGGAGATGGAGCGTACGCTCCAGGTGCTGGACTATGCCGTCTTATTGATCAGCGGCGCGGACGGCATTCAGGGACATACAGAGACGCTGTGGCGGCTCCTGGAACGATATAGAATCCCAACCTTCCTGTTTATCAATAAGATGGATCAGGAAGGAACAGACCGGGGCAGCCTTCTGGAACAGATCCATGCCAGGTTTGGCGGAGAGTGCATAGACTTTGGGCAGGAAGGGGAGAAGCAGGAGTTTTATGAGCAGGTGGCGCTATGCGACGAGAGGGCGCTGGAACACTACCTGGCAGACGGACATCTTGAGACGAAGTCCATTGCCAGGCTGATCGAAGAGCGGAAAGTATTCCCCTGCTATTTTGGATCTGCCCTAAAGCTGACCGGGGTGGAGGAATTATTAGAAGGGCTTGCGGCATATACGACAGCAAAGAAATATCCGGACGAATTCGGGGCTAAGGTTTATAAGATCGCAAGGGATAGCCAGGGAGCCAGGCTGACGTATCTGAAGATTACGGGTGGAAGACTAAGGGTAAAAGATGTGATCGGGGAAGGCAAAGCAGACCAGATCCGCATTTATTCCGGGAATAAGCATGAACTGGCGATGGAAGCGGAAGCAGGAATGGTGTGCGCGGTCACCGGGCTTGACCACACCTATCCCGGCCAGGGGCTGGGCTATGAAAGTGCTTCGGATATGCCGGTGCTGGAGCCAGTATTGACGTATCGGATCGTATTGCCGGAAGATGCCGATGTACAGGCCAGCCTCAGGAATTTTAAAATGCTGGAAGAAGAGGAGCCTCAGCTTCATATTGTCTGGAACGAAAGGCTGGGAGAGATTCATGCGAAACTGATGGGAGAAGTCCAGATAGACGTATTAAAAAGGCTGATCTGGGACCGGTTTGGGATGGCCGTGCAGTTTGATACGGGCAGCATCGTGTACAAGGAAACCATACGCTGCCCGGTGGAAGGCGTGGGGCACTTCGAGCCGCTGCGCCATTATGCGGAAGTCCACCTTCTGCTTGAACCGCTGGAAGAAGGAAGCGGGCTTGTGTTCGCGTCCGGGGCCAGTTCAGATGTACTGGATGTCAACTGGCAGAGACTGATCTTAACCCATCTGGAGGAAAAAGAGCATCTGGGGGTGCTTACCGGATCTGCGATCACGGATATGAAGATCACGCTGATTGCGGGCAAGGCCCATCAGAAGCATACGGAAGGCGGGGATTTCAGGCAGGCGACATACCGGGCCGTGCGTCAGGGGCTTAAGAAGGCGCAGAGCATCCTGCTGGAGCCCTACTATACATTCCGCCTGGAAGTGCCTACGGAGAATGTGGGCCGGGCAATGGCAGATATCCAGAGGATGAACGGGCGCTTTGATCCGCCTGTTAAGGAAGGAGACATGTCGGTGCTGTCAGGCAGCGCGCCAGTGGCTGCAATGCGGGGCTATCAGACGGAAGTCATATCTTATACCAAGGGCAGAGGAAAGCTTTTCTGCATGTTAAAGGGCTATTCTCCTTGTGCCAATGCAAAAGAGGTGATCGAAGCGATCGGCTATGACTCGGAGCGCGATCTGGATAATCCTACAGGTTCCGTATTCTGCGCCCACGGGGCAGGCTATGTGGCAAGCTGGGATCAGGTAGAGGAACTGATGCATGTGGACAGTGGCTGGAGGCCGCAGGAAGAAAAGCAAAGGGAGGAAGCGGCAGGGAGCGCGCAGCACGCAGCCGGACAAGAATCCAGGGATATCTTAGGGGATGAGAAAGAACTAAAGGAGATATTCGAGCGCACGTATGGTCCGATCAGACGTAAGAGCGCGCCGCAGCGAAAGAAGATTGCAGGAAGCCCGGAAGTCTATTATTCCGGACAAAGTACTGGCAGAAAGAAAAAAACAGAAGATGAGGAAGCATATCTGCTGGTAGACGGGTACAATATCATCTTTGCCTGGGAGGAACTAAAGCAACTGGCAGAAGACAATATCATGAGCGCCAGGGACAAGCTGATGGATATCTTAAGCGATTATCAGGGATTCCGGAAGATGACGCTGATTCTCGTGTTTGATGCCTATAAGGTGGAAGGAAATCCTGGCACCATATTCAAATACCATAATATCTATGTGGTGTACACGAAGGAAGCAGAGACGGCGGACCAGTATATTGAGAAGACGGTGCATAAGATCGGGCGTAAACACCATGTTACCGTTGCCACGTCGGATGCGCTGGAACAGGTGATCATATTGGGGCAGGGCGGGCACCGGATATCGGCACAAGGCCTGCAAAACGAGATCTTGCTGGCGAAACGAGAACTGCGGGAAGAACATCTGGAAAAGACTTCAAAAGGAAAGCGTTATCTTTTTGATGAAGCGTCGGATGAGATGACAGAATATGTGGACAGAATGCGTAACGAAGATATGCCGGAATGAGGAAGCGATTTAATATGTATGGCAGTTGCGGGAAACCGCAGCTGCTTTTTTGCTGCCTTGCCATAGAACGGGCTCTTAGCGACAAAGTCATACCCGCTTGTGATAGATTCTTTCCAGAAGATTTATCAGCGAATACAACCCCATTGCCATGATGCAGAGCAGAACGATGGACATCAGCAGCCAATCCATCTTAAAGACCTGGCTTGAGTAAATGATCAGATAGCCAAGCCCATCTCTTGCCGCCAGGAATTCTCCGATGATTACCCCTACCAGGCATAGACCGATGTTGACTTTCATATTACTAATAATGGTAGGAATGGTGCTGGGGAGAACGACCTTGGTCAGAGCGTGGAACCTGCTTCCTCCTAAGGTATAGATCAACTTGATCTTTCCTGGATCTACGATGGTAAAACTGGTGTAAAGACTCAGGATGCTGCCGAAGATCGCGACAGACATTCCGGCCACGATAATGGTAGTCTTGGTAGCCCCCAGCCAGACGATTAAAAGAGGCGCCAGTGCCGATTTGGGCAGGCTGTTCAGGACTACCAGATAAGGGTCCAGGATCTCGGAGAGCTTGCTGCTGAACCAGAGCGCAACTGCCACCAGGATACTGATGGCAATTACGAGCAGGAAACTGACGATGGTCTCATACAGCGTGACTCCGATGTGTAGAAAGATGCTTTTATCCAGCACCATGCCCCAGAAGCACAGTGCAATCTTAGAAGGACTGCTGAAGATAAAAGAATCTATGATTCCTACGTTCGCGGTGAATTCCCAGATAAAAAGAAAACTTAAAAGAATCAGAATTCTGGAAATGCGGACGATCCTTTTATGCTTCTTATGCTGGAGAAGGTATTTTTTCTGTCCTGCAGATAGGTCACTCATTGGTGTTCAGCTCCTTCCAGATGAGATTGAAATAGGTCTTGAATTCCGGCGCATTCCTGCGGTTCAGGGGCGTATCGGAATCCAGATCGAATATGAGGGGGATGGTCTGCTTGATGGTGGCCGGCCGGCCCGACAAGACGATGACTCTGTCAGCCAGAGAGATTGCCTCCGACAAGTCATGGGTCACCAAAAGGGCGGACTTCTTCTCCTGCCGGAGGATCTGGCCGATGTCATCGCCCACATTCAGCCGAGTCTGATAATCCAGGGCGGAGAAAGGCTCATCCAGAAGCAGAAGGTCAGGTTCCAGAACCAGCGTCCGAATGAGAGCGGCCCTTTGGCGCATGCCGCCGGACAGTTCGGACGGGCGGGCATTCTCAAACTGGCTCAAGCCATAGACATCCAGAAGTTCATGGGCGCGCTGCTTGGTCCTGGCCGTGAGCATGTGCTGCACTTCAAGCCCCAGTACTACGTTGTTGTAGATCGTGCGCCACTCAAAAAGCTCGTCATGCTGAAGCATATATCCCACATTCGTGGTGCTCTCTCTTAAGTACTTGCCGTTAATTTTTATCAGGCCTTTTTCCGGAGTGATCAACCCTGCGATCAGAGAAAGAAGTGTAGATTTGCCACAGCCGGAAGGTCCTACTATGGATACGAACTCCCCTTTGTTCAATGCAAAGGAGATGTCGATAAGAGCAGGCGTTTCTCCTTCCAGGTTATGGTAGGCGTAATGAATATGTTTTAATTCTAATACTTGTTCCATAGGAACCTCCTGTAATGACTATATACTATTTTATGTGAATATGGGGAATTAGTGACGGATTGCACTTGTCAGAATAGTAAGAAGAAGTTATAATTCATAAGTACAACACCAAGAACGATCAAGGGGATGGGTCAGGATGAATTATCAGAAGGAACTGGACAGGCTGATCGAACGCCTGAAAAAGGAAGAGAAAGCGCCAAGCTTATTGCTGCACAGCTGCTGCGCGCCTTGCAGCAGTTATGTACTGGAATATCTGAGCGACTATTTTAATATTACGGTTTTCTATTATAATCCCAATATATTTCCGGAGAGCGAATATACCAAGAGGATACTGGAGCAGCAGATGCTGATCGGCGAGATGAAGGTGAAGCATCCGGTATCATTTATTGCCGGGCACTATGATAAGGAACGGTTTTACGAGATGGCAAGGGGAATGGAACATCTGAAAGAAGGCGGCGAGCGCTGCCTGAAGTGCTACGAGTTAAGACTTCGGGAAGCGGCTAAGATTGCGAAAGAAGGCGGATTTGAATATTATACGACTACGCTGAGCATCAGCCCGCTTAAGAATGCGGACCGTTTAAACGAGATCGGGACCAGGCTTGCGAATGAATACGGCGTAAAATACCTGCAGTCAGACTTCAAAAAAAGGAACGGATATAAGCGGTCCATCGAACTGTCGAAGGAATTCGGGCTCTACAGGCAGGACTACTGCGGATGCGAGTTTTCCATAAGAAATGTAAAATAATGCAATAATTGTTTGATTTTATGCAGAAATATGATAAAATCGTAGACAGCGATTCAATACGAAAGGAAGAAAATCCATATGGCACAGTTGTGGGGAGGTCGTTTCACAAAAGAAACAGACCAGTTAGTATACAATTTTAATGCATCAATATCGTTTGACAAGAGGTTTTATGCACAGGATATCCGGGGCAGCATCGCGCATGTGATGATGCTTGCGAGACAAGGGATCCTTACGGATATCGAGAAGGAAAAGATCATCGAAGGGCTGGAAGGCATCCTGGATGACGTGGAGCAGGGCAAACTCGTCATATCAGACAAATACGAGGACATTCACAGCTTTGTGGAGGCTACCTTGATCGACCGGATTGGCGAGCCTGGCAAGAAGCTGCATACCGGAAGGAGCAGGAATGACCAGGTGGCTCTTGATATGAAACTTTATACAAGAGATGAAGTACATATGCTGGATAATCTGGTGGAAGAGATACTGCTCGCGATCCTGACCATTATGGAAGAGAATATTGATACCTACATGCCGGGATTTACCCATCTGCAGAAGGCTCAGCCGATTACGCTGGCTCATCATATGGGGGCATACTTCGAGATGTTCAAAAGAGACCATGAAAGGCTGACAGACCTGTACCGGAGGATGAATACGTGCCCGCTGGGCTCAGGCGCGCTGGCAGGGACCACCTATCCGCTGGACCGGGAATATACGGCAAGGCTTCTGGGATTTGAAGGGCCTACGCTAAACAGTATGGACGGGGTGTCCGACAGGGACTATCTTCTGGAACTGCTGTCATCCCTTTCCATCATGATGATGCATTTAAGCAGATTCTCGGAGGAAGTGATCATCTGGAATTCCAATGAATACCAGTTTGTAGAGATTGATGATGCTTACAGCACGGGAAGCAGCATCATGCCCCAGAAGAAGAACCCGGATATCGCGGAACTGGTCCGCGGCAAGACCGGCCGGGTATATGGTGCCTTGCATGCGCTTCTTACGACCATGAAAGGAATTCCGCTGGCATACAATAAGGATATGCAGGAAGATAAGGAATGGGCATTCGACGCGATAGACACCGCCAAGGGGTGCCTGACATTATTTGCGGGGATGTTAAGGAGCATGCAGTTTAACAAAGCGCGCATGAAGGACAGTGCAAGGCATGGGTTTACCAATGCGACGGATGCCGCTGATTACCTGGTGAATCACGGGGTGCCTTTCAGAGATGCCCACAGCATTGTAGGACAGCTGGTACTGACCTGCATTGACAAAAAGATCGCGCTGGATGAGCTTCCTTTGGAAGAATACCAGAAGATCTGCCCAGCCTTTGAAAAAGATATATACGACGCGATCAGCCTGGAGACCTGCGTGAACAAGAGAATCACGACCGGGGCGCCGGGAAGGATGGCAATGGAAGAGACACTGGCCATGTATAAAAAATACATGGAGGAATATTAAGATAAGGAGACATTGACGATGGAAAAGAAATTAAAAGTAGGTATCTTAGGAGCAACAGGCATGGTTGGACAGCGTTTCATCTCATTGCTGGAAAATCATCCATGGTTTGAAGTCGTTACGGTGGCCGCAAGCCCGAGATCAGCAGGAAAGACTTATGAAGAGGCCGTAGGCGGGCGCTGGAAGATGGATACTCCGATGCCGGAGAGCGTTAAAAGCCTGATTGTCCTGAATGTAAATGAAGTGGAAAAGGTGGCGGAAACGGTTGACTTTGTATTCAGCGCCGTTGATATGACCAAGGAAGAGATCAAGGCGATCGAGGAGGCCTATGCCAAGACAGAGACCCCTGTCGTATCTAACAACAGCGCTCATCGCTGGACGCCGGACGTTCCGATGGTGGTGCCGGAGATTAACGTGGAGCATTTTGATGTGATCGAGTCTCAGAAGAAGCGTCTGGGAACAGAGCGCGGCTTCATCGCAGTCAAGCCAAACTGTTCCATCCAGAGTTATACCCCTTGTCTTGCTGCATGGAAGGAATTTGGCCCCAAAGAGGTGGTTGCCACTACCTACCAGGCAATCTCAGGCGCAGGAAAGACCTTCAAGGACTGGCCGGAGATGGTAGAGAACATCATCCCATTTATTGGCGGGGAAGAAGAAAAAAGCGAGCAGGAGCCGCTTCGCGTACTTGGCAAAGTAGAAGATGGCCAGATCGTTAAGGCACAGCTTCCAAAGATTACCTGCCAGTGTATCCGGGTTCCTGTATTGAACGGACATACGGCTGCCGTGTTCATTAACTTTGAGAAGAAGCCGACGAAAGAGCAGCTGATTGAGAAATTGACGAGTTATAAGGGATTTCCGCAAGAGGCAGGTCTTCCTAGCGCACCTAAGCAGTTCGTGCGCTATATGGAGGAAGAGAACCGTCCGCAGGTTACGCTGGATGTAGACTATGAGAATGGCATGGGAGTGTCTATCGGACGTCTCAGGGAAGATACGATCTATGACTACAAGTTTATCGGACTTTCCCATAATACAGTCCGCGGCGCAGCAGGCGGCGCAGTACTCTGCGCAGAGGCCCTGACGGCAAAGGGATATATTAAGAGCAAATAGAGATAGAGAAAGAAGGAATCCGGGCCTTTCGCAGGCATCCGGGTTCCTTTTTCCCTTTTCAACAATGCCGGTTAGTGTTAAAATAAAACAAAGATTATGCGCAGACCAAATTTTTAAAGGATTTACCAAAGTTTAACTTATATCTAATAAAGGAGAGCCTGTTGTCTGGTATGATAGAGGCGTACGAATGAGATGATAGGTAAAGAGGGGTGTAAATTATGAAGGAAGATATCTTAAACTATACGCAGAACAGGGAACTGTCATGGCTTAAGTTCAACCAGAGGGTTCTGGAGGAAGCGCAGGATCCAACAGTGCCGCTTCTGGAGCGCATGAAATTTGTCGCGATATTCACCAGCAATCTGGATGAATTTTTTATGATCCGTGTCGGAAGCCTATTCGACATGGCGCAGACGGATGCGAATACAGTGGACAGCCGTTCCGGCATGACTCCAAGGGAGCAGCTCGATAAGATATTTGAAGCAGTAGCCCCTCTCTACAAGGAGCGGGACAAGACGTATGCAGACATTAAGAAGCAGCTGCATCCATATGGCGTGTGCGGACTGGATTTTAAAGAACTGGAGCAGTCCGAGAAGAAATACGTGAAAAAATACTTTAAGGAGCAGATTCTTCCCATTCTATCTCCGCAGATCGTGGATGCGAACCATCCGTTTCCCCATCTGCTTAATAAGGCGCTGTATGTGACCGCCAGCCTGAAATATAAGGATAAGACCAAGGAAAAGACGATGCTTGGCATCGTCCCGGTACCCGAATTTGTCTCCGATATCCTTTATCTTCCGGGACATGATATCCGCTATATCCGTATGGAAAAAGTGCTGATGGAATATGTGGATATCGTGTTCGGGCAGTATGAAGTGTCGGATGTCAATTACATCTGCGTGACCAGGAATGCGGATATCGCGCCGGACGATGAGGCGCTGGAAGTCAGCGACGACTTCCGCTATCTTATGAAGGAGACGCTGCACAAGCGCCGCAGGATGGCGGTGGTGCGTCTGGAAGTGGCAGAAAAGTTCAGCCCGGATATGGAAAAGTATTTCTGCGACAAGTTCAACATCAAGCCGAACCAGGTGTTCAGGACTAAGATGCCGATGAAGCTGGATTATGTGTTCGCGATCAGCGGGAATCTGCCGGAATCCATGAAGCGCTCCCTGATCTATCCCCCATTTTCACCACAAAATTCCCCCCATGTGCAGGAAGGCAGCGTCATGAAGCAGGTGAAAAAGAACGATATCCTGCTGTTTTACCCGTATGAGAGCATGAATCCCTTCCTGCGCCTGATCAAGGAGGCGTCCACAGATCCGAATGTGCTGACCATCAAGATTACCATATACCGGCTGGCCAAGAAGGCCAGGCTGGTGGAATATCTGTGTGCCGCGGCGGAGAATGGGAAAGAAGTTACGGTGCTGATCGAGCTTCGGGCAAGATTCGACGAGCAGAATAACATTGACTGGTCTGAGCGGATGGAAGAGGCAGGCTGCAGGGTCATCTATGGCTTTGAAGGATATAAGGTGCATTCGAAGATCTGTCTGATCACATACCGCAACCGGAATGAGATCCAGTATATTACCCAGATCGGTACCGGCAATTACAATGAGAAGACAGCGGCCCTTTATACAGACCTGTGCCTGATGACGGGCAGCAAGGCGATTGGAAAGGATGCGGCGGAATTCTTCAAGAATATGTCCATCGGCAATCTGAATGGACTCTATGACCACCTGATCGTGTCGCCCACAAGCCTGAAGCAGAAGGTGCTCTATCTTATGGACGAGGAGATTCGCAAGGGAACATCCGGCCGTATCGTGATGAAGATGAATTCGCTGACGGATGTGGATTTTATTGAGAAATTGGCAAGGGCATCCCAGGCGGGAGTAAAAGTAGACTTGATTGTAAGGGGAATCTGCTGTATACTTCCAGGAGTACCGGGATACACGGACAACTTAAGAGTCATGAGCGTGGTGGGACGCTACCTGGAACATCCGCGTATCTTCAGTTTCGGTACTGGCGTAGAGCAGAAGATCTATATCGGCTCTGCGGACATGATGACAAGAAATACAGAGAAGCGCGTCGAAGTGGCATGTCCGGTGCTTGATGAGAGTATCCGGCGTCAGATCAACCACTATATGAGGGTCATGCTTAGCGACAATGTGAAGGCAAGGGTGCTTCAAAGCGATGGCTCGTTTTGCAAGAAAAATGAAGAAAAGCCGCCGATCGATTCGCAGGCAGTGTTCATGGAAGAAGCGATCCACGCAAAGCGAAGCGCGCCTGTAAAAGAAAAGTCGATTGGAGCGTGGCTTCGGGCGTTCTTTAAGAGATAAAGGAGTTTGATAATATTTATGGGGAAATCACTTTATATTGCTGAGAAACCCAGTGTGGCACAGGAATTTGCCAAGGCACTGAAGATCAAGACAAGAAGGGCAGACGGATACCTGGAGTCAGAGGAAGCCATCATTACCTGGTGCGTAGGGCATCTGGTAACGATGAGCTATCCGGAAGAATATGATACAAATCTGAAAAGGTGGAGTTTGGAGACTCTGCCTTTTATACCGGAGGAATTCAAATATGAAGTGATTCCGGCAGTGTCCAAGCAGTTTCGGATCGTTGCCGGACTTTTAAACAGGGAAGACGTGGACACCATCTACGTGTGCACCGACTCAGGGCGGGAGGGAGAGTATATCTACCGTCTGGTGGAGCAGCAGGCAGGAGTCCACGGGAAAGCACGCAGGAGAGTCTGGATCGACTCTCAGACAGAGGATGAGATATTAAGGGGGATCCGGGAGGCGAAAGACCTGGAGGAATATGATAACCTTTCGGCGTCCGCGTATCTGAGGGCAAAGGAAGATTACCTGATGGGAATTAATTTTTCAAGGCTCCTTACTTTGAAATATGGGAACAGCATTTCCAATTATCTTCATACCAATTATTCCGTCGTCTCTGTGGGCCGGGTCATGACCTGCGTCCTTGGCATGGTGGTCCGAAGAGAGCGGGAGATCCGGGAATTCGTGGAGACGCCTTTCTACCGTGTGATCAGCACGATTGGCGAGACGGGGCAGAGTTTCGAGGGAGAATGGAGAGCCATAAAGGGATCGAAATGGTTTGAATCTTTTGACCTCTACAAAGAGAACGGCTTTAAAGAACGGGAGAAAGCAGAACAGCTGATCACGTATCTGAGCGATCCCAAGCCCATCCAGTGCCAGATCGTATCCATTGAGAAGAAGAAGGAAAAGAAGAACCCGCCGCTTTTATTTAACCTGGCGGAACTTCAGAATGAATGCTCCAAGCGTTTCAAGATCAGCCCGGACGAGACGCTTCGCATCGTGCAGGAATTGTACGAGAAGAAGCTGGTCACCTATCCAAGGACGGATGCCAGAGTCTTGTCAACGGCAGTGGCAAAGGAGATCCATAAGAATCTGAACGGGCTTATGAAGTATGGGCCAGCCGTACCGTTTCTTCAGGATATCGTGGCTCTGGGAAGCCACAAGGGCCTTGAAAAGACCAGATATGTCAACGATAAGCAGATTACTGACCATTACGCGATCATTCCAACGGGCCAGGGCATTAACGCGCTGGGCTCGCTGAACCATCTGGCCAGCCAGGTCTATGATGTGATCGTAAAGCGTTTCCTTTGTATCTTCTACCCTCCGGCCGTCTATCAGAAGGTGGCCATTGTGACCAGGATTAAGGAAGAATCCTTTTTCTCTAATTTTAAAGTGCTGGCAGAAGAAGGATACCTGAAAGTGGCAGGACTTCCCCCAGTAAAGAAAAACGCGGCGGAGGCAGAAGAAGAAAACGCAGAGAGGGATACGGACGCGGCGTTTTTTGAGAAAATACAGTCCTTAAAAAAGGGCATGATTCTTAAGGTCCAGTCATTAGATATTAAGGAAGGGAAGACCTCTGCGCCAAAGCGTTACAACTCAGGATCGCTGATTCTGGCAATGGAGAATGCGGGGCAGCTGATCGAGGATGAGGAACTGCGCGCCCAGATCAAAGGAAGCGGCATCGGTACCAGCGCAACCAGAGGCGAGATCTTAAAGAAACTTTTCCATAACAAATATCTTGCCTTGAATAAGAAGACGCAGATTGTGACGCCTACCATGCTAGGAGAGATGATCTTCGACGTGGTGGCGAACTCCATCCGGTCGCTTCTGAACCCGGAACTGACAGCCAGCTGGGAGAAGGGGCTTACATACGTTGCAGAAGGAGAGATCACGCCAGATGAATATATGGAAAAACTCAGGCATTTTATCGTAAGCAGGACCCAGGGGGTCAAAGGCTTGTATAACCAGAGCCAGCTGCGGGCCTGCTACGACAGGACGGCGCAGTTTTACAAGAAGCCGGCGCAGGCAAAGAAGGCAGCAAAAAAAGAATCTAAATAGCAGAGAGGAGATTAAAGCAGCATGAAGGAATTAACAGTAGCCAACTTGTACACACTTGAGGAAACCATCGCAAAGGACTTGTTTGAAGGGGTAGAATATCCCTGGGAAGTGCTTCCAAAGATCAGCGGCTTTATCCTGGAACTGGGAGCCACCCTTCCTAAGGAGGAATACGACAAGGTGGGAGAAGATGTATGGATAGCCAAGTCAGCCAAAGTATTCGAGTCGGCTTATATCCATGGGCCAGCGATCATCGGCAAGGACGCGGAAGTCAGGCATTGCGCTTTTATCCGTGGAAATGCTATTGTCGGCGAAGGAGCCGTCGTGGGAAATTCTACCGAGCTTAAGAACGTAGTCCTGTTTAATAAGGTACAGGTTCCCCATTACAATTATGTAGGAGATTCCATTCTCGGCTATAAGGCCCATATGGGCGCAGGCTCCATCACATCCAATGTAAAGTCAGACAAGAAGCTGGTGGTTCTAAAGACTCCGAACGGAAATATTGAGACGGGAATCAAGAAATTCGGGGCCATGCTGGGGGACGAGGTGGAAGTAGGATGCGGCACCGTCCTGAATCCGGGAAGCGTAGTCGGAAAACACACCAATATCTATCCGCTTTCCAGCGTAAGAGGCTACGTTCCGGCCGGGAGCATATACAAGAAGCAGGGAGAAGTAGTGGAGAAGATATAAAAGAAGCGTCCTTTCGGACAGGAGGTATCAGATGAAGAAAATAGGATTTATCGGCGTAGGCATTATGGGCAAGTCCATGGTGAGAAATTTGATGAAGGCAGGCTTTGAACTGCATATCTATGCCCGCACTAAGTCAAAGGTGGAAGACGTAATCAGCGAGGGGGCGGCCTTTCATGAATCGATCAGCGAATGTGTTAAAGACTGCGAGGCAGTGATTACCATAGTCGGATTCCCGAAAGATGTGGAAGAAGTCTATTTTGAGAAAGGCAATATCTTAGACAGCGCAAGAAAAGGGGCCTACCTGATCGATATGACAACCACCAGCCCGATGCTGGCGCAGAAGATATATGAAGTTGGGACAGAAAAGGGATTCCATGTGCTGGATGCCCCGGTAACAGGCGGAGATACCGGAGCAAAGGCCGGAACTTTGTCCATATTGGCAGGCGGCCGGAGGGAAGATTACGAAGCCTGCCAGCCCTTGTTTGAGGCAATGGGCACGAATATCAACTACCAGGGGGAGGCAGGCTGCGGCCAGCATGCCAAACTTGCCAATCAGATCATGATTGCGGGAACCCTTTCCGGCGTGTGCGAGGCTCTTACCTATGCAAAAGCCAAGGGGCTGGATCTTCCAACCGTCCTTAGATCCGTCTCTACAGGGGCGGCGGGCAGCAAGCAGCTGGACATCTTCGGACCGAAGATACTGGCTGAGGATTATGCGCCCGGCTTCTTCATGAAGCATTTTATCAAAGATATGAAGCTGGCTCTTACAGAAGCAAATATGAGCGAGTTATGCCTGGATGTATTAAGCCAGGTGCTGGCCAACTATGAAGAACTGGAGGCAGAAGGCTACGGGGATCTGGGAACCCAGGCCCTGATGAAATACTATGAGGAATCCCAGGCCTAAGAGGCGCTGTTCTTGTAATGCCCGGGAAAGTATAGTAAGATAGAGACGTACACGATGAAAGGAGTGATAACATGTTAGAAGATAATTATGTAACATTTGAAATAGGCAAAGCAAAGCATATTGCACTGGTAGCCCATGATGGCAAGAAAAAGGAACTGGTAGACTGGTGCGACAAGAACAAGGATGTGCTGAAAAGCCACTTCCTGTGCGGAACCGGAACCACGGCCAGACTGATCGCGGAGAGGACAGGCCTCCCGGTCAAAGGATACAACAGTGGCCCGCTGGGCGGCGACCAGCAGATCGGCGCCAAGATCGTGGAAGGCCAGATTGACTTCATGATCTTCCTGTGGGATCCTCTTGAGGCCCAGCCTCATGACCCGGATGTCAAGGCTCTGCTTAGGATCGCAGTCGTATATGACATCCCGATTGCCAACAACCTGGCTACCGCGGACTTTATGCTGAATTCCAAGTTTATGAATGATACTTACAGCCGCAGGGTGGAGAATTTCAATAAGACGATCCAGGAGCGGGTGGAGAAGATGAAGTAAGATTTTGGGGATTGAATTGGGAGAGACGGTAGATGGACGGTCTTAGGAGGATGCACCCCGGCCTGCCTTCGACTCTCTTCGCCAGAACTTTGTAACTTCAAATACAGCCTAAATATAGAAACCGAGCCTATTCGATAGGAAATTTTGATAATTTCCCATCTCAGAGGCTCTTGGGGATTTTGCCTGATGCAAAATCCCCATTCTATATTTGGGCTGTATTTTTAGTAACAAAGTTTAAGGCTTGTTCGACGAAAACAGGCTGGAGCGCATCCTCCTAAGACCTGACATCTACATCCTCCATGAAATTCTATTGGGGAAATCTGCGGGGAATATAGTTGAGAGTTTTATTGAGGAAATCTGATGAGGTTTTGTGAATTTGGTATTGACAGGGGGATGAGGGTGTGGTATTCTAAGTAGGCATTAAACTTTAACGCTTTAAAGCGCAACGGTTTAAAGCGACGAATAGACTGAAATGAAAGGCGAGGGAAAGATTATGGGTATTAAGTTGACGCTGCTGATTGTATTTTTTGTTGTTATGGTGGCAGTAGGGCTTTATTCAAGGAAGCATGCAAGAAGCGTAGACGGATTCGTGCTGGGAGGGCGTTCTGTTGGGCCGTGGCTCACAGCATTTGCTTATGGGACCTCATATTTCTCTGCAGTTGTGTTTGTCGGATATGCCGGACAGTTTGGATGGAAGTATGGCTTGGCATCTACCTGGATCGGGATTGGGAATGCCGTGCTGGGGAGTCTGCTGGCGTGGGTCGTGCTGGGGCGCCGTACCAAGGTTATGAGCCAGCATCTGAAGTCTAAGACGATGCCAGACTTCTTCGGCGAAAGATATGGAAGCAAGGCGCTTAAAATTATGGCGTCTGCCATCGTATTCGTGTTCCTGGTGCCTTACACGGCATCTATCTATAACGGGCTCTCCAGATTATTTGAGATGGCCTTTGACATACCTTATACATACTGCGTAGTGGTGATGGCCGTATTTACAGGGATCTATGTAATTCTTGGAGGATACATGGCTACGGCGATCAACGATTTTATACAAGGAATCATCATGCTGATTGGCATTGTGGCTGTGATTGCCGCCGTGCTTAGCGGGCAGGGAGGCTTCATTGAGGCGGTAAGGAAGATGGCAGAACTTCCCAGCGATGTTCCGGTCACCATGGGACAGCCGGGGGCATTTACTTCTTTCTTCGGACCAGATCCTCTGAACCTGCTTGGCGTGGTAATCCTTACTTCCCTGGGTACCTGGGGACTTCCTCAGATGATCGGGAAATTCTATGCCATTAAGGACGAGAAGGCGATCAATACCGGAACGGTGATCTCGACTCTATTTGCCTGCGTGGTCGCCGGCGGAAGCTACTTTCTGGGGGGATTCGGACGCCTGTTTGACGGTAAGGCGATCTATGATGAGACGGGGAATGTGGTGTTTGACAGGATCATCCCGCATATGCTGTCATCCCTGCCGGATATTCTGATCGGCATCGTCGTGGTGCTGGTGCTGTCGGCTTCGATGTCCACTCTGGCATCTCTGGTACTGACGTCCAGTTCTACGCTTACGCTGGACTTCCTGAAGGATAATGTGATGAAGGATATGAGCGAGAAGAAGCAGGTGCGGACCATGCAGGTGCTGATCGTATTCTTTATCGTTGTTTCTGTAGTGATCGCATTAGATCCGCCGACCTTTATCGCCCAGTTGATGGGAATCTCCTGGGGGGCTTTGGCAGGCGCGTTCCTTGCGCCGTTCCTGTACGGACTGTACTGGAGGGGCGTGACAAAGGCTGCAGTATGGGCCAGCTTTATTGCTGGTGTAGGCATTACCGTATCCAACATGTTCTTCCACTATATTGCATCCCCGATCAATGCAGGAGCCATCGCTATGATCGCAGGACTGGTGGTAGTGCCGGTAGTCAGCGTGGTAACGCCAAAGCTTAAGAAGGAGCGGGTAGAGGATATCTTCAGCTGCTACGAAGAGAAGGTAACCATTACAAAGAAACGTTCGCTGGAAGCTAATTAAGCAGCAGAGGGAAAATAGAATAAAATAGATCAAGGAAAGTGATTAATAATGTCACTTTCCTTTTTCTTATTCATATGTTAGGATAAGGGAGTATTAAAAAACGACAATAAAATTGATGATTATTATTCGAAATTATGATAGAAGGAGAGGAAAATCACATGGAAAATTATCAGAAGTATGAGAAATCGTATTTTATGCCTCCAGTTGCTACTTACGACTGGGCAAGGAAGGACTCTATAGAGAAGCCGCCGATCTGGTGCAGCGTAGACTTGCGGGATGGCAACCAGGCCTTGATAGAGCCAATGAGCCTGGAAGAAAAACTGGAGTTTTTCCAGCTGCTGGTGGATATTGGATTTAAGGAGATCGAAGTGGGATTCCCGGCTGCGTCCGAGACGGAGTACCAGTTTATGCGCACGTTGATCGAAAAGAACATGATACCGGATGATGTGACGGTACAGGTACTTACGCAGGCGAGAGAGCATATTATCAAGAAGACCTTTGAAGCGGTCAAGGGAGCGCCACATGCGGTCATCCATTTATATAACTCCACATCCGTTGCTCAGAGAGAGCAGGTATTTAAAAAGAGCAAAGAAGAGATTAAGAAGATCGCGGTGGACGGCGCGAAACTGCTGCTGGAACTTGCATCCGAGACGGATGGGAACTTCACTTTCCAGTACAGCCCGGAGAGTTTCCCGGGTACGGAAGTCGACTATGCGGTGGATGTCTGCAATGCGGTGCTGGATGTATGGAAGCCCACGGCAGATAACAAGGCGATCATCAACATTCCGACGACGGTGGAGAATGCGATGCCGCATGTGTTTGCCTGCCAGCTGGAATATGTGGATAAGAACCTGAATTACCGCGATAACGTGATTCTCTGCCTGCACCCGCATAATGACAGGGGCTGCGGCGTCGCGACTGCGGAACTTGGCATTCTGGCAGGGGCGGACCGGATCGAAGGCACTTTGTTCGGCAACGGCGAACGGACCGGAAACGTGGATATCGTAACGCTGGCTCTTAATATGTATTCCCACGGCGTAGATCCCGGGCTTGATTTTTCGGATATGAAACGCATCCGGGAGACCTATGAACGGCTGACCCGCATGCATGTATATGAACGGCAGCCTTATGCGGGGGACTTGGTATTTACCGCATTCTCCGGCTCCCACCAGGATGCCATCGCCAAGGGGATGGCATGGAGAGAGGAGAAGCAGCGTGACAAATGGACGGTTCCGTATCTTCCGATCGATCCGCAGGATGTGGGAAGAAAATACGATTCCGACGTCATCCGTATTAACAGCCAGTCTGGAAAAGGCGGCGTAAACTACATCCTGAAGCAGAGCCATGGAATCAATCTCCCGCAGCAGATGCGCGAGGAGGTAGGATATCTTGTAAAAGATGTATCCGACAAGGCGCATAAGGAACTAACTCCAGAATGGGTATACCAGATATTCTCTGATAATTACATTAATACGAAGCCGGTGTTCCACATTGATGAATGTCACTTCCAGCAGCTGGATGGCATTACGGCGGAAGTTACGATCAACCATGGAGGGGAGAGCAGAGCCATCACTGCCATGGGAAATGGACGCCTGGACGCAGTAAGCAACGCCATCAAGCAGTACTTTAATATCAGTTATGAACTGACATTCTACGAGGAACACTCTTTGACAAAAGGTTCTTCCTCCAAGGCAGTAGCCTATGTGGGCATTATCTGCAAAGGCAAGACCTTCTGGGGAGTAGGAATCGATGCCGATATTATTCGGGCATCCATTGAAGCGCTGATCGTGGCGGTGAATAAGATCGAGGAGATTGGAAATGCAGATGCCTGCAGGGATGCGAGAATGATTGAGATCATGAACTATATCCAGGCAAATTATATTGACATTACCCTGGATGACCTTGCGGAGAAGTTCTTCCTGTCAAAGCCATATCTGTCAAAATACATCAAGGAAAAATCAGGAATGACATTTGGCGAATTGGTCAAGAAGATCCGGATGAAGAAGGCGAAAGCATTGTTAAAGAGCAGCAACATGACGGTAGAGAATATCGCGCTGTCCGTGGGCTACCAGAACGTAGAACATTTTAACCGCCTGTTTAAGAAGGCGTACAATATGACTCCGATGCAATTCAGGAATCAGAAGTAGAAGAAATGAAAAGGCCGGGGAGCGGCTGGCTGATTTTCGGAAGAATATCAGTCTGCAGCCCCAACGGCCTTTTTGTGTCTGCTGATTTGAAATACGCCCTATTCTGCCTTAGCCAGCTGATCGAGCCTGCTGCTTAACAGCCAGAGGATGATTCCCATCACAATGACGACGGCAGCCACGATCCCATAACCGATCTGGAAGGGAACGGTCTTAAGGTACGCATAGAGCTTCGGATAGATCAGCGTCGCGAAAAATACGGCAATTGGCCAGAACCCGAGAAGCGCGCCCATGACTTTGGCCGGAGCCAGCATGGTGATAAAGGAATTCCCAAGAGGCGAGAATACCATCTCTCCGATGGACATCAGAAGGGATACCAGAACGATCCACAGAAGGGAGCACTGGCCATCGCCTCTTACGATGTCCGCGCAGACCATGACTACGAAAGCAACGCCTACGAGGATCATGCCGATCGCTGTTTTTTTGAACATGCTGATGTCTCCTTGCGGGCGAATGGCCATCCTGGCCCACAGAAGGGCAAAGACCGGACCCAGTACGATGCAGGTCAGGGCATTTACGGAGTCGAACCAGGAGGTAGGAACGTGGAAGGAGCCAATCATCCAGTTGGCGTGGTTGAGGAAATTCTCGCCGTTTCCCCAGCCAAAGTAGTAGTAGGCGGGCATATATGCCATATACCAGACGATCCAGAAAACGACGGAGAACAAGGTCACAAGAATGATGGCGGCAATGCGCTTCTTGTCCCCGGAAGTCAAGGGCTTGTTTTCTTCTGCTTCTTTCTTGCCCTTGCTTACGAACTGGCGCTGGTCGTTCTTAAATGGCTTTTTCCCCGCATTGCCTAAAAAGCGCTGGTTGGAGATAAACCAGATGGCATCTGCAAATAGAAAGATGGCGCACAGAAGAAATACAAAATTAAAGCTAAATCCAAACGTTACCGGCAGGATGGCGATAAACGTCGTGCCGATGAACGATCCGATATTCACGAATGAATATTGGATAGAAAAGGCGCTGTTGAGTTCATCCTTATCCTCGAACAGCAGTCCGTTTACGCCGGATAGGTTCCCTTTAAAGAGTCCCGTGCCTATGGACACGAGTATGATCATCATCCATACCAGGAACATAGAATCAGCTCTCCAGGTGCATAGATAGCCCAGTCCCATCAGGATCATGCCGGCGGCAACGCAAATTCTCGGGCTAAGCCAGTAATCCGCCACATATCCGCCAATGACAGGCGTGATATAAGTGAAGGCCACGAAGAGCGCAGCCACAAGGGAGGCATCTGCATCTGTAAGTCCCAGGCCGCCTCCAGCGGCATTGGTAGCAATCCAGATTGCCAGGAGATATTTGACTGTATAGAACGCGCAGCGTTCGAATGTAAAGCCTATGGCGCATACGTAGAAGCCAAAGGGGCGTTTCTTTTTGCTAACTGCAGTTTCCATTATTATCCTCCAAATCTGTAAGTGTTTTTGTGGGTCTAATATATTTTGGGATAAACACGGGAAATATATACGGTTCTGGCGAAAAGTTGCGGAGAAAGAGGAACGTCAATTTTTTAACAAAAAATAAGCAATAACTATTGCAGTTTCTTATAAAAATAGATATAATATAATTGGCAAAAATTTGGTTTTACTTTTAAAATTTTTGGTAAAAACCTATTTAAAATATGTAAGAAAATGGAGGGCTAGACTATGGGCAACATGGCAACAGAAAATGCAGCAGGCGCAAGAATCAGTTCTTTGCTTGATGCAGGCAGCTTTGTTGAGATCGGCGGGGCAGTAACTGCCAGAAATACGGATTTCAACATGCAACAAAAAGAAACTCCGGCTGACGGCGTAATAACCGGCTATGGAGTGATTGATGGGAATTTGGTGTATGTGTACAGCCAGGATGCATCCGTATTAGGCGGTGCGATGGGCGAGATGCATGCTAAGAAGATTGCGAATATCTACGATATGGCAATGAAGATGGGTGCGCCAGTGATAGGCCTTGTTGATTGTGCCGGCTTCAGGCTCCAGGAAGCGACGGATGCGCTGGAGGCTTTTGGAAGCCTCTATCTGAAGCAGACCATGGCTTCAGGCGTGATTCCGCAGATTACAGCGATTTTTGGCAACTGTGGAGGAGGACTCTCCGTGGTTCCGGCACTGTCTGATTTTACCTTCATGGAAAAAGGCGCAGGAAAGCTATTCGTGAATTCGCCCAATGCGATTCCCGGCAATACGGCTGCTAAGCTGGACACGTCTTCTGCAGAATTCCAGAGCGAGAAGTCTGGCCTTGTAGATGAGATCGGATCAGAGGAGGAGATTCTTGAGAGTATTCGCTCCCTGGTCTGCATGCTGCCATGTAATAATGAAGAAGATGCGTCTTATGATGAATGCGCGGATGACTTGAACCGTGTCTGCGAAGGGATCGAGAATGCAGCTGAGGATACGGCGATTGCCTTGACACAGATATCCGACAGCCAGATCTTCTTCGAGGCAAAGAAGCACTATGCAAAAGATATGGTCACCGGCTTCATCCGTCTGAACGGCATGACGGTGGGCGCTGTGGCAAACCGTTCAAAAGTATATAACGAAGAGGCAGAAGTCGTAGAAGAGTTTGACGGCTCCCTGTCTGCGAAAGGAGCAGAGAAGGCCGCTGACTTTATTACATTCTGCGATGCCTTCAATATTCCGGTACTTACCCTTACCAACGTGTCTGGATTCAAGGCAGGCAAGTACGAAGAAAAGCACCTGGCCAAAGATACGGCAAGACTTGCGTACGCGTTTGCCAATGCGACGGTCCCGAAGGTAAACGTCATCATCGGAAAAGCCTACGGTAGCGCATATGTAGCCATGAACAGCAAGTCTATCGGAGCGGACATGGTATATGCATGGCCGGATGCCGAGATTGGCATGATGGAAGCCTCTCTTGCGGCCAAGATCATGTATGCGGATTCCGATGCAGACACGATCAAGGAAAAAGCGGCAGAATATAAAGAATTGCAGTCAAGCCCATTATCTGCAGCAAGAAGAGGATATGTGGACACCATCATCGAGCCGGCGGATACGAGAAAATATGTAATCGGAGCATTCGAGATGTTGTTCACAAAAAGAGAAGACCGTCCGATGAAAAAGCATGGTACGGTTTAGAGAGGTGAGGCAAAGTGAGGAAAAAAATTAGCTTATTACTCTGTGTACTTGCAGCAATGCTCTGCTTTACCGCATGCGGAAGCAGCAAAGAGGCGGTTGAATATGATGAAGCCAGCATGGAACAAGTGACAGAATTCTTGATTGAATATTGCTCCAATGCCGATGATGCCATGATGGAGCAGTGGAGCGACATGTCTGAGTTCAACATGAACCTGCAGCTGACGCAGGCAGGCCTTCCGATCGAGCCGGGGAGTTTTATCTCCACCATGGATGCATGGAAGGCTGCTGTGAAGGAATGCGGCGATTATGTGAGCCATGGCGACTATACCTATGAGGCTTCCGGCAAGGAAGTAAAGGTATCTACAGAGGCAGAGTTCAAAGACCGTGACGCGACGATCACGTTCGTATTTGACGATAGGCTGTATCTGGACAGCATGACCGTCGATGCCGAATATACGACGGGCGAGATATTGGAAAAAGCAGGACTTAATACGGTGCTTGGAATGGGAACAGTGTTTGTGGTATTGATTTTCATTTCGCTGATTATCTCCTTATTCAGATTTATCCCTGCGATTGAAAATGCATTCAAGAGAAAACCGGCAGCGGAGATGAAAAAGGAAAGCGTGCCTGCAAAAGAACCGGCAGCGAAAGAGGCACAGGTTTCTGAAACAGATGATACAGAGTTGATTGCGGTGATTTCAGCAGCGATCGCAGCAGCGGAAGGCACCAGCACGGATGGATTCATTGTGCGAAGCATCAGACGCCGTCCATCGAATAAATGGAATTCATAATGTAAACAGGAGGATTAGAAAGATGAAAAATTATACAATCACAGTTAATGGCAACGTATATGATGTAACCGTAGAGGAAAAGGGAGCAGGAGCAGCACCACAAGCGCCAAGAGCGGCAGCACCTGCCACAGCGCCTAAGGCAGCGCCAGCAGCTCCAAAGGCAGCGGCACCTGCGGCAGGAGCAGGCTCTATCCAGGTAAAGGCAGGAGCTGCCGGCAAAGTATTCAAGCTGGAAGCAAGCGTTGGACAGAGTGTAAAGAAGGGCGACGCAGTCGTAATTATTGAAGCAATGAAAATGGAAATCCCAGTTGTGGCACCGGAAGACGGAACGGTAGCAAGCATTGATGTAGCTGTAGGAGATGCAGTAGAATCAGGCGCAGTATTGGCTACTTTAAACTAGGACATAGTCTGGCTATGTCTAACTAACACGACTGGAGGTTAAAAAATGGAATATATAACAACAACATTAGGAAACCTCGTGCATCAGACAGCATTTTTCAGTCTTACATGGGGCAATGTAATTATGATTGCAGTTGCATGCTTTTTCCTATACCTGGCAATCAGACATGGGTTTGAACCTCTGCTCCTGGTACCAATTGCGTTTGGTATGCTGCTCGTAAATATCTATCCGGATATTATGCTGCATGCGGAAGATGCAGCCAATGGAACCGGCGGACTTCTCTACTACTTCTATCTTCTGGATGAGTGGTCGATCCTTCCGTCCTTGATCTTCCTTGGCGTAGGCGCTATGACAGACTTCGGGCCTCTGATTGCGAATCCTAAGAGCTTCCTTCTGGGAGCGGCAGCGCAGTTTGGAATCTTTGCCGCTTACCTTGGGGCAATGTGGATGGGATTCTCAGATAAAGCGGCAGCGGCGATCTCCATCATAGGAGGAGCGGACGGGCCGACATCCATCTTCCTGGCCGGAAAACTTCAGCAGACGGCGATATTAGGACCAATCGCGGTTGCGGCATATTCCTATATGTCGCTAGTCCCGATTATCCAGCCGCCGATCATGAAGCTTCTGACGACGGAAAAAGAACGGAAGATTAAGATGGAGCAGTTAAGGCCTGTTTCCAAGCTGGAACGAATCCTCTTCCCGATCATCGTTACGATCGTGGTATGCGCAATCCTTCCTACGACGGCTCCGCTGGTAGGCATGCTGATGCTTGGCAACCTGTTCCGCGAGTCTGGAGTAGTAAGGCAGCTTACCGAGACGGCATCCAATGCATTGATGTATATCGTAGTAATCTTGCTGGGAACCTCTGTAGGCGCGACCACAAGCGCGGAGGCATTCCTTAATCTGGACACGCTCAAGATCGTGGCCCTGGGACTTGCAGCATTTATATTCGGAACAGCTGCCGGGGTATTGTTCGGAAAACTGATGTGTTTCTTTACTCATGGAAAGGTAAACCCGCTGATCGGCTCAGCAGGCGTATCTGCGGTTCCGATGGCAGCCAGGGTATCCCAGAAGGTGGGAGCGGAGGCAGATCCGACCAACTTCCTTCTGATGCATGCGATGGGGCCAAATGTGGCGGGCGTTATCGGCACGGCAGTTGCGGCCGGTACATTCATGGCGATCTTTGGCGTAGGCATATAAATGTAAAGTTGAATATTAGGAGGATATAAAATGGCAGAAATAGAGAAAAAACCGGTAAAGATTACAGAAACCGTCCTGCGTGACGCGCATCAGTCATTGATCGCCACACGTATGACTACCGAGCAGATGCTACCCATCGTGGATAAGATGGACAAGGTAGGATATCATGCGGTAGAGTGCTGGGGCGGCGCTACTTTTGACGCATCCCTTCGCTTCCTGAAGGAAGATCCATGGGACAGACTCCGCAAGTTCCGCGACGGATTCAAGAATACGAAGCTGCAGATGCTTTTCCGTGGGCAGAATATTCTGGGCTACCGTCCATACGCGGATGACGTGGTAGAATATTTTGTTCAGAAATCCGTAGCGAACGGAATTGATATCATCCGTATCTTTGACTGTATGAATGATATCCGCAACCTGCAGACGGCCGTCAGCGCGGCAAACAAGGAAAAGGCCGAGGCCCAGGTCGCTATGTCCTACACCCTTGGAGACGCCTACACCCTGGATTACTGGGTTGACCTTGCCAAGAGAATCGAGGATATGGGTGCCAATTCTATCTGTGTAAAAGATATGGCAGGCCTCCTGTGTCCATACCAGGCAACCGAACTGGTGACGGCGCTTAAGGGAGCGGTGGATATTCCGATCGAGATGCATACCCACTATACGTCAGGCGTAGGGGCAATGACCTACATGAAAGCAATCGAGGCGGGCGCAGACATCATCGATACGGCCATGTCTCCATTTGCAATGGGAACGAGCCAGCCGGCAACGGAAGTTATGGTAGAGACCTTTAAGGGAACGCCATACGATACGGGCCTTGACCAGAATCTGCTGTCAGAGATCGCAGACTACTTCCGCCCGATCCGTGATCAGGCGCTGGAAAGCGGCCTTCTGAATCCAAAGAATATGGGCGTTAATATCAAGACGCTGCTTTACCAGGTTCCTGGAGGAATGCTCTCCAACCTGACCTCACAGTTAAAGGAGCAGGGAGCGGAAGACAAGTTCTACGATGTGCTGGAAGAAGTGCCAAGAGTAAGAAAAGACTTGGGCGAGCCGCCGCTCGTCACTCCGTCATCCCAGATCGTTGGAACGCAGGCCGTATTCAATGTGCTGATGGGCGAGAGATATAAGATGGCAACCAAAGAGACAAAAGACGTATTAAGCGGAAAATATGGCGCGACAGCCAAGCCGTTCAATGAAGAGGTCAGGGAGAAGGTACTTGGCAAAGATGCGGAAATCATTACCTGCCGTCCAGCAGACCTGATTCCAGATGAATTAGACACCTTGCGCAAAGAGTGCGAGCAGTGGATCCAGCAGGATGAGGACGTGCTGACCTACGCGCTGTTCCCGCAGGTGGCGACAGACTTCTTTAAATACAGGGAAGCACAGCAGACAAAAGTGGATCAGACCATAGCGGATACGAAGAATGGCAGCTATCCAGTTTAGACAAGCGTAAAGCCAGGCCCGGGAGATAGTCACTGATAACAGTCCCTACCTCCCGGGCTTATATTATTGCAGGGTGGACAACTCATGAATTTACTTGAATATCCCGGAATTAGGATATATAATGGAAACAATGTTAATTTGAGAAGAGGAATATGCTATATGGGAAGCAAGAATGAGTTGTTGAAGAAAATAGATGAAGGCTATCCGAAGTTCAGCAAGGGCCAGAAAAAACTGGCAGACTTTATTCGGGAAGACTACGACAAGGCTGCTTTTTTGACGGCGGCCAGGATGGGAGAGGAAGTAGGCGTCAGCGAATCTACCGTAGTCCGTTTTGCCACTGCCCTCGGATATGATGGGTATCCTGGCTTTCAGAAGGCTCTGGGTGAACTGGTCCGCACGAAGCTGAATTCCATCCAGCGCATGGAAGTTACCTATGGCAGGATCAGCCAGGGAGAGATCCTTACATCCGTCCTGCAGTCGGATATTGAGAAGATCAAGATGACCATGGCATCCATTGATCATGAAGTGTTTGAACTTGCGGTGGATACCATTCTCAATGCCAGAAGGATCTATGTGATCGGCATCAGAAGCTGCGCCCCGCTGGCTAATTTCCTGTGTTTTTACCTGAATCTGGTCTGCGGGAACGTGACAGTAGTCAATACCAATGGATCCAGCGAGATATTCGAGCAGATTATCCGAATCAGCGAGGAGGATGTTATTATCGGAATCAGTTTTCCGAGGTATTCCATGCGGACGCTGAAAGCGCTGGAATTTGCCAGCAACCGCAAGGCCAAGGTCATTACCTTGACGGACAGCGTGCATTCTCCCATCACTTTATATTCCTCCTGCAATCTGATCGCCAGAAGCGATATGGCATCCATCGTAGACTCTCTGGTTGCTCCACTGAGCGTGGTGAATGCCTTGGTAGTCGCGCTGTGCATGAAAAAGCAGAAGGAAGTCATCTCTACGCTTGAGACCCTTGAGCAGATATGGGATGAATATCAGGTGTACAGCAAGGATGAACTTAATATGGTGAATGATAAGGTTGAATTATCCGTCCCCGGCGAGCAGGAGGATGAAGAAGATGAGTAAGGTCTTGATTGTAGGAGGAGGCGCGGCAGGCATGTTTGCTTCCATTGCGGCTGCAAGAGGCGGCCATGAAGTGCTGGTCTTTGAGAAAAATGAGAAACTGGGCAAGAAACTCTTCATTACGGGGAAGGGAAGATGCAATATTACCAATGCATGCGATATGGATATTCTATTTTCATCGGTTGTCAGCAATTCCAAGTTCCTGTATAGTAGTTTTTACGGATATAGCAACCAGGATGTCATCGATTTCTTTGAAGAACTGGGCGTTCGGACTAAGATTGAGCGCGGCGAGAGGGTGTTCCCCGCGTCAGACCATTCTTCTGATGTCATCAGGGCCATGGAGAAGGAGATGAGACGTCTTGGCGTGAAGACAGAACTGCATGCCGAAGTGACAGCCGTCCGGTCCGTGGAAGGAAGGTTTGACCATATCGAACTGTCCGGAGGCAGGAAGGTGTCGGGAGATGCCTGCATCGTTGCTACAGGAGGCCTGTCCTACCAGTCCACCGGTTCAACGGGAGACGGCTATCGTTTTGCGAAGGAAAACGGTCACGGAATTACGGAATGCATGCCTTCCCTCGTGCCAATGGAGATTAATGAGCCGTGGATATCCAGCCTCCAGGGCCTGTCCCTCAGAAATGTGACGGTCACCTTATATCAGGGCGGAAAGGATGTCTACCAGGAATTTGGGGAAATGCTGTTCACCCATTATGGGGTCAGCGGTCCCATTATCATCAGCGCCAGCAGTTATGTCGGCAAGAAGCTAAAGGAACAAAACTTGCGCCTGGAGATTGATCTAAAGCCGGCGCTAGATGAAGATCAGCTGGATCACAGAGTGCTCAGGGACTTTGAAGAGAACGCCAATAAACAGTTTAAGAACGCGTTAGGCAGGCTGTTTCCGTCCAAATTGATTCCTGTTATGATACAATTAAGCGGAATTGACCCGGAGAAAAAGGTAAACGTCATTTCCAAAGAAGAACGGCGTGCCTTCGTACATCTGATCAAGCATCTGCCGATGACAGTGACCGGGCTTCGCGGCTACAATGAGGCGATTATCACGAAAGGCGGCATCCGCACCAGGGAGGTTGACCCTGGGACCATGGAGTCAAAGCAGGTAAAAGGCCTGTACTTTGCAGGCGAGGTGCTGGATCTGGATGCGCTTACCGGAGGGTTCAACCTGCAGATCGCGTGGTCTACCGCATATGCGGCAGGAAGCAGTATAAAGTAAAAGAAGCGAGGAGAGATACAATGGGTTATAATGTTGCGATTGATGGTCCGGCAGGGGCAGGAAAGAGCACCATCGCCAAACTTGTGGCAAAGGAGAAGGGCTATATCTATGTTGATACAGGGGCTATGTACCGGGGAATGGCGATTCATTTCCTCGACAAGGGCATCCGGGCGGAAGAGACGGATAAGATCGTGAATGCCTTGAAAGACGCAGAGGTTACGATCCGTTATGAAGAGGGCCTCCAGCAAGTCTACCTGAACGGCAGGAATATTACGGACAGGCTCAGGGAGGAAGCGGTTGGCAAGATGGCGTCCCTGACCTCGGCGATCCCCCAGGTCCGCCAGAAACTGCTGGAACTGCAGAAAGGCCTTGCCCGCACGCAGGATGTGATCATGGACGGCAGGGATATCGGTACTTGCGTTCTTCCGGATGCGGATGTAAAGATATACCTGACAGCCAGCGTGGAGACAAGGGCAAAGCGTCGTTACGACGAATTGACAGAAAAGGGCGTTGCCTGCGATCTGAATGAGATCGCACGGGACATCAAAGAGCGGGATGAGAGAGATTCTACCAGGGAAATCGCCCCGCTTAAGCAGGCAGAGGATGCGGTGCTGGTCGACAGTTCCCATATGACGATAGAAGAAGTGGTTGCGGCCATCGTGAAACTGTGCAGATAAGCATAGATGAGAAGAGGATGAAGGATGAAGATTGAGTTGGCAAAGACCGCAGGATTCTGCTTCGGCGTAAGGCGGGCAGTTGAGACGGTATATGAACAGGTAAAACTCCATCAGGGTGAGAAGATCTACACCTATGGACCGATCATCCATAATGAAGAGGTGATCAAGGATCTGAGGCGCCAGGGCGTGGAAGTCATCGGTTCGGAAGAAGAACTGGAAGAACTCGAAGAAGGAGTCGTGATCATCCGCTCCCACGGAGTCCCCAAGGCCATATGCGATAAACTGGAAGAGAAGGGCTTAGACTGCGTGGATGCTACCTGCCCCTTCGTAAAGAAAATCCATAATATCGTGGCCGAAGAAAGTCAGAAAGGATCGCACATTGTCATCATCGGCAATAGCGAGCATCCGGAGGTGGAGGGCATCAAAGGCTGGGCAGGAGATGACGTGACGGTTATCCAGACAGCAGAAGATGCGCAGCATTTTCGGCCCCCGGATACAGCCCGGAGAATATGCGTAGTCTCCCAGACGACATTTAATTACAATAAATTCAAAGATTTAGTTGAAATAATCACAAAAAAAGAGTATGATATAATTGTTTTAAATACGATTTGCAATGCGACCAAAGAAAGGCAGGAAGAAGCCCGTCAGATTGCAGAGAGAGTAGATGCTATGATTGTCATCGGAGATAAGCGTAGTTCAAATACTCAGAAGTTATTTGAAATTTGCGGAAAGGCATGTTTGAATACGTACTATATACAGACACTTGACGATTTTGATATGAATCAATTAAGGTCCGTGGAAACAGTAGGTATTACAGCAGGGGCATCCACGCCCAACAATATAATTGAGGAGGTTCAAAATAATGTCAGAATTAACTTTTGAACAAATGTTAGAAGAGTCTTTTAAGACAATAAGGAATGGAGAGGTCGTAGATGGTACGGTCATCGATGTAAAGCCCGATGAAATCATCTTAAATATAGGGTACAAGGCAGATGGCATCATCACAAGAAGCGAATACACCAATGAGGCCAATGCAGATTTGACCACAATGGTTTCCGTAGGCGATGAGATGACTGCCAAAGTCCTGAAAGTTAACGATGGCGAAGGTCAGGTGCTGTTGACGTATAAGAGACTTGCGGCTGAAAAAGGCAATGAGAGGCTGAAAGAGGCGTATGAGAATCACGAGGTGCTCAAAGCGCCTGTTGCGCAGATTCTTGGCGGCGGATTAAGCGTAGTGATTGATGAAGCAAGAGTATTCATCCCTGCGAGCCTTGTGTCGGATACTTATGAGAAGGATCTGAGCAAATACCAGGATCAGGAGATCGAGTTTGTCATCAGCGAATTCAATCCTAGAAGAAACCGGGTGATCGGCGATAGAAGACAGCTTCTTGTGGCTGAGCGCGCTGAGAAGCAGAAAGAGTTGTTTGCAAGGCTTCAGGTTGGAGACAGAATGGAAGGAACTGTTAAGAATGTAACAGACTTCGGCGCATTTATCGACCTTGGCGGAGTTGACGGACTGCTTCATATCTCTGAGATGTCCTGGGGACGTGTTGAGAATCCAAAGAAGGTATTCCAGGTTGGCGAGAAGGTAGAGGTTCTGATCAAAGATATCAATGATACGAAGATCGCTTTGAGCCTGAAGTTCCCGGAGACGAATCCATGGGCGAATGCTGCGGATGATTTCGCGGTAGGCAAAGTCATTGAAGGAAAGGTAGCAAGGATGACAGACTTTGGCGCGTTTGTAGAGTTAGCGCCAGGCGTGGACGCCCTGCTTCATGTTTCTCAGATCTCCAAGGCTCATGTAGATAAGCCATCAGACGTATTGTCCGTAGGCCAGGTGATCACAGCGAAGATCGTAGACCTGAACGAGTCAGAGAAGAAGATCAGCCTGAGCATGAAAGCGTTAGAGCCGGCGAATGATGAGAAGGCACAGCCGGGCACAGAAAGCGTGGAAGAAGTTGCAGAAGAGGATTCAGCAGAATAGGCAAAAGGTCGAACATAATAGAAGATAGGAGATAGAGGCCCGGTGGCCTCTATCTTTTATGTGTTAAAAATTCGACAAGATGTTCGTGGAAATATACAAAAATTTGCCCGATATCCACTGGATAAACTGGGCATTTTCATGTATAGTATATAAAGAGTAAAAAGGAAGGAAGGAAAAAGGGATGGCATTGTTAACATTTAAGGGTGGCATCCACCCGGATGACGGCAAAAGCCTGGCAAAAGACAAGGCGATTGTCGAAGTAAAACCCAAAGGGGATTTGGTGTATCCAGTTTCCCAGCACATCGGTGCACCGGCGAACCCGGTTGTGGCTGTTGGCGACCGCGTCTTAAAGGGCCAGATGATAGCAGAAGCCGGAGGATTCGTGTCCGCACCTATCTATGCGTCGGTTTCAGGTACAGTGAAAGCGATCGCACCACATTTAAATCCGACAGGAGGAACCGTTAACAGTATCGTAATCGAGAATGACGGTGAATATGAGGAAGTTGAGTATCCTGCCGTTAAGCCTCTGGATGAGATGAGCAAGGAAGAGATACTTAATATCATCGGAAATGCCGGAGTTGTTGGTATGGGTGGCGCAGGTTTCCCGACAAGAGTAAAACTGTCACCAAAAGAACCAGAGAAGATTGATTATATTATTGCAAACTGCGCGGAATGCGAGCCGTATATCACGGCAGACTACAGAACTATTATGGAGACGCCCGAGAAGCTTGTGGGCGGAATGAAGATTGTCCTGAAGCTATTTGATAATGCGAAGGGCATTTTTGGCGTAGAAGATAATAAACCAGATTGCATTGAGAAATTAAAAGAATTGACGAAAGACGAGCCTCGCATGGAAGTACTTGCGCTTAAGACCAAGTACCCGCAGGGAGGCGAGCGTCAGCTCATCTACGCGACTACGGGCAGGGCAATCAACTCAGCCATGCTTCCTGCGGACGCAGGATGCGTTGTAGACAACGTTGCGACGATGGTGAGCATCTATCAGGCGGTAGTGGAAGGAAAGCCGTCTATGGAGCGCGTGGTTACCGTCAGCGGCAACGCAGTGAACGAGCCAGGAAACTTCAGGGTTCCATTCGGAATGAATCAGGCAGAATTGGTAGAGGCTGCAGGCGGATTTAAGACTGAGCCGGAAAAACTGATATCAGGCGGACCGATGATGGGCTTTGCCATGTTTACGCTGGATGTGCCGGTTACAAAGACTTCATCCTCCATTCTTGGATTTACCAAAGATGAAGTGGCGCAGTTCGAGCCTTCCGCATGCATCAACTGCGGACGCTGCGTAGATGCCTGTCCAAGCAGGCTGATTCCGTCAAGGCTTGCAGATTACGCGGAGCACCACAATGAGGAAGCATTTACTTCCCATGAAGGACTGGAATGTATGGAATGTGGTTCTTGCAGTTTCGTATGTCCTGCAAAACGTCAGTTGAAACAGGCAATTGGCTCAATGAGAAAGATTGCGATGGCAAACCGCAAGAAGAAAAAATAAATAAGAGAGAAAAGAGGAAGAGGTGAACAAACGTGAGTGAAAACAAATTGAAAGTGTCATCTTCACCACATATACGTTCCAAAGTTACCACAGGAAATATCATGCTTATGGTAACCATTGCACTGTTGCCGGCTTCTGCCTTTGGTGTATGGAACTTTGGACTGCCGGCCCTTGTCATGCTGCTTAGCACGACTATATCCGCAGTTCTGACTGAATACATATATGAAAAATTAATGCATAAGAAGGTTACGATCAATGATTTCAGTGCTGTCGTAACCGGCTTGCTGCTGGGACTTAATATGCCTGCATCCGCTCCGTGGTGGATGGGCGCATTGGGAAGCGTATTTGGCATCCTGATCGTAAAGCAGCTGTTCGGAGGACTGGGACAGAACTTCATGAACCCGGCTCTTGGAGCAAGATGCTTCCTGCTGATTTCATTTACAGGACCAATGACGAAGTTTATCTATGACGGCGTCAGCGGACCTACTCCATTAGCACTTCTGAAAGACGGCGAGACCGTTGATACGATGAATATGCTGATTGGAAAGATTCCAGGAACTATCGGCGAGACTTCTGTCATTGCTATTATTATCGGAGCGATCTTCCTGATCCTTGTAGGAGCCATCGATCTTCGGATTCCGGGAACCTATATTGTCACATTCGTGATCTTCGTAGGCATCTTTGGCCACTTCACCAAGGCTGGCGTGGGATTCTTCGATCCTCAGTACATCACCGCTCACCTGTGCGGAGGCGGACTGATGCTTGGCGCATGGTTCATGGCTACTGATTATGTCACATCGCCGATTACGAAGAAGGGACAGTATGTATACGGAGCCCTGCTGGGTATACTGACCGGATTGTTCCGTCTCTTTGGCGGCTCTGCGGAAGGCGTATCTTATGCAATCATCATCAGTAACCTTTTTGTACCGTTGATTGAAAGGGTTACTCTTCCAAAACCATTTGGTAAAGGAGGAGAGAAATAATGAATAAGATTATTAAGAATACGGTCATTCTGACTTTAATTACTTTAATTGCAGGAATCTGTCTGGGCGCGGTCTATGAGATCACGAAGGAGCCTATCGCCCAGGCCCAGGATGCTGCCAAGAAAGAAGCATGGCAGCAAGTATTTCCGGATGCAGACGCAAATGATTTTGAACTCATCGACGTAGACCAGAAGGCTGCCGACAAGGCAATCAAAGATCTGGGCGTAAAGGCCACCATCGATGAAGTCTGCACAGTAGGAGAGGAAGGCTATGTCGTTACCGTAACAGATAAGGAAGGCTATGGCGGCGACATCAAGATCACGGTAGGCATTACAGCCGATGGTACGATCAATGGAATCTCCATTCTGTCTATCACTGAGACCGCGGGTCTTGGAATGAGAGCGACGGAGCCGGCTTTCTATGAGCAGTACCAGGGAAAACAGGCTGAAAAATTTGTAGTATCCAAAGACGGCGGGGACGGAGAGCCGATTGATGCGCTGAGCGGAGCGACGATCACATCAAGAGCGGTAACCGGAGCGGTAAACGCTGCCTTAGGCTATTACCAGAATGCGTTTTAGGGGGTAGTTAAGATGAATAGATGTACCGAAAGAGTTTATAACGGTTTAGTAAAAGAGAATCCTACCTTCGTCCTGATGCTGGGCATGTGTCCTACGCTTGCCGTAACAACATCCGCTATCAATGGCCTGGGTATGGGTCTTTCTACAACAGTCGTATTAGTATTATCTAATATGCTGATCGCCATGCTGCGCAAGATTATTCCGGATTCCCTGAGAATCCCGGCTTTCATCGTAGTCGTGGCATCATTCGTAACAATTGTACAATTCTTGCTGGAAGGTTTTGTCCCAAGCCTTTATGATGCTTTGGGAATCTACATTCCTTTGATTGTTGTTAACTGTATTATTCTGGGACGTGCGGAGAGCTACGCTTCCAAGAATCCGGTTCTGCCATCCATCTTTGACGGCATTGGCATGGGCCTTGGATTTACGGTAGGCCTTACAGCGATCGGTATCGTGCGTGAATTAATCGGATCCGGCAAGATCTTCGGATACCAGCTGATTCCGCTGGCTGACGAAGCGGCTGGCAAGGCCGGCTATGTCCCGGTTACGATCTTTATCCTTGCGCCTGGCGCTTTCCTTGTGCTTGCAGGACTTACAGCCCTTCAGAACAAGGTGAAGAATAATGCGGCTAAGAAGGGCAAGAAAGTAACAGAGGCAGCGTCATGCGGAGAAGGATGCGCTTCATGCAGCAACGGCGCATGCAGCGGGAAGGTCTTCCCGACAGGAAACGAAGAGTAGGAGGAGTACATAGATGAAAGAATTATTGATTATTGCAATAGGATCAGCTCTTGTTAATAACGTCGTACTCAGCCAGTTCCTGGGAATCTGTCCATTCCTTGGCGTTTCCAAAAAGGTTGAGACTGCATCCGGTATGGGTGGCGCAGTTATCTTCGTTATTACGATCGCGTCCTTTATTGCAGGACTGATTTATAAGTTTATACTGATACCGCTGCATTTCGAATATCTGCAGACCATCGTATTTATTCTGGTCATTGCGGCGCTGGTTCAGTTTGTAGAAATGTTTTTAAAGAAAGCCATGCCGGCCTTATATAATGCGCTGGGCGTGTATCTGCCTTTGATCACGACCAACTGCGCGGTGCTCGGCGTTGCGCTTACCAATGTACAGAAGGAATATTCCATTGCCCAGGGCGTAATCAACGGTATTGGAACATCTGCCGGATTCGCGCTTGCGATCGTTATCCTGGCAGGTCTTCGCGAGAAGATGGAATACAACGATGTGACTGAGTCTTTCCAGGGAACCCCGATCGTGCTGATCACGGCAAGCCTTATGGCAATCGCGTTCTTTGGATTCTCAGGACTGATATAGGAGGGAGCAGGCTATGAGTATAACAGGTATTATTATTGCTGCTGCAATCGTAGGCGGCACCGGATTATTCATTGGTGTGTTCCTTGGAATTGCAGGCAAGAAATTTGCAGTAGAAGTAGATGAAAGAGAAGAGGCAATCCTCGGCGTTCTTCCAGGGAATAACTGCGGCGGCTGCGGCTACGCAGGATGCTCCGGACTAGCTGCGGCGATCGTCAAAGGCGAGGCAGAGGTTGGCGGATGTCCGGTAGGAGGCGCTCCGGTGGCTGCAAAGATTGGCGAGATTATGGGCCAGGAAGCAGGAGAGCAGGTTCACCAGGTTGCATTCGTTAAATGCGCGGGCACTTGTGACAAGGCACAGCAGGAATACGAGTATCACGGGCTGGGAGACTGTATTATGGCAAACATGATGCAGGACGGCGGACCGAAGGCTTGTAATTATGGATGTCTTGGAGAAGGAAGCTGCGTAAAGGCATGTCCGTTTGACGCGATTCATGTGGTAGACGGCGTTGCCGTGGTAGATAAAGAAGCATGCAAGGCCTGCGGCAAGTGTATCGCCGTATGCCCGAAGCATCTGATCGAGCTGGTTCCGTACGACCAGAAGCATCTGGTACAGTGCAGTTCCAAGGATAAGGGCAAGGATGTCATGAAGGCATGCTCAGTGGGATGTATCGGATGCAAGATGTGCGAGAAGGTCTGCGAGTTTGACGCGGTCAAAGTGGTAGACAATATTGCGCATATTGATCCTGAGAAATGTACGAACTGCGGCGCATGCGCACAGAAATGTCCAAAGAAGATCATATTATAAGATATATAATAAAGGCGTATATCGGATGAAACGTACTCTAAAGCAAATAATGCGCGATGCGTATGCATTGCTGTGGAACGATATCAAGCAGGCAAAATGGGTGATTATTTTCATAATCGCCTATTTTGCGTTCATGAAAAACTTTTTATACAGCACGTGCCCATCCGTGCTGCTGACAGGATATCCCTGCCCTGCGTGCGGCATGACCCGGGCGGCCTTCTGCCTGCTCAGGATGGATTTTAAAGGGGCTTTTTCCATCCACCCTTTCATCTATGCGGTGGTGGCGTACATGGCAGCCTTTGCGGTAAACCGGTATATTCTGCAAAGAAAAATGGGCAGGATTCTTAGACTGGCGCTGGCAGGGATCATGGCAGGCATGATCCTCTATTATGTATGGAGAATGATCCTGTATTTCCCCGACAATCCGCCTATGAGCTATTATTCCCGCAATCTGCTGAATATGGCGCGCAGCCTCCTTACGCATGAATAGATTGCAATTCGCATCTTGCCGTGGTAGAATATCAATGAATAGCAATAAGGAGGATATTACAATGGAAAACAACTTTGACAATACGCCAGATAATAATGATATGCCAAAAGACACTTACAGCGATCCAAATGCGGGCCAGCAGTATACGGATCCGAATGCAGGCCAGACTAATACAGAGGCGGGCGCAGGCCAGTCCTATACAGACCCGAATGCAGGCCAGTCTTATACAGATGCCAATGCAGGCCAGCAGTACTATGGCAATGCGAATCAGAATCAGCAGTATAACTACCAGCAGTACCAGAATGGAACCGGCCAGCAGGGCGGCTATAACTATCAGGATAATTACAATTATAATGTGGGAAATAATACCGGATATAACAGAACCTATGACACTGGCATGGATACCAGCCCAATGTCTTTGGGAGACTGGGTACTTACCATACTTGCCCTGTGCATACCATGCGCAGGCATCGTGCTATATTTTGTATGGGCGTTCGGGAAGAACGGCAATGTAAACCGCAGGAACTATTGCCGTGCCTCCTTGATCATTACAGGCGTGGTAGTGGTCATTTACATCATCTTTATGGTGATATTCGGCGTTGCCGCCTTCAGTTCGGTGGGTTACTACTAAATAAACGAATCCCCTCGGTTCATTTGAACAGAGGGGATTTTTAACGTTCTTATTGATTATTCTGAAAATTCTTTGAATAGTGGATCTGATTGTCATTCGTGATAAATACGGCATCCACATTGTCCAGCTGATTGATCAGCTTCATGCCTCGATCGTAGCCGAGAAGAAAGCAGGTAGTGCTCAGAGCGTCGGCAGTCAGCGACGAGTCCGTCAGGATGGTCACGCTGTATAAGTTGTTCTCGCAAGGATATCCGGTATTGGGATCCAGGATATGGTGGTAGATCTTGCCGTCCGCTTTAAAGTAGCGCTGGTATATGCCGGAAGTTACCACGGATTTGTCCGAGATCTTGACGGAGGTTATAGGCTCTCCGGTCTCATCAAAGGGCTTCTGGATACCGATATTATAATCGGAGCCGTCCAGCTTGCTGCCCATGGCCAGCACATTTCCTCCCAGATTGATCATGGCGTGCCTGACGCCTTCCTCTTCCAGGTAATCTTTGATCCGGTCCGCAATATATCCTTTGGCGATCGCTCCCAGATCAATGCCCGCCTGCGGGTCGGCGAGCTTAACCGTATTATCCCGGATGATGATGTTTTCATAATTCACATGGCTTACCGCCTCTGCGATGGCTTCCGGGGAAGGGACAGAAGGAGTCTCGGCCTTGAAGTCCCAGAGGCTGGATACCGGGGCGATGGTGATATCGAAAGCGCCGTCCGACATCTCGCTGTAATAGATGCCCTTCTTAATCAGCTTGATGGTCTCCTTCGACACTTCTACGGGATTCCCGCCGGCAGAATTGATCCGGGAGATCTCGCTGTCTTCAATCTTGTTGGAGAACATGGAATCATACTTCTTGCAAAGCTTCTCGCAGCCTTTCAGAACGTCTTCATCTACGGAATCAAAGATCTGGACGCTGATGACGGTGTCAAACAGCGTGTCCGTATAGGTCTGGCTCCTTTCTCTGGGAAGCCCGGAGCATCCGGATAAGAGAAGAATGGATGCCGAAAGCAATGCGGTTAATCTTTTATATTTCATAAAGCACCTCTTATTCTATATAATTTCAGTCTCTGTTATTATAACATGAAAAACAGGATATGCAATCGAACATGTGGTTGAAGCAAAAGATTTGTTGTGTTAGAATAGAGCGTATAGAAATGAAGAAGGTAGGAGAGTATGAAGATTCATTTAAAGAAAAAAGACTGGATTCTGATCATTATCATCATATGTGTCGCGGGACTGGCATTCCTGGCCCATGAATTTATCGGAGGCAAGGGCGCAAGCCAGGTGACGATCAAGGTAAATGGCGAGATAGAAGGGACTTACAGCCTGTCAGAAGACAGGGAGATTAAGATTAATGACGGCAGCAACGTCCTCCAGATAAAGAACGGCAAGGCCAAGATGATCGAGGCCGACTGCCCGGATAAGCTGTGCATGCATCAGAAAGCGGTATCTAAGAACCATGAGAGCATCATCTGCCTGCCCAACAAGGTGGTTGTCGAGGTGGAAAGCAGCGAGAACAGCAAGTATGATGCGGTGACGAACTAAGGAGGAAGCACAGGTGAGAAGCAAAGTGGCATATTTCGGCGTGTTTACGGCGCTGGCGCTGATCTTCAGTTATGTGGAGACTTTGATCCCTTTTAATTTTGGGATACCCGGCGTAAAGCTGGGGCTGGCAAATCTGATCATCGTGATTGCCCTTTACAAGATGAGCTTAAGGGAGGCCTATCTGCTGTCGGTAGTCAGGGTCCTGCTTGCGGGATTTATATTTGGCAATTATTTTAGCATCATCTACAGCCTTGCTGGAGGGATCCTGAGCCTGACGGTTATGGCCTTCATGAAGAAGAAAGGCGGATTCAGCATTATGGGAGTCAGCATAGCGGGCGGGGTCTTCCATAATATCGGGCAGCTGGCGGTGGCCATGCTGGTGGTGGAGACGTTCAGCGTCATCTATTATGTCCCGGTGCTTTTGATCGCAGGGATGCTTACCGGGCTCCTCATTGGGATCGTGTCGAACGAGATGCTGAAAAGGCTTGTGAATATACAATTATAGGAGGAGTTATGATATCTTATCTTAAGGGGACGCTGGAAGCGCTGGAAGAGGATAAAGTAGTGATCGATGTAGGGGGAATCGGCTATGGGGTGTTCATGTCCGGACAGGCTATGGGCCTTCTGCCATCAATTGGCAAGGAGGTAAAGATCCATACCTATCTGAATGTAAAGGAAGATGCCATGCAGCTGTATGGATTTCTGACGAAGGATGACCTGGAAGTCTTCAAACTGCTGATCGGAGTCAACGGGATCGGCCCCAAGGGAGGGCTGGGCGTGCTGTCGGCACTAAGCCCGGATGAACTAAGATTTGCGGTAATGTCAAGCGATGTCAAGGCAATCTGCCAGGCGCCAGGCATAGGGAAGAAGACGGCAGAAAAATTGATATTGGAACTCAGAGACAAACTGCGCCTGGAGGATGCATTGGAGCATCTGGCTTCCGAAAATGAGGTGCAGGGCGCGGCTGCTTACCAGGGAGAAGTACAAAGCGATGCCGTCCAGGCTCTGGTAGCGCTGGGATACGGAAGCACGGAGGCCCTCAAGGCTGTAAGGCAGGTGGACATAACGGAGAATATGGAAGTAGAAGAAGTGTTAAAGCAGGCGTTGAAGCTGATGATGTTTTAATGCGGGGTGGGATAGATGAGCAGACGAATTATTACAACAGAGAACCTGGAAGAGGACATCAAAATTGAGAATCATCTGCGGCCGCAGATGCTGGAAGATTATATCGGCCAGGAGAAGGCAAAAGAGACGCTTAAGATCTATATTGAGGCGGCCAAGGCAAGAGGCGAGGCCTTGGACCATGTGTTGTTCTACGGGCCTCCGGGGCTGGGAAAGACGACGCTTGCTGGGATCATTGCCAATGAGATGAATGTGAATATCAAGATTACTTCAGGTCCTGCAATCGAGAAGCCGGGAGAGATGGCGGCGATTCTCAATAACCTGCAGGAGGGAGACGTCCTGTTCGTGGACGAGATCCACCGCTTGAACCGTCAAGTGGAAGAAGTGCTGTATCCGGCGATGGAGGACTATGCGATCGATATCATGATCGGCAAAGGGGCCAGCGCGCGCTCTATACGGCTGGATCTGCCGAAGTTTACCCTGGTGGGCGCAACGACCAGGGCAGGGATGCTGACGGCGCCTCTTCGGGACCGTTTCGGCGTCGTCAACCGGATGGAGTTCTACACGGTAGAGGAATTAAAGACCATCATCCTGCGCTCAGCCAGGGTGCTGGAGGTAGGCATCGATGAGCGTGGAGCTTACGCGCTTGCAAGAAGGTCCAGAGGCACGCCAAGGCTTGCCAACCGTCTTCTTAAGAGGGTGCGGGACTTTGCCCAGGTAAAATATGACGGATATATCACAGAAGAGGTGGCGAATTACGCCCTGGATCTTCTGGATGTGGATAAGGAGGGGCTGGATCAGACGGACAGGGGCCTGCTTCTGATCATGATCGAAAAGTTCCAGGGAGGCCCGGTTGGACTTGATACGCTGGCTGCGGCAATCGGCGAGGATGCGGGGACGATCGAGGATGTATATGAGCCCTATCTTTTGAAGAACGGATTCATCCAGCGGACGCCGAGAGGCCGCGTGGTGACAGACAGCGCGTACCGTCATCTTGGAATTTCACATGAAAATGAAGAAAAGTAGTTGGTTTTTACATCAGTTTAGTTTATAATAGTTTACAGATATTATGAAATTTCGAGGAGGCTTCTAATGGCATCATCAAAAAACTATACAGAAGTATTAATAGGGGGAAAGGTGTTCACCCTCAGCGGCTTCGAAAGCGAAGACTACCTGCAGAAAGTATCCACTTATCTGAATCATAAGATTGAAGAGTGCAGCAACAGCGAAGGATACAGGAAGCAGAGCGCGGAGACAAGAAGCATCTTGCTTGCGCTGAATATCGCCGATGATTATTTCAAGGCAAAGAAGCAGGGCGGCACTTTGGAAAGCGATATAGAAGCGAAGGATAAAGAGATGTATGATCTGAAGCATGAATTGATATCTGTTCAGATCAAGCTGGAGAATGCAGAAAAGGCGATGGACAAGTTAAAGGAAGAGAACAAGGATCTTCAGATGAAGATTGTCCAGCTGGAAACAGAGATAAAGAATAATCGTAAGAAATAGGCTGTCTGTGGACAGCCTTTTTTAAAGGAAAGAATGATATGAACAGACACGTTGAAATATTGGCGCCAGCCGGCTCTTATGAAAGCCTCAGGGCCGCGGTGTGCGCCGGAGCTGATGCAGTCTATATCGGCGGCATGCAGTTTGGGGCGAGAGCCTATGCCAAGAATCTGACACAGGAAGAACTGGAAGAAGCCATTGACTATGTGCACATCCATGGAAGGAAAGTCTATCTGACGGTCAATACCCTGCTAAAGGACAAGGAGATCGACCAACTCTATGAATACCTGAAGCCCTACTATGAAAGAGGGCTAGACGGCGTCATCGTCCAGGATGTAGGAGCGGCATCCTATATCCGGGAGTACTTCCCAGGCCTTGCGGTCCATGCAAGCACCCAGATGACCATAACAGGAAGAAGAGGCGCTTCTTTTATGAAGAGCCAGGGCATCGTACGCGTGGTGCCGGCCAGGGAACTGTCTCTGGAAGAAATCCATATCATGAAAGAGGAGACAGGGCTTGAAGTAGAATGCTTCGTACACGGGGCGCTTTGCTACTGCTATTCAGGCCAGTGCCTCCTAAGCAGCATGATTGGAGGCAGAAGCGGCAACCGTGGCCAGTGCGCGCAGCCATGCAGGCTTCCTTACAGCGTGGAGGGAGGCAGGCCTTGCGATCTGATGAGCTTGAAGGATCTATGTACCATTGATCTGCTTCCAGAACTGATGGAGGCGGGGATCGACTCCTTCAAGATTGAAGGGCGGATGAAGCAGCCAGATTATGTGTATACGGTAACAAGCTTATACCGAAAGTACGCAGACCTGTACTGCCGGAAAGGCAGAGCAGGATACCAGGTATTAACAGAGGATAGAGAAAGACTGCTTGGCGCGTATCAGAGAAGGGGTTACAGCGAAGGATACTACCGGCAGCATAATGGGAAGGAAATGATATCTTTCAGACGCCCGCCGGGCCGGGAAGAAGAGATAGAAACATGTCCGGATTATAAAATACAAGAAAAAATTAATGGGAAATTAATACTTTCTTTGGGCCAGAGTGCTAGACTAATACTGGAATACAAGACATACCGCATAGAGTGTGAAGGCCCTAAGCCGGAGCCTGCCATGCGCCAGCCGCTTCAAGCATCCAGAGTGGAACAGCAGATGAGAAAGACCGGGAATACGCAGTTTGCGTTTGAGCGGATGGAAGTGTGCATGGACGCAGACTTGTTCCTGCCGATGCAGGCGCTCAACGAGCTGCGAAGAGACGGACTTGCGGCCTTGTCAGATCGCGTGCTGTCGGATTACCGCAGAAAGGCAAAGAAGACGCAAGAAGTGAAGGAAGAGGCAGCGTCGTCCGGAGAAAGAACGGCTTGCGGGGACGCCAGCCCAGGAAAGGTATCAAAAGACCCGCGGCTCGCTCTCTTAGTCCGCTCCTTAAGCCAGCTTAAGGAGGCAGTGGAATGCAAGGATGCAGAATGCATCTATATAGATCTGCCGCCGCAGGAGATAAAAGAGGCGGGGAGGATGATCTGGTCGGATCATTCCGTGAAAAAGCATTATTTTGCCATGCCTTATATATTCCGGGAAGATGCGGCTCTTAGGCTTGAAAAGGCCTATGAGATGATCCGGTCATCCTTTGACGGCGTACTGATTCGGAACTGGGAGAGCCTCCAATGGCTTTTTGAGCATGCATATGATAAGGAGATACGGGGAGATTATAATCTTTATGCCTGCAATCGTTTTGCCAAGAAGTTTATGAAGGATGGCGGCATCAGCCAGTTTACTGCGCCGGTAGAGTTAAACGCCAGGGAACTGAAGGAACTGGATATTCGGGGACAGTCCTTGATCGCCTATGGATATCAGCCTGTCATGATTACGGCCGGCTGTATTGGAAAGACCATGGATCAATGCGATGCGAAAGAAGGCTGGCTAAAGATCCAGGATCGATATAAAAAGAAGTTTGCAGTTAAAAAATGCTGTGCATACTGTTATAATGTAATCTATAATTCCTCGCCGCTTTATCTGGCGGATAAGGCGGAAGAAATCCTTAGCCTTGGGCCGGGAGAGGTCCGTCTTGATTTCTCTATGGAAGGCCGGGATCAGATGCGCAGAATCATTCTGGACTATGTCAGGGGAATCATCCGGCGGGAAGAGGTACAGGCGCCGGATATGGAATATACCCGGGGACATTTCAAAAGGGGAGTAAAGTAGGTGAAGAATTGGTTAATATAATTGTTGAACTATCCAAATATCTGATCATTATATTGATGACGATGTATACGTACCTTTGCTTCAGTATCTTTGGCTACTATGATCCGGATAAGAAGAAGCGGATGCTTAGGAGGCAGAACGTGCTGATGTTCACGATACATATCATCGCATTTCTGGTGATGTATCTGGAGAAGCAGGATATCAAGCTGCTTGCCTTTTATCTGATGCAAGTGGTACTTTTTGGGACTACCATTTTGCTGTATACGTTTATTTATCCAAAGGTATCCAGATTGGTCGTAAATAATATGTGCATGCTCCTTTGTATTGGCATGATCATGCTGACCAGGCTGAACTATGAAAAGGCGGTCAAGCAGTATGTCATAGCGGCAGGAGCCATCGTAGTCAGTTTCGTGGTTCCGGTCATCATCCGCAAGTTTAAGAAACTGTCGGAATGGAGGAACCTGTATGCCATTGCAGGGATTGTATCGCTTGCGATCGTGGCCGTGGTAGGCCAGGTGTCCTATGGCGCGAAACTTGGGTTTACGGTAGGCGGCATCAGCATCCAGCCTTCGGAGTTGGTGAAGATCATCTTCGTATTTTTTGTAGCGGCAAGTTTCAAGCGGTCGCTGGAATTCCGGAATATTGTGATCACCACGGCTTTGGCGGCATTCCATGTGCTGATTCTGGTGGCATCCAAGGATCTTGGGGCCGCGCTGATCATCTTTGTCGTTTATCTGGCAATGCTCTATGTGGCTACCCGCCAGCCGCTGTATCTCGCGGCCGGACTTGGCGCGGGAAGCGTAGCGTCGGTGGCGGCCTATTATCTTTTTGGACATGTCCGGACGCGTGTCATCGTGTGGAAAGATCCATTTGCGTCCTATGACAATGGGGGATACCAGGTTGCCCAATCCTTATTTGCCATTGGCACAGGAGGCTGGTTTGGAATGGGACTTTTCCAGGGCGAGCCGGATACCATCCCTGTAGCGGATGAAGACTTTATTTTCTCAGCCATATCGGAAGAACTGGGATTGATATTCGCGCTGTGCATGATACTGGTCTGCGTCAGCTGCTATGTCATGTTCCTGAATATTGCCATGCAGCTTCACAACATGTTTTATAAAATGGTGGCGTTGGGACTTGGAACCTGCTATATATTCCAGGTATTCCTAACCATAGGCGGCGTGACCAAGTTCATCCCTTCCACGGGAGTAACGCTTCCGCTGGTCAGCTACGGAGGAAGTTCCCTGCTTAGTACGCTGATCATGTTTGCGATTATTCAAGGATTGTATATATTAAGGGAAGACGAGGAAGAAGATATTGAAAGAAAGAAAAAGGAAAGGCTACGAGCAAAGAGAAGCGGACAAGAGAATAAAAAGAGACCAAGAAAGACGGGAGATGTCCCGGAAAGAGCGCAAAGAAGCCAGCCGAAAGGACAAGCAAAAGGCCAAGGCAAAGCGCGCAAGGAACAAAGAATTCGCTAGGGTAACCTACATCTTCGTCGCCTTATTCCTGGTACTTATGGGCTATATCACCTATTTCCAGGTGGCAAGAAGCCGGGACATCATCCGAAGCCCTTATAATGCAAGACAGGATTCTTATGCTGACCGGGTAGTAAGGGGAAAGATCCTGGATAAGGACGGCAACGTGCTGGCTCAGACGAACGTATCAGAAGACGGCACGGAGACGAGGGAGTATCCTTACGGAAATATGTTTGCCCATGTAGTAGGATACAGCGTGCAGGGCAAATCAGGCCTGGAATCTGTGGAGAACTTTGAACTTCTGACTTCCAATGCGTTTTTCCTGGAAAAGATAAAGAATGAATTCCAGGATAAGAAAAATATAGGCGACAGCGTGGTGACGACCTTAAATCTCAAACTTCAGGAGGCGGCCTATGATGCCCTTGGAAATTATAAGGGAGCCGTGGTCGTGATGGAGCCGAGCACGGGAAAGATCCTGGCTATGGTATCCAAGCCAGACTTTGACCCAAATGCGGTTGCCGAGAATTGGGATTTCCTGAATACCGACCAGGACAGCGCGTTACTGAACCGCGCGACCCAGGGCCAGTATGCGCCGGGGTCTACATTCAAAGTGGTTACGGCTCTTGAGTATATGAGAGAGAATCCGGATTACGAGAATTATGGCTACAACTGTACCGGGGCCATCGAGCAGGATGGGGTGACCATCCACTGCTATAACGGGCATGTACATGGCCAGGTAGGCTTCCAGGACAGTCTGGCCTACTCCTGCAATACCTCTTTTTCCAACATCGGCCTGTCATTAGACATCAAGAATTTTAGAGGAACATCCAAAGAGCTGCTGTTTAATTCCAAGCTTCCTTCCGTGCTGCCTTACAGCAAGAGTTCCTTCTCGCTGGAGCCGGGGGCAGGGAGCGCGGATAAGATGATGACCGCCATGGGGCAGGGAAAGACCCAGGTAAGCCCGTATCATATGGCGCTCATCACTTCTGCTATCGCCAATGGTGGCACCTTGATGAAGCCATATCTGGTGGATTCTGTCACCAATTACACCGGCGCGGTCATCGACAAGAATAAGCCGGAAAAGTATAAAAGCCTGATGACTTCCGAGGAAGCGGCCAAGTTAAAGCAGTACATGTCAGCCGTAGTGGACTATGGAACCGCGTCCGTCTTGAGCGGGCAGAGCTATACGGCCGCCGGAAAGACGGGAACCGCAGAATACAGTTCAGATAAGGAAAAGGATCACTCCTGGTTTATTGGAATGACCAACGTGGACAATCCGGAACTGGCCATCAGCGTGATCATCGAGTCCTCCGACGGGTCTGCCAAGGCGGTCAATGTGGCGAAACAGGTTTTTGATGCCTATTACTATTAGAAAAGAGGAAAATGCGAATGAGGTACTATAAGCATCTCTACCTGATGGAAGGACTGGAGAAGAAGAAAGGCCGAATCATCCGGAAACTGGAAGAGAATAAGTTCCAGGCGAATATCCATATCATTACGCTGTCCCAGAACGAGAAGAACCACTTGGAGATCTATAATTCCGTGCTGCTTCTGCAGCCGGATTATCCCCATGAGGACTTCTTTGTGGTGGGAATTGCAAAAGGATATGAAGATGCGGTAGAATTGGTAGAACAAATTGTCCAGGAAGTGTATAATGAGACAAAAGGAGCTGACATCCGCTCTTATATATTAAAAAAAGAACAGGAAGAGTAAGATGCTACATATTCTATTGCTAATCTTGAAAATCATAGGGATCATAATAGCAGCAATACTGGGGATACTGGTATTGTTAGTTTGCGTTGTTCTTTTCGTGCCGATCCGGTATGAGGCAAGGGCGGAGTTTGACGGCACGCTTAAGGGAGTAAAGGCCAGGGTGAAAGTGACATGGCTTGCGCGCCTTTTTAAGGCAATAGCCGGGTATGAAGGCCAGGAACTGTCATGGAGCGTCCGGATAGCGTGGAAGACGATGAAGAGCGGACAGGATGATAAGAAGACAATCGAAAAAGAGGTGGGAGAATATGACGAAGAACTGGAAAAAGAGTGGAAAGCACTGGAAGAAGAGGTGGAAGAGCTTCCGAAGGAGCGTAAAGGCCATCCGAAGGAAGATGAGGAAGAACCCGGATTACCTGAAAGAACTGAAACGCAGCTGCAAAAAACTGAAGAAGATATGGAAAAGGCAGAAGCCGGGGCTGTCCAGGAAACTAAGGAACGCGACAGCAAAGGTACGAAAGGTAAAGAGGGCATAGGACGGAAGGCAAAAGGGCTATGGGAAAAGGCAAAGGCTCTGTATCAGAAGATAAAATGTACATTCCTTGCGTTCTGTGATAAAATAAAATTATTGCTGGAGAAAAAGGAAAGACTGGCAGAGTTTATTACTGACGAAGTCCATAGGAAGGCATTCTTTAAGGCTAAGGACGAGGCATTCAAGCTGCTTCGCCGCCTGAAGCCTAAGAAGCTTGCGGCAGATCTCCATTATGGATTTGAAGATCCCTGTACGACCGGGCAGATACTGGCGGGGCTTAGCATGCTGTATCCATTCTGGGGCGAGCATGTAAGCATCACCCCGGATTTTGAGCAGAAGGTCCTGGAGGGCAGCCTGTACATCAAGGGCAGGATCCGCATCATCCATTTTGTCAGGCTTATGTGGAACCTGGCATGGTGCAAAGAAGTGCGTATGACATACCGTCATGTGAAAGAGTTTGAATTATAAGCGGGTAGGAGGAGCAAAAATATGGCAGAGAATAACAATTTTAAAGGAACGGTGGAGGCCCTGTTTCATGGGATGGACGGAGTTGTCTCATCTAAGACGGTGGTAGGAGATGCAATTCATATAGGAGATACGATCATTCTCCCTCTGGTGGATGTCTCATTTGCGGTAGGGGCTGGCGCGTTCAACGGAGACAAAAAGGAAAAAGGAGCCGGAGGCATCGGAGGCAAGATGACGCCAAGCGCCGTGCTTGTAATTCAGAATGGGCATACCAGGCTTGTGAATATCAAGAATCAGGATACGATGACCAAGATCCTTGATATGATACCGGATGTGGTAGACAAGTTCAGTTCTTCTAAGGAAGGCAAGATGACGGAAGATGACGTAAAAGATATCCTTGATGAGGCTGATTCTTCCAAAGAATAGTCATGGATTTCCCCCTATGCGCATAGAATATTATAAAACAAGGGCAGGGGTGGCAATAATTATGAAGCGGGTAGTAGGATTCGCCCTGTTCTGGGTGGCGGTTGGCATCATTCTGGCAATGATACTGCCGAACACGTTTGTGGAAGTGCTGTGCATCGCTTTATGCATACTGGCTGGATATAACTTGTTTTGCTGCTAGTATAAGAAAATGAGAAATAGTACTTGCAATTTGATTGCTCTTCTGGTAAAATAACTATTGTTGCGAGTTCGGAATAGAACTTATTATGAGCGTTAGGAGGTGCAGTCATGGCTAAATGTGCTATTTGCGAAAAGGGTGCTCACTTTGGAAACAACGTAAGCCACTCTCATAGAAAATCACCAAAGATGTGGAAATCAAATGTAAAATCAGTTCGCGTGAAAACAGAGGGCGGAGCTACAAAGAAGATGTATGTTTGTACTTCTTGTTTAAAATCAGGCAGAGTTGAGCGTGCGTAAGGAAAATTAAAACTCAGATTTCACTATGGAATCTGGGTTTTTTGTTGTCCTCACAAGGGCTTTTTTGTTGTAATATAGAGGAAAACAGAGTATAATACTCTTATTATTATGTATTGATATTGTGGAAATAAGGATACAAGAATTGGAGGTTTTTAGATATGAAGGGATGTATGAGTACAGATCTTGGCATTATTACGATTGATCCTGAAGTGATTGCAAAATATGCAGGAACCGTAGCCGTTGAATGCTTTGGCATCGTAGGCATGGCTGCAGTGAATATGAAGGATGGATTTGTCCATCTGTTAAAGAGAGAAAGCCTGACAAGAGGAATCCAGGTAGGAATATCCGACGATAATCATATTAGCATTAACTTCCATATTATTGTTGCATATGGCGTAAGCATCTCGGCAGTTACTGAGAATCTGATCAGTAACGTAAAATATAAGGTAGAAGAATTTTCCGGTATGCCGGTAGATAAGATCAATATCTACATTGAAGGCGTCAGAGTCATCGATTAGTTAAGGAGGAGCATTAAAAGTGGCTACAAAAACTATAAATGTGGATATGCTTGCTAAGATGTTTCTGGCAGGCGCGCAGAATATCGAAGCACAGAAGGAATTTATCAATGAATTAAATGTATTCCCCGTACCAGACGGGGATACGGGAACCAATATGTCCCTTACGATCATGGCGGCGGCGAAAGAAGTGATGGCGCTTGAGAAGCCAGATATGAAGGATTTGGCGAAGGCCATATCATCAGGCTCCCTGCGCGGGGCAAGAGGGAATTCGGGCGTAATCCTGTCCCAGCTGCTCAGAGGATTCACCAAGTCGATCCGTGAAGAGAAAGAGATAGACGTGCTGTCATTAGCAGCTGCCTGCGCCAGGGCAAGAGATACGGCGTATAAGGCAGTCATGAAGCCAAAGGAGGGAACCATCCTTACCGTTGCCAGCGGAATTGCTGAAAAAGCGGCGGAGATGGCAGGAGAGACGGAAGACCTGGAAGAGTTCATCCCTGCAGTCATCGAGCATGCCGCGGCAGTGCTTGAGAAGACGCCGGATATGCTTCCGGTACTGAAGGAAGCCGGCGTAGTGGATTCCGGCGGCCAGGGTCTTCTTGAAGTAATCAAAGGCGCTTACGATGCCTTCCAGGGCAAGGAAATCGACTACAGCGCGATAGCGCCCAAGAATGCGTCAGCATCAGCGGGAGCAGTTAAGATCAGCGCGCAGGAGCCGGTGGATATCAAGTTCGGCTACTGTACAGAATTCATTATTCTGACAGAGAAGGAATTTACGGAAGACAATGAGCAGGAGTTCAAGGCATACTTAAGTTCCATCGGTGATTCCATCGTCTGTGTAGCGGATGATGACGTGGTAAAAGTGCACGTGCACACCAATGATCCGGGACTTGCGATCCAGAAGGCCCTGACATTCGGCCAGCTGTCCCGCATGAAGATAGACAATATGCGGGAAGAGCATCAGGAAAAATTGATTAAGGACGCAGAAAAACTGGCAGCGCAGGACGCGGCAAAGGAAATGCCGAAGAAGCCTGAAGAGCCAAGAAAAGCGATGGGATTCATCACGGTCTCCATCGGAGAAGGGTTGAATGAGATATTCAAGGAATTAGGCGCAGACTATATTATCGAGGGCGGACAGACTATGAATCCGAGTACCGAGGATATGCTTAATGCCATTGATCAGGTGAATGCCGACAGTATTTTCATCCTGCCTAACAACAAGAATATCGTGCTTGCTGCGAATCAGGCAAAGGCGCTCGTGAAGGACAAGGAGATTATCGTCATTCCAACCAAGACGGTTCCGCAGGGAATTACTGCGATTATTAATTTTGTTCCGGATGCGGATGCAAAGACGAATGAAGAGACGATGCTGGAAGAGATCAAGAATGTCAAATCCGGGCAGGTGACTTATGCTGTCAGGGATACGAAGATTGACGACAAGGAGATCCATGAGGGAGACATCATGGGCATCGGCGACAGCGGCATTCTGGCAGTGGGCAAGGGAATCGAAGAGACGACGAAGGAGATGCTGTCCCAGCTGGTAGACGAGGATTCAGAACTCATCAGCCTTTACTACGGAGAAGAAGTAAGAGAAGAAGACGCGCAGCGATTTACCGAAGAAGTGGAGAGCCTGTATCCTGACGTAGACGTAGATGCACATTTTGGAGGCCAGCCGATCTACTATTATGTGCTGGCGGTTGAATAAACGGATTATTTTCAGGCAGAATATAAGATAGGGCCAGACCTCTTAAGGCCATAGGGTATTGTCCCTTTGGAACCGGGGGCTGGCTTCTTTTTATGATGGAGCGGATATGATTGAAAACACAAGCATAAAAGAATTAAAGGGAATAGGCGAAAAGACCCAGAAACTATTTGAAAAGGTAGGAGTCTCTACGGTAGGAGACTTAATCAGGTATTATCCCAGAAGCTATGATGTCTATGAAGATCCTGTGCCGATCAGCGAAGTGGAGGAAGGAAAGGTCCAGACGGTGGCCGGAGCTATCTTCGGAAGGGTCCAGGTATCGGGAAACCGTAATATGCAGGTGACGACCATCCATGTCAAAGATCTGACCGGTACCATCAAGGCAGTCTGGTTCCGGATGCCTTTTCTGCGGAACACGCTCGCGGGGGGCGGAAAGATCATACTTAGAGGCAGGGTTACAAACCGCAAGGGCGGCCTTGCGATGGAGCACCCGGAAATCTTCTATCCGGCCGGGAAGTATGAGGAGAAGATTCACACGCTGCAGCCGGTCTATGGGCTGACGGCAGGCCTGTCCAATAATATAGTGGCCAAGGCTATGCATCAGGCGCTGTCCCAGCTGGACCTGACCCGTGAAACACTTCCGGACGAGCTTCGTCTCAAGTATGGGCTTGCCGAATATAACTATGCCATCCGGGGCATTCATTTCCCGGAGGACAAGGAAGTGTTCTATCATGCCAGGGAGCGGCTTGTATTCGAGGAATTCTTAGAGTTCATCCTGTCTATCCGAAAGATGAAGGATAAGAATGAAAGGATCGTGAATGAATACATCGTCCAGAGGAAGCCGGAAGTGGATGAATTGATTGGAAGGCTGCCATATGAACTTACGAAAGCCCAGAAGAAAGTATGGGATGAGATTGCCCATGACATGGCATCGGATACCGCTATGTCAAGGCTGGTGCAGGGAGATGTAGGTTCCGGGAAGACGATCGTGGCGGTGCTGGCTCTTATCAGCGTTGCGCTAAATGGATATCAGGGAGCCATGATGGCGCCGACGGAAGTGCTGGCACGGCAGCACTATGATTCGATTACCCGGCTGCTGGAAGAATACGGGATAAAGATCAAAGTAGAACTTCTCACCGGATCCATGTCGGCAAAAGAAAAGAGGCGAGCCTATGACCGGATCGAATGCGGATATGCCAGGATCATTATCGGCACCCACGCGCTGATCCAGGATCGGGTCTATTATGATTGCCTTGCGCTGGTAGTCACGGATGAACAGCATCGGTTCGGAGTCAAGCAAAGGGAGGCATTTGCAAGGAAAGGCGGAATGCCCCATGTGCTAGTCATGAGCGCGACGCCGATCCCCAGGACGCTGGCAATCATCCTGTATGGCGACCTCGACATCTCCGTGATCGACGAGCTTCCGGCGAACCGTCTGCCAATCAAGAATTGCGTGGTAGATACCAGTTACAGGAATACGGCTTATACATTTATGAAAAAGCAGGTTCGTGAAGGCAGGCAATGCTATGTAATCTGTCCGATGGTGGAAGAAAGCGAGCAGCTGGAAGTGGAGAATGTGCTGGACTATGCGGCCATGCTGCAGGAAGAGATGGGAGAAGGCATTGTGGTATCCTGCCTCCATGGGAGGATGCGCCAGGCCGAGAAGGATGATATTATGGAACGGTTCGGACGCTGCGAGATACAGATCCTGGTATCCACCACGGTGATCGAGGTAGGAATCGATGTGCCCAATGCTACGGTCATGATGATCGAGAATGCCGAGCGGTTCGGACTGGCCCAGCTTCATCAGCTAAGAGGCCGGGTGGGAAGAGGAAAGCACCAGTCCTACTGTATCTTCATGAGCAGCTCCAAGGCGAAAGAAACCCGGGAAAGGCTGAACATCCTGAATGAATCCAATGACGGCTTCAAGATTGCCAGCGAAGACTTGAGGCTTCGAGGCCCGGGCGATCTATTCGGTATCCGCCAGAGCGGCATGATGGACTTTAAGCTGGGCGACATATTCCAGGATGCAAAGGTGCTAAAGATGGCAAATGAGGCCGCGGACCTCCTTTTAAACGCTGAAAACGACTGGTTGAAAAATCTTCCAAAACATGAAGGAACTTCTAGTGTAATTATCTGATTCCTCCATATACTATGGTTGTAACAACAAAGTAAAAAGTTACAAAGTTACAAGAAGGAGGAGTATGACAATGGCAAGTCGTTCATCAAACAGAGCAGCCGTACCTGAAGCAAAGGGTGCATTGGACAAATTCAAATATGAGGTTGCAAACGAATTAGGAGTACCGTTAACAGACGGATACAACGGAGACCTGACATCTAGACAGAATGGTTCTGTCGGCGGATATATGGTTAAGAAAATGATCGAACAGCAAGAGAAGCAGATGGCTGGCAAATAAGCAGGATCATAGTTTAGCAACAACTGATTAGAAAAAGCACCAGACAGGATGAAATAAGACCTGTCGGGTGCTTTTTTCTATATGCGCTCATCTATGCGCTTTTTTTATTCTTGTAGGCGCCGATAATATAGAAAGCGAGAAAAACATAAGGAATCAGGCTGAATATCTGGATGGCAGCCGGATTGGCGGAGGTATGGGTAGCATCCACCGCGATGCCGGCAGTAAAGTTCAAAACATTGTTTAAAATCATGAATCCGATTTCAAAGCCTAAAATGCCCTTGCCCCATTTCATGCACAGGTTCGCATGGGCGGCATCCCCGCAATACTTTTTCGCGATATACCCAGCCTTTCTGTAAAGCCAGCCGATGGCAATGAATATCACGGAAAAAAATAACAGAAGGCCAATATTGCCCAGTGGTATGGCATCCTTGGTACCGCGGTTCATCAGCCATCCAAGCAGGAGGCTTAGGATGCTCCATCCGGCAAAGAGATAGTAAAGCCCTCCCATGATACGGTAGAACCATCCGGCAGCAAATAGGAATGCGCGTCCTCCGGGAACGGTGAAGCCGGCGATGGCATAGATCAGGTCATTGCAGAAGTCCCTGGGCTTCTTGCCAATCATCATATGAAGGGGCTCGTTTCTCTGCTCGCCTTCCATAGCCATGCCTATGATGTCTTTGCGGATTAATTCCACATCGTACTCATCCAGCGGGAAAGAGTGGATGTAATGGAACATCTTATCCACAGTCCGTCTGTTTACAGGAGTAAGTCCCGATTCCATAGAGTAGTTTTCTACCTTCAAAGTTTCCAGGCTGACAGTATTCTCCATCATAGTTCATTCCTCCAATCCAAATATGGCATTCATTGACCGTACGACTTGCTTCCAATGCTGCTTGAACTCTTCCAAATATTGCGCGCCGCATTCCGTTATCGTATAGTATTTGCGGCTGGGACCAAGAGGGGAAGGACGGAATTCAGAAGAGATGATCCCTTTCTTTTCCAGACGGACCAGGAGCGGATAGATGGTGCCTTCCTTGACGTCCTCGAATCCGTAGTCCTGCAGATTGGCTACGATCTCATAGCCGTAAGTCGTCTGGTCTGACAAGATTTTCAGAATGCAGCCCTCCAGTGTCCCGCGCATTAATTGAGACTTATCATACATATTCCCACCTACCTTGTACCGCATAATAGTATCTAACTATATTGTACCACATAGTAGTCGGATGTCAACCATAAGAAAGGCGAATTACTTTTTCGACTATTGGCATATTTTTAGAGGCTGCCCATTACAATGGTAATAATAGACTGATACCTACGAGGAGTTGTCGCATGAAACAGATTCTGGCAGCAATTTTAAGCGCCTTGCTCTTTGTACAGCCCGTATTTGCAATGCCGGTCAGGGAACCGGTCTTGTATGCGGATGTACAGGGAGAAGCAGAAGATAATGATGATACGCAAAAGAACGCCAATACGCAGGAACCCGCCGAAGGGCAGGATGCCGCCGATACCCAAGGCACAGCCGAGGGGCAGGATGCCGCCGATACCCAAGATTCTGCCGAGGGGCAGGATGCCGCCGGCGCAGGAAATGAGGCCGGACCTCAGGTCAGCGCTCCATCCGCAATTCTGATGGAAGCGTCCACCGGCCAGATCATATATGAAAAGGATGCAGATGAACAGAGGCCACCGGCCAGCGTGACCAAGATCATGACGCTGCTTCTGATCTTTGACGCTCTGGATTCCGGAAAGATCAGCCTGGAAGATGAAGTCTCCACATCCGAATATGCCGCCTCCATGGGAGGCTCCCAGGTGTTCCTGGAACCGGGCGAGACGCAGACGGTAGACACGATGATCAAATGCATCGCAGTTGCCAGCGCCAATGATGCCTGCGTGGCAATGGCCGAGTACATCTGCGGCAATGAAGAAGAATTCGTAAAGCAGATGAATCAGAGGGCAAAAGGCCTGGGAATGGAAAATACGCATTTCATAAACTGCAATGGGCTGGATACGGATGGGCATCTGACCACTGCCCATGATATCGCGCTGATGTCAAGAGAATTGATCACTACATATCCGCAGATCCACGACTACTCCATGATATGGATGGAGAACATTACGCATACGACCAAAAAAGGAACCACGGAATTCGGGCTGACCAATACCAACAAGCTGGTGAGGCAGTACGAATATGCCACGGGCCTGAAAACAGGCTCCACGGATAAGGCCAAATACTGCGTGTCAGCAACCGCCAAGAAAGACGGGATGGAACTGATCGCAGTGATCATGGCAGCCCCGGATCACAAGCAGCGCTTTACGGACGCTACCACGCTGCTCAATTACGGGTTTGGCAGATGCAATAAGTATGAGGAAGAGAAGGCAAAATCCATTCAGCCTGCCAAAGTATCACGGGGCGTAGCGGCGACGGTAAAGGTTCGGCAGAAGGCGCCCTTTGCCTATATAGATATTACGGGAGCGGACCTTAAGACTATTGAGCGCAAAGTGGCCTTGAACAAGAAGATCAAGGCACCTGTCAAGAAAGGCGACAAAGTGGGAAAAGCAAAATATTTCCTAAGTGGAAAAGAGATTGGCAGTATAGACATCGTGGCTGCTGAATCAGTGGATGAGATCAGTTATAAAAGCGCGATGGGAGACACCGTCAAAAAATTCCTGCTGTAGAAGATAGGGGGCTTTCCCCCTATCTTTGCTGTCTATACAGAAGATTGCAAATTCCAAAGATTAATTATATAATGGTTAAGGCGGACATGCCGTAAGGATGGCGGCCGCTGCAGGAGTTAAAGGAGAAGATAGGTTGAATATTCTAATCATTGCTATTGTAATCATCATCTTGGGAATGATCGTTGAAAATATCCGGGAACTGCATGGATTCAGAACAACGGTATATAATATTGCATCCCCTAAGCTGGCGGGGCTGCAGGAAGAGAAGCGGATCGTATTCTTGAGCGATCTGCATAACTACAGTTATGGAGAGGAGAATGGGAGGCTGTTTCAGGCAATTATCAGAGCCCGGCCGGATCTGATCCTGATTGGCGGGGACATGCTGGTAAGAAAGGACGGAAATTCCTATGAAGACACGCTTCGCTTTCTTTGCCGCCTTCCGTCCATCTGCAAGGTATTCTATGCCAATGGAAACCACGAGCAGAAGTTAAAAGAACGGCCGGAAGCATATAGCCAGTCCTATGAAGACTATCAGAGCCGGCTTTTAAGCGCTGGGATCGTATTTCTTGAAAATGAGTCCGTAAGGATTCCATGGGATGGCGAGAGCATCTGCATTACCGGACTTGAGATCGGGCTTGACGGCTACCGGAAGTTTGGAAGGCGGCCGATGGAAGAAGAAGAGATCGAGTCCAGGGTAGGGACGGCGGATTCTTCCTACCAGATACTGCTGGCCCATAATCCTGCCTATGTGGCGGCATATAGAAAATGGGGAGCAGATCTGATACTTTCTGGACATCTCCACGGCGGAATCGTAAGGATTCCGGGAATCGGCGGCGTGATCGCTCCGGACTTTACCCTGTTTCCCAAATACTCGGGAGACATCTACAGGGAAGAGGATGCTACGGTAGTCGTAAGCAAGGGCTTAGGTGCCCACTCCGTCCCCATCCGTCTGTTAAATCCGGCGGAAATGGTAGTTCTTGTGCTGAATGGGGATTAAAACTTGTGAAAAGCAGGAAAATCCTGTATAATAATACAATTGTGACGATAAAAGATAGAGTGTGAGGGATATCTATGGGAATTCCGGTAAAACTGCAGGTCTTCGAAGGACCGCTGGATCTGCTTCTACATTTGATAGATAAAAATAAGATCGATATCTATGATATTCCGATCGTGGAGATCACGAGCCAGTATATGGACTACATCAAGGCCATGGACAAGGAAGATTTGAACATCATGAGCGAGTTCCTTGTGATGGCTGCGACACTTCTGGATATCAAGTGCAGAATGCTTCTTCCGAAGGAAGTCAATGAGGAGGGAGAAGAAGAGGATCCCAGGCAGGAACTGGTGGAGCAGCTGCTGGAGTACAAGATGTACAAGTATATGTCCTATGAACTGCGGGACAGGCAGGTGGAGGGCGAGCAGGTGATGTATAAGGCGCCTACGATTCCACAGGAAGTGCTGGGCTATGTAGAGCCAGTAGATCTGGATGCCCTGCTGGGGGATCTGACCCTTTCCAAGTTAAACCGCATCTTTAAGGATGTGATGAAGAAACAGGTGGATAAGATCGACCCTGTCCGCAGCAAGTTTGGCAAGATCGAAAAGGAAGAGGTCACATTGCCGGATAAGCTTGATTATGTCACGGAATATGCGAAAAGCCATGGCAGATTCAGTTTCCGGGAACTGCTAAAAAAGCAGAGTTCCAAAACGCAGATCGTGGTAACGTTCCTTGCTATTTTGCAGCTGATGAAGGAAGGCGTGATCATGATCCGGCAGGAACAGCCATTTGACGATATTATGATTCTGTCGAAATGTGAATCTTAAGTGTGGGAAAGGTAGTATGGAAGAAGTGGAAATCAACAAATTAGAAGGCGTGATAGAGGCGATTCTTTTCACCATGGGCGAGTCGGTGGAACTGAATAAGATTGCGGCCGCTATCGAGCATGACGAAGAAACGACCAGAAAGATTATACATAGAATGATGGACAAGTATGATGCAGAAGACAGGGGCGTCAGGATTATCGAGCTTGAAGACGCGTTTCAGATGTGTACGAAGACGCAGATGTACGAGTATCTGATCCGGGTGGCGAAGCAGCCTAAGAAGTACGTGCTGACAGACGTCCTGCTGGAGACGCTGTCCATCATCGCCTATAAGCAGCCGGTTACGAAACTGGAGATCGAGAAGATCCGGGGCGTGAAATCAGACCATGCCGTGAATAAACTGGTGGAGTATAACCTGGTGTGCGAAAGAGGCAGGATGGATGCTCCTGGCAAGCCAATCTTGTTTGGCACGACGGAAGAGTTCCTTCGAAGGTTCAGCATCCAGTCGGTAGAGGATCTTCCAAGCCTGAATCCTGAGCAGATGGAAAGTTTTAAGGAAGAGGCGGAAGAAGAGATCCAGTTAAAATTAGATATCTGATGCGTCTTTAAGAATAGTCTTAACCCGGCCTACATATATTGCAATAACATGGTGATGTATGGTGTGGCAGATGAGAAAGAAACGATTATTAGGAATTCTCCTTGCTTGTATTTTGCTGATCCAGCCCTTTAGCACCCAGGCCAAAGAGCAGGATGCCGCGGACGAGCCGGATAATCTGTACGCCCAGTCAGCAGTATTGATGGATGCTGACAGTGGGCGTGTTTTATTTGGCAAGAATGAGAACGAGGCAAAGCCAATGGCCAGCACGACAAAGATTATGACGTGCATACTGGCTCTGGAGAATATGGAAGAGGGACAGATCGTGGCGGCTTCCGACTATGCGGCCAGCCAGCCCAAAGTCAGGCTGGGAGTCAGGGGAAAGGAAGAGTACTATCTGAAGGATATTCTGTATTCTCTGATGCTGGAATCCCACAATGACAGCGCTGTAGTGGTTGCGGAAGGAATCGCCGGCTCCGTGGAAGCATTTGCAGGACTGATGAACCAGAAGGCCAAGGAGATCGGATGCAAGGATACATATTTTGTGACGCCCAACGGGCTTGACGCTTACGATGATGGAGGAACCCACTCTACAACGGCCAGGGATCTGGCCTCTATTATGCGCTATTGTATCATGGAATCTCCAAAAAAGGAGGAATTCCTTGAGATCACAGGTACAAAGAATTATCATTTTACCAATGTGGCAGGAGACCGTGAATTCTCCTGCAATAACCACAATGCATTCCTGGATATGATGGATGGCGCTCTGACGGGAAAAACAGGATTTACCGGCGATGCGGGCTACTGTTATGTAGGCGCGCTAAGAAAGGACGGCAAGACGTTTATCGTGGCTCTGCTGGCCTGCGGATGGCCCAATAACAAGGGCTATAAGTGGAAGGATACCAAGGCCTTGATGGAATATGGGCTTGCCAATTATGAGTACCGGAATGTGTGGGAGGAACCCGCCCTTTCCAAGATCATAGTTCAGGAAGGAGTATCGGCCGGGAATCCATATAAGCGAGAATCCAAAGTGCAGGCTGTAGTCAAAGGGGGAGAAAAAGAAATTAACGTCCTTTTGAAGACAGATGAAAAGGCAGAGGTCAAAAAGAAGGTAAAAGACCGCCTCAAGGCCCCGGTAAAGAAGGGGCAGAAGGTAGGGGAGATCCAGTATCTTCTGGAAGGAGAAGAGATTGCGTCCTTTGATGTGGTGACGGATGGAAAAGTAGAAAAAAGAAGCGTATTCTGGTGCCTTCATCAGGCGCTTCAAAGAGTATGCCTGTAGAAAAGCAGCCGCAAGGTTGCTTTTCTTCTTCTGTAATCTTATAATGGTAGCATGATTTATATGGCAGCATGATTTATAAGGAGGATAAGAACATGTCTATAGAAAAAGTAAGAGCGTATTTCCGGCAGTATGGCATAGAAGACAGGGTGCGCGAGGTTGAGGAATCCAGCGCTACCGTGGAGGCGGCGGCTATGGCACTGGGGTGCGAGCCGAAAAGGATTGCCAAGACTCTGTCCTTTTATCTGGGCGATTCCGCGATCCTGGTGGTGACCGCCGGGGATCGGAAGATCGACAATAAAAAGTACCGCGCCCAATTCGGATGCAAGGCGCAGATGCTGAAGATAGAAGATGTAGAAAGCATGATCGGACATGCCGTAGGGGGCGTCTGCCCATTTGCCATCCATGCGGGCATAGAGGTCTATCTGGATGTCTCCCTTCAAAGATTTGATACGGTATTCCCGGCCGCAGGCAGCGGGAACAGCATGATCGAGCTGAATATCAAAGAACTGGAAGAATACAGCCATTACAAGGAGTGGGTGGATGTCTGCAAAGAAAGGTAGGAAGGGTAGTGACAAATAAAGAATTAATGTTGATGGGCGAACTCTATAAGCTGAACGATGATAAGGAACTGAATGAAGACTTTATGCGGGCCAGGAGACTGACCAGGCTGTTCAATTCCATGACGGAGGAACAGATGGAAGAGCGGAAAGAAATCATCAAGGAACTCTTTAAATCCACCGGGGAGAATGTACACGTAGAGCAGACGTTTCACTGCGATTATGGATGCCATATCAGCGTGGGAGAGAATTTCTACGCCAACTATGACTGTATTATGGTGGATGTCTGTGAAATAATCATCGGAGACAATGTGCTTCTTGCCCCGCGCGTAGGGATCTATACGGCAGGGCATCCGATTGATGCGGCCGTGCGCAATGAAGGCCTGGAATTCGGCAAGCCGGTGATTATCGGAGACAATGTGTGGATTGGAGGAAATGCGGTGATCAACCCGGGCGTTACTATTGGAAGCGGCGTGGTGATCGGGTCTGGCTCTGTAGTGACAAAAGATATCCCGGACCATGTGGTCGCAGTGGGCAATCCATGCAGAGTCTTGAGAAAGATTAACGAAGAAGACAAAATATACTGGGAGAAAGAAAGAGAAAAATACTATCAGAGAATCGGGCAGCCGTAATTTGCGGCTGCCTGTTGACGGATAGGGGAGAAGTATGATATTTTAATAGTGATTTCGGGTGATATTCGTGTTTTCTGCCCCGTACAGTTCTGTATGGGCGTTTCCAATGTTTTAAGGAATTTTATATTGACATTTTGAAGCAATTATAATAGTATATTAATCATAGAACGAACGTTCGTTCGATAAGCGAGAAGGAGAATATGTTATGGCAAGTGATGATAAGAAGCGGGCATTGGATGCAGCGATAGCAAAGTTGGAGAAGGATTTTGGAAAAGGCACGGTTATGAAGCTGGGCGATCCCGCGGCTCAGGTGGCAGTGGAGACGATTCCCACAGGTTCCTTAAGCCTTGACCTGGCGCTGGGGCTTGGCGGCGTTCCGAAGGGGCGCGTGGTCGAGGTATATGGCCCGGAATCCAGTGGTAAGACGACGGTTGCATTACATATGATTGCAGAGGTTCAGAAGCGCGGAGGAATCGCTGGATTCATTGACGCAGAGCATGCCCTGGATCCGGCCTATGCCAAGAATATCGGCGTTGATATAGATGAGTTATATATTTCGCAGCCTGACAGCGGGGATCAGGCGCTTGAGATTGCTGAGACCATGGTAAGATCCGGCGCTATGGATATCATAGTGGTAGACTCGGTTGCTGCTCTGGTTCCAAGGCAGGAGATCGAAGGAGATATGGGGGACAGCCATGTAGGACTCCAGGCAAGGCTGATGTCCCAGGCGCTGCGCAAGCTGACTCCAGTTATCAGCAAGTCTAACTGCGTCGTGATCTTCATCAACCAGTTAAGAGAGAAGGTAGGCGTTATGTTCGGCAATCCTGAGACGACCACGGGAGGCCGGGCGCTGAAGTTCTATGCTTCCATCCGTATGGATGTCAGAAGGATAGAGACTCTGAAGCAGAGCGGCGAGATGGTGGGGAACAGGACCCGTGTCAAGATTGTGAAGAATAAGATCGCGCCTCCGTTTAAGGAAGCAGAATTTGATATTATGTTTGGAAAAGGCATATCCAAGGAGGGTGACATCCTGGATCTGGCAGTAAGCATTGACCTGATCAACAAAAGCGGCGCCTGGTTTGCATACAATGGCGATAAGATCGGCCAGGGCAGGGAGAACGCCAAGTCATATCTGGCCGAGCACCCGGAAGTGATGGAAGAGTTGGAGAAGAAGATCCGGGAATACTATGACCTTGACCGGGATCCGTCATCTGCTGCAGAAGAAGAGAAGCCGGAGGAGAAGAAGGCAACAGGCAGAAAGGCCAAAGAGGAAGCATAAGGATGACGGTGACGAAGATAGAGCCGGTGACGAAGTCAAAATATAAGATATATCTGGACGGACAGTTCGCCTTTGTATTATACAAAGGCGAACTGTCCCGCTATCATATAGAGGAAGAAGGCAGCCTTGAGGAAGCGCAGTATCAGAAGATACGTAATGATATCGTGCTTAAGCGGGCCAAACTACGGGCCATGCATCTGCTGACCGATATGGGGCGTACCGAGTCCCAGTTAAGGAGTAAGCTTGCGCTTGGCGGGTATCCGGAAGATATTGTCGGAGAGGCTGTGGAGTATGTAAAATCTTTTGGGTACATCGATGATATGGAGTATGCGAGAAGTTTCATCGAGAGCCGGAAGGATAAGAAGAGCCGGAAAGAACTGTATGCAGCCTTGAGCCAGAAGGGCGTAGAGAAGGAATTGATCGAGCAGGCCTTTGAGGAATGTTATGGAAATGAGGATTCCCGGGCGGCAATCGAGGCGATTTTGCAAAAGAAAAAGTATGATCCGCGTACGGCAGACCATGCGCAAACCCAGAAAATACTGGGTTATCTGGTACGCAAAGGCTTTCATTATGAAGACATCCGTCAAGTGATACAAGTTTCTGAGTGGAATGCTTGACATCTTTGTGAAAACAGTATAAAATTTAAGTGTTGTATTTGTACAATGAAAATTAAATAAGGAGGTGCTCCTGTGCCGATAGGAATAGCAATTGCTGTAATCATTGTATCTATCATAGCTGCAGCGGTCATCAGCCACTTTGTGACGGTTTCTAATCTGAAGAAGAATGCAGAATCTAAGATTGGAAATGCAGATAGCAAAGCCAGAGAGATCATTGATGATGCGGTTAAGACAGCTGAGGCCAAGAAAAAGGAGTCTCTCTTGGAAATTAAGGAAGAGTCTATCAAGAACAAGAATGAGCTTGAGAAAGAGACTAAGGAACGTAGGGCAGAATTGCAGAGATACGAGAAACGCGTTCTTTCCAAAGAAGAGGCTTTAGAGAAAAAGGCAGATGCAATTGAGAAGCGTGAAGCAGGATTTACAGCGAAAGAAGAACAGCTTAGGCAGCGCGAGGCGAAAGTTGAAGAGCTGAGTAAGCAGAGAGTACAGGAACTAGAAAGAATCTCAGGACTTACCTCCGAACAAGCAAAAGAATATTTGTTAAAAACTGTTGAAGAAGATGTGAAGCATGATACTGCGAAGATGATTAAAGAAATGGAAGCGCAGGCGAAGGAAGATGCAGACAAGAAGGCAAAAGAATATGTCGTCACTGCAATCCAGAGATGCGCGGCAGATCATGTTGCGGAGACTACAATTTCGGTTGTACAGCTTCCAAGTGATGAAATGAAAGGAAGGATTATTGGACGGGAAGGACGGAACATCCGTACCCTGGAGACGATGACAGGCGTAGAGCTGATTATCGATGATACTCCGGAAGCCGTTGTATTATCAGGCTTTGATCCAATAAGACGAGAAGTCGCGAGAATTGCGCTGGAAAAATTGATTGTTGACGGACGTATCCATCCGGCAAGAATTGAGGAGATGGTTGAGAAGGCGCAGAAAGAAGTAGACGCCATGATTCGTGAAGAAGGCGAGGCGGCGGCTCTTGAAGTAGGAGTTCACGGAATCCATCCGGAACTTATCAAGCTTCTCGGACGTATGAAGTTCAGAACCAGCTACGGACAGAATGCATTGAAGCATTCTATAGAAGTAGCCCAGCTGGCGGGACTTCTGGCAGGCGAGATTGGCCTGGACGTCAGAATCGCCAAACGTGCCGGACTTTTGCACGACATCGGCAAATCTATAGATCATGATGTAGAAGGATCACATATTCAGATTGGCGTGGATCTCTGTAGGAAGTATAAGGAATCCGCGACGGTCATTAATGCGGTTGAAGCTCATCACGGCGATGTAGAACCGGAGACTCTGATTGCGTGCGTCGTACAGGCGGCGGATACGATATCCGCGGCAAGGCCGGGTGCAAGAAGAGAAACATTAGAAACATATACAAACAGGTTAAAACAATTAGAAGATATCACCAACCAATTCAAGGGTGTTGATAAATCTTTTGCAATTCAAGCAGGTAGAGAGATTCGTGTTATGGTAGTTCCAGAACAAGTATCTGACGCAGACATGGTATTGATGGCCAGGGATATTGCGAAGCAAATCGAGTATGAGCTGGAATATCCGGGGCAGATCAAAGTCAATGTAATACGTGAGTCACGAGTTACTGACTATGCCAAGTAGAAGATAAATGTGTGGCAGAGCCGGCAATATAGCCGGCTCTGTTTTTTTGTGCCCTGCATTCAAAGGAGGCTGCTATCGGTTGATTTGGCTATAATGCAGGATTTAAAATGAAAACTTGCAAAAATAGACAAGGCATCAACGCAAAATGAGGGGTGAAAAGAAAAATGAGAATTTGAAAAAAATAAATCTTGCAAAAATGACTGTTCTATATTATAATATGTAATCAGAATGCAAATTCAAGAATATGAAAGATAGGATGGATGAAACTATGGCGTTGACATTATCAAGAAAAGCGGCTCAGGTTAAGCCGTCTTCAACATTAGCAATTACTGCGAAGGCAAAGGAATTAAAAGCAGAGGGAATTGATGTAGTAGGATTTGGGGCAGGAGAGCCAGATTTTAATACGCCGGAAAATATTAATGAGGCTGCGATTGCCGCGATCAAGTCCGGATTTACAAAATATACGCCGGCCTCAGGAACCGCGGAACTTAAAAAAGCGGTCAGCAGGAAGTTCGAAGAGTTTAACGGACTGCATTATGGAACGGATCAGATCGTAATCAGCAACGGCGGAAAACATTCTTTGACCAATGTATTCCAGGCAATTATGAACCCTGGAGACGAAGTGATCATACCGGCGCCTTATTGGCTGACTTATCCAGAGATCGTAAAACTCTGCGACGGTGTTCCGGTATATGTCTATGGTACCAAAGACTCTGGGTACAAGGTGACCGCAAAGCAGATTGAGGATGCGATCACGGATAAGACGAAGGCGGTGATCCTCAATACGCCAAATAACCCTACCGGAATGGTTTATTCTGAGGGAGAACTAAGAGCCATTGCAGACGTGGCGGTCAAAAATGATATTTATGTGGTTGCAGATGAAATGTATGAGAACCTGATCTATGGGGATAAGAAGCATGTAAGCATTGCATCCCTTGGAGAAGAGATTTATAAGAGAACGATTACCTGCAGCGGCTTGTCAAAGAGTTACTCTATGACTGGATGGAGAATCGGATATACAGGCTCCAGCGCAGAGATCGCGAAACTGATGGGAAGCATTCAGAGCCATCAGACTTCCAATCCTAACTCCATCGCCCAGAAGGCTGCCCTGGAAGCGCTTCAGGGACCTCAGGATGCAGTGGCGGCCATGAGGGAGGAATTTGACCAGAGAAGGAAATACATGTATGAGCGTGTCAGCCAGATGCCGCTTGTAGATGCGCTTGAGCCGGAAGGCGCTTTCTATACCTTCGTAGATTTTACGGATGTACTGGAAAAATCGTATAAAGGCGTGCGTATTGGCACGGCGAGCCGCGTTGCGGAGATCTTGATCGAAGACTACAAAGTTGCGGTTGTTCCCTGCCAGGATTTTGGATTTGACAATTTCATAAGGCTGTCTTATGCTATTTCCATGGAAAACATTAAAAAAGGCCTGGATCGCATCGAGGAATTCGTCTCTTCTTTGTAGGAGCGGAAAGCTCGCTTTGTAAAAGGCTGGAGGAAAGAGCAGGGATCTAAGAACAATGAGTGAAGAAGTCAGACGCGTAGGCAGAGAACTAGTATATAAAGGAGCAATCCTTGAAGTCTATAAAGACCATATGGAATTTGCCAATGGCAACCATGCGGACTGGGATTATATCCATCATGACGGGGCGGCCGCGGTCGTCCCCGTACTTCCTGATGGCAGGATACTGATGGTGTCCCAGTATAGGAATGCGCTGGAGCGGCATACCCTGGAAATACCGGCCGGAAAACTGGACAGGCCGGATGAGCCAGGCAGGCTGTGTGCAGGAAGGGAACTGGAAGAAGAGACCGGCTATCGGTCAGACAGTTTGGAATGGCTGATTACCCTCCGTACCACCGTCGCTTTCTGCGACGAGAAGATTGAGATCTATGTGGCAAAGAACCTGACGGCTGCCAGCCAGCATCTGGACGAGGATGAATACGTGGACGTAAAGGCCTATGCCATAGAGGAACTTAAGGAGATGATATTTGGCGGAACGATTGAAGATTCCAAGACCATTGCGGCAATTCTTGCCTATGAGTCCAAATATTTAAAACAGAAATAAGAATATATCAAAATGCCCGGCATATAATGAAGTATCTTGGCAAAGGGGGAACATTTGTGAGGATACGTGAGAACAAGAAGCATTTCATCTTGTTTTATATGCTGGGCTTTTTTATTGGAATCGTCTATGCGAATCTGATGTCCAAAGACTATATTACAAGCATGGGGATCTTCAATGAATTTTTTTTAAGCCAGTATATGCAGGCAGATGTGGATGTTGCGGAATATATCTGGTATGTGGTACGGATAAGGGTCGCGCCGGTAGCCGTAATCTGCGCGCTGGGATGTACCAGGCTGAGGAAGCTGGTGGTTGCGCTGTTTCTGCTATGGACAGGCTTTTCCAGCGGGATGATCATGACCTCGTCGGTGCTTAAGATGGGCGTAAAGGGAATCATCCTGTGCCTGATCGCGCTGACGCCGCATTTTATTTTCTACATAGCGGGGTATCTGATCCTTCTGTGGTATTTCTTCTCTTATCCGGAATCCAGATGGAATCTGTCCAAGACGGTCAGCTTCCTGCTCTTTATCGCCGTAGGGATTCTGCTGGAGTGCTATGTGAATCCGGTAATTATGCAGATGTTCTTGAAGACGTTATGAGGGAGTGATTGGCGAAGGCCAATTCACTCCCTTTCCCTTTTCAGATAATAATTGAGATAGATCAGGCAGAATAGGAAGATGCACAGCTGGCTTGCAAGCATGCCCCAGAGATACCCCTGGATCCCAAAAACGGGGATGAAGAGCAGAACGCTGGCGATACGGATTCCGAGGCTGGCAGAATTGATTATAAAAGACAAGGTAGTCTTGCCAATCCCGTTTACGATGCTGATCAAGGTATTGTTAGTGTATAAGAACGGGCACATCCAGGACAGAGTGACGATGTACCCTCCGGCCATAGGACTGTGAAATAGCACGGTTCCAATCCAATTGCCGAACGTAAGCAGCAGCACGCAGCAGATGCTCCCCAGGAAAATGCAGGAGTAAGTAACCTTTTTCACCAGCGCGGACAGTTCTTTGTGATTCTCCATGGCCTGTATCTCGGCTACCGCGGGAAGCAGCATGGTGGATACGGAATTGGTGATCGCGGAAGGGAAGAGCACGCAGGGAAGGGCCATTCCGGTCAGAACCCCGTAGATGCTCAGCGCCTCGGCAACCGACATTCCATAGGTCTGGAGCTTCAATGGGATGGAGATTGCCTCTATGCTTTGAAGGACATTTAGAAGTACCCGGCTTGCGGTCAGCGGGATGGACAGCGCTATCAGTTCGCGCCCATGCTTCATGCAGGACGAGAGGCGTATTCTGGGCCATTTCCCAAAGCCTCCTTTGCCAAGGATGGAGCGCAGGCAGAACAGGGAGGAAAGGATCTCTCCAGCGATCAGGCCCGCGACGGCGATGGATACGCCGAAGCGGACGCCGTGCCTCATACCATATATGTAGATCAGATACACGCTTAAGATTCTTGCTATCTGCTCGATCATCTGGGAGGTAGCGGGGATGCCGGTCTGCTTTAGCCCGAAATAGTATCCGCAGATGCAGCTGTGGATGGAGGCGAATGGAAACGCATAGGAAAGGATTACCAGCAGCTGGGCGCATCTTGAGTCTTTTAAGAAGGTATCGGCAATAAATATCGAATATTTCTGAAGAATTACCGTCACAATACAGGAGACGGCAACCGTAAGAACCAGACTGGTGCACAAAAGCTCCCGGGCTTCCTTCTTTTTGCCCTGGGTCATGCATCTTGCCACGCAGCGGGACAGTGCCAGCTGGATCCCTGCGGAGGTAAGGGAGAAGCAGAGGGCATAGATTGGAAAGACAAGCTGGTACAGGCCCACGCCTTCCTCCCCAAAGGCATGGCTTAGAAAGATACGGTAAAAAAATCCCATGAACCTGGTGGCGAAACCGGTAATGGTCAATATGAAAGTGCCTTTGATAATGGCGCGTTTTCGAGACATGGCAGACTCCTTAGAGATATTGTTATAACATATTCAAAATAGATACTTGACAGAACTAAAAAGCAGTGCTATTCTACAGAAAGAGAAATCCTAGCAAATTGCTAGGAATTGAAAAGAAGGTGAGCATAATGAAACTTTCGACCAAAGGAAGATATGGACTGCGCGCGCTCATAGATTTGGCCAGATATAGTGAGGAAGAGCCTGTGTCCATCAATAATATTTCCGTAAGGCAGGATATATCCGAACGGTATCTGGAACAGTTGGTGGCCTTGCTTAAGAAGGCTGGGCTGGTAAAGAGCATCCGCGGGGCAACTGGGGGATACGTGCTTGCGAAAAAAGCGGAGGAGATCTCGGTAGGCGATGTGCTAAGGGCTCTGGAAGGGAGCCTGGAGCCGGTGAAATGTGCCGCGTTTTATTCCGATGAAGGCTGTATGGCCGCAGATGGCTGCGTGACTAAATATGTATGGCAGAAGATTAATGACAGCATCAATAAGACGGTGGATGAGATCATGCTGGACGAGCTGGTACGGGAAAGCAAGATGATCAATCCGGAGGGCGACTGTGAGAATCCCAGATGCAATCAATAGAATATTAAGAGAAGATAAGGAGGTACGAATATGGAAAGACTTATATATTTAGACAATGCAGCGACAACGAAGACGGCGCCGGAGGTAGTGGAGGCAATGCTGCCGTATTTTACGGAAAGGTATGGAAATCCATCCAGCGTCTATGGATTTGCCGCAGCGAATAAGGAAGTAATCAGCCAGCAGAGGGATGTGATCGCGGGCGTGCTGGGGGCTAAGGGCAATGAAATCTATTTTACCGCAGGAGGCTCTGAAGCTGACAACTGGGCATTAAAGGCCACGGCAGAAGCCTACGAGGGCAAGGGCAATCACATCATCACCACGAAGATCGAGCATCATGCCATCCTTCATACCTGCGAATACCTTGAGAAGAAAGGGTATGAAGTGACCTATCTGGATGTAGACGAGGACGGCGTGGTAAAGCTGGACGAATTAAAAGCCGCCATCAGGCCGACGACGATCCTGATTTCCGTCATGTATGCCAACAATGAGATCGGCACCATACAGCCGATCCGGGAAATCGGCGAGATCGCCCATGAGCATGGAATCCTGTTCCATACGGACGCGGTTCAGGCATTCGGGCAGGTTCCCATCCATGTAGACGAATGCCATATTGACATGCTCAGCGCCAGCGGCCATAAGCTGAACGGGCCAAAAGGAATCGGATTCCTATACATCCGCACTGGCGTCAAGATCCGTTCCTTCGTGCACGGAGGCGGACAGGAAAGAAAGCGCCGGGCGGGAACGGAAAATGTTCCTGGAATCGTAGGCCTTGGGGCGGCCGTAAAGCGCGCTGCGGATACGATGGCAGAGCGGACCGGCAAGGAGACGGAACTTCGGGATTATCTCATTAACCGGGTGCTTGACGAGATCCCGCATTGCCGGCTTAACGGACACAGGACGAAGAGGCTTCCGAATAATGCCAACTTCAGCTTCCAGTTTATCGAAGGCGAGTCTCTCCTGATCAAGCTGGATATGAAAGGGATCTGTGGTTCCAGCGGCTCTGCCTGTACATCAGGATCCCTGGACCCGTCCCACGTGCTTCTGGCCATCGGGCTGCCTCATGAGATTGCCCATGGGTCTTTGAGGCTAACGCTGAATGAGGAGATAACAAAGGAAGATATCGATTACGTGGTGGACTCCTTAAAAGAGATCGTAGGCCACTTAAGGGAAATGTCTCCGCTGTATGAAGATTTTATGAACAAGCAGAAGAAATAGCAGTAGATAGATTGGAGGAAGAATTATGTATTCAGAGAAGGTAATGGATCATTTTGAGCATCCCAGGAATGTTGGGGAGATAGAGAATGCCAGTGGCGTGGGAACGGTAGGAAATGCCAAATGTGGCGACATCATGCGCATTTACCTGGACATTGACGATGACCAGATCATCCGCGACGTGAAGTTTAAGACGTTCGGCTGCGGCGCAGCGGTTGCCACCAGCAGCATGGCTACGGAACTGGTAAAAGGCAAGTCGATCCAGGAAGCGATGGAAGTGACAAACAAGGCGGTCATGGAAGCGCTGGATGGCCTGCCGCCGGTGAAAGTGCACTGCTCTCTTCTGGCGGAAGAGGCAATTCATGCGGCACTGTGGGATTATGCCGAGAAGCACGACATCAAGATAGAAGGCCTTGAGAAGCCCAAGTCAGATATCCATGAAGGCGAGGAAGAGGAAGAAGAGGAATATTAATCCGGAGAAGAGTTTATGGAGAAGAAAAAAGTCGTAGTCGGGATGTCCGGAGGCGTGGACTCTTCCGTGGCCGCCTGGCTATTAAAAGAACAAGGATATGATGTGATCGGGGTTACGATGCAGATCTGGCAGGATGAAGAACGCATCATAGAGGAAGAGCAAGGGGGATGCTGCGGACTGAGCGCAGTGGATGACGCAAGGCGCGTGGCGGCATCCCTTGGAATCCCCTATTATGTCATGAATTTTAAGCAGGAATTTAAGACCTATGTCATAGACTATTTCATGGATGAGTATCTGCATGGAAGAACTCCGAATCCATGTATCGCCTGCAACCGCTATGTAAAGTGGGAGTCCCTTCTTAAAAGGAGCATGGAGATTGGAGCAGACTATATTGCCACTGGACATTACGCCCGTATCGAGAGGCTCGGTAACGGGCGTTATGCCCTGCGCACGTCGGCCACCAGCGTGAAGGATCAGACTTACGCGCTGTATAGCCTGACCCAGGAACAGCTGAAAAGGACCCTCATGCCGGTGGGGGAATATACGAAAGATGAGATTCGCAAGCTGGCTGGGGAAATTGGCCTTAATGTGGCGGATAAGCCGGACAGCCAGGATATCTGCTTTGTGCCGGATGGGGACTATGCTTCATATATAGAAGCGAATTCCGGGGCCAGGATCCTGCCTGGAAATTTTGTGCTTTCCGATGGAACGGTGGTGGGGCAGCATAAGGGAATCGTTCATTATACCGTTGGCCAGCGGAAAGGACTGGGGCTGTCTCTTGGACACCCCGTATTTGTGCTTGACATCCGGCCGGAGACGAATGAGATTGTCGTAGGGACCAATGAAGAGTCCATGACCCGCCATGTCAGGGCAGACAGAATCAACTTTATGTCCATAGAGGATCTTGCTGATAAGAAGAGAGTCTGGGCAAAGATAAGATATAACCACCGGGGCGCATGGTGCACGGTGGAGAAGACAGGAGAAGACGAGATCCTGTGCATATTTGAAGAGCCGCAGAGGGCAGTCACTCCGGGGCAGGCGGTAGTCCTGTATGACGGAGAGTATGTGCTGGGCGGAGGAACAATTATAGGAGATGAGTAGAAAGTGATAAAATCTGACGTGCATATGCACACATTATTTTCCCATGATTCTGAGGCCGCGCCAAAGGAGATGATTGAGGGGGCCATTGGGAAAGGGCTTGAGATGATCTGCTTTACCGATCATTATGATAAGGATGACGTGGAATGGGGACCGGAAAGCATCTTTGATCCGCAAGAATACTTCAGGGTCCTTGAGCCTCTTAAGGAAAAATACCAGGATAAGATTGACGTCAGAATAGGCGTGGAATTAGGATTGCGTCCCTATCTGGGGGACTATTACCGGGAGTTTGTGGAAACCTATCCATTTGAATTCATTATCGGCTCCGTGCACAGCATCCAGTCTACGGACCCGGCATCCGGGAAACTGTTCCAGGACAAGACGGATGAAGAAGCCTATCGTATAGCGTTTGAAGAAACATTGACGGATATCCAAAGATTCGACGGATTTGACGTGCTGGGACATCTGGACTATGTGGTCAGATATGGAAAAGAAAGAGAGAAGCAGTATTCCTATCGAAAATACGCGGATGTGATAGACCAGATTCTGAAAGCCTTGATTGAAAAGGGCAAGGGACTGGAATTAAATACGGCGGGCCTGAAATACGGCCTTCCTTTTGCGCATCCGCAGCAGGATGTGCTGAAGCGTTATAAGGAAATGGGCGGCGAGATCATAACCATTGGCGCGGATGCCCACAGGCCGGAGCATATTGCCTATGATTTTCAGAAGGCATCGGACATCCTGAAGGGCTGCGGCTTTAAATATTATACAGAATTTTCCAGACGGAAGCCGCATTTTAAGCAACTTCCATAAAAATGGGAAAAGTCCTTGAATTTTTGTATCAAATTTAGTACAATAAAATACGGTTGATGATTCTTTAACGAAGGTTGAGGGATTTCAAAAATATAAGACTGTGCAACCAGTTAATACAAACTTTAGGAGGAATTAATCATGGCAGTAAAAGTAGCGATTAATGGATTCGGACGTATTGGACGTCTTGCGTTCAGACAGATGTTTGGAGCAGAAGGATATGAAGTTGTAGCGATCAACGACTTGACATCTCCTAAGATGCTTGCCCACTTGTTAAAATATGACTCTTCTCAGGGCAAATATGCTTTGGCTGACAAAGTAGAGGCTACAGAAGATTCTATCATCGTAGACGGAAAAGAGATCAAAATCTACGCAAAGGCTAATGCTGAAGAACTTCCATGGGGAGAGATCGGCGTTGACGTTGTTCTTGAATGTACAGGATTCTACACATCAAAAGAAAAAGCATCTGCACATGTAAAAGCAGGAGCAAGAAAAGTCGTTATCTCAGCACCAGCTGGAAACGACCTGCCAACTATCGTATATAATGTAAACCACGAAACACTGAAGCCGGAAGATACCGTTATCTCCGCAGCTTCCTGCACGACAAACTGCTTAGCGCCAATGGCTAAGGCTCTTAACGACCTTGCTAAGATCAAATCAGGAATCATGTGCACGATCCACGCTTACACAGGCGATCAGATGACTCTTGACGGACCGCAGAGAAAAGGCGACTTAAGAAGATCCCGCGCAGCTGCGCTTAACATCGTGCCAAACAGCACAGGCGCTGCAAAAGCGATCGGTCTTGTTATTCCAGAGTTAAATGGAAAATTAATCGGCGCTGCTCAGCGTGTTCCAACGCCAACAGGATCTACGACAATCCTTACGGCAGTTGTTGACGGAACCGTTACGGTTGATGAGATCAATGCAGCAATGAAAGCAGCAGAGACAGAGTCCTTCGGATACAACACAGACGAGATCGTATCCAGCGACATCATCGGTATGAGATACGGCTCATTATTTGACGCTACTCAGACACTGGCACTGCCATTAGATAACGGAACTACAGAAGTTCAGGTTGTATCTTGGTATGACAATGAGAATTCTTACACAAGCCAGATGGTTCGTACAATCAAATACTTCTCTGAACTGGCTTAACACAGAGCGCTTAGCAATATATTAAGACTCACGCAGGGTCCGGTCTTATTGGACCGGATCCTTTTTATAATTGAGAACCAGTTCTTGGATGATAAGGGACATGCCCTTAAAAATATAACTGAGGAGGCAGCCATATGCTTAATAAAAAATCAGTAGACGATATCAACGTAAAAGGAAAAAAGGTACTGGTAAGATGCGACTTTAACGTTCCTCTTATCGATGGCAAGATTACAGATGAAAACCGTCTTGTCGCAGCGCTTCCGACCATTAAGAAGCTGATTGCGGACGGAGGAAAGGTAATCCTTTGCTCCCACCTTGGAAAGCCAAAGGGAGAGCCGGTTCCGGAACTGTCTTTAGCGCCGGTTGCGGCGCGCCTTTCAGAACTTCTCGGACAGGAAGTAAAGTTTGCCGCTGACAGAGAAGTAGTAGGGCCAAATGCAAAGGCAGCTGTAGAGGCGATGAAGGACGGAGAGGTTATCCTTCTTGAAAATACCAGATACAGGATCGAGGAGACGAAGAACGGAGAAGCGTTCAGCAAAGATCTTGCTTCTCTGTGCGACGTATTCGTAAATGATGCTTTCGGTACCGCACACAGGGCTCATTGCTCAAATGTAGGCGTTACGCAGTTTGTAGATACGGCAGTCGTAGGATATCTGATGCAGAAGGAGATCGATTTCCTTGGAAATGCAGTCAATAATCCAGAGCGGCCTTTTGTAGCTATCCTTGGAGGCGCAAAGGTATCCAGCAAGATTTCCGTAATCGAGAACCTGCTTGATAAAGTAGATACCTTGATTATCGGAGGCGGAATGTCCTATACGTTCAGCAAGGCTATGGGCGGAAATGTAGGAAAATCCCTCCTGGAAGAAGACTATTGCCAGTATGCCCTGGATATGCTTAAAAAGGCAGAGGAAAAGGGCGTAAAACTGTTACTGCCTGTAGACAATGTGATTGCAGACGATTTCTCGAATGACGCTAATACCCAGGTCGTGCCACGCGGCGAGATTCCGGATGGCTGGGAAGGACTGGACATCGGTCCTGAGACAGAGAAGATCTTCTGTGACGCCGTTCAGGACGCAAAGACTGTCGTATGGAACGGACCGATGGGATGCTTTGAGATGCCTAACTTTGCACACGGAACAGAGGCAGTGGCAAAAGCCCTGGCAGATACGGATGCGACCACGATCATCGGCGGCGGCGATTCCGCGGCGGCGGTAAACCAGCTGGGATACGGCGATAAGATGACACATATTTCCACAGGCGGCGGCGCTTCCCTGGAATTCCTGGAAGGAAAAGAACTCCCAGGCGTAGCAGCAGCAAACGACAAGTAAAAAGCTTGGCGAGGTATTGTCGAGCCTAGCGTTTACTTGGTTCGCCGCACTTGGCGAGGTATTATGCGAGCCTAGTAAGGGGAACATCCCCATGATAAAGCTTGGCGAGGTATTTTCGAGCTCAGTGCGAGGATTATGAATAGAATAGGAGAAAAGAAGATGGCAAGAAGGAAAATTGTAGCAGGAAACTGGAAAATGAACAAGACTCCAAGCGAGGCGGTTGCCCTGGTGGAAGAGTTAAAACCATTAGTAGCAAGCGAGGATGTCGATGTGGTATTCTGCGTACCCGCAATTGATATTATTCCTGTAGTAGAAGCATGCAAGGGAACCAATATCCAGGTTGGAGCTGAAAACATGTATTTTGAAGAGAGCGGAGCCTATACCGGAGAGATTTCTCCGGCCATGCTTACCGATGCAGGAGTAAAATACGTAGTTCTTGGACATTCTGAAAGAAGAGAATATTTCGCAGAGACCAATGAGACTGTAAATAAGAAGATGCTCAAGGCATTCGAGCACGGCATTACGCCAATCATGTGCTGCGGCGAGACGCTGGAGCAGAGGGAGCAGGGCGTGACCATGGACTTCATCCGCCAGCAGGTTAAGGTTGGATTCATGGGAGTGACCGCTGACCAGGCAAAGGCATCTGTAATCGCTTATGAGCCTATCTGGGCTATCGGAACAGGCAAGACTGCTACGACAGAGCAGGCAGAAGAAGTATGTGCAGGAATCCGCGCATGCATCGCTGAGATTTATGACGAGGCGACTGCAGAGGCAATCCGCATTCAGTACGGCGGCTCTGTAAACGCAGGAAACGCTGCAGAATTATTTGCGCAGGCTGATATTGACGGAGGCCTTGTAGGAGGCGCTTCTTTGAAGGCTGACTTTGGCAAGATCGTAAACTACAAATAGGCAGGAAGAGTGCAATAACATAAGGACCGCTGGTAACTTTGCAGCGGTCCTTATGCTTAGAGGTCTGATTATGAGATATATGGAAATTCCGGTTCGGACAGAATGTTCGCAGCCTTATGCAAGACTAGAAACCTATATACTGGATACGCCTGCCGACAAGATCCGGATTGCCAGAAGGCCTATGGTGATCATCTGCCCCGGCGGCGGATATGAAAAGTTGAGTTACCGGGAGGGGGAGCCTCTGGCTGTCCATTTTATGAACCAGGGATATCATGCCTGCGTGCTTCGATATTCCGTGGTGCCGTCCAGATACCCGGCAGCGCTTCTGGAACTGGGAATGGCCATGAAGCTAATCCATGAGCATGCCCAAGACTGGCAGGTGGATACGGATAAGATCATCCTGCACGGAGCCTCCGCAGGAGGCCATCTGGCTGCAAGCCTGGGCGTATTCTGGCATCAGAAGTGGCTCGGAAAGATGCTGAAAGTGGCGCCGGAGACGCTTCGGCCCGCAGGACTGATGCTCAGTTATCCGGTAATCACATCCGATGCTGCCACAGGGCATCTGCCAAGTTTTGCCAATCTTCTGGGAGACCAATATGAGGCGATGCTGGAAGAGATGTCTCTGGAAAAGCAGGTAACAGCAGAAACGCCGCCATGCTTTCTTTGGCATACGGCCGCAGATGATACCGTTCCTGTAGAAAATTCCCTGTTAATGGCGATGGCGCTTAGAAAGGCCGGCGTGCCAGTAGAACTGCATGTATTCCCAGACGGAGAGCATGGACTGAGTCTTGCCAGCAAACTGGTAGAAAGGGCGGATGGCTCCGGCGTTCAGGAAGAATGCCAACAATGGATCGGGCTGGCAGACGCCTGGCTTGGCCGCTTGTGCAAAGGCGCGCAATAGATTTTGGATTGAAGGAGATTAAAGATGAGTAAAAAACCAACAGTACTTATGATTTTAGACGGATATGGGTTAAATGAGAATACTACCGGAAATGCCGTAGCAGAGGGCAAGACGCCGGTTATGGATAAATTGATGGCAGAGTGCCCGTTTGTAAAAGGCAATGCCAGCGGGATGGCGGTAGGCCTTCCGGATGGACAGATGGGAAACTCCGAGGTAGGACACCTGAATATGGGCGCTGGCCGCATCGTATACCAGGACCTTACCAAGATCACAAAGGCGATCAAGGACGGGGACTTCTTCGAGAATCCGGCGCTTCTAGCCGCATGTGAGAATGTAAAAAAGAATCATTCTTCCCTCCACCTGATGGGACTGGTGTCAGATGGCGGCGTCCATAGCCATAACGAGCACATTTACGGGCTGCTGGAACTGGCTAAGAGACAGGGAATCGAGAACGTATACGTACACTGCTTCCTGGACGGCCGTGATACGCCTCCGGCTTCCGGAAAGGAATATGTAGAGCAGCTGGCAGCGAAGATGCAGGAGATCGGCGTGGGACAAGTGGCGACCGTTATGGGACGCTACTATGCCATGGACCGTGACAATCGCTGGGACCGCGTGGAAAAGGCCTACCGGGCGCTGGTGTTCGGCGAAGGCGAGCGGGCAGATAGCGGCCCGGCAGGGATCCAGGCTTCCTACGATAAGGATACCACGGATGAGTTCGTGCTTCCGACGGTGGTAGAAAAGGACGGCGTTCCGATGGCAACGGTAAAGAACGATGATTCCATTATTTTCTTTAACTTCCGCCCGGACCGTGCCAGAGAGATTACCAGAACCTTCTGTGATGATAAGTTTGAAGGTTTTGACAGAGGCGAGCGGATCAAGACCACCTTTGTATGCTTTACGGAATATGATATCACCATTGAAAACAAACTGGTTGCCTTCGTAAAAGATGAGATTACCAATACCTTCGGAGAATTCCTGGCAAAGAACGGCAAGAAACAGGCGCGTATCGCAGAGACAGAGAAATACGCGCATGTAACCTTCTTCTTTAACGGTGGTGTGGAAAAGCCAAACGAAGGAGAAGACAGGATCCTTGTAAAATCCCCGAAGGTGGCAACCTATGACTTGAAGCCGGAGATGAGCGCCTATGAAGTATGCGACAAACTTACGGATGCCATCCGGTCAGGAAAATACGATGTCATCATCATCAACTTCGCCAACCCGGATATGGTAGGCCATACCGGCGTGGAAGCCGCGGCGATTAAAGCTATCGAGGCCGTGGACGAATGCGTGGGCAAGGCAGTGGATGCTATCAAGGAAGTGGACGGACAGATGTTTATCTGCGCCGATCACGGCAATGCGGAACAGCTGATTGACGGCGAGACAGGCGAGCCGTTTACGGCACATACCACCAATCCGGTGCCGTTCATCCTCGTTAACGCCGATCCGTCTTACAAGTTAAGAGAAGGCGGATGCCTGGCGGATATCGCCCCCACATTGATCGAACTGATGGGCATGGAACAGCCAAAAGAAATGACCGGAAAATCACTGCTGGTGTAAACTTAACACGTAACATTTTTCACTTTGACACGTAACACTTTTGAAAAGTGTTACGTGTCAAAGTGCATTTTGCTATGTGTCAAATTGTTCAAACCCCTGTGTAAAATTGAAAAAGAGGTGAAATCAATGCATATTTTGATTGTGGAGGATGACGCTGCCATCCGCCAGGAACTGAAGCAATTGCTGGAAAATGCGCTGTATCAGGTGACGGCGCTTGACGTCTTCGGGGACGTGGCCACCGATATATGGAAGGCGGACCCGGACATCGTCCTTCTGGACTTGAATCTGCCGGAGGAGTCCGGGTTTGATATCTGTACGAAGGTGCGGGCGGTATCGGAGGTGCCCATCATCTTCCTGACCAGCCGTACGGATTCGATGGACGAGCTGACTGGAATGCTCAAAGGCGGGGATGACTATATTACCAAGCCATTCCAGCCTCCAATTCTGCTGGCCCGCATTGCGGCGGTGCTGAAGCGCGCCCGGAAAGAAGCAGTAGGGGAGTCGGCCAGGCTTAGCCATAACGGCGTGGAACTGGATGTTGCCAGAGGATACATAAGTTTCCAGGGCAGGCAGACGGAATTATCCAAAAATGAACTGAAGATTCTGCATTGTCTTTTTAAGAAGAAGGGGGAGATCGTCCCCAGAGTAGAGATTATAGAATACCTGTGGGATAATCAGGTATTTATTGATGACAATACGCTGAGTGTTAACATGACCCGCATCCGAAGCAAGCTAGAGGAGATTGGAGTGGAGGGCTTCATAGAGACCCGGAGAGGAATGGGGTATCGGATATGAAGTTTATTGATTTTATCAAAGATCGGGTGATGCTCCTTTTGCTTCAGGGATTCGCCATGTTCCTCCTGGCAGGGTTCCTCTATGCCACCGGATATCCGACCGCGTATGGCGCGGTAATCTTCCTGTGCTGGCTCCTTGTGCTGCTGGCTTATCTGGCAGTGGAATACTACAGGCGGAAACGTTATTTCAAGCAGATGGAGGAGGTGCTGGAGCATGTAGACCAGCGGTATCTTTTGGGAGAACTGATGCCGGAATCTTTCCGGCTGGAAGATCACATTTACCAGGATATGATACGCAAGTCCAACAAGTCGGTGATAGAGCGGATCCGCCAGATCGAGGCAGAACAGAAGGATTACCGGGAATATATTGAAAGCTGGGTTCATGAAATCAAGGCGCCGATCACCGGCATTTCGCTGATGTGCGAGAACCACCGGGACGAACTTACCAGGCGCATCAGCCTGGAGAACCAGAAGATCGAGAATTACGTGGATATGGCGCTGTACTATGCAAGATCAGAGGAAGTGTATAAGGACTATGTAATACAGGAGACAGACTTGCAGGAGGTAGCCCGGGAGGTGCTGGCGAAGAATAAGCATTATCTGATCCAGAACGGGATACAGGCGGAGATTGACTGCAGGCACCGGACCTTTACGGATAAGAAATGGATCTCTTTCATCCTGAACCAGCTGGTACTAAACGCTACCAAGTATAAGAGGGATTCAAACGCATGCATAAGAATCGAGACGCAGGAGTATGCGCATGGCGTCCGTCTGCTGGTAAGCGACAATGGAATTGGGATCAAGGAAGAAGAACTGGGGAGAATCTATGACAAGGGATTTACAGGAAGCAATGGAAGAACCCATGAACGCTCTACCGGCATGGGACTCTACCTTTGCAGAAAACTGTGCGGCAGGCTGGGCATCGACATTTCTGCCAGATCCCAGGAAGGCGCTGGCACGCAGATGATCCTGGAATTTCCGGTCAGCAGCTATCTTTCAAAACTGTAAGATAACTGCAAGGCAGGCTGATACAAACGCCGGGAAGTATCTGATATAGTCATAGTATCAAAGAAAAAGGAGTGACAGGAATATGAATGACTATATACGCGTGTGCGACGTGGAAAAATATTACGGGAATGGCTCCAATGTGACGAAGGCTATAGACCGGGTCAGCTTCCAGGTGGCAAAGGGAGAATTCGTGGGAGTCATGGGGGCCTCTGGCTCGGGAAAGACGACTCTGCTTAACATGATGTCCACCATAGACCGCGTGACTGCGGGACATATCTATTACGGAGACGTTGATATCACGGAACTGTCGGAGGATGGCCTGTCTGATTTCCGCAAGGATAATCTGGGATTCGTATTCCAGGACTACAATCTGCTGGATACGCTTACGATTGAGGAAAATATCGTGCTTGCCATGACGCTTCACAAAGAAGGAAGGGATTCGATCAAGAAGAAATGCGCCCAGATGCTGCGCCTGCTTGAGATTACGGAGATTAAGGATAACTTTCCCTATCAGGTCTCAGGCGGGCAGAAGCAGCGCTGCGCCTGCGCCAGGGCGCTGGTCAATAATCCCCGCCTGATTCTGGCAGATGAGCCGACCGGGGCGCTGGATTCCAGATCAGCCCAGACGCTTCTGGAGACATTTTCTAATATGAACGCGTCGCTTAAGGCCACCATCCTGATGGTGACCCATGATGCATTCTCAGCCAGCTACTGCAGACGCATCCTGTTTTTAAAGGACGGAAAGATCTTTCACGAACTGATGCGCGGCTCCAAAAGCAGGAGGGAGTTCCTCAATGAGATTCTGGACGTCCTGGCGCTGACGGGAGGTGAGTTATCCGATGCTCGGTAAACTTGCCTTTCGTAATGTGAAACGTTCCGTCAAAGACTATCTGGTATATGTGCTCACCATGACCTTTGTGACGGCCCTTATGTTCGCGTTCAACAGCATCCTGTTTTCCAGGGATGTCCAGGAACTGTTCGAAGTTGCAGGGCTGATGGCGGCTATGGTGGGGATTGCCACATTTTTTATCGTACTGATCGTGGCCTGGCTGATCAACTATATGATAAGATTCATGCTGGAGAAGCGCAGCCAGGAATTTGGCATCTATCTGCTGCTGGGGATGAAGAAAAAGAAGATCGCAAGTCTGTACATGCGTGAAAATCTGTTGATGGGAACGGGCGCATTCTTTCTGGGAATGCTCCTTGGGACTTTGCTTCAGCAGATCATCATGTCCGTTCTCTACAGCATGATCCAGATGAAATACGACCTCCATCTGGAGTTCAACAGATACTGCATTCTGATGACTGCCGCATGCTATGCAGGCTGTTACCTGCTGGCGCTTTTCAGATGCCGCAGAAGATTTAAGAAAATGAACATCCATGACTTGATGAATGCCAATAAGCAGAATGAGGAGATTAAGGAATCCAACGAGAAGTTAAAAAGATGGCTTCTTCCGGTTTCCATTCTGTTCATGCTGGCATTTGGAGTCTTCCTGTTCTGCGGCCTGATTAATAATGCCGGGAGCGTAATCCTGTTTCTGGTGGGACTCATCCTGGTAATCTATCTGTTTTATACCGGACTTTCCTCCTGGATCATCTGCTATGTCCGGGCAAAGGGAAAAGGAATCTATAAGGGCCAGAACCTGTTTCTGCTCAGGCAGTTTTCCTCCAAGCTTAAGACCATGCGTTTTACCATGGGGACGCTGACCTCCCTTTTTACCATCGCGTTCTTAGGCTGCTCCATTGCCATGATGTTCAGCGACTGGCAGAATCAGGTACTGGGAGATAAGTTTCCTTTTGACGTGCAGGTATACAGCGCTGACGTCAATGATGACTTCCAGGACGAACTGAAGATCATCGGCAAAGAATCGGATATAGAGGATGCCTTTATCTACCACATCTATGCAGGCCAGACCAATCAGGCAAACGCGTGGCTGTATACGCATCTGCAAATATTCGGGGACTCTTATCTGAACAGCGATGGAAGTCCGAATCTGAAAAAGATTGAGAAAAATCCGGAAGAATGCTACTGCAATTATGATACCTATATGGGACTATCGGATTACAACCATCTTAGAAGGATGCTGGGATATAAAGAGGTGACGCTATCGGACGGCCAGTTTGCCATACACATCAAGCAGCGCCTGAAAGATCAGGCAAAAGGCCTTGAGGATGCTATATCTATCAATGGGGAGAATGGGAAACTGCGTTTTGCAGGCTACTATATGGAAGCCTTCTCCCAGGATGGCCATAATGGAGGGGACTATGTCATCATCGTCCCGGATCAGGTGATTGCGGGCATGACTCCCTACTACAGCGAACTTGCGGTAGATATCAGAGGGGAGGCGCCGGAAGGCCTGGGGAATCAGCTGGATGATTTGAGCGACAATACTGATTTTGGTGGCCATGCCGAGATGAAAGGGAATAACTGCTATGGGACGGATACCATTGTCACATACAATGCCGTGAACCTGGTACGGGATAATCTGATACCCGAAGTAAAGTATATGCTGTCCTCCATCATATTCCCTGCGTTTTATGTGGGCCTGGTGTTCCTGTGCGTGGCTTTGACGGTGCTGTCCGTTCACCAGTTAAGCGATTCCGCAAAGTATAAGTTCCGGTACGGCGTGCTCAAAAAAATCGGGCTGAGTAAAAGGGAGGTATCCAGGCTGATCCTGAAGCAGCTGTTCGGATATTACCTATGCCCGGCGCTCTTTGCGGCGCTGATCAGCGGCATCGTGGCAGTATTTATCAGTAATATCTTCATTTTCTATACAGGCGTAAGCACCTCTGTGTTCCAGTATTTTGCCATCTCCCTGGCGTTGTTTATGGGAATCTATATTCTGTATTTCCTGACGACTTATGTCGGATTTAAGCGAAATGTTGAAAGTAGGGAGGGCTAGGATATGCATAAGAAAAATATCTGGGTTTGCATCCTGATATCCATCCTGATTCTGGTCGCAGCGCAGACGGTCTCTGTGCTGATCGCAAGTGCAGCCTGTGCTGCAGGGCTGCCGGTTCCGGCGGGAAATATCCTGGCAGCCCTGCTCTATGCAGCCCTTGCTTTGTGGGGAATCCGCGTGCTTGGGAGGAAGGGACTTAAGATGCGTCCTTCCTCCCTGGGGCTTTCACCAGTCAGGATCCGGCCGGCATGGGGCGTGGCGGCAGTTCTGCTTCCGCTGGCTGTATGCGGCATCTGCCTGCTGCTGCCTGGACACTTTGAAGCGGTTACAGCTAGGCAGGCGGACGTTGTCTTGATCTTAAGCGGCGCGGCCTATTATGGGATCGCGGCGGCGGTTGTGGAGGAGGCCGTATTCAGAGGGGCCATCCTCAAAAGCCTGGAGAGCAGATGGAACCGAAAGGTAGCGGTCCTGGCCTCGTCGGTCTTATTCGGGGCAGTCCATATGCTGGGAGCAAGTTTAAGCCTCGTGTCAGCTGTGCAGCTGCTTCTGGCCGGTACGGCAGTCGGAATCCTGTTTGCACTGATCGCTTATGAAAGCGGCAGCATCTGGAGCGGCGCGCTGGTACACGGCGTCTGGAATCTGTTTATGGTCAGCCAGATCTTGCATATCGGCCCGGAGGCGGATGCATCGTCCATCTTCAGTTATGTGCTGGAGGTAAAGAATCCCCTGCTCACTGGAGGGGATTTCGGAATAGAGGCATCGGTCATAGCCATGATGGCATATGCGGGGCTGGCGGCAGTTGCGTATAGCATGATACGAAGAAAGAGATTAAAGAGATAGCGTAAGAACAGAAAAACTTGGTAATGAAACGGCGTGGTATCAAAAGGTACCACGCTATAGTTTTCGATTTTTTTCTATCTGTGCAACCGTCTGGCCGGATGTTGTGTATACTATAATAAAGAGAAGGCAGGTGATAGAATGGACGAGCAACGATTACTGGAACAGTTAAAAGGACGGAATGAAATTGCGCTTGAAGAAGCGGTTTCTGTCTATGAGGCGTACATATCAGCCATCGTTTTCCGCATTATCGGCAGCGCGATGGCAAGGGAAGATCTGCAGGAAGTGGTCAATGATACATTCTATAGCCTGTGGGTAAATGCAGAACGGATCGATCTTGATAAAGGCAGCCTTAGAGCATACCTGGCCGCCATTGCCAGGAACAAGGCAAAAAATAAACTCCGGGAGCATAAGACGCAGACGCTTCTTATCCAGGAGACGGATCAGGTGGAAGTGACGGATTTCTGTCTGGGCCTGGAGAAGGAGGAACGGGCGAAGATCTTGAAGGATGCATTGGACATGCTGAAGAGAGATGAAAGAGAGATCATGATCCGCTATTATTTCTACTATGAATCGACAGAGACCATTGCAGGCGAGATGGATCTCAGGAGGAATACGGTGAAGTCCAAACTGATGCGCGCAAGGAAGAAGCTTAAGATCCATCTGAGGGAAAGGGGGATATGTCAATGAAAGAGAAGATTACAGACCTGTTTGACGATATTCCTGTAGAACTGCTGGATGAGATAGAAGTTCAGAAAGGAAATGGCCATGGGAGGAAGAAAGGAATCTATATTCCCAAATGGGCCGCAGTCCTGGTGATCGGGCTTCTCTGCCTGTTTGCGGGAACGGCAGGGTACGCGGCGATCAAGCACCCGGACCTGTTTAAAACGTATTTTGGCAGCGGCGACGGACAGATGGAAAAGGATCTGATGCAGGAGCAGTACCATGAAGCCAGGAATAAGGATTACTGTCTGCGGGTGGAGGATGTGCTGGCAGATGGAGATATCAAGTATATTCTCGTCTCAGTGGAGGCCTTGAATGCAGACAGCCAGAAGGCGCTTAAGGAGAGCGAGACATTCCCCGTCATCCGGATTACCGGAGATTCGAAGAAAGGCACTGGCTCAGGAGGAGGTGCATATGAATATGACCAATACCCGGACGATGGGAAGAAATACTTCATGTTCGAGTGGAACAGCGCGGGCAGCAACTGTACGATCCTGTATGCGGATGGAATGCCCTCCATGCCAGGTCAGGACTGGCTCGATGAGCATGGCGACGAGATTCTGAAGATATCTTTTAAGCTGCATATGAAAAAGGATAAGGCCATCGCGGTCGTTCCATACAAGAACCAATTCCCTGATCATATAGGCTTTGACAGGGTGGAGATCCGCAGGATGAGCGTCAGGGTCGCCGGGGAGTCGAGAAAGGCGGATGACAGTTCCGGCAGCATAGGAGGATGGGAGTATTATTACCCCACCGTTACGGCAGTGCTTGAGGATGGAACCAGCGTCAAAATCATGAATGGCAACATGGGATATGAGGAGGCCGGGACGGACAGGACACATCCATCCGGGGGCGCCAGCGGAAGTTATAGCGAGGGAGGAGACGGAAAGATGAAGATAGAATATATGGTCAAATTCAGAAAAGCGCTGGACATTGACAAGATCGACAAGGTTATGATCAACGATACGGAATATGACATAAAATAATATTTAAAAAATGAGATATTTTCTCCTTCTGCAAGGTATGATAGGTGAAAGGCTTTTCAAAAAAGAAGAAACTGCTTGCGGGGTGTGGCTGTTGGAAGAAGGAAAATATATTGTGGCTGTTGAAACGAATAAGGATATGGTATACCGGATCGCATTGCATGACTGCCGGAACCGGCACGATGCAGAAGACATTATGCAGATCGTGTTTCTCAAACTGTACCGCTCAGCGGTGGCATTTGAAAGCCCGGAGCACCTGAAGAACTGGCTGATACGGGTGACGGTGAATGAATGCAGGCGGATGTTCGTCTCCCCCTGGAAGAAGCATGAGGAATGCCGGGAATACCTTCCCGAAGAAGGCGCGGCCTGGGGCTTTGATTCAGAGGAAGCAAGGAGGGATCAGGAGATTCTTCAGGCAGTCATGGCTCTGCCCAGGAAATACAGAGTGCCGGTCTACCTGTATTATTATGAGGGATACCAGGCGGCGGAGATCGCCATCCTGCTAAAGAAGAATCCTTCCACCATACAGACGCGGCTGATGCGGGCAAGGAAGCATTTAAAAATATCGTTGGAGGAGGCAGGAATATATGGAAGATAGATTTCCAGAAGAAGAATACAGGAGAGTGTGCAGCGCCCTGAAACCCTCCTTCCAGGCAGAACAGGAGGTCGTGAATATGGCAGAGCCGGGGAAAAGGCCATGGCGCAAGAAGAAGGCATTCGTTACGCTGGCAGCCGTGCTGGCACTGACGCTATCCGTATCCATCGTGTCGGTTGCGGCTACGGACGGCAAGATCGTAGAGGAAGTGAAGGACAAGGTAAGCGTGTGGTTTCGGAATCTTACGCTGGATGAAGAGGCTTCAACGCAAGATCATATGGTGCTTCGGGCGGAAGACGGGACGTACATCGCTATTGATCAGGATGAACAGAATCCAAAACTGGTGTACCACGAAGACAGCAAGTCATTGGGACTGGCGATTGGCGGCCAGGAGATCGACATTACGGAAGAATTGCTGGAAGACGGCGTATATACGACGGAATATACCTATGAAGGCAAGACGTACGGCGTTACGATCCAGGGAGAATTAGAGACGGCGCAGATGAAAGTAGAACTGCAGTAAGAAGATGGGATAGCGGGAACCTTCCGGCAAACGGAGGCTCCCGCTATTTTTGCGGCAGCCGGACGCAGAATTGCTGCTTGCAGAAGCAGCGGGAACATACTATAATCAAGGTCAGATTACATGTCAGGCAAAAGGAAGGAGTTAAGATGGAAAGTAGATATGATACATTTTTCTTTGATTTAGATGGGACGATCACGGATTCTTCCCTGGGAATCACGAATTCCGTGATGTACGCATTAGAAAAATACGGGATCGTGGAGACGGACAGGCGCAAATTGTACAAGTTCATCGGTCCGCCGCTTACGGATTCTTTCCCAAGATTCTATGGATTCTCCGAGGAACAGACCTTGGAGGCGATCGGCTACTACCGGGAGTACTATAAAGACAGAGGAATCTTTGAAAACCGGGTATACGATGGATTCGAGGCGGTGGCAAGCAAACTGAAGGAAGATGGAAAGACGCTGGTGGTGGCCACGTCAAAGCCGGAGCCCTTTGCGAGGCAGATCATAGAGCACTTCGGGCTGTCGCCTTATTTTGACTACGTGGCAGGGATGGAGCTTGATGGCGGCCGGGGCACGAAGGCGGAGGTGATCCGTTATGCGCTTTCAAACTGCCAGACATCCGAGCGATCCAAGGTGCTGATGATCGGCGACCGGGAGCATGATGTGGCCGGGGCGAGGGAAAATGATATCCACTGCCTGGGAGTGCTGTATGGATTCGGGAGCCGCGAAGAACTGGAGGCGGCTGGCGCGGACTATATCACGGAGGATGTAGAAGGAATATTGGAATTTCGTTAAAATCTCCGCCATCCTATTGACAAATCTAAAAGATGTTGTTATGATTAAAAAACAGAACGCACTCTGTTTTTGAAAACGCAAATGGGAAAGAGGTGCAATATGCAAAGAGTTTATTCATTAATCGTCGACAATAATCCCGGTGTTCTAAGCCGTATCGCAGGACTGTTCAGCAGGCGCGGATACAGTATTGACAGTATCACGGCTGGCGTGACGGCAGATCCGAGATTTACAAGGATTACCATTGTTGCAAGCGGAGATGAGTTGATCTTGTCCCAGATTGAAAAACAGGTAAGGAAACTGGAAGATATCATCAAGATCAAGGTGCTTAAGCCAAGCGAGTCTGTCTACAGGGAACTGATCATGGTCAAGATCCGTGCCAATGCGGCCCAGAGATCAGAGATCATCTCAATCGCGGACATATTCCGGGCTAAGATCGTAGATGTGGAGAAGGAGTCTTTGATGGTAGAGCTTACCGGCAACCAGTCTAAGCTGGACGCTTTTTTAAATCTTCTGGACGGCTACGAGATCCTGGAACTTGCCAGGACGGGAATTACCGGGCTTTCCCGGGGAATCAAGGATGTTACATACATCGACTAGAGGCGCATTTTAAATGGGAGCAGATGATTTGTCCGCCCTTATTTAACAATACAAATTCAATTTAATCAAAAGTAGGAGGAATGCTAATATGGCAGCAAGAATTTATTATCAGGAAGATTGTAACTTATCATTACTGGAAGGTAAGACAATCGCAATTATCGGCTACGGAAGCCAGGGACATGCACATGCGCTCAACTTAAAGGAATCCGGATGCAACGTTATCATCGGCCTTTACGAAGGAAGCAAGTCCTGGGCTAAGGCAGAGGCACAGGGACTGAAGGTGTACACCGCAGCCGAGGCGGCAAAGCAGGCAGACATCATCATGATCCTGATCAACGATGAAAAGCAGGCGGCAATGTACAAAAAAGACATCGAGCCAAACCTGGAAGAAGGCAATATGCTGATGTTCGCGCATGGTTTCGCGATTCACTTCGGACAGATCGTTCCACCGGCAAATGTAGATGTGACAATGATCGCTCCTAAGGCTCCGGGACACACGGTAAGAAGCGAATACCAGGCTGGAAAAGGAACCCCTTGTCTTGTTGCGGTAGAGCAGGATTATACAGGGAAGGCTCTTGATAAGGCACTTGCATATGCGCTTGGAATCGGCGGAGCAAGAGCTGGCGTTCTTGAGACTACATTCAGGACAGAGACAGAGACAGACCTTTTCGGCGAGCAGGCAGTACTTTGCGGCGGCGTATGCGCATTGATGCAGGCAGGTTTCGATACATTGGTAGAAGCAGGATATGACCCGAGAAATGCTTACTTCGAGTGTGTTCACGAGATGAAGCTGATCGTTGACCTGATCTATGAGTCTGGATTTGAAGGAATGAGATATTCTGTCTCCAATACGGCGGAATATGGCGATTATATCACAGGACCAAAGATTATCACAGATGAGACAAAGAAGGCAATGAAGAAGATACTTGCAGACATCCAGGACGGCTCATTTGCAAAAGAGTTCCTATTGGATATGTCACAGGCAGGCGGACAGGCGCACTTCAGAGCTATGAGAAAACTGGCTACAGAGCATCCGTCAGAAAAAGTCGGCAAGGAAGTCAGAAGTCTTTACAGCTGGAGCGACTCCGAGAAGTTGATCAACAACTAGGAAGCATAAAAGGTACATATAAGAACCGGCCCCGTACTCCAATGGAGTATGGGGCTTTTGTAATGGATGCAGGCCAGGATATAGAAGATTCTGAAAAATGAAGAAATATTGCTGTATTTCTGATATCAGTATGCTAAAATGAAGGTAACAGATCAGGAACGGATGACAATAGAAGAGAAAGGAGAGTGGACTATGGACGTGAATTTACGGGATCTTCGGTCAGCCAGGAATCCAAAAGTGCGCATCAAGATCATGCAGGGACATTTTGCGAGGAGCCATTCCCATGTGAATACCTACATTGATATTTCCACCATCAAATCCAGGTGCGACCACGCCAGGGAAGCGGCCAGGATGCTGGCGGAGCCATTTCTGTCATCGGTGGAAGTGGATACCATCGTATGCCTGGACGGAATGGAAGTGGTAGGCGCTTTCATGGCGGAACTGCTCGCCGCGCCAGGCCCGGTGTCGGTAAACCAGGGGAAGAATATCTCTATTGTAGCACCCGAATCAAACCAGCTGGGACAGATGATGTTCCGGGACAATACCAAGCGCATGGTGGGTGGACAGAACGTGCTGATTCTGGCTGGCTCGTTAAATACCGGGAAGACGATGCTTCAGGCAATTGATACCATCCTTTATTACGGCGGGAATGTGAACGGCGTATGCGCGATATTCAGCGCGGCATCAAAAGTTGCAGGATTGGATATCCATGCTGCCTTCACTACGGCGGATATCCCGGATTACCAGGTATACCCAAGCCATGCCTGCCCGCTATGCAAAGCAGGAGCAAAGGTGGATGCCATCGTCAATAGTTACGGATATTCCGAACTATAGGCGCCGCATGCATTTTATGTCAATAAACTATCATATTTTACAGGGAGGAAAGACCAATGGACAAGACAATGGAAGGGTTTGAAGACCTACGCTCTAATAAGAACCCGAAAGCGCGCATCAAGGTAATGAAAGGGCATTTCGCAACAAGCAATTCGCATCTGAATACTTATATCGATATGTCTACCGTCAAGACCAGGCATCACAATTCCAGGGAGGCAGCCAGAGTGCTGGCCAATGAGTATCTGAACAATACTTATGTGAACACGATCGTGTGCCTGGATGAGACGGAAGTGATCGGAACATTTCTGGCGGAGGAACTGGCTGACACCAGCAGGCTGTCGCTCAGCGCCGACAATAATATCTCTGTTATAACGCCGGAGTACAACGCTCTGGGACAGATCATGTTCCGGGATAACAAGCAGCGCATGATCGAAAATCAGCAGGTATTGATCCTTGCCGCTTCCGTCACTACGGGCAAGACGATTAGCAAGGCTATAGAGTCCATCCTATACTATGGAGGAACCGTGTGCGGAGTCAGCGCTATCTTCAGCGCCGTTACGAAGGTGGCAGGCATGGAGATCAAGACCATATTCACCAGCAAGGACATTCCGGATTACAGGGCTTATGAACCCAGCGACTGCCCAATGTGCAAGGCAGGCCAGAGAGTAGAGGCGATCGTCAACAGTTTTGGATATTCCAAACTGTAGCAGATATGAGGAAATGCGATTTCCTGTCGCATAAAAAAAACAGCCATTGACGGTATGGCTGTTTTTTGCATGCGACTCTCTATCTATTAAGCAATTCCGTTAACGGCTTTTGTTAAACGGGAAATCTTTCTAGAGCATGTGTTTTTGTGATAAACACCCTTGCTTCCTGCTTTGTTGATTTCAACGATAGCAACTTTTAATGCTGCTTTAGCAGCTTCAGCATCTTTGTTTGCGATAGCTGTTTCAACTTTCTTTACGCAAGTTTTTACCTTAGATTTGATTGCTTTGTTTCTAGCAGCTTTTGTTTCGTTTACTAAAATTCTTTTCTTTGCAGATTTGATATTAGCCAATTTGTCCACCTCCAATATCCTATATTTCGATTTTCTCGATTCTAGTTCGTTAGAGCCGGACACGGACGTTCTAACGAAACACACTAATTTATTTTAGGACACAGAAAGAATTCTGTCAATACATATTTCTCAAAATATTGCAAAAACTAGCAAATAAATTATGACTAAAGTGAGGATGTAAGGGATGATTGAGAAGTATAGCATCAGAACAGACCTGGCTCTTGAGCAGAAAGAGCGATTCGAGTCGGACAATGTAGAAGTACAAGGCGTCGTGCTGGAAGAAGATTACGACGAGGAGAGGGAGATCAAGGTGACCACCGTAAAGATCGAGACGGAGAATGGCGCTAAGACGATGGGAAAGCCGGTCGGCACGTACATCACCATGGAGGCACCGAATATGGCGGTGCCGGATGAAGACTATCACCAGGAGATATCAAACGAGCTGGCAAAATTCCTCGAGCGGTTCATAAAAAGCGACAAGGAAGAATATTCCGTGCTTGTGGTGGGGCTTGGCAACCGGAAAGTGACTCCGGACGCCCTTGGGCCGTACGTGGTGGATAATCTGAATATTACCCGGCACATCATCAAGGAATATGGCAAATATGCCATGGGAGAAGATGCGGTCAACTTAATCAGCGCTATCGTCCCCGGAGTCATGGGGCAGACAGGCATGGAGACGGTAGAGATCATCAAGGGCATCGTCAAAGAGACGAAGCCGGACATCATCATTGCCATTGACGCGCTTGCAGCCAGAAGTTCCAGAAGGCTGAACCGAACCATCCAGATTGCGGATACCGGCATCAATCCTGGATCAGGCGTAGGCAATCACCGCAATGCCATCACCAAAGAGACGGTAGGCGTCCCGGTCATTGCAATCGGCGTTCCCACGGTCGTGGATGCGGCTACGATCGTCAATGATACCATGGAGAATCTGATAGCTGCTCTGGAAAGTTCGGAGACCTTAAGAGGGGTGGGCGTGGTCATGCAGGGCTATAATGCGGCGGAAAAGTATGAACTGGTCAAAGAACTGATCTCGCCGCACCTAAACGGCCTGTTTGTAACGCCAAAGGACATCGACGAGACGGTAAAGCGCATCAGCTTCACCATATCCGAGGCATTGAATCTGCTGTTTTCCAAAGGACATGCACATATTAAGGAAAATAGCGTCATATAGTATTAAGACACAAAATATATGATGTGCTGCCCGCTTTATGCAGCGGGCAGCGTTTTCTTAAAGCGGAGTGGATAATGTGGGACAAAAACAGCGGATCAGCCGTATCATGATAGCGGTCATCGCAGGCATCCTGGTTCTGTATGCGTTCATGCAGGTACCTCTGCATCCGGTAAAGAAGGTGCAGGATGGGATCAACCGTTTCCTGATGGAGAAATCAGAAGAAACGTATCTGACCGGGTTCGCCTATCTGGAAGGCGGCAAAGAGGCATCCTTCTCAGACTGGGTGACCGAAAGCGCCATGAAACTGGTGCCTCTTGGAACCTATGTGGAGGGCAAGGCATCCGTCCATACGGATGTGGAAGATGAGGAGACATACGCGATGATCCTGGCCCAGCAGGCCAATGATGAAAACGCGGTGGATGAAAACGGGCAGCTATTGGGAGGCGATGACAAGGAAGAGGAAGTCGCCCAGACATCTGGAACGCCAATTGATACCTCCATGGAAAATCTGAAAAATTTTGAATACCTGGTGGGAAACTTCTATACGATAGATGGAAATACGATGGCAGACGGGGACCTGCTCAATGCAGAAAAACTTATGGGGAAAGATCTGAAGATCGACCAATCTAAAGGAGGCCCGAAGGTGCTCATCTACCATACGCATTCCCAGGAGGCGTTTGCGGATTCGACAGAAGGCGATACCAGCACCACCATCATGGGGATGGGCGCCTATCTCTCAGACCTGTTAAACAATACATACGGGATCGAGACTTTGCACCACGAAGGAGTGTATGACCTGGTGGACGGAAAACTGGACCGAAGCATGGCATACCAGCTGGCGGAGCCGCAGATCCAGAATATTCTTGCCGAGAATCCCAGCATCGAAGTGGTCATTGACCTTCACCGGGACGGCGTGGCAGAAGGGACTCATCTGGTGACGGAGATCAACGGCAGGCCTACGGCGCAGATCATGTTCTTTAATGGGCTTAGCCGTACCAAGGCCAATGGCAATATCAGTTATCTGGCCAATCCATACATAGAGGATAACCTGGCATTCTCTTTGCAGATGCAGATTGCGGCAGCCAACAAGTATCCGGGATTTACCCGGCATATCTATCTGAGAGCCTACCGCTATAACATGCATTTAAAGCCAAAGACTCTGCTGATAGAGGCTGGAGCCCAGACAAATACAGTGGAGGAAATGCGCAATGCCATGGAAGTGCTGGCAGATACACTAGATCATGTACTTGCAAAATAAATATTGTTTGATTAATACAATATTTCGTGCTAATATATTGGCAGTATGGAAAAGTGTGCCCAATGGGGCACTTTTCCACGTTCTAGAATAGGTAGGAATATACATTGGAAAGGATATATGAGAATGGCTAAGAAAAATACATACGATGCAGACAGTATTTCCATACTGGAAGGACTGGAAGCGGTACGGAAAAGGCCGGGAATGTATATAGGAAGCGTTTCCACCAAAGGATTGAACCATCTGATCTACGAGATTGTGGACAATGCGGTGGACGAGCATCTTGCAGGCTACTGCAGCGAGATCCGGGTGACGCTTGAAAAGGATGGGTCGGCGACCATCTCGGATAATGGGCGAGGCGTTCCGGTAGATCTTCACGCCACCGGAGTTTCCGCAGAGCGCGTGGTATATACGACGCTTCATGCCGGAGGAAAATTCGATGATTCTGCTTATAAGACCAGCGGAGGGCTTCACGGTGTCGGATCTTCCGTAGTCAACGCGCTGTCAACGTATATGGATGTGGAAGTCAGCCGTGACGGCTATATCCATCATGACAGGTATGAGAGAGGAAAGCCGGTGATCGAACTGGAGGACGGACTGCTCCCCACCATAGGCAAGACCCGCAAGACAGGGACGAAGGTAAACTTTCTTCCAGATGACGCCATATTTGAGAAGACCAGGTTCCGGGCCGAAGAAGTCAAAAGCCGCATGCATGAGACCGCATATCTGAATCCTGCACTTACGATCATATTCGAAGATAAGCGGGGCAGCGAGACGGAGCATATCGTATACCATGAGCCGGAGGGAATCTTAGGATTCATAGAAGACCTCAATTCCAAGAAGGAAGCTGTCCACGAGCCCGTATATTTCAAAGGCGAGTCCGATGGTATCGAGGTGGAAGTGGCATTCCAGTATGTCAATGAATTCCATGAAAATGTCCTGGGCTTCTGTAACAATATCTATAACGCGGAAGGCGGAACCCACCTGACCGGATTCAAGACGACCTTTACCACAGTCATCAACCAGTATTCCAGGGAACTGGGGATCTTGAAGGAGAAGGATGCGAACTTCACAGGCGCGGATATCCGAAACGGTATGACGGCGATCATCTCCATCAAGCATCCGGATCCCCGATTTGAAGGACAGACGAAGACGAAATTGGACAACCCTGACGCGGCAAAAGCGTGTAGCAAGGTGACCAATGATGAGATCATCCGTTACTTTGACCGGAATCTGGATAATCTGAAGAAGGTGATCGGCTGCGCGGAGAAGGCGGCGAAGATCCGCAAGACGGAAGAGAGGGCCAAGACCAATCTTCTAACAAAGCAGAAGTATTCTTTTGACAGTAACGGGAAACTGGCAAACTGCGAGAGCAAGGACGCCGGGAAGTGCGAGATATTCATCGTGGAGGGAGACTCGGCCGGAGGTTCGGCCAAGACGGCCAGAGACCGGATGTACCAGGCGATCCTGCCCATCCGGGGAAAGATCTTAAATGTAGAAAAGGCCAGCATAGACAAGGTTCTGGCCAACGCGGAGATCAAGACGATGATCAATGCCTTCGGGTGCGGCTTTTCCGAAGGATATGGCAATGATTTCGATATTACGAAGCTGCGCTATGACAAGATCATCATCATGGCCGATGCGGATGTGGACGGCGCGCACATCTCTACGCTGCTATTAACCTTGTTCTACCGATTTATGCCGGAACTGATCTATGAAGGGCATGTGTATATTGCCATGCCGCCTCTGTATAAGGCTATGCCGAAAAAGGGAGAGGAAGAGTATCTCTATGACGACAAGGCGCTGGAGCGGTATCGCAAGACCCACGACGGCCCGTTCACCCTCCAGAGATATAAGGGACTTGGAGAGATGGATGCCCAGCAGCTCTGGGAGACCACTTTGAATCCGGAGACCAGGATGCTCAAACTGGTGGAGATCGAGGACGCCAGGATGGCATCCGGCGTGACAGAGATGCTGATGGGGACCGAGGTTCCCCCAAGAAGGACATTTATCTATGAAAATGCTACGGAAGCAGAACTGGATATATAGCGAGGTAAGGAGAGGAAAAGATGCAGGATTCACAAATCATAAGAACCGAATACTCTGATGTGATGAAGAAGTCATACATCGACTATGCCATGAGCGTCATCGTAGCAAGGGCCCTTCCGGATGTACGGGACGGGCTTAAGCCGGTTCAGAGGCGCACGCTCTACGACATGTACGAGCTGGGTATCCGGTATGACAGGCCCTATAGGAAATGCGCCCGTATCGTGGGGGATACCATGGGTAAATACCACCCCCACGGAGACAGTTCCATCTATGAATCCCTGGTCGTCATGGCCCAGGAATTCAAAAAAGGAATGATCCTTGTAGACGGGCACGGAAACTTCGGATCCATAGAAGGGGACGGCGCTGCAGCCATGCGTTATACAGAGGCGCGCCTGGCCAAGATCACCCAGGAGGCGTATCTTGCCGATCTGGACAAGGACATCGTGGACTTCATGCCCAACTTTGACGAGACGGAGAAGGAGCCGGAGGTGCTTCCGGTGAGGATACCCAATCTTCTGGTCAACGGGGCGGAAGGGATTGCAGTCGGAATGGCGACCAGCATCCCCACCCATAATCTGGGCGAAGTGATCGAGGCGGTCAAAGCCTATATGAAGAATGACGATATCAGCACGAAGCAGTTAATGAAATATATCAAGGGACCAGACTTCCCGACAGGGGGAATCGTGGTCAACAAGGACGAACTGCTGAATATCTACGAAGCAGGCAGCGGAAAGATCAAGATCCGCGGCAAAGTAGAGATCGAGGAGATGAAAGGCGGCAAGAACCGCCTGGTCATCACAGAGATTCCATATACCATGATCGGCGCGGGTATCGGCAAGTTCCTCAACGACGTCTGCGCTCTGGTGGAGAGCAAGAAGACCAGCGACATCGTGGACATATCCAACCAGTCATCCAAAGAGGGCATCCGCATCGTCATTGAACTGAAGCGGGGCGCGGATGTGGAGAATCTGACCAACATGCTCTATAAGAAGACCCGCCTGGAAGACACCTTTGGCGTTAATATGCTGGCGGTTGCGAACGGGCGGCCGGAGACGATGGGGCTTAAGAAGATTATCGAGCACCACGTGGACTTCCAGTTTGAACTGGCTACCAGGAAATACCAGAATCTTCTGAAAAAGGAGCAGGACAGAAAAGAGATCCAGGAAGGGCTGATCAAGGCCTGCGATGTGATTGACCTGATCATCGAGATCTTAAGGGGAAGCCAGTCCGTAAAAGATGCCAAAGCCTGCCTGACCAACGGGGTGACGGAGAATATCAAGTTCAAGTCCAGCATATCAAAGAAGATGGCAGCCATGCTGCGCTTTACAGAGAGACAGGCCACGGCGATCCTGGAGATGCGCTTATATAAATTGATCGGCCTGGAATTGGAAGCCCTGATGAAAGAGCATGAAGAGACGCTTAAGAACATCGCCAGGTATGAAGATATCCTGAACAACTATGATTCTATGGCGGAAGTCATCATAGCGGATCTGGACAAGATTAAAAAAGAATTTGCCAGAAAGAGGCGCACAGCCATTGAGAATGCCGAAGAGGCTGTTTATGAGGAAAATAAGATCGAGGAGCAGGAAGTCGTATTCCTGATGGACCGATTTGGCTATGCCAAGACGGTAGATACGAATATCTACGAGCGGAACAAAGAAGCCGCGGATGCGGAGAACAAGCATGTGCTTTCCTGCATGAACACAGGGAAACTGTGCATCTTTACAAATACTGGGAAGATGCATCAAGTCAAGGTGCTGGATCTGCCTTATGGAAAGTTCAGGGACAAGGGGCTTCCCATCGATAATGTAAGCAATTACGACAGCACCCAGGAAAACATCGTCTATATCTGCGACGCGGAACAGATGCGCTACGCAAGGCTGCTTTTTGCGACGAAGCAGGGGATGATTAAAAAAGTAGAAGGAAATGAATTTCAGGTGGCTAAGCGCACCATCGCGGCTACCAAGCTTCAGCCGGAGGACGAGCTGATCAGCGTGCAGGTGATTACCGACAACCAGCAGGTCGTCCTGCAGACCAAAGAGGGCTATTTCCTCCGCTTCCCGGCACAGGAAGTGTCCGAGAAGAAGAAAGGAGCCATCGGCGTCAGAGGGATCAAACTGCGGAAGAATGATGAATTGGAGCACGCGTACCTGTTTGAGGAAGGCACGGAGGCCAAGATCATCTTTGGAGAAAAGGAAGTGACGCTTAACCGTCTCAAAGTGGCAAAAAGAGACGGGAACGGCACAAAGGCCAGATAAAAAAACATAAGGAGACCACTAGATATGATACAGGATATTGAACCACATGAATACCGGAATGAATACCAGCCGCTGCCGCCGGATGAAGACAGCATCTTCCTCGCCTACAGTGGCAGGACTATCCTGGCGGCGATGGAAGGGCGGCAGATTCGTTTCCCTACATTTGGCGAAATGGAAGCCTATATGGACAGGCAGAAACTATACGAAGATTATACCTATCTATTTGCCATTGACGGGATGAGATTCTATCTGGGAAATCCGCTGGGCATCTCAGAAGAAGAGCAGGAGATCGATTTCAGGACGATCAAAGGATATGAAATGCTGGATACCCAGACTCTTCGGGAGGGAGGGCCAAAGTACCTGAACTTTGCCGGAGTCACCGGATGGCAGCTGCACAGATGGTATACCAGCAGAAGATACTGTGGAAGATGCGCAAGCCCAATGGTAAAGGACGCTAAAGAACGGATGATGTTCTGTCCCGAGTGCCATTTGATGGAATATCCGAAGATATCGCCGGCGGTCATCATCGCGGTGACTGATGGCAACAGAATCCTGATGTCCAAGTATGCCGGGCGGGAATATAAGAAATACGCCCTTTTGGCAGGATTCAACGAGATCGGAGAGACCATAGAGGAGACGGTAAAGAGAGAAGTCATGGAAGAGGTCGGCCTTCAGGTTAAGAATATTACCTATTATAAGAGCCAGCCCTGGTCTTTTTCCGATACGCTGCTTTTGGGATTCTTCTGCGAGCTGGACGGAGAGGATAAGATCACGCTGGATCAAGAGGAACTCGCGCTTGCCCAGTGGTTTGAGCGGGAGGAGATTCCGGTGAAGGAGGATGACTTAAGCCTCACCAATGAGATGATGATCGCGTTCAAGAATGGCAGGAAATAAGAGAAATATATGAAAATCCCTTGCTTTTGCCAGGATATGGTGTTATACTGAACAACAGTTACATAAAGAAATCGGCAGAAGAGTGAACGCAAAGTTCACTCTTCTTTGTTGATAAGGAGGAAATTTATTTGTCAAAAAGAGAAATTTACGAACAGAAGACAGAAGCGATTCTGATGCCAATTGTAGAGGAGCACGGATTCGAGCTGGTGGATGTAGAGTATGTAAAAGAAGGCGGTACCTGGTATCTTCGGGCCTACATTGATAAGCCGGGCGGGATCAACGTAGATGACTGCGAGGTGGTAAGCCGCAGGCTGTCAGACATCCTGGACGAGAAAGACTACATTGAGGAGGCCTACATTCTGGAGGTCAGTTCCCCAGGCCTTGGAAGGCCCCTAAAGAAAGAAAAGGATTTCAAGAGAAGCCTGGGAGAAGAAGTGGATGTGAGGACATACCGCATGATAGAGAAGCAGAAGGAATTTACCGGACTGCTTAAGGATTACGATGATGCGACTGTTACCATCGAGATGGAGGATGGGACACTGAAAACATTTGAAAAAAGCGATATCGCGCTTATTCGTCTGGCGTTTGATTTTTAAATTAGGAGGAGAATAGTAATGAACACAGAATTATTAGAAGCGTTGAATATTTTGGAAGAGGAAAAGGATATCAGCAAAGAGACTTTGCTGGATGCCATCGAGAATTCTCTGCTGAATGCCTGCAAGAATCATTTTGGCAAGGCTGATAATATCAAATTAATCATGGACAGAACCACCTGCGACTATCAGCTCTTTGCTGAGAAGACGGTAGTGGAAGAAGTGGAGGATAAGCTGGAGCAGATCAGCCTGGAGGATGCAAAAGAAATCGACAGCCAGTATGAACTGGGAGATATTGTGCAGATCCCCATCGAGTCCAAGTCATTTGGCCGTATTGCCACGCAGAATGCCAAGAACCTGATTCTGCAGAAGATCCGCGAGGAAGAGAGAAAAGTCGTGTATGACCAGTATTTCGAGAAGGAGAAAGATATCGTCACAGGTATTGTTCAGCGTTATGTTGGCAAGAATATCAGCATCAATCTTGGCAAGGCGGACGCGATGCTGACAGAAAACGAGCAGGTGAAGGGCGAGGTATTCAAGCCTACCGAACGTATCAAATTATACGTAGTGGAAGTAAAGAACACGACCAAGGGGCCAAAGATTCTGGTTTCACGCACGCATCCGGAATTGGTAAAGCGTCTGTTTGAATCCGAGGTGACCGAGGTTAAGGAAGGAATCGTGGAGATCAAGAGTATTGCGCGAGAGGCAGGAAGCAGGACGAAGATTGCCGTATGGTCCAACGATCCGGACGTAGATCCGGTGGGCGCATGCGTCGGCATGAACGGGGCCAGGGTCAATGCCATCGTCAATGAACTGCGGGGCGAGAAGATCGACATTATCAACTGGAGCGACAATCCGGCTATCTTGATCGAGAATGCGTTAAGCCCGGCAAAGGTTATTTCCGTCATGGCCGATCCGGATGAGAAGGCGGCCAGCGTCATCGTACCGGATTACCAGCTGTCGCTGGCGATCGGCAAGGAAGGGCAGAACGCGAGGCTTGCTGCAAGGCTTACGGGATATAAGATCGACATCAAGAGCGAGACGCAGGCCATCGAGTCAGGCGAGCTTCCGGAAAACTATATGGAATTAAGCGAAGGCGTCTATGAAGAAGAGATGTACGAAGAGCCTTATGAGGAAGATTACGAGGAAGGATATGAGGAAGACGCGTATCCGGAAGATGAGATAGAATTTGAAGAAGTAGATGATACAGAGGAATAGGTGATTGTTTGAGCGGAAATAAAAAGGTGCCCATGCGCAAGTGCGTGGGCTGTCAGGAAATGAAGAGTAAGAAAGAGATGATTCGTGTCATCAGGACTGCCGAGGGAGAATTTCTTCTGGATTCCACCGGCAGGAAGAACGGGCGTGGAGCATACATCTGTCCGGCCAAAGAATGCCTGGAAAAAGCCAGGAAGAGCAAAGGCCTGGAACGTTCATTCAAGCAGTCCATTCCGGAAGAAGTGTATGATGCGCTGGAAAAGGAGATGGATATACTTGAATCAGAATAAGATACTGTCGCTCATTGGCCTGGCCACAAAGGCCGGAAGGACGGTAAGCGGGGAGTTCAGTACGGAAAAGGAAGTAAAATCCGGCAGGGCAGCCCTGGTGATCGTTGCCGATGATGCGTCTGATAACACGAAGAAGAAATTCAAAAACATGTGTGACTTTTATCACGTGCCAATCTATTTTTATAAAGATAAAGATACCTTGGGGCATGCAATGGGAAAACAGTTCCGGGCGTCCCTTGCGATATTGGATGAGGGATTTGCAAAAGGAATCAGGAAGCATATGGATACAGAAGAGAACACAATTGCATAGAGGAGGTAGTTAGTATGTCAAAAATCAAAGTATATGAATTAGCAAAGGAGTTGGACGTTCCAAGCAAGGAAGTCATCGAATTCCTTGGTGGAAAGAATATAGAAGTAAAGAACCACATGAGTTCCCTGGAGGATGCAGATGCCGATATGGCAAGAAAGGCCTTGACAAAAGGCAATAAGGATGCAGCAGCGAAGCCGGAGGCCGAGGCGCCGAAAAAGAAGAACATTGTTCACGTGTTCCGGCCCCAGAATACCCAGAATGGCGCAAAGCAGGGCAGAAGGCCGCAAGGACAGGGACGCCCGCAGCCCAACCGTCAGACACCGCAGCAGGGAAGGCCAATGCAGGTCAATAATGGACGCCCTGCAAAACAGCAGGCCCGTCCGGCAGCGCCAGCCCAGGAGCCTACCCAGCAGGCAAGGCCGCAAGAGAGAACGGCAGATAAGTCCTTCGAGCAGGCAAGACGTCCGGCTGCCGCAAGCCAGGAAAGAGTCCAGACACAGGAGAGGCAGGCAGATAGGCCGGCAACAGACAGAAGCCAGGCGCCAAGACGCCAGGAAAGAAGCGATGACCGCCGTCAGGATTCCAGAGGAACTTCCGGAAATCGCCAGGATCGCCCGCAGGGAAGCCGCCCGCAGCAGGGAGGCCGCCCACAGGGGAATCGCCAGGATCGCCCGCAGGGAAGCCGCCCGCAGCAGGGAGGCCGTCCACAGGGAAATCGCCAGGATCGTCCGCAAGGCGACAGAAACCAGAGCCGCAAGCCAGGCGAAAGGCCGGACAGGCGCAATAACGACAGGAGAAGCAATGATGCCATTCCAGCGCCTGAGACTCCGGCACAGAAGCCGCAGCGCAGCAAGGTAAAGGGCAAAGATGATCATAAGAAGAAGGAGTACCGCCGCGGGGAAGAAGACGGGCTTGGAAAGGGCAAGAAAAAGAACGAGCCAAAGCAGCCGCTTCAGAAGCCGCAGCAAAGAGAGCAGAAAGTGGAAGAGCAGATTAAGTCGATCATTATTCCGGAAGTACTTACGATTCAGGAGTTGGCAGATAAGATGAAGATCGTTCCTTCCGTGATTGTAAAGAAATTGTTCTTACAGGGCAAAATCGTTACGGTGAATCAGGAGATTGATTATGAGACCGCGGAAGAGATCGCGCTGGAGTTCGATGTCCTCTGCGAAAAAGAAGAGGTTATAGACGTAATTGAAGAACTTCTGAAGGAAGAAGAAGAGGATGAGAAGAAGATGAAGAAGCGTCCTCCGGTAGTCTGCGTCATGGGCCACGTTGACCACGGCAAGACCTCCCTTCTGGATGCGATCCGCCATACCAATGTAATCGACAGGGAAGCCGGCGGAATTACGCAGCACATTGGAGCATATGTAGTAGAAGTAAACGGAGAAAAGATCACGTTTTTGGATACGCCGGGACATGAGGCGTTCACGGCTATGCGTATGCGTGGCGCAAGCTCCACGGATATCGCGATTCTTGTAGTTGCCGCGGACGATGGCGTAATGCCGCAGACGGTAGAGGCCATCAACCATGCAAAGGCTGCTGGCGTAGAGATCGTGGTTGCCGTTAATAAGATTGATAAGCCAAGCGCGAACATCGACCGCGTAAAACAGGAATTGACCGAGTACGAGCTGATTCCAGAGGACTGGGGCGGCAGCACCATCTTTGTTCCGGTATCTGCCAAGACAGGAGAAGGCCTGGAGGATCTGATGGAAATGATCGTCCTTACTGCCGAGGTTATGGAATTGAAAGCCAATCCGAACCGCCGCGCAAGGGGACTTGTCCTGGAAGCCGAACTGGATAAAGGAAGAGGCTCTGTAGCCACAGTTCTGGTACAAAAAGGAACCTTAAGAGTCGGCGATTCCATCGCGGCAGGCTCCGCCCACGGCAAGGTAAGGGCCATGATGGATGACAAGGGAAGGCGCGTGAAGGAAGCCGGACCATCCATGCCAGTGGAAATCCTTGGCCTTAATGACGTCCCAAATGCAGGAGAGGTATTCGTGGGATGTGCAAATGATAAAGAAGCAAGAAGCTTTGCGGAGACATTTATCTCTCAGAGCAAGGTAAAACTGCTGGAAGATACCAAATCCAAATTGTCCCTGGATGATCTGTTTACCCAGATCCAGGAGGGCAATTTAAAAGAACTTGGCATCGTTGTAAAAGCAGATGTTCAAGGCTCCGTAGAGGCGATCAAGCAGAGCCTTCTGAAACTGTCCAACGATGAAGTCGTAGTCAAGATCATCCATGGCGGCGTAGGCGCGATCAATGAGTCGGACGTAAGCCTGGCTTCCGCATCCAACGCCATCATTATCGGATTCAATGTCCGCCCGGATGCTACGGCAAAGGAGACTGCGGACCGCGAGGGCGTAGACCTTCGCCTGTACCGCGTAATCTATAACGCGATTGAAGATGTAGAAGCAGCGATGAAGGGAATGCTGGATCCAGTCTTTGAAGAAAAGGTTCTGGGCCACGCGGAAGTCCGCCAGATCTTCAAGGCTTCCGGAGTGGGAACCATAGCCGGTTCCTATGTCCAGGATGGCACGTTTGAAAGAGACTGCTCTGTCCGCATTACAAGGGATGGAATCGTCATATTCGAAGGTCCTCTGGCATCTCTGAAGCGCTTTAAAGATGATGTAAAAGAGGTTAGAGCAGGATATGAATGCGGATTTGTATTTGCCAACTTTAATGATGTAAAGGAAGGCGACATCGTCGAAGCATTCAAGATGGTCGAGATTCCCAGATAATATGGGGGTCTGGCCGTCTCCCTGCGGAAAAGAGGGAGTAAAATGAGAAAAAGAAGCATAAAGAATACAAGAGTCAGCACAGAAGTGCAGCGGGAACTGAGCAATATCATAAGAGGCGGAATCAAAGATCCGCGCGTAGCGCCCTGGACTTCCGTGGTCGCAGCAGAAGTGGCTCCGGATTTGAAGACCTGCAAGGCTTATATCAGCGTGCTGGGCGATGCGCATGAGCAGGAAGAGACCATCAAAGGGCTGCAGAGCGCGGAGGGATATATCCGACGGGAACTGGCACGCACGCTGAATCTGCGCAATACGCCGGAGATTCGGTTCGTGCTGGATCAGTCGATTGAATATGGAGTAAATATGTCCAAGAAGATCGACGAAGTGACAAAGGGATTAAAATCAGAGGGTGATGCAGATGCTGAATAATATTCTTGGCGAGGCCTCTCGCATTGCGATTGGCGGCCACGTGCGTCCGGATGGGGACTGCGTAGGCTCCTGCATGGGGCTTTATCAGTACCTTAAGGAGAATTATAAAGACAGGCGCATAGACGTCTATCTGGAGGAGATACCGCAGGCCTACCGGTGCATAGAGGCCACAAAAGACATTAAGCATGAACTGCCGGAAAATACAAAATATGACTTGTTCATCTGCCTGGACTGCGGCGACAAGGAACGGCTTGGATTCTCGGCTTTGCTGCTTGAGCAGGCAGTACGCACCTGCTGTATCGACCATCATATCAGCAATACGGAATTTGCCGACTTTAATTATATCGTGCCGGATGCCAGTTCCACATCGGAATTGATCTATAATCTGCTGGATGAAGAGAAGATTACGCTTGGGGTGGCAGAGGCCCTGTATCTTGGAATCGTGCATGATACTGGAGTGTTTCAGTATTCCTGCGCGGGCCCTTCTACATTCCGGGCAGCGGCAAAACTGCTGGAAAAGGGCGTGGATGCGCCGCGTATCATCCAGGATACGTATTACGAGAAGACCTATGCCCAGAACCAGATTCTTGGCAGGGCATTGCTGGAAAGCATTCTATTCATGGAAGGCAGATGCATTGCATCCTATATCACAAGAAACACCATGGATTTCTATGGCGTAGATCCCAAGGATCTGGACGGGGTGGTAAGCCAGCTGCGTGTTACGAAAGGCGTGGAAGTGGCGATATTTATGTACGAACTGGAGACCAATGTATATAAAGTCAGCCTGCGCTCCAAGTATGACGTGGATGTAAGCAAAGTAGCACAATACTTTGGCGGCGGCGGCCACAAGAAGGCGGCAGGACTTACGATGACAGGAACGCCCCACGATGTGCTTTGCAATCTGGCAAGACAGATTGAACTTCAGATTGAAACTACATTAGATAAATAGGATGGGAGAACTATATGATACACGGCGTGTTAAATGTGTATAAGGAAAAAGGGTATACATCCCATGACGTTGTGGCGAAACTCAGAGGAATCACAGGGCAGAAGAAGATCGGGCATACGGGCACGCTGGACCCGGATGCTACCGGCGTCCTGCCGGTATGTCTGGGAAAAGCCACGAAATTGTGCGATATGCTGACGGATAAGGACAAGACCTATGAAGCCGTTCTTCTGCTGGGCGTATCAACCGATACGCAGGATGCAGGGGGCGAGGTTCTTGGAACGGCCGATACAGCAGGCATTGGCGAAGAAGAGGTCCAGGAGGCAATCCAAAGCTTCGTGGGAGGATACAGCCAGGTTCCGCCGATGTATTCGGCGCTGAAAGTAGGCGGGAAGAGATTATATGAACTTGCAAGAGAAGGCAAGGTGGTGGAGCGAAAGGCACGTCCGGTGGACATTTACCAGATTCGCGTGCTTAAGATGAATCTTCCCAGGGTATGGATGGAAGTCTCCTGTTCCAAAGGGACTTATATCCGTACACTATGCCATGATATCGGTGAAAAGCTAGGCTGCGGCGGCTGTATGGAGGAACTGGTTCGTACAAAAGTCAGCAGTTTTCTCTTGTCAGACAGTCTGACGCTTGCGGACATCCATAAGAGGATGCAGGAAGGAACGCTAGGGGAAGTCCTGGTGCCGGTAGATGCCATGTTTGGCGGATATCGGAAGATTGTAGTAAAGGAGCCGTGGATATCCCTGGCCAGAAATGGAAATTCCCTGCCTCCGAAGGCGGTGACTGGCGGGGAAGGGATAGCAGACGGGGAAGACGTGAGGCTGTATAACGAGGCTGGACAGTTTATCGCAATCTACGCCTGGAAGGAAGAGAGAAAAGAATATCACATCGTAAAGATGTTTTTTAACGAATATATCTAACGGTTAAGAGGGACAAGTATGCAATATATTAGAGGACTGTCTAACTATAATGACAGCGGGAAATCAGCAGTTACGTTTGGAAAGTTTGACGGCCTGCATAAGGGCCACCAGAAACTGGTGAAGAAGGTACGGGAATATGGAGAAAAGGATAAGATCAACAGTATAGTATGCGCGTTCGACATGCGGCCTCTGTGGGAAGAAAAGGGCCTGAATCCGCAAGTCCTGATGAATGACAAAGAGCGGCAGATGCATCTGGAGGGGCAGGTGGATTATCTGATCAAATGCCCTTTTACCAGAGAGTTCAGCCAGATCCCGGCAGAAGAATTTATTAAGGATATCATCAAAGGACTTTTTCACGCGGATTATGTGGTAGTAGGAACCGACTTCTGCTTCGGGCATGATAAGCAAGGAGATATTCACATGCTTGCAGCCTATGAAAAAGAGTGCGGATATGAACTGGTGGTAGTGGAGAAAGAACGATATGAAGACCGTATTATCAGCAGTACTTATGTAAAAGAAGTGTTAAGGACGGGAGACATGAAGCTGGCTTTTCGGCTGCTGGGCTATCCTTACGGCCTGACCGGAATCGTGGAGCATGGAAAGAAACTGGGAAGGACGCTAGGATTTCCTACTTTTAATGTGGCCTGGCCCAAAGCGAAGATCGCGCCGCCTAACGGCGTATACCTCTGCGATGTGGCTGTAGACGGGACCAGATATCACGGAATCGCCAATGTAGGGGTGAAGCCTACGGTGACCAGTGAGAATCGGCTGCTGATAGAGAGTTTTTTATTTGGCTATGCAGGAAGCGCTTATGGAAAAGAAGTGACCATTGAACTGCTTTCCATGTGCAGGCCGGAACAAAAGTTTGACAGTATTGAAGAGATGAAGGCATGTATTGACAGGGACATCGAAGCGGGAAAGCATTTCTTCGGGATGGATAAGTAAAGGAGAATACGAATGAGTATCACAACATTTTTTATGTTGCTTGGGGGACTAGGCTTATTCCTGTTTGGCATGAAGCTGATGAGCGAAGGGCTGGAGAAAGCTGCCGGCGCCAAGATGCGCGGCATTCTGGAGTTTTTCACGAAGAACCGGTTTATCGGCATGCTGGTAGGTATCTTGTTTACAGCCGTGGTGCAGTCTTCAAGCGCGACTACGGTCATGGTAGTCAGTTTTGTAAATTCCGGGCTGATGAATCTGCTTCAGGCTTCCGGGGTCATACTCGGAGCCAATATCGGTACCACGGTGACAGGGCAGCTGATCGCATTCAACCTGTCGGATATCGCGCCACTGTTCGTCATGGCGGGCGTGATCATGGTCATGTTCTGCAAGAAACTGAGCATCAAGAGGGCAGGAGAAGTCGTGCTGGGATTCGGTATCCTGTTTATGGGACTGAGCATCATGGGAGATGCTATGACATCGATCAAAGAATCCCCGCACATTGTAGAACTGCTGCGGACGCTGCGCAATCCATTTGCGGCGATCCTGGTGGGATTCGTGATTACGGCGATCCTGCAGAGTTCTTCAGCAACCGTCGGCATCGTAATCCTGATGGCATCCCAGGGACTGCTGGCATTTGCAATCTGCCCGTTCCTGATCCTGGGATGTAATATCGGGTCCTGCGTATCTGCGCTTCTTGCCAGTCTTGGCGGAAAGAAGGATGCAAAACGCGCGGCCATGATTCATTTTCTGTTTAATGTCGTAGGATCGGCTATTGCCTTCATTATTCTGATGGTAGCGCTGGATCCGATCACCCAGGGCATCCTGCACCTGTCCGGAGGAAATACGGCCCGGGCGGTGGCCAATGCCCATACGCTTATGAAGGTGTTCGAAGTGGTCGTACTGTTCCCGTTCATGGGATGGATCGTCAAGGCAACCTACATGGTGGTTCCCGGAAAAGACGCCACGCCGGAGGACGAGTACGAACTGCTCTACATAGGCGGGGGCTCGATCCTGTCGCCGACAACGGCAGTGCTGGATGGAATCCGGGAAATCGAGCACATGGGAAAGATCGCCATCGGCAATCTGAAAAAGGGTATGGATGCGCTTTGCAGCTTGAATGAGGAAGAAATCGATGCGGTATACCACAAGGAAAAATACATCGACTTCATGAACCGCAAGATTACGGATTATCTGGTGAAGGTCAATGAAATCGAGCTTCCGATTGCCGACGCAAGACTGATTGGCGGGCTGTTCCATGTGGTCAATGATATCGAGCGTATCGGCGACCATGCGGAGAACTTTGCGGATTCGGCAAAAATGCGGATTGATGATGGGGTGGAGTTCAGCGACAAGGCAATAAAGCAGCTGCAGGACATGACGGAAAAGGTCATTGAGATTCTGGAATACTCGCTGGATATGTTCTCCAACAGGAACCAGGAGCATATGCAGGAGATCCTGAATCTGGAAGACGAGATCGATGACAGGGAGAAGAAGCTGCAGCGCGCGCATGTCAAGAGGCTGACGAAGAATAAATGCACGCCAGAAGCGGGAATGATATTTTCAGATACCATCTCCGGACTGGAACGTGTGGCGGATCATGCCACCAACATCGCGTTTGCTATCCTGGAGCCTGACGAGGGCATGGAAGATGAGGACGAGGAATAATTTTTGCCTTTACAAGACAAGGCTGCTGTGCTATACTAATTGGGTATGAATAGCCGGTGTTCGGTAAATGGAATCTCCAACCATTGCTTAATATCAGGCGTTTAATAAAGAATTATAGGAGGAAATGACAATGATTTCAAAAGAGCAGAAAGAACAGATTGTAAAAGATTTCGGAAGGACACCTGGAGATACAGGGTCACCGGAAGTTCAGATTGCAATCCTGACAGCAAGAATCAATGATCTGACAGATCACTTCAAGAGCAATCCGAAGGATCATCATTCAAGAAGAGGTCTTCTGAAGATGGTTGGACAGAGAAGAGGTCTTCTGGCATATCTTAAGAAGTCTGATATCGCAAGATATCGTGCACTGATTGAAAAACTTGGATTAAGAAAATAATTTCATGCAGTGATAGGAAGGGGCGTTCAAAAGAACGCCTCTTTTAATTTAATGGTGGCACATTTTTATCATATATGTTATAATATTTAAGACTATGGGTGAGGAAATTACACCCGAGACCACTGAAAAGCATATTTGCCCTGGTGGATAGCCGGATAAGTATATTTTTCAGTAGTTTCGGTGTTCCTCTCCCAGGTAATTTCAAGAATTAAAGGAGAACACTATGTATAAGAAATTTGAGATGGAACTTGCGGGCAGGACTCTGCGCGTAGATGTGGACAGGGTTGCCAAGCAGGCAAATGGCGCGGTATTGATGCATTACGGCGACACCACCGTGTTATGTACGGCAACGGCTTCCGAGAAGCCGAGAGAGGGAATCGACTTTTTCCCGCTCAGCGTTGAATATAATGAGAGATTATATTCCGTAGGAAAGATTCCGGGAGGGTTCAATAAGAGAGAGGGAAAGGCATCTGAGAATGCAACTCTTACCTGCCGTGTCATTGACCGTCCGATGAGGCCTTTATTCCCGAAGGACTACCGCAATGACGTGACATTAGAGAACCTGGTATTATCCGTAGACCAGGACTGCTCTCCGGAACTCACGGCAATGCTCGGAGCGGCAATTGCCACTACCATATCCGATATTCCGTTTGACGGACCGATCTCTACGACCCAGGTAGGCATGGTGGATGATGAATTCGTATTTAATCCGACTGCAGCGCAGAAGGAAGCTTCCGATCTTGCGCTCACGGTTGCCTCTACAAAAGAGAAGGTGATCATGATCGAGGCTGGCGCCAATGAAGTGCCGGAGCAGAAGATGATCGACGCGATCTTTGCTGCCCATGAGCTGAACCAGAAGGTCATCGCGTTCATCGAGACGATCGTGGCAGAGTGCGGAAAGCCGAAGCACACATATGAAAGTTGTGCGGTTCCAGAAGAACTGTTTGCCGCAATCAAGGAGATTGTTCCTCCGTCTGAGATGGAAGAAGCCGTATTTACGGATGACAAGCAGACCAGAGAAGAAAATATCCGCGTGATCACGGCAAAACTTGAAGAGGCATTTGCAGACAATGAAGAATGGCTGAATGTGCTTGGAGAGGCTGTATACCAGTACCAGAAGAAGACGGTGCGCAAGATGATCTTAAAGGATCAGAAGCGTCCGGACGGAAGAGCCATCGACCAGATCAGGCCGCTTGCTGCAGAGATTGACCTGATTCCAAGGGTTCACGGCTCAGCTATGTTTACAAGAGGACAGACTCAGATCTGCACCATCACCACCCTGGCTCCGCTTGCAGAGGCTCAGAGGCTGGATGGCCTGGATGAGGCAGAGACTTCTAAGAGATATATGCATCACTATAACTTCCCGTCTTACTCCGTAGGAGAGACAAGGCCGTCCAGAGGCCCGGGACGACGGGAGATCGGACATGGCGCATTGGCAGAGCGCGCATTGATACCGGTACTTCCAAGTGAGGCGGAATTCCCATATGCGATCCGTACCGTATCCGAGACATTTGAATCCAACGGTTCTACATCCCAGGCCAGCATCTGCGCATCCTCAATGTCCTTAATGGCAGCCGGTGTGCCGATCAAGGCCGCAGTGGCAGGAATCTCAGCAGGACTGGTGACGGGCGATTTAGACGATGACTATCTGGTACTGACAGACATCCAGGGCCTGGAAGACTTCTTTGGAGACATGGACTTCAAGGTGGCTGGAACTCATAAGGGAATCACAGCCATCCAGATGGATATCAAGATTCATGGCCTGACAAGGCCGATTATCGAGGAAGCGATTGCGGCAACGAAGAAAGCAAGAACCTACATCCTGGATGAAGTAATGTCCAAGACCATCGCAGAGCCAAGACCGGAAGTAGGCCAGTATGCTCCGAAGATCATCCAGATGCAGATCGATCCACAGAAGATCGGAGATGTAGTGGGACAGCGCGGAAAGACGATCAATGCAATCATCGACCAGACCGGAGTCAAGATCGATATTACCGATGACGGAGCCGTATCTATCTGCGGAACCGATGCTGACAGCATGGAAGAGGCAAAGAAACTGGTCCAGATCATCGTGACCGATTTCGAGGCAGGCCAGGTACTGGAAGGAAAGGTCGTAAGCATCAAGGAATTCGGCGCATTCCTGGAGTTCGCGCCTGGAAAAGAAGGAATGGTACACATTTCCAAGATATCGAAGGAAAGAATCAACCATGTAGAAGACGTGCTGACGCTTGGCGATGTAGTTAAGGTGGTATGCCTTGGCAAAGACAAAATGGGCAGACTGTCCTTCAGCATGAAAGACGTGGCAAAATAAAAAAGAACACGTAACATTTTTAAGTTGAGCACGTAACATTTTTGAAAAATGTTACGTGCTCAACTTACATAACTGGTGTGCAAAATTGAAAAATACCCGTGCAAAAATGAATCAAACATAAAGGAGGATGTCATATGAAGGTTAAGATTATCGGAATGGGAGCACTCGGAGTGATGTACGCGAATTACATAAAGGAACGCGCAGGCGAGGATGCCGTATGTTTTGTGATGGACAGTTCCAGGCTTAAAAGGTATGAAGGCCAGGTATTCTTATGCAACAAAAAGGAGCAGACGTTTTGTATGGAGGACAGCGAGAAGGCGGAAAAGGCGGATCTTGTGATCGTGGCGGTAAAATACAATGGCCTCGCTTCTGCGGTAGAGACCATGAAGCATTGCGTGGGAGATGACACCATTATTATGTCGGTGATGAACGGCATCAGCAGTGAAGACCGGATTGCAGCGCAGTATGGAGCAGACAAGATGATCTACACGGTGGCTCAGGGGATGGATGCCATGAAGTTCGGCAACGAGCTTAAGTATACGCAGATGGGAGAACTACGCATCGGAGCAAAACTGCCACAGCAGGAGAAGAATGTAGAGGCAGTATCAAAGTACTTCGACGAGATCCAGATGCCTTATCAGAAAGACGCAGACATCATGCACCGCATCTGGGGCAAGTTCATGCTGAATGTAGGCGTAAACCAGACTTGCATGACTTATGGAACCAACTATGCGGGCGTTCTTCGGGAAGGCGAGGCACATGATACGATGATCGCAGCCATGGAAGAGGTGATCGCGCTTGGAAATGCGGAAGGCATCGCGCTTACCGGGGCGGACCGGGATTATTATGTAGGGCTGCTTGAGACGCTGGATCCTGAGGGCATTCCATCTATGGCTCAGGACCGGGTATCCAGGAGGCACTCTGAGGTAGAGATGTTTGCGGGCACGGTGATTGAACTTGGTAAGAAACATCAGATACCGGTCCCTGCAAATGAAAGACTCTATCAGATGGTACAGGAAATAGAAAAAGAATATTAAGTGAATTTGTACAGATAGGAGAAAAATACACGCAAGTAAGATATAAAAGAATAATTTTTGGTAAAATATCGGCTTACAATAAGTCATAGGAAATGTTTTAAGGCCAAAGCGAACAAAAATAGAACAATATAATAAGAGATAAAAAGAGGCTTTCCGCCGGAGAATCGAATGGATTTTCCTGGCGGAAGGCCTTTTTTGCGCAGGGAAAAAGGGTGGCAGGAGCCGCTTGGATATGGCTTTACACAAGTTTTACCTGGATTTTGTTGTTTTTGAAGTTCGAAATAGTTAAAGTAGTCTTGTTCGAACAGAAGAATGAAAGAGAAAGGAGTTTCCGCAATGTTGAAATTAGAAAAAATCAGTAAATCATTTTACGGAGTATCCATCCTGAAGGATATCAGCCTGGAGATTGAAAAAGGCGAGATCGTATCCATCCTGGGACCCTCCGGAAGCGGAAAGACGACGCTGCTTAACTTGATCCTGGGGCTTACGCAGACAGATAGCGGCAGGATTATTTTTGAAGGAAAAGATTTGACGGATGTGCCTATGGAAGAAAGGGGATTCAATATCGTATTTCAGGACTATGCCTTGTTCCCGCATCTGAATGCCTATAAAAATATTACCTATGGGCTGAGAAATAAGCCGGATATATCTACCGGGGAAGAAGTAGAAGAACTGATCAGCCTGCTGGGCCTGGAAGAACATCTGGACAAGAAGATTGACCAGCTCTCAGGAGGCCAGAAGCAGAGGGTGGCGCTTGCAAGAACTATGGTCATGAAGCCGAAGATTCTGCTTCTGGATGAGCCGCTCAGCGCCCTGGACGGCGTCATCAAAGAGTCTATTAAGGACAGGATTAAGATGATCGCAAAAGAATACAGCCTGACAACGATCATCGTCACCCATGATCCCGAAGAGGCGCTGACCTTATCCGACCGGGTGCTGATCATCAATGAGGGCAGCATTTCCCAGTATGGGAGGCCAGAGGAGATTATCGAAGCTCCGGGCAACCGGTTTGTAAAAGAATTTATTCTGAAGCAGCTGGAGGTAAAGAAGAACAATATCTTCTCCCTGTTTAGCAAGGAAAGACCTCTAAGACAGACATGGCAGGTGGGCTAGATGGCAAAGAAGAATACGGAGGCAAGGGCTGTATGGACGGTGATCATGCTCATTTTTATGGTATTTCTGGCATTCCCGCTCATACTGCTTCTGCTGAAATCCTTTCAGGCGGATGGGGGCATCTCCCTGGCGAACTATAAAGAGATCTTTGCTGCAAAAGGATTCTTAAAGGCGCTTCGCAACAGTCTGGCTATATCAGCGCTGGGAGCGGCCATAGCCACAGGCCTTGCGTTCATCATGGCCTATACGGTCAATTATACCAACGTCGGGAACGGATACAAGAAGACGCTTAAAACGCTGGCCCTGCTGCCGATGCTTCTGCCTACGATCACTTATGGATTCGCGATTATCTATTCGTTCGGAAAGCAGGGGCTTTTCACTAGATTACTTGGCAGGCAGGCCTTTGATATCTATGGAATCTGCGGCCTATTGATCGGCTATGTCATCTATACGCTTCCAATCTCATTTATGCTAATCAACAATACCATGGGATACATCGACAAGAAATTCATGGTGGTATCCAGAGTTATGAAAGACAGCGCTTGGGGGACATTCAGGGAAACGCTGCTGCGCCCGCTGGCAGGAACGCTGGCGGTATCATTTATCCAATGCTTCTTCCTGTGCTTTACCGACTTTGGCATACCAGCATCCGTAGGAGGCAGAGTGGAAGTCATCGCTTCGGTTCTCTACGCCCAGATGCTTGGAAGCGTGCCGGACTTTAACAATGGAGCCGTTGTGGCGGTCATCATGCTGCTGCCCTCCATCGTCAGTATATCCGTAGTCGCGTATTTAGAGAGATATAACGTACGGTACAGTAAGATTACGCAGATGGAGAATAAGAAGAGCCGGATGCGGGATGTCATCTGCGCGATTCTGACGGCGCTGATTCTTCTGGGAGTCCTGGCCATATTCGCGGTGATCTTCATCGTGCCTTTTGTCAAAGGGTGGCCCTATGAGATGCGTTTTACCATGGAGCATGTAAGAAATGCGCTTGCGGACCCATCGCTTACAATGGTGTATAAGAATTCGCTTCTTACGGCAATCCTGACGGCAGCCCTCGGTACTCTCATGGCTTATGGGGCTGCGATCGTTACGGCGAGAAGCAGCATGGACAACCGGGCGAAGAACATCATCGAGGGCATCGCATCCATCACGAATACGATTCCGGGAATGGTCTTAGGAATCGCGTTCATGCTGGCCTTTACAGGGACCGGACTTCAGAATACGTTTGCCCTGATCATCATCTGTAATCTGGTGCATTTCTTCGCTACCCCATACATGATGATGAAGAATTCTCTGGCGAAGATGAGCCTGTCCTGGGAGAAGACGGCAAGGCTGATGGGGGACAGCTGGATCAAGACGCTGGCAAGGGTAGTAACGCCCAATGCGGCGTCATCCCTTCTGGAAGTATTCAGCTACTATTTTGTGAATGCCATGGTGACGGTCAGTGCCATCATCTTCCTGGCGGGGGCAAGGACCATGGTTATTACGACGAAGATTAAGGAACTGCAGCACTTTGCGAAGTTCAATGAGATCTTTGTGCTGTCACTGCTGATATTATTTACGAATCTGGCCGGGAAGCTACTGCTTACGCTCCTGGCAGATAGAAAATGGAGAGAAAGTAAAGGAGAGAAAAGAAGGATGAGAAAAATAAAAAAAGCGGCATTTGTGGGAATGGCTTTTACGCTGCTTGCAGGCAGCGCGCTGACGGGCTGTGCCGGCAGCGGTAACGCAGCCGGGGAACAGGTAATACTATATACCAATGCGGACGACGAGGCGGTGGAGGCCATGAAGAACGCGCTCGACTCCAATGGTTATGAGGGGAAATACATCGTGCAGACCTTTGGAACATCGGAACTTGGAGGCAAGCTTCTGGCAGAAGGGGCCGATATCGAGGCAGACCTGGTTACCATGAGTTCTTTTTACCTGGAAAGCGCGCAGGAAGAGCATCCGATGTTTCAGGATTTAGAATTTGAGACAGGCGCGCTGGATGAATATCCGTCTTATTATACGCCAATCACTGCCCAGGAAGGGGCGATTATCTATAACACGGAGATGGTGAAGGAGAATAGCCTTCCAGTGCCGGCATCCATCAAGGACCTGGCAGATCCCGTCTACAAGGACATGATATCGGTGACGGACATCCAGAGTTCCTCCACCGCATGGCTTCTGATCCAGGCGCTGGTCAGCGAATATGGGGAGGAAGAGGCAAAGGATATCCTGGCGGATATTTATGAAAATGCAGGCGCCCACATCGAGGATTCCGGATCTGGCCCCATTAAGAAGGTAAGAGCCGGGGAAGTGGCAATCGGATTTGGCCTGAGGCATCAGGCGGTTGCGGATAAGGAAGAAGAACTCCCGATTGATTATGTGGATCCAGAAGAAGGAAATTTTACATTGACAGAATCTGTGGCAGTAGTCAATAATAAGGATGAAAAGAATGAGGAGGCCATGAAGATGGCGGAGTGCATCATTGCTAACGGCAGAGAGGAATTGCTTAAGACATATCCGATTCCTCTATATGAAGGCGAAAAGGTGGATGATGCCAATAAGTCAGGCAATCCGAAGGCCTTCCCGGAAAAACTATCTGTAAAACTGCTGGAAAAGCACCAGGCACTTTCAGAAGAGTGCAAATAAAAAGGAGGTTTTGGAAAGTGAAGAATTATAAACTACTTACTCCGGGGCCGCTTACGACTACGGATACGGTGAAAGAAGAAATGCTGTTCGACCACTGCACCTGGGATGACGATTATAAGAAGATTACCCAGCAGATCAGGGAGGAACTTCTTGATCTTGCCCATGTAGATCATGAGATATATACGGTCGTCCTGATGCAGGGAAGCGGGACGTTCGGAGTGGAGTCCGTATTATCCAGTGTTATCGGAGAAGATGACAAACTGCTGATTGCGGCCAACGGAGCATACGGAGAGAGGATGGAGGATATTGCCAGGCACAATCAGCTCTCTTACACCGCTTATCATGAGCATTATGACAGGATGCCTTCCGCCGGGAAGATAGAAGAGTATCTGCGGGAGGATCCATCCATCACCCATGTGGCTATGGTACATAGCGAGACCACGTCAGGGATCCTCAATGATATCGCTTCCGTGGCGGAGGTAGTGAAAAGAGCCGGGAAAATCTTTATCGTAGATGCCATGTCCAGTTTTGGCGGCGTGGATATCGAGGTCCAGAAACTGGGGATCGACTACCTCGTAAGCAGCGCGAATAAGTGCATACAGGGAGTTCCGGGATTCTCTTTTATCATCTGTAATCGGGCGGATCTGATCGCCAGCGCGGGAAAGGCGAGAAGTCTCTCGCTGGATCTGTATGATCAGTGGAAGACGATGCATGTGGACGGGAAATGGAGGTTTACGTCGCCAACCCATGTGGTGCTTGCTTTTGCCCAGGCCCTCCGGGAACTTAAGAAGGAAGGCGGAATCCTGGCAAGGGAAAAACGCTACCGAGAGAATAACCAGCTGCTGATCGAGAAGATGGAAGAACTTGGAATCCGCCCATACATAGACGCCGCGCATCAGGGCCCGATCATCACCACCTTTTTCTATCCAGACCGCCATGATTTTTCCTTCCAGGAAATGTATGACTATATCAAGGAGAGAGGATATGCCATCTATCCGGGCAAGGTGACGCAGGCCGATACCTTCCGCATCGGCAATATCGGAGAGGTCTATCAAGAGGATATTTTAAAACTTGCGGATATATTGAAAGAGTTCTTCGCAGAACATTAGGAGGTGCCAGATGAGACGTATAGAAGCAGTAATCTTTGACTGGGCGGGCACGACGGTGGACTATGGATGCTTTGCTCCGGTACAGGCCTTTGTAGAGGCATTTAAGAGTTTTGGAATCGAGCCGACTATGGAAGAAGTAAGAAAACCTATGGGAATGCTGAAGATCGACCATATCCGTACCATGATGCAGATGGATCGGATCGGTGGCCTGTGGAAAAGAACGACGGGTAGAGCGTGGAATGAAGAGGATGTAAATGACATTTACCACATCATGGAGGCGAAGACGCTTGAGATTCTCCCCAAATTTGTAGATATCAAGCCCCATGTGATAGAGACGGTTAGCGAGCTGCGGGATCAGGGAATCAAGATAGGCTCCACCACAGGGTATACGGATGAGATGATGAACATTGTAGCCCCCATTGCCAAAGAGAACGGCTATGCGCCGGATCTGTGGGTCAGCCCGAACGCCGTCGGCAATGCGGGCCGTCCATACCCCTATATGATGTTCCGCAATATGGAGGCACTGGGCGTCACTTCCGTTCGGAAGGTCATCAAAGTAGGCGACACCGTTGCGGATATCAAAGAAGGAGTGAATGCCGGCGTTATCACGGTGGGCGTGATTGAGGGAAGTTCGGTGATGGGGTATACGAAGGAAGAGTATGAATCCCTTACGCCTGCAAAGCGAATGGCAGAATGCCAGAGAGTTACCGACATATATAAAGAAGCAGGAGCAGACCATGTGATCAAGGACATCAGCGGCCTGCTGGAACTGTAGAAAATTTGATAAGGCTGCGATTCATCCTCCTGGCGTTTTCCTCAAGCCAGGAGGATGAATCGCAGCCTTTTTAATCTGGAAAGATCACATGGATGCTTAGAAGATTGTCTTTACAATTTGCGGTCACCGTTCCTCCCATCCGTTCCGTAAGCGCCTTTGCGATAGAAAGTCCAAGGCCGGTGGAATGCCGGGCGGTATTTACCGTGTAAAAGCGGTTGAAGAGCTTGCCTACCTGCGTTTCGGTCATGGCAGACGCATGGTTTGTAAATATGGCCTCTCCGGCTTCCGTCAGCGTAACACGCAGATCCCCGTCGCTATACTTGATCGCGTTGGAGATAATATTGCCGAAGATCCGGGATAAAGCGTCCTTGTTCAGGGTCCGCATGACTGATTTTTCCGGCAAAGATATCTTTGGCGTGATTCCTTTCTGGCTTAAGGCTCCATAGTAAGAAGCGATGCTGGCCTCCAGCGCGCTATTGATGGAAACCTCCTCCAGCGTGAGGGCTTCGGCATCCGAGACAGCAATCGTATAGCGGAAGAGTTCTTCTGTGAGAGAACGCAGCGCCGCTGTACGATTCTCGATAATGGCGAGGTAGTCTCCGGCATTTTCCGAGCATTCCTCCTGCTTTAGCAATTGCAGATATCCAGAGATGGCTGTCAATGGGGTTCGAAGGTCATGGGACGCATTCAAGATAGCCTCCTTCAGTTCCAGGTCGCCTTGCTCATAGCGCTGCCTTCTGGCGTTGAGTTCCTTTAACTGCTGGTTGAGGCAGTCGGCCAGCAGGCGCATCTGGGCGTCATGGCTGGAAATGTCAATCAATGTGTTCGTCTCTTCCTTTAGTTTTTCGCAGACCGCCACCCGGATCTCCTGTGCGGCCTTTCTAAGAAGATGGAGCTTGACCAATAGTATAACGATGATGATAAGTGCAGCCCATAATAGACAGATCCAAATATTCATGCCAATACCTCTTTGCTTATTTTATATCCTTTTTTCGGAAGAAGAAGGTTCCGATACCTGTTGTGACAGCCGTGATGCCAAGAGAATACAGACACATCCCGCCAATGTTCTCAGTTTTCATGGCTGCGTACTGCATTTCCTGTCCTGCTGGCAGAAAATTATAACAGAATTCGAATTTCTCACGGATCTCCCCGTCCAGGTAATTTTTATTTTTTACATTGTCATAGTAATACTCTGGCTGGTCCAGCATCCGCTTAATCTCTGATACGGCGCCCAGCATCAGAAACATTCCTACAATGCAGACGATAGGCGCCAGAGCCTTGTTCTGAATCAGAAGGCTGATCATAGTGAAGACCGAGCAAAGCGCAGCCACCGTGACGCAGCTTCCCGATATCAATAGCAGTATATCAGAGAGGCTGGCCTTCTGAAATCCCAGCAGAGGAATGCCAAGAACCACGTTTGACAAGATGTATGACAGGCACATGAGAAGGGAAGCGGATAGATTGGTGATCAGATTGGAAAGGTAAATATCCGTTCTTTTGTGTCCGGCGATGATCTTATTTCGCATGGTTCCGTCCCCGTATTCTACCCCCAGGAACAGAGAGCAGAAGATGGCGCTAAGGACGCCGATCAGCATCGCGTAAGTGAAAAATGTAGATTCCAGGCTTACGGGAATCTGGTATACCTTGATTTGCTGGTATTGCTTTAAGACATATGCGCTTCCGGCCAGGAACATAAATGCCAGGCCGACTAGAAATGGACGGTTTTTCCAGAGGCGGGCAAAATTTGCGCGTAAAAGCTTATTCATACTTGTCACCTCCCACCAGATTAATATAATAGTTTTCCAGTGATTCGTCATGCTCATGCAGGGACAGTATGCTGCAGCGCTCCTTTGCCAAAGCCAAAGTCAGTTCCGTGACAGGAAATTCTCCATAAATATCCGTCTGCGTATCCGATATGACCTCATAATCCAGGCCCATCCTGTCCAGCGTGCGGACAAGGATGGCGGTGGCAGTTACCGTTAGCCGGGTACATTTCCGACAGGCGGTCTTCAGTTCTTTGGCCGTCATTTCCTTCACCATATGTCCCTTATCTATGAAGCCATAATGGGTAGCAAGGCGTGAAAGTTCGTCCAGGATATGGCTTGAAATCAATACCGTGATCTGCTGCTCCCGGTTCAGCCTAAGGATCAGTTCGCGGATCTCGATGATTCCCTGTGGATCCAGGCCATTGGCCGGCTCATCCAGAATAAGCAGATCCGGCCTGCCAGCCAAGGCTATGGCGATTCCAAGCCGCTGGCGCATGCCAAGGGAAAAATCTTTCGCCTTTTTCTTCCCGGTATCATTAAGACCGGTTAATTTCAGCAGTTCCGGGATGCCATCGAACGAGGGAAGTCCCAGTACATGGTACTGCTGTTTCAGATTATCCGCGGCAGACAGATCCAGATAGATCGAAGGGGCTTCTACGACGGCCCCCATTCTGCGGCGTGCTTTCCGGATTCCCTTCTGGGTATTTTTGACCCCATATAGCGTAAAGGTCCCGGACGTTGGTGATTGAAGCCCGCAGGCCAGACGAATCAGCGTCGTCTTGCCCGCCCCGTTCTTTCCTACAAACCCATAGATTGCTCCTTTGGGAACCTGCATGGAAAAATTGTCCAGCGCGTTGGAACGCCCATACTTTTTCATCAGATGATTTGCTGTCAAAGCGTATTCCATAATATGAAAGCCTCCTTTTATTTGATGCTGCTATTCTAACCGATGATAGTTAAGGAAGCTGTTAAGAAAAGTGTTAAGAAATAGTAAATATTTTATTCTTCAGCCATTTTAAAGCCAATTCCCCAAACCGCTTCAATGTAATCCTTGCCTGAGACGTCCCGCAGCTTCTTCCGCAGATTGCTGATATGTACCCGCAGGGAACTCTCCATGCAGTCAGGCGTGTCTTCGCTGATGCGCTCAAGGAGGACCGTCTTGGGGATTACCTGGGCAGGATTCTCCATTAAAAGTCTTAATATCGCAAATTCCGTCTTGGTAAGCCTTATATTCTTATCGCCTATGGCAACTGTACGGGTAACAATGTCTAAAGAAAGATCATCATGCTTCAGGACAGAAGATGCACCGGCAGACGTTTTGCGAAACTGGACGGTGATCCTTGCCAGCAGTTCCTCGATATCAAATGGCTTGGTAATATAATCGGCCGCGCCGCCAAGAAGAAGTGAGACCTTGCTGCCAACCTCTGCCTTAGCGCTCATGACGATTACAGGAATGCCGCATATCTGTGAGAGCACATCCTCCCCGCTTAAGCCCGGAAGCATCAGGTCAAGAAGAATCAGATCCGGCCTGCAAGAAGAAAGCAAAAGCAAAGCCTCTGTCCCCGAATAAGCATGAGAAACCCGATAATTCTCCTTCACAAGAACCTCCTCAAGCATACGATTAATAAAAACATCATCATCCACGATCAACACATGTCTCATAAAAACGAAAATCCATCCTTCACAAATTTATGCATATATAAAAATCCCCGCCATAAGCCAATAAAATAAAGCGTCTCACCCATCAAGAATTACCATCGGATTGCAGTCAGCCAGCGGGCCAGCAGGAGGCAGTTCCGAAGGGAAGCGGCGGCGTCCGGAATATCCTTGCCTGAGATGTTAGGCTGTGGGAGAGGAGCCGCTATCGGCGACTCTTCCGCAGCCTCACAGATCAGTGCAAGAGATGCAGGACGCCAGAGCGTCGTAGGAACTGCCTCCTGCCGGCACGCTGGCGTCCTCCAATCCCAATAATTCTACTGAAACCCCACATCTATCACGCAGATCTCGCTCTTAGTTCCCACCCTCATATTAGGCCCGAATACGCCCACGCCGGAGGTGACGATATTGTGCATCCGATCTTTTTTCAGATAGCCGCAAGGATTCTCCCAGAGCAGCTTGATCGTCAGATTGCCCGGAAACATCTGGCCATCATGGGTGTGTCCGCACAGATCCAGGTCTACGCCTGCATCGGCAAGCTCCTGCAGCTGATCCGGCTCATGGTCGATAACAAGGATCGGCCTGTCCTGATCCATATCCTCTGTCAGCTCCTTTGGGCTTAAACGCTTGGAGATGCCACGTCCGGGGCGCTCCCTGTCAGCCCTGCCAAAGAGATAGAAGGAGTCATCGATCAGGACGCCCTCATCGTGCAGAAACTGGATATGGGCATCCTTAAGAAACTGATCCATTCTGGGATCACTCATTTTTTTCTTGTCGTGGCTGAACGTGAAGCCAGCCAGAATCTTTTCCTGGATATCGTGATTGCCGTAGCAGGCATATACGCCGTAGTTGCTTTTAATACCACGTAGCGTGCGGGCGATCTTATCTGGATTTTTCAAGGCATCGTAATTATTGTCGAAGATGTCCCCCGCGATTACCACCAGATCCGGCTCCTGGGCATTGATCTTTTTAACCATCTGGGACATCTGCGCATTTCCCACGCTGTAGCCCAGGTGGAGGTCCGCTACCAGGACGACTCTCATGGAATCCAGATTTTTGCAAGTCTTGTTAATGGTTACGGAATAATCTGTGGTATGTATATGGCGGGCATTCAGATAGCCATAGACGGACAGGGAGAGGATCAGTGCAATGCAGAACGTGCCGCTGACGACGAAGAGCCTCCGGGATTCCTTCCATTCCCGCTTCTTCCCGCGCTTGACGATCAGCTTTGCAATCAGGCGTATGCCATCTGCAGCCAGGACGGTAAGCAGAATATAGCAGAGGGTGCCAAACCAGATATTTGAAAGGTAGATCAGCCATCTGGCAGGCCAGAAAAAGGCCAGCAGGATGGATAAGGCCAAAAAGCCGTAGACGGCCAGAACGACCAGCCTGACCCAAGTCTTCTTAAAATGATGCGTGCAGGCTCCCATATAGCGGATCAGCCAGCGGAAAATATAAGCATTCAATAGGAGGTAGACAGGCGCGAGTAATACAGCGATCATAGAAAATTCATCCTTTCCGTAGAAATCTGATACTTGAATATACGGATTGTAACATATTTGGGAATAAATTGAAAGTCGTCTCATATATTGGTGTAAAGAGGTGGACAAATATGCAGGAAAACAGAATCTTGAATGTCTTGCCGCGCAGCGTGCGCATTCTGCTCCATAAGGAGCAGCTGCAGTATGAGTATCTGCAGGAGATCAAGTTGCGGGTGGAAAAGCCGCTGCTTCTGATCTACAGGGGCGAGGAACTGATCCTGGGCGGGCAGCGTGGCAAGCCTTATATGGTTACAAAAGAAGATGTAAGGGAGATGCTGGAATATATCAGCAATTATTCCTTATATGCATACGAGCAAGAAATGAAGCAGGGGTTTATCACGATTGAAGGAGGACACAGGGTAGGAATGACAGGACAGGCAATCATAGAGAACGGCAAAGTAAAGAACCTGAAGCATATCTCATCCGTCAATGTGCGGATGTCCCATGAAGTGCTTGGATGCGCAGATAAAGTATTTCCCTATATTGCCAATAACAGAAGCCTTTACCATACGCTGGTCATATCGCCTCCAAGATGCGGCAAGACAACGCTTCTTCGGGATATGATCCGTCAGATCTCCGATGGAAATGACTGGGTCAGGGGCATGGCTGTGGGAGTGGTGGATGAGAGGTCGGAGATTGGAGGCTGCTATATGGGGGTCGCCCAGAACCATCTTGGAATCCGCACGGACGTGCTGGATGGGTGCCCCAAGGCGGAAGGCATGATCATGCTGATACGCTCCATGGGGCCGGAGGTCATTGCCGTGGATGAGATTGGCTCGGCAGAAGATGTACATGCCATCGAATACGCAATGCACTGTGGCTGCAAGATGCTGGCCACTGTCCATGCAGGCTCCATGGAAGAATTAAGAAAGAAGCCTCTCCTTGACCAGATGATCGCCCAGGGACGCTTTGAACGGTACATCCTTCTGGGAAACCGCGGGCACGTAGGGCAGATTGATGGCATCTTCGATCACCGGGGCAGCCTTCTGTACAGGGAAGATACCAGATGACGGCCATGGTCAAGACCTTCGGGGCTGTCCTGATCATAGGAGCCACCTCTTTATGGGGCATCCGGGCGGCAGACCGTATCAACGACCAGTATGTCCAGATGCAGTATCTCAAGAAGCTGGTCTACCAGTTGAGAAGCGAGATACGGTATGCCAGGTCTTATCTGGGGGAAGCGTTCCGTCATATTGGGACATCTTCCAGGGAGCCATATAAAGGATGGCTTCTGGAAATATACGACAGGCTGGAGCATAAGAACAGGGGTACGCTGGAGGATATATGGGAAGATACGGCAAGAGAATATCTGGGGGCATCCGGCCTTCCGGAGGAGGAACTGGACAAACTGATAAATCTTGGAGGCCAGCTGGGGGTCGCGGATATCGAGATGCAGGTAAAGACTCTCGACCTCTACCTGGAGGAAATGAGCCTTTCCATGGAAGAGATGCGGGGCGGGATGAAGGCAAAGGTGAGATTATGCCACTGCCTGGGCGTGATGAGCGGGATATTTATTACCGTCCTGTTAATATAGAGGAGGCGTGCATGAGTGTAAATCTAATATTTAAAATAGCTGCGGTGGGAATCCTGGTCTCCGTCTTAAGCCAGGTCTTAAAGCACAGCGGAAGGGAAGAGCAGGCATTCCTTACAAGCCTTGCGGGACTTCTGCTGGTGCTGTTCTGGATCGTGCCATACATCTATGACCTGTTTGAATCCATCCAGCATTTATTTTCGCTGTAGAAAGAAGGAATACCCATGAATATGATACAGATCGGGATCATCGGGGTCGCCGGCACCCTGCTGGCCGTACAGTTTAAAAGCGGAAAGTCTGAGTATGGCATCTATATCAGCGTGGCGCTTAGCCTGGTCATCTTCTTTGCCATCATCGGGCGGCTGGAAGTGATCATCGATGCCTTGCGGACCATCGCCAATTATATCAATATGGATACCGCCTATATCGGTACGCTGATCAAGATGCTGGGGATTACCTATGTGGCCGAATTCTCCGCGGGCATCTGCAAGGACGCGGGCTATCAGACGATTGCGCTGCAGATCGAGATATTCGGCAAGCTGGCGGTTCTGGTATTAAGCATGCCGGTTCTGATGGCGCTTTTAAATACCATAAAGGAATTTCTGTCATGAGGCGGCGAAAAATAGTACAGGCAGCCATCCTGTGGGTGATCCTGCTCCTAATATTTTCTCCGCTGCCGGCACAGGCCCAAGAGGCCAGGCAGTCGGGAACTAAGGAGGATAAGGCAGAGAGTTCCGGGATGCAGGAGGACTTGATCGGAGAGTTCGATTTTGGGGAAATTGACGATTCCTTAAAGGAATTGTTCCCGGAAGAAAAGCTGGACTTTAAGGAAACGCTGATGGGAGTCATTTCCGGGGATCTGACATTTTCCGCCCAGCTGCTGAACCGGCTGGTAACGGAACAGCTGGGATATGCGTTTGGAAGCTGCAAGGACAATCTGGTACATATCCTTCTGATCGCAGTCATTGCGGCCGTATTCAGCAATTTCTCAAACGTATTCCAGAGCCGCCAGATATCGGAAATTAGTTTTTATGCCCTGTATCTGCTGCTGATTGCATTGGCATTAAGTTCATTCCAGATAGTGGTGGAGTGGGTAAGCCAGGGGATAGACAGCCTGACCTCTTTCATGGGCGTATTCTGCCCCTTGTATTTCCTGGCAGTGGCGATTGCAAAAGGCAGCGTTACTTCCATTGCGTTTTATAATCTGGTGCTGTTTTTGATTTTTATTGTAGAACTTCTGATCACCAGCTTCCTTTTGCCCGTGATCCATATCTATATGATGGTACGGGTGCTGAATTACCTTTCCTCTGAGGATTATCTAAGTAAGTTCGCGGAACTGATACAGGTTGCGGTGTCGTGGATATTAAAGACGCTGCTGGCTTGCATCATCGGGCTGAACGTGATCCAGGGGATGATAAGCCCGGCCATTGATTCAGTGAAAAGAAGCGCCATAGCCAGAGGCGCGGAAGCCATTCCCGGCATCGGGGACGCCATAGGCGGCGTGGCGGAGGTGGCGCTTGGCACGGCGGTGCTGGTGAAGAATGGAATCGGGATGACAGGGGCTCTTATCTGCATCGCCCTTTGCGTGGTGCCGCTGGCGCAGATTGCCTGCATCGCCTTTTTATATAAACTGGCGGCGGCAATTATACAGCCAGTATCCGACAAGCGTATCGTAGGCTGTGTAGAGACGGTGGGAGACGGATGCCAGCTTCTTATGCAGGTGGTATTTACTACGGGCCTTCTGTTCCTTCTGACCATTGCCATTGTGTCTGCAGTAACCAGTCATGTCTGAGGTGGGGCTATGTTTGAATATTTATATGAATGGATGAAGAATATTGCGTTTTATATGGTGCTGATTACAGCGGTCATCCATATCCTTCCGAATTCGGATTATAAAAAGTATATCCGGTTCTTTACCGGAATGGTGCTGGTCGTCATGCTTGCCACGCCCTTGCTTAAGATATTCGGTATGGAGCATCCGCTGGGGAGCCTGTATAACAGCAAGGAGTACCAGGAGCAGATGAAAAAGATAGAGGAAGAATCCAAGTATCTTGGCGAGACGCTGCCAGAAGGCTATCCGGATGATGCCGTGCAGGAACCGGAAGATGAGAAAACCGGGATAGAGGTGGAGGAGATAGAGATTGGACGTTAAGAAAAAGAAACGATTTGAAATTCCGAAGAATTTTTCGATTAAAAAGTTGAAAAAGGATCAACTTTTGATTCTGCTTCTGGTGGGAATCTTGCTGGTCGTGATCGCCATTCCCACAGGGAAGGGGAAGGATGCTGCTTCCAAAGATGCAAGGAGCAGCACGGCGGCAGCGGGGGGAGGAGAGGCGGCATATGGCAATTACGCTTCTTATATGGAAGGGCACCTTGAGGGCGTGCTGTCACAGATGGCCGGGGTCGGGGACGTAACCGTCATGATAACGTTACAATCCTCCGCCGAGAAAGTGGTGGAGAAGGATGTGGAGGCACAAAGCGAGACGGTTACAGAGTCTGACAGCCAGGGAGGGACGCGCACGACACAGAACAGCAGCCATGGAGAGGCCACCGTATATGACGGAGATGGCTCCCAGGGACAGGCGCCTTATATCAGCAAGGAACTGAGCCCTCAGGTAGAAGGAGTGGTAGTCATAGCCTCCGGAGGAGATAATGCAGTGGTAAAACAGAATATTACTGAAGCAGTTCAAGCATTATTTGGGATAGACACGCATAAGATTAGGATAATGAAGAAGAATTCATAAACGATGTGGCAAGGTAGGAGGATGAACAGTGAAACGAATCTTTAAAAAGAACCAGATTATTATTGCAGCATTGGCCGTAATGATTGCGGCGGCAGGATATCTGAATTACTCCGGAAAATTATTCGGGGATAAGGATACGGCAGAAAAGACGAATGCAGAACTTGCAAATAAGGAACTTCTGGACATATCCGAGGAGGACGTGACGGCAAGCGCGTCCGATGATATCAAGAGCCAGGACGGCACCGACAGCGATGGAAGCGTGGACGGGACGCCGGGAGAGGCTGTACTTACAAGCGGCGAGGCAAGCGCCGTAGTTGCAGAAGCAAAGGTGACCAGGGAGCAAGTAAGAGCCAAGAACAAAGAGTCCCTGATGGAAATCATCGACAACGAGAACTTAAGCGATGAGCAGAAACAGGACGCGGTAAATCAGATGGTGGCAATGACGGATATTGCAGAAAAAGAAGCCGCAGCCGAGACCCTTCTGGCCTCAAAAGGCTTCAGCGAGGCCGTGGTAAGCCTGACCCAGGATGCGGCAGACGTAGTCGTGAATGCGGCAGAATTAAGCGATGCCAACCGGGCGCAGATCGAAGACATCATTACCCGCAAGACGGGCGTGGCGGCACAGAACATCGTGATTACGCCGGTGTATTCCGAAGGGAAGTAGGGGGATTCGGGGATTGGCGACCCGCCCGCGAGGCTGGGGCGGCGATTCCTGCGACGCTTTGGCGCGTGCGATAGGGTACGCCTTACGGAGAAAAGATGCGCCGCCGGAAGAGGTGTCGATAGCGGCTCATCACTTGCAGACTATACATAAAACTACATAAACCAGTTTGCAGGCCAGTCTGATAGGAGGCAATTATGCTTCTTATATAGGCTGGCTTTTATCTGTTCCGGCGAATGGTGTACGAAAAAGCCCGCACTCACCCCAGGACAGCCAGTAAATTGACGGGAGCGCGGCGGACGGGTGGCGGGATTCTTGCGACGCTTCCGGGGCTGCGACTAATGCACGGATCTGTAAGCGAAGTGGGAGAGTCGCCGATAGCGGCTCGTCTCCCACTTCGCTTACAGATCCGGCATGGATTCTCCGCCCCTTACGCTTCCCTCCAGAATCCCGCCACCCGTCCGCCGCGCGTTACACGCCAATCACCGATCCCCCCCCCTCGAATAAACAAAATTCCCAATTGAGGATTGATTCCAGGTGTGTTATACTGTCTAATAGCGTCCATATGCGGATATACTATTTGTAGGAGAGTTTGAATCTATGTCACAGATAAATAATGAAGTAAAAGAGCAGATAAAAAAGAGAAGGACCTTTGCCATCATCTCCCATCCGGATGCCGGCAAGACTACGCTTACGGAGAAGTTCCTCCTGTACGGGGGAGCCATCAACCAGGCGGGAAGCGTCAAGGGAAAGGCCACGGCTAAGCATGCGGTGTCCGACTGGATGGAGATCGAGAAGGAAAGAGGTATCTCAGTCACCTCCTCAGTCCTTCAGTTTAATTATGACGGCTATTGCATCAACATCCTGGATACGCCGGGCCATCAGGATTTCTCGGAGGATACGTACCGTACGCTGATGGCGGCGGACTCCGCGGTGATGGTGATCGATGCGTCCAAGGGCGTGGAGGCGCAGACCAGGAAGCTTTTCAAGGTATGTACCATGCGCCACATCCCGATCTTTACCTTTATTAATAAGATGGACAGGGAGGCAATGGATACCTTTGAACTTCTGGATGATATCGAGAATGAACTGGGAATCGCCACCTGCCCGGTAAACTGGCCGATCGGCTCAGGCAAGGAATTTAAGGGGGTCTATGACAGGGAGACGAAGAAGGTAGAACTGTTCTCTGACACCCGCAAGGGAACTACCCAGGGAGAGGTGAAGAAGGTAGATATCGCCGATCCGGAGATCGCATGGCTTATCAGCGACTCCCAGAGAGTGCAGCTGGAAGAGGAGATCGAGCTTCAGGATGGAGCCGGGGCGCAGTTTGACCAGGAACTGGTGAGCAAGGGCGAACTCTCGCCGGTATTCTTTGGCTCAGCCCTTACGAACTTCGGTGTGGAAACGTTTCTAAAACATTTCCTTAAGATGACCTCGTCCCCGCTTCCAAGAAAGTCTGACAGGGGCCTGATCGATCCCATGGAAGAGAGCGACTTTTCTGCCTTCGTGTTTAAGATTCAGGCCAACATGAATAAGGCTCACCGGGACCGGATCGCCTTCATGCGTATCTGTTCCGGCGAATTCGAGGCAGGCATGGATGTCTTCCATATACAGGGCGGCAAGAAGGTACGCCTGTCGCAGCCGCAGCAGATGATGGCAAGCGAGAGGAAGATGATAGAGAAAGCCTATGGAGGAGACATTATCGGAGTCTTTGATCCGGGCATCTTCTCGATCGGGGATACCCTTACCAATGCCAGTGACAAATTCGTCTACGAAGGCATCCCTACATTCGCGCCGGAGCATTTCGCAAGAGTGCGCCAGGTAGATACGATGAAGCGGAAGCAGTTCATTAAAGGAATCAATCAGATTGCCCAGGAAGGCGCGATCCAGATCTTCCAGGAATACAACACCGGAATGGAAGAGATCATCGTGGGCGTCGTGGGCGTCCTGCAGTTTGACGTGCTCAAATACAGGCTGGAAAACGAGTATAATGTGGAGATACGCATGGACACTCTTCCATACGAGCATATCCGCTGGATCGAGAATACGGAGATTGACCTGGATAAGCTGACAGGCACATCCGACATGAAGAAGGTGAAAGACTTGAAGGGTCGTCCGCTGCTTCTATTCATCAATGAATGGAGCATCCGCATGACCATAGAGCGCAACGATGGGCTTGAGTTATCCGAATTCGGCAGATAAGACTTTGCAAATGTAGGTAAATTTGATATAATTACTAGAAGTGTAAAACCAGACAGGAGGTTCAGGTAATGAGTAGAGAAGAAAGAAATACGTATACAATAAAGGGCGATGAGAATCTCGGCGAGGTGAAGATTGCGGATGAAGTAGTGGCGATTATTGCAGGCCTTGCCGCGATGGAAGTGGACGGCGTCTCTTCCATGGCGGGAAACGCGACAAGGGAACTGATTGGCAAGCTGGGCATGAAGTCTTTGTCCAAAGGTGTCAAGGTTGATGTGCTGGATGGGATCGTGACGGTGTCCCTGGCACTGAATCTGAAGTATGGCTACAGTATCAAAGATATTACTACGAAGGTGCAGGAGAAGGTAAAGGCGGCAATCGAGAATATGACAGGCCTCGACGTTGCCGATGTAAATATCCGCATCGCCGGAGTAGACGTGCCGGAGGAAGCATAAGTGAAGAGGACAGAGCAAAGAGAGCACATCTTCAAGATGCTGTTCGGAGTGGAATTCAACGCTGGCGAAGATATGCCGGAGCAGCTGGAACTCTACTTCGGCCAGCTGGAGGGTGCGGGTGAAAAGGACCTTGACTATATCAGGGAGAAGGTACAGAAGATCGCGTCGAAGGTAGAAGAGATTGACGCGCTGATTAACGAGCATACGACCAGATGGAAGACGAGCCGGATGAACAAGGTGGATCTGACGATTCTGAGGCTGGCAGTATATGAGATGAGATGGGACGAGGATGTTCCTACAGGCGTGGCCATCGACGAGGCTGTGGAACTTGCGAAGAAGTATAGCAGCGAGGACGGCCCTTCCTTTGTCAATGGCGTGCTTGCAAAACTTGTAGATTAATCAGAGGTAGGTTATGACTCGGAATGTATATACGGTAAAACAGGTGAATGCCTACATTAAGAATATGTTTACCCAGGACTACATGCTGAACCGCATCTACGTCAAGGGCGAGGTTTCTAATTGTAAGTATCACACATCGGGACATATATATTTTTCATTAAAAGATGAGTCCGGAACGATTGCCTGCGTCATGTTTGCCGGGCAGCGAGGCGGACTCTCTTTTCGTATGAGCGAGGGCCAGCAGATCGTGGTCCTGGGCTCTGTAAATGTGTATGAGCGAAGCGGCTCCTACCAGCTGTATGCCAAAGAGATAAGGCTGGATGGAGATGGGCTTCTCTATGAGAAATTCCAGATGCTGAAAAAAGAACTGGAAGAGATGGGGATGTTTGCACCGGAATACAAAAAGCCGATCCCATCCTTTGCAAGCAGAATTGGCGTTGTCACCGCGCCCACCGGAGCGGCAGTGAGGGACATCATGAATATTGCCGGACGCCGCAATCCCTATGTCCAGCTGATTCTTTATCCGGCCCAGGTGCAGGGGGAAGGCGCCAAGGAGAGCATCGTGCGTGGAATCCGGATGCTGGAAGCATACGGAGTGGATGTGATGATCGTGGGACGCGGAGGCGGCTCCATTGAAGACCTGTGGGCCTTTAACGAAGAGGAAGTGGCCCGGGCGATCTTCGAATGCAGCGTTCCGGTAATCTCGGCAGTGGGGCATGAGACGGACACCACCATTGCCGATTACGCGGCCGACCTGCGGGCGCCGACGCCGTCGGCAGCCGCGGAACTGGCCGTCTATGATTACCGGCAGGTGCAGATGCGTTTGCAGGAGTACCGCCTTCGGATGAACCGGCTGCTGAATCAGAAGATACAGGTATCCCGCCTGAAACTTAGGGAATGCCATACCCGCCTGAAGTATCTTCATCCCCGGCTCAAACTGCAGGAACAGCAGCAGAGGCTATCTGAGATGGAAGACAGGATGAAGGTGCTGATGGAGGGGAAGGTAAGGGATGCGAGGCACAGGCTGGCGTTATACGTGGAAGTGATGAAGGGCCTGTCGCCGCTTCAGAAACTCAGCCATGGATACGCTTACGTGGAAGGAAAAGACAAGAAGGCCATCAAGAGTATCAGGCAGGTCCAGAATCAGGACAGGCTGTCCATATATGTGACGGATGGAATCCTACAGGCAACTGTGGAAGATGTGAAGGAGGAGCAGCATGGATAAGGATGAAAAGATTCAGGAGGATAAAACCCTGGAAGAACTGTTTGCGCAGCTGGAAGATGCGATCCGCAAGATGGAGAAGGAAGACATCTCCCTGGAAGATTCTTTCAGCCTGTACCACAAGGGAATGGATATGCTGAAGCTGTGCAATGAAAAGATAGATAAGGTAGAGAAGAAAATGCTGGTATTAGATGAAGAGGGAGATGCTCATGAATTCTAAATATACATTATCGAATGATGGCAATACAGGATGCCCGAACGGGGATCAGTTTCAGACACAGATGAAGCATAGGGTGGAAAAGATTGAAGGAATCCTTACGGAGTACCTGCCCAGGCAGGAAGGATTCCAGAGCGTCATCATGGAGGCTATGAGCTACAGCCTTATGGCTGGGGGAAAGCGCCTGCGTCCGATGCTTATGAATGAGACTTACCGGCTGTTCGGCGGGGAAGGCCCGCTGATCCGCCCATTCATGGCAGCCATCGAGATGATTCATACATACTCCCTGGTCCATGATGATCTGCCGGCTATGGATAATGACGAATATCGCCGCGGACGCAAGACCACCCATATCGTATATGGGGAAGATATGGGAATCCTGGCAGGCGACGCCCTGCTTAACTATGCCTTTGAGACGGCCTTCAAGGCGTTTGTCATGGAGCCGGAAGAGAGTCTTCTCATCGGAAGGGCGCTGGGAGTGCTGGGGGAAAAGGCCGGCATCTACGGAATGATTGGGGGACAAGTCATTGACGTTAAAGAGACCGGGCATTCCATACCGAAGGAAGTGCTGGATACGATCTATGAATTAAAGACTTCCGCGCTGATCGAGGCATCCATGATGATCGGGGCAATTTTAGGAGGCGCTTCCGAGGAAGAAGTAAAGATCGTAGAAAAGATTGCAAGATATGTAGGAATCGCGTTCCAGATCCAGGATGATATCCTGGATGTGACCAGCACCAAGGAGGTGCTTGGCAAGCCGACCCACAGCGACGAAAAGAACGAAAAGACTACGTATGTCACCTTGATGGGGACTGCTGAGGCAGGGAGAATGGTAGAAGAACTATCCGATCAGGCGGTAAGCCTCCTGCATCAGTTATCAGGAGAAAATGAATTCCTGGAACAGCTGCTGCTCCAGTTGATTCACAGGGAGAAATAGCGGGGTAACTGATTATGTTAGAGCGTATACAGAAGGAAAATGATATTAAGGAACTGAACTTGGAGGAACTGGAGGAACTGGCTTTGGAGATCCGGGAATTCCTGATCGAGAAGATCAGCAAGACCGGCGGCCATCTTGCGTCCAATCTGGGCGTGGTGGAACTTACCATGGCCATGCACCTGATGTTCCATCTTCCGGAAGATAAGATCATCTGGGATGTGGGCCATCAGGCTTATACTCATAAGCTGCTGACCGGCAGGAAGGCAGGATTTGACGAACTTCGCAAATACGGCGGGATGAGCGGATTCCCTAAGCGTAAAGAAAGCGCCTGCGATGCGTTTGATACAGGCCACAGCTCGACTTCCATCTCCGCTGGCCTTGGATATGTGCGGGCCAGGGATCTAAAAGGAGAAGGCTACAGCGTCATTTCCGTGATCGGGGACGGCTCTTTAACCGGAGGCATGGCCTATGAAGCCCTTAATAATGCCTCTTCTCTTAAGACGAATTTTATTATCGTATTGAACGATAACCATATGTCGATCTCAGAGAATGTAGGAGGCATGTCCAAATATCTGGCAGAACTTCGCACGGCGGACATCTATACAGGGCTGAAAAAGGGCGTTACCAATGCGCTGGAGAAGGTTCCCTTAGTGGGGGATTCCATGATCGAGCATATCCGCAGGACCAAAAGCAGCATCAAGCAGCTGGTGGTTCCGGGAATGTTTTTTGAGGATATGGGAATTACTTATCTTGGACCTGTACCGGGGCACAATATCGGGCTTCTTTGCAAGGCATTTAAAGAAGCCAGGAAGATCAATGGTCCGGTGCTGCTTCATGTAATGACAAAAAAGGGAAAAGGCTACGAGCCTGCGGAACTTAAGCCGGATAAATTTCACGGCGTAGGCCCGTTCCAGGTGGAGACAGGCGAACTGGAAACACCGAAAGACAAGGATACTTATACGGATGTATTCGGCAAAGTCCTGTGCGACGAGGCAGGGAGGAATCCGGATATTGTAGCCATTACCGCAGCCATGGCAGACGGCACGGGGCTTACCAGATTCCGGCAGATGTATCCGGACCGGTTTTTTGATGTGGGAATCGCCGAGGAGCATGGGGTGACCTTTGCGGCAGGCCTTGCGGCAGGAGGAATGAAGCCGGTATTTGCGGTATACTCTTCCTTCCTTCAGAGGGCCTATGACCAGCTGATCCATGATGTAGCGCTTCAGAATCTTCCGGTCGTGCTTGCGGTAGACCGGGCAGGCCTGGTCGGAAGCGACGGAGAGACCCATCAAGGAATTTTTGACCTGTCTTATCTGAGCAGCATACCGAATATGGTCGTTATGACTCCGAAGCATAAATGGGAATTGGCGGATATGCTGCGCTTTGCCCTGTCTTATGATGGGCCTGTGGCGATCCGCTATCCAAGAGGGAGCGCATTCGATGCGTACAGGCAGTTCCGGGCGCCGGTCGTATACGGCAAAAGCGAGATGCTCTATGAAGAAAAGGATATTGCGATCCTGAGCGTTGGCCACATGTTTGAAAGCGCCCTTCAGGCGAGAGAGCGCCTGAAGGAAAGCGGATACAGCTGTACTCTCGCCAATGCCAGATTCGTGAAGCCTATCGATGAAGCGATGATCGCGTCCTTGTGCCGGAATCACCGGCTGATCGTGACGGTGGAAGAAAACGTGCAGACCGGCGGATACGGCGAGCATGTACTGGAATATGCGAGCAGGAAGGATCTGGGCGTGAAAGTCCTGACGCTGGCTTTGCCGGATGACTATGTCGAGCATGGAAATATCGGCGTGCTGCGTAAGGAGACCGGGATCGACGTGGAATCCATTACAAGAAGAATAAAGGACGCATATGGCAGATTATAGGAGTTAATATGAAAGAACGTTTGGATATATTACTGGTAAAAAGAAACCTTGCTGCTTCCAGGGAGAAGGCCAAGGCGATCATAATGTCAGGCAGCGTCTTTGTTGACGGGCAGAGGGAGGACAAGGCCGGAGCCACATTTCCGGAGGAAGCCGCGATCGAGGTGAGGGGACATACGCTTCCTTATGTAAGCCGCGGAGGGCTGAAACTGGAAAAGGCGCTTCAAAACTTCGATGTGACAGTGGAAGGAAAGGTATGCACCGACGTTGGCTCATCCACAGGGGGATTCACGGACTGCATGCTCCAGAATGGGGCCCGGAAGGTCTATGCCATAGATGTGGGAAGGGGCCAGCTGGACTGGAAATTGAGGCAGGATGAGCGGGTCGTCTGTATGGAAAAGACCAACATCCGGTATGTGACCCCGGAAGACATCGGGGAGCCGGTAGATTTTTCTTCCATCGACGTCTCCTTTATCTCGCTTACGAAAGTGCTGCTGCCGATTCATAATTACCTCACAAAGAAGGGCCAGATCGTGGCGCTTATCAAGCCGCAGTTCGAGGCAGGCAGGGAAAAAGTCGGCAAGAAGGGCGTGGTGCGGGATAAGCGCACGCATATAGAAGTCATCGCTATGGTAATCCAGTATGCCCTATCCATAGGATTTTCCATCCTGAATCTGGAGTTTTCGCCAATCAAAGGACCGGAAGGCAATATCGAATATCTGATCCATCTGGAAAAATGCGGGGAGGATGCCAGGATAGCAGAAGGAATCAATGAAGAAAAGACAGTGGAAGAGGCATTTTGCACGCTGGCAAAAAATTAAAAGGAATGCAGGACAATATGGACAGGTTTTTAATCGTTACCAATGACGGCAAAGATGCAGATCACATCATTACCAGGAAGGTAAAGGAACTTCTGGAGACAGAAGGCAAGAAATGCGTCTTATGCCAGAAGGATGAAAAGAAAAATATTATAAAAGAAGCCATACCGGAGGATATCGAATGCGCCATCGTTATCGGCGGAGACGGAAGCCTGATCGAAGTGGCGAGGATTTTGTGGGAGCGGGATGTGCCGATTCTGGGAATCAATATGGGAACCCTTGGCTATCTTACCGAGGTGGAAGTTGGCAATATCGAGGAAGCCATCGGCCAGATCGTAAGCAATGACTATACATTTGAGGACCGGATGATGCTGGAAGGAATCTTTGAGGACGGTTCCAAGGATGTGTCTCTGAATGATATCGTGATTTCCAGGAAAGGGGAACTTCGGGTCATTCATTTCCGGCTGTACGTGAATGGGGAACTGCTCAACTCCTATGAGGCAGATGGCATTATCATCTCCACGCCCACCGGATCCACGGCTTATAATCTGTCGGCAGGCGGGCCGATCGTGGAGCCTACGGCATCCTTGATCGTGATCACGCCCATCTGTTCCCATGCGCTGAATACAAGCAGCATCGTCCTGTCTTCGGATGATGAGATCGTGATCGAGATTGGCATGGGCCGCCATGAGTCTAAGGAGGAAGTATTCACCACCTTTGACGGCGCGGATACGGTGGCACTGACCACGGGCGATAAAGTAACGGTGCGCAGATCTGAGGCGTCCACCAAGATAATGAAGTTAAGCAAAGTCAGCTTTTTAGAAACGCTACGTAGAAAGATGAAAGGAAATTAACATCATGAAAGTAAACAGACACGCAAAGATTATTGAACTGATCAATAAGCACCACATCGAGACGCAGGAAGAACTGGCTGAATACCTGAACCAGGAAGGCTTCAAGGTAACCCAGGCCACAGTGTCCAGGGATATTCGGGACTTAAAGCTTACAAAAGTCCCCTATGAGAACGGGAAGCAGCGCTATGCGGTGCATCAGAGCGCGGAGAACGGCATGAGCGAGAAGTATATCCGGGTGTTAAGGGATGGCTATGTCTCTATGGATATGGCACAGAACATTCTGGTCATCAAGACGGTAGCGGGAATGGCAATGGCAGTCTGCGCGGCGATCGATGCCATGCAGTGGAATGAAGTAGTGGGAAGCATCGCGGGCGATGATACGATCATGTGTGCCATCCGAAGCGTGGACGATACGGTAAAGGTAATGGATAAGATTAGCAAGATTGTCTTGTAGGAGGCAGTATGTTACAGAATTTACATGTGAAGAATCTGGCATTAATCGACGAGATCGAGGTAGAATTCAAGGATGGGCTTAACATCCTGACCGGAGAGACCGGGGCAGGAAAGTCTATTATCCTGGGTTCGATAAGCCTTGCCCTTGGCGGACGCTATACCAAGGACATCCTGCGCCAGGGCGCGGAGTATGGATTCGTGGAACTGACATTTCTGGTGGAAAATGAAAGCCAGCAGAAGAAATTAAAAGAACTGGATATCTTTCCGGAAGAAGGAATGGTGACGCTCTCAAGGCGGCTGATGGCCGGCAGGAGCGTAAGCAGGATCAATGGAGAGACGGTGCAGATGGGGCTTCTTAAGGAAGCGTCATCTATTTTGATTGATATTCATGGGCAGCATGAGCATCAGTCTCTGCTGTATAAGAAGAATCATCTTGGCATCGTGGACGCGTTTGCAAAGGAATATCTGGCAGAAGACAAGGAGAAGGCAGCACAGGCTTACAAAGCATACAAAGCCTGCGAAAAAGAACTGAAAGAGGCCGAAGCGGACGAATCTCAGCGGGCCAAGGAATTATCATTCTTAAAGTTCGAGGTGTCCGAGATTCAGGAAGCGCATCTGCTTCCCGGGGAGGATGAGGAACTGGAATCCCTGTACCGCCGCATGACGAACAGCAAGAAGATCGCGGACAGCGTAAACGAGGCGTATCTTTATACCAGCGAGGGAGGCGGCAATGCAAGCGAGGCCTTAAGCCGTGCCATCCGCGCGTTATCCGAGGCATCCGAATATGACGACAGGGCCGCGCAGCTCTATGGCCAGCTGGTGGAAGTGGACAGCCTGCTGAACGACTTCAACCGGGAACTTGCCGATTACAGCAAGACCTGCGAATTTTCCGATGAAGAATTCTATGAGACAGAAAACCGTCTGAATGAAATTAACCATCTTAAGACAAAATATGGAGATACGATAGAAAAAATACTGGATTATTGTGCCAGCCGGGAAGAACGGATCGGGATTCTGGAAGATTTCGACAATTATATCCTGCGGCTGAAAGACCAATGCGCCAAGGCCGAAGAGGTGTTAAGACAGTCTACGGCCAGGCTTACGAAGATTCGAAAGAAACAGGCCAAGATACTGGAAGAGGCGATTGAAGAGGGGCTCAAAGACCTGAATTTTGAAAATGTGAAGTTCCGGATACAGTTTGAATCCACGAAGGACTATACGGCTGAAGGCATGGATGACATCGAATTCATGATTTCCTTGAATCCGGGCCAGCCGGTGAAGCCGCTGGCAGGCGTGGCAAGCGGAGGAGAACTGTCGCGCATCATGCTGGCCATCAAGACGGTGATGGCAAAACGGGATGATATCGAGACGCTGATTTTTGATGAGATTGACGTAGGGATCAGCGGCAGGACCGCGCAGAAAGTCTCGGAAAAGATGGCACTTATCGGAAAGAAGCATCAGGTCATCTGCATCACGCACCTTGCCCAGATCGCTGCCATGGCAGACCATCACTACATGATAGAGAAGTCTACGAAGAAAGGCGATACAAAGACCAGCATAGAACTGCTGGATGAGAAGCGTTCCATCGAAGAACTGGCAAGAATCCTGGGCGGCGCAAAAATTACGGATACGGTAGTACAAAGCGCCGTGGAGATGAAGGAACTTGCGAAACAGACAAAATAAACCAGAGTAATTTATAGAGAATTGCCACATAATAAGATAGATACCCGAGAATGGGTATCTATTTTTTTCTTGGAGGTTTTGAAGCATGAGGAAATACTGGTACCGGAGAATCTTGATCATGATCGTTACATTTACGGTTGCAGTGGGAGGAGGCTACTACCTGATTGAATCCAAGCACAGCCAGCTGCGCCAGGAAGTAAGCGCCGGGACATCGTCCGGAAATATGGTGATTCCCGGAGGCATGCCCATCGGCATCTATTTGGAGACCCAGGGTGTCATGGTGCTTGGCACGGACGCGGTGACCGCCATGGACGGCATGGAGTATGAGCCTGCCTCCCACCTGGTTAAGGCGGGGGATTACATCGTGGCCCTGGATGAGGAAGAGATCAGCAGCAAGTCGCAATTAGTGGATGCAATGAAGAAGATTGACAAAGAGGAAGTGGTACTCAAGGTGCGCCGCTCAGAGGATCTGATCGACATCAAGTTAAAGCCGGTCAGATGCAGCTCCAAAGATTACAAGCTGGGGATCTGGGTCAGGGACAATGCCCAGGGACTTGGCACCATTACCTTCCTGAATGCGGACAGCCAGTTCGGGGCTCTGGGACATGGGATTCATGATGTGGATACCAATACGCTGCTGGAGATCAATGACGGCACCGTGTACGAGACCAACATCAGAGATATCCAGAAGGGAGAGAACGGCACGCCGGGAGGGATGGAAGGAATCATTGTCTATAACAATTATAATGTGCTTGGAAGCATAACCAAGAATACGGACTGCGGCATCTTTGGAAAGATCGACCGCATTGACGCGCTTTTTACAGACCAGACGCCTATGGAGACGGCATCCACAGACGAGATCGAGGAAGGACCCGCGACAATTCGTTGCGCCGTCGAAGGAGAAGTGAAGGATTATGAGATTCGTATTACAAAAGTCGACAAGCATACGGATGAGATCAACAAAGGGCTTGTCATAGAAGTCACGGACAAGAAACTCCTTGAAGTTACAGGCGGAATCGTACAAGGCATGAGCGGAAGCCCGATCATGCAGAATGGAAAAATCGTGGGCGCGGTTACGCATGTATTTGTCCAGGACTCTACGAAGGGATATGGCATTTTTATTGAAAATATGTTGAAAAATGTCACTTTGTCATAAATTTGTCGATTCGGGTCAAGTTTTTACGACAGCAATTTCTTGCTTTGCAATATGTCAAATTATATAATTTAACTCGACGGTTTTCATGTAAGGAAGGGAGGCAATACGTAAAAATGGGAGAGATAAACGTAGCAATAGCCGACGACAATGAGAGAATTCTAGACTTGCTTGGCGAAATTATCAGCAGCGATAAAGAATTAAATCTGGTCGGAAAGGCGAACAATGGAGAGGATGTGTACCATCTGATAAAAGAAAAGCAGCCGGATGTCGTACTGCTGGATCTGATTATGCCGAAGATGGACGGATTAAGCGTGATGGAAATGGTAGGAGGTGATAAAGACTTGAAGAAACAGCCGGACTTTATTGTCGTCACGGCAGTCGGGCAGGAGCGGATCACAGAAGATGCGTTCAGGAAAGGCGCCAGCTATTATATCATGAAGCCTTTCAACAACGAGATGGTCCTGAACCGGATCAAGAACGCCAATCACCTGATACGCCATGAGATGAAGACGCAATCAGCCCAGGGGCTTAAGATGGAAGAAGCGCCCGAGGTGAATCTGGAGAACCGGGTGACGGATATGATCCACGAGATTGGCATTCCGGCGCATATTAAGGGATATCACTATCTGAGGGATGCCATTATCATGGCAGTGGAGGACATGGATGTGCTCAATGCGATCACGAAGGTACTCTATCCAACGGTGGCAAAGATGCATCAGACTACGGCAAGCAGGGTAGAGCGGGCCATCAGGCATGCCATCGAGGTGGCCTGGAGCCGTGGAAAACTGGATACCCTGGATGACCTGTTCGGATACACGGTCAGCAATGGCAAGGGAAAGCCGACGAATTCGGAGTTTATCGCATTGATTGCAGATACGATCAGATTGGAATATAAAAACAGATAATACTTTTCTTCTTAAAAAAAATACGCTATAATAGGTGTATATTGAAGGGTTGGGAGGAAAAGCAATGAAAAAAATACTTTTTGCGGCTTCGGAGGCGGTTCCGTTTATTAAGACAGGAGGACTTGCCGACGTTGTTGGTTCTTTACCAAAATATTTCGACAAAGAAAAATATGATGTACGGGTGATGCTGCCTAAGTACATGTGTATGAAGGAAGAATGGAAAGAAAAACTGAGTTACCATACGCACTTTTATATGGATTTAAATTGGAGAAAACAATACGTAGGAATACTAGAATTAGAGTACGATGGAATTACGTTCTATTTTATAGATAATGAATACTATTTTAACGGATTTGCGCCATATGGCGATATGTACGCGGATATCGAGAAGTTCGCGTTCTTCTCAAAAGCGGTGTTGAGCGCCCTCCCGGTGATCGGCTTCCGGCCGGACATCATTCACTGCCATGACTGGCAGGCAGGGCTGATTCCGGTATATCTGGATAATTTCCGCTATGGGGATGAGTATTACCGGGGGATCAAGACGATCATGACTATACATAACCTGAAGTTCCAGGGAACATGGGATACTAAGAGGGTAAGAGATATTACGGGACTTCCGCAGTATTATTTTGCGCCTGACAAGCTGGAAGCGTACAAGGATGCCAATTACCTGAAGGGCGGCATCGTGTATGCGGACCGGATCACCACGGTGAGCAACTCCTATGCCGAAGAGATAAAGACGCCGTTCTACGGGGAGAAGTTGGAGGGGCTTATGAATGCCCGCTCGAACTGCCTGTCCGGCATTGTGAACGGAATTGACTATGAAGATTACGACCCTGCCACGGATACCCACATCGAGAAAAACTACACATCTGACAGTTTCCGGAGGGAGAAGATAAAGAATAAGATCGCGCTTCAAAAGGAATTGAACCTGGAGCAGGATCATCATATCATGATGCTGGGAATCGTGTCCAGGCTCACAGATCAGAAGGGCTTTGACCTGATCGCCTATGTGATGGATGAACTTTGCCAGGATGCGGTCCAGATCGTGGCGCTTGGAACAGGAGATGAAAAGTACGAAAATATGTTCCGGCATTTTGCATGGAAATATCCGGGCAAGGTATCGGCGAATATCTATTATTCAGAGGCTTTGTCCCATAAGATATACGCTTCCTGCGACGCGTTTCTGATGCCGTCCCTGTTCGAGCCTTGCGGCTTAAGCCAGCTGATGAGCCTTCGCTACGGCACCGTGCCGATCGTTCGGGAGACCGGCGGACTCAAGGATACGGTAGAGCCATACAATGAATATGAGAAGACTGGTACGGGATTCAGCTTCATGAACTATAATGCCCATGAGATGCTGGCAACGATCCGCTATGCAGAGCGCATTTACTATGATAAGAAGCGTGACTGGAACAAGATTGTGGAACGCGGCATGAATCAGGATTTCTCATGGAAGAATTCCGCAAAGCAATATGAGGAATTATACGATGGCATTTAAGAAGCATGGGATTAGAAAGATACGAAAAAGAGGAGCATAGACATGAAGATAAGAGACATACTGAAAGATAACTCTCCCCATGTATCCTTCGAGGTATTTCCGCCCAAGACGGACGCCGGCTATGAAGGAGTGAGAGCGGCAACAGAGAAGATCGCGGCGCTTAGGCCCTCTTTCATAAGCGTGACTTATGGAGCGGGCGGAGGCACCAGCAGAAATACGGTTCGGATCGCCTCGCAGATCAAGAACGACCTTGGCGTTACAAGCCTGGCCCATCTTACCTGCGTATCGTCCACCAAGGATGAGGTGCGCGGGGTGATCGGACAGTTGAAAGAGCAGGGCATTGAAAATATCCTGGCGCTCAGGGGCGATATCCCGGCGGACGGGGAGTTCCCTCTGCCAAACCATTACAGATATGCCTGCGAGCTGGTAGAGGATATTAAGAGCCAGGGGGATTTCTGCATTGGAGCGGCATGCTATCCGGAAGGACATGTTGAGGCGGCGCATAAGAAAGACGATATTATGAATCTGAAGCACAAGGTGGACTGCGGGGTGGATTTCCTCACGACACAGATGTTTTTCGACAATAATATCCTGTATAATTTCTTATACCGAATCCGGGAAAAAGGGATCACGGTCCCAGTGCTTCCAGGCATCATGCCGGTAACCAGCGCAAAGCAGATGAAGCGCATCTGCGATCTGTCCGGTACCGTGCTGCCTGAGAGATTCCGCGCGATCCTGGACCGCTTCGGGGAGGATCCGGATGCGATGAAGCAGGCAGGAATCATATATGCCACAGATCAGATCATTGACCTGATCGCAAATGGGATGAACCATATACATATTTACTCCATGAATAAGCCGGAAGTAGCAGAGGCGATCATAAGCAATCTTTCTGCAATTATAAAGGCATAGAGGATAAGAAAATGGATACAAGGACGAAGGAAGCAGTTCGTTACTTGGGATATGGAAGGCATGCGGTAGATGATCACACGCTTGCGCTGGTGGAAAGTTCCTTCAGGGAACTGGAAGAGGCGGCGGGCAGAAGAATCATCTATCGCATTTTTGACTTGAATTTCCAGGATGACGGCTGCATACAGATCGGACAGATGAACATTGAAAGCAGGAATCTCAGGAAGAATATGAATGGATGCGAGAAGGCGATCGTTCTGGGGGCAACTTTGGGCGCCCAGGTGGATCTGCTGATGCGAAAGCATGCCCTGTCAGATATGGCGAGGGTAGTCACGCTGCAGGCCTGCGCTACCACGATCCTGGAGGAATACCTGGATGACTGGCAGGGAAAGATGGAAGAAGAGATGGCGAAAGAAGGCCTTTATCTAAGGCCCCGGTTCAGCCCCGGGTATGGCGACTTCTCCATCGGGCATCAGGAAGAGATCCTCCGGATGCTGGATGCCGCCAAGACCATCGGGCTTACGATGACGGCCGGAGGCATGCTGACACCGATGAAGTCTGTGACGGCGGTGATCGGCCTTAGCAGGATCAAGGCGCCATGTCATATCAAAGGATGCGAGGCCTGTGAAAAGACAGACTGCGTATACCGGAGATGTTCATAGACGAGACAAGAGTATTTACAGACAGAGAAGATAAGAGGGCAAAAGGAGCAGATAGATGTTATTAGAACGACTGGGAAAAGAACTACTATATTTTGACGGAGGAATGGGCACTTTGCTTCAGTCCAAGGGGCTTAAGCCCGGCGAACTTCCGGAAGTATGGAATATCGAGCACGCGGACGAGGTGGTGGATATCCACCGCCAGTATTTTGAGGCTGGAAGCGATATCGTGCTGGCTAATACGTTTGGCGCCAACGCATTGAAGTTCCACGATGCCTCCTATGATTTAAAAGAGATTGTCAATGCGGCGATCGAAAATGTCAAGAAAGGCGCTTGCCTGGGAGCAGGCGCTGGCAGGAGGACTTATACGGCGCTGGATGTGGGGCCCACTGGAAAACTCTTAAAACCCATGGGAGACTTGGAATTTGAAGAAGCCTATGAAGCCTTCCGGGAAGTAATGAAGTATGGGGAAGAGGCGGGAGCCGACCTGATCCATATTGAGACCATGAGCGATACCTACGAGGTTAAGGCGGCCGTGCTGGCAGCGAAAGAAAATACGGAGCTTCCCGTATTCGCAACGATGATTTTTGACGAGAAGGGCAAGCTTCTGACCGGAGGCGATGTGCCATCCGTGGTCGCCCTGCTGGAAGGCCTTCGGGTGGACGCGCTTGGAATCAACTGCGGAATGGGGCCAGAGCAGATGCTTCCCATTCTGGAAGAGATTCTTGCCTATACGTCCCTTCCCGTTATTGTCAAGCCCAATGCGGGGCTTCCGAAGCAAAGGGACGGGCAAGTCTATTATGACGTGGATCCGGAACAGTTCGCCCAGACGATGGAGAAGATTGTCCATATGGGAGCCTGCGTCATCGGAGGCTGCTGCGGGACAACGCCAGGGCATATCCGCGCCATGATTGGCAGGACGAAAGGATTGTCCGTTGTACCCCCATCTCGCAAAGACCTGACCATCGTATCCTCTTATGGGAAGGCGGTCGTGCTGGGAGAGAAGCCAGTCATCATCGGAGAGCGGATCAATCCTACCGGAAAGAAGAAGTTCAAGCAGGCGCTAAAGGACCATGATTTGGATTATATCCTGAAGGAAGGAATCATGCAGCAGGATAAGGGCGCCCACATATTAGACGTGAATGTGGGGCTGCCGGATATCGACGAGGCTGCCATGATGCAGGAGGTAGTGACACAGCTCCAAAGCGTGACCAGCCTGCCGCTCCAGATTGATACCGTTGACGCAAAGGCTATGGAAGCTGCCATGCGGATCTACAATGGAAAGCCTATGGTAAATTCTGTCAATGGGAAGAAGGAATCCATGGATGAGGTATTCCCGCTGATTCGGAAGTATGGCGGCGTAGTAATCGGCCTTACCATTGACGAGGAGGGCATTCCCCAGACAGCAGAAGGAAGAGTCAAGGTAGCAGGAAAGATCATTGAAGAGGCCGGAAAGTACGGGATAGACAAGAAAGATATCGTGATTGACGTGCTTGCCATGACCATCAGTTCGGAGCCGGAAGGAGCGAAAGTGACCCTGGATGCCTTAAAGGGCGTCAGGGAGGCTTACGGCGTCCGCACGGTGCTGGGCGTATCCAACATATCCTTTGGGCTTCCATACCGGCCAGCGATCAATTCCAACTTTTATACGATGGCCATGCAGAACGGACTGAGCGCGGGAATCATCAATCCTTCCTCAGAGGATATGATGCGTTCCTATTATTCCTTCTGCGCGCTGATGAATTATGACAGCAACTGCGAGGCTTATATCCGCCAGTATGGAAGCCAGCCTGTACTTCCCGCATCATCAGAAGGCTCCAGGATGACCCTTAAGGAGGCCATTGAAAAAGGCCTCAAGGAAGAAGCGCACCATGCGACGCGGACGCTTCTAAAGGAGCAGGAGCCGCTTTCCATTATCAACCAGTATCTGATTCCGGCCCTGGACGTGGTGGGAAAAGGATTCGAGAAGGGAACCATCTTCCTGCCGCAGCTTCTAATGAGCGCGGATGCAGCCAAGATCGCCTTTGCGGTGCTAAAAGACGAACTGGCGAAAAGCGGCGGGGATATGGAGAAAAAGGATAAGATCATTCTGGCCACAGTCAAGGGAGACATCCATGATATTGGCAAGAATATCGTGAAGGTGCTGCTGGAAAACTATAGTTTCGATGTGATTGATCTGGGAAAGGATGTTCCCCCTAAGACGATCGTGGAGACGGCCATCAAGGAAGAGGTAAGCCTGGTAGGCTTAAGCGCCCTTATGACCACCACCGTGACCAGTATGGAAGAGACGATCCGGCTGCTGCGTAAGCATAAGCCGGACTGTAAAGTCATGGTTGGCGGAGCTGTGCTGAACCAGGATTATGCGGATATGATCGGAGCGGACTTTTATGGCAAGGACGCCATGCAGTCTGTCTATTATGCCCAGCGCATATTCGGACATGAATAGGCAAGTCAAGATATTCCTGCTGTAAAATCTTGTAAGATTGTATGGAATCCTGAACATGGAAACGTATTGACATTTTTTTGTCAATTAATTATAGTATTACCAGAATCTACGAAAGTTTAGGAGGAAGTTCGGCTTATGATGAGAGGAATCGATACGACCGTCAGAAGATTAAGAAGAAGAGTATTCGAGGAAGTGGCAAGGCTTGGATTTAAAGCCAACGCTGACACGCTGAATGACGATATGGAAGCCATTCCATATAAGATGGTAAATGAAGAGACCCAGAAATACAGAGAGAGCGTCTACCGTGCCCGCGCGGTCGTGCGCGAGCGTCTCCGGCTTGCCATGGGACTGTCTCTGCGCCCGGAGAATAAGCCGGTGCATCTGACCGCTGGCGTGGAAGCCAGCAATATATCCGACAAATATTACGAGCCCCCGCTTATGCAGGTCATTCCTTCTGCCTGCGAGGCCTGCGAGGAACGAGGGTACGAGGTCAGCAACATGTGCAAGGGCTGCCTCGCCCATCCCTGTATAGAGGTCTGCCCCAAAGACGCGATTTCCATGGTAGGGGGGAAATCCTACATAGATCAGGATAAATGCATCAAGTGCGGAAAATGCAAGTCCGTCTGTCCTTACGATGCCATATCGAAGAAAGAACGTCCCTGTCAGAAGGCCTGCGGCGTAGGAGCCATCGAGTCGGACAGCATGGGACGCGCCCATATCAATAATGACAAATGTGTTTCCTGCGGAATGTGCATGGTCAGCTGTCCGTTTGGAGCCATTTCTGACAAGTCCCAGATATTCCAGCTGGCAAGGGCATTGACGGAAGGGGACGAGATCGTGGCCGAGATCGCGCCTGCGTTCTACGGGCAATTCGGGGACAACATCACGCCAAGGAACTTAAAGGCCGCCCTTCACGAACTGGGCTTCTGCGAAGTGTATGAGGTAGCGCTGGGGGCGGACATCGGAGCGATAGCCGAGGCTCATCATTATGTGAATAAGGTTAGTACCGGAGAACTTCCGTTCCTGCTTACGTCCTGCTGCCCATCCTGGGCAATGCTGGCGAAAAAGCAGTTCCCGGATCTGATCGACCAGGTATCCCAGGAGTTGACGCCGATGGTAGCCACTGCCCGGACCATCAAAAAGGAACACCCGAACGCGCGGGTGGTATTCATCGGGCCATGCGCGGCCAAGAAACTGGAGGCAATGAGAAGAAGCGTCCGAAGCGACGTGGACTTCGTGGTGACCTTCGAAGAACTGCAGGCCATGTTCGATGCCAAGGATATCGACCTTAAAGAATACGAGGCGGAATCCTCCTTCCATGATGCCACCGGGGCAGGAAGAGGATACGCGGTGGCCGGGGGCGTTGCAGAGGCCATTGAAAAATGCATCAACGAATATTATCCGGGTGTGGACGTCAACATCGAGCATGCGGAAGGGCTTGCCGAGTGCAAGAAGATCCTGGCTCTTGCAAAGGCAGGCAAGATGAACGGATGCTTGATCGAAGGCATGGGATGCCCGGGCGGATGTGTCGCGGGAGCCGGAACCAACCTTCAGGTTGCAAAGGCTCAGAAGAAGGTAAAAGAATTCGTGGCCGGCTCATCGAAGAAAATACCGTCCAAAGAATTAGAAGAAATTGAATTAAAGTAAGGATAAAGAAGCAGGCGGAGCGTTGACAAACCGCCTGCTTCTCTTTATAATTAAAACTTAGCCATACCGTTGCAATACAAGGATATGAAACATATATATAGAATAAGAAAGCAGGAGGAAGTTATGCAGAAATACGGAGTTAATGAATTAAGAAAGATGTTTCTTGAATTCTTCGAGAGCAAGGGACATCTTGCAATGAAAAGTTTTTCGCTGGTGCCCCACAATGATAAGAGTCTGTTGCTGATCAACTCAGGCATGGCGCCGCTAAAGCCATATTTTACCGGACAGGAGATTCCGCCGAGCAAGCGGGTGACCACTTGCCAGAAGTGCATCCGCACCGGGGATATTGAGAATGTAGGAAAGACCGCCCGTCATGGCACCTTTTTCGAGATGCTTGGGAACTTTTCGTTCGGAGATTACTTTAAAAAGGAGTCTATCCGCTGGACGTGGGAATTCCTGACGGAGGTCGTCGGACTGGATCCGGACAGGCTCTACCCCTCCGTGTATCTGGATGATGATGAAGCGTGGGAGATCTGGAACAAGGACATTGGAATCCCGGCCGAGAGAATCTTCCGGTTCGGAAAGGAAGATAATTTCTGGGAGCATGGCTCAGGCCCCTGCGGCCCATGTTCCGAAGTATACTATGACAGAGGAGAGAAATATGGCTGTGGCAGACCGGACTGTACGGTAGGCTGCGAATGCGACCGCTATATGGAGATCTGGAACAACGTCTTTACCCAGTTCGACAACGATGGCGATAATAATTACACGGAATTGGAGCAGAAGAATATTGATACCGGGATGGGTCTGGAGCGTCTGGCCTGCATCGTGCAGGAAGTAGACTCCATGTTTGACATTGACACCATGAAAGCCTTAAGAGATCATGTCTGCCGCCTGGCAAATGCCGAATATGGCAGAGATGAAGAGACGGATGTCTCCCTGCGTGTCATCACTGACCATATCCGTTCCGTAACCTTTATGATTTCTGACGGGATCATGCCTTCCAACGAAGGCCGGGGATATGTGCTCAGGCGTCTCCTGAGGCGTGCCTTAAGGCATGGAAGATTGCTTGACATTCCAGGAGAGTTCCTGGTTGAACTGGCACAGACTGTGATCGAAGGCTCCAAAGATGGATATCCGGAATTGGAAGAGAAAAAGGAATTTATCTTTAAGGTAATTGCCAAAGAAGAAGAGCAGTTTAACAAGACCATTGATCAGGGACTGTCCATTCTGGCCGATATGGTGACGGAGATCGAGAAAAAGGGGGAAAAGACCCTGGATGGCCAGAATGCGTTCAAACTCTATGACACCTACGGATTCCCGCTGGATCTGACGAAGGAGATCTTGGAAGAGAAGGGAATGGCCGTCGATGAAAAAGGCTTCAAAGAAGCCATGGAGATCCAGAGGAAGACGGCCCGCGAGGCCCGTGAGGTTACCAATTATATGGGGGCGGACGTGACGATATACGAGTCCATCGATCCTGGCATTACCACGGAATTCGTCGGCTATGACAATCTTTCTTATGAGTCCGAAGTTACGGTGCTCGCTACGGATACGGAACTGGCAGACGCGCTTTCCGATGGCGAGCGGGGAACCATATTTGTTAAGGAGACCCCATTCTATGCCACCAGCGGCGGCCAGGAGGCGGATAAAGGAATCATCCGCACCGCGGACGGCGAATTTATCGTGGAGGATGTGGTAAAACTTCTGGGCGGCAAATTCGGCCATATTGGCTATGTATCAAAGGGCATGATCAAGGTTGGGGACAAAGCAACGCTGGAAGTAGATCCGGATAACCGGATGCTTTCTGCCAATAACCACAGTGCCACCCACCTCCTTCACAAGGCGCTTCGCATGGTCCTGGGCAATCACGTAGAGCAGGCAGGATCCTCTGTCAATGCGGACAGGCTGCGTTTTGACTTTACGCATTTTTCTGCCCTTACGGAGGAAGAATTAAAGAAGGTGGAAGCAATCGTCAATGAGCAGATCATGAACTGCCTGAACGTAAAGGTTCAGAATATGCCCATCGAGGAGGCGAAAAAGACTGGTGCGGCAGCGCTTTTCGGAGAGAAATACGGCAGCATCGTCCGTGTGGTAAGCATGGGAGACTTTTCCATCGAATTCTGCGGCGGCACGCATGTGGCCAATACTGGCGTCATTACCGCATTCAAGATTCTTTCAGAGACAGGTGTCGCAGCAGGTGTTCGGAGGATTGAGGCATTGACATCCAAAGGGCTGTTGAAATATTATGACGAACTGGAAGAAAAACTCCATGAGGCAGCGAAACTGTTAAAGGCTGCCCCGGATAAGCTGACGGAGAAGATCACCCATCTCCAGGCAGAAAATAAAGCGCTCCACAGCGAGGTGGACAGTTTAAAGAGCAAGCTTGCCCAGGATGCCATGGGAGATGTGATGGACCAGGTCGTAGAGATTAAAGGCGTCAAGCTCCTTGCGACAAAGGTAGAGGGCGTGGACATGAATGGCCTGCGCGACCTTGGCGACCAGCTGAAGGAAAAACTAGGCGAAGGCGTCATCGTGATCGCGTCAGCAACCGACGGAAAAGTAAGCCTGATGGCTACAGCCACAAAGGGCGCTATCGACAAGGGAGCCCATGCGGGAAACCTTATTAAGGCAATTGCCGGCCTTGTCGGCGGCGGTGGCGGCGGACGTCCGAACATGGCCCAGGCGGGCGGCAAGAATCCTGCAGGCATGGAGGATGCAATCGCGAAAGCGGCAGAAGTTCTGGAAGGCCAGCTGGCGTAATTGTCTGTTCCTTGTCAGGAAGGTTACAAAAATAACTATGGTTGACAGTAAATAGGATTTCACATATACTATTTACAAATGAATATTGCCAGATGAAGTAGCGAGGAAGATTTCCGTATGATACACTCGGAAAACCGATGAAGCAATCAGAGAGGCTCCTAACCGCTCTGAGAAACTTTCAGGTGCCAATACCCGCTATGGATGGGACTCTGGAAAGAGCCTTTTTTATAAGGCCACCGTAGAAGTAAAACTTTCAGGTAAAAATACAGAGGGTACAGGACCGTTATTTGCGTGTCTTGTACCCTCTTTTTTATCTGAAAAATTATTTAAAACGAAGCAAAGGAGATAAGAGTTATGGAAGAGAAGAAGGGACTGAAGAAGAATCTGGGCGTTGCGACTGCCATGGCGATCGTGGTTGGCTGCGTCATCGGCTCCGGCGTGTTTTTTAAGCCGCAGGCTATCTACACGGCTACAGGAGGGGCACCGGGACTCGGCATGATTGCCTGGATCATCACCGGGCTTGCAAGTATTGCCGCGGCGCTTACTTTCGCGGAGGTTGCTATCATGATTCCAAAGACAGGAGGAATGGTGGCGTATCTGGAAGAAATTTACAATCCGGTGGTAGGATTCCTGGCAGGATGGGTCCAGACCATATTGTTCTACCCGGCCATGACGTCTGCCCTGGCAGTTGTATGCGCCCAGCAGGCGGCACTGTTTATCGGCGATGGATTCACGGTGCCCCTTGCGATTGGCATTATCATCCTGATCATCTTTTTAAATAGCCTGGGCTCAAAGGTAGGCGGCAGCGTGCAGATCATCTTTACCGTCTGCAAATTGATTCCTTTGATTCTGCTAATGATATTCGGATTCATAAAGGGCGGCGGGGCAAACCCGATCTTTACGCCAATGGTGGGAGACGGGCTTAGCCCGGCGGTTGTCCTTGGGCAGCTGATGGTTGCCATCCTGTTTGCTTTTGAAGGATGGACCAATGTAGGCGCTATTGCCGGGGAGATGAAGAATCCGGGAAGGGATCTTCCTATTGCGATCGTTGGCGGCGTATCCGTGATCATGGGCGTCTACTTTATTATCAACATTTCATACCTCTGGGTTCTTCCGGCAAGCGAGCTGGCGGGAATGACAGCGCCTGCTTCTGCGGTGGCCCTGAAGATCTTTGGAGATGTGGGAGGCAAGATTGTTTCCGTCGGCATCATGATATCCGTGTTTGGCGCCTGCAACGGATTTGTATTATCCGGCTCCAGAGTGGCATATTCCCTGGCAGCGGAAGGCAATTTCCCATTCAGCAAGTCTCTGGCAAGGCTGAATAAGGCGCAGGTTCCTACAAATTCCATCATCCTGGTAGGAGGAATTGGCTGTATCTATGCAATCAGCGGGCAGTTCAACCTGCTGACGGACCTTGCCGTATTTTCCAGCTGGACCTTCTATACGCTTACTTTTATCGGCGTTATGAAACTGAGAAAAGACCGTCCTGATGCGGTCAGGACTTATAAAGTGCCGCTTTATCCGGTGGTGCCATTGATCGCGATCATAAGCGGAATCTACGTAATCATTAACCAGATATTCATGTCCGGGCTGCAGTCAACGCTGCTGTCCGCAGGCAGTATCGCAGTGACGCTGATCGGCCTCCCGGTCTATATGGCAGTCAGCAAACGGAAATCAGTAAATAATATCGTGAAAAATGATGAAAAAATATTGACGTAGAGGAAATATGTGCTATAATCTTATGTAGTGCAATAAAAATACCCGAACAGTCGTATGATGCACAATATAGGACTGGAGGGAGGTTAGGTGTGAGACTATGTCAAATGTAATCGTTAAAGAGAACGAGACGTTAGATAGCGCTTTACGCAGATTCAAAAGAAACTGTGCGAAAGCTGGCATTCAGCAGGAGATTCGTAAGAGAGAACATTACGAAAAGCCAAGCGTAAGACGTAAGAAAAAATCTGAAGCTGCTAGAAAACGTAAGTATAACTAATATGTGCAATAAATAGAGTGTTGGACGATTCAACACTCTATTTTTATGTAATAGGAAATGGTGTTTCCTATCGCTGCACGCTTTTTCTATAAGGAGACTATTATGTGGTGGAACAAGGTGATATTTGGATGGAGTGCATATCATGTGGTGCTTTGGTTTCTGGTCTATAGCATTATGGGCTGGATTGTGGAATCTATCTATATGTCAGTCTGTAACCGCAAGCTGACCAACAGAGGATTTGCAAAAGGGCCTTACTGCCCGATATATGGCGTAGGGGCGCTGACGGTATTCTTTATATTACGGCCATACAGCCAGAATCCTTTCACGCTGTTCGTGCTGGGAATGGTGCTGGCTACGGCAATCGAATTTCTGACTGCATTGATCATGAATAAGATATTCGGTGAGATCTGGTGGGATTACAAGGAGAAACCGTGCAATTATAAAGGAATTATCTGTATGGAAAGTTCGATAGCCTGGGGCTTCTATACGCTTATGCTGTTCTTCTTCCTGCATAATGTCGTGGTAAATCTGGTGGATGCCATTCCGGTCATTGCCGGCAGAATCGGAGGAACGCTTATAATCGCATTGTATATCTGCGACTTCTTCCATACCATGTATCAAGAGAAGAAGGATGACATCCCGGACAAGGTCTGGGAACTGAAAGACAGTTTCAGAAGCCTGTTTTCCAAAGAATCCTAAAAAAGTATTGACCTTTCAGAAATGGAAGTATATACTGGAGACGTTAAAGGCAAGGGTGCCGTATCATAGATACGGCGCCCTTTTTGTATTCGACGGCATGTAGGAAAAAGAAAGCGAGGAGAAGGCGATGAGACTCAAAGACACAGGATTGACACCCCGGGAACTAAAAGAAATAGCAGAGAAGTATATGATTGAGACTTATGAGCGTTATGATTTTATCGCAGAGCGGGCAGAAGGCATGTATCTCTATGACCATGAAGGAAATGCATATCTGGACTTCTATGGAGGCGTGGCGGTGAACAGCCCCGGAAACCGGAATCCAAAGGTGATTGCCGCAATCAAGGAGCAGGCGGATGACATCGTGCATACGTTCAACTATCCTTATACCGTGCCTCAGGCAATCCTGGCAAAGAAGATATGCGATACGATCGGGATGGATAAGATATTCTATCAGAATTCAGGGACGGAAGCCAATGAATGCATGATAAAGATGGCAAGAAAGTATGGCGTCGACAATTACGGCCCGGAAAGATACCATATCATCACAGCCAAAGGCGGATTCCATGGAAGGACTTATGGAGCCCTGTCTGCCACAGGGCAGCCGGATGGCCCTATCCAGGACGGATTCAGGCCTGTCCTTCCGGGATTCTCCTATGCCAGATTCAATGATCTGAAGGATTTTGCGTCAAAGGTAACTAAGAATACCATTGCCATCATGATAGAACCTGTACAGGGGGAGGGAGGCGTTCATCCTGCCACCCGGGAATTCATGGAAGGGCTGCGCAAACTGTGCGATGACAATGACATGCTTCTTCTGCTGGACGAGGTGCAGACCGGATGGGGACGTACCGGGGCACCAATGGCATACATGGGATATGGGGTGAAGCCGGATGCCGTATCCATGGCAAAAGCCATGGGCGGAGGCATGCCTATCGGCGCATGCTGCGCGACAGAAAAATTAGCGCGCGCATTCGGGACAGGAACCCACGGCTCTACCTATGGAGGCCATGCGCTGGCATGTGCCGCTGCGCTTGCTTCTGTAACGGAGATTCTAGATAAGGACCTGAGTAAAAATGCCAGAGAAGTGGGCGCGTATATGCTAAAGAAGATGGCAAGGCTTCCCCATGTGGCAGAAGCAAGAGGCAGGGGACTTCTTGTGGGATGTGAATACGATCTGCCGATCGCAGTAGAAGTAAAGCATGAGGTGCTGAACAGGCATGCCTTGATCACAGCCATTGGAGACAAGGTGAACCGGATGATTCCGCCGCTGACCGTAACGAAAAAGCAGGTAGATGACTTGATGGAGATCTTGAAAGAGTCTATCGGCGCGGCAGCAAAAAAGTACTACGAAAAAGGCCAAAAATCCGCCTAGGATTTTGTTATTTTCTTAGACTTCCGTCTCGTCATTGTATTCAATGTCAGGAAGCAGTTCGAAATAAAAATCCTGGTACTCTTTGGAGAGGGCCTGTATGATGAATTTCTGCACGATACGGAACCGGGAGATGGAGACTTCGTCGCGGTCAAAAGTAATATAGACGCTGATCCATAATTTACGGCCTGTCCGAACGATGTCGAAGTAGAGTTTGTCGTAGCCGTAGGCATCCAGTATCGGCGTTATAATGTCTTTGATATTCTGCACCGTCTCTTCTTCGGGCGGCAGAAGGAACAGATCTCTAAGGCCGGTTGTCACGGCGCGTACCGGCACTGGGAGCATAAAGATCGAAAGGATGATGGCGATGGCCTGGTCGAGATATTTGGTAAGGGGAACAAACCATTCGGCCTGGATGAGCAGAGGGAGAAAGAAAGCGGCAGACATTCCTAAGGATGCCACCGCGTCGATCTTCCATTCCTGAATCTCCATAGTGACGATAGGCGAAGTGAGATCTGCGTTCATACGCCTTAAAAGAAGAATGACGATAAAGCTGATCACGGTAGCCGCAAGTTCAAAATAAGCCACTGCGGAAAAGTTTACGTGCCGGCCGCCGTGAAGGATGATCTGGATATTATTTACAATCAGCCCAACGGTTACGGCAACCATGATGGCGCCCCTTACGACGACAAACAAGGATTCAATCTGCAGATAGCCAAAGGGGCGGCTTTCGTTGGAGGGCTTATAAAGCAGGGGAACCAGGGACAAGGATACGAAGATCATCAAAAGTTCCACGCCATCGTAGACGGCATCCAGAAGGACAGCCTGGGAACTGGTATAGATTGCCATGAGCAATTCCAGTCCAACGAAGACGGTGCTGCCGGTCAGGGATATTTTTAAGGCTGATTTTTCGGATTTTTGCTTTAACTGGCTTGAGTGCATGATCATTCTCCTTTTTTTTGCTATGGAATATAATAACATAGGAAGAAAAACGCTGCAAGGACAGAACGGGAGGAATGCGTATGTATCCGGATCCTATGGAACTGCTTCGAAAATGCGGCGGATATCTGGATATTCATGGCATGCTGCAGCTGGGGCATGGATTCGTGTTTGACAAGAATACGCCGCCTCACAGCGAAGCGTTCGGACATTATGCAGAAAGCATCCGTGCCTATTGCGGCGAACAGGGAATCATGGGGCTTAAGAATGTCACGCAGGCACGAATGCTGCATCAGTTCCGCATGTACATCGACCGCCACAATATCCGCTATATCAGAGGGCGCTTTAAGAAGCCTGGAATGACGGATGAAGAGGCTCTGGAATTATACGTGCATAAGCCGGCAGTTGCAGGTGGGCTGGGAGGGCAGAGACTGCTTCGGGAGCCTGCCCGGCTTCACAATAAATACCCGTCCGATTCCGATTACAAAAGGTATGCGAAGGGCAGGGAAAATAAAAAGCGCCTGTCGCCGGATTTCCATGCGGAATTCATTGTAGATATCCATGGAAATTTTGTGAGCCAGTGGAACGTGCTGGAAGAAGATCAAAAAGGCAGGGTCATCAGCGACATAGCATACTATCGCCGCAAATATCAGAAAACAGGAGAAGCATATGACTGGGAAGGCGCACAGCGTCAGATTATGGATACGGAATCCTTTAATTACGCTAACGCCAATGATGTGATGCATAAAATACTGGATATCAAGCCGCCGCAAAGGTATGATACAGACCTGCGACGGCAGATCTCCTCAGGATGGAAGAGCCCTTCCAAAAAAAACTATGATTATGGAAGTGACAAAGGAGATACGTACTCCCGGAGCAGTTCCTGATAGAGTCTGCTGACGGGAAGGCCCACTACATTGTTATAGTCTCCACGGATGCATTTGACGTGAATGGCAAAAGGCCCCTGGATGCCGTAGGCTCCCGCCTTGTCTAAGGAATCCCCTGTCTCTGTGTAGGAACGCAGGTCCTCCTTGCTGATCGGATAGAAGGTGACATCCGTGGCTTCAAAGAAGGTACGGGTATGGACCTGGCCTCCTTTGGCCATGATCAAAGAGACGCCGGTAAAGACCTGATGGGTCCGATCTGCCAGCATGGCCAGCATATCATAGGCTTCTGACTGATTGGCGGGCTTTCCAAGAATTTCCCCGTTGTATGCGACGATGGTATCCGCGCCGATCACCACGCAGTCTGCATCCCCATAATGTTCATATACATCACGTGCCTTCTGGGAAGCCAGTTCCATGACGATTTCCGAAGGCGCGTCTTTTGTGATCTTTTCTTCTACGGAGGAAGGGATGACTTGAAAACGGAATCCTGCCTGCTCTAACAATTCTTTTCTTCTGGGGGATGCCGAGGCTAAAATGTATTTCATTGATGATTCTCCTTTTATTTTAATTCCTTTATTTTGATTCCTTTGTGCATATTATAGCAGAATATGATATAATATGCACATTGTATTATGCGAAGGATTTGCAAAGGCGTCAAGGATTCGCTATAATGTTAAAAATAGGACAATAGGATAATGGAGGAAGAAGAAAATGTATATCAGTGAAATCAGGACATCGGCTCCGACAGATGAAAGAATGCCATTGGAAAGAAAGATGTATGACACGCTGGACAAGTTAAAGATACCATACGAGCAGGTGGACAATGATCCGGCGGCTTCCATGGAAGAATGCGCGGCGATCGATAAAGCCATTGGCACTCAGATCCGCAAAAACGTATTTTTATGCAACCAGAAAAAGACGACCTTCTTTCTGCTGGTAATGCCTGCGGACAAGGCGTTTGACACGGCATCTTTCAGCAAGAAGCTGGGAGTATCCCATATGTCTTTCGCGCCGCCGGAGAAGATGATGGAGCATTTAGGGACGACGCCAGGCTCAGCAAGCGTGGCAGGGCTCCTGATGGATGAAGACGACTATGTGCAGGTAATCGTGGATAAAGAAGTAGCTGAGGCAGAATGGTTTGGATGTAATCCGGGCATCAATACCAGCCACTTAAAATTCAAGACGAAGGATCTGCTTAACAAGTTCCTTCCTTCCATCCACCACAGAGCCAGAATCGTGGATTTATAAGATTGGATTTATAGAGTAGGAGAACAGTGGCAGATGAAGACAGCAGAAGATTTAAGACGGTTATTGGAACGAATAGACCACCGGAGTTATCCGGCCTACAAAGATACAAGGGGCGCATACCAGTTTGGCAAATATGTGCTGTCCATAGACCATGTGCAGGGCGATCCTTTCGCTGCGCCATCCAGATTAAGCGTCAAAGTGCCGGGAAAGGTGGCTGCCTTTCCAAAGGAACTGTATGACAAGAAGCATAAGCGGATCGCGCTGCAGGATTATCTGACCCGGAATTTCTGGAGGCAGACGGAGCATTATTCTTATCAGGCCAAAGGTTCCGGGAAAAGCGGCGTCATATCCATCTCCAGATGCGGACAGGAAGTCCTGGAGAGAACTGCCTGCAAGGTTGATGAAAGAAGCGGGGATGTGACGGTGCGATTCGAGGTAGGCTTTCCGGCAAATGGAAGGACCATCAATGCCAGGGAACTGATTAAGATCTTGTATGATTATCTGCCGCCTTGCGTGGACAAGGCTTTGTGCTACCCCAGTCTGGATCCGGAAAAGGCAAGAAGGGTCATGGAACTATCCGTTGACCAGGCTTATATCCGAAGCCATCTTGATGAGATGGGCCTGGTGGCGTTTATCGCAAACGGATCAGTACTGCCAAGGGAATCCGGAGTATCCCAGCGTCCGATGAAGGGAGGGATACCTTTCGTATCTCCTCCTTCGATGGAAGTGACCCTGGATCTTCCCTATAGGGGAAGGATTAAGGGTATGGGAATCCGCAAAGGGGTTACACTGATCGTAGGCGGAGGATATCACGGGAAATCTACGCTTTTAAAGGCTCTGGAAACAGGCGTATATCCGCATATCGCCGGAGATGGCAGGGAGTATGTGGTTACTGAAGATACTGCGCTTAAAATACGGGCGGAAGATGGAAGAAGCATTAAGCGGACGGATATTTCCATGTTCATAAGCGATCTTCCAAATGGCAAGGATACCGTTTCCTTTGAGACGGAGGATGCCAGCGGAAGCACTTCACAGGCCGCCAATGTAGTGGAAGGCCTGGAAGCGGGTGCCAGGACATTCTTGATCGATGAAGATACCAGCGCTACCAACTTCATGGTGCGGGACGAACTGATGCAGAGAGTCATCCACCGGGATATGGAGCCTATCACCCCTTTCATTGAGCGGGTGAGGGATCTGTATGAGATATTCGGAATATCCACGGTCATCGTGGCCGGAAGTTCCGGGGCATATTTTGAAGTGGCTGACCAGGTGGTGCAGATGGACCGGTACGTGCCAAAAGAGATTACCGCTCTTGCGAAAGACGCGGCCAAAGAGTATCCGAAGCTAATGCTGCCGGAAGAGAAGCCTGCGCGGCCTTCCTTTGATCGCATGGTCAGAAGCAATCCGGGTATCAGGAGCAAAGGAAGAGTCAAGTTAAAGACATTAGGCAGGGACGGCGTGATGCTGAACCATGATACCATTGATTTGAGATATGTAGAGCAGCTGGTGGATTCAGAACAGTTGACCAGCCTGGGGAATATCGTAAGATATCTGGAGGAAAAATTGTTTGACGGCAAGAGAACCCTGGGACAGGCCATTGAAGAGATGAATCAGAGACTTGCAGCGCAGGGGCTTGACGTATTGAGCGAAGGTGGCTGCGTGGCAGGAAATCTGGCGCTTCCAAGAAAGCAGGAGATCTACGCCTGCCTGAACCGATACCGGCAGTTAAGGGGGAGTGGAAGATGAGAGTGATCGCAGGCAGCGCAAAAAGAATCCAGTTAAGGACGCTGGACGGGATGGATACCCGGCCGACGACGGACCGGATCAAAGAGACTTTGTTTAACATGCTGGCACCATACCTGTATGACTGCATGTTCCTGGACCTATTCGCGGGAAGCGGCGGCATCGGCATCGAAGCGCTGAGCCGTGGAAGCATGGAGACCGTATTCGTAGAGAAGAATCCGAAGGCTATGGCCTGCATCAAAGAAAACCTTACGCGTACCCATCTGGAGCATAAGGCCATGACCATGACGATGGACGTCATGACCGCCTTATATAAGCTGGAGGGAGAAAAGCAGTTTGACTATATATTCCTGGATCCGCCTTACGGGAAGGAACTGGAGAATCGGGTGCTTGAGTACCTGGCAGATTCGAGCCTTGTGGCTGCAGAAGGCGTAATCATCGTAGAGGCGCTCAAAGAGACGAAGTTCGACTATGTGGAGGACTTGGGGCTCAATATTATCAAGACCAAAGAGTATAAGACGAATAAGCATGTGTTTATAGAGCCGTCAGGAAGGAAAGAAATATGTTAAAAGGAATCTATCCGGGCAGTTTTGACCCGGTCACTTATGGACATCTGGACGTGATTGAAAGATCTTCAAAATTGGTTGATGAATTAATCGTCGGAGTATTGAATAATAAAGCAAAAAGCCCGTTGTTTTCCGCAGAAGAACGTGTTAGAATGTTAAATGAAGTAACAAAAGACATGCCAAATGTGACGGTAGTTCCATTTGAGGGACTGCTGGTGGACTTTGCCCGTAAGATGGATGCGGGATTGGTTATACGTGGATTGAGGGCAATTACAGACTTTGAATACGAACTGCAGATGGCTCAGACGAATCATAAGATGGAACCTGATGTTGAGACTGTATTTTTAACCACAAGCCTGGATTATTCGTATTTGAGTTCTACCACAGTAAAAGAAGTGGCGGCTTTTGGAGGGGATATTTCTCAGTTTGTACCAGGAATCGTTGCAGACTTGATAGAAGAGAAGATGAATAAAAGGAGAGTGTAAATTATGAGCAGCCGTATTGAGCAGATTATTGAAGAGATTGAGGAGTATATTGACAGTTGCAAGTTCCAGCCGCTGTCTACGTCGAAGATTATCGTGAACAAGGATCAGATGGATGAACTGCTCCGTGAACTTCGCATGAAGACGCCGGATGAGATAAAGAGGTATCAGAAGATTATTGCCAACAAGGATGCGATCCTTGCGGATGCCCAGGCCAAGGCTGACAGTATGATCGAGGAAGCGCAGATCCATACCAATGAGCTGGTCAGCGAGCACGAGATCATGCAGCAGGCGTATGCCCAGGCCAATGAGATCGTGACGGCAGCCACAGAGCAGGCGCAGCAGATCCTCGACAACGCAACGAATGATGCCAACGATATTCGTATTGGCGCGATGCAGTATACAGATGATCTTCTGTCAAACGCAGAGAGCATTATCGGGCATACGCTTGACAGTTATACGACCAAATATGACGGTCTTGTGAATTCCTTGCAGGAGTGTTATGACATGGTTCGCAACAACCGTTCGGAACTGGAGATTCCGGAACAGTCCCAGAGAGGTCTTGAGGCAGAATACGGAAGTTATGAGCCTGAACCGGAATACGATCTGGTTGATGAAGACGACGAATTAGAATAATCGAATATAAGTATAGGCAAGCAGGCTGGTTACCAGAGTGGTAATCAGCTTTTCTATTATGTAGGGCGTGATAGGAAGCCTGGTTCCCTGCACCATGGACCGGGTCTGGGCAACGCTGCACCATCCTCCGAAGGAAGTAAGTGCCAGGGACAGGACGAAGCAGGTATCTGCGGACAGGGGCGAGGCGCACAGCAGAGGGATTCCAGTGGTCATTTCCAGGGATGGAAGGAGCAGGAGAGAGAACAGGAAATGATCAAGAGGCAGTTTCTGGAGCAAAGCGATCAGAATGGAAAAAAGCATAATATATCCCCCCACCTTCGTGATGGTCTCAAATCCGTTCATGATGCAGGAATCCATCAGGCTTGCGGCGGCTGCTTTTGGAAGCGGCGGGCATCCGGAGGAATGGATTCTCGCACCTGGCCGGTAGTAGATCCGAAAGAGGAAGCTGCATAGGATCGGAGAGAGAATCAGAATCAGCAATGCAGGCATAGTGCGTGACGTATCCTTTAGATTCTGCCATACGACGTAGCTGATAATGAACATAGGGCTGGTGTTGTTGGTAAACGATAGCAGATATTCCCCTTCCTGCCAGGTGATGTACTGCTTTCTAACCAGGTCGGCAGTCACTTTTCCGCCCATGGGATAGCCGCACAGAAAGCCCGCGATGATGGCGAAAGAGCCGTATCTGGTCACGCCGAAGAGCCTGCACATGACTGGCCCGAAGACTTTTGAGATGGCATCAATGGCTCGGGTACCGATCAGCAGGTTTGAGATGATCATAAAGGGAAGTAAGGTTGGCAGAATTACATTGAACCATAAAAGCAGCCCGGAACTTGCGCCTTTGAACACCGGCTGTGGAAACAGCAGCATAAGGACAAACAGCGCGATGACGCAAAGGGAGGTAAAGTATCGTTTCATGCGGTTTTAAATCCAGTCATATTTCTTTAGTTTTATTCTATGGAATCGGTTGATTTTTTATGTGGGCTGTTTCATAATAGAACATAGATATAGGTTAATTTAAGAAAAGAGGATAACTAAGATGGCAGTATTAGAGAAGGTAGAACCTGAAAAAGTATTTCGATTTTTTGAAGATTTGTCCAGGATTCCCCATGGCACTTTCGATACACGGCGAATCAGCGACCATTGCGTAGCATTTGCGAAGGAAAGAGGCCTGGAGGTGATTCAGGACAAAGTGGGAAATGTCATAATCAAGAAGCCGGGGACGCCGGGATACGAGGACTCAAAGCCAATAATCCTCCAGGGGCATCTGGACATGGTTTGTGAGAAAAAGCCGGGATCTGTCCACGATTTTACAAAAGACGCCCTTGAATTATATGTGGAAGACGGCTTTGTAAAGGCCAAAGACACTACGCTTGGCGGAGATGACTGTATAGCGGTGGCGATGGTTATGGCAGTGCTTGACAGCAGCGATATTGCGCATCCTCCGATCGAGGCCCTGTTCACCATCGACGAGGAAGTGGGGATGACAGGGGCAAAAGCGGTGGACTGGTCATTGCTTAAAGGACGGACGCTGATCAATATCGATTCGGAGGAAGAGGGGATCCTTACGACGGGATGCGCAGGCGGTATCCAATATGAGACAAGGCTTCCTATCCACAGGGAGAAGAAGTCCGGCAGCCTGATCACCGTCAAGATCCATGGCCTAAAGGGCGGCCATTCAGGCGCGGAGATCCACAAACAGCGTGGAAATGCCCACAAGATGATGGGGCGGCTTTTATACCGTATTACCAAGGAGATTCCTGCGGATCTGGTGGAGATTAATGGCGGTACCAAGGACAATGTGATTGCCATGGAGTCTGTGGCAGAGATCCTTGTTCCAGAATCCCAGGCGGAAAAGGCGATGGGCATGATTCGCGAGCTGGCCGGGATCTGGAATGACGAATTCTTGAATGACGAGCCTGATCTGGCGGTGGACATGAAGGTATCCCATGATTCTACGGTGGACGTGTGCGACCAGTATTCTACGGATCGGATCGTGGCTTACCTGGAAATTTGTCCAGACGGCCTGCAGGGATTCAACCGCAGCCTCAAAGGAGTGGTAGAGTCTTCGCTGAATATCGGCATTGTGGAGACGGCATCCGATTATATCAGAACCGTGCATTTGATCAGAAGTTCCGTGGAAAGCAGGAAGACCCAGCTCTTCGAGCAGGTGGAGCAGTGCGTGAAGGCGCTTGGAGGTACGGGAACGATCACCTCGGAGTATCCCGCATGGCAGTTTAATCCGGATTCGAGGCTTCGAAGGATTATGGAAGATACATATGAAGAACTGTATGGCGTTAAGCCGGCTATATCAACCATGCATGCAGGACTGGAATGCGGATTGTTCGTAGGACAGCAGCCAGATCTGGACTGCGTATCCGTAGGACCGAATATCCCGGATGTCCATTCCTTCCGGGAAAGGCTGGATATTGAGTCTACCGGACGTACCTGGGAATATTTGAAAAAAATTCTTGAAAATTGCAGATAACCCGGCAGGAAGAGCCGGATCCCTACAGGCATAGGGATCCGGCTCTTTTGCATATAGTGATAAAAAAAGGAATTGACCTTATGAATCAGAAAACACCGGGAAGAATTCTGCTGGCCATATTGCTGCTGGCCTTATTTACAGTACTCGGAACCGACTATTTGAAGGAACTGAGCCATTACAATACCCTCCAGAAAAAGACGATAGAGGACGAAGAATATCGGAGGGAATTCTTTTGCGATGCTATGAGAAAGCACGAAGGCCTTCTGTCTGAAGCGTGCAGAAAGATGCTCTCTAATGTGGAAAACGAAGTGACTTATTTCCCAATCCCCGAATCCACTGTGGATAAGTCGCTGAAAGTCTCCTATGTTGACAGCTGGATGGGAGAACGGAAATATAAAGGAACCAGCGGGCATGAAGGGACGGATATTATGGCATTGAAGAACGAAAGAGGCGTCTATCCTGTGCTCAGTATGACGGACGGAACAATTACAAACCTGGGCTGGCTGGAGAAAGGCGGGTACCGGATCGGCGTGACGGCAGATAGTGGTACTTATTATTACTACGCACATTTGGATTCCTATGCGAACATCCAGAAAGGGGACCGGGTGAAGGCCGGACAGCTGCTGGGCTATATGGGGGATACCGGATATGGGGAAGAGGGGACGAAGGGCAAATTTGACGTGCATCTCCATGTGGGAATCTATTCTTATGAAGAAGGCAGGGAAGTCAGCGTAAATCCTTACTATGTGCTGCTGTATCTGGAAAATAAGAAATTAAAGTATGCATATTCCTAGAGTTATACCATGGAATATGTTATACTTAACTACATATGTAAAAAAATACTTACTGACGGAGGATGGATAATGAATCTACCCAGCGCATTCGAGGAAAAGATGAGAGGACTCTTGCAAGAAGAGTTTGATGAATATATAGCTTGTTACGAGGAGCCAAGATACTATGGCCTGCGGGTTAATACAGCCAAGATAACGGTGGAAGAATTTGAACGGATCTGCCCTTTTGAGATAACGCCGATTCCATGGATTGAGAATGGATTCTATTATGACGGAGAGAACGTGGCGCCGGCGAAGCATCCATACTACTTTGCGGGGCTTTACTATCTGCAGGAGCCAAGCGCCATGACGCCGGCCAGCCGTCTTCCGGTGGAGCCGGGAGACAAGGTGCTGGACGTGTGCGCCGCGCCGGGAGGCAAGGCGACGGAACTGGGAGCAAGACTAAAGGGCCAGGGGATATTGGTTGCCAATGATATCAGCAGTTCCAGGGCTAAGGGACTTCTTAAGAACATGGAAGTTTTTGGGATTGGCAATATGCTGGTGCTAAGTGAAGAGCCGGGAAGGCTTGAACAGTATTTCCCGGAGTATTTTGACAAGATCCTGATTGATGCCCCCTGCTCGGGAGAGGGGATGTTCCGCAAGGATAAGAAGATGGTGAAGGCTTGGGAAGAGCATGGGCCGGAGTTCTTCAGCAACATTCAGAAGAATATCATCCTCCAGGCAGCACGGATGCTAAAGCCCGGGGGCATGATGCTGTACTCCACCTGCACCTTTGATGGCAGGGAGAATGAGCGGATCATAGAGCACCTTAGGGAGGCCTGTCCCGAATTCCAGATTCTGAAGATCAGCCCTTATTCCGGCTTCTGCCAGGGAATGCCACAGTGCGCTAAGAACAATGATCCGGAACTTGCGAAGACGGTGCGGATCTTTCCGCACAGAATGAAGGGGGAGGGACATTACCTGGCGCTTCTGAGAAAAGGCGAGGCGCAGAAGAAAGCGCCGGAAGAATTAAGAAAGAAGAACACCCGGAAGATGCCGGAAGAGTTGGAGCAATTCTTTCGTGACGTATCCTGGAATCTGGAAACGCAAAGGCTGGATATCCGGGGAGAACGGGTTTATTATATGCCGGAAGGACTTCCGGATGTGCGGGGAATCCGTTTCCTGCGAACCGGCCTTCTTCTGGGCGAATTGAAAAAGAACCGGTTTGAGCCAAGCCAGGCGCTGGCTATGTGCCTGAAAAAGAGCGAGTATGCCCATTGCATTGATCTTCCGGCAGAAGACGAACGGGTACGAAGGTATCTGAAAGGCGAGACCCTGGAACTTGCTGACATGACGCTGCCCATCAGCAAGGGATGGTGCCTGGTATGCGTGGACGGATATCCCTTAGGCTGGGGCAAGCTTGCCGGAGGAGCATTGAAGAATAAGTACCTGCCGGGATGGAGGCTATGCTGATGATACGTCTGGATAAGTATCTGGCGGATATGGGAATCGGAACCCGCCAGGAAGTAAAAAGATACATCCGTCAGGGACGGGTGAGCATTGACGGCAATCCTGCCAAGTCGCCGGAGACGAAAATAGAGGAAAAGGCGCGCAAGATAACCTTTGACGGCAGAGAAGTGGATTATGCGGACTATGAGTATTATATGCTAAATAAGCCGTCCGGCGTCGTGTCTGCCACGGAAGACGCAAGATGTACGACGGTCGTCGATCTGATCCGGGATAAGAAGCGAAAAGACCTCTTCCCGGTTGGCCGGCTCGACAAGGACACGGAGGGGCTGCTTCTTATCACGAATGACGGACAGCTTTCCCATCGGCTGCTGTCGCCCAGGAAGCATGTGGACAAGACTTACTACGCGCAGGTGGCCGGGCGGGTCACGAAGGAGGACGCAGAAGCCTTCCGTGAGGGCGTCAATATAGGAACCGAAGAGAAAGAAGAATGGACCAGGCCGGGCGTGCTGGAGATTCTAAAGAGTGAGGAAGTATCAGAGATCCGCCTCACTATCCAGGAGGGAAAGTACCATCAGGTGAAGCGTATGTTCCAGGCCGTGGGCAAGGAAGTCCTCTACCTGAGGCGGGAATCAATGGGCAGCCTGAAACTGGATGAGACGCTTAAGCCGGGGGAATACCGGCCGCTTACGAAGAAGGAGTTAGAAGATGTTGCAGACGAAAATGCTTGAAGATGTGGAAGCGATTATATTTGATATGGATGGAACTCTGATTGATTCGATGTGGATCTGGCCTTCCATAGACGACGACTATCTGGCAAAGTATCATTTGACAAAGACCGACAGTTTCCATGAAGATATGGAAGGTATGAGTTATACGGAGGTGGCCCAGTTTTTCCTGGACACATTTCCGGAACTTGACCTCACCCTGGAGGAAGTGATGGATGAATGGATGGATATGGCGTATGATAAATATATGACCCAGGTAGAACTTAAGGAAGGCGTTCGTGATTTTATCCTGGAGATGAGAAGACAGGGAAAGAAAATCGGGATTGCCACTAGCAATGCCAGGAAACTGGTGGATGACACGCTTCGGGCCCTGGAGGTAGAAGAACTGTTTGACTCGGTGAGAAGCGCCTGCGAAGTGGCTGCGGGAAAGCCTTCTCCGGATGTCTACCTTCTGGTGGCGAAAGAGATGGGCGTATGCCCGGAAAACTGCCTGGTGTTCGAGGATGTTCCCATGGGCATTCTGGCCGGGAAAAATGCCGGTATGAGAGTATGCGCGGTGGATGACGACTTTTCCAGGCCCCAGGAGGAGAAAAAGAAGAAACTGGCGGATTACTACATACAGGATTATTATGACATCAAGAAAGAGACTTACGAGGTATTATGATGGAAACAGGATTTTTGCCGATTTGCAGGAAGGATATGGAAGAATTGGGATGGGACAGGCCTGATTTCATCTATGTGTCAGGAGACGCGTATGTGGATCATCCTTCCTTTGGCCATGCCATCATTACCCGTTTATTACAGGCGCATGGATATAAGGTATGCATCATCGCGCAGCCGGATTGGAAGGACAAGCGAAGCATTACGGAATTCGGGGAGCCAAGATATGCATTCCTGGTATCTGCCGGCAATATGGATTCTATGGTAAATCATTATTCCGTGTCAAAGAAGCGCAGGCGCACGGATGCATTCACCCCTGGCGGCGTCATGGGGAAACGACCGGATTACGCTACGGTGGTTTACAGCAACCTGATCCGCCAGGTCTACAAGAAGACGCCGATTATTCTGGGCGGGATCGAGGCAAGCCTAAGGCGGCTTGCGCATTACGACTACTGGTCTGACAGGCTGAAGCGCTCCGTCCTTCTGGATTCTGGCGCGGACTTGATCTCCTATGGGATGGGGGAACGGTCTATCGTTGAGATTGCCGAGGCGCTGGAGAGCGGAATCGACATCAAGGACATTACGTTCATTCCAGGAACCGTATACCGGACCAAGAGTTTGGAGAGCGTCTACGACGCCATATCCCTGCCCGGGTATGAAGAAATGAAAGAAGAGAAACTTGCGTATGCGCGCAGTTTTTATACCCAGTACAAGAATACGGATCCATTTACCGGAAAGAGGCTGGTCGAGCCGTATAATGAGCATCTGTACGTGGTACAGAATCCGCCGTCCATGCCGCTTGATGAGTCCGAGATGGATCAGGTCTACGGATATCCGTATAGGAGGACGTACCATCCTTCCTATGAGAAGCTGGGAGGCGTGCCAGCTATCGCGGAAGTGAAGTTCAGCCTGATCAGCAACCGGGGATGCTTTGGGGGCTGCAACTTCTGCGCCCTTACCTTCCACCAGGGAAGGATCTTGCAGACAAGAAGCCATGAATCCCTGCTTGATGAGGCCAGGAGGCTTACGGAGGATAAGGATTTCAAAGGATATATCCATGACGTGGGAGGGCCTACGGCTGATTTCAGGCAGCCTTCCTGCGAAAAGCAGCTGACTTGCGGCGTGTGCAAGGAAAAGCAGTGCCTGTTTCCGAAGCCTTGCAAGAACCTGAGGGCAGACCATAAGGATTATGTCCGGCTGCTGAGAGAATTAAGGGCGCTTCCAAAGGTGAAGAAAGTGTTCATCCGTTCTGGCATCCGCTTTGACTATGTCATGGCGGATAAAGACGATACATTTTTGCGGGAATTGTGCAAATATCATGTCAGCGGGCAGCTGAAGGTGGCTCCCGAGCATGTCTCGGACGCAGTCCTTAAGAAGATGGGAAAGCCGGAGAATAGCGTATATCAGTCATTTGTAAAAAAGTATAAGAAGATCAACCAGGAGATTTCCAAGGATCAGTATCTGGTTCCCTATCTGATGTCTTCCCATCCGGGCTCTACTATGAAGGATGCCATCAAGCTGGCGGAATATCTCCGGGATCTGGGCTATATGCCGGAGCAGGTGCAGGATTTTTACCCGACCCCGTCAACCATATCTACCTGCATGTATTACACAGGCGTCGACCCCAGGGATATGTCGCCCGTATACGTGCCGAAGAATCCGCATGAGAAGGCCATGCAGCGCGCGCTGATCCAATACCGGGATCCGAAGAACTATGATCTGGTAATGGAAGCCTTGCGAAAGGAAGGCAGGATGGATCTTGTGGGATTTGAAAAGCATTGTCTGATCAGGCCGAGAAAGATAGATAAGAAGCCGGACAGAAAATCAGGAAAGAAGCAAGGAGCGGATTCTCAGGCAAATACCAAGAAGAAGACGATCCGTAATGTGCATAGAAGAAAGAAGAAGTAAGGAGATGGCGTGATGAGAATTGCAATCATAACCGGGGCATCCTCGGGAATCGGCAGAGAATTTGCCCGGCAGATTCCCAGGCTGTATAAAAGCCTGGATGAACTGTGGGTAGTAGCGCGCAGGACCGACAGGCTGAAAGAACTGGCGAGAAAATCGGAAGTTCCCGTCCGGATCTTTGATGGCGACATGATGCGGGATTACATCTTCTCGCGGATAGAAAAAGAATTGGAAAGATATGGCGCGGATATCCGGATGCTGGTAAACGCCGCAGGATACGGAAAGATTGGAGCAGCGGAGGAATTGAGGATAGATGAGCAGTGCGAAATGGTCGACTTAAACTGCAGATCCCTGACCCGGCTGTCGCTCTTATGCTTGCCATATATGACAAAAGGAAGTAGAATAATTAATATTGCGTCCGCGGCAGCGTTCGCTCCACAGCCAGGATTTGCCGTGTATGCGGCTACAAAATCCTATGTATACAGTTTTTCACAGGCGATACGGGAAGAAGTGAAAGACCGGGGCATAGTAGTCACGGCAGTGTGTCCGGGCCCCGTGGACACGGAATTTTTCGATCGGGCAGGAGAACTTAAGAATTCCTGGAAGGCGACCGTCCGGGCCGATGTAACAGGCGTAGTCAGGCAGGCGTTAAGGGATTCAGTCAGGAGAAAGCCGGCATCTGTGTATGGCGCAGCCATGAAAGGGGCCCGGGTGCTTTCAAAGATCATGCCGGATGCGCAGATCGCGTCCGCGATGGCGTGGATGAACAAAGAAAGCCGCGAATCAGGACAATAAGGGAAATAAGGGAGAGTGTACAAAATGATGAAGATTGAGAAAGGACAGCCGGGATATGTGAAGGCTCGCAAGGTCAAGTATCTGATCTGGACCATTGCAGAATTTGGAGTGGTGATCGCCATATTCGTGCTGGGATACATGCAGACAGGAACGCGGATGAATTTATTTACGATCGTGGCAATCGTAGGCTGCCTTCCGGCGGCCAAGATGCTGGTGGAATTGATCACGATGGCGCCCCACAAGAGCATTGAGCCGGATAAGTACAAGGAGATTGAGGAAAAGGCGCCTCTGGTTACCAGAGTCTACGATATGGTAATCACCAGCCGGGATAAAGTCATGCCAGTGGACGCGATCGTAATATCCGGCCATGTGGTATGCGGATATGCCAGCAGCCCCAGGACGGACGAGACCCTTCTTGCAAAGCATATAAAGGATATGCTGAAAGCCAGCCACTATGACAAGATGACGGTAAAGATCTTCCACGATTACGTCGCCTTCTTGTCCAGGGCCGAAGGGATGAACAATATTGCCTCGATAGAAAAGGCGGATACCAGGAAAAAGGAAAGAGAGATCAGAAATATCATTCTGAATCTTTCAATGTAATGAGTGTTTCTGAAAAGGACTACTATGAAAGAAATAATAATTAGCCAGAATGAAGCAGGCCAGAGGCTGGATAAGTTCTTAAAAAAATATCTCGCCAAGGCCCCGGGAAGTTTCTTATATAAGATGCTGCGCAAGAAGAATATCGTGCTCAACGGCAAGAAGGCAACAGGAAATGAGAAGTTAGGCGTAGGGGACAGCGTGAAGCTGTTTCTGGCGGATGACACGATTGGGAAGTTTGCCGGCCTGGCACCTATCAAAGAAGAGTACCAGGTATCCGTGGATCTGGATATCATTTATGAGGATGCCAATGTCCTATTTATCAATAAGCCTGCGGGGATGCTGTCCCAGAAGGCCGCAAAGGACGATGTGTCCATGGTGGAGCATGTGATCGCCTATCTGCTTGCAGAAGGGAGCATCACGCAGGAGGAATTGCGGACATTCCGCCCCTCCATCTGCAACCGCCTGGATCGGAATACCAGCGGCCTGATCGTGGCAGGAAAGAGTCTGATAGGGCTGCAGGCCATGGCAAGGCTTTTCAAGGACAGGACCCTGAAAAAATACTATCTTTGCTTTGTAAAGGGCGAGATTCGCAGACGGGAGCATATCTACGGCTATCTTGCCAAAAATGAAAATACCAACAAGGTTACGATAGAGGAGGCAGGGGATACGCCGATCGAGACGGAATATGTTCCAATTGCATACAACCAGGAGATGACCCTGCTAAAGGTGCATCTGATCACCGGGCGTACCCATCAGATTCGGGCGCACCTTGCTTCCAAGGGGCATCCCCTTCTGGGGGACTATAAATACGGCGATGCAGGATGGAACCGGCAGTTTAAGGAACGCTATCAGGCAAGTGCCCAGCAGCTGCATGCATATCAGATGGAACTTCCCCGGATGGAGGCGCCTTTGGATGAACTATCTGGGATGACTTTTACAGCCAAGGTTCCGCCTCTATTCTGGAGACTGATAAAGGAGACAACATGGGAACATGGAATTCAAGAGGCCTTAGAGGTTCAACATTAGAAGAGATGGTCAACCGGACCAATGAATGGTATCTGGAAAAAGGGCTTGCCCTGATGCAGAAGATACCGACGCCCATCACTCCGGTAAAGATGGACAAGGAGCACAGGCAGATTACGCTGGCCTACTTCGACCAGAGGAGCACCATCGACTATATTGGCGCCGTTCAGGGGATACCGGCATGCTTTGACGCCAAGGAATGCGTGGCGGAGACATTTCCGCTTCAGAATATTCATGAACATCAGGTGACGTTCATGGAGGAATTCGAGAAGCAGGGAGGAATCGCCTTTATCCTGATCTACTATACATCCAGGAATATTCTGTACTATATGCGGTTCGAGGAACTCCACAGATTCTGGATGCGGGCAAAAGAAGGCGGCAGAAAAAGCTTCCGGTTCGACGAGCTGGACTCCAGATTCTTCCTGGAATTTATGAGGGGCTGCTACGTCCCCTATCTGGACGCTATGAATCTGGATCTGGAGTTGCGGGAGGAACTTGACAAAGAGTAGGAAAATGCTTATAATTCAATAGAGTTTTTAACATGGTAGCACGCTAAAGCGTAAAGGATATATGAATTTGGAGGATATATGAAGAAATTATTACATACTCCGGAAGGAGTCAGAGATATATATAATGTAGAATGTGGGAAAAAACTAGCATTGGAAGGACGTATCAAAAAGGTATTCCACTTATATGGGTATCATGATATCCAGACGCCTACGTTTGAATATTTTGATGTGTTCCGCAAAGAGATTGGAACCGTTCCTTCCAACGAGCTGTATAAATTTTTCGATAAAGACGGGAATACGCTGGCCCTCAGGCCGGATATCACCCCGTCCATAGCCCGTGCGGCGGCCACGCTGTTTCAGGATGAGGAACTGCCAATCCGGCTTTGCTATACCGGCAGCACCTTCGTCAACCATTCCAACTATCAGGGACGTCTGCGGGAAACCACCCAGATGGGCGCGGAACTGATGGGAGACGATTCCGTGGAGGCGGATGCGGAGATGCTGGCGCTGGTGATCGAGTCTATGCTGACCATCGGCCTTAAGGAATTCCAGTTAAGCGTAGGCAATGTAGACTTTTTCCAGAGCCTGATAGAGGATGCCTGCCTGGATGAGGAGGCGGAACTGCGCGTACGGGAATTGATCAATAACCGGAATTATTTTGGCGTGGAAGAGTTCCTGGACAGCATTCAGGTAAAGAGAAGCTCCAAGGAAGCGTTTTCGGCCTTGAATGAATTGGTAGGCGGGATCGATATCCTGGCGCAGGCGAAGAACATCGCGCCGAATTCCAAGGGCGTGATGGCAGTAAAAAGGCTGGAAAAGATCTATGATACCTTGAAACTCTATGGCGTGGAGAAATTCGTGACCTTCGACTTAAGCATGAGCGGAACCTACGGATACTATACCGGCATTATCTTCCGGGGCTATACCTTTGGCACCGGGGATGCCATCGTCAAGGGAGGCCGCTATGACCATCTGCTTGAGAAGTTCGGCAAGGAATCCGCATCCATCGGCTTTGTCATCGTGATCGATGAACTGATGAACGCCCTGATCCGTCAGAAGGTTCGCATCGTTTATACCAGGAAGAATACGCTGATCCTCTATGATGAGGGAAAGCAGCGGGAAGCCATTGCCCTTGCCAAAGATTTTCGCCGGAAGGCTAAGAATACGGAACTGATCAAGAAATCCAAAGGCAAGCTGCTGGAGGAGTATGTAGAATATGGAAAAGAATACTATGCCGGAAACCTGATTTATATAAAGAAATCTGGCGAGATCACCATGATTAATCTGGTCACCGGAGAGCATAAGATCGTGAATAGCACAGATAGGAGTTAGACCGAATATGAGATACTTGACATTTGCTTTGGGAAAAGGACGTCTGGCGAACCAGACGCTGGAACTGTTTGAAAAAATCGGTATTACCTGCGAGGAGATGAAGGATAAGGAGTCCCGGAAGCTGATCTTCACCAATGAGGAACTGAAGCTTCGCTTCTTCCTCGCGAAGGGGCCGGATGTGCCCACTTATGTCGAATACGGCGCTGCCGATATCGGCGTGGTAGGGAAGGACACGATTCTGGAAGAGGGCCGCAAGGTTCATGAAGTTCTGGATCTGGGATATGGAAAATGCAAGATGTGCGTCTGCGGGCATAAGGAGGCAGCGCCGCTTCTGCAGCATCATGAATTGATCCGGGTAGCCACCAAATATCCGAATATCGCGAAGGATTATTTCTATAATACCAAGCATCAGACCGTGGAGATCATCAAGCTGAACGGCTCCATCGAGCTGGCGCCCATCGTGGGGCTGTCGGAAGTGATCGTGGATATTGTGGAGACAGGCTCCACGTTGAAGGAAAATGGTCTGGAGGTACTGGAAGAAGTGTGCCCGCTATCTGCAAGGATGATCGTCAATCCGGTGAGCATGCGTATGGAAAGCGAGCGGATCAAATCCCTTCTTACCAGATTGCGCGCGCAGATCGCGATATAAAGAAAGGAAGAGGCTATCATGAGAATACAACGTTTAGATGCGAATACAAGACAAAATCTTCTGGAAGACCTGCTGAAGAGAAGCCCCAACAATTATGGGGAGTACGAAAAAGGAGTAGCAGAGATCCTCGCGCGCGTCAAAAGAGAAAAGGACGAGGCGGTCTTTGACTATACGCGTAAGTTTGACCAGGCAGTCATCAGCGCCGCGAATATCAAGGTAACGGAAGATGAGATAAAGGAAGCCTATGAACTGGCTGACCCGGCACTGGTGGAGATTATCCGAAAGGCCCTCAAGAATATAGAGGCTTACCATGAGAAGCAGAGGCAGTACAGCTGGTTTGACAGCAAGCCGGACGGGACCATGCTGGGACAGAAGGTAACGCCGCTTAAGCGGGTAGGCGTATACGTGCCGGGCGGAAAAGCAGTATACCCATCCTCCGTGCTGATGAACATCATGCCTGCGAAAGTGGCAGGCGTAGAAGAGATTATTATGGTGACGCCGCCGGATAAGGACGGGAAAGTCACCCCGAATACCCTGGTCGCCGCCCATGAGGCAGGCGCTACTGCCATCTACAAGGTGGGCGGAGCCCAGGCAATCGGCGCGCTGGCGTATGGAACCCAGAGCATTCCGAAGGTGGACAAGATCGTTGGCCCGGGCAATATCTATGTGGCTCTGGCGAAAAAAGCCGTGTATGGCCACGTAAGCATTGACGCCATTGCAGGCCCAAGCGAGATCCTGGTGATCGCGGATGAATCTGCCAATCCCAGATATGTGGCGGCGGATCTTCTGTCGCAGGCAGAGCACGATGAGCTGGCTTCCGCGATCCTGGTAACCACAAGCGAGGAACTGGCAGAACAGGTATCGGACCAGGTTGACGCATTCTTAAAAGAACTGCCAAGAAGCGGGATTATCAGCAAGTCTCTTGACAATTACGGCTACATATTGATCGCGGATTCCATGGAGGACGCCATTGAGACCGCAAACGAGATCGCGTCCGAGCACCTGGAGATACAGACGAAGGATCCTTATGACGTGATGACAAAGATCCGCAATGCAGGCGCTATCTTTATCGGCGAATATTCCAGCGAGCCGCTGGGAGACTATTTTGCCGGACCAAACCATGTACTGCCTACCAATGGCACGGCCAAGTTCTTCTCGCCGCTGTCGGTGGATGATTTTATCAAGAAATCAAGCATCATTGCATACTCCAGAAACGCGCTGGAGGCAATCCATGAGGATATCGAGGACTTTGCGAAGGCGGAGCAGCTGACTGCCCACGCTAATTCCATCAAAGTCCGCTTTGAATAGACGGATGTAAAATACGAAGACAGGGGGCTAGAAGCATGAATAGAACAGCCAGTTGTACAAGAACTACGAAAGAGACGGATATTGCTCTTACGCTGAATCTGGATGGCACGGGAAAGACGCAGATCGACACAGGAGTTGGATTTTTTGATCACATGCTGGATGGATTTGCCAGGCATGGATTATTCGATCTGACGGTGAAGGTTAAGGGAGATCTGGACGTGGACTGCCATCATACCATAGAAGATACAGGGATCGTCCTGGGACAGGCAATCCTTGAGGCCATCGGCGACAAGGCGGGAATCCGGCGCTATGGGCATTTCATGCTGCCGATGGATGAGACGCTGGCCTTATGCGCCGTGGATCTCTCGGGAAGGCCCTATCTCAGGTTCCAATCTGAGTTTACAGCAGAGCGTATCGGCGATATGGATACGGAGATGATCAAAGAATTCTTCTATGCAGTGTCCTACAGCGCGAAGATGAATATCCATCTTCGCATTCTGGATGGGGAGAATAGCCATCACATGGCAGAGGCGCTGTTTAAGAGTTTTGGAAAAGCACTGGACATGGCAACGCTACCTGAGCCAAGGATTCAGGAAGCATGGACTACAAAAGGGAGCCTATAAAGGAGGCGGCATAAATGATGAGTTATAAAAGATTGATTCCCTGCATATTCATTGCAGGCGGCAAAGCGGTAAAATGGTTCGACGACGATACGGTAATGACAGATGACGTCGTCGGGCTTGCAAAATATTACAGCGACCACGGGGCTGACGAACTGCTGGTCTTCGACCTCTCTGATTCGGACGAGGAGCATGACGAGGCGATAGACCTGATGAAGCGGATGAACCGCATGATACGGATTCCCATGGTTGCAGGCGGAAATATCAGAAGGCAGGAAGATATTAAGAAGATTCTGTATGCAGGTGCCAAGCGCGCCATGCTGAATTTCTCCAAGCCGGACAGCGTGAAGCTGATCGAGGATGCCGCGAAGCGCTTCGGAAAGGAGAAAATAGCGGTGTCCTTGAATGACTTTGACGCGCTGTTCAAGCATCAGCACCTGATCAATGACTATAGCAGCGAGATCATATTCATGCATCGCCTGGATCTCAATTCTGTTATGAATGTGACGGAGGTGCCCTGCGTGATCGTAACCGACACTATGGAGGAGCCGGAACTGTTCAAGATATTGAAATGCCCGGGAGTCAAAGGCCTCTCTGGAAAGTTTGTCAGCCAGACGGATATGGATTTCGTGGAATTCAAGGAAAAATGCGGCCAGGAGGAGATTAAGATGACATCTTTTGAAAGCATGATGGAATTCTCCCAGTTCAAGACGAATGAGCAGGGGCTGATCCCGGTGGTCGTACAGCACTATAAGACCCAGGAAGTCCTGATGCTGGCATATATGAACGAGGAGGCTTTCTATAAAACCATTAAAACGGGAAAGATGACCTACTATAGCCGCAGCAGGCAGCAACTGTGGACCAAGGGGGAGACCAGCGGACATTTCCAGTATGTCAAGTCCCTGACCATCGACTGCGACTACGACACCTTGCTTGCAAAAGTGGACCAGATCGGGGCGGCTTGTCATACAGGCAATCCTACCTGCTTTTTCCAGCCGCTGGTAGGCAACGATTATGACGAGACCAATCCTCTCCAAGTGTTTGAAGCGGTGTACGACACGATCGTAGACCGGAGGGAGAACCCAAAAGAGGGCTCCTATACCAACTACCTGTTTGACAAGGGAATCGACAAGATATTGAAGAAGGTGGGAGAAGAAGCCACTGAGATAGTGATCGCTGCCAAGAACCCGAATCCGGAAGAGGTAAAATACGAGATGGCCGATTTCCTGTACCATGCTATGGTGCTAATGGTTGAAAAGGGCATCAGTTGGGAAGATATCATAAAAGAACTGGCGGACCGTTAGAAACAGGAATGAACAGGCATGGGTCATGCATATACTTTCTTAGGCTATGATTGTTACATAAGTAAGAAAGGATGATCAGCATGAACGATTCGGAAAAACGAAGACGCCAGCTTCTGGAGGAAACCCGTTCCTTATACAGTGACAGAAATTCGCCGCCGGCAGTCCATCCAAGGTACAAGTTCGCCTATGCAAGGCTGTACGGAGATGAGGAGGAGATGGCGCCGGGCACGTTTGGACTGCGCCTATTCCTGTGCTTTATGCTTTTTGCAGCATTTGTAGCCATGGATAATAATGGGATTACCGTAAAAAGCGTAAGCAGCGACCGTATCGTCCAGGAGATCACGACGGATCTGGACGTGGCGGAAGTGTGGAAGAACCTATAGATTTCAACATTTGTTGACACAGGAAAAAGAAATTGATATAATAGCCTCCGTGAGAGAAGAAAAAAGCGTTGATTTACACTAATCAACGCTTTTACTATGCCAAGGAGGGTGTTAGAATGATCAAAATCTGGATAGTCGGTTCCTCCGGACAGATAGGAACTGCGATTAATGAAGTCCTGAATCCATTAGAAGTAGAAGTGTTCAACACGGACAAGGACGAACTGGATATAACAGAAACGGACGAGGTGCTGAATTTTGGCGAGATCAACCGTCCGGATGTTATTATTAACTGTGCGGCGGTCACGGACACGGAAGTATGCGAGAGGGAGCCAGAACTGGCTTACCGTGTCAATGCGCTGGGCGCGCGCAACTTAAGCATCGTGGCGCGCAAAGTAGGGGCTAAGATGGTCCAGCTGTCTACCGACGACGTATTTGACGGGATGAGCAAGACTCCCTACAGCGAGTTTGACGATACCAATCCAAGGACAGTGTACGGCCGCTCTAAAAGAGCAGGGGAGAACTATGTAAAAGAGTTTACCCATAAGCACTTCATCATCAGGAGCAACTGGGTCTATGGACGAGGGAATAATTTCGTCACAAAAGTACTTGATGCAGCGGAAGCAGGAAGGACGCTTGCAGTGGCATCCGACCAGTTTGGCTCGCCGACCAGCGCAAAGGATCTGGCAAGAATTATCCTGTATCTGATCCGGACCAATGAGTATGGCACTTACCACGTCACCTGCAAGGGCGTGTGCAGCCGCTTTGAATTCGCCCAGGAGATTCTGAGATTTTCCGGCAAGGAAGGCAGCCTTAAGGCAGTGCCGACCAGCGAATCGGATCTATCTTCCGAAAGGCCTGCCTACGCGGTGCTTGACAACTTCATCCTGCGGATCATCGATGTGTACGAGATGCCGGAATGGAAGCGTTCACTGGAAGAATATATGAAGGAAAGAAAGGAGGGCTAGAATGGGAAAGACGGCAAAAGAAAAGAAGATTGGACTAACGACAAAAATTTTCATCGCTCTGATCGCAGGTGCAATATTCGGGATTATCCTATGCTATCTGGTACCTTCCGGGCATGTCAGAGATGATATTGTCGTAGAAGGAATCTTATATGTAATTGGACAAGGGTTCATCCGGCTGATGAAGATGCTGGTGGTGCCGCTGGTGTTCTGCTCTCTGGTGTGTGGAAGCATGGCCATCGGGGATACGAAAAAACTGGGCACGGTAGGGGTGAGGACGCTGATCTTCTATCTTTTTACAACAGCCCTCGCCATTACCGTGGCTCTGACGGTGGGAAATATTATTGATCCCGGAGTCGGGCTTGATATGAGCGCGATCAAGACGAACGCTGCCGATGTGGCGCAGATGGAGGCTACATCGCTTACCGATACCCTGCTGAACATCATCCCGGACAACCCGGTCAACTCTCTGGCCAGCGGCAGCATGCTGCAGATCATCGTCTTTGCGCTGATCATCGGCGTGATATTGGCCAAACTGGGCGATCGGGCAGAGACGGTCAGCAACTTTTTCGGCCAATTCAATGATATCATGATGGAGATGACCATGATGGTCATGAGCCTGGCTCCGATCGGCGTATTCTGCCTGATTTCCAGGACATTTGCCAATATTGGCTTTAGCGCGTTCCTGCCTCTTGGAAAGTATATGATCGGGGTGCTGCTGGCTCTGGCGATCCAATGCCTCATCGTATATCTGGGACTGCTTAAAGTATTTACGGGGCTGAATCCGATCAAATTCATTAAGAATTTCTTCCCGGTGATGGCGTTCGCGTTTTCCACAGCCACGTCCAATGCCACTATTCCGCTGTCCATTGACACGCTGGCAAAAAAGATGGGCGTATCCAAGAAGATCTCATCCTTCACGATTCCGCTTGGGGCGACCATCAATATGGACGGTACTGCCATCATGCAGGGCGTAGCGGTAGTGTTCGCGGCACAGGCATTCGGCATCCATCTTACCATGACAGACTATATTACGGTCATCGGAACCGCAACGCTGGCATCCATCGGAACCGCAGGCGTTCCCAGCGTAGGGCTTGTAACCCTGACCATGGTATTCAACTCTGTAGGCCTTCCGGTAGAAGCGATCGGGCTGATCATGGGCATTGACCGTATTCTGGATATGACCAGGACGGCGGTCAATATTACTGGAGATGCTGTGTGCACGACGATCGTGGCGCATCAGAACAAGGCAATAGACAGAAGCGTACTTGAAAATGCTCAATAAAGCCGCAAACTGTCAAAGGAGAGCCTTCCGCGTGGGGCTCTCCTTTCTTTCCATTGAAAATTATTTGCTTGAAGTTCTACCATAGGATGATATAATAAAAGCGTTATGTAACATGCATAAAGTATAAAGGATGAAAACATGAGAAGATTAGCATTAAGTGATGAAATATTATTAAAAATCGAGAAGCCTGCCCGGTATATCGGGAACGAGGTAAACTCGGTGATGAAAGACAAGGATAAGGTGGACATCCGGTTTGCCATGTGCTTTCCGGACGTCTATGAAATTGGCATGTCCCATCTGGGTATCCAGATACTATATGACATGTTTAACCGGCGGGATGATGTGTGGTGCGAGCGGGTCTATTCTCCGTGGACAGATCTGGACGCGATAATGAGGGAGCAGAAGATTCCTCTATTTGCGCTGGAATCACAGGATCCCATCAAGGATTTTGATTTCCTGGGCATTACGATCCAGTATGAGATGTGCTATACGAACATTCTGCAGATCCTGGACTTAAGCCAGATTCCCTGGAGGGCATCAGACCGGGATGAGTCAGATCCGATCGTCATAGGGGGCGGTCCATGCACTTATAACCCGGAACCGCTGGCCGAATTTTTTGACCTGTTCTATATGGGAGAAGGGGAGACGGTCTATGATCAGCTCCTGGATGCTTATAAAGAGAATAAGAAAAATAGTGGTACCAGAAAGGACTACTTAGAAAAAGCGGCTGAAATCGAAGGAATCTATGTTCCAGCCTTCTATGACGTGGCGTATAAGGAGGATGGGACGATTGCTTCCTTCACTCCGAATAATTCCCATGCCTCGGCCACGATTCAGAAACAGATGGTAACGGATGTGACCAATACCTATTATCCCAAAGCCCCGGTGGTTCCATTTATCAAGGCGACGCAGGATCGGGTGGTACTGGAAATCCAGCGGGGATGCATCCGCGGCTGTCGTTTCTGCCAGGCAGGCATGCTGTATCGCCCAACCCGGGAGAGGGACGTAGAGGTGCTGAAGGAATATGCCTACGAGATGCTGAAGAATACAGGCCACGAGGAGATATCCTTAAGTTCCTTGAGTTCCAGCGATTACAGCCAGTTAAAGGAGTTGGTCACCTATCTGATTGAAGCGTTTAAGGAGGAAGGAATCAATATTTCCCTGCCGTCCCTTCGGATCGATGCCTTTTCTCTGGATGTCATGAGCAAGGTTCAGGATGTCCGCAAAAGCAGCCTGACATTTGCGCCGGAGGCAGGCTCCCAGCGCCTGCGGGACGTGATCAACAAGGGGCTGACAGAAGAGGTGATACTGGAGGGGGCCGGACAGGCATTTGAAGGAGGATGGAATAAGGTAAAACTTTATTTCATGCTCGGCCTGCCTACGGAGACAGAAGAGGATATGAAAGAGATCCCAAGGCTGGCGGATAAGATCGCCCGGAGATATTACGAGATCCCCAAGGAGGAAAGAAACGGAAAATGCCAGATCACCACAAGCACCTCCTTTTTTATCCCCAAGCCATTCACTCCATTCCAGTGGGCAAGGATGTACAGCAATAAAGAGTATATTGCCAGAGCCGCCATCGTAAAGCACGAGTTCCAGGAGCAGCTCAACCGCAAGAGTTTGAAATATAACTGGCATGACGCGGAGACTACGGTATTGGAAGGGGTTCTGGCCCGCGGCGACCGGAAGATCGGGCAGGTCATTGAGGAGGCCTACCGCCAGGGATGTCTGTACGATGCCTGGAGCGAGACGTTTTGTTATAATAAGTGGATGAAAGCCTTTGAAAACACGGGCATTGATATTGAGTTTTATAACTGCCGGCAGAGAGACGCGGCGGAAATATTCCCCTGGGACTTTATTGACATCGGGGTTACCAAGGCCTTCCTCCGCAAGGAATGGGAGCGCGCACTGGCAGGAGAGGTGACGCCCAACTGCAGGATGCAGTGTTCCGGGTGCGGAGCCGCAAAGTATAAAGGAGGTGTCTGCATTGAAAGCAAGAATTAAATTTCGGAAATATGGAGTCATGAAATTCATCGGACACCTGGATATGATGCGTTTTTTCCAGAAGGCAATGCGAAGGGCCCAGATTCCCATCGCACTCAGCGGAGGGTACAGCCCTCATATGATTATGTCCTTTGCCCAGCCCCTGGGCGTTGGTCTTACCAGCGACGGCGAATATATGGATGTGGAATTAAAAGCGCCGATCGCCTCTGCCGAGGCAGTAGAACGGCTGAATAAGGCCATGGTGGAAGGCGTGGAGGTCGTAAGCTTCCGGGAGATTCCGGATGAGAAGAAGGCAAGCGGCATGACGATCGTTGCCGCCGCTGATTATAAGGTGACGCTGCTTGCGTCTTCCAGGACATCTGAGATAACAGAAGACATCCCGGAATGCTGGATCGAAAAGACGGAAGCATTTATGGGTCTTCCTGAAATCGTGGTGATGAAGAAGACAAAACGCAGCGAGAAAGAAGTGGATATCAAGCCGATGATCTATAATATGGAGGCATGCAAGGATGGATGGCATCTGTTCCTTGCGACCGGAAGCGAGCAGAACTTAAAGCCGGATCTGGTGATGGACGCATTTCTGAAGTATTGTGGAGAAGAGCCTCAGAATGTGCCGCTTCATTTTCATCGCCTGGAGGTATATGCCAGACAGGATGGAACGCCGTCTGGCTACGTAACCTTAGAAGCATTGGGAAAGGAAATAAGCCTGTGATCGAATATATTCCCGCCAAGACCATCGTGACGAGGATGAAAAAGCCCGGGGAATGGTTTGGCGCCGATTATAATATGAATATCTATAAGGGCTGCTGCCATGGCTGTATCTACTGCGACAGCCGCTCCGAATGCTATGGCATCCAGGAATTTGACAAGGTCATGGCTAAGGAGGACGCGCTTCGGATCATCCGGGACGATCTGCGCCGCAAGGTAAAGAGAGGAGTCGTGGCCACGGGAGCCATGAGTGATCCTTACAATCCTTATGAAAAGGAACTGCTTCTTACCCGGCATGCCTTGGAACTGTGCGATGCGTTTGAATTCGGCATTGCCATCGCCACGAAGAGCAGTCTGCTGACGCGGGATATAGACGTTCTATCCGATATCAAGGAACATTCCCCGGTGCTGTGCAAGGTGACCATAACCACCAGCGACGATGCGCTTGCCGCCAAGATCGAGCCTGGCGTAGGCCCATCCTCGGAACGCTTCCAGATGATCCGGAGACTGTCGGATGCCGGAATCTATGCAGGGATACTACTGATGCCGGTACTGCCTTATCTGGAGGATTCCCCGGAGAATATCCGCCAGATTGTCCAAATGGCGGCGGATGCCGGAGCCAGGTTTATCTACCCGGCTTTCGGAGTGACGCTTCGAGGCAACCAGCGGGACTGGTATTACGGCAAGCTGAATGAACTGTTCCCCGGACAGGGATATGTGGAGAAGTATCAGAAAAGATATGGCTCTTATTATGAATGCAGAAGCCCGAAGGCCAAGAGTTTGTGGAACGTTTTGAAAGAAGAATGCGAGAAGCATCATATTCTTTACCAGATGAAAGATATCATCCACAGCTACAGGCAGCCTTATGCATACGAGCAGTTAAGCTTATTCTAACATTGCGCGGCATGCACATGCGACAGGAGGAATGATTATGAGCAAGAAGGAAGTAAAGACCAATGCCATGCGCATCTTGGACCGGCTGAAGATTTCCTATGAGTATACGACTTACGAATGCGATGAATTTACGGACGGAGTCCAGGTGGCGGATAAGCTGGGCTATCCCCATGAACTGGTTTACAAGACGCTGGTAACCATTGGAAAAAGTGGCGGATACTATGTATTCGTCATTCCCATAGAGGCGGAGATAGACTTTAAGAAGGCAGCCAGAACGGTGAAGGAAAAATCTCTGGAGATGCTGCATCTTAAGGATCTGACAAAAGTGACGGGCTACATCAGAGGGGGATGCACGGCAATCGGAATGAAGAAGCAGTTTCCTACCGTAATCCAGGAAAGCGCAAAGAAACTGGAACAGATCCATATTAGCGGAGGGCGGCTTGGCATGCAGTTGAAATTATCGCCATTTGACTTGCAAAAGGCAGCAAATGCCGAATTCGCTGATGTGATACGGACGGATGATTGAAGCGAAAAGAAGCAGAAGAAAGGGTTGGGCATGAATACGGTAATTTTTGATATCGGAAAAGTATTGGTTGACTATGACTGGAAGACGTATCTGGATAGTTTTGGATACGAGGAGGATATCCGGGAAAAGGTAGCAGATGCGGTATTTCGAAATGAAGACTGGGTGGAAGGCGACCGTGGAATCGTATCCACGCAAGAGTGGCTGCAGCTCTTTATTGAGAATGAACCCTCCTGCGAAGCGCAGATCCGGGAGGTATTCGCCGGATTTGGGGGAACCATCCGGCCATTATCCTATACGGAAGCGTGGATTCGCTATTTTCGGGACCAAGGATATAAGATTTACTACCTTTCCAATTTCTCCTATGAACTTCATCGGCAGGCATATGAGAAATTGAAGTTTCTGGATACGTTCGACGGCGGCATATTCTCCTGGAAAGAAAAGTGCATTAAGCCAGATGAGCAGATATACCGCCTTCTTCTAAAAAGATATTCCATCGATCCGGCAGAGGCCGTGTTCTATGATGACCGCCCTGAAAATGTAGAAACCGCACAGAGGCTTGGGATTAAGGGAATTGTATTTCATAAAGATATTCCATTGCAGATGATGGAAAAATGATGTAATATAATAGAAGTCATTTATTGAAGTCATAGGATTAAGCAGTTTGGAGGAATACAAAAGAGATGAAGATAGTTGTAAAGTTTGGTGGAAGTTCATTAGCAAGTGCAGAGCAGTTTAAGAAAGTTGGCAAGATTATTAAGAAGGATGAGGCAAGAAAATATGTGATTCCTTCTGCACCCGGAAAACGGACGCCGGACGATACAAAGGTAACGGATCTGCTGTATAGCTGCTATGGGCAGGCACTCCTGGAAGAGGACGAGTGCGAGGAGAATTTCGAGGGCCTGCTTGCTGAGATAAAGAAACGGTATGAAGAGATTATAAGCGGCCTGGGGCTTACGCTTAGCCTGGATGATGAGTTCCGGACGATCCGCGAGAACTTCAGCAAGAAGATCGGAAGAGACTATGCGGCGTCCAGAGGAGAATACTTAAATGGCATAATCATGGCAGCCTATCTGGGGTACGAATTTATTGATGCCGCGGAAGTCATCCTGTTTGACGCCGCCGGCAATTTTGACGCGGAGAAGACAGACAAGTTATTGTCCAAAAGGCTGGCGAAGACGGAGCGGGCCGTTATACCAGGATTCTATGGCTCCATGCCAGGAGGAAAGATCAAGACATTTTCCAGAGGGGGCTCCGACATTACGGGATCCATTGTCTCAAAGGCTGTCCATGCCGATCTGTACGAGAACTGGACGGATGTGTCCGGGTTCTTGATCGCGGATCCAAGGATCGTAAGAAAGCCCAAATCTATCGACGTCATTACATACAGGGAATTAAGGGAATTATCCTACATGGGCGCGACGGTGCTGCATGAAGATGCCATCTTCCCGGTACGCAAAGAAGGAATTCCGATTAATATCCGCAATACCAATTCACCGGAGGATAAAGGGACCTTGATCGTGGAGGGAACTTGCAGAAAGCCTCGGTTTGTTATTACGGGAATTGCCGGTAAGAAGGATTTTGCGTCCATTACGGTGGAAAAAGCCATGATGAACTCAGAGGTGGGATTCTGTAAAAAGGTGTTGGAAGTCTTTGAGGAAAATGACATTTCCATCGAGCATATGCCTTCCGGGATCGATACGATGACGATCTTCGTCCATCAGGATGAGTTCGAGGAGAAAGAGCAGAAGGTAATCGCCGGAATTCACAGGGCTGTGGAGCCGGATTTCCTGGAACTGGAATCAGACCTGGCTCTGGTCGCCGTGGTGGGAAGAGGAATGCGCGCGACCCGGGGAACGTCTGGAAGGATCTTTTCCGCTCTGGCGCATGCCAACGTCAATGTCAAGATGATTGACCAGGGCTCCAGCGAGCTTAATATCATTATCGGGGTAAGGAACCATGATTTTGAAACCGCTGTCAATGCAATCTACGATATATTCGTAAAAACAATGATATAAAGACTTGGGGAGGTCTAAAATGAATATCTTATTTTTCTTGAAGCCGAAAAGCGAGCTGGCATACATCTATGATTACCATACGCTGCGCCAGGCTTTGGAGATTATGGAATACCACAAGTATTCTTCGGTGCCGATCTTGAATCGGGAGGGGAAATACGTTGGCTCGATTACAGAAGGCGACGTTCTGTGGTCATTGAAGAAGCTGAATATTCTGAGCATTAAAGATGCGGAGGATATTAGCATTATGAAGATTGAACGCCGGTTGGACTATCAATGCGTAACCGCTGAATCGAATATGGAAGACCTGATCGGTAAGGCGATGGAACAGAATTTCGTTCCGGTGGTTGATGATCAGGAACACTTTATCGGCATCATCACGCGGCGTGATATCATCGGCTATTACTCTGATAAAATGAAGGAATGTGACAAATAATTATGATAATAGATTTTCATACACATATGTTTCCGGATAAAATTGCAAAAGGAACCTTAGACTTTCTGGAAGGGGTCTGCAAGGTAACTCCCTATACAGATGGCACATACGAAGGACTGAAGGCGTCCGGCGAAAGGGCGGGAGTTGACATCTCCGTGGCATTGCCGGCTGTTACCAAGGTGTCCCAGATTCCATCCATCAACCGGTTTGCATCCAGTTATCTTGAGGGTCCTGTGATCTCTTTTGGCGGCATCCATCCGGAAAGCGAAAACTACAAGCAGGAATTGCAGGAGATTAAAAGCCTTGGGATGAAAGGCATCAAGCTGCATCCGGACTATCAGGAAATGTATTTCAATGATATCCGTTACAAGAGGCTGGTGTCCTACGCCTCAGAACTAGGGCTGATCACCGTCGTGCATGCCGGACGGGACCCAAAGTGCCCGGAGGACGTTCACTGCACGCCTCAGATGGCGCTGGAATTAATCCGCGAGGTAGCGCCCGAGAATATGGTACTTGCGCATCTTGGGGGCAATGAGATGTGGGATGACGTGGAAGAGTATCTGGTAGGCCAAGACGTCTACTTCGATACGGGCGTGGTACTGGGCAAGATACCGGATGAGCAGTTCGTCCGGATCGTCCGGACCCATGGCGCTGACAAGATCTTATTTGCCACCGACTCCCCATGGGCAGGGCAGAAAGAGTTCATAGAACTTCTGTCCGGCATGCCTCTTACAGAGGAAGAAAAGGATCAGATATTTTACAAAAATGCCTGCAGTTTATTAGCGATTTAGCGAAAGGGAATGCCTATGAAAAAATTAGCCCCGTTATTCGTATTGATGGCCTCAGTCTTATGGGGCTCGATGGGAATTGTTACAAGATATGTGGCAGACATTGGATTTACTACGAGACAGACAGCAGCAGTCCGCATTTGCTCGGCCGCTGCTGTTTTGATATTGTTTCTTCTGATTACCGACCATCGGAAACTGAAGATTGAGAAGCAGGATTTGAAATGGTTCTTAGGAACAGGGCTGGGAAGCCTGTTCATCAATAACCTGGCTTATGCGGAGACGGTCCAGAGGGCGTCCCTGTCTGTGGCAGTGGTCCTTCTTTATACGGCGCCGTTCTTTGTCATGATCATGTCGATTCTTTTTTTCAAGGAAAAACTGACGCTTCAGAAGGTTGTGGCCCTTCTATTGTCTTTTGCCGGATGCGTTCTGGTAGTGGGACTGTCTGGAGCCAATGCAGGAAGCAGCGGGGCGGTTACGCTGCTGATCGGCCTTTGCGCCGGATTCGGCTATTCCCTGTACAGCATTTTCGGAAAAGTGCTGGTAGGAAAATACGATTCTCTTACCGTAACCGTATATACGTTCATCTTTGCCTCTGTCGGAACGCTGATCATCTGCCAGCCGGCATCTATGGTACAGCGTATCGCGGCAAATCCTTCCAAGATGCCTCTGGTTGTCATTGGAAGCGTAGTGACGCTGGCGCTTCCCTATGTCAGCTATTCTATTGGGCTTAAGTATATGGAGAGCAGCAAGGCCTCCATCATTGCTTCATTCGAAGTGGTGGCAGCCAGCTTGTTTGGCGTGGCGCTGTATCATGAGACGCTGGATGCGTACAACATAATCGGCATCATCTGCGTGGTATCGGCCCTGATACTTTTGCAGGTAAATTTTCACAAGAATACTTGATTTTTGCCAATTCCTGTGATATTATATACCAGTATGCCGCACAATGAGGTCTTAAAGTTCCCGCAGGGACACCGTAATTGGCGAGTAATGATAATAGGAGGTGCCATATGTACGCGATTATAGCAACAGGTGGTAAACAGTACAAAGTAGCCGAAGGCGATATCATTAAAGTAGAAAAGCTTGGTGTAGAGGCCGGAGAGACTTATACATTTGACCAAGTACTTGCAGTAAGCGATAACGGATTAAAAGTTGGAAATCCAACCGTTGAAGGAGCAACCGTAGAGGCTTCTGTAGTGGAAAACGGAAAAGCAAAGAAAGTCATTGTTTACAAGTATAAGAGAAAAACTGGATACCATAAGAAAAATGGTCACAGACAGCAGTATACTGCAGTAAAAATTGACAAAATCAATGCTTAATTTGGAGATAATCCATGATTCATGTAACCATTTATGAAAATGACCGTAAAGAATGCATAGGCTTTCAGACCAAAGGACATGCCGAATATGCCGAGATGGGACAGGATATCGTATGCGCAGCCGTTTCCGTGCTGGTCATTAACACGATGAATGCCATTGAACTATATACGGATGACGAGGTGTCGGTACTTTCCGACGAGGAGGAAGGGATTGTTTCCTTCCATGTGAATGGCGCGCCCTCCAAGGAGGCAGCGCTGCTGTTAAAGACTATGATTCTTGGTCTGAGAGAAATGGCGGATGATGAGAACTATGCAGAATATATTGATTTAACATTCGAGGAGGTGTAACAACCATGATGAAATTAAACCTTCAGTTTTTCGCTCATAAAAAAGGTGTTGGTTCTACAAAGAACGGCAGAGACTCTGAATCTAAGAGACTGGGCGCTAAGAGAGCGGATGGACAGTTTGTAAAAGCTGGCAACATCCTCTACAGACAGCGTGGAACAAAGATTCATCCAGGAATCAATGTTGGCCGCGGCGGAGACGATACATTATTCGCGCTGGTTGATGGCGTTGTAAGATTTGAGAGAAAAGGAAGAGATAAGAAACAGGTTTCTATCTATCCGGTTGCTAAATAATAACAGACTACGAAGAAGAGTGCTGCAGATAACTGGTTCTGGTTATAAGGCAGTACTCTTTTTTTTAGCGGTCAGGATGGGGATGGCAAATAGCCGTTCCTTATGATATAATATACAGGATATTGGGGAAAATAAGCAAAAAAAGAAAGAGGAACATTATATGTTTGCAGACAGAGCAAAGATATTCATAAAATCAGGAAAAGGCGGTGACGGACACGTCAGTTTCCGCCGGGAACTCTATGTGCCAAACGGCGGGCCTGACGGCGGCGATGGCGGAAGAGGCGGCGATGTCATCTTTGAAGTGGATGAGGGGCTGAATACTCTGCAGGATTACCGGCACAGGAAGAAATATGCCGCAAAAGACGGAGAGCAAGGCGGAAAGCGCAGATGCCACGGCAAGGATGCGGAAGATATCGTGCTGAAGGTGCCGGAAGGAACCGTCATCAAGGAATCGGAATCTGGCAAAGTAATTGCCGATATGTCCGGAGACAACCGTCGGCAGGTGATCTTAAAAGGCGGAAGAGGAGGCCTGGGAAACCAGCATTTCGCAACGTCTACCATGCAGATTCCCAAATATGCCCAGCCCGGACAGCCATCCCAGGAATTGTGGGTGAATCTGGAATTGAAAGTGATCGCGGATGTGGGCCTTGTGGGATTTCCCAATGTAGGAAAGTCCACGCTTCTATCCAGGGTGACGAATGCGGATCCGAAGATTGCCAACTATCATTTTACCACGCTGAATCCAAATCTTGGCGTTGTAGACTTGCCTGATGGCAGAGGATTCGTGATGGCGGATATCCCAGGGCTGATTGAAGGGGCATCCGAAGGAGTCGGCCTGGGCCATGAATTCCTGCGCCATATCGAGCGCACCAAATTGATGATCCATGTGGTAGATGCCGCTGGTACGGAAGGCCGGGACCCGGTTGATGATATCTATAAGATCAACGCGGAATTAGAGGCCTATAACCCGGATATCGCCAAACGGCCGCAGGTGATCGCAGCCAACAAGGTGGATGTCATATACCCGGAGGGGGAAGATCCGATCCAGAGGCTGAAAGATGAATTCGAACCTAAGGGAATCCGTGTCTTCCCGATATCCGGCGTTACCGGAGCGGGAATCAAGGAACTTCTCTACTTTGTATCCGACAGGCTGAGCGAGCTGGATCAGGCGCCAGTGATCTTCGAGCCGGAATATTTCCCGGAAGAAGAACTGATCCACGAGAACCTCCCATATACCGTCGAAAAGGAAGACGATATCTATGTGGTGGAAGGCCCGAAGATCGAGAAGATGCTGGGCTATACCAACCTGGACTCGGAGAAAGGCTTTGCCTTCTTCCAGAAGTTCTTAAAGGATACCGGAATCCTGGATGAACTGGAGGCCGCAGGCATCCAGGAAGGCGACACGGTGCGGATGTACGGGCTGCAGTTTGATTATTATAAATAGTGAAATAGAACAGGAGAATGACAGACGATGACGACAAAGCAAAGAGCATACCTAAAAAGCCTTGCCATGACAATGGACCCGATCTTCCAGATTGGGAAGAACAGCATGACGCCGGAACTTACGAAAGCGGTTGCGGAAGCGCTTCAGGCACGGGAACTGATCAAGATCAGCGTGCTGAAGAACTGTGCCGATGATCCCCGCGAACTGGCGGATATGATGGCGGAACGCACCAAATCCCAAGTCGTGCAGGTGATCGGAAAGAAGATTGTCTTATATAAAGAAGGAAAAGATAAGAATAAGAAGATACAGCTGCCTTAATATCCCTCAGCATTACGGAGGCTTCATGTGGCAGAGCGAGGCAGATAATTATGAAGATTGGAATCATGGGAGGGACGTTTGATCCGATCCATAATGGGCATCTTATGCTGGGACAGGCTGCATATGAAACATTCCATCTGGATCAGATATGGTTCATGCCCAATGGGCATCCTCCCCACAAAGACAGAACTACAATTGAATCCGACGTAGATGACCGGATCGAGATGGTGAGACTGGCAATTGGCGGAAAGGAAGAATTCCGGCTGGAATTGTATGAGGCATGCCGGGAGGAAGTATCTTATAGCTACAGTACGATGGAATTTTTTAATCAGATATATCCGGAGGATGAGTTTTATTTTATCATCGGCGCGGACTCGCTGTTTGCCATCGAGACTTGGGCGCATCCGGAACGGTTATTTCCAACCTGTACCGTACTGGCCACCTACCGTGACGAGATCAATACCAGGGCTGAGATGGAAGAGCAGATTCAGTATCTGACGCGAAAGTACGATGCCCATATCCGGCTATTGGCGACGCCTTTGATGAGCGTATCGTCGAGCGAGCTAAGAAGAGAGATTAAAAGCGGCAAGTCGATCGCAGCCTATGTTCCATCCAGCGTGGAAGACTATATTATCAGAAATCATCTGTATGAGAGGAATGGCAGCATATGAATCAAAAGATAACCAGAATACGCCGTAAGCTGATGGCGGAACTGGACAAAGAGCGTTATGAGCATACCCTGGGCGTCATGTATACTGCCGCGTCCATGGCAATGCGCTACGATGCGGACATTGATAAGGCGCTGATGGCAGGACTGCTCCATGACTGCGCCAAATGTATATCCGGCGAGAACAAGATCAAGCTCTGCGGCCGATATCATCTGAGCGTTTCCGAAGTGGAGAAGGCCAATCCCAGCCTGCTGCACGCGAAACTGGGGGCTTTCCTGGCGGCAAAGAAGTACCATGTTGACGACAAGGAGATTGTGAACGCCATTGCCAGCCACACTACCGGAAGGCCGCACATGTCGCTGCTGGAGAAGATTATTTATATCGCCGATTATATCGAGCCTGGCAGGGAAGAACTTCCAAATATGGCGGAAGTACGGAAACTGGCTTTTCATGATATCGATGCCTGCCTGTACCGGATATTAAAGGATTCGCTGGTATATCTTGACAGCAGGAACATCCCGATTGACCCTATGACAGAGAAATCATATCAATATTATAAAGAGAAATTAGATCAGAAGGAGGAATAGCATGGAACAAGCAAAGGAAATGGCACGCGTCGCATTTGAGGCGCTGGAAGATAAAAAAGGAGAAGACACCTGTGTCATTGATATCTCGCATATCTCGGTACTTGCAGATTATTTTGTTATATCCAATGGGAACAGCGACAGCCAGGTAAAAGCCCTGGTTGACAATGTGGAAGAAAAGATGCACAAGGCCGGATTCATCCAGAAGCAGGGAGAAGGACGAAATGGCGGCTCTTGGGTACTTCTGGATTACGGTGATATTATCGTGCATGTATTTGACGATGAAAACAGAGAATTTTATAATCTGGAGCGCATTTGGAGCGACGGAAGACGATTCGGCGACATAAAAGATTTATAGACTGATAAGAAAAGAACCGGAGAGGAAAAGCAATGTTATCTATCGGCGAGTTTTCAAACATCTGCCAGGTGTCAACCAAGACGCTTCGCTATTATGCAGAAATCGGACTGATTCTGCCGGATGAGATCAATCCTGAGAACGGGTACAGGTACTACTCGATCGAACAGTTAAACAACTTTGTATGGCTCCTATTCGGAACTGTCTTCCGTATATACCAGACAGAGGGAATGGGCGGAAAAGGAAGGATATGTAAGCAGCAGCGCGGTTTTTGAAGTGTATGTGGCAAATCCATCGCAAGCACAGGAGGATAGTCTGATAACAGAAATTTACTATCCGGTCTCAAAGCGATTAACAATAAAAGACAACAGATTGCGATAGTAATCCAAATATCGCTGCCTGTAATAGAGAAAGCCCTTAATCTGGCATTACAGATCTCTAAATATCGTTGATCTGTAACTGCCGGACTATGGGCTTTCTTTATTATTTTATTAGGAACAAATAATGTTGTAGATTATGAAAGGAAACGGAAGACTCCAATCACTTTGCCGAGTATCTGAACCTCTTTTACGATAATTGGATCCAAGGCATCATTCTCGGGCTGCAGGCGAAAGACGCCTTCTTCTTTGAAAAAGCGCTTCACCGTTGCGCCGTCCTCAACAAGAGCGACAATCACCTCGCCGTTGCGGGCGGTCTGTCTTTGCTCCACAAGAACAAGATCTCCGTCAAAAATGCCTATATTAATCATGCTGTCGCCCTTGACACGCAGCATAAACGTCTGGTTATTAGGCATGAATTCCATGGGAATCGGGAAGTAGTTCTCGACGTTCTGCTCGGCAAGCAGCGGCTCGCCTGCGGCAACCCTGCCTACCATTGGCACGTTGACCATCTCCCTGCGGGTAAAGTTAAAAGATTCATCCAGTATCTCTATCGCTCTTGGCTTCGTCGGATCCCTGCGTATGTAGCCATTCTTCTCCAGCGTCTCCAGGTGGGAGTGGACGCTGGAAGTGGACTTGAGATGCACAGCCTCGCAAATATCACGCACCGCAGGCGGAAAGCCTCTTTCCAGTATCTGTGATTTTATGTATTCTAATATTTCCTGCTGCTTCGGACTAATCTTACCTTGAGCCATAGAAACCTCCTTATATATTGCCTGTATCATGCGTTCTGTAATTATTTGGTTATATTTTATCATAGCAGATTATAAAAAGCAAACAAATGTTTAGAAAATATGTTCGAATATTTTTTCTTCAAGTATTGACAAACGTGCGTTCGGGTTGTATAATTCAAAGCATAGAACAGATGTTCACGAACAAATGTTTTTACACGAGGGGATAAGGGATAATTAAGGAGGAGAGGATACTATGGAGACCAGCAGATTACACGTGGCAAGAAAAAGACAGAGACAAGTATTTATGAAGAAGTTGATATTAGGTTTTGCGGGCTGTGCGCTTGTATTGGCCTTAAGCGTTATTTTAAGCAATGGATTTGTAGACGCCCATGGCAATTCCACGGAGTCTCCGGTCAGACATAAGTATTATAAGAGTATTGAGATTGCATCCGGCGATACCTTATGGGATATCGCAAAGGAATATATGAATGAAGACTATGATTCGATCTATGCTTATATCGACGAACTGAAAGATATTAACGGGCTTACATCCGATGGTATTCAGGAAAGCCAGTATCTTACAGTCGCATACTATGATACGGCGTTCAGATAATCGCTTTGCATGCCGTCTGTATAGTTTGTTTATTTATTACGGTATATAGGAGTTAATCATCTTATATATATTATACTCACCCAATTTGCGGCGTCCGGCAGCGATGGAGTTATTCATTTGCTGTCGGACGCTTGCCTTTTGATTAGGCAAGGCTCTATAAGATCATATCTGTTGATAGAAGTACATCTATACGACAAATACCGATTTTTCCAAAAGATATAGACGGAGGAAATGGGATATGCTATAATATGATTAATTGTAAGGTATAAATAACAATAAGGAGGTTTCCTCATGGCTGAATCAAAGTCATATCATGAACAAATACAGGTGGAACAGACAATAAGGCTAAGGGAAGTCTTAAAGACGCTGCCGCCGTTTGCTAAAGATTTCTTCCGGGCCATTGAGCCAAAGTCATCCGCAAAGACGCGGATTAATTATGCCTATGATATCCGGGTCTTTTTTCATTTTCTTATGGAGAATAATCCTACATATAAGAATTATTCCATAGATCAGTTTACATTAGGTGACCTTGAACGGCTGGAGCCGGTGGATATTGAGGAATATATGGAATACCTGAAGGTCTACAAGCGTGACGACGAACTGGTGACCAATGGGGAGAAAGGCCTTTCCCGCAAGATGTCGGCGCTTAGAAGTTTCTATAACTATTATTTCAAGCGCCAGGCTATCTCCAGGAACCCGACTTTGCTGGTGGATATGCCAAAACTTCATGATAAGGCGATTATCCGTCTGGATGCGGATGAGGTCGCCTTGCTTCTGGATTTTGTAGAGAACTGCGGAAACGAACTGTCCGGACAGGCATTGAACTATTATAAGAAGACGAAGGACCGTGATCTTGCGATACTGACTTTGCTTCTTGGCACGGGAATCCGTGTCTCCGAATGCGTCGGCCTCGACCTTACAGATGTAGATTTTAAGAATAATGGGATTACGGTTACGCGCAAGGGCGGCAACCAAATGGTTGTATATTTTGGGGAAGAAGTAGAAAAGGCTTTGAAGCATTATATTGAGGGAGACAGAAAGGCTGCCACTCCCCTCTCCGGCCACGAAAATGCCCTGTTTCTCTCTACGCAGAAGAGACGGATGGGTATTCAGGCGGTGGAAAATATGGTTAAGAAGTATGCCCGGCAGGTGACGCCGACAAAAAAGATCACGCCCCACAAGCTTCGAAGCACCTATGGCACATCTCTTTATAAAGAGACCGGAGACATCTATCTTGTTGCTGATGTTCTGGGACATAAGGATGTAAATACGACGAAGAAGCATTATGCGGCCATTGATGAAGACAGACGCCGCAAGGCAGCGTCTGCCGTGAAGTTAAGAGAAAGCTGACCCTGTTATCCCACGGTCCTGCGATTCTTGTAGTTCGCATACAGAAGGAGGATTCCGCTTATGGCCCCCATGAACAGGAAGGATTGTATCAAGGGCATAAAGTTATAGCTTCCGCCCTGCCACAGATCAATAAAGTCGCTGCTCACGTAAGACATGGGAAGAAGTGCGGCAATCTTCTGGAGGAATCCGGGAAGCTGGTCCGTCTGTATTCCCATCATCCCGCACAGGACCATGATTCCAAAGTATAGGATCATTGCCAGTGCATAAGTAGGCCCGAACTTCCGAAAGATATTAGCCAGCCCGTGAGCCAGGATGAAGAAAATGACGCCCATCAGGTAGAGGCAGATGACCAGGGTGGCAGCCCCGGAAAAACTGGGGATTTCCAGATCCAGCGCCGTGTAGGACACCAAGGTATAGATTGCAAGCGCGGCAGTCAGAACGATGACCTGGGCAATGATTTTTGCCCGCATCATAAAACGCTCTGAGAAGCCGAATAACCCCATGCGAAGCGGAATATCATTCTCCAGTTCCTGCGAATAGGTGGCGGCATAGCCGAGAAAGATGATGGCCATCGGGGTTATCAGGGACATGGTGATAAAGATGGACGTATTGGCCTGCGCAGCCATGCTTTTTGGTACATCTCCTTTGATTGCATTGGTTATGATCAGCAGCATGAGAATCGGAAATACGATTCCGAAAAAGGAAGAAAAAGGATTCCCAATGATATTATAGATTTCATAGGCTACCAATTTTTTTGTGCTTTTCTTATTGTTCATGATACACAAGCCTCCTTCTTGCCTTCATATGCCAGTTTGGCATTGGCAGACATAATCTCAATATCGCTGCAGCTTCGCTTAAAATTCACATTCGCGTTGATGAGAAGTTCTGCAAGCCTGTGCTCTGTCTCCTCTTTGGCGCAGGAAAGGGCGATCAGATGCGCAGGGGAAGCCAGTTTGGGAAACGACGCAAGAAGACGTTCGTTTTCCTGCGTGCGGTCTACAATGAAGATCGATTTTCCGCAATATTTCCGGAACAGTTCATCCGTTCTTCCGAAGTCCACGACCTGCCCTTTATCCAGAATCAGCAGTTTATCAGCCAGCATTTCTAGTTCCTCATAATAGTGGGATACAATGCATAGCGTATGGTCCTTTTTGTCCTTATACCAGGCAGATAATTTTCCCATCAGCCGCTGTCTGGTTTCAAAGTCCAGCCCCGAAGTCACTTCATCATAGAAGGTAAGAGGCGCATCCTGCATCATCACCAGAATGATCGTCAGCCTCTGCTTCTGCCCTCCGGAAAGCGCGGAATATCGCTTTCTAAGGCAAGGGCCGAATTCAAAATAGTCAATCAGTTCTTTTAGTTTCCCATCTTTCTTAATATCCGTATTGAGAACAGTTTCCATAATGACCTTTACGGGCATGGTTGAAGCATAATGATTCTGCTGCAGATGGGCCGCCATCTGTTCTGGCCTTAGGCTGGTCCGTATGGTTCCTCTGTAATGGGTCAGTCCCAGGATGGTGCGGACCAGCGTAGTCTTTCCCGCGCCGTTGGAGCCGATGATTCCTATCCGCTCTCCGGAGTCGATGGCAATAGGCTTTTGTATCTGCAAGGCCGTCTGTTTTCCATATTGCACCTGCAAGTTCTGTATGGTTACGAGCATTGTGATATGCCTCCTTTTCCTTTGATGCTGTTATTCTAGCATGATGATATGAATTTCCGATGAATATGGCGTAGAGGCTGTATGAAATCAAATCAGGGAATCCTAAGTATAGCCAGCACGCCGCCGGACTCGTTGACAATCTTTACGTCGCAGCCCAGGATCTGGGCATAGTAGGAAAGGATATATAATCCCAGCCCACGCCCTTTCTTCTGTACGTCGCTGCTGACAAATGGCTCGTAGATATCAGGGAGCAGCGACTCTTCGATGTGCCCTCCATGGTTAAAGATCTTCAGGCACTTCTCTTCTAGCGTAACCTGGATCAGGTTGCCGGCAGGCGTGTAGGATACGGCATTGGATACCAGGTTGTCGACAATCTTCTTTAGCATATCCCGGTCCGTGCAGACGGGCCCGGATGCTCCCTCTATTCGGAAAGTCAGGTTATTTGTGGATGCCTGTACCTGGTAACCCAGGACAATCTCATCTGCCAGCCCCTTCAGATCAAAGGACTCCTTCTCCATATGCTCGGTACAGTGGTTCAGATACAGAATATCCTCTACAATCTTCTGCATAATCTTTAACTGCTGTTTTACCTGGGGAAGATACTTCTGGGTATCCTTATACTTGCCCACCTCATTCATCATGCCTTCTACCAGAAGCAAGGCCGCCGTAACCGGAGTCTTAAGCTGATGGGAAGATGCGCGCAGAAAGACTTCCTGGCGCTTATTCTCCTGGGCCAGGGCCTGGTTCTTCTGCTCCAGGGCCTGATATTGGAGGCGCAGCTGCCCATACAATTCGTTCAAGGTGGCGCCCAGTTCTCCAATCTCGTCTTTGGAAGTGACGGATAGCGGCTCAATCTCCATATGTCCGGCCATCTTCACTTCTTCCGCATATTGTGCAAGGCGAATGACCGGAATCACGATCTTTCTGGAGAACATGCGGGAAGCGATAAGCACGATCAGGAATACCACAGCCATCAGCATAGGAAGGCTGCTTAATACCACCGGAGTAATTTCATTCATCTGCGGGGTCATCACCGGAAGGAAGGATAGGATCAGCGCGTCTGAAGTTCTTCCCGCCGCAATATAGGAAGTGTATTCATTCGTATCATCAATGATTCCTCCCTCAAATACGATGATATTGTCAGAGATAACGTGGGTCTTCACCGCCTTTTCCTTGAACGAGTCATCGTTTAAATCGTCATCCGCTTCCAGATGGACGTTGAATGGAAGATCTTTCAGGGATTCTTTATTGAGATTGAAGATAGATTTCATCCTATCTTTGTCGATATCCGGCAGCTGAATATCTTCCATATCGTCTCCCGAGGAAAATGCCTGCTGGATTTCCTGCAGAAATTCCTTTAACTCGGGCTCATCCGCCTGTACCGTAATCCGGAAGTTCTTTCCCGCGATATACACCGTGTCTCCGGAAAGGGGAATCTCCACGGACATGGAACCGGTAGGATTCTTCACCGTCAGGCCTTTATAGCTGCGGTTTTTCATATAGCCTTTTTGTACGTCTACTACGGACCTCAGGTCATCCTTTTTGGCATAATCCACGTACAGGGATGGCATCATAAAGCAGAAATAGACTACGACGAAGGCCATCAGGACTGCAGAGATCAGGACACTGTAGCACAGCGTCTTCTTTGTCAGGCGCATTTTTAATTCCTCCCATCCTTTTCGCCAGGCAAGGCATACTGATAGCCTACGCCGATCACCGTCTTAATCAGGTTCATTGGCAGCTTTTTCCTTAGGTTCTTAACGTGGGCATCAATAATCCTGTCGTTTCCGATATATTCTTCATTAAATATCCGAAGAATCAGCTGCTCTCTTGTAAAGACCCGCTGAGGCTCCTGATAAAGCGTGCTAAGAAGCAGGTACTCGCTTAGCGTCAGCGGAAGAGCCTGGCCATCATAATAAGCCTGATAGGCATCCTGGTCTATGGAAAGTCCTTGCTCTGCCCTGTCCGTCTGATCTTTAATTCCTGACGAAGTTCTGTTATGCGTGGTGCGTCTTAAGATGGTTTCCATTCTTTTTAGCAGGATCAATGGGGACACCGGCTTGATGACATAGTCATCCGCATAGGCATTGAACGCCTTTACCTGCGTCTGCTCATCGTCCAGGGCTGTCAGCATGATGACGGCCATATCCGGATACTCCTGCCGAATATAGGCAAGGACTTCCAGCCCGCTTCTTTTGGGCACGATGATATCCAGCACCGCCAGATCAAAATTTTGGCTCTTAAGCAGAGCGACGGCTTCATCGCCGTCACAGGCTTCCGTGACTTCATAACGCTGCATCTTCATATATTCTGCCAATACTTCCCTGATGGTTGGCTCATCTTCCAGGAATAATATTCTTCGCATAAGTACTTCTCCCTCTTTTTATTCATATTGATGCCATTATAACAGAAAGATATGAATTTCAAATGAAGAAGCTTAGATTCTTCTCTTTTTTCTTGTAAAATAGGCATGTATCATGTAATCTATATGTGGACTGACATTGAAGTTGGAAAGGACGGACATAGGATGAAATTACAGCAATTGTTGAGTTATACCAGAAAGGCCGTAGATGAATATGGCCTGATAGACGAAGGCGATCATATCGCCGTAGGAATCTCAGGTGGAAAGGACAGTCTGACGCTTCTGTACGCGCTCCATGGGCTTAGGCGGTTCTATCCAAAAAAGTTCGAGTTAAGCGCGGTTACGGTGGATCTTGGCTACAGCGAATGCGACTTTACCCCGGTCGTTCATCTATGCGAAGAACTGGGAGTTCCCTATAAGATCGTAAAGACGGATATCGCCCATATCCTGTTTGATGAGCGTAAAGAAAGCAACCCCTGCTCTCTGTGTGCCAAGATGCGTAAAGGCGCTCTTAATCAGGCGGTCAAGGAGATGGGCTGCAACAAAGTAGCCTACGCCCACCACAAGGATGATATCATCGAGACCATGCTGCTGTCCCTGATATTTGAAGGACGCTTCTACTCCTTCTCTCCAAAGACCTATCTGGATCGCATGGATCTGACGGTAATCCGCCCGATCATGTTCGTAGACGAGGCAGAAGTGATTGGATTTAAGCAGAAGTATGATCTGCCCGTAGTGACCAGCCGCTGTCCAATTGACGGGTATACCAAGCGCCAGTACGCAAAGGAACTGGTGAAGCAGCTGGACGATGAGCATGCCGGAGCCAGGCAGCGGATGTTCACGGCAATACTGAACGGCAACATCAAGGGATGGCCTCCACGGATTCCCCATGTACGCTGATAATAAAACTCCGGATACTAGTTTGGATAATAATTGATCACGATAAATGCAAGCAGCGTATCCTGCCTGTTGATGTAGGTGTGGCTGATGGAGGAATCAAACGCGAGAGAATCGCCTTCCTGTAAGACATATTCTCCCTTTTGCGTATCCAGGATTAGTTCCCCATTCATGACATAGATATACTCCTGCGATTTCTGGGAATGGCCAATGGATTTATTCGAAGAATGTCCATCTAATTCACAGTAAAATAACTCGAAGTTTCGTGTGGGCGTTGTCGTGAAATAGCAGTATACCCGATAGGCGCTGGACTCTCCGGATTGTTCGATGGTATCTTTCCTCTGCACAATAGTCGCCTCGTCATCAATGCCATCCATTAATTTCGTATAGGGCACGTTAAGGCCATTTGCTATCTTCCAGATCGTGTTGATGGTTGGGTTGCTGCCTCCTTTTTCAATATCCGAAAGCATGGCCTTGCTGATCCCCGCCTCTTTAGCCAGCTGTCCCTGGCTTAAGTTCCGTTCCATTCGCAATCGCTTTAGATTAAACGCAATTATTTTTCCTAATTCCATAAAAAACCTCTTTCTTCACTTGACGTTCTGTCAGTTATAGCGGATGTAAGTTCATTATATTAGAGCGGCAATAAAAAATCAAGGAAGAATACCGGAGGTTCAGGCCAGGGGTGATAATTAGCTAAAAAGAAAGGAATCTCTCATAACTGGAATAAAATCCAGCAATGAGAGATTCCTTTCTTACTTAAAATGTAGGTTTCTATAATTTCTTGTCGCCTCCGCGCTCTTTAATCTCGATCAGCCTCTCGATGGCCTCCGCGGTACCTTCCCTGCCCAATTTGGAACTATCCAGGCAGATGTCATAACTCTCCGCCGCGCCCCATTTCTTATTGCTGTAGTAGTTATAATAGCTGGCGCGCTTCTTATCGGTCTTGACAATCATATCTTTGGCCTTGGCGTCTGTCAGGTCATAGATGCGGGCAATCCTGCGGATACGGGAATCCAGATCTGCATGGATGAAGACGCTCAGCACGTTGTCGTATTCTTCCAGAGCATAATCGGCACATCGCCCTACCAGAATGCAGGGACCTTCATCAGCGATCTTTTTGATCGCATCGAACTGAGCCAGGAATACCTTATGGTTAATCGGCATATCTGTGTAGCTTCCTGAGGAATAACCCAGAGAATAGGTGTCCATTACCAGGGAATATAAAAAACTGTTGGTTGGTTTTTCGTCGTGAGTCTCGAATAACTCCTGGCATATGCCGCTCTCTTTCGCAGCCCGGTCCAGCATCTCCTTGTCATATAATTTAATATCCAGGTCCTTGGCGACTTGATAGCCAATTTCCCGGCCGGCACTTCCAAACTGCCTGCCGATAGTGATGATCGTATTCGTTTTAGCCATACCAATCACGCTCCTCTTCATAATTATACAATTATTATATATCAATTGAAGGGAAATGTATAGAATTTTCTAATGGTTTTGGGCTAGGATTTCCTTAGTTTGTCTAACAATTCTATGAAATAAGCCGGAAGCGGGGCATTTACTTCCAGATATTCTCCGGTCCTTGGATGGATGATTCCAAGCGTCCTGGCATGCAGCGTCTGTCCCTGAAGATGCGGGAAGGGGCACTTCTTCGGCCCATATACCATATCCCCCAAAAGCGGATGGCCCAGGCTTGCCATATGCACGCGGATCTGGTGCGTCCGTCCGGTCTCCAGCTCGCATTGGATATAGGTATAGTTGCCAAAGCGCTCCAGCACCTGATAATGGGTAATGGCCTCTCTTCCATTCCTGCTGTGAATGCTCATTTTCTTGCGCTCCGTGGGATGCCTGCCGATCGGAGCATTTACGGTTCCATCTTCTTCCTTGATATTCCCGTGGACGATGGCGACATAGATGCGCCGGATGGAGTGTTCTTTTAACTGCTTGGAAAGACTCTGATGCGCCATATCATTTTTGCAGGCCACCAGCGATCCCGTCGTGTCCATATCGATCCGGTGTACGATTCCCGGCCGCATGGTGCCGTTAATGCCGGACAGTTCAAAGCCGCAGTGGTACATCAGAGCATTGACCAGCGTCTGGCTATAGTGCCCGGGCGCTGGATGCACGACCATCTGCTTCGGCTTATTGACAATGATGATATCCTTGTCTTCATAGAGGATGTCCAAAGGAATGTCCTCAGGCTTGATATCCGGCTCTTTTGCCTCTGGAAGGTCTATCTCTACCCTGTCACCCAAAGAAAGCCTGTAATTGGCTTTTACAGGCTTCTGGTTCACAGTCACATGATTCTCTTTGATTAATTTCTGGATGTACGATCTGGAACGATCCTCCAATTCCTCGGAAAGATATCGGTCAATACGTTCCCCATCCTGGTTCTCAACGGTGAAAAATTCTTTCAAGGTCTTCCTCCTTATAATAGATGAATACCAGAAGTATCAAGGCAACAGCAGATACCGTGACGTAGATATCCGCCATGTTGAAAATTGGAAAATCTATCAGCTTGAAGTAAAAAAAGTCGACTACATAATTCAGACGGATTCTGTCAATACAGTTTCCAAAGGCCCCCGCCACGATAAATACGGCGCACAGCCGAAGCGGCAGAAAACGCTTCTCCATAGGCACCTTGCGATAGAACCATAAGACGACCGCGCATATGACGATGACGCTCAGGAAGAAAAAGATCTTCTGATTCTGAAACAGCCCAAAGGCCGCGCCTCTGTTCTCCAGATATTCCAGCTGGAATACTTCCTTGATGATAATAAAGGGGGGCTGTCCCTTCAGCCTGTCAATCGCCAGGCATTTGGTTAGCTGATCCAGGAATACCAGCACAGCTATGCCTATGACCGCTGCAATATAATGATTCGTTCTGCTTTTCTCTCTCAACATATTCTCCCTCTTCTAGATATATTTGCGGATGGATACCATATAACGGCCTTTCTTGGTCTCAGACAGGATGCCGTTATATCCTATCCGTCCCATCTTCCTGACAGACAGGATGTCTCCCTCTTTCAGACGGTATCCATTGCTGGTCACCAGTTTCCCATTTACAAACACCCGGGCTCCTTCGATGAGGCCGGTAACTTTGCTTCTGGATAGAGGATAGGCCAGCGAAAGCACGGTGTCCAGCCGCACCGATGCTACCGTCCCTTTTAATTCCTCATAACGCGGCTCATAAGAATCCTCAAATGCCGGCAGAATAGAGGTCTTTACCGTAGTGTGCCGGATCCTGGTCAGATGTTCCATAATATAGCCCGCCAATTCCTCCTTGGCAAACAGGATTGTTTTTCCATCCTCGATCAGAATATCGCCCAGCTTGCATCTTTCAATTCCCAGGTTCATGACCGCTCCCAGATAATCGCGGTGGCTTAACTCCTCTGCAAATTTTCTGTTAACTGGAGAAATCTCTATAATCTGAATAGGGTACTGATAATCATAATAAAGAGCATCAGGTAGAAATGCAGCCATCTGACGCTCTGATAAGCCATATCCGCCATAAGTCTTATACTGGGATAAGAGCATATTCTTTGGCGTGGTATGTAAAATATTTAATTCATTCAGATTTAGAAACTCGGAGAATGTAACAATCTCCCGTGTATATGCGATCCTGGAAAGTTCGACCAGGCGCTTCTGAAGCAGTAGTTCCTCTTTGTTCATGATTAGAACCTGGAACGCATAGAGGATGCGTCAAAAGAAGTATTCAGCAGATCCTGCAAGTCTCCGGAAATATCTACGTTGGTAGGCGTTACCAGGAATATGTAATTAGAAATCTTCTGCAGATTGCCGCTGATGGCAAATGTCGCGCCTGACGTAAAGTCAATAATACGCTGAGCCACTTCAAGATCCAAGCCTTCAAGATTCAATATCACAGTCCTTCCGCTCAGAAGGGTCTCCGTGATCTCGCGGGCATCGTCAACGGATGTAGGCTTGATTACGCATACTTCCATGCTGACGTTGTTCCTTCTCGCAGGCTGGCGCATCGGGGTTACTTTATTGTTAGATCGGGAAGATCTGGACTTTGCCGGAGGCGCATAGTCGTCTTCGTAATCCTCCTCTTCGTCGTAATCTTTATAATCTTTAGATTTATGGAAGAGACTTTTCTTAGGCTTTTCTTCATAGTCGTCTTCATAGTCGTCGTCAAAGAAATCATCGTCATCGTAATCGTCATCATCACTTAACTTCATGATATCTAAAAACTTATCTAATACTCCCATTTTAAAACTTCTCCTATCTTCCGTTTATACTTGAGCATAATCACGCGCACCAAAAATTCCGGTTCCCACGCGGACCATCGTCGCGCCCTCTTCTATGGCAACCTGGTAGTCATTGGTCATACCCATGGAAAGAATACTCATAGTCATATTATCAACGTTTTTCTCTGCAATGTCAACAGATAATTTACGCAAACGTGCGAAAATCGGGCGGTTTTCCTCAGGATTATCTACAAAAGGAGCAATTGTCATGAGTCCTTTTACCTGAATATGGGAAAATCCTGCAATTTTATCAATAAATTCGAAAACTTCTTCCGGCATAAGGCCGAATTTACTCTCTTCCTTGGCCACATTGACCTCCAGCAGTACATTTGCCACCAGACCGCGCTTGGCAGCCTCTTTCTCAATCGTCTCTGCCAGCCGCAGGGAATCTACGGAATGAATCAGATCCACCTTATCAATGATATATTTTACCTTATTGCGCTGCAAATGGCCGATCATATGCCAATGAATATCCTGGGGAAGGACATCATGCTTGTCTGACAATTCCTGCACTTTATTTTCTCCAAAGATACGCACGCCCAGATCATATGCCTCCTTAAGGGTCTCCACAGGCTTCGTCTTGCTGACGGCGATCAACGTAACCTCGTCCCGGCTTCTGCCGCTTTTGTGGCATGCCGCCTGAATCTTTGCCTCTACCGCTTCCAGATTTTCCTTTAACATTTAAAATCACTCCTTTTTAAAATACCACATCATTTTCATGAACTTCGCTTCCGTCCAGCGCAATGTGATCATAATTAGCAAGTCCGTAATCATTGCCTGCCTCCACGATATAGTAGTCTTCGCTTTCGCACAGGATATGAATCTGCTTGAATACGGCATATCCTTTGTTAATATTGTATACGCCTTTCAGGCTCTTGGTCTTCTTAAGCGGATAAGTCTCGGATCCGTCAGGCTCCCTTAAGGAAGTATTCTTGTCGAATACGTTGGGGTCTAGATAGACCATTTTGTTCTCTTTATCTCTATAATAGACCTCCACATTTTTAAACTGGGCATCCTCTTTTCCATTATTGATCAGGACGCCGGTCTCCTTGCTGTTGCCCCCCTGCGTAAGATAGTTTTCTGGTACCAGATAGAACTTCTTGTCCGCCACGGAAGACTTGGGAATCTTAAGTCCCGACTCATCTTCCAGTATCAGCTCCATATCCAGATATCTTTCTTCCGCATAGCGGATCATAGAATTGTCGAATGTCAAAAATCCAAGGTTGGCATCCTTCGTATTATAGATGGAAAAGCCAGCCACTGCGGTCTCATTATCCTTGGAAAAACGGATCTTTACGCTTTTCATATCGGCCATTTCCTGGGCAGCAGCATCATCCAGCAAGATAACAGCCGTCCAGTTATTGTCTTTGATCAGCTTATAGACCGGGCTTCCCGCTTTTACCCGGCTATTGTTCTTAAGGCCGGTGGCCTGATAGTCCTTCTTGGCGATCATATCCTCCGTCACATCGCTGATCGTGGTATTTTCATATCCGTCGGTAGAATACACGATGACTCCGTCTGAAGCCGCCGAGTAGATCTGCAGCCCTTCCATGCCTTCCGTGACCATCCCATCTAATTGGGACTGCCTGCTTTGGCTGGACTTGCTCTCCAGTATATTGGAGACGCTGTTCTTAAGCGTATAAACGTCTGAAAACTGCTGCTCTTTAAAACTTTCGCAGAAAGACTGGGTCTTCATCAGTATGGAAGACTGTTCTTCCGAAGTCAGTTCCTGGGATTCGGAAGTAGCATCCGCAAATTCCAGTTTCTTGTCAGACAGCGTATAGACTCTGGTCTTGGCGCCCACCTTGCTGCCTTCCGGCGCAAAGTAGTTCACATAGCCGTCTGCCTCTGCATTCACCACCGTCTCGTCCCGGATGATCAGCCCCGTATAGGCAGTATCCTTAAGGATGGAGCCTTCCCTGACTTCATAGGCAGATACATGCTTGTTGGTCAGATACATCAATACGGTCACAACCAGATAGATAAAGATCACGCCGAAGATGATAATGCCTATATTTATATTCCATTTTTTTCGATAAACTTGTATGTTCGTCAGTTCGTCCCTAGCCAAAAATAAAGCCCCCTATTTATTGTCAGTCTAGCTGCTTTAGCGCTGCTCCGTTAAGATATTGGAATCTCCTGCCCTGAAAGCTTCCCTCTTTCTTCATCCGGCTTAAAAACTCGTCCCTAAGCTTCCACCAGCTCGTCCCCCAATTGCAGAACACGGCATCCTTTTCTGGAATGCGGCTAAAGAGCCTCTCGATGGCAGTTGCGGGATCCAGATATTCCAGGAAGGCCATCAGCCGTTCCAGGTATTCCTCTTTTGAGCATAAAGTTATTGTACCATTTTCATAGTCATCGCACAACTGTGTGTTTTTCGCAATATACAGGGAATGAATCTTGACAACCGGAATCCGAAGCGCGGATAGGACCTTTGAAGTCTCTATCGTATCCAGCATATCATCTCCGGGGAGATTCAAGATTACATGGGCACAGATCTCGAAGCCATATTGCCTTATGGCAAGCACGGCATCGATAAATTCCGCCAGCGTGTGGCCGCGGCTGATGGACGCCAGCGTATGGCAGTTGGTCGTCTGAAGGCCCAATTCGATCGTAATGCCAATGTCATGCTCCCCTTGAATTCGTTGAAGCACATCCAGATACTCTGATGTAATGCAGTCCGGCCTTGTGGAGATGGCAATCTCCGCAACATATGGCAATGCGGCCGCCTCACGCATATAGGCTTCAAACTTCTCAACCGGAAGGAATGTATTGGTATAATTCTGGAAATATGCAATAAACTTATGTGCATGATATTTCTTTTCAATACGCTCCTTTGTGACATTTAACTGCTGCGTAACAGGCGTCATGCAATCCATGGCTTCGAATCCGGTTCCTGCTTCCGCGCAAAAGGCGCAGCCGCTTCCCGCAATCCGGTTGGGGCAGCTGACGGGAAGATTTACCGGAAGTTTGTATACCTTTTCGCCATATTTATTTTTTAAAAATTCAGAATAAGGGTAATATGGCAATTTTTCGTCCATCTGATAAAATATTCCTTTCTCTGTGTATAATTCAATCCTCTTTCGGCATACTAAGATTAGCATGAAAAAAGGAGGAACTCACATGAAATGGTTTGATAATACCGCTTTGACAATCGTGATTATAGGTGCAATCAACTGGCTTTTAGTTGGGATATTCCGGTTCGATCTAGTAGCCTTCATCTTTGGCAATCTCTCCTGGCTATCCCGCATTATCTATACAATCGTTGGCTTATGCGGTCTCTATCTGATTAGTCTGTATGGAAGAATCGGAAACAATTCATAGCGTCAACGGTCATTCATAGCAAGAGGGGTATCCCATAGCGAGATGCCCCTCTTAAACTCTATTCATCCTATGGATTTCCATTATCTACATCACTCGCGGCTGCAGGCTCATCCTGCTTTGCATCCCCATCAGCCGCATCCGCGGCTGCCGGTTCTTGCTGCCCTATCCCATTGATGATTGCTGTCATGTCCTGGTATAGCAGGGATTTTGTATCTGCTCCCATGACGATAGATATGTACGGCCTGCCGGAGGCATCCTTCTCCAGAAGAATCAGGCAGTTCCCGGCAAGTTCCGTGGTACCTGTTTTTCCGCCAATAATCGTCGCGCTCTGCGGAAGTTCGGCTTCCCCAAGCGCATAGAAATTGGTCTGCTTCCAAGCCGCCTGACGCACTGTTTTGTCAGCGCCTGTAATATTTGCCGTATATTCCGCAGTATTAATAATATCCACAAACTCGTCGTGCTTGATACATTCATTGAAAATCAGGTAGAGGTCATAGGCCGTGGTATAATGATTCTCATTATGCAGGCCGTTGCTGTTTAAAAAATGAGTTTTTGTGGCCATCAAGGCCTGGGCTTCCTCGTTCATCATCTGTGCGAACTGTTCGGAATTCCCGCCTATGTAGTCGGCAATGGCGACGGCAGCATCGTTGCCTGATTCCATCAAAAGCCCATGCAGCAGATCGCCCAGGGTCATCTGGTCCCCGGCCTTGATCCCGCAGGTCTTCTCATCCGCGGCAAAGTTTGCAGCATCCGCGTCTGCCTGTACGGTTACCACATCCGTAAGGTTCCCCTTCTTAAGGGCTACCAGCGCGGTCATAATCTTCGTGGTGCTGGCTGGATAGAGCCTGTCGTGGAGATTGTATGCAAAATCCACCATCCCATCCTCTACGTCAAACAAGCCTGCCGCATGAAGTCCGGCAGGATCGGGCGCACCCTGGTACGCTACGTTTTCAGACGCTACACAAAGATCAGAGGCAAAGAGTTTGCCCGTGTACAGGTTTTTATTGTAATGTTCTGCTTCATAGGCCGTTACCACTTCCTGTGCCTTAAACTGCTGTCCTATCCGGGCGCATCCGGTCAGCAGGAATGCAGCCGATGAAGCCATCAGAATCCATTTTCCAAATCTACCGATACATTTCACGCCAGTCAAGATCCCCTCTGTCAATTGCTAATATGATCAGTTCCGCGGTAGCCAGATTCGTGGCCATGGGTATATTGTGCATGTCGCACAGCCGTATTACATCGTTCACATCCGGCTCATGAGGCTTCGGATTGTTCGGATCCCTCAGGAAGATCAAGGCATCAATGTCATTCTGGGCAATCTGTGCCCCCAGCTGCTGCTTGCCTCCTAAAGGACCGGCCAGATATTTGTGAATGTTCAGGTTCGTAACCTCTTCTATCAACCGTCCGGTAGTACCCGTGGCGTACAGTTCATGCTTGCTTAAGATTCCCCTGTATGCGATACAGAAGTTCTGCATCAGCGTCTTCTTGGAATCATGTGCTATCAAGCCAATATTCATTGTTTTTCAACTCCTTATTGATATTTTTTCGGCTGTAATCCGACATTTAAAACAAATCCGATACCAACGTACAGGCTGACCAGAGATGTCAGGCCATAACTTACAAAAGGTAAAGGAACTCCCGTATTCGGAAGCAGTTTTGAAGCCACGCCAATATTGATGAAACTTTGGAAGCCGATCAGGCCTCCTACCCCGCAGCATATGATCCTCCCTGCTAAGTCTTGCGATCGTATGCCCACTAGAATACATTGTATCACAATTAATAATAATAACGCAACAACTATACAGCTTCCTACGAAACCAAGTTCTTCTCCGACGATGGCAAAGATGAAGTCTGTCTGAGGCTCTGAGATGAAATTGCCGTTCTTTACGGAAGTGGTCGTATTATTATTGAGGCCCTTTCCTGTCAGCTGGCCGGAGCCGATGGCCATAACGGAATTCTTCTGCTGGTATGCTTCGTCGCTTTCATATTTTTCCGGCTCAAGGAACGCCAGGATACGCTTCTGCTGATAATCCTTCAGAAGTTTCTGATCCGGCTGTACCACGATACTTAGGAAAATGATCGCCACAGGCACCAGAATCAATAGGACCGTGCCGATGAACTTATAGCTTAATCCTCCAATATAGATCATCAGGCAGATGACCAGGGCCGTGCATATGGTGGTGGAAAGGTTTGGCTCCACGATAATCAGCGCCAGAGGAATTGCCGAAAGTATCGCATACTTGATCAGCGTGACCTTATCGTTGATGTCCTCCGCATGCATCATGATAAATTTGGCAAAGAACAGGATCAAAAGGATCTTGGCAAGCTCGGACGGCTGAAAGGTAGTGAATCCCAGATCAATCCAGCGTGTTGCTCCATTGACTTTATCTCCGATCACCAATACAGCGCCTAGGATCAGCACGACGAATCCATAGATGATCCAGTAAAAGTTCAATACCCACACATAGTCGATCAAGGATACGATGACCATTGCGATAATCCCTATAATCATGCCGACAATCTGTCTTGACTGGTATACTTCTTTTGCGCTTCCAACGGCAAGCACGCCTAATATGGACAGCGCGATGACCAGGACGACTAGATTGAATTTATAATCTTTTAAATGATATGGTTTTGTAAATCTGGGTAATCTCACGTTTCTTCTCCTGCGAATGTTATTACTACTTGTGTACGGTTAATCTCTACCTGAAAATCCTCTTCTGTAAGTTCCATGTACTTCGAAAGCGATTCGTACAGTTCCCTGCATATATTATCATAGGCATCCGGCGTGCAGAAAACCCGGTCTGAAGTGACCAGCGCTTTCAGCCGGTTCTTTGCGATTGAGACAGAAGACTTTCTTAACATCCTTGACTCCTCCTAATCTTTCTTGAATAAATGTGAAAGTTTGGAAAAGAATCCGGAATTGTTTTCCAGTTCTATAAATGGAACCTCAATTCCCATAATACGTTTGCAGATATTAAGATATGCCTTTCCTGCTTTTGAATCAAGCCCTACCACTGGCTCTCCCTGGTTGGTGCCGATCACCACCTGCTCATCATCGGGGAGGGCGCCGATCAGGGGAACGGACAGAATCTCTGTCACGTCGTCCACCGACATCATATCGCCTCGCTTCACCATATCCATGCGAATCCGGTTGATGATCAGGTCTATCTTCTTAAGCTGGTTGCTCTCCAGCAGCCCGATGATGCGATCAGCATCACGGATCGCCGATACTTCCGGGGTTGTGACCACGATGGCGCGGTCAGCGCCTGCAATGGCATTCTGGAATCCCTGCTCGATTCCTGCCGGACAGTCCAGAAGTATGTAGTCAAATTCGTCCTTTAGCTGGGACGTCAGTTTTTTCATCTGTCCGGGAGAGATTGCTGTCTTGTCCTTCGTCTGCGCAGAAGGCAGCAGATAAAGGTTCTCATATCTTTTGTCGCGGATCAAGGCCTGTTTTAGCCGGCATGTTCCTTCAATGACATCTACCAGGTTGTAGACGATCAGATTTTCAAGGCCCATGACTACGTCCAGATTCCGAAGGCCCAGATCGGTGTCGATCACGACTACTTTTTTATCAAATTTGGATAACCCTGCTCCTATATTCGCGGTTGTCGTGGTCTTGCCCACGCCGCCTTTTCCTGATGTGATTACGATAACTTCGCCCATGAATAACTTCCTCCTATAACTGGTTTTACTTCATTATCTCCAATACGAAGCTTTGTGGGCCTCATATGAAGTGCTGCTATGACTGCATCGCAGTCGCCGGCGGCGCCGGCAACTACGGTTCCGTAGATGGTTCCCGTCACGACGACATTGCCTTTGGATATGACTTTGGCGCCTTCTTCTACGTCGCCTACGATAACGATGCTTTTTTCAGATTCCAGAATCTGTCTTCCTCTCAGCGTACCTTTATAGAACTGTCCGTCTCTTTCATGGATGGTTTCAAGGCTTTCATCCAGCATCCGCTTGTGGAGCCGTTCCGTATAAGTATTCTTCTCAATGATGCATAGTATCCGTATCTTCGCAGCATCCTGTATGACTTCTGCCATACGCTGCTCTTCCTCTTCTGTGAAAGTACGGCCTTCAAATTCGACAGCCATGTCAGCATGATTAAAAAAATGTGCTGACGACTCGAACTTTTCTCTCACCTCCGGCAATAACTCTTCATAGGGCATGTCCGGATCAAAGTATATGGTGATGCCGTATTTGTTACTCTTAATGAGTACCGGGTCTTTCACATACGCTCATCCTTTCTGTCGCTCTCTCTCCTTTTTATTAATCTCCAACTGTCGCGCCTGCACTGATATCTGCGGCTGTTCCGGTAAGAATCTCTTCTTCCGGCGTTATCTGATAATAGTATTCCATTACGTCGTTCCCTACTTCTGCGGCATAGGTCGAACTGTATCCATTCGCAATCCTTATGGCAAATGCCACCTGCGGGCTGTCGCTGGGAGCGAATCCTACGAACAGCGCATGGTCGGGATGCGTTTCGCTTTGCTGTGCCGTACCAGTCTTGCCGAACAGTTTGACATCACTGGCGTTCAGCTTGGTAAACAGATTGCTGTGGGCGACTGACACCACGTTTCGCATTCCGTTATGGACTGCGTTCCAGGTGGACGGTGCCACGTCGGTCATGGTATTTAGAACGGATGGCTCATAATCCTTGACAGTCTTGCCATCTACGGACGTAATCTTATCAATCAGGCTTAGCTTGTAAACAGTGCCCTTGTTAGCCACTGCGGTGATATACCGCGCAAGCTGGCTGGTAGTATAGTTATTCGTACCCTGTCCGATTGCGGAAGGTACGGAGGACTTATCGGATATCTGCGGCTCGGATTCCGGGATCTCAAGTCCCGAAGTCTCTCCTAAGCCGAATTCCGTTGCGTATTTCTTCAAAGTATCGGTACCCAGGTCGCTGGAATAGTAGGCATTGGTCGCGCCTCCTTCTGCATTGTCAGAGCCAATCTGCGACAGGCCGTTATCTTTCAGGCTCATCCGGTATCCCACTTCATAGAAGAAGCTGTTGCAGGAATTCTCAATGGCGCCTTCCACATTCAGGTTGCCATGAGCCATGGGATAGATCCAGCATTTGGGGTTCGGCGATACCTTCTTGTAGATTCCATGGCATGGAAGGTAAGTATTGTTATCAATCACGCCTTCTGTAAGGCCTGCCACTGCCACCATAGGCTTGTAGGTAGAACCTGGAGCCGTTTTTTCCTGCGTCGCGTTATTATAGAATGGCCGGGCCTGATCGGTCACCAGCTTGCTGTAATAATTGGAATCCATGGTATTGGCAAGCCTGTTATTGTCGTATCCGGGATAGGATACGCAGGCCAATACCTCGCCGCTTGTCGTATCCGTCATGACCAGCGAGCCGGTACAAGGCTCCAGCGCCAGCTGGCCAGGCGTAATCTCCAGAGTCTCAATCTTGCCCCTTAAAAAGTCATAGGCGCCAATGCTCCCGGAATTCAGGCCGTTATACTGGGCCTCGTCATAGGTAAGGATCCCCTGTTCATACAGCATCAGACATATCTGACGTCCGGTGATAGCTCCTGATTTGATCATGTAGCGGTACACCAGCTTATTGAAACTGTTGTCTGAATCGATGTAATCCATAATATACGATACGATTCCCTGATAAAGTTCGTTAGAATCGGAATATTTTCCCTTGGATGATACATAGTCTTTTAACAGGGATGTATCAATCCAGTTCTTGGAAATCGCATAATTGAGATAAGTATATATATTGATGGATTCTTCATCCTTCCACGCTTTATAGGTGGCGTCGCTGGTGTCAATGGCATCCGGCATGATCACGCCGGTGGTGCCGGTCAGCACATCGGAGACGATGTAGGTCAGGTATGCCTGTATCTCCTTTGGCATATCCTTATATGCGCCTGCATTGGGATCATTTAGGATATCCGATAGCTGGTTCTTTACTTCTTCCTTGCGCGCAGTAAAGATGGAATTCACCTCCTGCTCGGTAGGCTTTGCATCCTCCGCGCCAAAATGATTCATATCCAGGATATCATTGGTAATGAATGTATTGTAAACATCCCCGATTGGGATGATAACGTCGCTTCCGTCATCTACCTGATTTCGGTCAAAATCTAGCGTATTTTGAATCTTTGCGAGAAGGATGCCTGCCAGTTCCTGTTCCAGGATATGGTATGCCGCCTTCTGGAGGTTGGCATCGATGGACAGGTATACATCATTTCCAGCCTTGGGGTCTTTCCCCTTGACCGTTTCGATCACCTTGCCCACACTGTTGACGTACAGCTTGACCTCCCCTTTTTTCCCCTGGAGGGAACTGTCAAGCGTCTGTTCCAGCCCTGATTTGCCAATGGTGTCAATCAGGGAGTACTCCTCCTGCTCTTCTTTGCTCAACGCATCGTATTCTTCCTGGGAAATCTGCCCAGTGTAGCCGATGATATTGGAAAAGCATTTGCTGTCCGCATAGCGGCGCAAAGATTCTTCTTCAATATTGATTCCCTGAAGCGTGTCCAGATTCTCCATGACATCTGCTACCGTCTCGTCACTTACGTCTTCTGCGATAGTGGTCGCGATGTATTTCTGGAATCCGTTTAACGACATGGCATAACGGACGTTGACCAATTTCAGGACTTCTGATTTTTCCATCTTCTTCTGGTTGATTCCATAGCCGTTGAGCTCATCGGTACAAAGATAGTCCACGAGACCCGCAGCAGAGATGTTCTTCTGCTTGTCCGACAATTCATCTATGGTCTTCTTGCCAAATACATCCGCTATGAATCTCAGCCTCTGGGTGTCATTCTCCGCAATGTAGCTATACTCGTTATTGTTGTCCAGGATAATGCCGAAATCGTTGATTACGGTGTCTCCATTGGACTCCACCATACCAATCACAGTGGAGATGACCTTATTCAGTTCTTTATTTTTCTGCTTGATGCTGTCATAATCTCCGTTGTCTTCAATCGTAACCGCGTAGGCCAGTTCATTGTAAGCCAGGAGGACGCCATTGCGGTCATAGATCTTGCCGCGGGTTCCCTGGACTTCCTTGGTCTTTTGGATCTGAAGCTTATAATCGTCAAAATAATCCTGCCCTTTTACAATCTGTAGATAGAACAGCCGCTGCAACAGAACGGCGGACATGATGCAGAACACGATAATGACGACGAATATACGGGATTTTACAACTTCATATATTCCGGATTTGATCCGGTCCCATAAACTATACAAATTTGCTTGCACTCCTTTGTTCTTCTGCTTCCAGTTTCTTGTTAATGTGTAATATGATCTGATACAGAACCAATGTTATCAGAATGGTATATACCAGTTCTGGCAGAATGATATGTGTCAGACAATTGGTAAAAGCGAAATTTCCTTGGAGCATGTACAGGCAGAAATACGTCACCAGCCCATAGATCAGTTCGCTTGCGCCGATAAGCGCGATCGGCAGCTTGATATCATCATCATAGAACAAGCGTCTGAAGAAGCCGTTCATGTATCCGATCACCGCAAACAGCAGCATATAAAAGCCCAGGGCGCTGCCCCAGAATATGTCTACCAGAAGGCCGGATACAAATCCCACGGCCATTCCTTCCTTCTTCCCCCGCATGAAGCCAAAGGAAGAGGTGACGATAATCAATAGGTTGGGCTTGATGGACGCAAAGGACAGCCGGTGGAATATGGTGCATTCCAGCAAGAAGCAGATCACTATAATAATAAAGGTTATGATCTTTCTTTTCATGGACTACTCTCCTTTGCTGTCTTTGTCCTTGGCATCCAGCATCTCCTGCTTTGTCGTAGTGATGACCAGGACTTCCTGAAGCTTGCTGAAATCTACGGCAGGCGTGATATAGCCGGAGCGGGTAAGGTTGTTGGAATCTACTTCCACCTCGCTGATATAGCCGATAAACAGGCCCTGAAGGAATCTGTCGCTGACATGGGAGGTAACTACCTGCTCCCCGACTTCCACCTTGTTGTCATTGTTCGGCAGTTTTTCAAAACGGATCCTACCGTCAGCCATTAGTTTCAAATCACCCCTGACAACGCAGGTGTCTGATGTGGACAGAATCATGGCGCTTATATTGCTGGCATCATCGATGGTAGAACGGACGCGGGCATAATTAGGGCCTACCTCCGTGACGATGCCTGCAAGTCCGCTGCCCGCAAGAACATTGCAGTTGACCTTGATGCCGTCTTTGCTGCCTTTATCTATGGTAAAATCTGTAAACCAGTTGCTTCCGTTATTGGCGATTACATGGGCGCCAATCTTCTTGTAATCCGAATAGTTCTCATCCAGCTTATACAGTTCCCGCAGGCGGTCCAATTCGTACTGCTCCTGTCTTAGTCGCGTATTGTCAATGGTCAGTTCATCCACCTTGGACTGGAGGGTCTTATTCTCTTTTTTCATTTCCTCTAGAGTCTCAAAGTTGTCAGATAGGTCGCTCATGAACCGTCCTACATAACTGATTCCTTTCTGCATGGGAATTACGGTATAGTTGGCGATAAACCTTAAAGGCCCGCCACCGTCCGCAAAACGCTCGATTCCAAGCAGGATCACGCAGACCACAGCCAGAATCAGCAGCCAGTATTTACTTGGAAGGGAAGATTGGTTCTTGGTTTTCATATTATCTCATCCACCTATAATTTTCATCTAACATTGAATATGCAAGTTTTCTCAAATCTTTGGACATAATGATTTTTTTAAGTCCGGTAACCGCGCAGATGTCCGGATCCAGAGCCGTTCTGGTCTTGATTCCAACCATCTCCTCGATATAGGTTTCAAGGCCTGCCATATTAGCAACTCCACCGGTGAGAAAGATGCCGTTCTCATGAATTGCCTTACGGACCTCCGGAGGCGTCCTGTCTAAAAGGGAATGGATGGCACGCACGCATTCCAGCAGAGGATCCTTCATAGCGGCACGCACCAGGCTGATGGAGATCGGCTTCTGCATTGGCACGCCGGTGATCAGATCCCTGCCCGCTACGGTTAATACGGACTCGGAATCACTGGTGAATATTCCGAAATTCTTTCTCAGAACTTCGGCTGTCAGCCGCCCGATCAGGAAGTCATGGCTATGACGCACCAGATTGACGACTGCCTGGTCAAAGGAGACTCCTCCGATCTTAAGCAGGCGGTTCATGACCATGCCGCCTCCGGCCAGTACCGACAGTTCCGTTGTCTCTCCGCCGAAGTTGGCGATGAACAGGCCGCCCGTATTCTTGACATCCAGGTTAAGTCCCACCGCATCCGCGATGGAGCGTTCTACGATATTCACTTCTCTTGCGCGGGCCGTGGAGTGGATCACCAGGTCAAAAAAGGCTTTCTTCTCCACTTCCGTCACATCGGTTGGAACCGCGATTACATATTCGGATCCACGGGCAAACTGGCGGTCCTTCTTCAGCAGGTTCTGAAGCAGAAACTGCATATTGTTAAACCGCGAGATTACGCCCTCTTTCATTGGAAAGACCACTTCTATATTGGATGGCGCCTTCTCGTACATCTCGTAAGCGTCATCCCCCACCGCAAAAATCTCTTTCTTATCTGCAATCGCAATTACATCTTTCTCTTTCCAGATCGTATCTTTCTTTTTATCGTAGACCTTGATTTCATAAGAGCCAAGATCTAATCCGTATATATTTCTTGCCATCTGTGATAATCCTTTCTACAGCAATCCCTCCTCCCGGAAGCTGATATAACAATTATTGCCAATGATGATATGATCTAACAGTTCGATTCCGATCAATGCGCCTGCATCAAGGATTCTCTTTGTCGTCAGCATATCTTCCCGGCTGGGAGTCGGATCACCACTGGGGTGATTATGCATGATTACTATGGATACAGCATTCTTTTGTAATGCTTCTATAAAAAGCTCCCTTGGCGTGATCAAGGAGGCATTTACCGTTCCCTTTGATATATCTGTCTCGCCAATGAGTCTTGATTTCGAGTTCAGCATCAGAAGCTTCATCACTTCCTGCTTTTCATGCCTTAAGTCTTCCATATAATATCTGGCAATCGTAGCGGGATGTGAGAAACTTAATCGATCCTGGTAGCTGGCCTTGGAAAGTCTCTTGGCAAGTTCCGATATGCAGGATATCTGGATTGCCTTTACTTTCCCAATGCCTTTGATCTTCAGGAGTCTTTCCATACTAAACTGATGTATGCCCAGTATGCCTGGCTCTCCTGCGTGATAGAGGATCCTTCTTGCCAGGGAAAGCACATCCTCTCCGCGAGTGCCTGTACGCAGCAACACAGCCAGCAACTCTACATCGCTTAAACTGGCAGCCCCTTTGCGCTCACATTTTTCATATGGGCGTTCCATCTCGGGTATCTCTTTTATGGTATTTGACTGATTCATCTTATCTTTAGATTCGTACGACACTCATAATAGAACTTATAAGAAACGATAAATAATAATGGAAAGAATCACGCCAATAATACTTGCAATGGTTATCTTAATCGTCAGGCCGAACGTGACTACAAGAAGTCCCAGATTCAGGATGATTGGCTCATCCAGTCCGAAGGACTGTCCGTAGGCCAGCCAGCTAAGAGCCGGTACCCCTTCGGCCAGCATGCCGATAAAGCCACCAAGGACGATTCCTGTTAAAATCAGCAGAAATAAAGCCCAGGCGTTCTTACTCCCTGTTCCCTTCATATGTACTCCTCCTCGTTTTGTCTATCTAAAAAACTCAATACATTTTATCATATTTAGGAAAGAGTGTATATACTTATCCCATTAAAAATTTCTTAAGCCTTTCGGTAGTTTGTCGAAAGATTGGTATTTTTTGACGATGGCTTCTGCCGTTTTTAGTCCATCCATGGCGGCTGATGTAATACCGCCTGCATAGCCCGCTCCTTCCCCGCATGGATAGAGTCCGAAAAGCGTGCTCTGCATCGATTCATCCCGACTGATGCGAACCGGGGAGGAAGTCCGACTCTCCACTCCTGACACCAGAGCGTCAGGGCGGGAATATCCCTTTATCTTACGGTCAAACGACCGGATTCCCTCTTCCAAAGCCAGGGATAGTTCCGGCGGGAATATCTCTCTGACGTTGCTCCAGGCATAGGCCCCCTTCATTTGTGGAAGAATGTCTCCCGGGCCTTTGGATGGCCTGTTCTTGCAAAAATCTTCAAACAGCTGTACAGGGATCCTGCCCTTACCTAAACGGTAAGCCGCTTCCTCCAGCCTGCGCTGGAACTCCATGCCTGCCAGCACGCCCGTCCCGCCATAATCCTGTGGCGTCACGGTTACGATCACGGCGCTGTTGGCATTTAATCCGTCCCGGTCATGGTAGCTCATGCCGTTGACTGCCAGGCGACCGGGCTCGGAAGAAGCATTGACCACATAGCCTCCTGGGCACATGCAGAAGGTATATACGCCCCTCCCGCATGCCAGATTCTCCGTCAGCTTATAGGAAGCCGGAGGCAGGGTGCCGTCGTTTTTCATTCCATACTGGAATTCGTCAATCATAGCCTGGGGATGCTCCATCCGAACGCCTACGGCAAAGGATTTGGCTTCCATAGGGATCTCGTTTTTAAGCAGCATGGAAAAGGTATCCCTGGCGCTGTGCCCTATGGCAAGTACGGCGATATCCGTCTTAATGGTATCTTCCTTCCCGGCTGCATGATCATAGACCTGCAGGGCGGTAAGGCGGCGGCCCTTCCCGGCAGGTTCTGACAGGATGTCCGTAACCTGGGTGAGGAAGCGCACCTCCCCTCCATAGGAAAGGATGGCCTCCCGGATGTTCTTTACCACACGGGAGAGCACATCCGTACCGATGTGAGGCTTATGCTGGTGCAGAATCTCCTTTGGCGCGCCATATTCCACGAAGAGTTCCAGAACTTTCTGGCTGCGTCCGTTAGAATCATGAACCAGGGTATTGAGCTTCCCGTCGGAGAAAGTTCCTGCGCCCCCTTCCCCGAACTGGACGTTGCAATTCTGATCCAGTTCTCCGGTAGCCCAGAATCGCTCTACCGCCTGCATCCGTTCTTCTACGCAGGCCCCTCGCTCCAGGAGAATAGGCCGGTAGCCTAAGACCGCCAGCTGGTAGCCGCAGAAGAGCCCTGCCGGCCCGGTTCCGATGACAACCGGGCGGTGATTCAGGACTTCGGTTCCATCCGCCTGAATCTGGTAAGACAGGGGCTTGTCCTTAAACTGCACATTCTGATTGCGCACTCTTTTCTTGACGGATGATACATTCTTCACCTTTACGTCCACGGCATATACATAGAAAAGTTCCGGCTTCCTCCTCGCATCCAGGGACTGTTTTTTTATTTCATAAGAAAGAAGCGAATCTTCGCTGATACGGAGAACCTTTAAGATCTTCTCCTTGAGATCCGCCTCTGAATGCTTGATATTTAACTTTAACTGATTGATCCGAATCATAGATATCATTCTCCTTTTTTGAACTGCCAAAAAGAAATAAGACCCTTCGCAGAAGAAATATCCCTCTGGTCCGGGTCTTCTATATTCTTTTCTTCTATCCGACTTAAAGTATAGCGTACAATTTTAAATTGAACAAGCACTTTTTTATGACCGGATCTGTCAGAAGTTGACATTCATAGTTAAGATACTCCAGTAGATGTCAGGATCTTCCTGCCGCCGCGCGCCCTGCCAGATATCCGGTAGCCCAGGCCCACTGCAGGTTGTATCCGCCGCATATCCCCTCCACATCCAGGAGTTCGCCGGTAAGATATAAGCCATCTGCGTACCTGGATTCCAGCGTATCCGGATATACTTCGCCAGTACGTACGCCGCCTGCACAGACCTGCGCATTGTCAAATCCATTGGTGTCCTCGATCGTAAGCAGAGTCTGCTTGCAGGCGCGTATCAAATCCTCCCATTGTGGGGGCTTAAGTTCGGATACCGGAAAGTCCTGGCGGATATGGGACAGTTCCAGCAGTCTTGGGATTAATTTTTTGGGGAAGATTCCCGTCAGGAATTCCTGGCATGTGGCATAAGGACATTTATCCAAACGCGCGTCAAAGGCCTTGCGTACCTGGGCTTCCTCCATCTCAGGAAGAAAATCTACCCTTACCTTCATTTCCTTCCCCTCATACAATCCTTTGGCGATGTGGCGGCTGATCTGGAATACCGGGATGCCCGAGATGCCATAGGCGGTAATCTGCATTTCTCCCGTATCCTCTGCCAGAACCTGGCGGCCCTGAATCGCTGTAACCTTGGCGTCAGTACGTACTCCGGCGGCTTTGGCAAAAGGATGCTTCCTTACTTTTAACTGTACCAATGCAGGAACCACGGGGGACAGCGTATGGCCCATAGACTTGGCAAGCGTATAGCCGCTCCCGTCGGAACCCAGGCTTTTGGACGCCTTCCCTCCGCAGGCAAGGATCACCCGGTCCGCAAGGAACTTCTGGCCATTGGCACGAATGGCAAATCCTTTGGCGGAACGTTTCAGGGCTTCTACGCGTACTCCGGTATATACCTTTACCTTCTGCCTGCGTAGTTCCATTTCCAGCAGTTCCAGAACGGAGGCCGCCTGATCTGAGCGAGGATAGATATAGCCGCCCCGGCTTTTGGTGAAAAGTCCCAGGGAAGCAAAGAATTCCAAAGTCTCCCCATACCCGAACTGCTCCAGGACATTCCTGGCAAATTCCGGATCTTCGCCATGGTAGCAGGAAGCATCCATCGCCTCGTTGGTCAGGTTGCAGCGTCCATTTCCAGTGGCAAGTATTTTCTTTCCGATGCTCTCTTTCTGTTCCAGAATAAAGACCTGGGCATCGCCGTCGCTTCTGGCCGCAGCAATCGCTGCTACGATGCCGGAGGCCCCTCCTCCGATGATTCCAATCCGTTTCATATCTACTCCTTATTGCTCCTCTTCTATGGCAATGTTATGATTCCATCCCTTACCAGGTATTCCAGAGACATCAGGATGCCCAGCTTGGCATGAGGCCATGTAAGGCCGCCCTGGAAATACACGGCGTATGGGGGCTTGATCGGGCCGTCCGCGCTTAACTCTATAGAAGATCCCTGAACGAATGCGCCCGCCGCCATGATTACGTCGCTGTCATACCCCGGCATGGCCCATGGCTCCGGCGTTACATAAGAGTCTACCGGGGCAGCTGCCTGGATGCCCTTGCAGAAAGCGATCACTCCTTCCGGCGTTCCAAATTCCACTGCCTGGATAATATCATGCCGGCTTTCTGTTCCATTTGGAACCACTGCGTAGCCAAGCCTCTCATAGATATTTGCAGCAAATATCGCCCCTTTTAATGCCCCGGCTACAACAGTCGGCGCAAGGAATAAGCCCTGGTAGAAGGACTGCATGACTCCCAGGGACGCTCCCACTTCTTTCCCAAGGCCGGGAGACGTCAGACGGTAGCCGCAGGCATCGATCAGATCCTTGCGTCCAGCGATATAGCCGCCGATTGGAGCCAGGCCGCCGCCCGGATTCTTGATCAGGGAGCCGACTACCATATCCGCCCCAACGTCGCTGGGTTCGATGACCTCCACGAACTCGCCGTAGCAGTTGTCGACCATGCAGACGATATCTGGGTTGATCTCTTTTACAAAGGCAATCAGTTCCCCGATCTGCTTCACGGAGAAGCTGGGCCTGGTCTGGTAACCTTTTGAGCGCTGAATGGTCACCAGCTTGGTCTTAGGACCTATGGCTTTTCGAATGCGATCGTAATCAAAGGTCCCATCCTCTAAAAGGTCTACCTGGCGGTAGGACACCCCGTATTCCGCCAGCGATCCGCAGGACGGACGGATGCCGATTACTTCTTCCAGCGTGTCATAAGGCTTTCCTGCCGGGGACAGCAGTTCGTCCCCCGGACGCAGGTTCGCGCTAAGGGCGATGGATAAGGCATGGGTCCCGCATGCGATCTGCGGGCGTACAAGCGCGCTTTCCGTATGGAATACGCTGGCATAGACTTCCTCCAATGTATCCCGCCCCTGGTCGTCGTATCCGTATCCGCTGGCGTAGTTAAAGCACCCCTCGCTCACTCGGTTTTCCTGCATGGCCTGTATGACTTTCAACTGATTATACTCCGCGATCTGATCGATCTGTTCAAAACGCTCTTTCAGTTCTTTCTCAATCTGCCCGCCAAACGCAAGAACATTCTGCCGAATTCCAATCTGTCTGTATATTGCTTCTATCTCTAACATGTCGTATATGCTTCCTTTCTAAAGCGCATCCATAATCTTCGTCTTTACCACGGCACATTTGGCATCGAACTCGGGATTCAGCGAACGAATCTCAAGCACCACGTCCGCGGCCTCCCTGAATTGACGCATGTCGTACAGAAGCGCGGCCCGGTTCAATTCAAACAAGGCCCTCTCCCCTTCTGTCCGGATCAGCGGCTTCAAATCCAGCAGCTGCTGGTAGGTAGATGGCGCGTTATGACTGCATGAATACAATTCCATCAATGTATTCATCTTTTTTAAAAATTTGGAACCCCCGAATAATCTTCTAAACATAGTACTCCCTCCATATGTTTTATCATTGTGTGCAGTATCTTTTCTTCATCATAGCCGTATGCTTCTTTCTCAATCCAGATTACCTGTCTCTCCCTCTTAAACCAGGTGATCTGTCTTTTGGCAAAATGTCTGGTATCACGCTTAATCGTATAGATGGCTTCCTCAAGCGTGCATTCCCCGTCCAGGCAGGCGAGGATCTCCTTATATCCCAGCCCCTGCATGGAAACCATATCCCTGGTATACCCCATCTTCTTTAGCCGGGACACTTCTTCTACCAGGCCTTCCTGTATCATAAGATCTACTCGCCTGTCAATACGCTCATATAACTTCTGACGCTCGTCATTCAGGACAAAATAAACAAAATTATAGGGCGATTCTTTCTCCCGCTCCTTCTCATTGTGCTCGGATATCTTCTGTCCCGTCTGATGGCAGAATTCCAGCGCCCGGATGACCCTCTTGGTGTTATTGGGGTGAATCGCATCCGCTGCTTTCGGATCGACTTGCCTAAGGCGCTCATGAAGGCTTAATGGGCCATTTGCATCCGCATAGTCCGCAAGTTCCTGGCGGTATGCGTCATCGCCGTCATTCTCTGTAAAGTCAATATCGTACAGTACTGCCTGAATATAGAATCCGGTACCGCCTACGATCATTGGAATATGTCCTCTGGAATAGATCTCCTCCATCGCGGCCTTCGCCATTTGCTGAAAGCGCACGACATGGAATTCTTCCGACGGCTCCAGCACATCGATCAGATGATGAGGCACGCCCTGCATCTCTTCCGGCCGTATCTTTGCCGAACCGATATCCATATGCCTGTATACCTGCATGGAATCCGCGGAAATAATCTCGCCCCCGATCGCCTTTGCAAGCCCGATGGAGGCTTTTGTCTTTCCCACGGCAGTAGGCCCTGTAAGAACTACTAATGGTTTCTTCATCTCTATACAATCCTTTTGAATTTCTTTTCCAGTTCCCGCTTCGTCATGGCGATGATCGTCGGGCGTCCATGCGGGCAGTGGTATGGGTTCTCAAGCGTCAGAAGCTCGCCGATCAAGGAATCCACTTCCGTGGCTGACAACTTCATATTCCCCTTCACAGCCGCCTTGCAGGACATGGAGGCAACTTTCTCATCGATCATATCCGGCGAAAGATTTCGGCTCACTTCATCCGACAGGCCATCCAGCATCTGCAGCAGCAAATCCTTCTTGGCAATGCCGAACAGATTGCCGGGCACCGCCCTTACGGCATAAGACTCCTGCCCGAACTCCTCGATCTCGAAGCCGATACGGGTAAACTGATCCATATACTGGTTTAAAAGTTCCGCCTCCTGCATGCTCAGATCCAGCACGATGGGCGGACTGATGAACTGGGAGGTAAATTCCCTGGTCTTCATGCTCTTTAAAGTCTTTTCATACAGCACCCGCTCGTGGGCCGCATGCTGGTCGATAATATAGAGGCTGTCGTTAAATTCGACAAGCCAGTAAGTCTCGAAGACTTGGCCGATGATCTTATACTCTGCCTGAACCTTCCGCTCCACCAGGTTCTCTTCGAATAAGTTCAGCTGCTGGGCCGCAGGCTGCATTGCAGCCCGTGCCGGAGGCTCTGGACTTTTTGAAGGGCTTGGCGTCCGCTTTAAAAACGTGGGCTGCTGGTCCGTATATTCCGGCGTCTCGCAAACCCGATCCGAGGGGACTTCCCTGCGGTCTTCGGACGGCTGGGCAGACACTTTAACATCAGGCTCCTTCTTAGGCGCATCCTGATTCTGCTGGGCGTGATATGCCGCAACCCGTTCCTTCATCTTCTGCATGAAATAGTCCAGGGTGCGTTCTTCCGGCGCTGGAACAGATTTTTTTGCCGACGGTGCGGGCTGTGCGCTAGTAGTTCTATTAAGAACCACTGGATTATCTTTCTTCTGCGCCGCAGGAGGCGCTCCGCCCTCCTGCTTCCTGGGCGCTGCCGTCTTAGGCGCATCGACTTCCACATGCGGGATCAGCTCTTCCGCATGAAGTCCCTGGTCTACAGCCGCATATATAGAATTATAGACTTCCTGCTGATTATTAAACCTCAATTCCATCTTTGTAGGATGGACATTCACATCCACATGCTCGCCATCAATCTCGATGTGCAGTACCACAAAAGGATATTTATGCTGCATGGTAAAGTCCTTATACGCATCTTCGATGGCCTTGGATATAATGCTGCTCTTTACATATCTTCCGTTGATGAAATAATTCTCAAAATTCCGGTTTCCCCTAGATATCAGCGGCTTTCCCAGAAATCCTCTGATTTTAAGTCCGGGGGATTCATAATCGGCTGCCAGCAGATTGGCTGCAATCTCTCTGCCATATACATGATAGATGACATCCTTAAGATTGCCATTGCCGGAAGTATGCAGCTTGGACTGCCCATTATTGATGAACTGGAAGGAGATCTCCGGATGGGACAATGCCATTCGGGTCATCAGATCCCCCACATGGCTTGCCTCTGTCATAGGAGTCTTTAAAAACTTCCTCCTTGCCGGCGTATTATAGAAGAGCTGGCGGATCAGAAATGTGGTGCCATCCCGGGCCCCTGTCTCATCCAGTTCTTCTTCCTTTCCTCCTGCGATCCGGTACCGGGTACCCAGAACCTGGTCCTTTGTCTTGGTGATCATCTCCACCTGGGAGACGGCGGCAATGCTGGAAAGCGCCTCGCCTCGAAACCCCAGGGATCCAATATGTACCAGATCCTCCACGGAACGTATCTTGCTGGTGGAATGCCGCAAGAACGCGTTGGGTACATCGGATGCATTCATGCCGCAGCCATTATCCGCGATGCGGATCATAGAGATGCCGCCTTCTTCAATCTCGGTGACGATGGCCGTGGCCCCTGCGTCTATGGCATTTTCCACCAGTTCTTTTACGACCGACGCAGGGCGTTCGATTACTTCCCCGGCTGCGATCTTATCAATCGTAACCGGGTCTAATACTTGTATCTTGTTCATGTCCTACCACCTGTTTTTCAGTTTGTTCTGTAACTGGTACAATGTATTTAGCGCGTCGATCGGTGTCAGGTTGCTGACATCCAGGCTCTTGATCTCCTCAATCACGTCGTCGTCCTTCACCGTATCGAACAGGGACATCTGGGCCAGATCCACCTCGTCATAATGCCTGGTCTTAAGCCTGGGCGGCTCTTGCCCATGGACTGCAATATCCTTGATCCTGGTGGTGATATCCGCATGTACCAGTTCTTCCACGATTTCCTTGGCACGGCTGGTGACGCTTTCGGGTACGCCAGCCAGCCTGGCAACCTGGATTCCATAACTCTTATCTGCGCCGCCTTTGACGATCTTGCGAAGGAAGATGATGTCATCGCCCTTTTCCTTTACCGCAATGCAGTAGTTATTTACGTTGTCGATCTTGCCTTCCAACTCTGTCAGTTCATGATAATGGGTGGCAAACAGCGTCTTGGCTCCCAAAAGCCTGCTGCTGCTGATATGCTCGATCACGGCCCAGGCAATGCTCAGCCCATCAAAGGTGCTGGTTCCCCGGCCGATCTCATCCAGGATCAGAAGGCTCTTGCTGGTGGCATTGCGCAGGATATTGGCAACCTCTGTCATCTCTACCATGAAGGTACTCTGTCCGCTTGCCAAGTCATCCGATGCGCCCACTCTGGTAAAGATGCGGTCCACCAGTCCGATATCCGCGCTGGCAGCCGGCACGAATGAGCCAATCTGGGCCATCAGCACGATCAGGGCCGTCTGACGCATATAGGTGGATTTCCCCGCCATATTGGGACCCGTAATGATAGAGATCCGGTTCTTCTTATCGTTGAGATATGTATCATTGGATATGAACATATCGTTGGGAATCATCTTCTCCACGACTGGATGGCGCCCGTCTTTGATGTCGATCACGCCTTTTTCATTAATCTTCGGCCTTACATAGCGGCTCTGTTCCGCCACAAGGGCCATGGAGGCGAAGGCGTCCAGCTGGGCGATGGCTTTCGCTGTCGTCTGTATCCGCAGGACTTCTTTGGCGATCCTGTCCCGCACCTCGCAGTAGAGCTGGTATTCCAGCGCGTACAGCTTGTCTTCTGCCCCCAGGATGGTATCCTCCAGTTCTTTCAGTTCCGGAATGATGTAACGCTCCGCGTTTGCGAGCGTCTGCTTCCTTGTATAATAGTCTGGCACCATATTCTTAAAAGAATTGGTAACTTCCAGATAGTATCCGAACACCTTATTATAACGGATCTTCAGGTTCTTGATTCCCGTCTTCTCCCTCTCATCCGCTTCCAGCTTGGCAAGCCAGTCCTTTCCATCGGACTTGGCCGAACGGAGCCGGTCCACCTCCTCGTGATAGCCATCTCTGATGATCCCGCCCTCTTTCATTGCCAGCGGCGGGTCTTCCTTAATAGCTTCTTCTACCAGATGGCATAAGTCTTCCAGCGTATCCAGCCTTTCATAGAGATCTTTCAGCAGGGGAGACTTCATCTCCTCCAATATGTACTTGATATGCGGAAGCATGGAGAGGGAACTTTTAAAAGCGATCAGGTCTCTTGGATTGGCAGACTGGTATGTGATCTTGCACACCAGCCTTTCCAAGTCATAGACCGGCGTTAAGTATTCCCGGATCTCTTCCCTGGAAATGGCATTCTGCTTCAGCTCGTCCACCGCGTCCAGCCGGCGTTCAATGGAATTTTTATCAATCAGCGGCTGCTCGATGAATTTTCTTAAGCACCGGGCGCCCATTGCCGTCTTGGTCTTATCCAGCACCCACAATAGAGACCCTCTCTTATGCTTCTCCCGCAGGGTCTCGCACAATTCCAGATTGCGCCTGGTGGAACTGTCTAAGAGCATATATTTGCCGGTTGCGTAGGCAGAGAGTCTGGTAATATGGGATAAGTCCCGCTTCTGTGTCTCGATCAGATATTGAAGCAGGGCTCCGGCGGCGATAATGCCGCAATCATAGTCGCTAAGGCCCAGTCCTTCCATGGCGCTGACATGGAAATGCTCCTTCAGCGTACGCTGGCAGATCGCATCGTCAAAATACCAGGCATCCAGGGAATAGATGGTGATTCCCAGTTTTTCCTTCATCAGGTCCAGATCCATGCCGCTCATATAGAAAGCCTCATTGCAGATTAACTCCGAGGGCATGAATTTGTAGATCTCATCGAATAATTTCTCGCTGTCATCCAGTTCTGTGACGAAGTAGTCTCCTGTCGTCACATCCGCCACCGAAAGGCCATACCGGTCCGCGATGTAGACCACGCACATGATATAATTATTCTTCGTCTCGTCCAGAGACTGGGTATCCAAGTTGGTACCAGGCGTTACGATCCTGACGACATCCCTTTTTACCAGGCCTTTGGCTGTTGCGGGATCTTCCATCTGCTCGCAGATGGCTACCTTATATCCTTTGGAAACCAGCCGGTTCAGATAACTGTCTACTGCATGGTAAGGGACTCCGCACATAGGCGCCCGTTCCTCAAGTCCACAATTCTTTCCGGTCAGCGTAATCTCCAGTTCCTTGGATGCGGTCAGGGCATCGTCGAAAAACATCTCGTAAAAGTCGCCCAATCTATAGAATAGGATGCAGTCCGGGTACTCTTTCTTTGTCTGCATATACTGCTGCATCATTGGTGTTAATTCTGCCACGTTATTTCTCCTCTTTTGTCTACATTTTTACATTTCATTATAGCATTTTTCGATTTAATATGAAAGATACAATTTGTCAAAGTACATGGTAATGGGGCTTCTCATCCCCATAGAGCCAATGCGTAAGATAGCCGCTTAACAGGATCCCAAGAACGCACAGGCCGGAAAATATAACCATAAATGGCAGGCATATCTGCCCGAAGAGCTGGAAGGGCTGATCGCTGTAATCCCATACCGCCAGCCCAAGCCACTTATTGACGATAATTCCGGTAATGAATTCCATTGCGGTTACAAAGACGATGCACCTAAGCAGCTGGCGCCACAGCGCGTCCTGCCAATGCACCATCTTTCCCTGGATCGCAAAAAACACAAAGCAGATTCCCCCCAGAATGAACATGGACCAGTGGGAAAATCCGCGGAAGATCACTTCAAACGAATAATACAGGCATCCGCCGAATGTCCATAAAAATAGATACTCACTTAATTTCTTCATGTAAAAACGCCCTCACTATATGTTCTTACTACATAGTTTGAGCGTTTTGGGTTCATAATATGGGTGGTATATATTTCTTATGCCGCAAGCGCGGATGTTCCGCCTTTTACACTTGTTCTCCCAGATAATAGAAGCCCTTGCATTCAGACAGGCGCACGTCAACTAGCTGGCCGATCAACTCTGACGAGCCTTTAAAATGCACCAGCAGATTGTTGCTTAGCCGTCCGGTGACCATAGAATCGTCATGCTCGCTCTTTGCTTCCACCAAGGCCGTCTGCACGCACCCTTTATGGACGGAGCAAACTTGCGCGGCAATGGCCTGCACTTCCTTAAGCAGCCGGTCAAAACGGTCTTTTACCACATCTTCCGGAATCTGGTCTTCCATGGCCGCGGCCGGGGTCCCGGTCCGTTTTGAGTAGATGAAGGTAAATGCGCTGTCATAGCGTACCTTTCGGACCACGTCCAGCGTCTCCTGGAAATCCTCTTCCGTCTCTCCCGGAAATCCTACGATAATATCCGTGGTAAGAGAGATATCCGGCACGGCCTTTCTGATCTTATCAACCAGCGTCAGATACTGCTCCTTGGTATATCTGCGGTTCATCTTCTCCAGAATCCTGGAACTTCCCGACTGGATGGGCAGATGCAGGTGCTTGCAGATCTTTTTTGAATTGCCCATGACCTCGATCAGTTCGTCCGAGAGGTCTTTTGGATGGGAGGTCATAAAGCGGATCCGCTCAAGTCCTTCGATCTTCTCAATCTCCGTTAGCAGCCTGGCAAATGACATTGGCTCTTTCAGGTTCTTGCCGTAAGAATTGACATTCTGGCCCAGAAGCATGACCTCCACCACGCCATCTGCTACCAGCCGCTCGATCTCCCGGATGATGGCCTTTGGATCCCTGCTTCTCTCCCGCCCTCTTACATAAGGCACGATACAGTAGCTGCAGAAATTGTTGCAGCCAAACATGATGTTTACGCCTGACTTGAAGAAATATTTCCGTTCATTGGGCAGATCCTCTACGATCTTGTCCGTATCTTTCCAGATATCGATAACCATCTCCTGAGATTCCAGCCTCTGCACGATCAATTCCGCAAACTTGAAGATATTATGCGTGCCGAAGATGATGTCAACGAAGCGATAGCTTTTCTTTAGCTTCTCTACCACTTCCGGCTCCTGCATCATGCAGCCGCAAAGGCCGATCATCATATGGGGATTCTTTTTCTTCAGGGGCTTTAACTGGCCAAGACGTCCGTAGACCCTTGTATTGGCGTTTTCCCTGACCGTGCAGGTATTATAGATGACAAAGTCCGCCACATCCTCCGGTGCCTCCTCATATCCAATCCTTTCCAGGATTCCCCGCAGTTTTTCGGAATCCCTGGCATTCATCTGGCAGCCGAAGGTGGTCACGCAGAAGGTCAGCGGACGGCCAATCTCCAGGGACTTCTTCTGAATGTAGGTTCTGGCCTTTTCTATGTAATAATACTGGCGCTGCGGTTCCTCGCATGGCGCCGCGCTAGACAAACTGATGTCTGGATTCGTCGTATTCATAATCAATTCCTTTCAGTATATTAGTAATCTCTTCTCTCTCTACTTGCATATCCTCGCATAGTGCATCCAGCGAATGATAGTAATCTCTGATTTTCGTATTTACTACGCTTAATAGTAGCATAGGATCTTTGGGAAGCCCTATCTGCATAAGCCTCATCCTTTCTATTTGCCTTTCTATTTGCCGTTCTCGTATACGCTGGTCTCCGTCACCAGGATCTGCGGCCTGATATCGTGTTCATCATAGGGCACTTCATCCAGCACCTGGCAGTCAAATGCGACTGCCATGGTGGGAAGGCAAGGATGCGCGGCAAGATATCTGTCATAATAGCCGCCGCCATAGCCGATCCTGCGCCTCTCACGGTCAAAAGCCACGCCCGGCATAATGACAAGCGCGTCTGTTCCGTCAGCCAAAGTGCCTTCCTCGGGTTCCAGAATCCCCATCGTGCCGGGGTGCAGCTGGCCGAAATTCTCTATATGGAAAAATTCCATCCCGCGTCCCAATACCCTGGGCACCCAGACGTCTTTTCCCAGCCGCCAGGCTTCTTCTATGATCAGCCTGGTGCCTGCTTCTCCTTGATGGTCTACATAGCAGTAGATATCCGTGGCCTCCCGGAAACGCATATGGGAGGTCACCGCAGCGGTTATCCCTTCCGTGGCCTTCTGCCATTCCAAGGGGCTGATTTCTTTTCGAGTTTCCAGAACCCGATGCCTAATGTCCTTCTTGCTTTCCAAACTTCTCACCCAAATCTGTAATGCTTCCATCCTTCTCCTGAATGGAAATATTGTTTAACTGGCTGCGCAGATTTCTCTTAAATGAGTCGATATACTCCCTGCGCAGAATCTGCTGTTCCTTTGACTCTTCGGCCGTCAGGCCCTCTGCTTTGGATTTATGATATAATTCATTGATTCTTGCAATCTTCTGTTCTTCCATAGTTTTGTCCTTCCTTCTTGATTCATTCGGAAATTACGTACTTATATTACACTATCTTACTTTGGAAGTCCACTTCTAGCTTGAATAATTTTCTAAAAAGCCATAAAGTTCCTCCGTGCTTTCCATGTATTTACCGTTACGGATCTCCTCCCGGATGGTTGCCGGAAGTTCGTCATACAGGATATCCGTATATTCGTAGGCAGTCTTCTTATCGCTCAGATATACGACCACGTAGCCGTTGACTTCCATCAGATAGTAGCAGTCTTCTTTTAGCGCCTGGCCATCCGCAGAGACTGTCGGTTCCGACTTGGACGTAGCAGGCTCTTCCTGTTCTTTTGTCACTTGCGTCTGCGCGCGTTCCTTTGCCTTCTGATAACTTAGCTGATATGCGCTGGAAACCGCCAGCACCGCAATAATCGCAGCCGCAAAAAAACCAATACCATACTTATTTTTCATAAGGACAACTCCTTTTTTAGTACAGTATCGGTTTGTTTTGCCGGATTTATACAGTTTGTGGACAATTTTTACACGATCTTTACCTATATTGGCCGCGGATCAGATGCAGTTTCCTGCATAAAGATACCATGGAGGCTCCCTTTGGCATATCCAGAAGTTCCTCTTCCGTCACGCCGCCAAGCAGTACCAGTACGGCGCCATATACGATTACTGCCACCAGCACTGCCACAACCGTTGCAATCCTTGCGCCTGCAAACAGTTCAAACAGCAGATGCACCACAACGGCCACGACTCCCATTATGGTAGCGGCAATCGTCGGAATCACGAACGTCTTTTTACGCTCCTGGACATAGCCGATGCGTTCCCGCAGAGAATGGGCATTCAAGATGCAGCTGGCGCCGGAAAATACGATCTTGCTTAGGACTACCGCATAGATGTTCCACTTGAATACCACCATCATAAGGAACAGGGCAATCACGTGGATCACCAGGGAAATGGCGGCATTGCGCACCGGGGTCATCATATCGTCCAGTCCCTGCAGCACGGAGTTTGTAACCGTCGACAGGCAGAAGAATACGACGGACAGCGCTCCAAGCTGGAGCATCAGTGCCGGCTTCGTATTATCCTGGGTAAAATACAAAAGATCCAGAAGCGGCTTGGCCAGAATCACGAAGCCTACCGCGCATGGAATCGCGATCAGCATGTTGAATCTGGATACCATATTGATCTTGTTATGTATCTGCTTGCGGTTACCGGTCTGCACGGTCGCTACCAGGCTAGGGATCAGCGAGGCAGCCAGGGCGCTTGATATGGACAGGGGCACATTGATCATCGTGGTATACTGGCCCCCGAACATCCCGAGGAGTTCCGCGTATTCCACCTTTTTAAATCCCTGGGCAGCCATAATGTTATTAAACATTGCCGTATCAATAAAATCACTGATATTGTAGACCGTTGCGCTTAAGATGACCGGCGCGATGGTGATAAACAGAACCTTGTATATCTTCTTGTAGCCTTCCCTCCGGCGGGTCCTGTCCCGCTTCATCTGGCGCTTGAAGATCCGCTTGTAGGCATAGAATATCAGCGCAACGAACAGCAGCGCCGCCAGGGCTCCCAAAACGGTTCCCACCGTGCCTCCTGCCGCCGCGTATGCCGGTCCATAGGACTTCTTCCCTCTGGTCTCGGCAATGCTCTTTCCTGCCTGCAAAAGGAAGTATGCTCCGGCTATGGATGCCACCGCATTCACCACCTGCTCTACCACCTGGGAGATGGCGGTGGGAACCATGGAGCCATTTCCCTGGAAGAATCCCCTCAGAACGCCCAAAAGAGCGACGATCAGGATACAGGGAGCCAGAACCCGAAGCGCATAAGCGCTCATATCCATATGCATGATATGGGAAGCGATAAAGTCCGCCCCCAGGAAAATCAGAAGGGATACAAATCCGCCTGCCAGCAGGGCAAACGTCATCGCCCCCTTAAATACCTTATAGGCATTCCGGTATTCCCCCACCGCCACTCTGGCGGAAACCAGCTTGGACACAGCCAGGGGAAGGCTGTAAGAAGTCAGCATCAATGCCACAGAATAAATAGAGAAGGCCACGCTGTAATATCCGATTCCTTCCGCGCCTGCTATATTGGTAAGAGGAATCCGGTACACAGCCCCGATAATCTTTGTAATCACCCCCGCAATCGCGAGGATCGAGCCCTGGACCAGGAAATTCTTCTCTTTCTTTCTACGTTGTTCAGCCATACACTACTCCATCTTATCGTAATATATTTAATCTTTCCATAATTTCTTTCTGCTTACGTTCCATAATCTGACGCTCCTCGTCCTGCATATGGTCGTATCCAATTAAGTGTAACACAGAATGAACAATTAAAAAAGCATATTCTCTCAAAGCAGAGTGACCGAATTCTTCGGCCTGGGATAATACCTTCTCTTTGGAAATCACGATATCGCCCAGCATCAGTTCTCCCGATTCCGGATGGAAGCAGTCATCGCAGTCTTCTAAAAACTCAAACTGCCCGGGCACGGGATAGTCCGTCATCGGGAAGGACAGCACATCCGTTGGCCTGTCAATGCCGCGGAAGTCCTGGTTCATCACGCGGATCTCTTCGTTCTGCGTCAGCAGAAGGCTGACTTCCCACTCATACGGACATCCGGCATAATCAAGGGTTGTCTCTATCACCTGTCTTGCTATCTTTTCGCATTCTATGGGAAGCCTTGCCTCCCCTTCTTCTTCAAAGTATAGTGTCATGATCTTCTCCTTTTATCCCTGCCTTTATTCTTGCCTCTGCTCTCATAATCTTCATAAGCCTTTACGATCTTCTGCACCAGAGGATGGCGGACGACATCCTTGCTGGTAAGCGTACAGATGCCAATATCCTCGATGTTCTTTACCACCGAGATCGCCACGTCAAGGCCGGATACTTGGCCGGAAGGCAGGTCCTTCTGGGTGGCGTCTCCTGTAATGACGACTTTGGAGCCGAATCCGATCCTGGTAAGAAACATCTTCATCTGGGCAGGAGTCGTATTCTGGGCTTCATCCAATATGATAAATGCGTTGTCCAGCGTCCGTCCTCTCATATAAGCCAGGGGCGCCACTTCAATCAGGCCTTTTTCAGAGTTCTTTAAGAAACTGTCCGCCCCCATGATCTGGTAAAGCGCATCATACAGCGGGCGCAGATAGGGATCGATCTTGCTCTGCAGGTCTCCGGGCAGGAATCCCAGTTTCTCTCCTGCCTCTATGGCAGGCCTGGTAAGGATGATCCTGCCTACCTCGTTGTTCTTAAATGCCGTGATCGCCATAGCCATGGCAAGATAGGTCTTGCCCGTTCCGGCAGGTCCAAGGCCGAACACGATCATTTTCTTGCGGATCGCATCCACATACTTCTTCTGTCCCATAGTCTTAGGCTTGATCGGCTTGCCCTGCAGCGTATGGCATATCACATCCTTGTCAATCTCCAGAACGCTGTCCGGGCTGTCCTCCATCACGAGGGCAAGGGTATAGTCCACGTTCTGCTCTTCCACATTATTCCCTCTGCGCGACAGTTCCGCCAGCTGGCTTAAGACCTTCCTGGCCTGCTCCACTCTGGAAGCCTCTCCCATGATCTTTACGCTCTCTCCTCTGGCGATCAGAGTCACATGGAGCGTCCTCTCTATTTTCTTTGCATAAGCATCAAACTGTCCGAACACATTGCTCTGCTGCTCGGCCGGTATATCCATGATCGCTTCAATTAATCCCATTCATTATTCTCCTGTCTCTTCTTGTTCTTCTTTCACCGGAATCTCCAGCAATTGAGACGGGGCTTGCGTGCCTATCGGCGTGATGACCGTAAGCGTGCCCTTTGCCTCGGCTTTTTCAGGCCCTGTGTATATTTTAACACTATTCTCGATAATTTCTACCCCCTTTTTCTCCAAGTCCGCAAGATAACGCTTGAAACGAAGGCTTAAGATCTGCTGGAGTTCCTTCTTGGTATGCTTCTTCTCTTCGGAACGGTAAGGATTGGCAGTCCGAATGCCATAGGATACCGGCAGGTAAAAGTTCTTGCCTATCCGCAGCTGGCGCTCCCTGGAGTGCATCTCCCACTCCTCATACTGGTTCTTGATCGTAGCCAGCCTGAGAAAACGGTCGCCGACTCTAATATAGTATTCTTCCTTCTGTACGTCCAAATATTCCTTTTCCAGATACGTGACTTCCTGGCTGTCCTCGTAGGAAATGGCCGTCTGTCCCCGGATATCCGCATCGGACTCGTGGTACTGGTATGCGATCGTCTCCCCGGCATCGTCATTGACGGGAACCTGCCCGGATATCAGAATATCTCCTTTCTTCACCTGGTCTCCTTCTTTGACCATTGCAATCCCTTTTCTGGGTACGATGTCTGTTATGACGCAGTCCTGGTCCGCAACAATGTCCGTTGCGTTCTCCTTGGCTTCCTGCTCTTTTTCCTCTTCCGTCTTATTGACGACTGGCAGGGAATCCTCATTTTCTTTTACCTGGATGATCAGGCGGGTGCCTCTTATGGACGCAGATACCCATATGATATCATCATACTCCTTGCGGATATCCTTTACAATGCGGGCGCAATCTACATCCGACTTTGGCATCCCATCCTCTACATTTTTTGAGCCCAGAAATTCCAGAATGGATTCATCGGTCCGCGACTGGTTGCCTGTAATGTCTATATTCCATATAAACCGGGACATCGCTATAATCATGACAATGAAAAGAAAGGCTCCGCCGAAGAACAGTTTCCGCTTTCGATATTTGTGTAAAAAAAAAGGAAGACCGAACCGTCTCACAATTACAACTTTTGTTCCTGTCTTCCTGATAATCGGCTTTAACTGCCGGAATCCCTTTATCGTAATATTCATTTCGTAAGCTCCGTCCACCGGCTTCAAGCCCCAGAGAAAGATGCCTTTGTGGCTGCATGCATTCAAAAATCTTTCTGCGGAATATCCTATGACCCGGATGCGGATATACCCTTTTATATAACGGATGATTTTTAACAGCAATATTGTCTCCTCCTCTAATGCTGGTATTCAATGGACTCGATATGTCCATTCACTTTCATCTCATCATTGGTATAATATGCCACCTGGAGCCTCTTTCCAGTCACCTTGATCTGTCCATTTTTTGTCTGGATTCTTACCAGCGTATCGGTATATTCGATGATCCCCCTGTAATTTTCAAGGCTTAATTCCATCTGCCCTAAAACCGTCAGAACCGGCATTCCAAGCGCCACATCTTTGGGAAGTTCGGATAATTCCGCCATTTTATTTTTGAAAGAATGGCCATCAGGTTCTGGCCTTGGTCCCTTTTTTTTCGTCTTCATAAAAGCGCCATTCATAGAATTTATAGTAATCTATGAGAGATGGACGGCGATTATGCATGGACGGCCCTGGATTTTATAAAGGCGGCCCCTTACTTTAACAGGCAAGGCGTGCTCGTCTTAAAAACGGCCGACAAGGCGGTCAGCACCCACAGCAGGCCTCTTTCCTGCCTCTTATCCCTGCACAGGCTATGTATATTCTCGAAGCTTTTCCGAAGCCGGGATCTTCCCTTTGCCAGGTCGGCAACTATCTTAAACACGCCAAAGGCCTGGCAGCAGGCAAAAAGAATCAGGCCGCCACTCCTTGCCGCCGGCCGCTTCTTTCCTGCGGCAATATGATACAGGCTGGAAAACAGCCCGATAAATGTTGCTATATGATGAATCCAGATACAGATCGTCCACTCTTTTTCTCGCATTTTCTATACTTCCCTTCCTAACAATATCAAGTATATTGTACCTGATTTTCCTGTCAGAATGTAGGAAAATATATCGCAAGTTTCTACAAACCTCGCCTCTAATATCCCTTCTGCTTTAGTTCGCTGACCAGCGACACATAGAATTCCCGGGCATCGAACCCTCTTATGTCCTCCCTGTTCAGATCAATCATATCCCCGTGAGATATCCCCCTTCTCTCGTCTGTGGTAAGAAAGACATAGGACTCCCCCCAAGGGAAGGAAGTCTCGGATACCAGGCCATCATTAGGGCCGTCAAAATGCCGCACCAGCTTATGGGAGAAGTTTAGCGGGAATCTGCCCCCGGATGCTACATTCAGCTTAGATCCTATACTTTGATAATAAACGCCCTGCGCATCCGGAATCTTTTCATTCAGATTCTTGCAGGCTGTTGCGGTCAGGTCAGTGACCGCTGATATGAAATCGGGATTCTCATCCCCCAGTTTCCGAAGCGCCGCATTATATCCCTCCGCCACCTTATCCCTTGCCCCTCCTGGAATCTTATCCAGAAGATAATCCGCAAATTCGCACCCTCTGTGGGGCGTATTAACAGTGGTCAGCGTTGCCACATACCGATCCATTCCCAGGCGGCTGATTGCATATCTGCAATCCAGCCCGCCTTTCGAGTGGGCGATAATATTGACCTTCTCACAGCCACTCTCTCTGACAATCTCTTCAATCCTCATGGCAATTTCCTTAGCGCTGTCGGCAACAGATGCCGCAGACTGATGATTCCCATAGTAGATGGTCGCTCCATTTTTTTCCAGTTCCTTTGGAATCCTCCCCCAGTAGTTAAAATATTTAAAGTCCCTGAAGAAGACTCCATGTACCATGAGAATTGGATATCTTGTCTTGCAGACTGCCTCGTCCTTACGGCTTTGATTCTTTAAAATCTTCTCATTCTCAAAGGTGCATTCATAAGATGCCACCCGTATGATCTTGCACAGGACAGCCAAATGTACTACTGGCATCCACCCGCAGACCACCCCGATAATCCGCCATTTCAGTCCAATCTGCAAGGAAGTGCAGTATACGCGCAGGATGCCGTTCCAGAAGGTGATCGCTTCCACAAGGATTATACACCCAAGATTCGCAAGCCATAATCCTTTCTGAGCCGGAAAGCAAACTGGTATTGCAGCGAGCATAAGAACTGTGGATGCCACGGCTACGGCCAGAAAATATATTAGAAGTTCGCAGCCGTCCGCGCAGATACGGTAACGCAAGCGCGCCATCCGCCTGTTTCTAATGGTTGGCATTATGTTAACCGCAATAAAGGCCGGCACGCACAGTACACGCCAGAATAATCCGATTCCTCCGGCCTTTAAGAAAGGAATATTCGCTGTCAGAAATATGATTCCGATCCAGCATATCCGTCTAAACATTATCATTAGTAATCTCCCGCCATATGGCTAAGTACGTTTAAATCCGCTTCCCCAGTCTCCATGGGGATCCTTAGATAAAAGTCTTTCAAATTCATCGCAGGGCATGGGACGCTCAAATACGTATCCTTGAATGATGTCACATCCGCATTCCTTCAGGAATTCTACCTGCTCTGGCTCTTCCACGCCTTCCGCCACTACGCGGATATGCAGCTGCTTGGCCATGCGGACGATATTTGCGATGATAATCTTGGCCTTCTCGTCATTGTCGCTTCGCTTAAAGAACAGCATGTCCAGTTTCAACACTTGGATCGCAAGGTCTTTCAAAGTATTAAGAGAGGAGTATCCCGCGCCGAAGTCGTCCAGCGAGCAGATGAATCCCCTGGCCGTCAGTTCATCGATCCTCTGGCGCAATAACGAATTGTCTTCAATGGCCAGGCTTTCTGTAAATTCCAGTTCCAGCAGGCCATCCGGTATCTGGTACTGGTTCTTCATATTGGTGTAATAATCTACAAAATCCTCCTGAAATATGCCAAGCCTTGAAACGTTCACTGCCAGCCTTATCGGCCTCCCGCCAGCAGCCATATACCCATGCAGCCACTGGCACACGCTTTCCATCATATACCGGTCCAACGGCACGATGAAGCCGTTCTTCTCGAAGAGAGGGATAAATTCTCCCGGACTGATCATGCCTTTTTCCGGATCTGCCCAGCGTACCAGCGCCTCGCCGCCAGATATCCGGTTGTCATCTGCCAACGCTGCCTTAGGCTGGACATAGACCTTGAATCGATGTTCGCAAAGCGCCTGGTTCATATTGGCCTCGATCTCATTTTCGCGCAGCAGCTGGCTGTGAAGGCTGTCCGAATAAAATGCGTATTTAATGTTCTTCTTCTCTTTGACGGTCTTCTGGGCAATTCTTGCTCTATTGTACATCTCATTGACCGTAAGCAGATGCTCCGGCATATCCGCACAATAGAATCCCATGCTGAGTACCAGGCGGAAGGATTGCTGCTTGAAGATATGATAATGTTCCAGCCTCTCCGTCAGTTCCTCATACCAGGCTTTCAGTTCCGAGGGTTCTTTATAATAGCGGATGCCTACATAATGATCTGATGTCTCGCGGCAGAATAACTCATCTTTCCTGGCGCACTCATCGAACAGCTGCGCAAGGCTTTTTAACAGCTGGTCTCCCGCCTCATAGCCAAAGGACTCGTTAAAGAGTTTGAAATTATCGATATCGCAATACCAGAAAGCGATCTTTCGGAATCCTTCTTTCGCCAGCGTCTCCGACAGGTCTTTATTAAACTTAATATAATTATTAATTCCTAACAGCGGGTCTTGATAAGCCAGCCTTTCCAGTTCTCTTTCATTCTTGACCTGCACCCGGGTGATGCAGTAGACCAGGAAGATAAAGATGGCCATTGCTGACGTTACGATGATGATCATGCCGGCAAACAGGTGATAGGCGCTACCTGTCGCATCTTTAGAAACAATGCCCAAAAGATACCAGTCATTGATCCCCAGAGGCATGTACGCGGCCCAGGTTTTCTTTCCTTCTTTGTTGAATCGAATGAAATCCTCCTCGCCTTCTTTCAGTTCCCTGTGGATATTCTTTAATTCTTCTTCTGTAAAATCACCGATGTCCTCAATATGTTCTATCGCAGGAGAATTTATGGAACGGACTACATAGGCTCCCTGATCATCTATAACATTCGCATATCCGCCTTTGCTGAATATCGGAACATCCAGAACTTCTCTCAGCCTGTCCGTTTTATCTGCCGCGGCCAGTATGCCTACCGTCTCTCCCTGTATCACCACAGGCACTCCATAATAATTCAGATATCCATTGGTGTATTCATCTTTGAAGGTATTGGATATGGCCGTCTCTCCTCCCATTGCCTTTTGAAAGAAACTCTCATCGGAAAAGTCCACATCTCTATGGATCGTCCCATCCAGATCCACCATATCCCCTGTTCCATCCGCATCTACGAATCCCATCTGAAGGAAGGCATTCCTGTCATTGACCTTCTTAATGATCGGCTGCAGATGCTCGATATCCGTTATCTCCATCTGTCCAATAGTCAAAGCCATACCATCCAGAATCTCGATGTTGCCTTTTATCATATTGGAGACGCTATTACGCATGCTTTCTACATTTTCTTTGAAATGGCTGATATCCTTCTTTTCATATTCCTCCATAGAATAAAAGGTAAAGCCTACGCTTGCCGTCAGGAAGCAGAGACAGACCATTCCTATGATCAGATAGTAAGTTTTTAATTTTTCGGTTTTCATAATCTATATCCTTGATGCTATTTTTTTATTTCTATTGTCCATCTTTAAGGCAGATGGCTTCCATACGCACCGGCTGATGGTCGGTGTACTCGAAATCCGTATCAATGTTCCCTACTTTATTCACTTTGATATTATTGGAAACGATAAATCCATCCAATACATATACCTGGGATTCATCATAGTTCCCGCTGTAAGGCCCGTCAAGCAGCCTGCAGGTCGGTACATTGTCGGATACGGCAAAGGAAAATCCTTCTGGTATGTCATCAGCGCCTACGATGCCAGGCACCCACTTATCCTTATTATGGATCGGGTATTTTTCCATTCCTTCAAAAGTCTGATTGAAGTCACCGCCTGCAATCACATAATTTCCCTGCTGGTATTCTGACTCCAGCTTCTCTGCCAGCATCTTGCTCTGGGCGATCTTTCCCTCCCCGCTGTCATAAGCTTCCAGATGGAAGTTGATCAGCACCAGTTCTTTGTCTGTACCTTCCAAAGGCACCCTGGCCTCCAGCATGCACCGCTTCAAGTTGCAAGTCTTGACTGGCCATGAGAAGGATTCGGGAAGCGAGATTCTGGATGCCTCTTTGACATTCAGATCCGTCATCGTCACCAGTCCGCTGGTTACTTTGCCAATTGGCGGCAGCGGATATGGGACGAAGTCACATTTGAAATTACATGCAAACATCCCCTTAAGTCCAAGTTCTTCCTCATAATAGGCCTGTTCATCAATATGATAGGATCGCTTGGAATCCCGGTCCACCTCCTGCAGAAAATAAATATCCGCTTCCTGCTTCTTCAGGATGGAAGTGATTCCCTTCAGATTATCCTCCACAAGTTTCTTGCTTTCCGGCTCGACCTTGGAGCCCCCGTCCATAAAGAAGTCCTCGTCCTTGCTAAGTCCCGCATATCCGGTGTTATACGTAAGAATCGTAAATGCATCCCCGGCATTCAGCCTGGCGTTTCCCTTCCCCGGCGCTATATCCTCAATCGGATCCGGCCTGTATTCCCGTATTGTCAGATAGGCGACAGCGGCCGCCAGCAGAAGAATGATCGCCAGAAGCACGCCTCCGATAATCTTCCATACTTTTCTCTTTTTCTTCATACTTTCCCTTCCCTGCTTCCTTTTTTCTCTCATTTATATCTGTTCCGAGAGGATCACTCTTGCCCCGTCGATTCTTGCCAGTCCATTCATAGGTATCGTAAGCGGATCCTTGATATGTCCGGCCCGCACATTTAGAACGACTGGAATCTGCAAATCTTTCAAAACTTCCTTTACCATTGCCTCCGCGCTCCCTGGCCGCCCCTCGATATCGCAGTCCGTCAGGCTGCCTATGATGACTCCGGCCGCCTCGTCAAGCTTGCCCGCAAGTTTCAGCTGGTATAGCATCCCATGCAGCCGGTAAGGCTTCTCTCCTACTTCCTCCAGAAAAAGGATTTTCCCCCTGGCATCGATCTCATAAGGCGTTCCCATCAGACGGCTGACCAGAGTCATATTGCCTCCCGCAATCCGTCCTTCGCAGACGCCTTCCTTCAAAACCGCAAAGGCTTCTCTATTAAAATTCTTAAGTTCCCGCTCTTTCCCGGGCGAGGCCAGCACATCCAGGAAATTACACAGTGCCGTTTCCGTTGGCGGCCGGCTCGTGCTAAAAAAGGATGGGCCATGGTAGGTCACCAGTCCTGTCTTTTGGCCGATCGCCAGATGCATAGCCGTAATGTCGCTGAATCCGGTGAATATGGGCCTGTTCTTGCTTAACGCGTCATAATTGATCTTATCCAGCAAAGGTATGGTGCCATATCCTCCCCATATGCAGAAAATCCCACGATTCCTGGGATCTTCGATCACCCTGTTAAGCTTCTCTGCACGCTCCTTTGGCGTCCCTCTGCGAAATGCCATATCTTCTGACACGGTAACCTTTAACCCCCGCGCCTCAAGATGAGATGCGGCCGCATCCAATGCCTCCTCGGTAAATGCGTTGGCTGGATCAATAATGCACACCTGGTCTCCTGTCTTGAGACCTTCCGGGTATATCGGATTTGACTTTTCTTCTTTGGATTTCATAGATTGCAGACCTCTCCTTATGACTCTCTTAAGCAACAGTATAGCACATTTAACAAATAATTTCTGCCTATTCTTTTTTCATTATAGTCCATAGTTTTTCATATGTACAGAAAAAGCACAGCGGTAAAACCGCCATGCTTTCGATTGCTCACTCTATTTCGAAAGGATTTTCCAACATCCCGTTTTAATAAGTAAAGAGCTGGGTCCAATAATTTCTACCCTCTGCATTCTGATAGAATCCTACTCCGATTTTCTTGAACTTCGGATTCAAGATATTGGCTCTGTGTCCTTCGCTGTTCATCCATCCATTCATAACTTCTTCCGGCGTGCGCTGTCCCCATGCTATATTCTCGCCTGATCCTCTGAATGTAATGCCATTCTCTGTTAAGACGGTACTGAAAGAACTGCCATTTGGCCTAGTGTGGGAAAATGAAGTCTCGATTTCCTTCGCCCTTACAAGAGCCGCGGATTCAATCCCTTTATCAATTGTAAGAGCATCCAGCCCGGCCTTAGCCCTTTCGGCATTTACAAGGTCTGCCACTTTTTCCGCAAAACTGCGCTCTTCCGTTCCTGGCTTTTCAGTATCCGTCCCTGGCTGATCCGTGTCCGTTCCTGGCTGATTGCCGCCATCCCCAGGCTGATCAATATCTGGAGTACCAGTATTTCCACCGTCAGAATCTGGCTGATCCGTGTCAGGAGTATTTTCTCCCGGCGGCGTGATAACCGGACAGTCTCCCCAGTTAATATTCATACCAGGATACTTATCATTTAAACTGGATATCATGTTTTTCAGATCTTCCGGACTGTTTACCTGTCCGCCGATCACTGCATATCCATTCGTTTTTAATTGATCGTAAACCTGGTTCATATCTGCCGCCTGAGCCGGAAGCGCTGCGCTGCCTGCAATCCCCATGGCTGTAATCGTTGCTAATACTGATAATTTCTTCATATTACCTCCTTGCTCTCGATAAATGTTACATTTTCATTATCGATTTATTACATATTTGTTACAAGCAAGATAGTAACACAAGAACTTTAATAATAATACAAGTAATAATTGGCAATTTAAGATTACTTGTGATAGGGCTCTCCGGTAATGATCCGGTAGCTCCTGTATACCTGCTCCAGCAGTATCACCCGCATCAGCTGATGGGGAAACGTCATCTTAGAGAAGCTAAGCTGATAGTCGGCGCGGCTTAGCACCTCCTGGCTTAAGCCTATGGAGCCTCCGATGATAAACGCGATATGGCTGGTTCCCTGTATTCCTAGTAGATTGATCTTCTTCGCCAGTTTCTCGGAGGAAAGCATCTGGCCGTCGATTGCCAGAGCGACGACATAGGCGTCTTCTTTTATATACTTAAGGATCCTCTCCCCTTCCTTTTGCCGGATCATATCTTCCACCGTGGCGCTTGCATTCTCAGGGGTCTTCTCATCCGCAACTTCAATAATCTCCAGCTTGCAATACTTGCCCAACCTTTTACTGTATTCCGCAATCGCATCTTTCAGGTATTTCTCTTTGATCTTTCCTACCGTTACCAATGTAATCTTCATATCTTTGTTCCTCTCTTACTTAAGTACTCCGAAACTTTGCAGCAGTATCAGCACGAAGATAATGATGAATATCCAGTTTAAGATCGATGGAGTCTTGTTAAAATCCTTTAAATACACATTGGAATTCTCCAAAGGGATGTCGGGCTCGCTTCGGCTGTTCTTTAACTGGAATCCATCGATGACATGCTTCCAGCCGGTACGGTCCGTGTATACTTGCACATAGGGAGACCCCAGATACTTATAGACAGGAATCCGGTAAGGCTCGCTTTTTATCGTATTGGCAATGCCTGTCTCCGGATCCACGGTTTCGACAATCAGGAAATAATAGGTTCTGCGGTATCTGCGGCTTTCCTGATAATCATCATAATATTCTCTGGTAATGTTCACGATTCTCCCCTGCTGGGGCCGGCTTTCATTCACGCATTGCCTGTGAAAATTACGAAAATACATTGCTTTCTGGATTATGCGGAATGCCTGTATAGGCGGCATCAGCCCCGCAGCCAGAAAGATCAGCAAAGTAGTATGAAAGCCGTCTCTGGCAATCGAGGATAGGATCTGCGAATACCAGAGTATGGAAAACAGGACGAGGTATCCAACATTCCTCATCTCTTCATCTGCAGTACGGATCTTCTTTCGCATAACGCCTCCTTATCCTAACGCCACATCCAGTATCATCATCAATGCGAATCCCACGGCAAACCCGATCGTTCCGATATTGCTATGCTCTCCTTCCGCTGACTCTGGAATGAGTTCCTCCACTACTACATAGATCATGGCTCCGGCGGCAAACGCCAGAAGATATGGCAGAATAGGCGTAATGTATGCTGCCAGCAATATGGTAATCCCTCCGGCAATCGGCTCCACAATGCCTGACAGGGAGCCATACAGGAAGGCCTTGCCCCTGCCATGGCCCTCGCTGCGGATTGGAAGAGACACGATGAATCCTTCCGGCAAGTTCTGGATGGCAATGCCGATAGACAGGGCGAAGGCACCTGCTACGGTCACATTGGCATTATTCGTAAGAAGTCCGGCAAAAACAGCCCCTCCGGAGATTCCTTCCGGAATATTGTGGATGGTAACGGCAAGCACCAGCATGGTGGACTTTTTCAACGTACTTCTCGGCCCTTCGGATTCATCGCTCCCAATATGGAGATGGGGAATGATGCGGTCCAGAAGAAGCAGGAATGCGATTCCGATTATAAAGCCAATAGCAGCTGGTGCAAATGCAAATTTGCCCATATGCTCGGACATGTCCATGGCCGGTATCAGTAAAGACCACACGGAGGCAGCCACCATGACCCCTGCCGCAAACCCAAGAAGTGCCTTCTGGATTACCGGCTTCAGTTCATTTTTCATAAACAGGACGCATGCCGCGCCTGCGGTAGTTCCTATAAAAGGGATGATCAAGCCCCAAAATATTGTCATATTTATAACCTCTTTTCTTATAACATTCCTCCTCATCATACCATATCCGTCCTTACGGGTACAGGGGGGAAATTCAATTTTAGGGATCCATAAAACGCAGAATAGAGGCCCCGGCGCTTTTTAAGGCGCCTGGCCCCTATTCGATACAGCCTGATCCCGGCTTTATTTATCTTTTAAAAGTTCATGGATTCCTTTTGCGCCAGCCTTTCCTGCGCCCATAGCCAGGATTACGGTGGCCGCTCCTGTAACGGCATCTCCGCCGGCATATACGCAGGCTTTGGAGGTCTGGCCGTTTTCTTCTTCAGCCACGATGCACTTGCGCTTATTGGTCTCAAGCCCCTTGGTCGTAGATGCAATCAGAGGATTTGGCGAGGTTCCAAGAGACATAATCACCGTATCGACCTCTATCTCATACTCAGAACCTGGAATCTCTACCGGACGCCTTCTGCCGGATGCATCCGGCTCGCCCAGTTCCATCTTGATGACTCTCATGCCTTTTACCCATCCATTGTCATCCACAAGGATTTCTTTCGGATTCGTCAGAAGGTTGAAGATAACCCCTTCTTGCATAGCATGATGCACCTCTTCCACTCTGGCAGGAAGTTCTGCCTCGCTTCGGCGGTATACGATATGTACTTCCGCTCCAAGGCGCAGCGCAGTCCTGGCTGCATCCATGGCAACGTTTCCGCCGCCTACTACCGCGACCTTCTTGCCTGCCACGATCGGTGTATCATAAGAATCATCGAAGGCCTTCATCAGATTGCTCCTGGTCAGGTATTCATTGGCAGAGAATACGCCGTTGGCTGTCTCGCCCGGGATTCCCATAAACATCGGAAGGCCTGCGCCGGAGCCGATAAATACGGCTTCGAAGTCTTCCTCCTCCATCAGCTGGTCGATGGTAGTGGATTTTCCGATCACTACATTCGTCTCAAACTTAACGCCCAATTCTTTTACTTTCTCGATCTCTTTTTTGACAACCTTTTCCTTTGGAAGACGGAACTCCGGAATTCCGTATACCAGAACGCCGCCAAGTTCATGAAGCGCTTCAAATACGGTCACTTCATAGCCCAGTTTTGCCAGGTCTCCGGCGCAGGTAAGGCCGGATGGGCCAGAACCGATGACTGCCACTTTATGTCCGTTGGTCTTCTCTGCCTTCTGTGGCTTGATATCATGCTCCAGGGCATAGTCCGCAACGAACCTTTCTAGTTTTCCGATGGATACCGGGTCTCCCTTAATCCCACGGATACACTTGCATTCGCACTGTGACTCCTGCGGGCATACGCGTCCGCAGATAGCCGGAAGCGCGGAAGACTCGCCGATCACCTTATAGGCGCCTTCAATATCCCCGTCTTTCACCTTAGAGATGAACCCTGGGATGTTGATTGCCACAGGACATCCCTGAATGCATTTGGCGTTCTTGCAGTTCAGGCAGCGGGCCGCCTCTTCCATAGCTTCTTCCTTATTATATCCATAGCATACTTCTTCGAAGTTTGTCGCTCTTACTTTTGCGTCCTGTTCTCTGACAGGCACTCTTTTTAACACATCTGCCATTAGTTGTCACCTCCGCAATGGCCACATCCACCGTGGTGAGTGTCGCCTTCCTGTAATTTCAGCATTGCACGCCCTTCTTCCGTCTTGTACATCTGCTGTCTCTTCATAGCCTCATCGAAGTTAACAAGGTGTCCGTCAAATTCCGGACCATCTACACAGGCAAACTTGATCTCATCGCCTACATGAAGCCTGCAGGCGCCGCACATGCCTGTTCCGTCTACCATAATCGGGTTCATGCTGACGATTGTCGGGATCTCCAGCTTCTTAGTCAGCAGACAGACGAACTTCATCATGATCATCGGTCCGATGGCAACGCACACGTCGTAGTGATTGCCTTCTTCCACCAGTTTCTCGATCTTCGTCGTGACCATTCCTGCATGGCCATATGTACCATCATCCGTACATGGATAATAATTGCCTGCAACCGCCTTCATCTCGTCTTCCAGAATGAGCATATCTTTTGTCTTAGAGCCGACAATAACATCCACGTCGATCCCATGCTCTTTCATCCACTTGACCTGAGGATAGACTGGTGCCGCTCCGACGCCGCCAGCTACAAACAGGATTTTCTTCTTCTTCAGGTCTTCGATATCTTCGTCTACGAATTCAGACGGACGTCCAAGCGGTCCCGTGAAATCGCGGAAATAATCTCCTGCCTGTAATCCGGCTATCTTCGTGGTAGATGCGCCTACGGGCTGGAATACAATCGTTACAGTGCCTGCTTCTCTGTCATAATCACAGATTGTAAGAGGGATTCTTTCCCCTTTTTCGTCCATCTTAACGATGACAAACTGCCCTGGCTGGCAATGTCTTGCCACACGAGGAGCTTCTACATCCATAAGATAAATCACATCAGCCAGTTTCTCGGCTTTTACTATCTTGTACATCTTATTTCCTCCTAATATTTAATACTCATTTCATCATAATGTATCCGGGCGAAAATATCAAGTATCATTCGACATCTATACATCCGCAAAAACAGCTTATCAAGATTTTTTTGCACATCTTTTTCTTGATAAGCCGTCTTTTTATGTACACTTAAGATTGTACCCTATCCTAGAAGTCTACCTCGGTTCCATAATAGATGCATGTAAACAGTTTCTCCATTGTTGCGGGATCAATTGCCCTCGGATTGGAACCGGTACATGCATCTCCCACAGCAAGTTCGGATATCTTGGCGATCTTCTCCTTAAATTCGTCTTCCTTGATTCCGAATTCCTTCAATGTCGCAGGAATGTCAAACTTGGCATTGAATTCATCAATCTTCTCGCAGAGGCTATTGATCAGCGCCTGTTCAGAAGTTCCGCCAAGCCCCATCCGGCGTGCGATCTCAGCGTAACGCTTTGCCGCCGTAGCGTCTTTTGCATTATATCTGATTACATATGGCAGATACATCGCATTGGCGCATCCGTGAGTGATATGTCCGGTAGAGAAAGCCGCGCCGGTCTTGTGCGCCATGGAATGAACGATTCCAAGCAAAGCGTTGGAGAATGCCATTCCAGCCAGGCACTGCGCGTAGTGCATCTGTTCTCTTGCCACCATATTGCCATGATAGGAAGCCGGCAGATAATCGAATACCATCTCGATTGCCTGTAACGCAAGCGGATCTGTAAATGCGCAGTTCAAAGTAGATACATATGCTTCAATGGCATGAGTCAGCGCATCCATTCCCGTGTAAGCAACCTGTTTCGCAGGGAGTCCTTCCACAAGTTCCGGATCTACGATTGCCACATCCGGCGTAATGTTAAAGTCTGCAAGCGGATATTTCACGCCCGTCTGATAATTTGTGATGACGGAGAACGCCGTAACCTCTGTCGCTGTTCCGGAGGTAGACGGTATGGCTGCGAATTTGGCCTTCTGTCTCAGTTCCGGGAAGTTAAAAGGCACGCACAGATCTTCAAACGTGGTCTCCGGATATTCATAGAATGCCCACATGGCCTTAGCTGCATCGATTGGAGATCCTCCTCCCATCGCTACGATCCAGTCTGGCTCAAAAGCACGCATTGCCTCAGCGCCTTTCATAACCGTCTCAACAGATGGATCTGGCTCAACGCCTTCAAACAGTTCTACTTCCATGCCGCCTTCCTTCAAATATCCGACGGCTTTATCCAGGAATCCCTGACGCTTCATTGAGCCGCCTCCGACAACCAGGATTGCCTTCTTTCCCTTTAGGTTCTTCAGTTCCTCCAGGCATCCTTTTCCATGATAAACGTCCCTAGGTAATGTAAATCTACTCATTGTCCGCATCTCCTTTTATATGATATGTTAATTATTTATCAATATTATACATCTGTTAAATTATTAACACAACCATTTTTACAAATTTTCTTGTTTTTATTTTCGTACAAAAAATGCAGGCAGTAAAAAAGCAGCCCCTGTTTTCGCCAATGCAAAAACAGTCAGGCTGCTCTCTTTTTATCATCTCTATTCTCCTTGTGAAAGTTCCAATACATAATTGCGGGTAGTCACTCCGCTGGTACGTCCCTTCGCATTGACCAGAATAGCCTTGAATATGGTCTCTCCCTCCGGCATGTCTATCGGTCCGGCATACTTGGTGGAAGCGGTGGTCGGATCGCTTTTGTCCATCGTATAGTAGGCCTCATATCCTTCCGGAACCTTAATCTCTATCTGCGTAGCAGATTCATACTGCCCTGTAGATGGCGATACGGCCGGCGCGTCTTCAATCGGCAGTTCCACCGTATAAGTCTTCTTCACCGGAAGGCTGGGAATTCCCTTCTTGTTGACAGCGATTGCCGAAACTACGGTCTCGCCCTCGCCGATCTGGATTGGCTCCGCGTATTTCGTACTCTTTACCGTCGGACCCGTCTCATCCGTAGTATAGTAGATGGTGTATCCATTTCCCGCTTTTAAGGAAAGTTCCTGTACATCTTCGAATGTCTCGCTGTCATCCAGGCTGAATTTCGGCCCTTTCACGATATATCCCGCAAGCGTCTCCGTGACATTGTCCTGCGCATCTTCCAAAAGCAGCGGGATCTCTGCCTTCTGATCCGTGTCCATATAGAACTGGACGCAGGCTTCATAGATATCCGTATTCTTTGGCTGCTTTTCAATGGCATTCAGGAAGACGGACTCTGCTTTATCCAGATTGTCCTGCTTCGTATATACTTTTGCCAGTCCCGCATAAGCTTCCGCTTTTTTTCCATTTTTAGCAATTGCCTTCTGGAAATATTGTTCTGACTTGTCGTACTCTTTGCTATCTATTGCTTTATACCCCTTATTTACGATTCCCGCATAGGATGTCTGATATATGGCAAAACAAGCTGCGATAACTGCGACTGCCAGCACTGCCAGTATGATAAGCGCTCTTTTTCTTCTCTTGCGGCGCAATGCTCTCTTGCGTTCCGCCTGCCTGCGCCTTCTCTCACGCTCAGGAAGACTGCCTCCTGAAGTATTCCTGCGTCCGGAAGTGTTACGACCTGCAGTATTGCGGCCGGTAGCGCTGCGCCCTGCAGTACTGCCCGGGACTCCGTTTCGTCCTGTCCCCGTCCTGCGCCCTGCGGACGTATATCTTCCTGCGCCGGTGCTTCTTCCCATAGCAGTCGTATTTCTTACTGATTCATAGATGTCATCTTCAGAATAATCATTCTCCCCACTGATGGCACCTTTCACCTGAGCGGTAAGCATATCATCTAACGGATTATAGTCAGGAACAATGCGGACTTCCTTCCCGCATTCTTCACAATACAACATTCCATCCGGTATCTCGTGTCCGCAATACCTGCACTTCATCTTATGATAACCTCCTACTGCCAGTTTTATCATACATCGTTATCATTTCTTTTATAATCCCCTTAAAACAATCCTACAATATTACCTTCTTCTGATACATCAATCCCATTTGCAGCAGGTACTTTCGGAAGTCCCGGCATTGTCATGACAGCGCCGGTAAGCGCGACTACGAATCCCGCCCCCGCACTGACGTATACTTCACGGATATGAATATCGAAATCCGTAGGACGTCCCAGCTTCTTCGCATCGTCTGATAATGAATATTGATTCTTTGCCATGCAGACCGGCAAATTTCCAAATCCCATGGATGCTATCTTGGCCAGCTGCTTTTTCGCTGCAGGCTCATAGATGACTCCCCTTGCTCCATAGATTTCCTTGGATATAGTCTCTATCTTTTCTTCTAATGATAACTCATCTTCATATAATGTATGGAAATGGCTTTCTTTATTCTCTAAAGTATCTAATACTTTGTTGGCAAGAGCGATTCCGCCTTCGCCGCCCTTTTCCCACACTTCGGAAAGCGCGAATTCGCAGCCTTTCTCCTGGCAGAACTGGCGGATGAATTCATTCTCCGCTTCTGTATCTGTGACAAACGAATTGAGAGTCACGACTACAGGGATATCGTACTTCTGGATATTCTCAATATGCTTTTCCAGATTCACGATGCCTTTCTTTAGCGCTTCCAGGTTCTCTTCGGACAGATCCGCCTTTGCAACTCCACCATTATACTTCAAAGCGCGCACAGTTGCAACTAAAACTACCGCATCCGGCTTTAAGCCTGCCTTTCTGCACTTGATATCAAAGAATTTCTCCGCGCCTAAGTCTGCGCCGAATCCAGCTTCTGTAACCGTGATATCGCTTAATTTCAGCGCCATCTTCGTTGCCCTGACGCTGTTGCATCCATGGGCAATATTGGCAAATGGCCCGCCATGTACCAATGCCGGCGTGTGCTCCAGGGTCTGGATCAGGTTCGGCTTGATAGCGTCTTTCAGAAGCGCCGTCATAGCTCCCGTTGCCTTAAGATCCTCTGCAGTCACCGGATCTCCATTAAAATTATAAGCTACGATAATTCTGCCAAGCCGTCTTCTAAGGTCGTGGATATCATCTGCCAGGCAAAGGATTGCCATAATCTCAGATGCAACCGTAATGACAAAGTGATCTTCTCTTACCATTCCGTCCATCTTGCTTCCAAGCCCGACTACGATATTACGCAGATTACGGTCATTCATATCAAGGCAGCGCTTCCATACTACCTGGCGGGGATCGATCTGCAATTCATTCCCCTGCTGGATATGATTATCAAGCAAGGCTGCCAGCAGGTTATTGGCAGATGTAATTGCATGGAAGTCTCCGGTAAAATGCAGATTCAAATCTTCCATAGGAACAACCTGGGCATATCCGCCACCGGCAGCGCCTCCCTTTATGCCAAAGCATGGGCCTAAGGATGGCTCCCGAAGCGCAATGATCGCCTTCTTGTCCAACTTTGCCAGCGCCTGTCCCAATCCAACGGTAGTGGTAGTCTTTCCTTCTCCTGCCGGAGTCGGGTTGATCGCCGTTACCAGGACCAGTTTGCCATTTGGCCTGTCCTTGACTTTCTCCCATACGTCATCGGAAAGCTTTGCCTTATACTTTCCATAAAATTCTAATTCTTCCTCTTCAATACCAACTGTTGCGGCCACATCCTTGATGTGGGCCATCTGTGCTTCCTGTGCTATCTGGATATCTGTTTTCATCGGCTACCAATCCTTTCTTTTGTTTTTTAGACAGTTTCCTCTACATATCGTTCAAACTCTTCCGGGGACATCAATACCTTTCTTGGCTTGGTTCCCTCCTCCGGGCCTACGACGCCAGCCTCGAACAGCTGGTCCATAATCCGGGCCGCGCGGTTAAAGCCTATCTTGAACGTACGCTGCAGCATCCCGATGGATGCCTTATCCTTGTCTATAATGAGGCGGCCCGCATCTACAAAATGCACGTCGCGGTCATCACCTTCCGCTCCAAGCCCCCCGGACATTCCTGCCGCAGAGCTTGTATTAACGTGGTTTACGATTTCCTCATCGTATGTAACATCCCCGTTGTGATTCTTGAGGTACTCTACCACGCCTTGCACTTCCTTGTCCGTAACAAAGGAGCCCTGTACTCTGGCCGGCTTCTGATATCCGGACGGATAGAACAGCATGTCTCCTTTTCCCAACAGTTTCTCGGCACCGTTCATGTCGATAATGGTTCTGGAGTCTACGCCGGAGGATACGGAAAATGCGATCCTTGACGGCATATTCGCCTTGATAAGTCCTGTAATGACATTGACCGATGGCCTTTGTGTTGCCAGCACCAGATGTATTCCCGCCGCTCTCGCCAGCTGTGCCAGACGGCAGATGGCCTCTTCCACTTCTCCGGGAGCCACCATCATAAGATCGGCAAGCTCATCTACGATAATCACGATCTGCGGCATCCGCTCCAGCGCCTTTCCTTCCACCGGCGGCATGGATGCCACTTTTTCATTGTATCCCTTCATGTCTCTTACGTTATATTCTGCAAAAGCCTGATAGCGGCGGGTCATCTCCGCCACGCCCCAGTTCAGCGCACCTGCTGCTTTCTTAGGGTCTGTCACCACCGGGATCATAAGATGCGGGATGCCGTTATATACGCTTAACTCCACTACCTTTGGATCGATCATGATCAGCTTGACTTCCTCCGGGGTTGCCTTATACAGAATACTCATAATCAGCGTATTGATGCAGACAGACTTGCCTGAGCCAGTTGCGCCTGCGATCAGAAGATGAGGCATCTTGGCGATGTCCGCCACGACCACCTTGCCTCCGATATCCTTACCTGCGGCAAATGATATCTTGGACGCGCTGTTCTTAAACTCTTTGGATTCCAGCAGATCCCGGAGCATTACCGCCGAGTTCTCCTTATTCGGCACCTCGATTCCCACGGCTGCTTTCCCGGGGATCGGGGCTTCGATCCGGATATCCGCGGCCGCAAGATTCAACTTGATGTCATCTGCAAGCCCCACGATCTTGCTCACCTTCACGCCCATCTCAGGCTGAAGCTCGTAACGGGTGACCGACGGCCCGCAGCTGACATTGGTAACGGTCACGTTAACGCCAAAATTCTGCAACGTCTGCTGCAGTTTCATCGCCGTCTCCCGCAGGTGGGCATCCGATTCCCCGCTTTGCTTGCTGCCCCGCTTTAGCAGGGATATGGGCGGATACTGATAGGCTTTCTTTGGCTTTGTAGCGCTTGCGGCTACGCTGGCAGCCACATCCGCCACCTCGCTTGCCACATCTGCAGAGGCCATCTTGCTCCTTTTCTTCGGAACCGGCGTCTCATCAAATGGCGCCGCTTCCATCACCGGCTCTGCCTCCGGCTCCGAAACTGTGGATGGCATGTCGCCCCGGTTGATTACGAAGCCCGGCTCCTTCACAGCGTGCGTGTCCGGCTCCTGCATCCTGTCCTCTTCCATAGGGTCAATGGTCAATTCCTTTACATTCGGCGACTTCTTCGCTATCGTGGTATCAAAAGAGACGCCCTCCACATGCTTCTCGCTTCGCTTTCCAGATCTGGACTGCTTCGGCTGCGCTTCCTTAATCTTCCTCCGCTCTTGCGCCTGCTCGCGCCTGCGCTCGGCATCCTTCCTTGCTTTGTCGTATGCCTTGCCTCCCTGGGCCTTTACCCCCTTCAGGGCCGACTTCCCGGTAATGATCACAAGGCAGATGATCATCAGGATAACGTCTACCACATATGTACCGGCAATACCAATGGCAGGTACCAGGACATCCACAAGGATATTTCCCAGCATCCCGCCTTTCTCATCCACCAGCTGCAGAAAAGTGCAGACCAGAACCATTAAGATCAGGCATGTCGCAACTTTCATATACGCATGAAGGTTGCCTTTGTTCGAAATGACAAAAGCAACCGCTCCAAACAGGATGAACGGCATTACAAATGCAATCCATCCAAATATCCTGAATAAGAAATCTGAAATCGCTTCCCCTACAAAACCGCCGATTCCAAAATTACTGATCAGCATCAGGATGCTGACTGCAAGCGTGACCCAGATTATGATCTCGTCCCTGACAAAACTCTGCTGCGTGTTCTTCTTCGTCTGCTTTGTACTCTTGCGTTTCTTGGACTTAGCAGCCATTATACTTCCCCCTTATTACTGGCAATACTATTTATAGTATATCATTTTTAAAAAGGGCTGTCATTACATATTTTCATACTTTTTCTGTCTGCTTTGGTCGATCATTTCGTGCAATTTATTCAATGCCTCGCTCATGCCGCCCACTTCATCTATCAGTCCTTCTTTAACAGCTTCCTTACCCTCCAGAAGCGTCCCTACGTCTTTCACCAGTTCCGTAGGATTGAGCATCAGTTCTTCGATTCTCTCCTGGGTCATATGGGAGTGCTGGGAAAGGAACCTTGTGATCCGATCCTGGGTCCTGATCATATTGCGAAGGCTCTGCTCCACTCCAATGAACATGCCGTTGGAGCGGACCGGGTGGATGATCATGGTGCCGCTTGGAACAATAAAGGAATATTTTGCGGAGACGGCTAATGGGCCTCCGATAGAGTGGCTGCCTCCAAGTACCAGGGACACTGTGGGCTTGCTCAAAGATGCGATCATCTCCGCAATCGACAGTCCTGCCTCCACATCCCCTCCCATGGTGTTCAGAAGAATCAGGACTCCTTCAATCTCTTCGCTGTCTTCTACTTCTGCCAGCATAGGAAGAAGGTGCTCGTACTTCGTGGCCTTCGTGTTTCCGGCTACCGCCTCATGACCTTCGATCTCCCCTATGATCGTCAGCAGCTTGATTCTGTGCCTGTCCTTATTTTCATTCAGATTAATGCTGCCCATCTCCTTAATCTGTTCCGTCTTTTTCTCTTCGCGTTCTGACTCTGCCATAAAAAAATACCTCCATACATTTTTCATTTAGTATGGAGGTATTTGCAATTTTTATACCTGTTCCAGCGCCTGCGAAAGGTCAGCGATGATGTCCTCGATATTTTCGATTCCCACGCTGAATCGGATCAGATCAGGCTGAACGCCGGCTTCTTTTAACTCCTGGTCGTTCATCTGGCGGTGCGTATGGCTTGCCGGATGGAGCACGCAGCTTCTGGCATCCGCAACATGCGTTACGATGGCGATCATCTTCAGGCTGTCCATCATTCGTACAGCCGCGTCACGTCCGCCCTTCAGGCCGAATGTGATCACCCCGCAGGTTCCGTTGGGCATATACTTTTTCGCTAAGTCATAGTACTTGTCTCCCGGAAGGGATGGGCTTGATACCCAGGCTACCTTTTCATGTCCCTGCAGATACTTGGCCGCGTTCAAGGCATTCTCGCAATGCCTCTGCACTCTCAGATGCAGCGTCTCAAGGCCGATATTCAGAAGAAACGCATTCTGCGGCGCCTGGATGGAGCCTAAGTCCCGCATCAGCTGGGAGGTTGCCTTTGTAATGTATGCGCCTTTGCCAAATTTCTTCGTATACACGATTCCATGATAGGTCTCGTCCGGCGTGGTAAGTCCCGGGAATTTATCCGGATATGCATCCCAGTCAAAGTTGCCGCTGTCTACGATCGCTCCGCCGACGCAGGATGCATGGCCATCCATGTACTTGGTGGTAGAGTGGGTTACGATGTCTGCCCCCCATTCGAACGGCCGGCAGTTGATCGGCGTTGCAAATGTATTGTCTACGATGAATGGAACCCCATGGGAATGGGCTGCTTTTGCAAACTTTTCAAAGTCCAGCACGACCAATGCAGGATTTGCGATGGTCTCTCCGAATACCGCCTTGGTATTCTCTTGAAACGCGCTGTCCAGTTCTTCTTCCGTGCAGTCCGGATCCACAAAGGTAGCATCGATGCCCATCTTCTTAATCGTATGGGCATAGAGATTATATGTACCGCCATAAAGGGCAGACGCGCACACGATATGATCGCCAGCCTCCACGATATTCATAATGGCATAGAAGCTTGCCGCCTGTCCAGATGAAGTCAGCATGGCAGCGACTCCGCCTTCCAGATCGCAGATCTTTGCCGCTACCGCGTCATTGGTAGGATTCTGGAGCCGCGTATAGAAATACCCGCTCTCCTCCAAGTCGAACAATCTTCCCATCTGGTCGCTGGAATCGTATTTGAATGTCGTGCTCTGGTAAATAGGCAGCACCCTCGGCTCGCCGTTTCCCGGCTGGTAGCCGGACTGGATGCATTTTGTCTCAATCTTATAATCGCTCATTTATTTCCTCCTGTGAATTTCAAGATAGATATTTGGTCTGCAGATGGCGCACCATGTCCATATACAGTTTTTTACATTCTTCATTCTTTCCGGATTCGGCAAAATGGATGCATGGAGCCAGATAATCCCTGTAAATCCCTTCATAGATCCCGGAAGAATCTTTCTGCATGCCAATCGCAAGCACGATACGCGGAGCGATCTCATAATATTCTTCTACGATACGCTTTCCTTCTTCGGTCTGCATCAGGTAACTGTCACGGTAGTGCCTGAGCATCATCAGTTCATAGCAGTCATCCGGCTTGTTCTGGCTTTCGCACACCGCGGTCGTGATATAGCAGAAGCCTTTCCGGAATCCTCCGGCGATATCCTCAAAAGAAGATCTTCCTAGTTTCATGGATGTAATCTGCTTCTTATTCCACAGTTCCACCATCCGGTCAGCGATTCTTTCGCACTCCGGATCCCGGGAATAGGTAAGCAGCGGGACTATATACACGGCCATAGCCATATTATAATCCACGGAAAACATCTCTTTCTTCCTTTTCGGGACTTCCTGCATCTTCAGATAGGCATATTCTGGTATCACTGACGCCAGTTCTTCTATCAGACCTTCCTTGTCCTCCTCTTCGGCCTCCTCGCACTTCCTGGCGATCGTGGCGAATAGTTCCTTATGCCCTTCATAAAGGCTTTCAAAAAGGGAGTGGTAGGATTTCTTCTTAAAGTATTTGATATTGCCCAGCATCTCGTCGAATAAAGATTCCAGCGCCTTCTTCGTATCTTCCATCTGTCTTCCTCCGTTGCCCGTCAAAGCGGATTATTCATCCCAGTTGTGGTACACATCCTGGACGTCGTCGTCATCATCCAGCATGTCCAGAGTCTTCTGGATGCTTGCGATATCCTTCTCATCCGTAAGTTCCACATAAGTCTGGGGAATCATAGTTACTTCTGCCGCTGCCATAGGAATGCCAGCCTCCTCCATTGCAAGGCGCACTGCGCTGAAGTCTTCCGGATCGGTCAGAATCTCGTAACTGTCTTCCTCCTCCACGAAGTCTTCTGCTCCGGCATCCAGAGCCAGCATCATAAGTTCGTCGGAATCGCCTTCATACTCTTCTTTATCTACTACGATCTGTCCCTTCTTGTCGAACATGAAGGATACGCAGCCGGGCGTTCCAACATTTCCGTTGCCTTTTGTGAACGCATTCTTTACATTGGAGGCCGTACGGTTCTTATTGTCTGTCAGTGCCTCCACGATGATCGCCGTGCCGTTTGGCCCATAGCCTTCATATGTAATATGCTCGTAATTTGCCGCATTGGCATCGCTGTCGGCTTTCTTAATATTTCTTTCAATCGTATCGTTCGGCATGTTATTGGCTTTCGCCTTCGCGATGACGTCACGAAGCCTGCTGTTATTGGCTGGATCGGCGCTTCCGCCTTCCTTGACCGCTACCGCAAGTTCCTTTCCAAGCTTCGTAAATATCTTCCCTTTTGCCGCGTCGTTCTTCTCTTTCTTATGCTTGATATTGGCAAATTTTGAATGTCCTGACATAGTTCATACCTCACTTTATATCTTATCATTTCGTTGTATATTCGCACTTTTCCTATTCTATCACTCTTCGCTGCGTTTTTCAATCTTAACTCTCTGGATTGTGTTATTATCAACAAAAAGGACTGTAAAGCGGTATCCTTCGTATTCGACCACGCATTGCTCGTCTTCTCCGGGAATCCGGTCCAGCTGGTCTATCAGGAATCCGTTCAGAGTCTCATACTCTTCCTTTTCAAATTTTACGAAAATCACGTCTTCCAAGTCTTCCAGATCCATCATGCCGTTTGCGGTATAGCTGCCGTCGGCATTTTTTGTAATCAGCACTTCCTCCTCGTCATGCTCATCCAGGATATTTCCAACGATTTCTTCCAGAATATCTTCCATAGCCACGAGTCCCGAAGTCTGTCCATACTCATCCAGGACGATGACGATATGGTTTTTCTCCGCCTGCATCTCTTTAAACAGGGTGTCAATGCTCTTCGTCTCCGGAATAAATGTAACCGGCCTTATGTAATCCTTCAGATCCTTCACAGGCACCGGCCTTAATCGTTCCTCCAGATAGCAGGTCATCGCCTCCCTGAGATGTATGATTCCTACAATCTCGTCAATGTCTTCTCCGTATATTGGAAATCTGGAGTAACTCTCCTCCAGCATGAACTTCAGCGCCACTTCCAGCGGCTCATTGCCATCCACCGCAACGATGTTCTTGCGGTGGGTCATAATATCCTTTGCGTCCTTATCCATATACCGGAATATATTGCGAATCAGACCGGCTGCTTCCTTAACCGTGTCTTCGTCCATCTCTTCTTCCACCTGGAATATCTGCTTCATCCGGTGAAATAAACCGCCCTCTTCCATAACTTGCTAATTCAAACTCCTTTTCTATGTATGAAGCTCAAAACTGATTTTTAAAGCCTCATCTACTTTGTTCATTATTTCTTTATCCAAATGACATACTAAATCCTTCAGCCGCTGCTTGTCAATGGTTCTTACCTGTTCAAGCAGAATGACTGAATTCTTGACAATCTGATATTTCTTTGCATCAATCTCTACATGCGTTGGCAGTTTTGCCTTATTCATCCTTGAGGTAATGGCGGCACAGATGACCGTCGGGCTGTGTCTGTTGCCCACGTCATTCTGTATGATCAGAACCGGCCTTATGCCGCCTTGCTCAGACCCGACAACCGGGCTTAGATCTGCATAAAATATATCTCCGCGTCTTACTTGCACTCTATTCACACTCCGATTTTTCTAAGATAAAATTAGTATTTCCATCTTTTTCGGATGTATTCCATAGAGTTTGCAAATCAGGCAATTAAGCAAACCAATCCATCTGTTCCACAACCTCGCCGTGGCGGATGAACTCTCTTGGGATTCTCTTTCCAAGGTCGCAGACGAACTCATAGTTAAACCGTCCGGACAGATCGCTTAAGATTTCCACCGGAAGTTTCTCGTTCCCGTCGCAGCCTACTAAAGTAACCTTGTCAGCGTACTTTACGTCGTCAATCTCCGTCACATCTACCATGAACTGATCCATGCATACCCGACCGAGGATCGGGGCCTTCTTTCCATGGATCAGGACATAGCCTTTGTTGGAGAGGCTTCTCGGGTATCCGTCCCCATAGCCCACCGGTATGGTTGCGATCTTGGTGGGGCGCTTGGTAATAAAGGTTCCGCCATAGCTTACAGGGGTTCCCTCCTTCACCCACTTAACATGGGCCACATGGCTGATCAGCTCCATCGCAGGCTTCAGCGGCACATTTTCTTTCTTTACTTCGCTGGAAGGATAAAGCCCGTATGTAGAGATGCCGGCTCTTACCAGATCCAGATTCGCCTCTTTGACGTCTATGATCCCCGCGCTGTTGGAACAATGGTAGAACTTGAAAGTCACTCCCCTATCATCCAGGGCTTTCTTCATCCACAGATAGCCGTCCATCTGGGAATGGGTAAACGTCTTATCCGTCTCATCCGCTTTGGCAAAATGCGTATACATGCCTTCCATGATCAAGTTTGGCATCTTGCTGATAGACTCGATCTTATCGACGCTCTCATCCTCGATCAGAAATCCCAGCCTGGACATGCCTGTATCCAGCTTGATATGGATATATGCCTGTTTTCCCATGCTTCCTGCCAGTTCAGAGACCTCTTTTGCCATCTCTTCGGTATAGACGGTCATCCGGATCTCATTTTCGATCATAGCCTTTCTCTGATCCGGAAAGATGCATCCGAGAACCAGGATCGGCTTCTTGATTCCGCCTTTTCGCAAAACGACTGCCTCATCCAGCGTAGCAACCGCATAGCCCCATAAATATTCCTTGCCCTCCAGCATCCTTGCGATCTGCAGTGCGCCATGGCCATATCCATCCGTCTTGATGACGGAAATCATCTGCACTCCTTCTTTGATGTTCTTTTTCATCATCTCCATATTATATTCTATTGCATCCAAGTCCACCCTTGCACAGATTCTAGTATAATTGTTCATAATTTTTTTCCTCCTGTTCCTTAAATGCTTCACTTAAATATTCTATTAAATCTCCCGCCATCACGCTGTAGCTGCCCTTTTCCCGACGGGCCAGATCCCCTGCCCGGCCGTGCAGGTAGGTCCCCAGGATCCCTGCCTCCTGGCAATCCATCCCCTGGGCCATAAGCCCGGCCACGATGCCAGCCAGCACATCTCCTGCGCCTGCCTTCGCCATGGAAGCGTTGCCGGAGCGGTTGATATAGGCGCGTTCCCCGGGGGATGCCACCACGGTGCTGGAGTCCTTTAAGACGCAGGTTATATGGTGCTTTTCTGTAAACTCCTTTAGGATCTCCATCCTGCGGCTTTTCAGTTCTAAAACGCTGATGCCCGTAAGCCGGGACATCTCCTTCATGTGAGGCGTGATAATCAAATGATCATGGGGAATCCGGTCCATATATTTCCTGTGCTCCGCGATCAGATTCAGGCCGTCCGCGTCGATCAGGCATGGGACGCTTAGATTTTCCAGCGTCGTCTTCAGTATTTTCTTAGACTTTTCACTGGTTCCCATCCCTGAGCCGATACATACCGTATCTGCCCATTTCAGCAGGCGGATAAGTTCTCCCTCGTCAAAAAAGTCGTAGGTCTTAACAATCGCCTCCGGAAGAAGTTCCTGCAGGATGATTCGGTTATCTTCGGGCGTATAGATCTGTACCAGCCCTGCCCCTGCCTTATAAGCCGCCTTTGCATTCAGGTAGGCAGCCCCTGACATGCCCTTGCTCCCGGCTATGATCAGCAGTCTGCCATACATTCCTTTGTTAGAATCTTCCATTCTTCCAGGCAGCAGTTTCCGGAATTCCTCCGGTTCATAAGTATAAGCCACGCCTACATCCGCTACGGTCTTATCCGTATTGATTCCGATATCTGCTACGATGACCTTGCCCGCGTATCCTTTTCCCGGGTATAGGCCAAGTCCCACCTTTTCCATCTGGAATGTCACCGTAATATCCGCCTGAAATGCCACTCCCAATATGCTTCCTTCATCCGCAGAGACGCCGGATGGGATATCCACAGCGAACTTGACGGCATCTGCCTCGTTCATCTGGCGGATAACCTTAAGATAGCGTCCGATGATTTCCCTGCTAAGCCCGACGCCGAAAATAGCATCTATTATGATACTATATTCGCCAGGCTTATACTCATTGCAGATATCGGCGCCTGTTTCTTTTAAAAGCCGCATCTGGCTCCTGGTTTCTTCCGTGCGGTGGGATTCATTTCCCACAAAGCAGACGGTTACAGGATATCCCTTCTGGTTCAGCAGACGAGCGATGGCGAACCCGTCGCCGCCATTATTTCCCGAGCCGCATACGATGCAGGGCCTGCTAAGATCAAGTCTATGCGCTTCCATCACTTCCACGCACTTTAAGGCCGCCCGTTCCATCAGTTCCATAGATGGGATTCCCAGTTCCTGTATCGTATACTGGTCTGCCGCCTTCATCTGCCGGCCATTAGCCAGATATCTCATTCCATCACCTCCATCAATAATTGAACATATAAAAGAACGTGTAAAGACCAGCCTGTCTGCACATGCCTGTCATTACACGTTTTCGTCTTGCTATTTCTTATGTTCTTCGTTATATCTGCTGATATTGTAGGATAGCTGCATAAGACTTTCTGATAAGTGGACGTTTTCCACAATGACATACTCCGGCAGATTCAGGTCTGTGTGCGCAAAGTTCCAGATTGCACGCACGCCATTCTCCACCAGCATATTTGCCACTTCAATTGCTTTGTCCTTTGGAATCGTCAGCACGGCAATCTCTACGTCATTCTCCTGTACGAAGGTCTTCAGCCCGTCCATCATACGGATCGGCACGCCTCTGATGGATACGCCTTCCAGTCTCGGATTCACATCGAAGATTCCTTTCAATATGAATCCACGCTTTTCAAATGCCGCGTAGTTGGCCAATGCCTGTCCCAGATTACCTGCTCCGATAATGATAATATTATGGTCTTCTTCCAATCCCAGAATCTTGCCTATCTCTGTATATAAATACTTTACGTTGTAGCCATAGCCCTGTTGCCCGAATCCACCAAAGTTGTTAAGATCTTGACGAATCTGAGATGCAGTAACTTTCATCCGCTTGCTTAAATCATTCGAGGAGATACGCTCCACACCATTTTCAAGTAATTCGCCTAAATATCTGTAGTATCTTGGCAGCCTGCGAATCACCGCCTGAGAAATCCCTCTATCTTCCACTCGTATTCACCTTCCCATATCGTTCTAAGAATCATTATATAGAATTGTGGTAGCAAAGTCAAACTTTTAGTTGTATTTTGTCCTATTTTCGATATAATGGAAACGGATATGTATGAAGGAGGATATTATGATATTAGCATGTCACGGGATCAATAAATCCTTCGGCGAAGAGGTAATCGTGGCCGATGGATCTTTTCATATAGAGGATAATGAGAAGGCTGCCCTGGTGGGTCCAAACGGCGCCGGGAAGTCCACTCTCTTAAAAATAATCGTAGGAGAACTGCCGTCTGACGGCGGGGATGTCATCCTTACTAAGGGTAAAAGCCTGGGCTATCTGGCCCAGCATCAGGAAATGATGAGCGGCAACAGCATATACGAAGAAGTCCGGCTTGCAAAAGCGGATATCATTGCCATGGAAAAGCAGATCCGCACCATTGAACTGGAACTGAAGCATCTAAGCGGCGATGCCCTTAATTCCCGCCTTGAGACGTATAACCGCCTGATGGCGGCTTTCGAGCGCGAGAACGGCTACGCCTACGAAAGTGAGATTACCGGGGTTCTCAAAGGCCTCGGCTTTTCGGAAAGCGACTTTAAGAAGCCAGTGGATACCTTGTCCGGAGGGCAGAAAACCCGGGTTTCTTTAGGAAAACTCCTGCTGACCCGTCCCGATATCCTGTTGTTGGACGAGCCAACCAATCACCTGGATCTGAATTCCATCGCATGGCTTGAGACCTATCTGCTGAACTACCCGGGCGCCGTACTGATCGTGTCCCACGACCGGTATTTCCTGAACCGGGTCGTAACCAAGGTTCTGGAGATTGAGCAGGGAAAACTGATGACCTATCTGGGCAATTACAGCGAATATGCCCAGAAGAAAGAGCAGATCCGGGATGCGCAGCTAAAGGAATACCTGAACCAGCAGCAGGCAATCAAACACCAGGAAGCCGTCATTGAGAAACTCCGCTCTTTCAACCGGGAGAAATCCATCCGGCGGGCAGAAAGCCGGGAAAAGATGCTGGAAAAAATGAAGCCGGTGGAAAAGCCGGTGGAGGCAAACACGGAAATCCACCTGACGCTGGAGCCATCCTGTACCAGCGGCAATGATGTGCTGAGCGTCGAGCACTTAAGCAAGTCCTTTCCTTCCCAGCCCTTGTTCTCGGATGTAAGTTTTGAAATCAAGCGGGGGGAGCACGTTGCCATCATCGGTGATAACGGCACCGGCAAGACAACCCTGCTTAAGATCTTGAACCAGGTCATCCCGGCCGATAACGGCACATTTACCCTGGGCACCAATGTAAATGTGGGATATTATGACCAGGAGCACCATGTCCTTCATATGGAAAAGAGCATATTCGATGAGATTTCCGACGACTATCCTACACTGACCAACACGGAGATACGCAATGTCCTGGCTGCATTTCTATTCACCGGAGACGACGTATTCAAGCGTATCGGCGATCTGAGCGGCGGAGAAAGAGGCCGGGTCTCCCTTGCGAAGCTGATGCTTTCAGAGGCCAACTTCCTGATCCTGGATGAGCCTACCAACCATCTGGACATCGTTTCCAAGGAGATTCTGGAAAGGGCATTGAATGATTATACCGGGACGGTGCTGTACGTGTCCCATGACCGGTATTTTATCAATCAGACTGCCACCAGGATCCTGGATCTTGTCAACCGGACCTTTGTCAATTACATCGGCAATTATGATTATTATCTGGAAAAAAAGGACGAATTGACAGCCGCCTACGCTGGCGACCCTGACGCGGATGCCGCTGCGGCCAAAGAAACTGTATCCGAAGCCAAATTAAGCTGGCAGGAGCAAAAAGAAGCCCAGGCAAAGGAACGCAAGCGCCAGAATGAATTGAAAAAGACAGAGGAGCGCATCACGCTGCTGGAAGAGCGGGACGGCGAGATCGACTCCCTGATGATGCAAGAAGAGATCTTCACCAATTCCGTCAAATGCCAGGAACTGGCCTCAGAAAAGGCCAGGATCGCCGGGGAATTGGAGGAACTCTACCAGAAATGGGAAGAACTTGCGGAATAAAGCAGAATACGGTCTGCTCAAACAATAGAATCACGATTTCTTAGAAAGCGGCTGACTGCCCGGTTGAACTCTTCCGGGTTCTTAGCCGCTATAAAATGATCTCCTTTTATTCTTACAAGCCTGGCATTTGGCAGGCTTTCACAAATCAGCACAGAGTGGCTGTCCTTAATCATATCATTTTCCCCCACGATCACCAGGGTTCTGGCTTTCACTTCTTTTAACTGCCGTGGACTTAGATCAGGCTGGGTTGTCATAAGCCCCAGCATCTCGGCCTTCTGCCTGGATCTATGATGAAACCTGCCAAAAAAGGATGTGATCTTATACCCCAGGGCGATCGGAATCTGCACGCTTGGCTTTACGCCCGCAGGGCAGAGATTGGCTCCATTAAGAATCAGGCTTTCCACTTTTCCCGGATACCTGAGCGCAAAAGCGAGCGCGATATTACCGCCGTCGCTGAATCCCAAGAGATGCGCCTTTTCCATCCCCTGTTCTTCCATAAATCCGTTCAAATCTTCTGCAAACTGCCTGATTGTAAAAGGCTTCTCTCCTCGCGGCGATTTTCCGTGGCCTCTGGTATCAATTGCAATGACTCTGTAATCTTTTGAAAAATATTCCATCTGATGCTTGAAATAAGTCCCGTCTTCTCCATTGCCATGAAGCAATATCAACGGCTCCCCATCCCCTGCCTTTTCATAATAAAGTCTGATATCCATCATTCTTCCACCTGCTGGCCAGTCTTGTTCTTCCATGGCCTTTCCTTGGCAAGCCATCCATTTTCTTCCCAATACTTCTGGTCAGCCGGATTGTTTCCATCCCGAACCACCTTGCGCATGATATAGAATAAAATCTTTGTCTTAAGCCCCGGCTTTACAGCGGCAGGCTCTCTGTGTATTTTTAGGGCAAGCTTCCGGATATTTTCCGTCACCTGATCCTTTGCCGCCTGTTCCATATGTTCAAAGCCGGAGGTTCCCACCTTGACTCCAAGGGTGTAAATTCTGGCTACGCCCCAATACAGCAGGCTGTCTTTGATATCTTTAAGCGCAGACCTTATGCCGCCTCCGGCAGCCGTAACGATGCAGATAGCCTGCTTGCCAAACATAGATGCCTCCGGGCGGTGAATCATGCACCGGTATCCATAATGATCCAGCAGAGCCTTCATCGCGCCGGATACGTGCATCACATATACCGGAGAAGTAAATATAAGCAGATCCGCCTCGTCAATCATTCTGGTAAACCGCTTCATGTACATAAGATAGTCCAGGCATCTCGTCTCGCTCTCCCGGATGCAGGCAGCGCATCCCCGGCAGAATTCCGGCATATCCTTGGGAAGGAACAGTTCTGTGAGCTGGTCCCCTTCCTGCATGATCTCTTCAATCGCCAATTTCCCGACCTGATAAGTAGATCCTTTTCTCATCGTGCCATTAATCATCAGTATCTTCATCTTGTCTTCTCCCCTTTTCTTTTGCATTTACATCTGGTGCCTGACAACTGCATACTCGTCCCCATAACTGTAATAGGGACAGTCATGATATGTATTGTTCACAAATTTATAGAGTTCGTCTTCATCCAGATTCATCTGGCATGTGTAGCATTCATAGTCTTCATCATATTCATAATGAGCGCAGGACTCGCAATTACTTTTCATATCCAAGTCTCCTTCCAGGAAAAAAGTATAGCACAATTTTATCTTCCACTCAACCACCTTAGCAGGAAGTTATGGAAAGCAAACTTGACATTTATATATTGCATGCTATACTGGAATTATGGAAAGTAAACTTGACATTAGATAAGGAGGGATATTCTTGAAAAACAGGCTGGAAGAAATCCGCAGAGAACACGGGCTTAAGCAGGAAGAACTGGCCGATATCCTGGAAGTCTCCAGGCAGACCATCGGCTCCCTGGAGAACGGACGGTACAATCCTTCCATCATTCTGGCTTTTAAGATCGCCCGGTATTTCCACATGAATATTGAAGATATTTTTATCTATGAGGAGGAATCAGAATGAAAGAAAAAAGAAATAAAATCATCCTGCTGGCAGCAGGCATTATCCTGTACTTCGTCTTTGGCATGCTGGATAGCATGCGAGCCTTTTCCGCTCCCATACAGACCCTATTCTCTATACTCCACTATGCCGGGATGATCTGCATGATCTTCGGAATCAACTATTTCGGCACTACCTACATCTACAAGAAGCAGGCCCAGCTGGGCCAGCCCGTGCGGGAATTAATCGAGAAAAACGACGAACGTAACATCGCCATCATCAGCCAGGCCAAAGCCAGAGCCTTTGACGTCATGCTCTACGTCATGCTGGGAATCATCTTCATCCTGATTGAGCAGCGCACGCCCCTCATCCCCATCCTCCTAAGCGCCGCCGCCCTAATCGCCATGCTCCTAACCTACGCCTACTACAAACACAAATTCAGCAAAGAAATGTAACCCCAGCGCCTCTCCTTTGCTTTATCAGAGAACGTCAGGTGCGGGAAAGAGAGATACATGGCGGTATGTCCGTAGAGCGAGCCGAAAGGAAAGTGTTAGTCGAAAAAGCCTCAAATCTAAGTATGGATATTTTGTCACAAACAAAATATCCAAGGACATCTGAGGTGAGAAATTCTTTCAGAATTTTTCGCCGAATATGTCCGGTTACTTAGATTTGAGGCTTTTTTGACTTATACTTTCCCGGCGAAGCAAGTGGGATTTACCGCCGTGTATCTCCCTTTCCCGCAACGTCCGTCCTCGAAAAAACAAATTAAGCCACTTAAAGTCTCTCCCCGATAGCCTTAATAAACTCCTCGCTATTTAGCACCGTAGGATTCTCAATCGTAGTGATCAAGGCCAGATCCTTCGTCATCTTTCCGGATTCGATGGTATCAATGGTCGCCTTCTCCAGCCTGTCGGCAAATTCCATCAGTTCAGAATTACCGTCTAATTCGCCTCTTTTCCTGAGCGCTCCGGTCCATGCAAAGATGGTAGCCACAGAGTTGGTGGACGTCTCCTCGCCCTTCAAATGCTTATAGTAATGGCGCTGCACGGTTCCATGAGCAGCCTCGTACTCATAATAGCCGTCCGGCGACACCAGTACGGAAGTCATCATGGCAAGAGAGCCGAACGCAGAAGAAACCATGTCGCTCATCACATCCCCGTCATAGTTCTTGCATGCCCAGATATATCCGCCTTCCGACTTCATAACGCGGGCAACCGCATCGTCGATCAGGGTATAGAAGTATACGATGCCTGCCGATTTGAACTTCTCATCATATTCCGCGTCATAGATTTCCTGGAAAATGTCCTTGAACGTATGGTCATACTTCTTGGAGATCGTGTCTTTTGTCGCAAACCACAGATCCTGCTTCGTATCCAGGGCATAGTTAAAGCAGCTTCTTGCAAAACTTGCGATGGACTGGCTCACATTATGCATTCCCTGCACGATTCCCTCGCCCGTAAAATTATGTACCAGTTCCTTCGTCTGAGTGCCATCCTCAGCCGTATAGACCAGTTCTACCTTGCCGGCCCCCGGGATCTTCATCTCAGAGCCTTTATATACATCGCCGTATGCGTGTCTGGCAATGGTGATCGGCTTCTTCCAGTTTTTCACGCACGGCTCGATTCCCTTTACCACGATTGGCGCGCGGAATACGGTTCCATCCAGGATCGCGCGGATGGTGCCGTTGGGGCTTTTCCACATTTCCTTCAGGTCATACTCGGTCATGCGTGCCGCATTGGGAGTAATAGTCGCGCATTTTACCGCGACCTTGTATTTTTTCGTCGCATTGGCGGCATCCACCGTAACCTGATCGTTGGTCTCATTCCTGTACTCCAGTCCCAAATCATAATATTCCGTATTCAGTTCGATAAAAGGCTCCAGAAGATTCTCTTTTATCATCTTCCAGAGGATCCTGGTCATCTCGTCGCCGTCCATCTCGACAATTGGTGTTGTCATCTTAATCTTTGCCATCTTGCATACTCTCCTTCTATTGTTAGTTTTCCATATGAAGATTTTCCATTACCTTCATGATGTGCTGATTTGCCAGCCACTCTGCCTTATCGGGATCCTTATCCTTGATCGCCTTTAAGATGTCCCTGTGCTCTTCTATGGAGCGCTCGGCCCTGTCTTTGGCCCCTACGGACATCATCCTTGCCATCTGGACATATTTATGGAAATCGGATAATACGTGTTCCAGTATACGACTATTAGAGGCTTCGTACAAGACTTTATGGAACTTTCCATCCAGTTCCGACACCTGTTCGGCCTGCTCGGCACTCTTTTTGCGCAGGTGGAATTCTGACAGAAGAATGATCTCTTCCAGTTCTTCGATCTGCCTGCCTGTGATGTGTTCCGTCGCCCATCTGGCACAAAGCCCTTCCAAAAGAGAACGGATCTTGTAGATGTCATGCACATCCTGAGGGGTAATTCCCGTGACGTAGGCTCCCTTGTTCGGTACAATCGTCACCAGTCCTTCCAGTTCCAGCTGCCGCAGTGCTTCTCTGACCGGAGTCCTGCTTACGCCCAGTTCTTCTCCAATACTTACTTCCCGCAGTTCGTCATGCTCTTTGTAGACGCCTGTCAGGATATCCTCTCTGATTTTTTGAAATACTCTTCCACGCAATGAGTGGTCATGATACTCTTCCATTCCTACATCTCCCCAATTAGATTATGCCTAATTCCTGGCATGTCTCATGAATGACTTTCAGCAGTTCCTCATCCGTCAGCGATGTCACGCGGCCGCTCTCGTACTCTGCATCAACCCACTCTTTGACCTTCTTCACCAGTTCGGAATTCTTGTCCACAGCCTTTTCTTCCGGCAGCTTGAAGTAGGTATTGATCCAGTGGGCAATTCCCGCAAGCCCGGAAGTATTGGACACAGCCACCATCGGGGGCCGGTTCAGGAACTTATCTGTATCAAATATATTATATATTTCTTCATTTTTCAATAGACCGTCCGCATGGATTCCTGCTTTCGTCACATTAAAGTTCTTTCCTACAAACGGTGTCTGGGCAGGAACTTTATATCCAATCTCTTTTTCGTAATATTCCGCCAGTTCCGTGATCACCCGCGTATCCATGCCGTCCAGGGTTCCTCTTATCTGCGCATATTCAAATACCATGGCCTCAAGAGGCGTGTTTCCTGTCCGCTCTCCAATGCCGAACAAGGAGCAATTGATTCCGGATGCTCCGTACAGCCATGCTGTCGTGGAATTGCTCACTGCTTTATAAAAGTCATTATGTCCATGGAATTCGATCAATTCGCTGGGAACGCCTGCATGTATCCTCAGTCCGTAGATGATTCCCGGGATAGACCTTGGAATCACCGCTCCCGGATAATTCACTCCATAGCCCATCGTATCGCAGACACGGATCTTCACGGGAATCTTATACTCGTTCATCAGATTCATCAATTCCAGGCAGAAGGGGATTACGAAACCATAGATATCTGCCCTGGTGATGTCTTCCAGATGGCATCTCGGGCTGATCCCCGTCTCCAGGCATTCCCTGACGACGGACAGGTAATGGTTCATGGCCTCCAGCCTGGTCATCTTCATCTTGAAGAAGATATGATAATCCGAACAGCTGACCAGAATGCCCGTTTCCTTAAGTCCAATGTCTTTTACCAATTGGAAATCCTTCTTGCTTGCTCTGATCCAGCTGGTAATCTCAGGAAAATCATAGCCTTTTTCCATACATTTATAAACGGCATCGCGGTCCTTTTTACTATACAGGAAGAACTCGCACTGGCGGATCTTCCCATTCGGGCCTCCAAGACGGTGGAGATAATCGTAGATCTCCACGATCTGCTTCGTGCTGTAAGGCGCTCTGGACTGCTGTCCGTCACGGAAAGTCGTATCCGTGATCCAGATCTCGTCCGGCATGCTGTGAGGCACTATACGGTCATTGAACGCGATCTTGGGGATCTCGTCATAGTGGAAAAGGTTGCGGAAGATGTTGGGTTTTTCAACATCCACCAAGGGGTACATATGCTCTTCCAGCTGCAGCAGGTTCGAATGTTTATCCAGATACACTTTCCTATCTTCCATTTTCTTTCTCTCTCCTTTATAGGTATTATGTTTTAGTAAAGTATGAAACTTAATATGTATAATTGTATACAATTATACACCATTTGTCAATATCTGGATGAAAAAAATAGCATCCAGCCCATTTTCATGGATTGAATGCTATTTTATATTCCCGCATGAAGGCGGCAATCTATGATGCAATGAAAAAAGCGATTATAAAGGAAAGTATCATAAGCCCGATGCCGGCGCCAGCAAAAACGCGTGTTTCTGCCGGCGGCTGTGCCGGTATTTTTTCGGCGTGGGCTTCTTGGGGCCGCAGAGGATTGTAATAGACGTTAATGCTGCTTCCTATCGGCCATAGGTCTTGCGCCATCTGCCTTATATTCGTCACGGCGCTCCTGGGAATATACAGATAATCCTTTTCCGTCACGTATGCGCCACTATCTTCGTATAGTTTCCCTGGGGATATCCTGGTCTTCGTGATGATTCCTCGAAACTTCCGGGCCACCGTGTACATCTGCCCCTCTACTTCGTATTCTATCATAGGATTCACCCGTCCGTCGCCACGATATCGATGCCTGATCACCCGCCCGGCTGTCATCTTTGTACAATGACGGATCTTGCTTTTTTGGGCCGCCGCTATCCCGATTCCGATCACCAGCAGCAAGGCTCCCAGACCGCCTATGATAAGAATCGCTAAATTCTCAGGCGTCATTTTTAATAAAGCTTAGCGCCGATTTCGCGAGGACGGAATCCTTCATCTTCCAGCGCTTTCATAATCTCATGCTTATGCTCGGTTCCAAACGCCTCCATCGTAATACGCAGTTCCACAGCCGCATTACGGTTGGTACTTACAAACTGGTTATGATCCAGCTTGATGACGTTGCCCTGGGCATTGGCTATTGTTGCCGCAACTCTCACCAGTTCGCCCGGCTTATCCGGAAGCAGTACGGATACGGAGAAGATCCTGTCTCTCTGGATCAGGCCATGCTGAACGATGGAAGACATGGTAATCACATCCATGTTGCCGCCGCTTAGTACGGACACTGCCTTCTTTCCCTTCAGATCCAGCTGCTTTAACGCCGCAACCGTAAGAAGCCCTGAATTCTCTACGATCATCTTATGGTTCTCTACCATATCAAGGAAAGCGCCGATCAGTTCATCATCTTCCACCGTCAGAATACGGTCAATGTTCTCCTGGGCGTATGGGAAGATGGTTTCTCCTACGCGCTTCACTGCAGTTCCGTCTGCGATCGTGTTGGCGCTATCCAGCGTCACAGGCCCCCCGGCCTTGATGGCCGCCGTCATGCTGGCTGCCGCTGCCGGCTCCACGCCGATCACCTGGATCTTTGGATTCAGCATCTTTGCCAGGGTGGATACGCCGGTTACAAGTCCGCCGCCGCCGATTGGCACCAGTATGTAATCCACCGTAGGAAGCTCCTGCACGATCTCCATAGCGATGGTTCCCTGGCCGGTCGCGATATCCAGGTCGTCAAACGGATGCACGAATGTATAGCCGTTCTCCTCTGCCAGCTGGATTGCATGCGCGCAGGCATCATCATAGACATCGCCATGAAGCACGACATCTGCCCCGTAACTCTTAGTACGGTTTACTTTAATCAGAGGCGTGATCGTCGGCATGACGATGGTCGCCTTGCATCCAAACTTCTGGGCAGCGTATGCCACGCCCTGGGCATGGTTGCCTGCGGATGCGGTAATCAGGCCCTTCTCCCGTTCTTCCTCGCTCATCGTGCTGATCTTGTAATATGCGCCGCGCACCTTGTATGCTCCGGTATACTGCATATTCTCTGGCTTCAGGTATACTTTTCCGCCGGACTGGCTGCTTAAATATTCGCTGTAGACCAGTTTTGTAGGGTTGGTTACCTTTTTTACGATTTCGCTTGCCTGTTCAAATTTGTCCAATGTTAACATTGCAATTCCCTCTCTTTCTCTCTTAGTTTGGTTGGTTTACATTACTCTATGCTTGTCTGAAAAAGTGCATTGACAAAAGTGTCTGCATCAAATTTCTGTAAATCTTCGATGGTCTCGCCTACGCCGATATATTTTACCGGAATTCCCAGTTCCGCCTGTATGGCAACCGCAATTCCTCCTTTGGCCGTTCCGTCCATCTTCGTCAGTATGATTCCCGTAATATCTGCAACTTCATTGAATTCCCTGGCCTGCTGCAGGGCATTCTGTCCTGTGGTAGCATCCAGCACCACCAGGGTCTCCCGGAAGGCCTCCGGATATTCCCGGTCAATGATACGGTTCATCTTCTTCAACTCTTCCATCAGGTTCTTCTTATTGTGGAGCCGTCCCGCCGTATCACAAAGCAGCACGTCCGCATGCCTTGCCTTAGCGGCCGCCACCGCGTCGTAGACTACGGATGCCGGATCTGACCCTTCCTGTCCTCCGATCAAGTCTGCCTGGGCCCGGCTGGCCCACTCCTTTAACTGTTCTCCCGCAGCGGCGCGGAAGGTGTCTGCCGCCGCCAGGACTACCTTCTTATTCTGCGCCCGCAATTTTCCTGCCAGTTTGCCAATGGTGGTGGTCTTGCCCACGCCATTGACGCCGATGACCATCACTACGGATGTCTGATCTTCAAATTCGTAGGCTGTCTCTCCTACATCCATCTGCTCCTTGATGCTGTCGATCAAAAGCTGCCTGCACTGGGATGGCTCTTTAATATGCTGTTCTTTTACCTTAGCCTTCAAGTCTTCCAGGATATCATAGGTAGCCGTAACTCCCAGATCTCCCATAATCAGCACTTCTTCCAGTTCCTCATAAAAATCATCGTCAATATGGGAAAAGCCGCTGAAAATGCTGTCGATGCCTGATACGATATTATCCCTGGTCTTTCCGAGGCCAGACACCAGGCGCTTGAAAAAACCCATGCTTTCTTTCTGTTCTTCTGCCATATAGTCCTCCTATTGATCTAATTCGTCTTCCAGCAGGCTTACCGATACCAGCGTAGATACGCCTTTCTCCTGCATGGTGATTCCATATAGCCTGTCGGCCGCCGTCATGGTTCCCCTCCTGTGGGTGATGACAATAAACTGTGTATTTTTCGTCAATTTATGCAGATACTGGGCAAACCTTCCTACATTGTTGTCATCCAGCGCCGCCTCGATCTCGTCCAGAAGACAGAACGGGGACGGCTTCAGGTTCTGGATCGCAAAAAGCAGGGCAATGGCTGTCAGGGCCTTCTCGCCGCCGGAGAGCTGCATCATGTTCTGCAGCTTCTTTCCCGGAGGCTGGGCAATGATCCGTATGCCCGCTTCCAGTATATCCTCGTCTTCCATCAGTTCCAGCGTTCCTTTTCCGCCTCCAAACAGCTCCTTGAATACGGTATCAAATTCTTTCGCGATCAGCTGGAATTGCTCCTGGAACTGTTTGCGCATTGCTATATCCAGTTCTTCGATAATCTGCTCCAGGGTAGCCTCTGCCTCCACCAGGTCATCATGCTGGCCTTTCAGGAATTCATAGCGGTCCGATACGTTTTTATATTCTTCAATCGCATTGACGTTGACGTTTCCAAGTCCTCTGATCTCGCTTTTAAGTTCCTGGATGCGCTTCTTCATCTTTGATAAGTCTGTAAGGTTTGTATCCCGCAGTTCTCTTGCGCGGTTAAATGTGATCTCATATTCTTCCCACATGTAATTGATCTGCTTCTCCGAGGCGGCCTCGTAGCCTTCCTTCTGGCTGTCCAGACGGAAAATTTCCTTGTCAAGGTCTGACATATGCTTTGACAGGTCTTCCCGTTTCTGCAGGAATACTTTGTGCTTTTGATTCAAGTCCTCCCGTTCCTGCTTAAACTTTTCAATCTCCATCTGAATCTCGGCAAACAGATCCTTAGAATCCTCAATCGTCTGCCGCAGATCCGCAATCTGGCTTTCTTTATCCTCAATCTCTTTGGATGTCCCGCCTTTGCTTTCTTCCAGTCCTGCAAGTTCTGACTGGAACTTTTCAATCTCATCCCTGATACGCGAGGTATTCTCCATCACAAACGTGAACTTCTGCTCCAGGCTTGCAAATTCCAGATGAATCGCCTCATTGCTCTTAAGCTTACCGGCCTCCTCCTCGTGTACTGCATCCAGGACTTCCTGCTCTGCTTCAATCTGCCGGGTCAGTTCCTGTTCCAGCGTCTCGGATGTATCCAGTTCTACATTGATGGATTCCTGGTTATCTATGATATCCGTAATCTGCGCATCCAGCTCATCTGCTTCCTTCTGCGCTGTCTCGGACATCTCTTTGGCATTCTTGATCTTTGCCATAGCCTGGTCAGCATTCATCTTAGCCGTATTCTGAATGACATAGTCTCTCTGCAACTTGCCGCTGATCTCATCGATCTTCTCATAATATCCGGCTCGTTCCTTCCTCAGGCTTTCCGAGGAGGCTTCCATCTCATCCATTTCCCGCTTCAGCTGCTTCACCGTCTTTTCAAATTCTTCAATCTCCCGCCGCCTGCTAAGCAGGTTGCTGGAGTTCTTGAATGCGCCTCCGGTCATGGAGCCTCCCGGATTGATCAGCTCGCCTTCCAGGGTCACGATCCTCAGAGACTGCTTGTACTTCTTGGCAATGGACGTTCCATGGTCGATGTGATCTACCACCAGCGTCCTTCCAAGCAGATAGTCTGACAGGGTCTGATATCTGGCATCCACTTTGACAAGCGTATTGGCTGTTCCAATAACGCCTGGCTCTTTTAACGCCTCCGGTCTGCTGATACCGCCGTTTGCGCGGATGCTGGTAAGAGGCAGGAAGGTGGCGCGTCCATACTTGTTCTTCTTTAAGTACTGGATCATCCTTTTTGCCGTCTCCTCATCCGAAGTGACGATGTTCTGGATATTTCCTCCAAGCGCCGTCTCCACGGCGATCTCATAGTCCTTGTCTACTTTGATAATATCTGCTACGACGCCTAATAGCCCAGGCTCCTTGTCTTTGTTATCCATTACCCGCCGGATGCTGTTGCCATATCCGTCATAACGCTCCGTAATATTCTTCAGGGATTCCAGCCTTGACTGTTCCCTGTGGTACGCGGTCTGCCCAATGCGGAACTGTTCTGTCTGCCTGGCAAGCAAGGCTTGCAGTTCCTGGATCTTCGCTTCATGCTTGCTATTCTCCTCAGACAGGACGATGATCTCAGCAGATACTTCCTTTAACTCCTTTTGAAATCCTTCCAGGCGCTCTTCCTGCTCCTGAATCTCGCTCCTGGCTTCTATCATCTGCTGGGTCGTCCTTGCTTTTCTCACCTGGATCTGTTCCAGCATCGTGTCATACCGCTGGATCTTCGCCTTGGTTGAGGCGCGGCTATTCAGCAGTTCGATAATATCGCCCTTATTCTTTTCAACGGAGGCCGTAATGGTGGCGATCCTGGTCTGTACCTCGATCAGTTCGGCCTTGGCCTGCTCTTTTAACTTCGTCTTCTCTTCCAGCTGGGCATGGATCGCATCCTGCTCGGCCTCCAGTTCTTTCAACTGCTTCTCCCGGATGTCAATCTCGGAGTCAATGGTCCTTGCACGCTGGTCGTAGTGGGCGTCATTCATGCGGGCGCTGTGGATCTGCTCTTTGAGCAGCTCGATCTGGTTCTCCAGCTGCTGCTTGAGCATGGTGGTCTCGCTCAGCTGGCTTTTTGCCTTCTCTATAGAGGCGTCAATGCTATCCACCTGCTCCTCTACCGCCTCATATTCTGTCTTCATGTCCTCATACTGCTGGCTGGCTGCTTCCAGCTCGCTTCTGGTAACAGTAAGTTTCCCGTCAATCTGGCTGATCTGGTCCTGTATGCGGTCCGTCTCCAGCAGGAACATGTTAATATCGTAAGTCTTTAATTGTTCTTTCTTCTTCAGGTATTCCCTGGCTGTCTCTGCCTGGCGCTCCAGCGGTCCAACCTGCTTTTCCAGTTCCGCCAGTATGTCGTTGACACGCAGAAGATTCTGGCGTTCCTCCTCCAGCTTCTTTACCGACATGTTCTTGCGCCGCTTGAATTTGACGATGCCTGCGGCTTCATCAAAGAGTTCCCGTCGTTCTTCGGGTTTGCCGCTTAAGATCTTATCGATCTGTCCCTGGCCGATGATGGAATATCCTTCCTTACCGATTCCAGTATCATAGAACAGTTCATTTACATCTTTGAGACGGCAGGCGCTTCCATTGATCAGATATTCGCTCTCCCCTGACCGGTACAGCTTGCGCGCCACCGTGACTTCCTCAAAATCGATGGGAAGCTGATGGTCGCTATTATCCAGGGTGATCGCAACCGACGCATAACTGAGCGGCTTGCGGTTTTCAGTCCCTGAAAAGATGACGTCCTGCATGCTTCCGCCCCGAAGCTGCTTGATGCGCTGTTCTCCCAGCACCCATCTCACAGCATCGGCGACATTGCTCTTCCCGCTTCCGTTAGGGCCTACAATCCCGGTAATACCATTATGAAAATCAAATTTTATCTTATGCGCAAAAGACTTGAATCCTTGCACCTCTATACTTTTTAGATACATTCTTCACCTACTTTATGTTCTTCTCATGCAGTTTCAGGATGCTTTGGTAGGCGGCCTCCTGCTCCGCGGCCTTCTTGGTACGGCCCTTTCCAAGACCATACTCCTCTTCCCCGATGCAGACCATTACATGGAAAGATTTATCGTGATCCGGACCTTCTTCCCTCACCAGCCGATAGGAAATCGCCTCTTTAAAGTTTGCCTGGACGATCTCCTGCAGGATAGTCTTGCTATCAAAAAAGAGTTTCTTATCCTCCAGGTCCTGCAGAATAAACCGATGTATAAACTCTTTTGCACTAGCAAAACCACCATCAATATATATGGCTCCAATCAGCGCCTCCATCGCATCCGATGTGATAGACTCCCTCTTCCTTCCGCCGGTAGCCTCTTCTCCCTTTCCAAGCAGCAAGTACTCTCCTAATGACAGTTCTCTGGCGCAGAAAGCCAGCGCCGGCTCGCAGACCATGCTTGCCCTCGTCTTGGTCAGTTCTCCTTCCGGCATCTTCTCATGCTCATAGAACAAGAATTCGCTGGAAACCAGTTCCAGTACCGCATCTCCCAAAAACTCCAGCCTTTCGTTGCACTCGTATTTGGGGAGGTGCTTCTCATTTGCATAGGAACTGTGAAGCATGGCCCTTTTCAACAGCTGCAAATCCTTGAATGTATATCCGATCTTCTTCTCTAATTCTTTCAATTCCTGATTCATAATCTTCCCCATAAAATGAAAAAGCCCTACCGGGCTTTTTCATCCTCTAAATGCCTAGTTATTTGTTGCGTTTTTAATCTGTTCGACAGCGTCGCCTACCGTCATGATCTTCTCAGCATCCTCGTTGTCGATCTCAATATCAAATGTCTCTTCTATTCCCATAATAATCTGGAAGATATCCAGGGAGTCCGCTCCCAGATCATCTACAAATGTAGTCTCCATCGTAATATCATCCGTCTCGACGTTCAGCACGTCCGCGATGATTTCCTGCAATTTTTCAAATTCCATACCAATTCTCCTTTTCTCATACATAGTGTCGTATTTATTCAACGGATGTCCCATCCGATTGAATACATTCCTTAATCTTTTCGTTAATCTTCTGTCTTTTGAAGGTTACGCACTGGGCCAGCGTATTGCTTACCTCTTTTGCCATTGCGCTTCCATGCGTCTTCACTACAAGACCGTTCAGTCCAAGAAGCGGTGCTCCGCCATACTCGCTGGCATCGAAAGTCTTTAGCGTTGCCTTAAGCGCCGGCTTGATCAGCAGGGCGCCTATCTTGCTGCGAAGGGTTGTCATCATCCCTTCTTTGACCTTCTGGATCAGCACTGCGCCTACGCCTTCATATAACTTCAGTATGATATTTCCTGCAAAAGCCTCGCAGACTACCACATCCGCCTGCCCGTGAGGAATCTCTCTTGCCTCCACGCTTCCGATGAAATGAATTCCTTTTTCTTCTTTCAAAAGCGGAAATGTCTCCTTTACCAAGGCATTTCCCTTTTCTTCTTCTGCTCCGATATTGACAATCCCTACCCTGGGGTTCTGAATGCCTAGCACGTGTTCCATATAGATGGATCCCATCTTGGCAAACTGGACCAGATGGGACGGGCGCGCATCCACATTGGCTCCGCAGTCAATCAGCAGCGTCACGCCCTTCTCTGTCGGGATCAGCGGTGCGAGAGGCGGACGCTCCACGCCCTTGATCCTTCCTACTAATACCTGGCCGCCAACCAGGATCGCGCCGGAACTTCCGGCAGATACAAAGGCATCAGCCCTGCCTTCCTTTACCATCTTCATTCCTACCACGATGGAGGAATCTTTCTTCCTGCGGATGGCATTTACCGGAGGTTCTGCCGTCTCAATCACTTCGGTAGCGTTCACCACCTCGATCTGTTCTTTATTATATTGATAATTTGCAAGTTCTTTTTGAATAACGTCTTCCCGTCCAACCAGGAATACCTTCATTAAAGGTTCCTTTGCTATGGCGTCTATAGCCCCTTTTATCATTTCTGCCGGGGCATTGTCCCCGCCCATAGCATCCAGTGCTATGTTTGTAATATCAGACATTTCTATTCCTCCTAGCATTGCTAGGATTAATTCTACTAGACATTATTATAAAAATCAATGATTTTATAAAGAAAATAGGAACTGACAGGCAGCACTGCCGAAAAATGCCAAAAAATGCCCCGAACAGACAGCGCCTGTTCGGGGCATTTTGCCTTCCTCATTAGTCCTGAGGAATGATTTCTTTTTTGTTGTATGAGCCACAAGCCTTGCAGACTCTGTGAGGCATCATTAATTCGCCGCATTTGCTGCATTTTACCAGGTTTGGAGCACTCATCTTCCAGTTTGCTCTTCTTTTGTCTCTTCTTGCTTTAGAAGATTTATTCTTTGGACAAATTGACATAGGTTACACCTCCTTAAAATTCTTAAATAAATCGCGGATAACTGACATTCTAGGGTCCAGGCCCGTATCTTCGCAGTTACAGGTACCTTCATTCAGGTTCTGACCACATACATTGCAAATCCCTTTACAGTCTTCGCTACACAGAATTTTTGTCGGCCACCCTACTAATAACTCGTTGTAAACTAACTGGTCTACGTCAAAGTTATATCCGTCAATATAATTGGTTTCGTCTAGTTCTTCCATCCGCTCCACATTCTCCGGGTCCAGGCATACCTTTCTCTTAAAATCAAGAGGTATGTCCACTTCCACATCTGCAAGGCAGCGGTCACAGGGAATCGTCACGCGGACGTCGCCCTTTCCTGCTATCTTAAGTTCCTGATCGCCTGCATATTCGATACACAGGGCCAAAGGAGACTTCCAAATGATGGGAAACGTTCCTGCTTCTGACTGGAAACTTGTCATCTCCATAGGAACGGACTCTTCAATTGTGCTATGTTGTTCGGACAGAACATTGGATAGGTCTAATATCATAACTAATACTCCTATTCACACCTAGACTATTATATCATGTAGAATGATTTTGTCAACACCAATCTTCTAAACTAATGCAACTGTTTCCCGTGCAATTGCCAATTCCTCATTTGTAGGAATTACCATTACCTGTACTTTTGAATCTGGCGTGGAGATGGTGACTTCTTCTCCGCGTGAATCATTAGCTGCTTCATCCAGCTGGATTCCAAGGTATCCAAGATAACTCATGATATCCGCGCGAACCGGGCCAGAATTCTCGCCAACGCCGGCGGTAAACGCGATCACGTCTACTCCGTTCATGGCTGCCGCATAGCTTCCTACATATTTTGCAACGCGGTAGGCAAATACTTTCAGCGCGATGGCTGCCGGCTTGTTGCCTTCGCTTGCAGCTGCATCCAGATCACGGAAGTCGCTGGAAAGGTTATTGGAAAGTCCATATACTCCGGACTTTTTGTTGAGCATGTTCATCAGACCCGCAATATCAAGATTCTCTTTCTTAGCGATGAACTCTAAGATGGCCGGGTCAATATCTCCGGAACGGGTTCCCATTACCAGGCCTTCCAAAGGCGTAAGGCCCATGGATGTATCTACGGATTTGCCATTCTTTACAGCACAGATGCTGGCACCGTTTCCAAGGTGGCATACGATCGTCTTTAACTGGTCATACGGCTTTCCGGCAAGTTCCGCCGCTCTCTTGGATACGAAACTGTGGCTTGTCCCATGGAAGCCGTAGCGTCTTACCTTGTATTTCTCATAGTATTCGTAAGGAAGTCCGTACATATACGCTTCCTCCGGCATTGTCTGATGGAAGGCCGTATCAAATACCGCTACCATCGGCGTGCCTGGCATTAATTTCTGGCAAGCATTGATTCCAATCAGGTTTGCTGGGTTGTGAAGCGGAGCCAGGTCATTGCACTCTTCGATCGCTTTCATAACCTCGTCCGTGATTACTACAGAACTTGCGAACTTCTCTCCGCCGTGTACCACGCGGTGTCCGACTGCCCCAATCTCGTCAAGACTTTTTACAACCCCTGTCTTATCGTCCGTCAAAGCGTCGATCACGAACTGGATTGCTTCTGTGTGGGTCGGCATAGCCTTATCCGTCTTTGTCTTCTCCCCGCCCTGCGGCTGGTAAGTAAGACTTCCGTCGATTCCGATTCTCTCGCAGAGTCCCTTTGCGAGAACTTCTTCAGAATCGGAGTTGATCAGCTGGAACTTTAAAGATGAACTTCCACAGTTAATAACTAATACATTCATTTGTTCTATACCTCTCTTTTATTATTTTCCGTTCTATTTACTCTTCTGCCATTGCCTGAACAGCCGTAATCGCAACTACGCCTTCGATATCCTTTGCGCTGCATCCGCGTGACAGGTCATTGACAGGCGCTGCGATTCCCTGTGTCAGAGGTCCGTACGCTTCTGCCTTTGCAAGTCTTTGTACCAGCTTGTATCCGATATTTCCGGCATCCAGATCCGGGAACACGAGTACGTTGGCCTTTCCTGCTACCGGGCTTCCCGGAGCCTTGGACGCTCCTACGGATGGAACGATGGCTGCATCCAGCTGGAATTCTCCGTCTATAAGAAGTCCTTCTGGCGCATTTTCCTTTGCGATACGTGTAGCCTCTACGACTTTGTCAACATCCGCATGCTTTGCGCTTCCCTTTGTAGAATGGGAAAGCAGAGCGACTACCGGATCTTTCTCTGTCAGCAGCCTGAATGACTCTGCGGAAGAAAGCGCGATGGCTGCCAGTTTCTCTGGATCTGGGTTCTGCTCCAGTCCGCAGTCTGCAAAGACGAATGTTCCGTCTGCGCCCATATCGCAGTCCGGCACTACCATGATGAAAAATGCAGATACCAGCTTGGTTCCCGGCTTCGTCTTCAGGATCTGAAGGCATGGCCTTAAGGTATCTGCTGTCGAGTGGCATGCTCCGGATACCATTCCGTCAGCATCCTTCATCTTAACCATCATGACTCCATAATACAGGTAGTTGGTAAGCAGCAGTTCTCTTGCCTGCTCCTCTGTCATTCCCTTCTTCTGTCTGAGTTCTACCAGTTTCGCGATGTATGCATCCGTTTTTTCATATGTTGCAGGGTCTACAATCGTTGCTCCGGTAATATCGAAAGAACCTTTGTTCTTAGCGATCTCTTCTTCGCTTCCGATCAGAATCAGGTTGGCGGTTCCCTCTTTCAGTACTGCTTCAGCAGCTTCATAAGTCCTGATGTCTTCTGTCTCTGGAAGTACGATTGTCTTTTTGCTCGTTTTTGCTTTTGCTTTGATTTCATCTATAAATCCCATGATTGATAGACTCCTTTCCATTCCATATTTTCTCAGTATTTCTATTATAATACAAAGAGACCATGCAAACAAGGTCTCTTTGTAGAATCTTCTGTCTATTTTTGCATACAATCTCCTACAGGGCAAATGCCGTGCTGACAATGGCAAAGTATACGCTGATGGTACTGATGTCTACCAGGGTAGAAATCAGCGGCGTAGCCATGATGGCAGGATCCAGTCCCACTTTCTTTGCCAGAAGAGGCAGGGTACAGCCTACCACCTTGGCGATCACTACCGTGCATGCCATGGTAAGCCCGATGGTAAATGCCATCATTGCATCCCCTTGTCCCATCAGCAGGATCCGAAGACCGTTAACCACCGAAAGGATCAGGCTGATGCACACCGCGATGCGAACTTCCTTCCAGATGACTTTGAACAGATCCTTAAACTCGATCTCGCCTACCGCCAGCCCCCGGATGACCAGCGTGGAACTCTGGGAGCCGCAATTGCCTCCAGTACCGGTAAGCATAGGAATGAATCCCGCCAGCTGCGGCATGACCGCAAGGGCCGCCTCATAACTGTTCATGATCATCTGCGTCACCGTGGCAGACAGCATCAAGAACAGAAGCCAGGGAATACGGCTCTTCACATGTTCCAATACCGTCGTGCCAAAGTAAGTCTCCTCATTGGGATTGACACCGGCCATGATGCTGATATCTTCCGTCGTCTCTTCCTGCAGGACAACCATGGCATCGTCAACGGTTACGATTCCCACCATGCACATCTCATGGTCCACGATAGGAAGCGCGATCAGGCCGTACTTGGTGATGGTCCTTGCCACGTCTTCCTGATCATCCGTCGTATGCGCATACAGCATATTCGTGTCCATGATCTCTTCCACCGTCTTGGATTCGCTGGTAGTAAGAAGTTCCTTTACGTCTACCTGGCCGATCAGCTTGCGCTTCTCCGTGACATAGCAGGTATAGATGGTCTCTTTGTTGATACCGACCTGGCGGATCTTCAGGATGGACTCTGCAACCGTCATCTCTTTTCTCAGCGCGATATAGTCTACGTTCATCACGCTTCCCGCGCTGTCCTCCGGATACTGGAGCAGCTGGTTGATCTGGACTCTTGTCTCCTCATCCGTGGCCATCAGAAGCCTGTCCACCACATTGGCCGGCATCTCCTCCAGAACGTCTACCGTATCGTCTAAGTACATCTCTTCCATGACTTCTTCCAGTTCGGAATCCGTCAGTGCATTGATCAGCAGCTCGCGCATATCGCTGTTCATATACGTAAATGTCTCTGCCGCCTCTTCCTTGGCCAGAAGCCTGAATACCATAACCAGATGCTTCTGGTCAAAATTCTCCAGGATGTCAGCCAGGTCAATGGGATACATATTATTTTCGAGTTCTTCCTTTAAATCCTTATACTGGCGCTCTTCCAGCATCTCCAGTATCCGTTCTTCCGTCAGTTCCTCCCGTTCTTCCAGATAGTCCGTTTCTGCAAGATCCGGCATAATCTTTGATTCTTCGACAGAATCTTCAACCTTTTGACGGTCGGCCTTCCAATCCTCGCTCATCTATGCATCCCCTCCTCTCCTGTCATTCATTGCATCCCCAATCTTTCTATAGTATAATCAATTTCAAAAGGATATACAAGGAGATTCTCATGAAAATAGTAGGATTGATCACGGAATACAACCCATTTCACAATGGACACCTGTACCATATTCAAAAAGCAAAAGAGATATCCGGGGCGGATGCGGCAGTCGTTGTTATGAGCGGCAACTACGTGCAGCGGGGCGCTCCGGCCATTATGCCCAAGCATCTAAGAGCGGAGGTAGCCCTCGAAGCCGGCGTGCCCGTCGTCATGGAACTTCCTGTATGCTACGCTTCCGGAAGCGCCGAATATTTTGCCGCGGGCGCCATCTCCCTGTTTGAGCAGCTGGGATGCATAGACTCCATCTGTTTTGGCAGCGAATGCGGAGACTACAAAGTTCTGGAAAGGATTGCCCGCGTGACTGCCGACGAGCCGGAGGAATATAAGTTCTCCCTTCAGGAGGCGTTAAGAAAGGGCATCTCCTTTCCACGGGCAAGACAGATGGCCTTAAAGGCTTATTTAAAGGATGATTCCCTGGATGTGATTCTGGAACAGCCCAATAACATTCTGGGCATTGAGTACATTAAGGCGCTCTACAAGAAAAAAAGCAGCATCAAGACTTATACCATCAAACGCATGGTATCCGGCTACCACGATGAGGAACTGACCGGCAGCTACAGTTCCGCGTCCGCCATCCGCAAGTTGCTGGCCTATGCCAGCAGTTCCATCCATCTGGAGGAGGAAGGCATGTTTGACGAGCCCGCCATGTCCGAGGTGCTGACCCGGCTGGAAGGCCAGGTGCCTCCGTCCTGTATCCGTCTTCTGGAAGAGATGCACCGTACCCGATATCCAATCTACTCCAATGACTTTTCACTTCTTCTAAAGTACAAGCTGCTGACCGAGACCAGCGATACTCTGGTCAAGTACAAGGATGTGACCGAGGATCTGGCTAACCGGATCATGAACCATGCCAATGATTTCATCACGTTTGACCAGTTCTGCGATCTTCTCAAGACCCGGGATATGACCTACACCCGCATCAGCCGCAGCCTGTTTCATATCCTGCTTGATATCACCAATGAAGACATGCTCTCCTATCAGGAGGAAGGCTACTGTCAGTATGCACGCATTCTGGGATTCCGCAAGGATGCCGGCCAGATCCTCTCCTGCCTGAAGAACAGTTCCTCCGTGCCGATCATCACCAAATTGACCCAGACGGAAGACTTAACCCCGGCAGGGCTAAATATGCTAAGCAAGGACATCTTTGCCTCCAATCTCTATGAAAGCATCATTACGAACAAGTTCAAGCTGCCTTTCATCAATGAATATCAGCATCAGATCGTGAGAATCTAGACGTGTTTCCTGGACAGAAAGGCAGGCGCCAGAAAAAGATTACTCTTTTTTTGGCGCCTGCCTTTTTTATGCTTCTCTATTCAATTACCCGGCTGCAGGCTACTGCCATTGCCCCACTGCCGATGTGGCAGGCTACGCTCAAGGACAGCCTGTCCAGCTGTATCTCATAGCCCGGGAATCTCTTCTCAATCTCAGACTTCCATGCCAGCGCCTCTTCATCCGAGCAGGTATAGGCTGCTTCCAGATGTACCTTTTTCCCGGCAAAACGTCCGTTGATATCCTTTTCCATTGCATCCAGCATCGTCTTTTTTGCCGCTTTCCATCCTCGCACTTTGGCAAAAGAGTCCAGTTTCTCTCCCTGGATCTGGAGCACCGGCTTAATATTAAGCACCGTTCCAAGCGCTGCCGCGGCAGGCGTTATTCTGCCGCCTTTCTTCAGATATTTCAGCGTATCCACGGTAATATAGATGCTGGCTTCCAGCCGTTCGCGCATCAGAGTCTCCTCGATCTGCGCTGCACTCAGACCCCTTGAAGCCATTTCAATCGCGTCCAGAACAGACTGTCTCTGGGTGACCGATATCCTCTGGTTATCAATTACATGGACCTTTCCGTCAAACTCCTGGGCAAGAGCCATTGCTGTCTCGCAGGAACTGCTCAGGCCGCTGGACATCGGGATATGGATCACTTCATCATAACTTTCCAGTAATTCCTCCCATAATTCCATGACATCTGCAGGCGCAGGCTGCGAAGTAGATATATCCGCATCTTCCGCCAGCCTCTCATAGAACTCTTCCTGGCTCAAAGTGATATCCTCATAATAGAGTTCCCCATTGATATAGAACGGCATCGGAATCACCTGGATCCCCAGCTCCTTCGCTTCATTCTGGGTAATACCGCTATTGCTGTCCGTGACAACTGCTATTGTTCCCATCCAAACATCCTCTCTAATTCTTAAAACTGTGAATCGGCGCAGGGATTCTTCCCTGCCTGTTTACAAAGGCGCTGCAATCATACTCATTCACCGGCATGATTGGGGCATAGCCCAGCAGGCCGCCGAATTCAGCCGTCTCTCCTACGTCTTTGCCAATAACCGGAATCAGGCGGACTGCCGTCGTCTTCTGATTCACCATGCCGATTGCCATCTCATCGGCGATAATTCCGGATATTGTAGTTGCTTTTGTCTTTCCAGGTATGGCGATCATGTCAAGTCCTACGGAACAGACGCAGGTCATCGCCTCCAGTTTTTCCATGGTAAGGGCTCCCATCTTCACCGCGTCGATCATTCCCTTGTCTTCGCTGACCGGGATGAATGCGCCGCTTAAGCCTCCCACATAGGAAGACGCCATGACGCCGCCCTTCTTTACCTGGTCATTGAGCATGGCAAGAGCCGCGGTAGTCCCAGGCGCCCCTACGCGCTCCAGCCCGATCTCTTCCAATATCTCGGCCACGCTGTCCCCAACAGCCGGCGTAGGCGCCAGAGACAGATCCACAATTCCAAAAGGAATCCCCAGCCGTTTGGACGCTTCGCCTGCCACCAGCTGTCCGACCCTTGTAACCTTGAACGCCGTCTTCTTTATCGTCTCGCATAATTTTTCAAATCCCTTGCCGCGCACCTGCTCTATGGCGTGCTTAACGACTCCCGGACCGCTGACTCCTACGTTGATGACAGCGTCTCCTTCCGTAACTCCAAGGAACGCTCCTGCCATGAACGGATTGTCATCCGGCGCATTGCAGAAGACCACCAATTTGGCACATCCCAGGGAATCCATCTCCTTCGTCGCTTCGGCGGTGGCTTTCACAATCTCTCCGCTTAAGCGTACCGCGTCCATGTTGATGCCCGTCCTGGTAGAGCCCACATTGATGGAACTGCACACCCGCTCCGTGCACGCCAGCGCTTCCGGAATGGAACGGATCAGCATCTCATCGCTTTTGGTCATAGACTTTGACACCAGCGCGGAATATCCCCCGATAAAGTTGACGCCTACTTCCTTGGCCGCGGCATCCAGAGTCTTCGCCACCTTTACATAGTCTTCCTGCTTCTTGCAGGCCGCCCCTCCGATCAGCGCGATAGGGGTAATGGAAATTCGTTTATTTACAATCGGAATTCCGAACTCTCTTTCAATCTCTTCGCCGGTTGACACCAAGTTCTTTGCCACCGTCGTAATCTTATGGTAAATATTTTCATTGAGTTTCTCAAGATCCGCATCAATACAGTCCAGCAGGCTGATGCCAAGGGTAATCGTCCTTACATCAAGGTTCTCCTGCTCGATCATCTGGTTCGTCTCATATACTTCATATCTGTTTATCATAGTTTGCATGCCCTGGCCTTTCTTAAGTAGTCTTATAATCTGTGCATCTTTTCAAATATCTCTTCCCTCTGGCAGTGAATCGTCACTCCTATGGTAAGGCCCAGGTCTTCCAGTTCCTTCGCAACCGTCGCAATCTCTTTGCTGGATTTGGTAACATCTACGATCGCCATCATGTTAAAATATCCGTCGACGATCGTCTGGGATATATCCAGTACATTAATATTCGTCTCCGCCAGATATGTACAAACCTTGGCAATAATTCCCACCGTATCTTTTCCTACAACCGTAATCACGCATTTCTTCATTGTCTTATCCTCCTACTGTGCCATGTCGCTATAATGTTATAATCTCTGATACCATATCCCTCTTTGCTACCATCATAGGGATATCTTCGCCTTTATATGGGTTGTCGCCGATGCTGACCTCCAGCTTGACCGTCTCGTAGGCCAGTTCTTCGTAATTATTCTCCTTACTCAGATGGCCCAGCACCACATATTGAAGGTTGTCATGCAGTATATCACAAAGAAGCCTTCCTGACAATTCATTTGACAAATGTCCTTTATCTCCTGCCACTCTCCTTTTAAGAGGATAGGGATAGGGACCTACTTCAAGCATGTGGATATCGTGGTTTGCCTCCAGGACTACCGCATTCAGATCCTTCAGATGCTCTACCGTGTATTCGTCGTATTTCCCCAGGTCTGTCGCTACCGCCACGGATTTCGTCTCATTCTCGATCCGGTATCCGGAAGGCTCCTTAGCGTCATGGGAGATCGCAAAAGGCCGTATGCTCATGCCTCCAAGTGAAAATGTCTCATCCACCGGGACATCATGCAGCAGTCCTTCCGGCATCTTCCCCAGGCTTGTGCAGCATCGGATTCCTTCAATCGTCCCCCGGGTGGCATAGATGGGTATCCCGTACTTCCTGCTGAATACCCCCAGCCCCTGGATATGATCCACATGCTCATGGGTGATCAGAATGCCGTTCAGTTCTTCTCCCTTAATTCCTAATGTATGTAATCCCTGCTCAATTCTCTTCTTGCTGATTCCTGTATCCACCAGCAGATGAGTATCGTCATCTCCTACGTAGATGCAGTTTCCGCTGCTTCCACTGGCAATACTGCATAATCTCATAATCTGTCTATTCTGCCTTTCTTATAAATCTGCTACAATCTGATCCAGCTGCATCTTCGTCTCCTCAAAGACGCCGTTGTTGTCGATGACCCTGTCGCAATGCTTCAGGAATACATCCTTTGGCAGCTGGGCGGCAATGATGTCGTCCACTTTCCGGGCATCATAGCCTCTTGCGTAGATCAGCCGCTTTTTACGAATCTCGTCTTCCACATAGACATACCACAGTTCATCGCAGATCTCTTCATAGTTATCTTCAATCAAAAGCGCTGCCTCCACGATGAACAGATTCGTATTCTTCCGCTCCTCTTTGGCTATCTTCCTGCGGATCTCTTCCTTCACCGCAGGATGGATAATGCCATTGAGCACGGATAATTCTTCTTTCTTCGAAAATACGATTTCTGCCAGCCTTTCTCTGTCAAGCTCGCCCTTCTCATCCAGGATATCCGTCCCGAAATGCTCCACAATGGCCTCAAAGCATGGGGTTCCCTTTTTCTGGAGTTTCTTCCCCACTTGATCCGCCTGACAGATGGTTGCTCCGTATTTGTTATTGAGGTACTCCAGTATCTGCGTCTTTCCTGCCCCTACTCCGCCAGTAATTCCAATAATCTTCATAAGTCTACACCTCTACTTTGCTTCGTACCAGTTATCTCCTGTATGCATGTCTATCTCCAGCGGCACATCCAAAGATGCTGCCTGCTCCATCTCTTCTTTCAGTATCTTCTTTACCTGGTCAAGTTCCGGCTTGTACGCCTCCACCAGAAGTTCGTCATGAACCTGCAGCACCAGCCTGGACTTCATCTTCTGCTCCTTAAGCCGCCTGCCCACTCCTATCATCGCAATCTTGATAATATCCGCCGCTGTTCCCTGGATGGGCGCATTCATAGCAACCCTCTCGCCGAAGGAACGCTGCATGTAATTGCTGGAAGACAGTTCCGGAACCGGGCGCCTGCGCCCGAACAGGGTTACCACATACCCCATCTCTTTTGCATGCTTCACCGTATCATCCAGGAATATCTTGATGCCCGGATAGGTGGTGAAATAGTCTTCTATATACTTGGATGCCTCTTTCCTGGTGATGCTCAAATCCTGGCTCAGCCCGAACGAGCTGATGCCATAGACGATTCCAAAATTGACTGCCTTAGCATTGCGCCGCTGCTGGTCGGTAACCTCGTCAAACGGAATGTGGAACACCTGGGACGCCGTAATCCTGTGGATGTCCTTCTTCTCCTTGTAGGCATCGATCAAATGGCTGTCCCCGGAACAATGGGCCAGCACGCGCAGCTCAATCTGAGAATAATCCGCGTCTACGAAGACGAATCCGTCTTCCGGGATGAATACCTTGCGAATCAGTCTTCCCAGTTCCACACGGATCGGAATATTCTGCAAGTTCGGCTCCGTACTGCTCAGTCTTCCGGTTGCCGTGATCGTCTGGTTGAACTTGCTGTGGATCCGTCCGTCTTCCTGGATATAGCCTGCAAGCCCGTCCGCATAGGTGGACTTCAGTTTTGTATACTGCCTGTACTCCAGGATCTTTGCGATGATCGGGTAATCCGGCGCTAGTTTCTCCAGCACGTCCGCCGCCGTAGAATAGCCTGTTTTCGTCTTCTTGCCCCCTGGAATCTTCATGTTCTCAAAAAGGACCACGCCCAGCTGCTTCGGAGAATTGATGTTGAAGGTTTCTCCTGCTTCCTCATAAATATCCTTCTCCAATTCCACGATCTTGGCACCCAGCTGGTCACCGTAATACTTAAGCGCCTCAGCCTCAACCTTCACGCCGTTTACTTCCATGTCATAAAGGGTAAATACCAGCGGCATCTCGATATCCATAAACAGCCTGTCCATCAGGCATTCCTTCAGTCTCTTCCACAGAATCCCGGATGCGGCATACGCCGTATAGGCTTCATAGCATGCCTTCGTCCAGGCATCCAGCTTATCTTCTATAATCAGGTTCAGCTGTTCCCTTGCAACATCCTCATAGGTATAATTACTTTTCAGAGGATTCAGAAGGTACGCTGCCACCGTCACGTCAAAACAGTTATCCTGGCGGGCAATGCGGATATGCTCCAGAGCCTCCTTGATGTCAAACATGGCAAAGCGCCCTGCGTCTTTTGCTACGCCCTCCAGCTGCTCCAGAAGCCAGGATACTTCAATCCCCTGGCCCGCGCGAATGCAGTAGACATCCTTTTTAGAAAAGCAGAGTCCAATGCCGTCAATCCCGGCCTGCCCTGCGAAAAGCGGAAGCACATTCTGGGTATCCTTGAATATGCACGCGCCTATCTCATCGGCTCCTTTTGCAGCCGCGAATATGGCTTCCGCCTCTTTTCTATCCTTAACTTCCCGAAACGCATCCTCCACCTGGTTGGATGGCGCGGTCACGTCAAAACGCTGCAGCAGATTCTTAAACTGAAGTTTCTGGAAGTAAGCATAGGCCTCTTCCGTGTAGATATTCCCAAGTTTTGCCTCATCCAGCTCATATGGAAAATCCGCGTCCACATTGATCGTAGCCAGCCTCTTACTCATGACCGCCATATCCCAGTGCTCTTTTAATGCTTTGGACGCCCTGGGCGGCTTTACCTCGTCCACATGGGCATGCGCCTCTTCGATTGAATGATACTCCGTGATGATCTTTGTCGCCGTCTTCTCCCCAATGCTTGGCACTCCTGGTATATTGTCGGAGGCATCGCCCATAAGCGCCTTCAGGTCGATAAACTCTGTGGGAGTTACCTGATAGCGTTCCTTGACATCCTGGGCATAATAGTCCTCCACTTCCGTACGGCCCTGCTTCGTCTTGGGAATGCGGATCTTCACCTGCTCTGTCGCCAGCTGCAGCAGATCCCGGTCTCCGGAGATGACGGACACTTCCATTCCCTTCTGCGCGCATCGCTTGGACAAGGTTCCGATCAGGTCATCTGCCTCCAGCCCCGCCTGCTCGATGATCCGAATGCCCATCGCCTTTAACACTTCCTTGATCACCGGCACCTGCTGGCGCAGTTCATCGGCCATAGGCTTTCTCGTCCCTTTGTATTCCTCATACATCTCATGGCGGAACGTAGGCGCATGTACATCAAAAGCAACCGTCAGATACTCCGGCTTTTCTTCTTCTAATATCTTGAACATAATCGTCAGAAAGCCGTAAATGGCATTCGTATGAAGCCCGTCTGCATTGGTCAGATCCGGGAGCCCGTAGAACGCGCGGTTCAGGATGCTATGTCCATCTATCAAAACAATCTTACTATTCATATCAGATTCTCCACCTATTTTAAAATTACCATATTACTATACACCATATCCTTCGTTTTTAAAAGGAGTTTATTTCTACATGCCGGCAATCTCTTTCAGCCGTTCGATGATTGGCAGATGCTGGGTGCACTGTCCTTCGCACTTTCCGCAGGCAATGCATTCTGCCGCCTTTTCCTTTGGAATGTCCCAATGATTGTCAAGCCTCGCCAGGATTGCCTTGTCATTCCCGGTCAGTATCTTCTGGTTATAGGCATCCATGTATTTGGGAATGGGGATTTCCTTCGGGCAGCCCTTGCAATAGGCGCAGCCTGTGCACAGGTCATTTAGCGCCACTCCCTTGCCTTCATATTCCCTGGCGATCTCTTTTGACGGCATCTCTTCCAGATGTTCCACCGCTTTTACCGCATCGTCAATATGCTCCTTCGTGGTACACCCTGCCAGAGTCACCGTGATCTCTTTATGGGACGCCACAAAACGAAGCGCCGCCTGGGGAACCGTCAAATCTGTCCCTTCCGTCAGATAGCGGAAGGCGTCCGGGTTGGCGGGAATCATTCCACCTCCCAGCGGATTCATGACGACCACTCCCATGCCTTTATTGTAAGCCGCCTCGATCCCGCTCTGGCGGAAACGATAGTTCAGCGCATTGTATCCTATCAGCATTCCCTTAAACTTGCCGGAATCTACCACTTTCTCTATCTCATTTCCCTGCATATGGGAAGAAAATACGATATTCCTGATCAGTCCGTCCTTCTTGGCTTCTTCAAAAAAGCCGTACAAGGCGTCCATGTGCTTTTCCCAGGATTCCAGGCTGAGCATGCACCACATATGATAAAAGTCAATATAGTCGGTTTTAAGCCTCTCAAGAGAAAGTTCCAGCCGCCTGCGGAAATCCTCCTTTGTCGGATGGTCTCCTACATCCAGTGTGCCCAGATTTGTCTTCGATGTTACATATACATCGCTTCTTTTTATCTGGGATAGTGCGATCCCAGTGACAATCTCGCTCTTATCGTGGCAATAGTTCGGAGCCGTATCCCAATAGTTGATCCCTTTTTCAAAGGCATAAAGAGGAATCTCGGCGCATTTTTCAAGCCTCCCTGCTTTGATATCCTCCTCGTCATACCGCATGGTCCCAAGACCGATCGCCGACACTTTTAATCCTGTATTTCCATATTGCTTGTAATACATCTCTTCCTCCCATCCCGGAGCAGCACGCTCTCCGAGTCTCTCTTTCTTCTGCACTTCGTGCAAATCCGTTATATTATACCATAAACGGCTGAAATTTTGAATAAAATTTCCAGACAAAAGGATTGACAACCCTTCCTTTTGAGGTTATAATTTATCATGTTGCTGCCGGAGATAACGGCGGTACAGGCGGATGTGGCGGAATGGCAGACGCACAAGACTCAAAATCTTGCGGGGGCGACCTCGTGTGGGTTCAAGTCCCACCATCCGCATTCTGGCGAAGCGCTAGATCTCTTTTATAAGAAGAGATCTAGCGCTTTTTTGTTCTTAATTCTGTAAAATTGATGGTTTAGAAACATGCTATATGAAATTATTTCCATATATTTCCACTTTATAGTCCATGATTTTTGAGTTATGTTAATAGGCAAGGGAGTATTTAAAAAACCGCAATTCCAATCTGTGAAATTGCGGTTTTTCTATTCGAGTCCGTTTAGCATCCCCATGGCGCACAAGCCAAAGGCCGGCATTTATCATGCAATTACAAATTGTCAGCAGGGAACAAGGCATTATCCAGCTTGGTCAGTTCATCCTGCGGAATGTAGTATACTCCGTCAGAGTCAGGCTTTACGTGAACGGTTACGCTCTCCTTCTCTCCGAAAGTCGGACTTTTCACCCTCTCTGCCATAATGTCGTACATCCTTTGATAGAAGAGTTCATTAATCTGTTCTTCTGAGGGTATCTCTTCCATATTCCTGACTTCTTCCGTAACCTTTGCGGTCACTTCATCCTGAATGCCGTCAAATCCTGTGAAAGGCTCTACCGTTATTTCGATGGCATAGGCATCGTCATCGGCCTCTTTTGCCTCTCCCACCTCATATTTTGCCTGTTTCACCATATCGACGAACATCTGCCTGTAATTGGCCGACAGTTCTTCGGAAAGACCCAGGTCATTAAGCCCAGACTCCTTCATGGTCGTGTCGATGTTCTCCTCATACAGTTCTTTTGCCTCTTTCTCAGAGGACTTGGTCCATTCTACATAGTCTTTGAACTCCCCCTTATAGTTGGCGTCCAAGACTGACTTGGCATAGGACTGAGCGTCCTCTGCGCTCATCCCGCACCCGCCCAGCACCATCATCGCAAGGATGACCAGCGCCGCAAGCAATCCCTTCTTCCTCATCTCTTTTTCCTCCTTTACCTGATTCATTCAATATAATTCTGAAATTATTCTGCCAGCAGTTTCTTTCCGACATCAAAGCAGTCAAACGTCGCAAAATAATCTGCCGGCGTTTCCGCCCTCCGGATCAGCTGCACGGTGCCATCCTCCTTAAGAAGAAGTTCCGCTGATTTTAATTTGCCGTTATAATTATATCCCATGGAGAATCCATGAGCGCCTGTATCGTGAATGACCAGCAGGTCTCCCTTGTCAATCTTCGGAAGCATTCGGTCTATCGCGAATTTATCATTGTTCTCGCACAGCGAGCCTGCAATATCATACTTATGGTCGCAGGGAATCTTTTCCTTGCCCATTACCGTGATATGGTGATAAGCTCCATACATGGCCGGACGCATCAGGTTCACCGCGCATGCGTCTACGCCTATATATTCCTTGTGGGTATGCTTCTCATGGATGGCTTTGGTTACAAGGCAGCCATAAGGCCCCATCATGAAACGTCCCAGTTCCGTATAGATTGCCACGTCTCCCATGCCGGCCGGCGTAAGGACTTCCTCATATACCCTGCGCACGCCGTCGCCGATCATGCGGATATCATTGGGCTCCTGGTCCGGCGTATAGGGAATCCCGATCCCTCCGGAGAGGTTGATAAACTTGATATGTACGCCAGTCTCTCTCTGAAGCCTGACTGCCAGTTCAAACAGAATCTTCGCAAGCATCGGATAATAATCATTGGTAACCGTATTGCTGGCAAGGAAGGCATGGATTCCGAATTCCTTTGCCCCCTTCTCCTTCAATATTTTAAATGACTCAAATAATTGCTCCGTGGTCATGCCATACTTGGAGTCTCCCGGATTGTCCATGATGTCATTACTGATCTTGAACAGGCCGCCGGGGTTATAACGGCAGCTGATGGTTTCTGGAATATGGCCGATGGTCTGTTCCAGGAAGTCGATATGGGTGATATCATCCAGGTTGATGATCGCTCCCAGCTTCTCCGCATAGGCAAACTCTTCCGCAGGCGTATCATTCGAAGAAAACATGATGTCCTCGCCCGTCACTCCAATGGCCTCTGAAAGCATCAGTTCCGTATAGGAGGAACAGTCGCAGCCACAGCCATATTCCTTCAGAATATTGATTAGAAATGGATTGGGAGTCGCCTTTACGGCAAAGTATTCCTTGTATCCCTTGTTCCATGAAAACGCTTCCTTCAGCGCCTTCATATTTCTTCGAAGCCCTTTCTCATCGTAGAGATGGAATGGCGTCGGATATTCTTTTACAATCTCTTCCAGCTGTTCTTTGGTTACAAATGGCTCCTTCTTCATACGTTCTTATTCTCCTCTCGTATTGACAGTAATTTTATCTCATTCGATAGCGCGGTCTTGTATAATTCAACGAAGTTCTTCTGGCCGGAATACAGGCATGTATTCATGCTCCCCTCCCCATACTCGCCGGTAAGGACATACTTGGAGTCTGCGATGATGCCGATCTGCATGCCTCTGTTTTCTCCTACATAAACCTTGGCATTCTCAAAAGTCGCAGGCTGATCCGTAATGATCACTACTTTCTTCTTGCTCTCCATCAACTCTTCCAGTTCCCGTACCAGCAGAAGCAGATAGTTCCGGGTACAAGTAATATAGACTCTCTTCTCTACCTGGGACAGCAGGTTGCGCATCTTGTCCAGAATATGATTTGCGCCCTCTATCGTTATGTATCCTTCCAAATGAGTCTTTTCCGTTGGCTCATGGGATACCAGCCATTTTTTAGACTCCTCCAGCCTCCGTATCCGGTTCTTGCAGAATTCCTCCAAGGGCACCGGCACATATTTGCGCGTGGTTCCCTCTTCTACCAGATAGGATGCGCCTTTCTCCGTCATATTCGCCAATGAATTATATGCATTGGATCTTGATATGCCCGTCAGTTTGGCCACCTCATACCCTGTAACCTTGCCCTCGCCAAGCAGGCACTGATATATGCTGGCTTCCTGCCGGGTAAGTCCAAATTCCATCAAATATTCTACAAATGATATTTTTTCCACCTGATCACCTCGCCTTTCTTCTGTAGTAGTTCTCTATGGGAACACTATAATATATAGAAAGACGGCTGTCAATATGTTTTGAATCTTTTTGGTTGTCGTATGCGTGTCGGGAGGGGGAGGGATTCTTGCGACGCTACTGGGGCTGCGACTAATGCACTGATCTGTAAGGCTGTAGGAGAGTCGCCGATCGCGGCTCCTCTCCTACGGCCTAACATCTCAGGCATGGATTCTCCGCCCCATCCGCTTCCCTCCAGAATCCCTCCCTCTCCCGACACGCTCCCGGCAATTCGTTGGCAATTCTGCCCCGGTTATTGGCTCGAATCATATAATAATAAAAACCAGTACCCAGGGGAGACTGTAACATCGTCTCATTCTTCCTTTGTACTGGCTTCTTTTCTTTTATTTTCCATGACTTCCACCCCAAACTTCGAACGGCTTACCCAAACGCAGGCACTCCACGTAAGAATTGCCAACGAATTGCCGGAGACGTAAGCCTGGTGGAGAGGAGCCGCAATCGGCGACTCTTCATCAGGCTTACGACTCCGTGCAAGAGATGCAGGCGCCAAAGCGTCGCAGGAATCATCCTCCTGCCCTCGCCGGCGGCGCCACAACTTCATAATTCAATTCTCCTTAATCCACTACCGCAATCCGCATTATATTGCTGACGCTGGTCTTCTGGGCCTGTACGTTCGGGGAAGGGATCCCTGCCGTCAGCACGATGATATCCCCGGATTCCGCGATCTGCTTGGCACATACCAGTTCGATGGCTCCGTTGCAGATATCTTCCGTGGTGCTGAATTCTATGGATTTTAATGGCCTTACGCCCCAATAGATCTGCATTCTTCTCAAAGTCGCCTCATTTGGCGTCACGCCAATGATCTCGGTCCTCGGCTTGAACTTTGATACCACTCTTGCCGTCGCGCCGGATACGGATGGCGTAATAATGCATTTTGCACCAAGGTTATTGGCCGTGGTGACCGTTGCATGTCCCAAAGCGCTTGACGTGCTCTTCATCCGATGTTCTTCTGCTTTTTTGAGCAGCGTTTCATAGTCCAGATGTTCCTCGGTATTCTCTACGATATGCACCATCATCTGGAGAGCTTCCACTGGATATTTTCCCTGGGCCGTCTCGCCGGACAGCATCACCGCGTCCGTACCGTCGTATACGGCGTTGGCAACGTCGGTAACCTCCGCCCTGGTAGGGCGTGGATTACGGATCATGGAATCCAGCATCTGGGTTGCCGTGATGACCGGCTTATAATTATCATTACATTTCTGGATCATCATCTTCTGCAGATAGGGCACTTCCTCCGCCGGAATCTCTACGCCCAGGTCTCCACGGGCAACCATGATTCCATCCGCGCAGCGGATGATCTCATCGATGTTCTTAATTCCTTCCGCATTCTCAATCTTAGCGATGATCGGAATATATGGCGCGCCGCACTCCCGAAGAAATGCCTTGATCTCCAGGATGCACTCTGCATTGCGGACAAAGGATGCCGCGATAAAGTCGATCTCCTGTTCTACGCCAAAGCGAATATCCTCTCTGTCCTTATCGGTAATGGCAGGCAGGCGCACCGGCACATTTGGCACATTGACACCTTTACGCTCCCCGAGTTCTCCTCCATTGATTACGGTACAGACGATCTCCTTGCCTTTCTTTTCCTTTACTTTCAGGCCAATCAGGCCATCATCCACCAGGATCGTGCTTCCAACCTGCACGTCCTCAACCAGGCCTGCGTAAGTAATAGACACTTTGCTCTCGTCGCCTACAATATCCTCTGTCGTCAATGTAAAGAGGTTACCGGCCTGCAGGTTGATCTTCTTCCCATCTTTTAATATCCCTGTACGGATCTCCGGCCCCTTGGTATCCAGAAGGATCGCCACCGGCTTGTTTTCTTCCTCCCGGATCTTCTTTAGCATATCCATCCGGGCTTTCTGCTCCTCGTGATCTCCGTGAGAAAAATTAAATCTTGCAATATCCATTCCATTCTGAACCAGCGCCCGCATCAGTCCTGCATCGTTGGTATTTGGTCCCATGGTACATATAATCTTCGTTTTCTTCATATTCTTTTGCTTCCCTCTCTCATTTCTATTTTACATGTGTATGTGTGAACAGATGATCCTGGCAATACTCATAGTTGCCGTTACATTTCGAGCAGTAACGGAACTCCAGGCTCGGATCATCCAGTTCTGTCCTTCCACAGACAGCGCATTTATGTTTTGCCCCATTCTCATATACGTGCGTGGGACGCTGCGCCCGCTCCACCTTCTTCTTGTATTCTCTTTTCCGCTTCATCTCTTTAGGAGAATAAGGATTCGTATTCCTTGCGCTCATAAAGAAGAGCAGGACATTTATCACGGATACTGCGGCAGCCAGCGCCGCGTTCGCGCTCCCTCCGTTTCCGAACGGCAGGAAGTAGCTGACAATCGCATAGCCAAAGTAGATGGCGTCAATCCAGGCAATCCATTTCCCTTTGATCGGGATGGCAAAATACAGCATAAACTGTGCTTCCGGAAATAATGCGGCGAATAAAAAAAACATGGACATAATAATATACTGTGAATCCATAACCACCGGCATGCCGGTCAATACATATACTACGACTGCCGCAATCGCGTGAAGCAGGATGCCCTGGATCACGAATACATTGAATCGGAACGTTCCAAGCACTGCCTCCAGCTGCCGGCCGATCAGATAATCTACATACAGCAGCAATGCGCACAGGAATATATTGGTTGAGGGAGGAAACGCTAAAAATGTTATAATCCTCCATATCTGTCCATGCATGATCGCAACAGGATCAAGGCAAAGGTATTGAAAATATATCATTGGGTTCAGCATGACAATTACATATCCCAAAGCATACAGTATGACAATATAGTTGATGAGATTCGGAATCGCGAATCTTCCAATCTTTTTTTCCAGTTTATTCAGCCAATTATTCATAAATTCTACTCCCTGCTTTCTTCGTTTCACACTGTAGTCATTCTACCGTTTTGAGGTTTGTTTGTCAATTCTACCATGGAAGTTTAACAGGTTTTTTATATTTCTATCACATTTGCGAATTGTCATTTCAAATATTTTGTCGTATAATGTTACAAGTTGTAAACCAAGAAAACACATATTAATAAGAAGATACCCTTCCTCTTCCCGAGGCCGCAGTTTTAAAAATACGGGCATGTACGGACAATGGTGGGATATACATTTGTAATAAGGAGTTACATATTATGAGCCAGAAAGAATTATATACATTAGGAATTGATATCGGCTCCACCACGGTAAAAATCGCCTTGGTGGATGAGAATAACGATATCGCCTTTTCCGATTATGAAAGGCATTTTGCGAATATTCAGGAGACTCTTTCCGATCTGCTTGGAAGAGCCATCTTCAAGCTGGGCGCAGTCCACGCTTCTCCTGTGATTACCGGCTCCGGCGGACTTACGCTGGCCAAGCATCTTGGCGTTCCATTCGTACAGGAAGTGATCGCAGTATCTACGGCCCTGCAGCACTATGCGCCTCAGACCGACGTGGCCATCGAGCTGGGCGGCGAGGATGCCAAGATCATTTATTTTGAAGGCGGAAATGTGGAACAGCGTATGAACGGCGTATGTGCCGGCGGTACGGGCTCTTTTATCGACCAGATGGCCTCCCTTCTTCAGACGGACGCCTCCGGCCTTAACGAATATGCCAAGAACTACAAGGCATTGTACTCGATTGCCGCAAGATGCGGAGTATTTGCCAAATCAGACATACAGCCTCTGATCAATGAAGGGGCTTCCAAGGAGGATCTGGCCGCTTCCATCTTCCAGGCTGTCGTTAATCAGACGATCAGCGGACTTGCCTGCGGCAAGCCAATCCGGGGACACGTAGCGTTTCTTGGAGGGCCGCTTCATTTCCTGTCTGAACTTAAGGAGTCCTTCGTACGTACGCTTAAACTGGATGACGAGCACGCCATCGTGCCTGTCAACTCGCATCTGTTTGCGGCGATCGGATCTGCTATGAACTCGAAAAAGGATCTGGATGTCTCTCTCCAGGAGATGCAGAACCGGCTGGAAGGCAAGATCAAGATGGAGTTCGAGGTAGACCGCATGGAGCCCTTATTCTCCAGCGAGGCAGATTATAAGGAATTTGCCGAGCGCCATGCGAAGCATCAGGTTCCGGTTAAGGATCTGGACACCTATACAGGCAAGGCCTTCCTTGGGATTGATGCCGGCTCCACCACCACCAAGGCCGCCCTGGTAGGCGAGGACGGCACCTTGCTGTATTCCTTCTACCACAATAACGAGGGAGACCCGCTGGGCACGACGATCCACGCGATCAAAGACATTTACAGCAAGCTGCCCGAGGGCGTCGAGATCGTCCACTCCTGCTCTACCGGATACGGCGAGGCCCTGATCAAGGCCGCCCTCCTGCTGGATGAAGGCGAGGTAGAGACGGTATCCCATTACTATGCCGCCTCCTTTTTCGAGCCGGATGTAGACTGCATCCTGGACATTGGCGGTCAGGATATGAAATGTATCAAGATTAAGAACCAGACGGTAGACAATGTCCTGCTAAACGAGGCATGCTCTTCCGGCTGCGGCTCATTTATAGAGACCTTTGCCAAATCCCTCAACTACACGGTGGAGGACTTTGCCCATGAGGCGTTATTCGCCAAGAATCCGATCGACCTTGGCACCCGCTGTACCGTTTTTATGAATTCCAAGGTAAAGCAGGCCCAGAAAGAAGGCGCGGAAGTATCCGATATTTCCGCCGGACTTGCCTACTCGGTCATCAAGAACGCGCTATTCAAGGTGATCAAGGTATCCGACGCCAGCGAACTTGGAAATCACATTGTCGTACAGGGCGGCACCTTCTATAACAATGCCGTGCTGCGAAGTTTTGAAAAGATTGCAGGCTGCCACGCCATCCGTCCGGATATTGCGGGCATTATGGGCGCTTTCGGGGCCGCTCTCATAGCCAGGGAACGGTACATAGACTGCGAAGGCACGACCATGCTGTCCATCGAGGACATCGAGGCCCTAGAGTACTCCACCACTATGACCAAGTGCAGGGGCTGCACCAACAACTGCCGTCTGACCATCAACCATTTCAGCGGCGGGCGCAAGTTCATCACGGGCAACCGCTGCGAGCGGGGGCTTGGCAAGGAGAAGGCACAGAACAAGCTTCCCAACCTGTTTGAATATAAGCTGAAACGCTACTTTGATTACCAGCCTCTCGGCGAAGAGAAGGCAAAACGCGGCGTGATTGGAATCCCACGGGTCCTGAATATGTATGAGAACTACCCGTTCTGGTTTACCTTCTTTACGACTCTGGGCTTTCGCGTGGTTCTTTCTCCTTCTTCTACCAAGAAGGTATATGAACTGGGAATCGAATCCATCCCCAGCGAGTCCGAGTGCTACCCTGCCAAGCTGGCTCACGGCCATGTGCAGTGGCTGATCGATCAGGGCATCCGGCACATCTTCTACCCCAGCGTTCCTTATGAGCGCAACGAGTTCGAGGATGCCAACAACCATTATAACTGCCCGATCGTTACCTCCTACCCGGAGAATATCAAGAATAACATTGATGCCATTGTAAATGGGGACGTAGATTTCATCCATCCGTTCCTCTCGCTCTTAAATGAAGAGACTATCTCCTACCGGCTGGTGGAAGAATTATCTTCCAAGTTCTCGATTTCCGAAGGAGAGATCAAGTCTGCCGTGCATGCGGCATGGGAAGAACTGGCAGCCTGTCGCCAGGATATGCGCAGCAAGGGCGAGGAAACCATCCAGTATCTGAATGAGACCGGCAACCGGGGCATCGTCCTGGCCGGACGCCCTTATCATATTGACCCGGAGGTAAATCACGGGATTCCGGAATTGATCAACTCTTATGACATCGCAGTGCTTACAGAAGATTCCGTCTCCCACTTGAATCCGGTGGAGCGGCCGCTCAACGTCATGGACCAGTGGATGTACCATTCCCGCCTGTACGCTGCCGCGAACTATGTGAAGACGACCGATAATCTGGATCTGATCCAGCTGAATTCCTTCGGATGCGGCCTGGATGCCGTAACAACCGACCAGGTGGCTTCCATCCTGAATGAATCGGATAAGATCTATACATCGCTGAAAATCGACGAGGTAAATAATCTGGGCGCGGCCAGAATCCGTGTCCGCTCTCTTCTCGCCGCTATCCGGGTAAGAGAACAGAGAAACGATAAGCGCAAGATACAGTCTGCCGCCATCACCAAGGTTCCGTTTACCAAGGAGATGCGCAAAGACTATACCATCCTGTGCCCGCAGATGTCGCCCATCCACTTCGATCTGCTGGAGGTTGCCTTCCAGGCATCCGGCTATCATGTGGAAGTCCTTCCAAACGACAATAAGCAGGCGGTAGATATGGGGCTTAAATATGTGAATAATGATGCCTGCTACCCATCTCTGATGGTCGTCGGCCAGATCATGGAGGCCATCCTGTCCGGCAAATATAACACCGATAAGCTTGCCGTCATTATCAGCCAGACGGGCGGCGGATGCCGTGCTTCCAACTATATCGGCTTTATCCGCCGGGCGCTTAAAAAGGCCGGATTCGGGCACATTCCGGTGATCTCCATCAACCTAAGCGGCCTGGAAGGCAACCCAGGATTCAAGATTACGCCTTCCCTGGCCCTGCGTGGAATCTATGCGGCGATCTTCGGAGACATCTTCATGAAATGCGTCTACCGGTTGCGGCCTTACGAGGCAGTGCCTGGTTCTGCCAATGCTATGCACGAAAAGTGGAAGGGCGTCTGCAAGGAGTACCTCTCCCAAGGCTATCCTTCCAGGAGGAGGTTCAAGCAATTATGCCGGGAGATTATCGAGGACTTCGACAATAACCTGGAACTGCTGGATGTGAAGAAGCCGCGGGTAGGCGTGGTAGGCGAGATTCTGGTGAAGTTCCTTCCCTCCGCCAATAATCATCTGGTGGATCTGCTGGAGAGCGAGGGGGCCGAGGCCGTGGTGCCTGATCTTCTGGACTTCCTGCTCTACTGCTTCTACAACCAGAACTTCAAAGTGTCCCACCTGGGCATGAAGAAGTCCAAGGCGACCATGGGGAATCTTGGCATCAAGGCGTTAGAATGGTTCCGGGCGCCTGCCACAGAAGCGTTTAAGAAGAGCCGGCATTTTGATCCACCGGCAAAGATTGACGAACTTGGCAAGATGGCTTCCGAGATCGTATCTCTTGGCAACCAGACCGGAGAGGGCTGGTTCTTAACCGGAGAGATGCTGGAACTGATCCACAGCGGCGCCGCGAACATCGTATGTACCCAGCCGTTTGCCTGCCTGCCCAACCATGTGGTAGGAAAGGGCGTGATCAAAGAACTCCGGAGACGCCATCCGAACTCCAACGTGGTGGCTATCGACTTTGATCCAGGGGCAAGCGAAGTAAACCAGCTGAACAGGATCAAGCTGATGCTGTCCACTGCCAATAAGAATATGGAAGCAAGCCAGAATTCATAATCTGGCTCCTTATCAGTACAAACAAAGGCCATCAGACATATGCCGTATATATCTGATGGCCTTTTTCTATTCTAATCTAAGATACAGCGTTACTTCCCCGCCGCCTGTCTCTTCGGAGTTGGAAAGCAGGAGCCTTCCCCCCTGGGCCTTGGCAAACCTGGCCGCCGTATAAAGCCCGATGCCGTGATGGCTCCTGCCATGGCGGCTTTCATCGCCTTGATAGAACTGCTCTGTGGCATGGGCCAAGTCTCTGGCATCAAATCCCCTGCCCCAGTCCGTCACCTTTGCAGCAAGATATGCCTGCCCTTCTTCCAGGACAATCTGGAGGTCTATCCGTAACTCTTTGCCTTCGGGATTATACTCCAAGGCATTGCCGATCAGATTGTTCCATGCCCGTTCAATCTGGCTGTAGTCGCACCTGGCGTCTCCTGCCAGTTCCCCCTTTATAGAAAGGACTTCCTGCCTGGAGGCAGCCGCAAGAATCCTTGCCTGCTCTTCCAGCCGCTCTCCCAGTTCCTGACAGCTGATTTTCTCTTCTACGACAGATTCTTTTGGGGACATCAGCATTTCTCGAAGCAGGGCAAGATAATGCTCGATTTCCGCTACATTCCTTAGAATATACTGATTATACTCCTGCTCCTCTTCTGCAAGGCTTCCTTCCTCCAGAAGCTGCGCGTTTCCCTTGATGATCGTAAGGGGCGTCTTGATATCATGTGCCAGAGCCGCGATCTGCTCCTGCGTCTCCTTCTCCTGATTCCACTGCTCTTCCAGGGATTCCTTTAACGCGCATTTCATCTTGTATAGGGAATCCATCACCTGATCGATCTCCTTGATATCGGAATGTTCCTCGTCGAATTCCAGATCTCTCCTCTGAATCTTCTGCGTCATCTCATTCATGGCCTCAAGCCTCCGTGACAGATGTTTCCCAAAACTGCGCGCCAGTATAACTGTCTGAACAAGGAACAGCAGGACAAAGAGAATCACTATCATGATCGCTGGGCTTGGCAGGTAACGGTTCCATACTGCGTTCGTATATCTGGCCTCAATGAAATAGTTAACGATACAGAGTTCTCCATCTTCCTTGGCAATGAAACGGTAGTATCCCTTGCCCCTTGCATAGATATTATCTTCCTTATAGTTCTTCCACGCTTCCTTGGCTTCTACCTCCCCATAAGTCCCATAAAGATAGGTGCCGTCTTTGTCATAAACCCCGTAGCCGCACCCTTCCGGAAGAATCTCTTTTGTAACCTTGTCGGCTTTTTTGATGGCGGAAACGTTTTCGTTCAGCCGGGTCTGCATATCATCTGCCCTGCGGATGCTTCCTATATTAATCAGCACACTGAAGGCAAGGAAAAGGATGCCCAGGATCAAAAGCGTATTGACGCAGAACAGGCTGATATATCGAATGAATATGGCTGCTATCGTCTTTGGCTTTCTTTTTACTTCCATCGGTATCCAATCCCCCATACGGTCTCTATCGGCGCAAATCCCGCCTTCTGGCACTTGCCCCTTATGTTCTTGATATGTTCTGTAATCGCGGAACTGTCGCCTTCCCCGTCATATCCAAAGACATGCTCATAGATTCTGTCTTTGGAAAACACCTGTCCGTGATTCAATGCCAGGTACTCGCAGATCGCATACTCGCTTTTGGTCAGTTCCAGCGCCTTTCCTTCATACACCGCTTGCTTTGCCTGAAGCAGGAACTGCACGTCTCCCACCGAGACCGCATTCTTCTTCTGTCTTCCCTCTCTTCTTAGATGGGCTGCAACCCTTGCCCGCAGTTCTCCGATTCCAAAGGGCTTGGTAATGTAGTCATCCCCGCCGATGCCAAGGCCTTCCATAATATCCGCCTCCTGAACCTTGGCCGTCAAAAACAGGATGGGGCAGTCTACCTGGTCCCGGATGTCCCGGCACAGGGAAAACCCATCCTGCCCCGGCATCATCACATCCAGCAGGATCAGCTGGTACGCATTCAGATTCAATTCCCCGATCTTCAGAGGATCGCTTAGAAGCGTCACGTCATAGCCCTCCTTTGCCAGCGCATTCTTGATCAGCATCAGTATATCTTTTTCATCGTCAATCGCCAATATCCTAGTCATTGCATTGCCTTCCTTCATATAGTCCGAACCACAGGAATACCAGGATCCAGATGCCTGCCGATACCAGCAGGCAGACCAGCATAGTTTCTCCCTTAAGGCCTGCGGCTGCCATCTCTTTTCTCCCTGAATCATATAATAGCAGATATGAAGCCCATCTTCCAGTGTAAGCGCATGGGACATACTGCCAGATTCCTTCCCCCAGGCCCGTAAGGAACAATGCCGCCACCAGGGACTCGCTGATTCCTATGCACATAGAGATGCCTTTGGATGCCTTCAAGTTCAAAAATAGATGGATCAGATACAGGTTTGCCAGGCTTACCGTCATAGCCACAATGATGGCCATATACGCCTTCTGGCTGACGGATGCCTTTCCCAGCAGGTACCGGTATCCCAGCGCAAATCCCTCCACCGCCAGGCAGATGGCACCAAATCCCCACAAGGCAAGGACGATCCATTTCCCCAGCAGCGGGCTGTGCTTGCGGGTCGTCGTGCTCAGGAACGTTTGAAAATGATTCTGCGCCTCCAATTCCACCGACATGGAGCACAGCACGCTTGCCACCACAGGCAGCGCGATGGCCAGCACCTGTATATAGCCGCTGACCTGCCCCATATCGCCAAACGCGGCGAAACGATAGTAGCCCAGGAAGATGGCCGCTCCTGCCGCGGGAATCAGCAGATGAAGAAGCGGCAGCAAGGTGTGCTTCATCTTCCAGGATTCCGCCCTTAGCGTACGAAATACTTCTCTCATTTAGCCTCTCACCGTCCTTTCATATAGTTTCCTTCCGGCTATCCAGAATACGGCAAGCCATAGCATGGAGGCGGCGATTCCTGGCAACAGGGCGCCTGTATCCAGCAGTTCCGGCGAGAATGTCATCTCACCAGGTCTTGCCGGAAGCCCGTTGGGAAGCACCCCGATCACGCTGCACATCAGCCTGGAGGCAATGGCCTGCGGGATCAGGAAGAAATAGGACTTCAAGGAAGCCGTGGCGGCTATGACGAAGTATGTGCCCATATTTAGAAGCAGCATCGGGAAGATCCCCATAATCTGCTGAAGCATCAGGCAGAATGGCACCTGCCAGACAAACGTTACCAGCAGCAGCGCCGTCGCCGCCACCTGGCTTCCCAGGGACGGATACACTGCAAAAGACATTTGCATGCCTCTTTGAAGGATTGCGGCAATTACGACGGACGCGGCAAATATGACGATCAGAGCCACAGCGGCTTCTCGTATGACATATAGCACCTTGCCGTCCCAGACATGCTTTGGATCTTCCGGCAGCGTAAGGATGGAACGGTTCCCCATCTTCTTATCCCGCTGTCCCGCAAGTCCGCATATCAGGCTTACGAGCCCTGGAAACAGCATCATATACCACCAGTTGTAACTGTCAATGGTGAAGAATCTGCTGGTCAGTACGGCTGACAGGATCACGCTGATAAGCGGCATTAGAATTGTTAATCTGCCGATGGCTGAATGACGATTCTTTAGTTTTTCCGCCTTATAAAATCTATGCATCTCTCTCCCTCCCCGCCTGCTCCATCGCAATCTTCATAAATAGTTCTTCCAGATGGTTTTTCTTTGGCATTCCCCCTTGATATCCCAGCGTCCCGCCGGCAATAATCCCGATATAGTCTGCCGTCTGCTCGATCTCGCTTAGAATATGGCTGGAAACAATAACGGTAATCCCCTGTTCCGGAAATCTTCGTATCATCTGGCGCAGATCCTGGATGCCGATGGGATCCAGCCCATTCACCGGCTCATCCAGAACCAGCAGTTTGGGTCGGTTCAGCAAGGCAATGGCGATTCCAAGTCTTTGCTTCATTCCCAAAGAGAATTCTCCCGCCTTCTTTTTGCCGGTATCTTTTAAGTCCACCTGTTCCAGCACCTCTTCGATTCTTTCATCTTGCACGCCCAGGATGATGGCGCGTACCTTCAGATTTTCCCATGCCGTCAGGTTCTCGTATACGGGCGGCGTCTCAACGAGCGCCCCGATGTCTGCCAGATCCTTTCTGGACCATGGGTGGCCCTGGAAGCGTATCTGCCCCGATGTGGGCCTTAAGATGCCTGTGATCATCTTAAGAAGCGTAGACTTGCCTGCCCCGTTGGGGCCAAGCAGGCCATATACGCAGTTTTCAGGGACGCACAGGGAAATATTCTTTACTGCCTCCTGGCTGCGGAATGTTTTGGTCAATGTCTGGGTTTCTAGTATGGTATGATTCATATCTGATTCCTCCTTATGAGGACAGTATAGAATACATTTCTAAAGAATTTATAAGGAAATGCAGCAAAGTTTCCTATGATACAAAAAAGAGCCGGAAATGCAAGCAGATTATGCTTCCATCTCCAGCCCTTATGCGCTTTGCCGTGCAGGCGTGCTAGATCAATACTTTATTCAGGAAATCAATGGTTCTTGGATTCTGCGGATTGCCAAAAACTTCTTTTGGCTTCCCTTCTTCCACGATCACGCCATCATCCATGAAGATCACCCTGTGTGCCACTTCCTTGGCAAATCCCATCTCGTGAGTAACCACGACCATGGTCATGCCCTCTGCGGCCAGGCGCTTCATGACTTCCAGCACTTCTCCTACCATCTCTGGGTCAAGCGCGGAAGTCGGCTCATCAAAAAGCATGATGTCCGGATTCATGGCCAGCGCCCGGGCAATCGCCACACGCTGCTTCTGTCCGCCGGAAAGCTGCGCCGGATAGACATCTGCCTTTTCTTCAAGCCCTACGGTCTTGAGAAGTTCCTTTGCCTTCTTATCGGCTTCATCCTTTGACATCTTCTTTAATTCTACCGGAGCCATGGTGATGTTTTCCAATACGGACAGATGCGGGAAGAGATTAAAATGCTGGAATACCATGCCGATATTCTCTCTCACCTTATTGATATCAATGCTTTTATCTGATATCTGGTAGCCGTCCACTACAACGGTTCCGTCCGTGATATCCTCCAGCCTGTTCAGGCATCTGAGAAATGTGCTCTTTCCTGAGCCGGAAGGGCCGATGAGGCATACGACCTCGCCTTCTCTTACCTCCACATCCATTCCTTTCAATACCTGAAGCTTGCCAAAATTCTTCTTCAGTCCTTTTACGCTAATCTTACTTTCCATATGACACCTTCCTCTCTACCAGTTTTGCTACTCTGGAAAGGATCGTGCATACCACCAGATAGAATAACGCTACAACAATCCAGATTGCCATAACCCTTGTGGATGAATTGGCAGCAATGATCTTGCCGTTCTGGGTCAGTTCTCTTGGTCCGATTACAGATATCAAAGAAGTATCCTTCAAGGAAATGATAAACTGGTTGATGATGGACGGAAGCATGGTGCGGAATGCCTGTGGAAGGATAATCTTCCACATTGCCTTCTTATAAGGAAGGCCCAGACTCCTTGCTGCTTCCATCTGCCCCTTATCCACTGCCTCAATACCGCCGCGGATGATCTCCGCCATATAGGCTCCGGCATTAAAACTGAGCGTTACCACGCCTGCGACGAAGGCTGATGTAAATCCTCCGATTGCCGGCCACTGGAACTGCAGAAACTGCGTCAGTCCATAGTACATGATAAATACCTGGACCAGCAGAGGGGTTCCTCTGACAATGTCTATGTAAATATTGGCAATGAATTGCAGCGGCTTGATCTTGGAGACATTGAATAATCCCACGATGGTTCCGATGATCGTCGCAAAGATCAGGGAAAACACCGTCATCTCCAGCGTGATCATCAGCGCTTTGCAAAAAGATGGCCAATATTCCTGTAGTACTCGAATGATATCCATGGTAAGACTCCTATCTACTTCTTAATGTATGTATCTAATATTTCATCATATTTGCCGCTTTCCTTCAGGTTTGCAAGTCCAGCATTGAACATCTTAAGAAGTTCCGCGTTCTCGCCCTTCATAACGGCGAAGCCATAAGGCGCGCCTTTTTCCATATCTAAAGGAAGCTTCAGTTCCAGTCCGCGGGAAATCTCATATCCCATAACCGGATAATCTTCAAAACATGCAACCGTATTTCCGGATATAACATCCTGGTACATGGTAGAAGAATCTTCAAACTGTGTCACCGTAAATCCATACTGGTCCGCGATAGACTCCGCAAATGTACAGCCTTCCGTACCGAGTTTGGCCGCTACTGTCTTGCCCTTTAAGTCTTCATAAGAATCAATGTCAGAATCCTTCTTTACTGCCATTCCTACGCCGGACTGATAGTATTCATCTGAGAAATCATACTTCGCTTTTCTTTCATCCGTGATAGACATGCCAGCGATCACCGCATCGGCCTGTCCTGCCTCAAGAGCGTTGACTGCCGCCTGGAATCCGACGATCTGCAGCTCGTATTCAAATCCCTGGTCTTCTGCGATTGCAGCCAGGATATCCAGATCGATGCCTACCATATCGCCTTCATCATTCTCAAATTCAAATGGGGCAAATGTCGTGTCCGTGGCAACCTGGTACACTTTCTTGCCGTCATCTTTGCTGTCCTTCTTTTTGTCAGTCTTTCCCGCATCATCGCTGTCTCCGCACGCCGCAAGTGAGAATGCCATCGCGAGACATAAAAATGCTGCCAATAACTTCTTCTTCATACTCTTCTCTCCTTCTGCTTCATAAATCTCATATCCGTAAGTTTATGGATTTTGTATTTAACACTCCTATTATACACTGTTCCGTGCTAAAGCACCAGCATAATTTTTCGAATATTCCCACTATTTCTCACATTTCCACGAGATCTGGGTTCCATCGCTTACTGCCGTGATGGTACCTCTTAGATCCGTCCGGTAGATCTGGACATCATCATTTTCTAATTTGTCCAGAACCTCTGAATGTGGATGGCCATACCGATTCTCTTTTCCGCAGCTGATGACTGCCCACGTGGGATTGACAGCCGCAAGAAATTCATCGCTTGTAGCCGTGCTGCTTCCATGATGGCCGCACTTTAACACATCGCATTCCAGACTGCTTCCAAAGCGCTTTACCATTTCCTGCTCCGACTTCGCTTCGGCGTCCCCGCACATAACGAAGGAATTCTCTCCATGGACCAGTTTGATGCCAACGGATGAATTGTTCAGGTCATCCTGGCTTAAAAGTTCCGGCTTGGGACACAGGATGGTGAATTCCGCATCTCCCAGCGTAAAGATATCTCCTACCTCCGGGTACTTTACGTCCACATCGTATCGGCTGATCTCTTCCATTACCTCCTGGTAGGTCATGGTATCATTGGCTACCTCCGGCATGATCACCGTCTGTACTTCAAAGTTCTCCAGAACATTATCCCCTCCGCCGATGTGGTCTGCGTCCGGATGGCTGAGAAGAAGGTAATCCAGTTTCCCGATCCCTTGCTCCTTAAGATAGGAGACCACCCGCTCTCCCTGGTCATTATTGCCTACATCCATCACCATGTTCTGTCCGCCTGCCTGGATCAGCGTGCAGTCTCCCTGTCCTACATCCAGGAATGTGACTTTCATCTCGCCCTCGGCGATCGTATCTGCAATCTTCGCCTCCGGCTCGCCCAGCATGCCAGCCACATCGTCCAAACTTGCATATCCCGTGGCAACCAGCGCGGCTGCAATCACGAATGCTACGATTTTCTTAACGTTCTTCATATTTTTACTCCCCTTTTCTGTCTTGTCTCCCCCTAATATGTATCAATCCTTCTTGCCGTCTTTATCGTCTTTATCGTCCGTACGCCTTAAGAACTCGACAAAAGCAAAGACAATGGAAATCACGGTAAGCACGGCAACAATCAATTCAGACATATTGTTGGCATATTCTGCCTTTCCCGGCGCTATGGCTCCGAGAATCAGGAAATACACGCACCAGACAAGCCCCAGGCACAGCAGAAGAAAGGTCATATACTTCAGCACAAATGCAGCCTTGTCTACGAATTTGCGTCTCTTTAAAATCTCCCGCTCGGAGTAATTCTTCTTCACGGCCATTTTTACGCCTCCTCCCAGGAAGCCAATAATAATCCCTATTGATATCGCCCTGCTTATCATGTATAACGCGCCCATTTTCTCTTCATCCTTTTCCTTATTTGGATGCTGCTCCACAAATTTGCATCCTGATATAGGATACCATAAAAATGGCAAAACTGCAAAAGCGGAAAGCATTCTGCTTTCCGCTTTTGATCTATACATATTCATTTTCAAAACTTATCAGCACAACTCACAATTCCTGGAATCATTATAAAATAAGTTTTTCTTAGAACTTGCCAGCCTTAGCCGCTTCCTCTACAGAAACCGCAACTGCAACCGTCATACCAACCATCGGGTTGTTGCCTGCTCCGATCAGGCCCATCATCTCAACGTGAGCCGGTACGGAAGAGGATCCTGCAAACTGAGCGTCAGAGTGCATACGTCCCAATGTATCTGTCATGCCATAGGAAGCCGGTCCTGCGGCCATGTTGTCCGGGTGAAGGGTACGTCCTGTACCGCCGCCGGATGCTACGGAAAAGTACTTCTTGCCCTGCTCGATGCATTCTTTCTTGTAGGTGCCTGCAACCGGGTGCTGGAAACGTGTCGGGTTGGTAGAGTTTCCTGTGATGGATACGTCTACGCCTTCCTTGTGCATGATGGCAACGCCTTCGCGCACGTCATTGGCCCCATAGCAGTTTACCTTAGAGCGGAGTCCGTCAGAATAAGCAATTCTCTTTACTTCCTTCAGTTCTCCCGTATGATAGTCATATTCGGTCTGCACATATGTAAATCCGTTGATTCTGGAGATAATCTTCGCTGCGTCTTTTCCAAGTCCGTTCAGGATAACTCTCAGCGGTTTCTTACGAACCTTGTTGGCCTTCTCCGCAATACCGATAGCGCCCTCTGCAGCCGCGAAAGACTCATGTCCGGCCAGGAATGCGAAGCAGTCAGTGTCTTCTTCCAGAAGCATCTTGCCTAAGTTGCCGTGTCCAAGGCCTACTTTACGCTGGTCAGCTACGGAACCTGGAATACAGAAAGCCTGAAGTCCTTCTCCGATTGCTGCTGCTGCGTCTGCAGCATTCCTGCAGCCCTTCTTGATCGCGATAGCCGCGCCTACGATGTATGCCCAGCAGGCATTCTCGAAGCAGATCGGCTGAATCCCTTTTACCTGGTTGTATACGTCAAGTCCGGCATCCTTCGTAATCTGCTGAGCCTCTTCGATAGAAGCAATGCCATAACTATTTAATACTTCATTGATTTTATCAATTCTTCTTTCATATGATTCAAATAAAGCCATTTACTTGTCCTCCTGATTTTCTACTCTTTTCTCGGGTCAATGATTTTCACTGCGTCTGCAACACGTCCATACTGTCCCTTTGCTTTCTCCCAAGCATCGTTCGGAGTATCGCCTGCTTTGATGAAGTCAGTGAATTTTCCAAGGCTTACGAACTGGTAACCGATAATCTCATCATTCTCATCCAATGCGATTCCTGTTACATATCCCTCTGCCATTTCAAGATAACGAGGACCTTTTGCCAATGTGCCATACATGGTTCCTACCTGGGAGCGAAGTCCCTTTCCAAGGTCTTCTAAGCCTGCTCCGATCGCAAGTCCGTCTTCGGAGAACGCGCTCTGTGTCCTTCCGTATACGATCTGAAGGAATAATTCCCTCATTGCTGTATTGATGGCATCGCAGACAAGGTCTGTATTCAATGCTTCTAAAATCGTCTTGCCCGGAAGAATCTCTGATGCCATGGCTGCAGAGTGCGTCATTCCTGAGCATCCGATGGTCTCTACCAACGCTTCCTGGATAATACCGTCTTTAACATTTAATGAAAGTTTACAGGCACCCTGCTGCGGAGCACACCAGCCGACACCATGCGTAAAACCTGAAATATCTTTAACTTCCTTAGCCTGTACCCACTTTGCCTCTTCCGGAATCGGAGCTGGCCCGTGATTTGCACCCTGAGCTACAGGACACATCATTTCTACTTCATGTGAATAAATCATTTTAAAACTCCTTTCAAATTTGCATGATTTTCTGTCGTAAGGTTCGTTATATCTTTAACACCATACTTACTTTATTTTCTCATATTATTCAATATTCGTCAATTGTCACTTTCTATCAAATTCCACAGTTCATTCCCCGTCATATATGGTCGAATTTCAGCCCCGGAATATTCAGAAAGAATCCACCCCCGGGAAAGCCTGTCGCCATCCTCGCTTCGGAATGCAAAAGTGAATCCGATTGCAAGACCGTCTTTTTCCAGCAGGAAGTTGGTCAGATACCGGTTATCCACAATCTCGCCTTCCATCATGCGTTTGAAATATGCGTCTGACAGTTCCTTGGCCGGATAACTATCCGGAACTTGGGCAAGCATCTTTTCCCGCAACGACTTGACGAAGGCGTCATTGCCATCCACCACATCCTCCACCTGGTACTCTTCTGCAGTGTCAAGGTTGATCACCCGGGTACGCAGGGCTGAATATTCTGCCGCATAATTTCCCGCAAAATAATGGTCGTCATAAGCCACGCTCAAAAGGCCTGCATCCATATAGGTAATCTTATACTTGACCTCGCTTGCAAGATAGGCCTCCTGCTGCTCTTTGGCATATGCCTTGATATCCTCGTCGGGAACAAGATAAAAGCGGTTCGCGTTAGCCATAGCCGCGTCCTTAAGTATCTGGTTCACCTCCGCGTCCTTGCCGCTTGAAAGTCCATGTACTTGAGGATAGCTGATATGGAAGTTTATATTGCTCTTTCCTTCTTTTTTCTCTTCCTCATAAGTCTCTTCTGCAACTTCGTAAGGAAGATTCTCTGCCACATAAGCCTCGATATCTTCTAACTCCACGTCATCGACGGTGGCTTCTTTTTGCCCGTCATCCGAGCCATCGTTCCCATAGTCTTCTTCGTCTTGGGCGTCATCGTCTGGCCTGGAGCCAGCATCTTCAGAGGGGAGGGAACTCTCCGTCGTCTTCTTGGCCTTGTCGGCCTGGATTTCGGCTGCTACTTTCCTGCCGAGAAAAACGCCGCAGACGGCCAGCAGGACGATCGCAGCAACGACCGCCCCAATGATAAGGCCCAAAGCCAGCCTATTCTTTTTTCCCTGCGGCTTTACCTGGGACGGCGATATCATACGCTCCATTGGGATATAAACAGCCTCTCCCCGTGTCTGCTCTTCTGCATACGCTGTAAATCCGCAGTGCTTAAAGAAGCCTGTCATACCGGGGGCAGCCTCCACCGTTATTCGAAGAACAGAATATCTCTGGCTGCAGGCCTGGCACAGCATGTCTATCAGCGCCGTTCCCATCTTATGCCCTCTATGCGCCTCTGCCACATAGACCATAAGAATCCGGCCTCTGTCATCTGCCATGGCCCACCCCAGTAATTCGCTGCCCGCATAGCAGCCGGCAATCGTCACCTGGCCTTTTGCGACCATCTGCAGCAGCTGTTCCTGCGAATATTCCATCCGGACATTCCCGGCCATTTGAAGCGCCCTGGCTATATCCGTACTTTCAATATTACGTATTTCCATATTATAACCCCGTCCAGAAATCGCTGTCCGTCCTGAATTCTGCGATCTCATCATAATCAAACGGCGCCGTCACCCAGATATAGCCCAGATTGTTGGCGTCTCCTTCTTTGTAATTCAGGTTGTAGCCAATCTCAATTCCATCTGCATCCAGGAAGAAATTCACCTCATACACGCCATCCAGGGAATCTCCTTCCAGCGTCTTTTTCATGGCATCTTTATCCAGTTCAGACAGAAAAGCGTCATTGTCCGCCTCGTCCCTCATAATATCAGCCCACTCAGCCAGAAAGGCATCATCCAGCCTGATGATGTCCTTGACCTCATAGACCCTTCCGTCCTTGAGGCTGATATTGCAGGTCCGCAAATCCTGGTCGGAATATTCGGCCCCGCCCTGATAGCTGTAATCTTCGAAGGCCACGCTTAACAGGTCTTCAGACGCATAGGTCACCTTATACTTTACATAACTTACCAGCGCTGGCTGGGAAGAAGCCAGCACCCGCTCCTTCATCTCGTCCGAGGGATTGTCATAGATCTTATCTACCGTCTGTAACGCGCAGTTCTTCAACGCCTCGTTAACCTTTTCTTCTGCTTTGGCATCCTTAAGCCCGCTGATGACCGGATAATTAACGTTAAAGTCAATCATCGTAGTCTGTTTCTTATCATCCTGATATGTATATGCATCTTCCTCAAGGTCATAGGATAGTCTGTCCGCGATCTTCTGGGGGATTGCGTCAATCCCGGTCAATTCTCCGGCATCCGTGCTGTTCTGTCCGGCACCATCATCCCCGAAGTAATCATAGTCATGGTGGTCGTCATAATCATGGTCCCTGTCCTTATGGTCATATGGCTGCGTATATAAGTCCTGCTCCCGGAGCATATGTCTTACCTTTCTGCCAATGGCCACTCCTGCGATGATCAGAGCCAGTACCATTGCGATGCACACCGCGGTCACGATGATCACAGGGGCCTTTGACTTTTCTTTCACTGGCTGCATAAGTCCCGGTATCACTTGCATCTCCATAGGAACATAGCGTATGCCATTTACCTGCTGCTCTTCCCCTATCGCCTGCATGCCCATGTGGGCATACTTGGGAACCGCTCCCGGAGCGGCATTCACAGTAATCTTACTGACCCCCAACTTCTGCGCGCAGTAGTTATAGACGGCCTGGAACAGCATCCGTCCTATGCCTTTTCCCTGGCAATCCTTTCTGACATAGAACAGGCAGATGTGGCCCACGGACTTTACCGCCATGGTGCCACATAATTTCGTTCCTTCAAAGGCTCCGAAGAAGGTAATCTCTCCCTTCTGGTACATGTCTCTGATATTGTCATACTTAATAAATTCCTGGAACCGCGCTACGCCTTCCGGCGTATACGCAGGCGCCACATCTTCTGCAAAGACTTCCCATACCAGATGGAGAGCCGGAAGAATCTCATGCTGCTGCAATATTCTTACGTCCATCTTCTACCTCCTTTTCAATAACTCCTCCCGGAGCAGCGTCAATGCCCTTGCCACCGCATATTCCCGGTTCTTGTCCCTGTTGCCTGTAAAATAGAATTCCTCTACCCTTACATGGCCTTTTACATAGCACCCGATATAGACAAGGCCGACCGGCTTTTCCTCGGTTCCTCCGCCCGGTCCCGCAATTCCCGTTATGCTTAAGGAAGCATCCGCCCCGGCGGCGAGCGCCACGCCTTCCGCCATCTCATATGCCGTCTGAGGGCTCACCGCCCCATGCTGCATCAGCGTCTCCCGTTTCACACGAAGCAGTCGCTCCTTGGCATCATTGGAATAGGTGACATAGCCTTCCTTATAGACATTGGAGGCCCCCGGCACATTCGTGATCCGACCAGCCAGAAGTCCGCCGGTACAAGACTCCGCCGTCGTTACCGTCATGCCATCTTCTTCTAACATCCGCACGATGGCTTCCTCCAGAGTCACCTCTTCCTCCGTCGTATAGATCTTATCTCCAAAACGCTGGAAGAGTTCCTCCATCATAGGCGCCATCAACTCCTGTGCTTTTTCCTCGCTGTCTGCTTTGGCCGTCACCCGAAGATGCACCTCCCCCGTCTTGGCATAAGGCGCGATCGTCGGATTCGTCTGGGCATCCATCAGGTCTGAGATCATGGTCTCCGCCTTGCTTTCCCCGATGGAGCAGATCTTTGCCATCTTCGAATAGATGCCTTCCGGCTGCAGTTTATTCAGATATGGCGCAATGTCCTGCTCGAACATAGGCTTAATCTCATTAGGCGGTCCGGGAAGGAGAATGGCGATCTTCTCATTTTCCTCCAGAATCAGGCCCGGGGCCGTTCCGTTATGGTTATCCACTACCTTCGCGCCTTCCGGCACCAATGCCTGCTTCCAGTTATTCGGCGTCACCTGGTTGCTGTGAACCTGGCGAAAATATTGCTGGATACGCTCCTTGGTATGGGCATCCTCATAGAGTTCCCTGCCAAACACCTTGGCCGTCACTTCTTTTGTCAGATCATCCTTGGTAGGTCCAAGGCCGCCGCTTAAGATCAGGATATCGGACCTTGAAAGCCCCAGCCGGATCGCATCCTCCAGCCGCTCCTCATTGTCTCCTACCACGCTCTGGTAATAGCAGGATAATCCAAGCAGCGCGCATTTTTCCGCCAGATACGCGGCGTTGGTATTCACGATATTTCCTAATAATATCTCTGTACCAACGGATATCATTTCTACAGTCATCTCTTACATGCCTCCCTGTGTCAATACTTGTACGTTCTTTGCAACATAGTCAAACAAAGATACGATCGTCAGTATTAAGGATACCCAGATCAGTATGGTTCCAATCATGTCAAATGCGCCGCCCAGGTCCGCGATCAGCACGATGATCATGAACATCTGAGAGACCGTCTTGAACTTGCCCCAATAACTTGCGGCGATCACGATTCCAGCGTCAGATGCCACCAGGCGGAATCCGCTGATGATAAACTCTCTGGCAATAATCACGATCACGATCCATGCAGCCAGTTTCCCGGATGGGATCAGGCAGATCATGGCGGAGCATACCAGCAGCTTGTCTGCCAGCGGATCCATGAACTTTCCGAAATTGGTCACCAGATTCCTTGCGCGGGCAATCTTCCCGTCCAGCATGTCCGTAAGGCTGGCCACGCAGAATATCACCAGGGCAATCCACTTATTGGCTGCTCCTCCTACATCCGTCAGCATGAAAAACACGAAAAACGGTACCATAATCACTCTTAATACTGTCAGCTTATTTGGTAAATTCATTCCTTCAACTCTCCTATCAAATCGTATTCTAATGCGCCGGTCACCTTCACTTTGGCAAAATCTCCCGACATTAGTTCTGCTTCTGTATTTATGAAAATCAGGCCGTCCACGTTGGGCGCATCCTTATAAGTCCTTCCGACATAGGCATTTTCATCGGCCACTTTTCCTTCGATCATGACCAGCACTTCCCGGCCGATCATAGCCTCTGCCTGGTCAAATACAATCTCCTGCTGCAGTTCCATAATCTCCGCCTGACGCTCTTCCTTCACTTCTTCCGGCACCTGATCCGGCATGTCTGCCGCAGGCGTATCCTCTTCCGGAGAATAGGTAAATACGCCCAGACGGTCAAATTCCATCTCATCTACGAATTCCATCAGTTCTTCATGCTGTTCCTTCGTCTCTCCCGGGAATCCGGTGATCAGCGTGGTACGAAGGGCAATGTCCGGAATCTCGCTTCTAAGCCTTCCGATGATCTCTTCCAGCTGTTTCTTGGACGTTCTTCTTCCCATCCGCTTCAGGATATCATCATTGGCATGCTGGATTGGTAGATCCAGGTAGTGGCAGATCTTCTTCTCTTCCTTCATGACCTGGATCAGGTTCTCATCAATCTCTTCCGGATAGCAGTAGAGAATCCGTATCCAGCGGATGCCGCTGATCTTGCACAGTTCCCGAAGAAGCCTGTGCAGGGACTTCTCTCCATAGAGATCCTTTCCATATAACGTGGTCTCCTGGGCCACCAGAATCAGTTCCTTGACGCCCTGCCCGGCCAGTTCTCCGGCTTCTTTTATAAGGCGTTCCATGGGAACGCTTCGGAAGTTGCCCCGGATCTTGGGAATAATGCAGTAAGTGCAGTGCTTATCGCACCCTTCCGCAATCTTCAGATAGGCAAAATGCCCGCCCGTCGTCACCAGTCGCCCCGTATCCACCAGCGGCAGCGCGTCGATATCTTCCACTTCCACATGTCCTTTGCCAGCCAGCGCTTCCTCCACTGCTTCTACAATCTTGTCATAGGATGTGGTTCCCAGCACCGCATCCACTTCTGGTATCTCATCCAGAATCTCCTGCTGGTATCTCTGCGCCAGGCAGCCAGTCACAACCAGCACCTTAAGCCTTCCATCCGTCTTGTACTGCGCCATCTCCAGAATCGTCTGGATGCTCTCTTCCTTGGCATCATGGATGAAGCAGCAGGTATTGACGATAATGATATCCGCCTCCATCTCATCATCCACCATCTGGTATCCTTTGGCGTTAAGAAGTCCCAGCATGACTTCCGAATCCACCAGATTCTTGTCGCAGCCAAGGGATATAAATAATATGTTCATTCGTTCCTCCTTTTGGCAAGTCCTGTTCCCCATCCGGGGATTAGAAGAAAGGCAGATACCGCCCCGGCACCTGCCTTCTATTCACATACGTCATACGTATTAATCCTCTTCCTCGCCGACTACTTTGATCTTCGCCTGGTTCAATTCGTTAATTGCGATGGACAACGGCTTCTCTCCACTCTTCGCTGCAACCAGCGGCATAGCGCCGTCTATCAATTCCCTCGCCCTCTTGGCGGTGGCCATCACGATCGAATAGCGGCTGTTTACAACCTTGGTAGCGCCCTCTTCTACGTCTTTGTTAACGACCTTCATTAAATCTGTGTAAGATGGGTGTAACATGCTTGTTATTCTCCTTTCAACTCTTCCTTCATATGCTCTATAAATGCTTGATTACGAAAACTTCTTCTGTGCTCTCCCTGAATGATCCGATGCACCTCTTCTACGCATTCTGCAAGCACATCATTGACAATCAGGTAATCATACTTATCCATGCCTTCGGCTTCTTCCTTGGCCCGGTTCATGCGGAACTCGATGACATCCATCGTCTCCGTGCCACGGCCTACCAGGCGGTGCTTCAGTTCCTTCGCCGTCGGCGGAGTCACGAACAGAAGCAGCGTCTCCGGAAACTTCTCCTTAACCTTGAGAGCCCCCTGGATCTCTATCTCCAGGATCACATCTTTGCCTGCTTCCAGCTGTTCTTCTACATAGGCACGCGGAGTCCCATAGTAATTGTCCACGTATCTAGCATACTCTATCAGTTCATCTTTCGCAATCATTTTTTCAAATTCTTCCACCGTTTTGAAGAAATATTCCCGGCCCTCTTCCTCTCCCGGGCGGGGCTTCCTGGTGGTTGCAGAGATAGACAGCGCATAATTGTCATACTGCTTCAGCAGTTCTTTCATGATCGTGCCTTTGCCGGCTCCTGAGAAACCGGATACGACGATAAGAATTCCTTTTTTATTCATGGTCTTTTCCTCTCTCCCACTACTCGATATTCTGAATCTGCTCTCTTACTTTCTCAATCTCCGTCTTCAAGTCAATCCCAACGTTGGATACTTCCAGGTCATTGGCCTTGGAAAGGATCGTATTGGCCTCCCGGTTCATCTCCTGGGCAATGAAGTCAAGCTTGCGTCCAATCCCGGCCTCTTCGGACTGCAGGGTCTCCTTCATATGTATGATATGGCTGCGCAGCCTTACCACTTCTTCATCCGTGCAGATCTTATCCGCGAATATGACCACCTCGGCGGCAATCCTGCTCTCCTCGATCTGAGCATCCTCCAGCAGTTCCCGAACCTTGGTCTCCAGCTTCTCCCTGTACTCCGCCACGATCTTCGGCGTGCGCTCCTCGATATAGCCCACCAGATCCAGAAGCCCGTCTAGTTTTTCTATGATGTCTTTTTTAAGGTTGCTTCCTTCCAGCGTCCTGGTCTCCACAAACTGGCCGATGGCGCCTTCCAGAGCCTTTTTTAGGCCGTTCCAGAGTTCTTCCTCATCAATAACCTGCTCTTCCATGGTCAGTACTTCCGGACAGCGGGACAGCGTAGATACCCGGATATCATTTTCCAGGGAGAACTGCTCCTTCATCCGCCCAAAGCAGTCCATGTATTCCTGCGCCAGCGACTCATTATACTTCAGGGACATCTGGCTCTCGGTAAAGTCTTCATAGGAAATGAAGATGTCTACCTTGCCTCTCTGGATGCTCTGCTTTAACAAGCCGCGGATTGCTGTCTCGAAAAAATTCAGTTTCTTCGGCATACGGATATTGACATCCAGATAGCGGTGATTCACGCCCTTCATCTCAACCGTGAACTTGCGCTCCCCTTCCATCACTTCGCAGCGTCCGAACCCTGTCATACTTTTTATCATGATATGAACCTCTTCTTATAATATATTTGCTATATGTCTCTTAATTGCCACTGATAATTATAAGTCATTTGGCATATCCCGTCAACTATGTTATAATCTTCTTATTTCAGTAAGAAAGGATGGACATATCTATGGCATTTGACGGAATTACGGTTGCTGCAATGGTCCAGGAACTAAAAAACGCGCTGGCAGACGGACGGATCGCCAAGATCGCTCAGCCGGAGCCAGACGAGCTGCTGCTTACCATCAAGACTCCGGAGGGACAAAAAAGGCTCTATATCTCGGCCAGCGCATCCCTCCCTTTGATATATCTGACAGACGAGAATAAGCCTAGCCCCATGACAGCCCCCAACTTCTGCATGCTTCTTCGAAAGCATATTGGGAATGGACGGATCACCGGCATCTCCCAGCCCAAGCTGGAGCGTATCATCATCCTTGATATCGAGCATCTGGATGAATTGGGCGATCTGTGCAAGAAGCAACTGGTGATCGAGATTATGGGCAAGCACAGCAACATCATATTCTGCGACGATCAAGGCAGAATCATCGACAGCATCAAGCATGTCTCTGCGCAGATGAGTTCCGTGCGGGAAGTATTGCCCGGACGGGAATATTTTATACCGGATACTATGGCAAAGCACAATCCGCTTGCCACCACCGAGCCTTCCTTTAACCAGGCCCTTAAGGAGAAGCCGATGCCTCTTGGCAAGGCGATCTATACCAGTTTCACGGGAATCAGCCCGGTAGTAGCCGAAGAGATCTGCTATCTGGCAGGCCTGGAATCCGGCATGACTGCCGGAGACTTAAGCGACGATATGATGGCTCACCTGTACCGGCAATTTTCCTACTACATGGAAGATGTACGCCAAGGCGCATTCCATCCGGTCATCTATTACGAAGGGAACGCTCCCAAGGAGTTTGGCGCCCTGCCGCTGACGCACTACAGCGGCCTTGCCAGGAAGGAATTTGCTTCTATCTCCCAGGTGCTCAGCACCTACTATGCGACCAAGAATACCCTGACCCGCATCCGCCAGAAAAGCGCGGACTTACGCCATGTAGTACAGACAGCCCTGGAACGGAACCGTAAGAAGTACGATCTTCAGGCCAAGCAGTTAAGGGATACGCAGAATCGGGAAAAATACAAGGTCTACGGCGAACTGATCAACGCTTACGGCTACAATCTGGCTCCAGGCTCCAAGAACCTGGCTGCCCTTAATTATTACACTGGCCAGGAAGTTACCATTCCCCTGGATCCGACCATGACGCCCCAGGAGAATTCCCAGAAATATTTCGCCAAGTACAATAAGCAGAAACGTACCTTTGAGGCGCTCTCAGATCTCATCCAGGAAACCGCCGATGATATCCAATACCTGGAATCCATCAGCAATGCCCTGGACATTGCGTTAAGTGAGGCAGATCTGGCCCAGATCAAGGAAGAACTGATCCAGAGCGGGTACGTACGAAGAAAGTTCACCAAGAAAAAGGTGAAGCTGACCAGCAAGCCTCTGCACTATGTCTCCAGCGATGGCTACCATATGTATGTCGGCAAGAACAATCTGCAGAACGATGAACTGACCTTCTCTTTCGCCACAGGAAACGACTGGTGGTTCCACGCAAAAGGCGCGCCGGGCTCCCATGTCATCGTCAAAAGTAATGGAGAGGAATTGCCGGATCGCACCTTCGAAGAAGCCGGGCGGCTGGCTGCCTACTATTCCAAGAACAGAGGCAGCGACAAGGTAGAGATTGATTATGTAGAGAAAAAGCATGTGAAAAAGCCTAATGGGGCAAAGCCGGGGTTCGTGGTATACTATACCAACTATTCCCTGATGATCGATTCAGATATCTCCACTATAAAGGCCGTGCAGGACTAACCCGCACGGCCTTGCTGATACTTATACGTCTTGTCTATCGCTTCAAATCATCTCTGATATCCTGCTCCAGCCTCTCCTGGCTATAGGGATCCCCCGTCGGCTCCAGCATCTCTTTCTCACTGTCGCCATAGTACTTGCCATAGTATTTTCCATAATACTTTCCATAATAGCGGCCGGTCTTCTTACGGTCCACCTTATTGAGGACTACCCCCAGGATCGGACACCCAGAGCCTTGGAGCCGTTCTTTTACATCCTGCGCCATACGGTACTTGATCCCTCCGGATTCCAATACCATGACGGCTCCATCGCTATTCTTGGCAATGATCGCCCCGTCAACCACCATTCCAAGCGGAGGTGCGTCAATGATGATATAGTCATACAGGGCGCGCAGAGAATCCAGCATCTTCATATACCGCTCACCGGATAAGAGTTCGGTTGGATTCGGAGCCACAGGACCGGAGAAGATAATATGCAGTTTCGGCACATTGGTGGACATTACGACATCAGACAGCATACATTGCCCGGACAGGAAATGCGTCAGCCCCTTATCCACATGCTGTGCCTGAAGCCTGGAAACCATCACGGATTTCCGAAGATCCATATCAATCAGCAGCACCTTCTTCTTCAGTTCCGCCAAAGACACTGCCAGCCTTGTAGAAATCTTCGTCTTTCCTTCTCCCATAACGCTGCTGGTGACCATGATCACCTGCTTGTCATTGCCACAGAACTGAATATTGGTCCGAAGTGTCTTTACCGCCTCTCTAACCCCATAACTTAAAGGCTCCAAGTTTATCGTTGTCTTTTTCATAATGTTTCTTCCTGTCTCCTATCTAACGTCCGATAATTCGGGAAGGATTCTCCTCGAATATACGAAGAGCCCTATCTCTTCCCCATTTTCGCTCAACATATTTTGCACATTGCCCGAGCCTGGACGGACGATCCTTTATATTGTGGGCATCCGATGCAATAAATTGAACCATATCTTTCTTCATCAGCTTCTTGCAAAACTGCTTCGTCTTAAAGCCGCTCTCGCCAACTAGCGAGTCCGCGTTAATCTGTATCATTGCCCCAAGAGCAATGGCATCCGCTACATTCTCCATATTCTCAAAGAAAGCCTGATACCGTTCCGCATGTGCGATAATCGGAATATAACCGGCCGTAACCAATTCATACAAGGTGCCGCGGACTCTGGAATACGGATCCACCGAAGAGAATTCCGTCAATACATATCTGCTTCCTGCCATCGTCGGCCTTCTGCCGCTCTCCAGTACTTCCGCCATATCCGAATGCCGATGGTATTCGCACCCGAGATATACCTCGATGCCGAACGCGCCAATCTCGCTGGCCTTCTTTCTGACCTGCAGGTATCTCTTATACACCTTATCCATCGGTGGCTCGAACATCCCCCTTCGGTAATGAGGCGTCACGATGATCCTTCGTACGCCTTCGGCATAGGCCTTCCTCAGCATGGACACAGTCATTTTTCCATTTGCCGCACCATCATCAATCCCTGGCAGGATATGACAGTGAATATCCGTTAATCTCATATGCCCCGCTCCTCACAACAATACGATTATACCATAAAAAATCTCTTTCCGAAACATAATATCTCAGAAAGAGATTCTTTTAAATACGTATGATTCTTATCTTACTTCTCTCTTGCGGAAGCATACTGCTGCGCCGATCAATAAGATTACTGCTGCTGTTGCTACAAACGGAACTGCCATTCCTTCGCCAGTCTTTGGTGAAGCCTTCGCTCCATCCTTCGCGCCTGGTGCTGTATTCTTGTCTACGACAAACGCAACCGGTGATAAGGAATTGAATGTAGCCGTGATTGTTCCGTCGCCGGCCTTGCTCTCAACTACTTCCCAAGCACTCTTCTCTGTGTTGTAGTGAAGTACTGCAACCTTTGTGCCAGACACTACGCCAGGAACCTTGAATGTAATGGTAAGTGGGAATGTAGCATTTCCATCTACTACTACGTCCTGAACGTCAACCACTGACATTCCTTCAACAAACGCATCGCCCAATACCTTCTTAACGTTGTCAACGTTCTTGATCTCCTCAGCTACAGCCTTGTACTCCTCCGGCATTGCCTGAATCTTAACATTCACAGCGTTACCGTTCTTGTCAACAGCCTTAGTAACTGTATTAACCGTGCCGCTTGCCACCGGGCTTCCTGCTGCAAAAGCAGTCGCGCTCATTGCGAACATCATTACCGTCGCCATCGCTGCCCCAAAGAACTTCTTCATTCTTTTACTCATCGTCTTACTCCTCCGCATTTTAATATAATTTCCGCACAAACCTGTACGTTTTATGCTTACCTTAGTATAACACTAATCCTCAATTTTGTAAAACAAATTCAGGATTATTTCGTTCAGCTTGTCATTATTTACAAGAAATTCGTCATGTTCTGCTCCGCCAGTCATCTCCCCCGGAACATTGATGATCTCAGAATCCAGATCATACTCTGACATCTCCTTCAATTCATCCATTGTCATGCTGGTCACCATGTACTCTCCGGCACTGTCCAGAAGTTTTCCATATCCCCCCAGATCCGAAGACGCCTGGGCTTTTAACTGCTCGAACATGGCGGAGATAAACTGCATCTGCCGTTCCATACGCTCCGTATTGCTGCCGCTGACGCTGGTATCGCGGTAGCGCACATAAGATTCCGCCTGCGCCCCATCCAGCACGATCTGCGCTCCTTGCTGGAACGCCGGATCAATATATGTATAATCCTGGGGAACCGTCAGCGTAACGCCGCCCATGGCATCCACGATAGGCTTGATGCCGTCAACGGACACCGAGATATAGTTGCGGATTGGCACGCCGTACAGCAGTTTGGATACCGCCTCGCTTACCAGGCGGCAGCTTTTCTTGTCCCCATCGCCATAGGCGTACTGCAGCGCGATCTGCGCCTTTTCCGTGGCAAGAAACTCTCCTGACTGGTCATAAAGTGCGATCTCCGTCATCGTATCCCTGGATACTGCCAGCCGTTTTGCCGTTTTGGCATTCCGATCCAGGATATATAGTATGATCGTATCCGTCTGGCCGTTGTAACCTGGCGTCGAATTGACCTTTGCCTCCTGCGTCTTATCCACGCCCAGGAACAGGACCGTCTTTAGATCCGTATTATACCGATACTTTTTCCCATTATAAGTAATTACATCGCTTTCCTCGTTATCCGGCTCCTGATCCGCAACTGCCGTTTTCCCGGACTTGTCTGCCTTATCCTTCGCCGCCGAATATATGCCCCACGCCACGACTACCATGATAAGAACGGCAGCCAGACATATTCCTAACTTCTTTTTATTCATCTACCAATACCGCCTCTACTATGTAGCGTTTATTGTTCTCCCCGCCAATGCAGGTGCTCAGCGTCAAGATCTTGCTATCCGCATCCACCGCCACGCTCTCGTCAATACAGTTTCTCATGTCTCGGCTGTTATAGACAGATTCCAGAAACAGCCGCCTGTATTCCTGGGATGAAAAATCATAGGCCTCCAATATATGTACATCATCATATACCACCGCCGCGAAAATCCGGTAGGTCAATTCCTTTTCCGGCGTATAGATCTTTACGTTTGGATGCTCTTTCATATATTGGGGATCCTCAAAGTTATGAAGCCCCATAAACATGGACCCGTCCTTCATGTTATGTCCATAGATGACCGTATTAAAATCCGAAAAATCCTTGGCATTGATCCTTTCTGTATAAATCGATCCTGGATAGCCTTCGGTACCGTCAATGGTGTGGTTCAGATAATAGGCATCGTCATCGCCGCCCTGGACGACCGGATAATTAATCTGCGTATCGGGTATCTCGATCCATGCATAAATATCCTGGTTCGTCTCCTTTAATTTATCAAAGTCGATGGGACTGATATACCCGGGCTTTAGTTTTTGCTTCTTATCTTCCGCCACCTGCTTTTGCACCTTGGCATAGATATTCTCATTTGCAGACTTGCTCACCTCATAGTATACAATGTATCCTATGCACAGCAAGGCCAAGATCAGCAACAAGACTCCTAACTTCTTACGTCCATTTTTCATTATGCTGACTTCCTCTTCTTAGAAGAGCCCTTCTCAAGCGGAACGGCTGCCAATACATTCAATTCCAGATACTTCTTCACGTCTTCTTCCGTCTTAATCGTATCATCCATGAGATGACGGATTACGATCACCGCGATCGCAAGCAGCGCGCCAAGCAATGCGCCGATCGCCGTATTCTTAACCAGGCTCGGGCTGGATGGAATAGTCGGCGTCACCGCATCCTCCACAATGTTCGGCTTTTCCGTATCCATAACTTCAGAAATACGCTCAACCGTAGCCTTTGCCATTGCATTGGAAATATCGCGCGCCATCTTCGGATCCGGGTCCGTAGCCGTAATCTCCAGAATACGGGTATCCGTCGGATTGTTCACGGTAATCTTCTCTTTCAGTTTCTCGTATGTAGTATCCAGGTCCATATCGTCAATGACATCTTCCACAACCGGACGGCTGGTGGTAAGCGTCATAAAATCCGCGGTAAGCTGGGTTCCTATCTGAAGGTCCGTGATCGACGTCACGGTCGTCGTCTTCGTCAGCACATAGATCATTGATGACGCAGAATACTGCGGCGTCACCAGGAACTTGGTGTAACTTCCCACAAGTGCCGCTCCTATGATAAGGCACAAAAGGATTGCCCAGGCCTTTCTCCATAAAAGATGGGCAATTTCCAGAAGATCAATCTCCACCTCTTCATTTTCTCTTCTCATCTCTTCCATAACTATTTCTCCTCATTGTAAGTACAGTTCCGGCTTCTTAAAAGCCGCTTTCCTAGCATACTTTTATTATAAACTATCACGATGTCTTCTTAGAAATCTAACACTCTCTAATATACATCAAAAAAATAGATACTGTCAATTACATTCGCCTTATTGCACTAAAATGCCCGAAAATTGATCTATTTCTTCTGTATCAAGCCGATCCCCATGAAAATCGGATACAGATAACTGGCGCCAAAGCAGCCTAATTTCTTTGGCCCTGTTACGATGCAGGCGGCATTTCCGGTGGTCTTATCCTGGAACTCCAGGGCCTTTTCAAGGGCTATATTGACGGTTGCCCTAGTGACGGACTTGTCCTTTCTGGTGAAGAACATCTCGTTTCCCTTGATGTGATAGGTGAATTCAAGGCCTTTGACGGTTTGGAAAGGGTGATTCTGATAAGCCAGGAGAACGTCCCAGAGGCAGTCTTGGAGGAGATGAAGACTGGCTGTGGATTTTTCTGGGACTGTGGGTAGTTGGCTGTGGGTATGTAATTGTTGGTATAGAATGTCTATTGCTTGTTGATTTGTCATTTGCATGCCTCCAGTATAAATCAAAAGAACAGGGCAATAATCCATCCCTGTCCGTTTAACTTTTAGCAAAGTTTTCACTCATCCACTTATTGCTACTCTTCCATCAAACTTAGCCAGTCCTCTTTACCTTTTCTACATATGGTACCGACCATGCTTGATAATCATCTTTTCTATTGGTTGTTCTTGCATCTTTCTGCAAATCTGAAAATGAATTTTTTCTGCTTTCATTTCCTCTTTTTACATAATAATTGTCAATCTTCATTTTGTTCTTCTGGATAATTGATGAATTTCCCATCCCTATTTCCTTTCCAATGATTCTCTACCCTTAACGCTTGCCATCTGCGCTGTCTTCATCCTTTTTATAAGTATATACGAAATGTACTCTAATAGTTATAACTTTATCATATTTTATTTGATTTGAACAGGCATATTATATAACAAGATCCCCTGTTTCTATAGATTTTAGCGTTTTATATGTGAAAATTCGATCAACTATCCGTAGTAGTTATTCACGTTGCTTTCAGATGTGCATCAACCATACCAGATTCAATTTTAACTGAAGGATAATGCTTTTCACGATAGCATACATCATGTTCTGTGGTACATCCGCATAGCAAATCAACTCTATACTTTTCATTTAATGAATCAGCCTAAAGTAAATTAGAAATAATTATTCCCAAACTATCACTTCTCTTGATATGGGCTGTCTGAACAATTTGTGCATAGATTCGCATTTATGTATCAAATATATTGCATCTTCAAACGAGGCATTTCCATCGTTCAAAAACCAATTTGTGTTTTTCGTCCCAAAACTAACGCCGCCTTTTTTCTTATGAGTTAAAGCGACAAGGTTTCGTACATTTCTATTAGATTCTGCAAATATAGATCCAAATGTACCTTTCAAAAATTCCTGAGAGTCTTTGATTACTGCCTGACGCTTTCGGATTATCTCTTTTGATATTTCAGGCATCTGTTCGTCTAATTGCACCTCCGCGCCAAGAATAATGAATCCATCTAATTGAAATACAGACTTTCTGTAATCAAAGTCGCAATCTGCCCTATCTATCCATTTAATTTTCCAATCACTTTTATCTATCACTTTAACACGGAGTACAAAATCTGATATATTAAATTTCGGGTGCTCTTTTCCACCAATACCTGCATTCATATAGACTACTCCACCGAATAAGGCAGGTAGTCCAATAAGTTCTTCAAATCCACCAAAACCAGCTTCATTTACTTCTTTTATAACTTTTTGAATCCTTACTGACGCTCCTATATAAAAAAGTCCATTACCATAGTTTTCAAAAGAACAATCAACACTTTTCATATAGATAATATGCGCATATCTTTTTTGATCGTTAATCAGTAAATTTGAGCCACCAGATAGGATGTATAAGTGTTCCTTTTTTAATTCCAATAACAAATCTAATAATTCATTAACCGATTCGGGAATATAAAAACTATCAGCCACCCCCCCCCACATGGAAGGTTGTATAATCCTTCAAATTCACATTATATAAATACTGCATAATACAATACCTCACAAATTCTCCTTATACCAGTCTATAGCCAATTTGATTCCATCTTCAAAACTGTATTCCGGGTCATACCCCAGCAGTTCCCTCGCCTTGCTGATGTCAGCGTTGCTATGCTTGATGTCGCCTTTCCTGTTCGGGCCAAACTTCGGTTCGATATCCTTGCCAAGGACGGAAGTCAGTGTGTGATAAATGTCTATTAGGTACTCGCGCCCGCCGTAGGCAATGTTATAAACTTGCCCTGCCGCCTCATGGCTGGCCTGACACGCCTTCAGATTTGCCTCGATAACGTTCTCAATGTAAGTAAAGTCACGGCTGTGTCTACCATCGCCGTTGATGGTCGGCTGCTCGTCATTCAAAAGTTGTTTGATGAATTTAGGAATAACCGCAGCATATGCCCCATTCGGGTCCTGTCGTCTGCCAAAAACATTGAAGTAGCGCATCCCGTATGTGTCCAAGCCGTACAACTTGTAGTATAACTTTCCATATTCCTCGTCTACACGCTTGGTCAATGCATACGGAGAGAGAAGATTTCCTTCCTGTCCTTCCTTCTTCGGCAGTACTGGATGATCGCCATATACAGACGAACTAGAAGCATACACGAATTTCTTTATACCTTTCTGCCTTGCCGCCTCCATCATGTTCAGGGTACCGCAGATATTGACTTCCTCGTAATAAAGTGGCATTTCAATGGAACGCGGAACGCTGCCCCATGCTGCCTGATTTAGAACAAAATCTACGCCCTCGCAGGCAGATATGCAGGTATCAAAATCTGTAATATCACCTTTGATAAACTCATAATTTGTGTGGTCAATAAGCAGATCCACATTCTCCTGCTTACCTGTAGAAAGATTGTCCAGACAACGGACACGGTATCCCATATTCAGGATCGCCTCACACAGGTTAGAGCCGATAAAGCCGGCTCCACCTGTCACCAGAAATAATGAATCTTTATTAAAAACCAGTTGTTTATATCCCATTTTGCTACCTCCTTAATGCTGACGCTCTCCAGATGCTTACAGCCTCCAATAACTGTAGCCGGCATCCTCATATGCCCTTCTATCAAGCAATCCCTTGATATCCGCCAATACCTTTTTATTATTCTCCTGCGCCTTGAACATGGAAGCCACCTGCTCCATTGTCAAGTCTGCGAACTGCGTATGCGCCACAGCCAGAATAACTGCATCACAATCTTTAATCTTAGATATATCGCAGAATTTCACACCATACAGTGTTTCTGCCTCATTTGCATCCGCAGACGGGTCCGCGATCAACGGATAAATTCCGTATTCGTTCAGTTCCTTAACAATGTCGATGATCTTTGTATTTCTGGTATCTGGGCAGTTTTCCTTGAACGTAAATCCGAGAATACCGACCTTCGCGCCACGCACTGGAAGTTCAGCAGCAATCAGTTTCTTCACAACCTGCTCGGCCACATACTTGCCCATATCGTCATTGATGCGACGGCCGGAAAGGATAATCTGGCTGTGATAGCCCAACTCCTCCGCTTTGTAGGTCAGGTAGTACGGGTCAACACCGATGCAGTGGCCGCCCACCAGTCCGGGACGGAAATTCAGGAAGTTCCACTTAGTACCTGCCGCCCGCAAAACAGCGAGTGTGTCAATGCCCATCTTGTTGAAGATGATGGACAACTCGTTCATGAAGGCGATGTTGATATCGCGCTGGCTGTTTTCGATTACCTTTGCGGCCTCAGCCACTTTGATGGACTCTGCCCTATGTACACCCGCATCCACAATAATTTCATAAACCTTTGCCACATTCTCCAAGGTTTCCTCATCCATGCCGGATACAATCTTCGTTATGGTATTGAGCCGATGCACCTTATCTCCGGGATTGATACGCTCCGGCGAATAACCGATTTTGAAATCTACGCCGCACTTCAGCCCGGACTCTTGTTCCAGAATCGGAACACAAATATCCTCCGTCACGCCAGGAAACACGGTGGACTCAAAAGCCACGATGGAACCCTTGGTCAGATTACGACCAAGGATCCGGCTTGCTCCCTCAACAGGGGAAAGATTCGGCGTGTGGTCATCGTTCACAGGGGTCGGTACGGCAACGATGTGGAACTTTGCCCGGCGCAGAGCTGTTTCATCCGCCGTAAACTCCACAGTCGTCTCTTTGATTGCCTGATCACCTACCTCATGGGTGGGGTCATTCCCAGACTTATAGGTTTCGATCTTTGCAGCATTCAGGTCAAAGCCAATGACCTTCACGCCGCGCTTTGCAAACTCAATAGCAATTGGCATTCCAACATAACCTAAGCCGACTAAGGAGAGGGATTCTTCGTTTGATTTAATTTTTTCGTACAGGTTCATAATTCTAGTCCTTTCTAAAATAATTTTTTGAAAATTCAAAATAGAGCAATGTTTAACTGTAATCGATAGATGAAAGAACAAAATATTTTATCATGCTTATCTTCCCCTTTTAATTAATTTAGACAGTAACTTAAAGTCACTTCTAGTAGGTATAATAAACACAAACGGATTAACATGATGTGCATGCGCATAGTAAAACAAAAACATTAAGCCACACATATTATAAGAAATTACTGATGCTACTGCCGCGCCGTACATTCCATATGTTGGTATCAAATTTAAATTCATAACAACATTACAAATTACACTAACAAGCAAGAGAAGAAAATATGGTATTCTTTTGCCTTCAGCAATTAGTACAATTCCCAAAACTTTGAAAAGAACCATGGAAAAGACACCAAGAAAAAGAATCATGGTAACAGAATACGCATTCACAAATTCAACGCCATACATAATTGTAATGAACACTTTTCCAAATAGACTAAACCCTACAACCATAGCAATTAATATTATAATAGAACATTTAATTGCAAACGGAATCGAGGCACTTTTCTCTTCTCTAGCGACCCTTGAAAAAACAACGTCCTTAAAGGCATCGGGGATTAACCATACATAATTCATAATACCTGCTGCCAGAGAGTAATAACTCAGTTCGATTGGTTCTCCCATACGTCTTAAGAAAAAAATATCAACACTATAATTCAAAGTCACAAGAAGAGAGGCCAGCATTGGAACTATGCCAAATTTCAATACGGATTTTGAGAATTCGGCATCAAAATACTTCAAAGTCAGTCTTGTTTTCTCTTTTATCAAATAAATAGCCACTATTAACAAATCAGCGCAAAAGACAGTCATAACAACTGGAAAAACGGATGCTGGAAGCAAAACCCAAAAAACACCATAACAAGCAGCAGTAACCACACTATTAATAATGTTTGCAATAAGTTTGATCCTAATATTCTGCACTAACATAATATTATCCATCTGTATCCTTAATATCTGAACTGGTGCAAGAATAACTATCAAGGCAATTTGAAGATTTCTCGATACAGCAGCTATAATAACGGCAAGTGTACAATATACTATAAATTGAGCGAAAAACAGCGATATATATTTTTTATATACAGTTTCTCCATATTTTCGAAAGTTAAAAGCATATGACTGATAGAAGCCTAAGTTTAATATCAAAGCTATAACACTCACCGCTTGTTGAATAAATGTATATTCTCCCTTATATTCTACACCAAGATATCTCGTGCAAAATGCAGACGAAATAACACCAATTATCGCCATAGAAAGTTTTGCAGTAATACTCAAAATATAATCATTCTTCAAGGGGTTATTCATTTGAGCATCCCCCTAGTCCAATAATAAACATTCCTCAATCCGGTTTTTCTCCCTAATTTACGAATATGCCAACGAAATAGTGCCTTATAATCGACCTTTAGATACCTTTCAACGATATATTCAAAAGGCTGGCTACAATAGTCTTTCCAAAATTGATGCCTATTTGGATTAGATTCAATAGGTTTCCAAAGTGGACCATTGGCCACCTTCATGTCATCGATAGTCGATTCTTCCATATTTAATTCTCTAGAAGACTCACGTAGTAATTTCTCTCCAATCTCGGAATTAACAATAATACTCGAATAACCTAAATCTCCATTTTTCCTTATAAAATTCCATTTGTCACGAACGGCCCAAAAATCGCCTATTGTAATGTCACTTACACGTTCAAATCCTCTATAACGACACTCATTGCAGCATTCTCTAATCGAAAGGTTATGCAGAAAAGCGCTTCCTATAGGTATATCATTCAGACGTCGATTAATTACTTTTCCGTTTTCAAACCGGACTACTGTAGTGCATGCATTCGCCCACCCGTTAATTTTTGACCTAAAGTCTATGCTGACACATTTTGATTTCTGTATATTCTCCATATAATTTAATGCTTTTAGAAAAAAACCGGGACTTTGTACGCCGTGACAAATCAAATCGCATACAATAAGTTTATGGTTATTGTGTGATAATCTTTTTACAGCGTCACATTGACACGGCGTTCCGCAAAAAAGTACAGTGTTATATGAAGAGAGAATTTCATCTAAATCGTTTAAGATTACATTTGTATTGCTCTGCAAGTATTTTGATTTTCGTAATAAACCTAATTGCTCAATGCTAGTTATAGCAATATGTCTGACGGTAAAATCCTTATTGTAAGCTGCACCTATTACGGTACCACCTTTTTTCAACACACATTCTGCTAATGCAGTAAAAACACCTCCTGAAGAACTTTCAAATCTAACTCTACGCGATTTATGCCACGCTAAATAATATTTTGTGATATAATTATTTTTGCTATGGCTCGAATTGACAATACATGACTTTATACACAAATTACAGTTAATGCATAATTCGGTATTTATGGATGGCACAAGAAATCCTTTATCATCATACTCCATTTGAATGCAATTCTGTGGGCAGACTATACTACATAAACCACATCCAACACATTTATCTTTTTCACATATATAATCCATCTGCTAACTTCCCCATTGACTTTTCTGAATTAAAAAATTATTTACTATTCAACGCATGAACTAATCTTGCTGGACTACCAACATATACACCTGAAGAAGCATCCTCTAACAAAACACTGTTTGCCCCAACTACGCAATTTGAAGAAACAAAAATATTACCCAACACCATACTTCCCGCAAAAAAAGTGCATTCATCACCAATATGAGGCTGCTGCTTTTTCGCCGCATCCCCAATATTTGCGCCACCAATAGTTACATTTTGATAGATCGAGCAGTTTTTTCCTATGATCACAGCTGCCCCTATGACAATACCAGTGGGATGTGGTAAATGGAGTCCCAAGTCAATCTGGGCAGTTGGTGACACATAACAAGCAAAGTCCTTCACAAGCCTGATATGATATATTTGTGATAAATATTGATTTATTTTTCCATTTTGTGAGGCGTGATATTGCATTTTCCGTATAAAGTAACACGCACGCGCGGATGGAACTAAATGAATCTGCCGCCACCTTCTATAGACGTTTATAATATAATTCTGCGGGACAAATTTATAAACTTCTGTTTTTAAATAGTTATTAAATTCTGTTTTATTCATATCTTGCTCCAATTTCTGTTGCTTTTTGTAATGAATTCCCTAAATAATTCAAGGACATTTCACGGCTATTATTGATTATCGTATTCACGTAATCAAAATCCATATCAAAATCAGCCACAAAATTTGTGTCTTTAGATATATAACGATTTGTACAATCAAAATATCTTAGGGCAGACAACAAGCGATCCTCATATCTTCCCCAGGAGGAAGTCGTGTTTCGTTCTATCACGTAGAATGGTTTTTTATACAATAAGGAGAACATCAATCCATGATACGAATTGGTAAATACCATTTCAGCATTTTGAAATAGGGTAATAAATTCCTCTGGACCAATAGCAGGAATCCCTCTCCTTATATTTGCTGCATATTGTTTGGGGATCATTGGAATTTCTACAATCTCAGCATTCATGTATTTGGCTGCATTCCTGATTGTTTTTCTTGCCCATGTGGGAATTCCTTCAAATAAGTAAACTAAAACATATTTATCTGGATGGTTATAGGTTTTCTGTGCAATGTTATTCCACTCGGCTTGCTCAATTAACAACGTAGGATCAATCGTGTGTGTAGCATAAGAACTTGTGTAATTTCGTAAAATATCAATGCCACTTGTTTCCCTACACGAAAGATAGTCAATTTCACTTATATACTTCTCGAACGGAATATCAGCGTAGCCTTCTAATGAAGAACAACCAAAACTAGGAGAATATGCCACCCTTTTTCCTTTTTGAGCAAACTGTAGAAAATAAACTGCTAAATCATCAGTTCTATCTGGTGACCATATCATGTCACTTCCGCATACATAAGCATCATATATAGCATTGCTATTCTCCAACTCCCTTACTGTAGTATATTTACCATCTCCATACGGCAAATATAAGTTTCTAAAACTGGAGAAGAGTTTTGTCCGTTTTACTTGTTCAGCATAAATCTTATTTCTTAACATGATGTCTGTAACACCATAATTTTGAAATACATACTTAATCCTTTCAGTCGTAGAATGCTTAAGTTCTATATTTTTTATCGATCTTACATAAGGAATTATCTGTGTGGTATACCCTAAATTCGAAATTGCAGAGGAAATAGCATACGCCTGTAAACATGTACCATAATTATCTGATTCGTGAAAGGTTATGATTCCTACTTTCTTCATTCTTGCCCTCCAAATATGCGATCATAAAAACTTATTGACTTTCGAAACAATTTTGTTAGATCATTTATGTATGATTTCATGCTGTCAAGGTCTGATTCTATTTCACCTAATTTTAATATAGCGCATCTCCATTGTTCAAAGGACATGCAAATATATTTCTCATAGATGCCGTCGTTATATTGTTTTTTCTCTATAAATCTGAATCTTGGTTGATTTATATTGTTCTGACTTTTGTAATACAAAAAAAATGCATTCCACTTTTCTTTAAATATCGCATCCGACATCTTTAAAACTCGGTTGACTCTCTCTATTGGAAAAGGAACACTAATCTGATACCACACAATCTCGGGTTTTTTGTTTAATTCAGACAAGCAATCTAATAGAATACTATTTGCAAAACGGTGTTCATAATGCCAATCAACTTCCGAAGGTAGCAAAACCCTATCTGGTTCATATGATTGAAGCACATTGAGCAGATCTCTTTTCAACTCAACATTTGAAATGCAATAAGGAATATTTTTATGCTTACAAAACGCAATGAATTCTTCTTCTCTAACTCTTTTGTTCTCCACATCATGTTTACTACCTGTCATTGAACATAGAAAAACTAATGGTGTATTTTCAATTAAATATGTATAGCAACCTATCAATTCATCATCTGCGTGTGGTGAAATTACCAAAGTTTTTTTTCTATCAATATGAAGTTCCTTGCAATTCCCAGTATATGGCTTCAACTGGTTACTCCATTTACATTTTTGCACTATTGTCGTTATTATGCTATAAAGTTTTGATAGAATTCCATATTTAGTCATGTATTTAACAGGCTCCTATATATTTCTATGTATTTATCCGTTACGGCTTCCCAAGAAAAGTTCTTTACAATAAATTCACTCAACAAGTTATTCTTATCGTCTTCATACATTTTCTGAAGTTTATTTTTGATATCTGCAATATTTTTTGGGTCGATCGTGCTACACCATTCTGATAGTCCCCACTCGTTGATTGGTAAAACTTTTGATGCTACTAAGTTTGCGCCACAAGCGCCTCCTTCAAATAACGAGTTCCCAAATATCTCCTTATGTGATGGAAGAATTACCACTTGTGCATTACGATAAGCGGCTTGTAAAAGAATGTCATTATGATCTACCCAGCCAAGAAAACGTATATTCTTTCCAGCTAAAGATTTGCATATCTCATAATATTCAGGACATTCCTTGTCAGCACCTCCGATAAACACCAACTGCATATCTGTATCTTTTACAGCTTCAATAACGCTTAACTGGTTTTTGTTCTCATCGAATCTTCCAACTTGAAGTATATATTTTCCCTCAATTCCTGTTCGAGAGAAAAAATAGTCTGCAGAAATTTCTCTCTCCAAATCTAGACTAACACCATTAGGGATAACGTATATCTTTTTCTCACATATCCTAAAATTTTTGGCTATAAATTGCTTCTCTATCTCAGTTTGAGCGATAATTGCGTCAGCATTCTTCAATACTAGTTCATTCATATATCGATCTGAATAAACTGGTAACTTAGAACACAGTAATCTATTTAGCCAAATTGCAAGCCTTTTCTCACTCGGAACAACAGATGACACAACCACAGGGATCCCCTTAGAATGTGCATACTTCATCATCGTCCAACTTTCAGAACTGGATTTAAATATATGAACCAAATCATACTCATCAACTCTATCGACCCATTTATCAAATCTTTTAATTTCTACTTTCCCTTCAATATGTCTAATATAATTTTCTATCCTAACTTTAACGCCTCCCGAAGGATTTTGCGTTACTAAGTTATAACTATCAACTAAAACTCTCATGAGTATTTCTCCTCATCTTTCTATTCGGTGTTTTCGTATTTTAGTCATTATCAATGAAGCGACAAATATACAAAACGGACCTTCTATTAAATAACTGCCAGATACTAGTAGTCTTACAAATTCCAAGCAAAGCATATATATAACAAATTCTCTGTGATTTGTATTTTCTGGAAGAAAAAATGCAAAAACACTTTTTAATGTAACCCAAGCAGCAATTGTTGTCCCCACAACCCATCCATACGAAAGTAAAACTTCATAATAAAAATTGTGCACATAATTTGTTTTATAAACGCCGACTGACATATATCTTGAAAGCGCAATCCTGTCTCCAAATAATCCGCCAATAGAAAGATTCATATTAGACAAGCATTCATTAGCAAAAGCATATATGGTTGACCTACCACCAACTTCGTTTGATTCAAAAAATCTTCCTTTGATAATGGTTTCTACAACTCTACTTGATGCCCCAAATGGTTTTAATATAGACAATAATGCGGTTTGTAATTGATCACCAAATACAACTGCTAAAATGAGCAAGGCGCTTAACAGCGAGAATATTATCACCTTTTTTGTATTGTCTTGTTCCAAATACTTTTCTACCTCAAGAAGAAGAACATAAACAACAGCTGCCAAAAAGGCTGCACGCCCACCATAAATTATAAGCATATACAGATTAACTAAATAAGAGATCAAATATATAATTCTGTTCCCTTTATTCTTACTAAAGAAATAATACGCAGCTAAGCAGCCTGGCAACACCATCATTGAAAACACCATATAATTTATCAGATTATATATATGAAAAAAATAATATGATATAAGAGCCAAAATCGGTGTAATTAGGGCTATCTTTCTCATTCCTTCAAAGAATAATTCAAAACTTTTTAAGCCTACAACATAAACTGCAGTCGGGATAAAAATTAGAACCATTAAAGTCAATTCCATCGAATTGGCCTTAAAATAGATTCTGCTCTCGGGCACAAAATAGTAATTCAGTGCCATAGTGATGCCTGTAACACACAGTGCGGAAAACAACTGTCCCAATTTTCTTCTTGATAGAGGGATAACTTTAAAAAATCCATAAATAAAAACAAGCAAATAAATTATGAGAGTAGAGATTTGTGTCGATAACCCAACATATGCTAATGCGCTTCCCACTGCATTAGTGAAAAGCGGTATTGAAACTACCATAACAAGTAACTTTGATACTCTATATTCATATGTTTTCTCTCGCAAAGAAACTACTTGCTCCATCACCCATTTCCTTTCCTGACTATATTTAGATACGATTCAGCCATTTGTCCATCAGTCATCGATAGTGCGGTATTATATGCATTGAATATTATTTTTTGTTTGTCACTTACATCTAGTGAGTATATTGATTCCAGTATAGATACCAAAGCATCTATGTCTCTGGGTTCAACTAAGTATCCATTGCACCCATCTTTAATTACGCCGTCTATCCCCTCATTTTTACTTCCAACAACGATACATCCTTGTGCCATCGCTTCCAAATAGACTAAGCCAAATGTTTCTGGGCTACTGACCATTGCAAAAATATCTGCGTCTTTTATGTACCTAACCGATTCCTTGCGTGAAACTCGCCCTCTAAAATGTATATGTTCTCCTATACCCAACTTCCGCACTAGACTCACAAGTTTTTCTTCTTCACTTCCACTACCAACTATTTCTAAATCGTATACAAATTTAACCTTACTTATTGCATTAATCAGTATATCTACATTTTTTAATGGTATTAGGTTACCACTAAATACAATTTTTACAATTTCTTTTTTAGTAGATGCCTTTTTCTGTATAAATGCAGGTTCTGCTAACAATTCACTTGAAATCCCAGAATAAATCAATTCTGAATTTATACCGAACTTTCTATAAAATTCCTTCCTAATTTGTTTGTTTCTGCACCCAAAATAATTAAACTGCTCCATATACTTTTGGCTTGTATCTATAGAGAATTTGCCGAGTCCCTGCAAATCACAATTATGGAGTGTTGCAAATTTCGCACGGTTCGAAATCCTATGATAATCAAACCCAATAAAAGACATTGGGAAATGGACAACAGTCAAGTCCGCATCAAAGCCTATTTTTTCTATACAAGCTTCTACTTTAATTTGAAAATCTCTCATTTGAAAGGTCTGCAACTCAATTGCATGGGGTACAAGCAACTGATACCGAAAAAGGTGAACTGAAATGCCTTCATATACATAAACATTTTCTGCACTATAAAATATCTCTTTTAAATTTTGAGGTCTGATCTTTTTTATTGCGTTTTGGTATAAGTAAATAACTTCGACATGGTGTCCCTGCTTCTTCCATTCTTTCGCAAAATAGTGAACAGTTTTTGTATCAGAAGGAATTCCGAAAGCCTCAGCACCAGGGTATATCGTTGTAAATAATAAAATGTTCATAAGTTCCCTCCGTCACCACATCATGTTAGAATGCGTCACTGTTCTTTCGCTTTACAAGTTTACATGGATTAGCCTTAACCATTTCCTCGGCATCATATCTACTCATTGCAAAAGGCTTTCTTTTTTCATAAAACTTATTCCATGTGGAAATGACTCGTGCAGGATTGCCGCCAATAATGATTCTTTCGGTAGAAAAACTATCAACTACAACACTACCAGCAGCTACAATAATATTATTTGCCAGTTCAACCCCATACAGGATTGTGGATCTCTGTCCGATAAAACAATTGTCCCCAATCTTAATTTTGCCAAAGACATTCGAGCACTCTTTATCTATCTTACAAATACTATTATCATGTGTGATGAATTTTACATCTCCAGAAATGGTTACATTATTTCCAATCTCAACTAGGTATGGTTCGGTAGTCATTAGGTTGCAGCATATTGTACACTCCTCCCCGATTCTCATGCCTGATTTTCGGAAGTATTCACATATTGACTCTTTTTCATTTTTTGAAAGTTTTGATTTTACTTTTGCAATGAAATATCCAATCTCCTTCACTGAGCAATCCCCCTATCGTCTAATCATGCTACGAATCTTCAACATAGTTTTTTTTGAAGCCAAAAGAGTGGCTTTGGGCGATGTAAAAATTGCCAAGCAATACTTAAGACCTTTGAACCAATTACCCGTCTTCAAAAATATATATCCTAACTCATAGTTGTGCATGCAATATACACATTTTTTGTCACCGTTTGTTAATTTATCCATAATGGGGGCTATCGAATCAAAAAACTCTTTTTTGTGATTTAAAAGAGTCTCACCATCTGGTCTGTTTTGTGTATCGCTCACATCTATATTTAACAAATACTCGTCTACTTCCATCAGTTTATACTTATATGTGAAATTGACCAGCAGTTGAAAATCTTGATGTCTTAATAAGCCCTCATCAAAGTAGCCTGTGTCATCCAAATTCTTATGTTTCAACAACAGGGAACAGGTCGTAACATCTGAAATCAATGTCAATATATCGAAATATATATTACCATCTTGATATTTTTCTGATTTGCCAATCACTTTTCCTTCTTGATTCACAAAACGATATTTACATGATACAGCGCCCCAATCATCACTCAATTGGCGAATCGTTTTTATCTGCTTTTCAAGTTTATCTTCATCCCACCAGTCGTCATCATCAAGAAAGGCAATATACTCCCCTTTGGCCTTACGAATTCCAGCATTCCTGGCTGCCGCTCCATTAATATGTTTCTCCTGCATAATTAAGTGAAACCGAGGATCACAGTTGTACTTCTGCACCCGCCTAATCAGTTCTTCGGTATACTCATCTCCCGGTACATTGTCATTAACTAAAAGCAACTCTAATTGTGTATATGTTTGGCTTAGCACACTTTCTATTGCTCTATCTAATTTTTCTGAGCGTCTATAAGTTGGCATTACCACACTCACAAGCCCAGGAACATAATCTGCCATCAGTTCTTCTCCCTTGCCAATGTTCGGAACACCCAGCCTCTTACTTTGTTTGGCAGCAATAACTGAATTACAACTCTCTTTGCTATGTTCATCATATATGTTGGGATTCCTATAATACTATTTTTTAACATGTAATTTTGCAAGCCAAATTCGCTCATAAAATACTTCTTTCCCCCACGTCTGCTGTACATATCAGTACCAGTTCGTACATTCACAAGCACGGTACCAGTATTACCGAAAATGCACCCATGTTCCAACATTCTTATCCAAAGATAATAGTCCTCATTCCAAAACCAATCCAAATATCCCCCGGCTGCTTGTACAGCCGATTTTCTATACATAACCGTCACATGGTTCATCGCACAACGTGTTTTCATGTAATCTTTAATGGCAGCATCATATTCGGGCACCGCCCTTTTACCAACAACGTTGCTTTCTTCACCAACGAACTCTGTGATATCTCCACCTATAATATCTATGTTCGGATTTGATGCAAAATATTTTAACTGCTGCTCGAAGCGATACGGTACGGACACATCATCACTGTCCATCCGTGCAATCCACTCATATTTGCTATTTTCAACCGCTACACGAAGAGCATTACCGAGTCCTTGATTTTTTTCAAGTTTTATAACTGTGAGGGATACCCCCCCGGCTTGCTCATCAGGCTATATTTATCTATTACGGACTGAATCGAATCTGGAATTGGACCGTCTACTACCAGAACGATTTCATTCGGCCTTACAGTCTGATTCATCAGGCTGTCCATCGCCCGGTCAAACCATTCTGGGTTATCCTTGCCGTAAACAGACATAGCCACGGAAAATGAAGGATACTCCTCGCGATTTTGAGATATTTGTTCTCGCAATGCTTTATCATTTTCTACTTCCAGAATATTTGGATCAACCCTTTTCCGGGTAAATCGAAATAATTTTGTCCTGAGTGAATTTGGAACTAATACCTCACCCGCAAAGCGAATCGCATTATTATATATGTACTGTACATAGCCTATAAGTTTATTTTCCACCATGAACTTCTGCAGCGCCGCCTCGCTCTTAAAGTACCGCATACCGCCACGGCGAGCGCTCATCTCTTTGCCAACTCGCACATTGACAATATTATCTTGAATATTGGCAAACACCGCTCCAGACAACATCATTCGTATCCATAGGTAATAGTCTTCATTCCAAAACCAATCCTTATATCCTCCTGCCTTAGAAACCATAGACTTCTTATATAGAACGGCCATATGATTAAAGGCACAGCGCTTTTTCATATATTGCTTTATTTCCGCATCAGTTTCGGGCACCTGCCGTTGCCCAATAATATTAACTTCTTCACCAATGAACTCAGTGATATTGCCCCCTACCATATCAACATATGGATTCACTCGGAGGAAATCAAGTTGTTTTTGGAATCGATATGGCTGGGATACATCATCACTATCCATCCTGGCAACCAACTCGTATTTACAATTGTCAAGAGCCACTCTCAAGGCATTTCCTAAACCTTGATTCTGCTCTATATATATAGGTCTGATAGCTATTGCATCTTCCATATAACTCACCCTATCTTCCGCATAGCCAATAGTTTCTTTGCCTCCGTTTGTCGCTCATCATACTCTTCTTGATCAACTGCCCCTTTACTCAGCAGGTAATCCCCGAAATCCATGTCACTGACGGTTCCTTCCCGCATGACTCCTTCCTGTTTCACAAAGGCTTTCATGACAGTCTGTCCAATAATCTTCAAATCTCCAAGGAAGGTAATCTTCCCTATGTATTTCAAATCCCAATTCAGTTTTTCTTCCCAACTGATGCCGTTTCGTCCGTTAACCTGTGCCAGACCTGATAACCCTGGCTTTACAGAGTGACGTTGTCTCTGTTCAGAAGTCATGAATACCATATCCCGCACAAGTTGCGGTCTTGGTCCGATGACCGACATGGTACCGTTTAGAATGTTAAAAGCCTCTGGGAGTTCATCAAGACTGGTAGAACGCAGCCATTTTCCAAACTTCGTGAGTCTTACCTCATCAGGAAGTAATTCTCCGTTTGCATCACGCTCATCGGTCATTGTCCGGAATTTGTACAGTGGAAATATTTTTTCATTTAAGCCCGGACGCATCTGCTTGAATATAACTGGCGAGCCAAGATTGATTTTCACCAATACCGCTATAATAATGTAAAGCCAGCAGAAACAGACAATTGCCAGAAGTGCGCAAATCATGTCAATTGGCCTTTTTACAACTCGCTCATAAAGGGTTCGTTGACGCTGGGCTGTGAAAACCTCTGTCGACGTTTTTTCTGTATATTCAATTGTCGGTTCTTTCACAGTCCTCAATCCTCCAACTACTCAAAGCACCCTCTGATAATCTCAATCACCAGTTCCTGCTGTTCCTCTGTCATCTTGTTATCCGAAGGCAAGCACAGTCCTCTGTTGAATATATCTGCTCCAATATCCTCCACACCGCCTTCTATGTAAGCATTGGTTCGCGCCCGCCCGTTTCCATCAACCGTGATAAACGGATGGTTCCGGTACATCGGCTGCAAGTGCATCGGTTTCCAGATCGGGCGACCCTCCGCATTAAACTTTACTAAATTTTCCAATATCTCAGTCGGGCAACTCTTTCCGTGCTCTGCCCTGTAAAGTGCATCGTGGTCTCCACGCACCTGTGGACACATAGCCTCGTTGTCGATCAGAATGCAGCTCAGCCAGTAGTTCGGCTCCGCACCTGCCATGATAGGGTTCATAGTAACAGGCAGCCCCTTCAGTCCCTCCCGATACCGCTCAAACACCGCTTTCTTCTGCCTTATATGCTCTTCCAGATACGGATACTGCCCGCGTATGATGCCTGCCACGATATTGCTCATACGGTAGTTGTATCCTACCTCTTCATGCTGATACCAGGGAGCGTTTTCCCGGCTCTGGGTACTCCATTTTCTCGCTTTATTAGCGTCTTCCAGGCTGTTGGTTAGCAGACAGCCTCCCATTGATCCCGTCAAAATTTTGTTACCATTGAAGGAAATTGCCGCATAATCACCAAAAGACCCTGTCTGCCGTCCGTCAATGGTCGCTCCCATCGACTCCGCAGCGTCCTCAATGATGAGTACGTTATGTTTGTCACAGATTTCTCGTATCTTCTTAATATCGCCGGGGAAGCCATATAAGTGTGCCATGACTACCAACTTGACATCCGGGTAAATCTCAAACGCCTTTTCCAACGCTACCGGATCCATGTTCCAAGTGGCAGCATCTGTGTCAATAAACACAGGAATGCCGCCCTCATAAACAACAGGGTTTAGAGTAGCATCAAATGTCATATCTGAGCAGAAAACCCGCCTGCCCTCCACAGCGCCCTTGCCGATATCCGGTTTTCCATAAAGACATTCTCCTGCCAGTTTTACGCAAAGGTGCAGTGCTGCTGTGCCGCTGGAAAGTGCAACTGCATAGTTGACTTCTGCCTTCTGGGCTGATATAACTTCACATTCCCATATATTTCTTCCAACTGTACTCACCCAGTTGGTATCAAACGCCTCATCCATATACACCCTTGATTCCGGGTGCATCGTCGGCGAACTGAGCCAGATTTTTGTCTCGCTTGGATTTATCTTATGATTTTCTGAAATAAACATTTTCGTTCCCTTTCCTACCCTTGCCGTCCCACCTGCACGCGGCAAGGCTCCCTATCGTGGCCAGGTTTTGTTTTCTTGCCTCAACTGTGGTCGGGCTCCCTATTTAAACAACAACTAGACTGTTTTGCTCTGTACAGTCTTTCTATTTAAATTCCTCTATGAGCGTTTCTATTTGAGTTTATATGGACAAAATTCGCTTTAGTTTGTTAAAGTATATTTTATTGGGGACATGCTGTTAAAGTTCCACTATCCCCACCGTGCTCATCCAATTGGTGTCATAAGCCTCATATAGGTAAACTTTACTTTCTCTATGCATCGTTGGTGAACTCAACCACAATTTAACTGAGTTTGCTTTGAAATTGTGATTTTCTTCAATAAACATTCTGCTTCTCTCCTTGTGGTTTCCTTTTGCATAGATAAAGTGAATTTATGTGATTAACATATTACTTTTATTTCTGTTTACCTCTCAGTGTTCCTGTCAATCATTTCCCAACTGCTATATGTGACTATTATCTCAACATCAAGGCATCGCCGTTATACAAATCTGCCTAACTAATATTTAATTGTAAACAAAGTTCTCGACAATCACCCATAACTGTCCTAGATAAACTGATACTATTTTAACTACCGCTTTAATATTTATTCATTTAAAATTCCCCAACTCATTCCTCAGGCCGATAAGTAGGCACAATCTCCGCCACAATATCTTTCATATTCACCGCTTCCCTATAACTAGCCTCATCTAACTGCCTAAGTTTCACTCTAAACCACTCATCGTCCATCTCAATTGGCTTTCCAATATGAATCAGTGAGTTCTCTGTGCTTTCCAAGCCTTCCTCGTCCATCAGCATTTCTTCATATAATTTCTCGCCTGGCCGGAGTCCTGTATACTCAACCATAATGTCAACATCCGGCGTATATCCGGATAATTTTATCAAGTTTCTAGCCATATCATCAATTTTTACCGGCTCGCCCATATCCAGTATGAAGATCTCTCCGCCCTTGGCGTAATACGCCGCCTGAAGAACCAAAGATACTGCCTCCGGTATGGTCATAAAAAAGCGTATGATATCTTTATGCGTTACCGTAACCGGCCCGCCATCCGCGATCTGCTTTTTAAATAGAGGAATCACGCTGCCGTTGCTTCCTAATACATTTCCAAAACGGACCGCAACAAAGGTGGTATCCTTATACTCCCGGTTCATCATCTGTATTACCATCTCGCAAAGACGTTTCGATGCGCCCATGATGTTGGTCGGATTGACTGCTTTATCCGTAGAAATAAGCACAAACTTTTTAACGCCAGCCCTTGCAGCCGCCGTTGCTGTTTTATATGTACCCAGCACATTGTTCTTGATCGCCTCATTCGGGCTGTCTTCCATAAGCGGCACATGCTTATGCGCAGCCGCATGAAATACGATATCCGGCTTATAGGTCTGCATTAGCCATGCCAGCCGATTCGTGTTTCTGACAGATCCGATCAGCGTCACCAGATTCAAGTCCGGATATTTCCGGATTAACTCCTGTTGTATATCATAAGCATTATTCTCATACATGTCAAATATGATTAACTGCTTAGGATTTGAGGTTGCTATCTGCCTGCATAACTCGCTTCCGATCGAGCCGCCCCCTCCTGTTACCAGGACGATCTTATCGCCAATCGCGTTTAATATCTCTTCATTATTAACCTTGATCTGTTCCCGTCCGAGCAAATCCTGGATCTCTACATTCTTTAATGTGCTGACGCTCACTTCTCCATTCAGCAACTGGTATACCCCTGGCACCGTCTGAAGGCGGCATTTTGTTTCCTTGCAGATGTTCAGAATCTCTTTTCTAGTCTTCGCGCTGGAAGTAGGAATTGCATAGATAATATGGTTCACTTCATATTTCTCAACCATTTCCAGTATGTCATTCCTGTCCCCTACAATCGGAATCCCTTCCAATACCCGGCCTCTTTTGTTCGGATTGTCGTCAATCACGCAGCACACCTTTGTATGGAAGCGGCTGCTGTTAATCAGTTCCTTGATCAGAATCTGTCCTGCCTCTCCGCCTCCGATAATCATAATCCTGTCCTGCTCGTCTTTTCCTTCATCCTGCCTCTTCCTATTTGTATAAGAGCGAAGCAAACGGTAGGAAAATCTTGTTCCTGCCGTCATGCAGAAGCAAAGCACATACCCCATAAAATAATAGGAACGCGGCATACGAAGATGCATGAACAGCATCCCTGCCACATCAACCACCATTAAGATCAGATATGCCGTGATGATCATCCTTAATTCTGCCACGCTGGCCAATCGCCAGATACTATGATACAGCCTGCAGATGTAAAAGATCACAATTGTGGACAGAATCCAATATGGCATGGACCATAGATATCCTTCCAGATAATTCACCGGAATCCGTGAAAATATAAAATCAAAACGTAACAATAGCGCTAAGAAATATGAAATCATTACACTTAGCGCATCTACAAACATTATCAATATTGCCCTATGTACCCAGAGCACATTGCTGCCCTTTTGCTTTTTAACACTCATGTCTATCTACCTCAAACCCTCTATAGCCTGCCCCTGATAATCTCCCTCTAATGAAAAAAACTGGCTCGCCCTCTTCCAACAGCCAGTTCCTCCATATTCTAATTCTCGCCGCGGCGTTTAATACAGGCGACAATTCCTATTATACCGATAAAAGCGGTGGCAATCACGGCATTTATCGGATCAATGCACACACTCATTCCTTGACTGGAAGTATCCACAATAGAATTCTGGGCAAATATAATAGTGGCAGAACCTAATGCCAGGCATCCCAATGCTCCGAATGATGCCAGCATCTTACCATATTTTTTCATGCGTAAATACACCCTTCCCTCATTCACAATAAAAACCTCCCCGGCGCGTTACCAAAGAGGCTCATGATCCAATACTATGTAATATCGAATTATGCAACTGGCTGTCGTACCTTAACGGTTTAGACCCTCTAGTTTTGCGCCATCAGTTTTCACTGAATTTGCTTTTTATAATCTTGTAATATTATATACCTGCCCAGATTTTAAGACAAGCGTTTATTGAGGTTATGTACTTATTTGCTCACTTTTTGTAAAAAAGCGGCAAAAATAGTAATTTCTTTGACTCTATACACATTCATTTTAGCATAAAAAGTTCGAATTTACTACTATCCTTTTTATTCCAGTCACATTATTTCAATCTTTTACAAATAAACGTACCGCCATCGTACTGATGATATATTTTATCTTTGACAAAATCAATCGGTACTAAAAAGTTAGTAATTCATCGACATATCTTGACATCTGATTTTATATTTCTCAACAATATTCTCCATAATTCGCTTTATTAATATATGCAAATTCTACAAAATAGTATATAATATACTTAGTTTCAGTCATAAAACTGCTAACATAAAATTCATGAAAAACATAAGCGAAAGAGAGGTAACAGGAATGATTGATTTTAAGAACAGCGAATATGTAAAAATGAAAGAGATAGACCCCGGGTCAATATTTGCAGAAGTCCAGCCACTATTAATCAATGGCGAAGAGGTCATCGGCGCTTATAAAGCCATGAGAGACTACTGTGTATTTACGAACAAGCGGGTAATCGCAGTTAACGTACAAGGAGTGACTGGTAAGAAGAAAGACTTTTCCTCCCTTCCGTATTCTAAAATAACTGCTTTTTCTGTAGAGACTGCAGGCGTATTCGATATGGACAGCGAACTGGAAATGTATTTCAGCGGTCTTGGCAAAGTCAAGTTTGAATTTACCGGCAGAAGTAATATCGTACAGATCGGCCAGATTATTGGTACCTTTGCATTATAACTTCGCAAAGGGGATTGAACGATATGATGGAGGACGGTCTTATTCTCGAATATGATATCATCGAAGCAAAGATGAAAAAAGAACTCAAAGAAGCAGAGGCTAAAGCCAGTGCTAAGGCAGAAACCAAAGCCCAGCGAGATACCATCCGCAAATTATATTCCAAACTTCAGGATTCCGCCAAGGTGGCCGATCTTCTGGATCTGCCTGTCGACACGGTGGAGGAATCGTTAAACTAAGAAGAACAATTAAGGAGCGTGGATATCAGTTTTCCACGCTCCTTTCCTATGCTTATTTATTTGTACCTCTATTCATCCTTCTTACTGCATTCCGGCCAGATAATCCACAAACTGCTGCGCCGTCCTTCCGGACAGGCCGCCGTGGCTTAATTCCCACTTGTTGGCTTCCAGAAGGAGTTCATCTTCCGGCATGTCTATGCCGCTTTTCTGCGCCAGTTTTCGGACAATCTCCTGGAATTCTTTCTTATCCGGCTTTCCGAAATAGATGGTCACGCCGAATCTGGCCACCAGGGAGAGTTTTTCCTGCACCGTGTCATTGGTGTGCAGTTCTTCATCCCGGTCCGCCTTATCCTTAAAGGTCTCCTTGATCAGATGACGCCTGTTGGAGGTGGCATAGATCAGCACGTTTTCCGGCTTTCGCTCCAGTCCGCCTTCAATCACGGCTTTCAAGTATTTGTATTCGATCTCGAATTCTTCAAAGGACAGGTCATCCATATAGATGATAAATTTATAATTGCGGTTCTTAATCTGGGCGATGATATCGTTCAGATCCTGAAACTGGTGTTTATAGACTTCTATCATGCGAAGGCCCTGGTCATAATACTGGTTCAGGATCGCCTTGATAGAGGAAGACTTTCCAGTCCCTGCGTCACCAAAAAGCAGGCAGTTGTTGGCTTTCCTTCCTTCTACGAAGGCTTTTGTATTGTCGATCAGCTTCTTCTTGGCAATCTCGTATCCTACCAGGTCATCCAGATGCACATGGGCGATCTTGGTAATTGGCACGATCTCGGTGCCCTCTTCCATATGCTCGATCCGAAAGGCTTTGTGAAGCCCGAATTTGCCCACGCCGAATTCTTTATAGAACTGGGTCAGGATCGCCTTGAACTCCTCCGGCGTTTCCGCCTTGGCAAGGCTTCTGCTCAGGTCGCAGATACGGTCCCGGATTCTCTGGTTGAATATCTTGCCGTGTCCGCTGGTACCTGCATAGTCCCGGATCATAGACAGGCAGTCCACGCCCATGGTCTCTTCCAGCGCCTGAAAATCATAGTCAAAGAGTTCCTTAAAGATAGCGAAGTCATGAAGGGCTACTTCGTTGATGCTTCCCTCCACCGGCCCTACGATCTCGCAGGAGGTGCTGTATGCATTCTCATGGCTGGCAAGAAGGTAGGTCAGGTAATTGTGCCACAGGTTTCCTTCGAATCCGTGGCTGACAGCCAGTTCTAATATCTCATTGACCAAATCAAAGAGGAGGCCTTTCATGTCTTCCATATTATAATAATCGTTGGCGTAGTTCTCCATCAGGAAGGTCATATCGTTTAATATCTGGCCTTCTTCCATATGTTTGTACAGCATCAGTTCATTCGTTCTCATTTGGCTCACCTCTTAATAATTTCCCAGTATCTTCAGATTAATGCTTTCTTCCCGCAGGCCGCGGATCGCGTTTTTTACCGCCGGATCCGCCAGATTTCCTTCAAAGTCGATAAAGAAGCGGTATTCCCAGTTCTTCCCTTCTACCGGCCTGGATTCGATCCTGGTCATGTTCAGGTCATTATATATGAAATGAGACAGCAGGTGGTACAAAGAGCCGCTCTCATGCGGCAGTTCGAAGCAGATGCTGATCTTCTTCGCATCTTTCAGGAAGATCTTCTGGTTGGTGACCACGATGAATCTGGTGGAATTCCCATGATCATCATTGATATTATCCGCCAGCACCGCCAGGCCATGCACCTTGGCCGCATAGGCGCTGCACACGGCCGCCTGGGTCTTATCCTGCTCATCCAGCACCTTCTTTGCCGCAATCGCCGTATTGGCCACGCTGATCTGCTGCCAGTCGCCGTGCTCGTCCAGGAAGCGGGATGCCTGCATCAGAGCCACGCCTTTTGAGTATACCCGCTGGATATCCGCCAGTTCTGTTCCCGGTAGTCCGGCAAGCGTATTGACGATCGGAATGATCGTCTCTCCTACGATATAGTTTTCAAATTCCACCAGCAGGTCATACATCTCATCCACAGAGCCTGCCGTAGAGTTCTCGATAGGAAGCACGGCAAAGTCCGCCGCTCCTTCTTCTATGGCTTCCATGGCATCCCGGAAGGTCCGCACGTAAAAGTTGTTGCAGTCCTCCCCAAAGTAATTCTTAGTAGCCGCCTGGCTGTATGCGCCCTCCGTTCCCGGAAATACGATCCTCGCGTTCTTGTCATCCAGGGAGGACACCCCGATAAATGGAAGCCTGCCCAGGGCCCCTGCTTTGACCAGCTGCTGATACTGCAGCTTCCTGCTCATGGACATCAGCTGGTCATAGAGTTCCTGCACCGCTTTCTTATTGAAGTCCGTGGCTACCATCCCGGCCACATCCTGAAGTTTGTCCCGCTCTCTCTGGCGGTCCAGCACTTTTCTTCCATTCTTTACCTTATATTCTCCGACTTCTTCACAGATGCTCATTCTCTCCTCAAAGAGTCTGACCATCTGTTCATCAACCTCGTCTAACCTTATTCTCAGTTCCTCTAACGTTGGCATATCTTTTTCTCCTTCTTTACAAATCAAGTTGTATTATAATACATTTTTGGTATAAAATCTACCTTCCGTTGCCATACTAAGACACATGAAGCATAATTTCTTAACCTGCGGAACCTGTGGGTGGTGCATGGAGATTCTGTTCACCGGCCTGCACTCTCTGCAGAACGAAAATCACAAGCTTACCGGGAATACTTCCATCTGGATGTTCCCTATCTATGGCATGGCCAGTTTCCTTTCTCCCATCTGCAAACGTTTAAAAGGCAAGAGTCTGGTGTTACGGGGAGGTGTATATACTTGCTGCATTTTTATTGGAGAATATATTACCGGCTCTTTCCTGAGGAAATTCGAAGCCTGCCCCTGGGATTACAGCGAAGCCCGGCTGAATGTTAATGGGCTGATCCGCCTCGACTATGCGCCTCTCTGGTTCGGCGCAGGATTGTTGTTTGAAAAAATTCTCTGCAGACGTTGAAAATCTTTCATATTTATTATATGATGTATGAAAGATTTTCAATATGGGAGGAAAACGAGATGAATACCACTGAATGTATTAGAACCAGAAGAAGCATCCGGAAGTTTAAGCCGGACCCGATAGACCATTTTCTATTAGAATCCATAATATCTACTGCATCCTATTCTCCTTCTTGGAAGAACAGTCAGATCGTCCGTTATATCGCAATTGAAGATTCTTCTATTCTTAATTCAATCATAAACAATTACACCCCAGATTTTAATTCTAATATTATCCGGCAGGCACCAATGCTGATTGCTGTATCCTTTGTCAAAGGCTGCTGCGGTTTTGAGCGTGACGGCTCCTTTACCACAAAGAAGGGCGACCGCTGGCAGATGTTCGATGCAGGCATTGCTGTACAGACGTTCTGCCTTGCCGCCCATGAGGCCGGACTTGGAACCGTTATTATGGGAATCTGGGATGAGGATGGCATCACAGAACTTCTGGATCTTCCAAAGGACCAGGAACTAGCTGCTCTGATCGCCATCGGCCACCCGGACATCCATCCGGATGCGCCCGGGCGCAAATCTGTTGATGAATTATTAACATATCGATAAGAGGAGGTTTATATGAGACATTTGATGAGTCCACTGGATTTTTCCGTGGAAGAATTAGACAAACTTATGGATCTTGCAGGGGACATTGAGGCAAATCCTGAAAAATACGCCCACGCGTGCGAGGGTAAGAAACTGGCAACGCTCTTCTACGAGCCAAGTACCAGGACAAGGCTCAGCCATGAGGCTGCCATGCTGAACCTGGGGGGAAGCATCCTCGGATTTTCTTCCGCTGACTCCAGTTCCGCAGCCAAGGGCGAGAGCGTTTCCGATACGATCCGTACCATCTCCTGCTATGCGGACATCTGCGCCATGCGCCATCCCAAGGAAGGCGCGCCTATGGTGGCATGCCGCCACTCTTCGATTCCGGTGATCAACGCGGGGGACGGCGGGCATCAGCACCCGACCCAGACTCTGACCGATCTTCTGACCATCCGGTCTTTAAAGGGTCATCTGGATCACATGACCATTGGCCTGTGCGGAGACTTGAAGTTTGGGCGTACCGTCCACTCGCTTATCCATGCCCTGGTCAGATATCCGGGAATCAAGTTCGTGCTCATTTCCCCGGAAGAGTTGAGGCTTCCAGGCTACATCCGCTCTGACGTGCTGGATCAGAAGCAGGTGGAATATGAGGAGGTCGTCCGCCTGGAGGATGCGCTTCCGAAACTGGATCTTCTGTATATGACCCGCGTTCAGAAGGAACGTTTCTTCAATGAGGAAGATTACGTGCGCATGAAGGATTTCTATATCCTGGATGCCAAGAAGATGGAACTTGCGCCAAAAGACATGTATGTGCTGCATCCCCTTCCGAGGGTCAATGAGATCTCCGTCGAGGTTGACAAGGATCCAAGAGCGGCGTATTTTAGGCAGATGCAGTATGGCGTATACATACGCATGGCATTGATCTTGACGCTATTAGGAATCGAAGTATAGGGAGGAAATCAATTATGGTAAAAAACACTTTGAATGTAGGCCGGATTGATGAAGGCTTTGTATTGGATCATATCCAGGCAGGCCGATGCATGGATATCTATAAATACCTGCATCTGGATAAACTAGACTGCTGTGTCGCGATCATCAAGAATGCCAAGAGCAACAAGATGGGCAAGAAGGATATCATGAAGATTGAATGCCCTATAGACTTCATTGACCTGGACATCCTTGGATTCATTGACCACAACATCACCATCAACATTATCCAGGATTCCCAAATCGTTGACAAGAAGCGTCTCCATCTTCCAAAGGAGATTGTCAACGTGATACGGTGCAAGAATCCCAGATGCATCACTTCCATCGAGCAGGAACTGGATCACATCTTCGTGCTTACGGATAAGGAAAATGAGATCTACCGCTGCAAGTACTGCGAAGAGAAGTATGACGGCCGATAGGCGCCGCATCTTTATTCATAAGCAGGCAGACAACTTTACAGGCCATGGACCGGCAGATGTTTTTCATCCTGCCAGACCATGGCCTGTTTTTATAGTCCTGTTTCATTTTTTATTCTAAAGGCAAGCAAGACGATAAGCCGGGTTATGTCGTTGAGTAATCATCTATCTAGACCTCCCGTTGCCGGAAGGTTCCAGCGACCTACCTAAGACGTGACGGGCCGCCACATCGTCTTTATCCGGTCTTGCTT